>JACCDG010593716.1_pt1 | contig 197797 bp, 186 predicted proteins | sample 7442471 | NCBI WGS metagenome assembly JACCDG01 (sample SAMN15323444, study PRJNA562643) | freshwater metagenome | isolation source: river surface water | place: USA:Blue River Watershed | collected 2017-08-17 | reverse complement strand
GGCTTTTCCGATTGTTGATAATATCTTTGTAATCGCTGACGTTAATGTCGTCTTTCCGTGGTCTACGTGCCCGATCGTTCCGATATTTACGTGCGGTTTCGTACGCTCAAATTTTTCCTTAGCCATGTACGTTATCCTCCTTTAGACTTGTCAGCAACCAAAGATTCAAAGATCTGTTTTGGGCACTCACTATACATAAAAAATTTCATCGTGTAAATACCACGACCTTGGGTCAGAGACCGTAAAGTGGTCGAATAACCAAACATCTCTGATAATGGAACCAATGCTTTTACAACCTGGATATTGTTTTTTCCAGCTTCAATTTTTTCAATTTTACCGCGTCTACTGTTAAGATCAGAAATAATATCACCCATGTTTTGTTCAGGGATTTCTACCTCAACATCCATAACAGGTTCAAGAATAACCTGACCCGCAGATTTAAAGGCTTCTTTTACAGCGTAAGAACCAGCGATTTGGAAGGCTACGTCTGAAGAGTCAACAGGGTGGAAAGATCCATCCAGTACAGTTACTTTAATATCGATTACCGGGTAACCAGCAATAATACCGCTTGCGAACGCTTCTTTAATACCTTTTTCAATGGAAGGAATATATTCTTTTGGAATTCTTCCGCCAACTACTTTACTTTCAAATATGAAACCAGTTCCACGCTCAAGAGGTTCGATATCAAGAACGCAGTGTCCGTATTGACCTCTACCACCGGTTTGTCTAACGAACTTACCTTCAGCGTTAGCTTTTTTAGTGATGGATTCTTTGTAGGCAACCTGAGGTTTACCAACGCTGGCACCAACAGAAAACTCACGTAAAAGTCTGTCTGCAATAATTTCCAAGTGAAGCTCGCCCATACCTGAAATAATGGTTTGGCTTGTTTCAGAATCCGTACGATATTTAAAGGTAGGATCTTCATCCGATAGTTTTTCAAGAGCTGTAGACAGTTTTTCCTGGTCTGTTTTAGTTTTTGGCTCAATAGCAACAAAAATAACTGGATCCGGAAAGTCTATGCTTTCTAAAATAATCGGGTTTGATTCCAAAGCCAGGGTATCACCCGTTTTTGTATATTTTAAACCGATAGCACCGATAATATCACCAGCATTTGCTTCGTCCATTTCGGATCTTGTATTGGCGTGCATTTGCACAATACGTCCAACACGCTCTCTTTTATCACGAGTCGTGTTAATAATGTAAGAACCTGGCTGTAATTTACCTGAATAAACACGAATGTAAGTAAGTTTACCAACAAACGGGTCGGATTGAACTTTAAATGCAAGTGCAGATAACGAATCTTCAGTGTTAGGTCTACGAATTTCGTTTTCACCTGATTTTGGGTTAATACCATTCACAGGAGGCAAATCAACAGGAGCAGGAAGATAATCACTTACAGCATCCAATAAAGGCTGAACACCTTTATTTTTGAAGGCTGATCCACAGAAAACAGGAACGATAGTTCCATCAATCGTTAATTTACGAATACCATACTTAACTTCCTCAACAGAAAGCGTTCCGGTTTCTAAATATTTTTCCAATAATTTATCATCAGCTTCAGCTACTGCTTCTAATAGTTTTTCACGTAACGCAGCAACCAACTCTTTTCTTTCAGGTTGGATGTCTCTCACATCATATTGAGAACCATCGCCTTTTCCTTCAGCGTAGAAATATTCTTTTTCAGCAACCAGATCAACCATGCCTTCAAAAACATCTTCTTTTCCAATCGGATAGTTTACAACTACCGGACGGGCATGAAGAACATCAACCATCATTTGAACAACGCGATCGAAGTCAGCTCCAACCCTGTCCATTTTGTTGATAAAGGCAATACGAGGAACCTGATATTTTACAGCCTGACGCCATACTGTTTCACTTTGAGGCTGAACACCACCAACGGAACAAAATACAGCAACCATGCCATCAAGAACACGCAACGAACGCTCTACTTCAACAGTAAAGTCAACGTGGCCTGGCGTATCAATAATGTTAATACAAATATCTTTCCAGTAGCAGGTTGTCGCAGCAGATGTGATAGTGATACCACGCTCTTGCTCCTGAACCATCCAGTCCATTGTTGCATTACCATCGTGAACCTCACCGATTTTGTGAGATTTTCCGGTATAAAACAGAACGCGCTCGGTTAATGTGGTTTTACCAGCATCAATGTGAGCAGCAATTCCAATATTTCTAACTTTTTCTAAAGGGATTTTTTTGTTTGACATAGTATTACCATCTAAAATGTGCAAATGCTTTGTTAGCTTCTGCCATTTTATGTGTCTCCTCACGTTTCTTAATTGAAGCACCAGCTTTGTTAAAAGCGTCTAAAAGCTCTTGACACAATCTGTCTTCCATTGGACGACCAGCTTTGTCTCTGGAATGTTTAATAATCCAACGCATTGCCAAAGCAGAAGCGCGAGCAGGGCGAACTTCAACAGGAACCTGATAAGTAGAGCCACCTACACGTCTTGAACGAACTTCCATTAAAGGCATTACGTTTTTTAACGCTTTTTCAAAAGACTGCAGTGGAGTCTCTTTTGTTGATTCCGCTAATTTATCCAAAGCGGCATAAACGATATTTTGAGCTGTACTTTTTTTACCACCCAACATAACTTTATTGATAAATTTTGTAAGAACAGTGCTGCCGAATCTTGGATCCGGAATAGTTTCTCTATGAAACCCTTTAGATTTTCTAGACATCTATTTTTTACCTTCTTTCTTTTTCTTGGCTCCGTATACGGAACGTGATTGCATACGATTTGCTACACCCTGTAAGTCTCCACGACCACGCTCTGTATGGTATCTAACCCCAGGAAGATCTTTTACTCTTCCTCCACGGATGTACACAACAGAGTGCTCTTGAAGGTTATGCCCTTCACCAGGAATATAAGACGTAACTTCAAAACCATTTGATAAACGAACTCTGGCTACTTTTCTTAAAGCAGAATTTGGCTTTTTAGGTGTTGTAGTGTAAACACGAAGGCACACACCACGTCTTTGTGGACAGCTTTGAAGAGCCGGTGATTTATCTTTTGCACGTTTTGGTTTTCTTTTACGCTTAATAAGCTGGTTAGCTGTAGGCATTTTTACTCCTAAATATATAAATTTCTTGAACGTATTTTTTTAATATTAACCTCAAACAGTTGTGTAAGGGCCTAAAAATCAGGCCACTTATGGTAGCCAATTAAAACAAGGTTGTCAATCCGAGTCCCTTCCTGCTCTGGAGAATTCCTGGGCCTTTTCTTTTAACCCCATTTCTATGGCATCGGCTTCGTTTAATTTCCTTTCCTTTGCGTACTCTCTGATATCCTGCGTAATTTTCATCGAGCAGAAATGAGGGCCGCACATGGAACAGAAATGAGCCACTTTTGCACCATCATGAGGTAATGTTTCATCATGGTAGGATTCGGCTGTTTCCGGATCCAGGCTCAAACGGAACTGATCTTTCCATCTAAATTCGAAACGAGCCTTAGACAAAGCATCATCCCATACTTTTGCGCCTGGATGCTGCTTTGCAAGATCTGCAGCATGAGCAGCAATTTTATAGGCAATAATACCTTGCTTAACATCGTCTTTATTAGGAAGACCCAAATGTTCTTTTGGAGTGACGTAGCACAACATTGCCGTACCAAACCATCCAATCATGGCCGCACCGATTGCAGAGGTAATGTGGTCGTAGCCAGGAGCGATATCTGTTGTTAACGGTCCTAAGGTATAGAATGGTGCTTCGTGACAGATCTCAAGCTGTTTATCCATATTTTCTTTAATAAGATGCATAGGAACGTGACCAGGGCCTTCGATCATAACCTGAACATCGTGTTTCCAGGCAATTTTTGTAAGCTCTCCCAAAGTTTCCAACTCGGCAAACTGAGCGGCATCGTTAGCATCAGCGATACTTCCGGGACGAAGACCATCGCCAAGACTGAAGCTGACATCATAGGCTTTCATGATCTCGCAGATTTCTTCAAAATGTGTGTATAAAAAGTTTTCCTGATGATGAGCCAGACACCATTTGGCCATGATAGATCCGCCGCGTGACACAATACCTGTCATTCTGTTGGCTGTTAAAGGAATGTAGCGCAACAGTACGCCGGCATGAATCGTAAAATAATCGACGCCTTGCTCGGCTTGTTCAATCAAGGTGTCTCTATAGAGTTCCCAGGTTAAAAGTTCGGCTTTACCGTTTACTTTTTCCAGGGCCTGATAAATCGGAACCGTACCGATAGGAACCGGTGAATTTCTTAAAATCCACTCTCTGGTTTCATGGATATTTTTTCCTGTAGATAAATCCATTACCGTATCCGCACCCCAGCGAATGCCCCAGGTCATTTTTTCAACTTCCTCGGAAATACTGGACGTGATTGCAGAGTTACCAATATTTGCATTGATTTTAACCAGAAAATTTCTGCCGATAATCATCGGTTCAAGTTCGGCATGGTTGATATTAGCCGGGATAATAGCTCTGCCTTTTGCTACCTCATCACGTACATGTTCAGGCGTGCAGTTTTCACGTATGGCAATATATTCCATTTCAGGTGTAATAAGACCCTGCTTGGCATAATGAAGCTGCGTTACATTTTTACCAGCTCTGGCTTTTTTAGGTTTCGGTGTATTTTTAAAACGGATAGAATCTAATGACGTATCGTTAGCTCTTTTTTGCTGATATTCAGAACTGAAATTCTCATAAATATCTACATCAGCTCTATCTAAAATCCATTTTTCGCGAATTTTATTTAAACCTTTGGAGATATCAACCGTCTGAGTAGGATCGGTGTAAGGGCCAGATGCATCATATACATGAACAGGAGCATTAGGCTCAGGTTTGTTGTCCGGACCAAGGGTATCGGTTAACTCGATTTTTCTGGAAGGTACAGAAATAGAAGGGAAAAGAGTACCAGAAGTATAGGATTTGGAAGAACCAGGAAATGGGTTGTACTTAATACTGAGTTGCTCCAAATGATTAGATGAGCTCATAAAAATAGGACTCCTTATAAAAACGATCGGCTAAAAACCATCAACAGGAAGTGGATTATATCGTAAGAGGATAAACTTGAGCAAACAACTATTTTTATACTTTTGTCTTGGTAGGATTTATGATAAAGTGGGTCGCTGAAATTTTTGTGTAATGATCTTAAATATGTTTTAAGGAGCTTAGACCATGTCTAAAAAGAAAGTTACTGTTGTTGGAGCAGGTTTTGTTGGATCTACCGCTGCTCAAAGAATCGTTGAAAAACAGCTTGCAGATGTAGTTTTAATTGATATTGTTGAAGGTTTACCTCAAGGTAAAGCTCTGGACATGATGCAGTCAGCTGCAACAGAAGGTTTCGACACCCATATTATCGGAACAAATGATTATAAAGATACAGCAAATTCCGATGTTATCGTTATTACAGCTGGAATCGCAAGAAAACCGGGAATGTCACGTGACGATCTATTAACAACAAACGCTAAAATTGTTGGCGGCGTTGTTGAACAGATTGCGCAGTATTCTCCAAACGGAATTATCATCATCGTATCTAATCCTTTAGATGCCATGACATGGTTGGCTTATAGAAAATCCCAGTTCAAATCAAACAAAGTATTTGGAATGGCCGGTGTTCTGGATTCATCTCGTTATGCGCAATTTATTGCTGAGGCTTTAAACTGCTCTATTAAAGACGTAAGAGCTATGGTTTTAGGTGGACACGGAGACTCTATGGTTCCAGTTCCACAATATACAACTGTAAATGGGATTCCTCTTCCTCAATTATTATCTCAGGATAAAATTGAAGCCATTAACTCTCGCACAAGAACAGGCGGAGCCGAAATTGTTGGTTTATTAAAAACTGGCAGTGCGTACTATGCACCATCTGCGTCATCTGTTGCGATGGTTGAAGCTATCCTTTTAGATTCTAACCGTATTTTACCGGTATGTGCTTACATGAACGGTGAATATGGCTTGAAAGATTTATACTGCGGCGTTCCTGTATCCTTAGGGAAAAACGGCGTAGAAAAAATTCACGAGCTTGAATTAGCTGATACAGAGTTAAAAGCATTACAAAAATCTGCTCATGATGTTCAAGAACTTATCGACAAGCTTGCCGCTTTAGTATAGAAAAGGAATTACTACTCATGCTTAAAAAGTATTTATCTTCTTCTATTGGAAAAAAGCAGGTTGTTGCAGTAACAGGCTTAATGCTGATTCTGTTTTTGATTGCTCACCTTGCAGGAAACCTTTTAATTTACAGAGGCCCTGAAGCTATCAATATTTATAGCCATACCCTTCATTCTTTTGGACCCCTTCTAAGAGTTTTGGAACTTGGACTAACTGCCGTTTTTGCTATTCATATTATTTTTACAGCCATGGTTGTTATTGAAAATAAAAAAGCCAGACCTATTGCTTATGCAGGAACTCCGGCTGAATCAAAACGGTCGCTTGCAACACGGATTATGCCTTACTCTGGAACCATTATTCTCTTCTACATTATTAAGCATTTATTTGATTTTACGTTTGTAGATACAACCGGTGCTGAAGGTTTTATCAATGGTCAGAACATGGGGCTTTACGGGGTTATTGTTAACGAATTTTCCAATCTTTATGATGTAAGCATCTATGTGATTGCGATGATTGCTGTAGGATTTCACCTGGTCCATGCTATTCAGAGTGTGTGTCAAACATTTGGATGGAATCATCCTGTTTATACGCCTATCGTTAAAAAAATCAGCCTTGTTCTAGGTATTATTATCGCTGTCAGCTTTGCAGCCATTCCACTTTACGTGTGGTTTGCAATCGCTGGAAATTAAAGAAAGGGCTTTTATGGCACTAGATTCAAAAATTCCTTCAGGCCCAATTGCAGAAAAATGGTCTAATCACAAATTCAATTTAAAGCTTGTAAACCCTGCTAATAAAAGAAAGTTTACAGTAATTGTTGTAGGAACCGGACTTGCCGGAGCCTCGGCAGCAGCTTCTCTTGGAGAGCTGGGCTACAATGTACTGTCCTTTTGTTTTCAGGACAGCCCAAGACGTGCGCATAGTATTGCGGCACAGGGCGGTATCAATGCGGCAAAAAACTATCCGAATGACGGAGACAGTGTACACAGACTGTTTTATGACACCGTAAAAGGTGGAGACTTCAGAGCAAGAGAAGCCAACGTACACAGACTTGCAGAAATCAGCAACAATATTATTGATCAATGTGTAGCCCAAGGTGTACCTTTCGCCAGAGAATACAGCGGGTTACTAGATAACCGCTCTTTTGGTGGGGCACAGGTTTCCCGTACATTTTATGCAAGAGGACAAACCGGACAACAGCTTTTATTAGGTGCTTACAGTGCCTTAATGAAAGAAGTTGAACGCGGAACAGTAAAGTTATTTTCAAGACGTGAGATGATGGAACTTGTTCTTGTTGATGGTGCAGCAAGAGGCATCATCGTGAGAAATCTTATTACTGGGCAGATCGAATCCTACAGTGCTGATGCCGTTATTCTGGCAACAGGCGGCTACGGAAACGTTTACTTTTTATCTACAAACGCCATGGGTTGTAACGTAACAGCTACATGGAGAGCCCATAAAAAAGGTGCTTACTTCGCAAACCCTTGCTATACGCAAATCCATCCAACATGTATTCCTGTTCACGGGTCTTACCAATCCAAACTGACCCTGATGAGTGAAAGTTTGAGAAACGACGGTCGTGTATGGGTTCCTAAAAATAAAGGCGACGTGCGCCCTGCAGGTAATATTCCAGATGAAGAACGTGATTACTACCTGGAAAGAAAATATCCAAGTTTCGGCAACCTTGTTCCAAGAGACCTTGCTTCAAGAAACGCCAAATATGTGTGTGATGAAGGCCGTGGTGTAGGCTCAACAGGCTTAGCTGTTTACCTTGATTTTGCTGATTCGATTAAACGCTTAGGAAAACCTACTATCGAAGCACGATATGGGAACCTTTTTGAAATGTACGAGCGCATCACAGGTTCAGACCCGTACAAAGAACCAATGATGATGTACCCGGCTATTCACTACACCATGGGTGGTTTGTGGGTAGATTACAACTTGATGAGTTCTATTCCTGGGCTGCACGTACTTGGAGAAGCCAACTTCTCTGATCACGGAGCAAACAGACTTGGAGCCAGCGCCCTGATGCAAGGACTTGCTGACGGATACTTTATCATTCCTTACACTATTGGTGATTATCTTGCTCAGGCAAAACTTGATAAGGTAGGAACCGATCATCCAGCCTTTAAAGAAGCTGAGCAATCTGTAAGAGAAAGAACGTCAAAACTTCTATCGATTAACGGAAAACGTACGGTTGATGATTTCCACAAAGAATTAGGTTTATTAATGTGGGATAAATGCGGTATGAGCCGTTCTGATGCAGGACTACGCGAAGCGTTAAAGAAAATCCCTGAAATTCGTGAAGAATTCTGGAACAATGTTACGGTTACAGGATCCGAAGGAGAATTTAACCAGGCACTTGAAAAAGCAGGCCGTGTTGCAGACTTCCTTGAATTTGGTGAGTTACTTGTAACAGATGCTCTTCATCGTACAGAATCCTGCGGTGGACACTTCAGGGAAGAAAGTCAGACTCCTGAAGGCGAAGCACAACGGAAAGACGATGAATTTTGCTACGCTGCAGCTTGGGAATACAATGGCGTTGGACAAGCCCCAACCCTTCATAAAGAAAATCTTGTCTTTGAAAATGTATCCTTATCTCAAAGGAGTTACAAATAATGAAAGAGTCCTTAAATTTAAAGCTTAAAGTATGGCGTCAAAAAAACACCAATACCCCTGGTAAGTTTGAAACCTACGAGGCAAAAAATGTGGATGTCCATGCGTCTTTTTTAGAAATGCTGGATGTTGTTAATGATGATTTATCCGTAAAAGGAATCGAACCGATTGCATTTGATCATGATTGCCGTGAAGGAATTTGTGGGTCCTGCGGTGCTGTTGTTAACGGAAGACCTCATGGGCCGCTTGAAAAAACAACGTTATGTCAGCTTCATATGCGTCACTTTAATGATAATGATGAAGTCACAATCGAACCCTTCCGCGCCAGTGCTTTACCTATCATTAAAGACTTAGTTGTAGATAGATCTGGATTTGACAGAGTGATTTCTGCAGGAGGATATGTCTCCGTAAAAACAGGAAGCGCACCTGAAGCCAACAATATTCTTGTAGCTAAAGAAAATTCAGATTTAGCCATGGATGCCGCACAATGTATCGGCTGTGCGGCTTGTGTTGCCGCTTGCCCTAATGCATCTGCCATGTTGTTTGTATCTGCAAAAGTAAGCCATTTAGCTCTTCTGCCTCAAGGTGAAATCGAAGGAAAAACCAGAGTCAAGAAAATGGTTTGGCAAATGGACTCCGAAGGATTCGGAAACTGTTCAAACGAATATCTGTGTGAAGCCGCCTGTCCAAAAGGTGTTTCCATCAGCAATATCGCCCGGATGAACAGACACTATTTAAAAAGCAGTATTAAATAACCATGTGGATTAACCAGGCACTTACTGATGCTGTAAACATTTTACAGGTCGTACAGTCCAGCCCTGAAACCACAGACTTTATTCAAAAAGCCTCCCTGATGATTTCCGAATCATTTAAACAGGGAGGCAAGTTACTTTTATGTGGAAATGGTGGCAGCGCTTGTGATGCCATGCATATAGCAGAAGAATTTTCAGGAAAATATCGGGATATCCGAAAAGCATTACCGGCCCTATCGTTTACGGATCCTGGCTTTATAACCTGCGTTGGAAACGATTTTGGTTTTGACAAAACATTCTCCCGTGGAGTTGAAGCATTCGGCAAACAGGGAGATATTCTATGGGTATTATCCTCCAGTGGACAATCCAAAAATATTCTTGAAGCCTTAAAACAAGCCCAACTTTCCAAACTAAAAACCATCTCCTGTTTAGGAAAAGACGGCGGACAGTCAAAAGGATTGGCCGATCTTGAATACATTATCCCAGGAAAAACAACAGATAGAATCCAGGAAATTCATATGCTTTTAGGACACTGCGTTATTGAAGGTGTTGAGCGTATCCTTTTTCCTGAAAACTATTAAACACTTTTTTCTCTTGGATGAGCATCTTTTATGACGCGTTTTAAGGTGTCATTTTCAACGTGTGTATATATTTGAGTAGTAGATATGCTGGAGTGACCTAAAAGCTCCTGAATTGTCCTTAAATCAGCGCCTCCATTCAACAAAGCACTAGCAAAAGAATGTCGCAATTTATGAGGAGTAGCACTTAACTCAAAGTCATTAAAAAGAGATTTAACAACCCGCTGCACCAGACGGACACTCACTCTTGATCCATTCTCATTTAAAAAAAGTGCTTTATCCTGAGCCTGTTTTAGTAGCTCTGAACGGCTTTTAAAAAGATAAAGTTCCAAAAGCTGTTTGGTATAGGAGCTGAATACAACAATCCTTTCTTTATGCCCTTTTCCCAGTATTCTGATTTCGCCTAAATCCAGATGAATATCCTGAATATTTAAATTCACGAGCTCAACAACACGGATTCCCGTAGAAAAAATGATATCGATAAACAGCTTATTGCGTATATCCAGACTTGTTTTTTGAGGGAGCTTCTCGATAACCTCAATCAGTTTTTTTGAGAAAAGAATTGAAGGCAGTTTTTTTGTAAGTTTAGGAAGCTCTACCAGTTTCCAGGGATTTGTATGGACTCTCTTATGCCGATATAAAAAATCCCAAAAACTTCTTAACGCAGAAACAGACAAGTGAACAGATTTGGGAGAGAGCTTATTTTTTTGCAGGATCATGACGTACTGATTGCAAAAAGAAACCGTAATATCATCCAGAGTAATATCGTCCGAGTAATAATTTACAAAAGTATTTAACTGTCTTTGATACGTAATAATGGTTTTATCGGAAAATCCCTTTTGGGTTTTTATGTCGTATAAAAATTCCGAGATATAGGCATTCACAGAGCCAGATAAAAATCCCTGTTATCAGCATTAAGTTCGATGTGCTGCTCATTTTGGATAACCCACATAACACGATTGTTATCTTTTCGAGTATCAACATGCACATAATTTTTATCAAGATTTAATCCAATACCTTTAAATTCGGGAATTTCTTCCGCAAGTAAAAAGACTTCCTGGATGCTTTTTTTATCAATAGTAATATCAGCTGCTACACCTAAAACGTGAAAATTACGTCTGATTTTAATGCGCTCAGCAGCTTCTGGGCATTCGTATCCTTTTAAAATATTGATACGGCTTTTGGCTCTGGATCTTAAGAATTCCAGGCCGCCAATTAATCCTAAGCTTACTTTTATGGCGCCTTCACATTTTGTGCATCGGCAAATAAAATCACGTCTTGAAAAATGTTCGGATAATTTTTGTGACTGTCTTTGTTTTTTCATATAGGGTTACTCTACTCCTGTTTTTGTATAAAAATCTAGTGCGGCTTTTACTTCCTGCATGTCTTTCCAGGTCAGCCATTTGGGACTGCCCTGCTCTTTTGAAGCGTTACGCAACAAATAAGACGGATGGAAAAGAGGCATAACGTATAAAGGATCTGTCATATAAGAAACGGTTACATGGAACCATTTTCCACGAACTTTTGTAATAGGCTGAAGCTCTTCAAGTACAGTTTTAAGAGATGGAGACCCCAACAATATTAAAATTTTTGGCTTAACAAGCTGGATCTGGCGAATCAAAAATGGCTTACAGGATTCTGTTTCCGTAATCATCGGATTTCGGTTTCCGGGAGGTCGGCATTTTACAATGTTGGTTATAAAGGCATCTGTATCTCTTTGGATGCCTACAGATTCCAGTATTTTTGTTAACAGTTGGCCAGCTTTTCCTATAAAAGGTTTACCGTGCAAATCTTCCTGTTCGCCTGGGCCTTCACCGATAATCATCAATGAGCATGGGACAGGGCCAAATCCAACCACAACATTTGTTCTGGTTTCGCTTAAACCGCAGCGCGTGCAGGACTTACACTGTGTTTCAAGCTCGGGATACTGAAGCGTTTCAAATTCGGTTTTTTGTGAAAAATCAATCACTGATCTACTCTCAAACTTAAATCCAAAGCTTTTACGGAATGGGTTAAAGACCCAACAGAAATACGCTGAACAGGCAGTTGTGAATACAAGGAAATCGTATCCAGAGTAATGTTGCCGGACACTTCAATTTCAGCTTTAAAACCACGGGCTTTACAGATCTCTACACCTGGCAGGATATCCTCGATCTTAAAATTATCAAACATGATAAAGTCTACGTCATGTAAATCCCATTGCCTTAACTGATCAGAATGTTCAACCTCTACTTCTATCTGAATAGTAGGGCGCTGTTGTTTAAAGTGTTGGATTAGCTCTGCCAGAACCCGAGGCTCTTTATTATGCTTAAACAGTTCTATCAAATGATTTTCTTTTAGCAACACCATATCCGATAAGTTTGTACGGTGATTATAACCGCCACCAGCTACAACAGCCTTTTTTTCAAGGAATCGCCATAATGGAGTGGTTTTTCTAGTATCAAGAACTTTAATGGAAGGATTATTTAAACGACTTACATATAAAGAGGTTTGTGTAGCAATTCCAGATAAACGCTGTAAAAGATTAAGCAACACACGCTCAATCTTCAGGATGTCATAGATATGAGCCGTTATTTTGCAGACTACAGTGCCTTTTTCAACAGAGGCGCCGTCTTCACAGCAAAAATCGATACTGACTGGGCCGCAGTGTTGATAGCCAAAAATATGGCTTACGATCTCTTTTCCGAAAAAAATACCAGCTTCTTTTGCAACAATCTGTGCAGAAGATGCCCTGTTTTTCACGAAAGACTCGGTCGTAATATCTCCGGAAGGACAATCTTCCTCAAATGCTTTTTCTAATAAACGTTGTAAAACTGTAGTGGGATCAACCATAAAAAAAGGGGGCCTGTTACAGCCCCCATCCACTTCTTAGGCTTCTTCGGTTTCTTCTACAGCAATTGCTGAGAATTCAGCTTCGAATTCCGATGTATCAAATTCATCATCAACATCATCAGCTTCTTCTACAAGATTGGTCTGGAATGCATCCGCAGAAACATCCAAACCAACTCTATGGTAAGAAGACATACCGGTTCCGGCAGGAATCAGTTTACCAATAATAACGTTTTCTTTTAAACCGTACATAGGATCCATCTGACCCTCAATAGCCGCCTTGGTTAGAACGCTGGCTGTTTGTTGGAACGATGAAGCCGATACAAAACTTTCAGTATTTAATGACGCACGTGTAATACCTAAAAGAACTCTTTCGCCAACTGCTGGTTCTTTGGTTTCATCAAGCATTTGAATGTTTGACTTTTCAAAAGAGCGGATATCAATAAGTTCGTTAGGCAGGAAGCTTGTGTCGCCCATGGCTACAATGTTTACTTTACGTGTCATTTGTCTCACGATAACTTCGATGTGCTTGCTGTTAATCTGTACACCTTGTGAACGATAAACTTTTTGAACTTCGTCACCAAGGTAGTTTTGAGCAGAGAACACACCTTTTGTCAGAAGAATATCATGTGGATTGATAACACCGTCAGTTAACTGATCGCCACGACGTACCTTTTTACCGGAATACACTTTAAGACGTGTTCCGTAAGGAATTTTGTACTCGCATTTTTCGCTGGAATCAGAAATAACTGTAGCAATTCTGTAACCTTCGTCATCGGAAATTTCAACAATTCCGTCTAACTCTGTAAGAATAGCGGCGTCTTTCGGTTTTCTAGCTTCGAATAACTCTTCAACACGAGGTAAACCTTGAACGATATCCTTTGTTTTAGACGCATCAGAACCGCCAAGACGTTCTCTCGCAAGGATTTCTCCATTTTTAACTTTAGAATTATCGTCAACAAAGAAACTAGCACCAGATAATACAGGATACGATTCACCAGGACAGATACGAATTGTTGATTGATCTTCTTTTGATTTTGCAGCTTTTTCAGCCGATTTTTCAATTGAAATAACGATGCCGCCCACTTCTAGCACGATACCAGGAGCAAGCTCACCATCTGTCTTAATACGCTCACCAACTTTAAATTGGGAAGCAGCTTTTTCAGAAATTGTATAATCATGGAAGACTTTAGGATTGTAGATAAAAACTTCACCGTCTTTTTTGGCAACAGTTTCAACTATTTTTCCAGATTCATCTTTACGCTGCTGAAGGTCAACACCAATCAGTTTCACTAAACCTTCACTCTCAGAAATGATGTACTCATAGCTTGGATCGTATTCTGCTAATACATCGCCAACTTCTACTTTTTGGCCAGATTTAACAGTGATAATACTTCCTCTAGGAATGATATACGCTCTTTTTTGAGTTTTATCAGCAGAAACAAAAAGGTTACCTTCACGTGTAGAAACCCAAATCGTTTCACCGTGTTGGTCCGTAATACGGCTCATAGCCAAATCTTCCGGAACTTCTACTTTACCTTTATGTTTTACTTTGATTTCAACTTTAGACGAACGTCTCAAGTCTACCCCTCCAGTGTGGAAGGTTCTCATAGTTAACTGAGTACCAGGTTCACCGATGGACTGAGCCGCAATAATACCAACCGCTTCACCGATATTAATCAGTTTACCTGAAGCAAGGTCGATTCCGTAACATTTTTGGCACAAACCACGCTCAGAACGGCATTTGTAAATGCTACGTACTTTAATGGAATCTTTTCCGATTTCCTGAAGCTCAACAGCCTGCTCGTGGCTAATCAAATCACCTACTGAAATCGCTTTTTTCTTAGTAGCTGGATTAATTACATCCTCTAACGAAAAACGACCTTCGGCAAGTTCTGATAGAGACACGATAATATTGATACCATCTTTTACAGACGTAATATCAACGCCGTCTGTTGATCCGCAGTCTTCGTGAACAATCATGACATCCTGTGCAACGTCAACAAGTCTACGAGTCAGGTATCCAGAGTCAGCTGTTCTTAACGCCGTATCTACCAGACCTTTTCTAGCACCATAAGATGAAATGAAGTATTCCGTAAGAGAAAGACCTTCTTTAAAGTTTGTTTTAATAGGAATGTTAACCGTTCTACCTTGAGCATCAGACATCAGACCCCGCATACCAGCAAGCTGACGCACCTGATCCATGTTTCCTCTAGCTCCAGAGTTTGCCATGATGTACAGGTTGTTCAAACGACCTAATTGAGATTCAAGTGAAGACGCAATCTCCTGAGTCGTTTCCCGCCATACATCGTTACTGCGAAGCTGTCTTTCACGACCTGAAATAGATCCTACTTTAAATAGTTTATCCAGCTTAACAATTTCTTCTTCGGCATTATCAATAATTTGAGCTTTATTACTTGGAATTTTCAAGTCATCAATCGAAATAGAAATTCCAGATAACGTTGAATATTTAAATCCGATGCGTTTTAACTCATCAACAACATGAGAAATAACATCGTTTCCGTATTGGTGGAACCATTTAAATACCAATTCACCTAATTTTTTCTTTCCAATGATTTCATTTACAAAATCCTGATCCTGAACGCCATGTTGTTTAAATACATCCCAAACAGTGGTGTTAAATAACACACGACCGATAGTTGTTGTGTAACGAACAGAGTCGATTTTAACCAGAATTTCAGTTTGAAGGCCGATAGCTCTGGCTTCCAAAGCACGTTTGGCTTCATCAATATTAGAGAAGTATTTTCCTTTTCCTTTTAATGATTCAGGATCATCAACAGTAAGGAAGTAACAGCCAAGAATCATATCTTGAGTAGGCGTAATAATAGCTCTTCCACTTGAAGGTGAAAGAACGTTGTTTGTTGCCATAATCAGTAGACGGCATTCTGCCTGAGCTTCTAAAGACAATGGAACGTGAACAGCCATTTGGTCACCGTCAAAGTCAGCGTTAAATGCTGTACATACTAGAGGGTGAATTTGAATAGCCGAACCTTCTACTAGAATAGGTTCAAAAGCCTGAATACCAAGACGGTGAAGTGTAGGCGCTCTGTTTAATAGAACAAGCTGACCTTTAATAACATTTTCAAGGACATCCCAAACAACAACTTCACGTTTTTCAATTTTACGTTTTGCACTTTTTACGTTGGATGCCAAACCGTTTTCAACCAATTTACGGATGACAAAAGGTTTAAACAATTCCAATGCCATTTCTTTAGGCAAACCGCATTGGCTAAATTTCAAGTGAGGACCAACAACGATGACCGAACGGGCTGAGTAATCAACACGTTTTCCAAGTAGGTTTTGACGGAAACGACCTTGTTTACCTTCGATAATATTACCTAAGGATTTTAAAGGACGACCATTTGAACCTGTTACGGAACGGCCACGTTTACCGTTGGAAATAAGAACGTCTACCGCTTCCTGAAGCATCCGTTTTTCATTTCGGATAATCATGTCAGGAGCTCCGATATCAATCAGACGCTTTAAACGGTTGTTACGATTTACAACACGACGGTATAAGTCGTTTAAATCAGATGTTGCAAAACGTCCGCCTTCCAGCTGAACCATAGGTCTTAAATCCGGTGGCATAACAGGGATAACTTCAAGAATCATCCATTCAGGCTGATTACCAGACTTTAATAAAGACTCTACAATACGAAGACGTTTTGTATATTTTAAGCGTTTTTGACCTTTAACATCATCTAAACTTTCTCTAAGTTCAGTTGCAACAGTTTTCAGATCCAAAGCAGATAACAGGGTTTTAATCGCAGAAGCGCCCATATCAGCTTTGAACTGGTTACCATATTTTTCTCTGTATTTTTGGTACTCTGTAGTTGTTAAGGTTTGTTTAACTTCCAACGCATCAGAAATAGAAGCAGAAACTTCAGTTACGATAAAAGAATCGTAGTAGATAACTTCTTCTAACTGACGAGACGACATGTCTAAAAGAAGACCGATATAACTTGGAATTCCTTTTAAGAACCAGATGTGACAGACATCAGCCGCAAGCTCGATGTGGCCCATACGTTCACGTCTAACTTTTGAGTGTGTAACTTCAACACCGCATCGCTCACAGACAATACCTCTGTAACGAACACGACGATATTTTCCACAAGAACATTCCCAATCCTTTACCGGACCAAAAATCTTTTCACAAAATAAACCCTTACGTTCTGGTTTAAACGTTCTATAGTTAATGGTTTCAGGTTTTTCAACCTCGCCATATGACCAGAAGCGGATTCTATCAGGTGAAGCCAATCCTATTTCTAGGAAGTCAAAATCACTAGGACTATTTACAAGCATGCAGGGTCTCCTTCATTAATCTCTCTCGATCGTTCTCATCATATACTTAGCGTGTATCAATTTCTGAACCATCAGAAGATTTTACTTTCACGTCTAGAGCGATTGAACGCAATTCCCGTAAAAGTACTCTAAATGATTCCGGAGTACCTGGTCGAGATAAACTCTTACCTTTGATAATGGCCTCATAAGCTTTTGCACGACCTGTAAGATCGTCTGATTTAATGGTTAACATTTCCTGCAAGGTATGAGCAGCACCGTACGCTTCAAGCGCCCACACTTCCATCTCTCCGAAACGCTGACCCCCATAGTGAGCTTTACCTCCTAAAGGCTGTTGCGTAACTAAGGAGTATGGTCCAGTAGATCTTGCATGAATTTTGTCTTCAACAAGGTGGATCAGCTTTAACATATACATGTTTCCAGATGTTACATCTCTTTCGAATGGTAAACCGGTACGCCCATCTCTCAACATGACTTTTCCGGTCGGATTAATCCATGAGTACCCTGGTGTTTGAGACGCTTCAATCAGTTTTTCTTCTACTTTCCCTACAGTAGCCTGTTCCTGGAACACCTCGTCAAATAATTGAACTTCGAAGTTAGTATCCAAAATATGTGAGGCCATCCCTAAAAGGGTTTCAAATAACTGACCTACGTTCATCCGTGAAGGTACACCAAGAGGATTTAAGATAATATCAACAGGAGTTCCATCCGGTAAAAACGGCATGTCTTCTTCAGGCAGAATCGTAGAGATAACCCCTTTGTTTCCGTGACGTCCAGCCATTTTGTCACCGATAGAAATTTTACGCAGCTGAGCTACATAAACACGAACGATGCAGTTTACGCCAGGTGGAAGGCTGTCATCAGTTTCACGAGAAAATACGCGAACCCCGATAACTTTTCCTGAACCGCCAGACGATACACGTAATGACGTGTCTCTCATATCTCTGGCTTTATCACCAAAGATAGCACGTAACAGTTTTTCTTCAGCAGGAGGTTCACTTTCACCTTTTGGAGTTACTTTACCAACCAGAATGTCTCCGGCTTTTACAACAGCTCCTAATCGGATAATACCGTTTTCATCAAGATTTTTTACGGCTTCTTCAGAAACATTAGGAATTTCCCATGTAATTTCTTCAGGGCCAAGTTTTGTTGTTCTGATATCCACTTCATATTTATGAATGTGAATGGATGTAAACGTATCTCTTTTTACAAGACGCTCTGAAATAATGATAGCGTCCTCAAAGTTGTATCCTTCCCAAGGAAGAAAGGCAACCAATACGTTTTTACCTAGAGCCAATTCACCAAATCGTGTTGACGTACCGTCAGCAATAACCTGGCCTTTAGTGATTTTGTCACCAAGATTTACAATTGGTTTCTGGTTTTTACAGGTATTTTGATTGGATCTTAAATATTTTTGAAGAATGTATGTTTTTTCTTTACCGGAAGTGTTTTTGATAACAACACTTTCGCCAGTAACTTTTGTAACCACACCATCTTCCTGAGCTTTAACTAACGTACAGGAATCTCTGGCTACAGTTTCTTCAAGACCTGTTCCGATATATGGAGCTTCAGCATAAACCAAAGGAACAGCCTGACGTTGCATGTTTGCACCCATCAAGGCACGGTTCGCGTCGTCGTGCTCTAAAAATGGAATCAATCCACAGGAAACACCAACGATTTGTCGTGGAGAAACACCAATATATTGAATTTCTTCAGCTTTAACCAAGCTGAACTCTCTATTGTGTCGGGCAATAATAAATTCGCCTGTCAGTTTTTTGCTTTTTGAAGGAGAATCCCAAGGAGCAATATAAAATTTATCTTCAACATCCGCTGTTAAAAATTCGATATCAGCTGAAATGGTACCTTTATTCACTTTAAAATAAGGGGTTTCAATAAAACCAAACTCATTTACTTTTGCATAAGTGGCCAATGGACCAATTAGACCGGCGTTTGGACCTTCCGGAGTTTCAATTGGACAAATACGGCCGTAGTGAGATGGATGAATATCACGAACCTCAAAACCAGCTCTTTCTTTCGTCAAACCGCCTGGGCCCAGGGCACTCAAGCGTCTTTTATGTGCGATTTCTGCCAACGGATTGGTTTGATCCATAAACTGAGACAGCTGTGAACTTCCGAAAAACTCTCTCATTACAGCAACAAGAGGACGGATATTAATAAGATGCTGTGGGGCAATTTTTTCATTACCTTTTACAGCAAGCTGCTCACGTACCAGACGCTCTAAACGAGCCAATCCAATTCTGAACTGCTTTTGAAGCTGCTCACCCACGCTACGGATACGTCTGTTACCCAAGTGGTCGATATCATCCGTAATACCCTGACCTAAAATAAGGTCGATAACATGGTTTACAACAGCAATGATGTCATCACTGGTTAATACAGTAGTATTAATATCGATATTCACATCTAAACGTTTGTTAACGCGGTAACGTCCAACATCTCCCAAATCGTATTTGGAAGGATCAAAGAACAGATTGTTAAGCAACATTTTTGCGCCATCCAAAGTAACAGGGTCACCAGGACGAAGCTTTCTGTAAATATCCAGTAACGAATCTTCTTGAGAAATAATTGGAGATTTTTCAAGAGTTTTCAGCATAACTTCTTTATCTTTACACTGCTTTAAAACGTCTTCAGCCGTAAAGCCCAAAGCACCAAGAAGGGCTGTTACAGGTAATTTTTTGATTTTATTAATATTGGCGTAAATAACACCGTTAGTATCGGATTCAATTTCCAGCCAAGCGCCTCTTGCTGGAATAATAGTAGCAAGGTAATTAATTCTATCTGCTGAAATTCCCACTTTTTTTCTAAAGTAGACACCAGGAGAGCGTACAAACTGACTTACAACAACACGTTCTGTTCCATTAACTAAAAAGGTACCAGCTTCCGACATGATCGGAATAGCACTCATAAAAACTTCCTGCTCTGCAATTTCGCCCGTTTCTTTGTTAATCAATCTAACAGGAACTCTTAAAGATGCACTGAAGGTAATTTCTCTAATCTGACACTCTTCAAACGAAAACTCGGGTTCATCTAAACGATAGTTTTCTAAAAACTCCAGCTCGTATTTACCATTATATGCTTTAATTGGGGAAATATTGCGAAATTCTTCTTTTAAACCTTCTTCTAAAAACTTTTTAAAAGAGTTAACCTGAATTTCAATAAGGTTCGGGATATCTAAACTTTCTTTTATGGACTGAGAATGGAGCTGAACTCGTTTTCTTTGTTTTAACGCTAACACTCGGGTCTCCTCGTGACAAAAACATAACCCGAGATTAGTCCTAGGGTTTAGAACTAATCTCAGGTTTGAAGGTTGAATTTAAAGAATTATAAAAAACTATTTGATTTCTACTTTTGCACCTTGTTCTTCTAATTCTTTTTTCATTTTTTCAGCTTCTTCTCTAGAAACACCTTCTTTTAAAGGTTTTGGAGCGGCGTCAACTAAATCTTTAGCTTCTTTAAGACCCAAACCAGTTAGCTCTCTAACTACTTTAAGTACTTGGATTTTTTTGTCACCAGCAGATGCCAGAATAACATTTACTGTTGAAGAAGCAGCTTCTGCACCAGCATCACCTGCACCAGCTCCAGCAGGAGCTGCACCAGCGAATGCCATAGGAGCAGCCGCAACAACTCCGAATTTGTCTTCTAAAGCTTTTACTAATTCAGATAACTCTAGAACGCTCATCCCTTCGATACTTTCGATAATAGCCTTTGCCTTTTCTGATACAACAACTTCAGCTGTAGTCATGTTAATTTTCCTCCTGTTTTTTTTCTTTGATTGCAGATAAAACGTAAACTAAACCTCTGGTCGGACTAGATAGAGTCGCTACTAGCTTGGTTAGAGGTGCTTTGATTGTACCTACCACCTGTGCTATTAATTCTTCTCTACCTGGTAATTGGGCTAGCGCTTTGATATTGGCTTCGTCTAGAACACCTTTTCCAAGCAACCCGCCTTTAATTGTTAACTTTTCAGCCTCTTTAGCAAAATCGACCAGAGTTTTGCTCATTTTTACAGCATCACCAGTTGTATGAACAACAGCTGATGGGCCGAACAAGAAAGAACCTGGACAATCGATGTTCAATTCATCCAATGCTCTTTTAGTTAACGTATTTTTGTAAACTGATATTTGACCGCCTTCTTTTTTAACATTGCGCCTTAAAGAAGTGAGCTCACCAACAGTTAACCCTCTAAAATCAGCAAAGATTACGACCGTCGACTGATCGACTTCTTGCTTGATTTGCTGCACCAATTGCTCTTTTTGAGCTTTTACTGCTGACATAAGATCTATGCTTCCTTCCATTTAACTTTCAAGGGTTCTATAAAAACTCCCGGACTCATTGTTGATGAAAGTGAAATAGACTTGATATAAATCCCTTTCGACTTTGCAGGCTTAGCCTTAACAACAGTATCATATACAGCATCAAAATTTGCTTTTAAATTATCAATTGGAAAAGACATCTTTCCAATAATAATATGAACAATTCCTGCCTTATCATTTTTATATTCCAGCTTACCAGCTTTAAATTCTTTAATAGTTGTTTCCAAGTTGGTTGTCACTGTTCCGCTTTTAGGATTAGGCATCAAACCTTTAGCACCCAAGATTTTGCCTAATTTCCCTACTTTTGCCATCATGTCTGGCGTAGTGATAACCAAATCGAAATCCAACCAACCGGTCTGGATTTTTTCCACTAAGTCTTCTGAACCAACATGATCAGCACCAGCTTGGCGAGCTTCATTTAATTTATCAGCTCCAGCGATAACGGCGATCCGAATGGATTTACCAGTACCTTTAGGAAGAGAAAGCGTGCCTCTCAATTGTTGATCAGAGTGACGCGGATCAATACCTAAATTAAAGTGCAATTCAACTGTTTCATCAAACTTTGCAAACGATAGATCTTTTAATTTATTCAAAGCTTCAACAGGTGAAAAAAGAATAGATTTATCTACTAACTTTTGCTTTTCTACGTATTTCTTCCCGTGTCTCATGATGCTATTTTAACTCCCATACTTCTCGCTGATCCTGCGATAATTTTTTTTGCAGATTCAATATCTGACGCATTTAAGTCATTCATTTTTGCTTCTGCAATTTGCGTTAACTGATCTTGAGTTAATGTACCAATAATATTTGTATTAGGATTTGCAGAACCACTTGGAAGATTCAACATTTTTTTAATCAAAACAGATGCCGGAGGTGTTTTTAAAACAAACGTAAATGTTTTATCTTTATAAACAGTGATCTCAACAGGAACTACGGTATCACCTTTATCACGAGTTGCCTCGTTATATGCTTTACAGAATTCCATAATATTCACACCATGTTGACCCAAAGCAGGACCAATTGGAGGAGCAGGATTCGCTTTTCCTGCTGTAATTTGCAATTTAATTATTACTTGAACCGGTTTACTTGACTTTGCCATAACACACCAACCTCTACTCTACAGCTTTTTCAACTTGATCAAAATCAAGTTTAACTGGAGTTTCCCGACCGAAAATTGAAATAAGAGCTTTTAAATTACCTTTTTCAGCATTAATCTCAGCAATAGGACCTGAGTAGCCACGGAAAGGACCCGCGATAACCTTGATAACTTCGCCCTCTTCGTAATCCACATCGACTTTACGTGTCTTATCACCGATTTTACGAAGCACTTTAAGAATCTCGTCTTCGGTAACAGGCGTAGGTCTTGATTTGGATCCGATAAACTTGGAAACACCGGTAATGGAGCGGATGTCATAAAACACATCATCCTGCATAACCATTTCAATAAATACGTAACCCGGGAAAATCTTAGTGCGCTTCTCAAGTCTTTTATTATTTTTTATCTCAATTGTATCTTCTTCAGGAACAAGAACCTGAAAAACCTTATTTTGCAATGATTTTTCTTCAATAAGATTTTGAATTTTAGCCAGTACTTTATGCTCCTGGTTGGAATAACACTGAATAATGTACCATTCTTTACCCTCTACCTCTGGAGTTTCTGGAGCGGACTCAACCTGTACTTGCTGATCATTATTTAATTCATCTGACATATTCATAACTCTTTAATTTACCTTAATGTTTGGAGAAGACCAATAAGCTTTGAAAAACCAAAATCAACAAAACCAACTAAAACAATAAATGCAACTAGAATAACTAAAACTGTATTTGTAGACTGAATAACCTTTTTTCTTTCAGGCCATTCTATTTTGCTAAGCTCAAGCTTCAACTCTTCCAGAGTGAATCTTGCCTTTAACGGCGGAGCTTTAACTTGTTTATTTTCAACTGTTTTTTCTGCGTTCATAAAATCAAAAAATATTTCCTAAGAGCTAGAACTGGCAGGCCCGGCCGGATTCGAACCGACAACACTCGGTTTTGGAGACCGACGCTCTACCAGTTGGAGCTACGGGCCTAGGCATTACTTGGTCTCTTTATGAGGGGTATGTTTTTTACACCAACGGCAATATTTTTTTAACAACATACGCTGGGATGTAGTGTTTTTATTTTTAGTGGTGTGATACGAACTTCTTCCGCAGCTTTCGGTCTCACATCGTAGGATAATTTGAACTCTCACGGGGTATCCTCAAATAAAGTATAATAAAGCAATTTCTTAAAAGAAATCGCAAGACGTAGAAATTTACCATTTAAAACAGTCAGTGTCAACATAGAAAGAACACTAATTAATGTCCAGTCAAGATCAGACGGACTTCACTTTGGGACAATACGCGAAATTTACCGCGTGGCAACGGTCCTAAAAGTATGGATCCAAAACGGATGCGCTTAAGACGCACAACAAATAAATCCAGGGTCTGGATCATTCGGCGTATCTGGCGGTTTTTTCCTTCTACAAGGCTGATTCTGAAATATCGCTCACCCAGAAGTGTTATTTTTACGGGCTGGGTTTTTTTACCCAGAATAAACACACCTGACTCCAGTGTTTGAATCATATGGGAGGTCATGGGGGCATTGACCCATACCAGGTACTCTCTTACGTGGGGATCGGACTGGCTGAGGAGTTGTTTGGCAAAAATGCCGTCATCGGTGAGTAGAATTAATCCTTCGGAATCTTTGTCGAGACGTCCAACACTGCTGAGTTCCCTGTATTCCCGTGGGAGTAAATCTGTGATTTGGGTTTCACCGTCCTGAGGCAGGTTTGTAACTACGCCTGGAGGTTTATGAAAAACAATATATCGAAATTTCTTCTTATCTTCGTAGAGGGTCTGATTAATTTCTATTTTATCTCTATCCGGATCCACTCTCATACCTAAATTGGCCACTTTTCCATTTACTTTTACAAGTCCTTTGGCAATGGCAACTTCGGCTTTCCGTCGTGACAGAATTCCTTGTTCGGATAAATGCTTTTGGAGTTTAATATCAGACATTAGGGTTGCCGCTTAATATCAAGAAGAACAGACTCGAGCGTTGGGAACTGTGTTGTCATACCAAATGAACTGGGATTGACCGTATTATAATGAAAGAAGGGAGACTGGATACAAAATCTGTCCCAGGGAGCCAGTTTTATACGAAACAGTTTGGCAAGTCCCATTAAAAACCAGGAGGCAATTTTAATGCGGAAATAAATGGGGATATCAAAAACCCGGCATACCGTTTCGATAACATCTTTGCCGTTCATTACGTGGTTTCCCAGTGCCAGATCAGGTTCAACATCATGGGTTAGCGCATAGACGCTTACGGCTGCAATATCTCTGCCATGTAAAAAATGAAAGCGGGAATCCATATAAAAGAATCGTAGTAATTTTGCCCATCCCAGACTTGGCTTTAAACCGGAGCTGATATGAGAATACGGATGAGCCTGATCTCCACCAAAAACGAGGGTTGGAAATACAGTGACGATTTTAGATGACCAGTCGGACTTTCTTAAGGCTTTATACGCTCTGTATTTTGAGCGAACATAGCCGGTTCCGTAGGTTTCAGCCTCATCAATGACCTGATTGTTTTTGCCTAAAATGCTGGCCGTTGAAAAATACACAACTTTTTTTAAGCGGTCAGGATTGCAGTAACTCAACATCTCAAGAGTTTTGTCTCGATTGAGGCGTGTGGCTTCTTCAGAATCTCCCCAGGCTGTGGCCAGGTGAATCATCAAATCCATAGTTTCCAGGGTAGGTTTTGCTTTATCTATGTTTTCCAGATCCCCTTCTACAATATGAACTCTGGGATGAGGAGGATATAATAATTTTTTAGGATCGCGAACCAATAAAAACAGTTCGAACTGAGGATTTTTCAAACACTCTTCAACGACATAGTGTCCGATACATCCGGAAGATCCCGTTATAAAGACGGATAACATACTCATTCCAACATCATAACATCCACGGTGTCGTTTATGACAGGATAAGATTGAGGTCCATCAGGAAAGGAAAACATCATGCGTGTGGATGCAAGGTCTGTATTGCCTTGTTGGAAAATGAGATCGGAAAACGACTTGGGCTCTTCAATCTCGGAAGTTGGTTGCAAAAGTCCTGAAAAGAAAAGATGGTCTGAGGCTCGGGTGCAAGCGACATAGAATAGTCGTTTTTCTTCTTCAATACAATCGGCTTTATGCTGAGCTAGAATCTCTTCCCTTACCTTATTTTGTTGTTGATTTTGAATGGTATAGGAAAGGCCGGCACCGCGGTGAGTGATAACCAGTCTATCGGATTGGGAAAAATTCCATTTCAAGGCAGATTCGAGAATGATAACAGCCTTAAACTCCAACCCTTTTGAAGAATGGATCGTCATTAATCGGATAGAGTTTTGTTGTCGGGGCTTTTCTTTTTCTACAGGCATTTGCACAAAGAAACGGAGATAAGATAAGAGTTCTTCAGAGGTAAATTTCCCGGAAATTTCTGCGTATTCAACTGTTTTTATAAAGTCTTTTTCACAATCGGATATGACATATCCCAGATCTTTCAAACAAAACTCGAGCATCCAATATAAAGGATTGAGGGCTGCCTTTTTTTGCCACTGCCTTATTTTGTCCTGAAGACGCTCTTTTGAAAAAGATTGAGCATAAACGGAATATCGAAACCCGGTAAAATAAAACTCTGATTCGATATTTAAAAGACAGGCGCAGAGATTAAATAACGACCAGTGTCGCTGATCTGCAGCCATAAACTCAGGCTCCATATGTGCATGAATCTGATTCTCCATCAAAAAAGTTTTGAGTCTTTCCATATGTTTTTTACGGCGGAAAAGAATAGCGATATCCGAATAGGTTATATCAGGATTTTTGGCAATCAGTGCCTTAATCCACACTAAAATCTGTCGCATTTCTTCGTCAAAGCCGTCTGTTTTTGAGGATGAGCATCCGAATGTAATAGATGCAGGCAAAGCATGACGATTAGCCTGTAACGGAAAAAAATGTAACTGTGAGTCTTTGAAACACCTCTCAAAAAATGGATTAAAAAAGGCTAGAAGACCAGGAAGTGTGCGGTAATTTTCGGAAAGGTCTACGGAGATTGTGTTTAAAAGTTTTCCCCATATGGATTTTGTTGCTGTAAATAAGTGGGTTTCAGCACCTCTGAATCCGTAAATGGCCTGCTTGGGATCTCCAACTAAAAAAAGGTTCTTTTTAAGTTCACCGGAAGAGTCTGAGAAGTGGGAGATTTGGCATAAAATATCCCATTGGGCTTTATCTGTGTCTTGAAATTCATCGACTAGAATGGCTTGGAATTGAGTTGAAACAGCGTTTAAAACATCGGGATGTTCGCGTAACAGTGTCTGGGTTTTATCAATTAGGTCGGAATAATCCAAAACGCCATATTCGGATTTCAGCGCATCGTATGAAGCCAGAACTTCATTAAATATAGAAAAAATAGTCTGGGTCACAGATTCTATAAACGATGTCGAATCGTTATTCAAAAACTGAGGCATGATTTTTATAACAGAGTCTTTTTTAGAGAAACATTCTTTTAAATCGGTTTCCAGCTGCGTCCAGGAGAAGGCTTTTAAATAGAAACCCAGGCGGGAATCCTGCCTTTTTTCCAGGCGGGACAAAGTCTGAATTAAGGCTTTTTCCCAAAGATGCCCTTGCAGGACGGGATCCAGAATATCCATGGTGTCGGACAATCGGGCTTTGGATGAAAACTGTGTTAACACTGAGCTGCAAAAACCATGGATGGTAGTGATGTTGGCTTTATAAAAAGACTGGAGGGCGTCTGCTGCCCATTTATTTTTTTTGGAGGCTTCGGTTTCGCTGAGAAGTTGAGTATAGACGCGGGTTTGCATTTCGGAGGCGGCTTTTTTTGTAAAGGTGAGAGCCAGAATAGAGGAAACGGGGACGCCGCTTTGGAGTAAGTTGAGGTAGCGTTGTACCAGAACGGCTGTTTTTCCGGCCCCGGCGCCTGCATCTACCAAGACGGAGACATCGATTCTTAAGGCCTCTTTCTGCTGGCGATTGAAGCGATTTGGAGTGGATTTAACAATGGGATTAAACGATGTGTCTATGATAAATCTCCAGGGTTAACGTTTTGAATAAGAACAAATAGATCGATACCCACAGGTCATACAGGTTTGAGTTCTCTGGCTTTCCATATGAGGCAAAAGCTCATGGGAATCAGGAGAAAATTTATTAGCTTTAATGCAACCGATAAGAAAAGCAAGATGAGCATTAAAACTCACCTCAAAATCATCCTGTACCATAAACGGTTTTATTCGATTGAGCTGGATATCGGCATCTTCCGGACAATCCTGAATCAAAGTCTGAATTTTTCGCTGCACATGATGTCCATCAAACAACTGGATAATGCCTGTCCCTACGGTCGTACTGTCTTTAAACTGCTGTTTGGACGCCACGTGATATAACGGAAGCTGCAACGATCGTTTTTCGGTATAATCGGCACGGGTCGGCAGTTGTTTTCCAGTTTTATAGTCCATAATCAGGATATAGGATTTTTCAATGTGTTTATACACGGCATCAAAACGGCCTTTGATAGAAAATGGCTGATTATCATGTTGAAACGTGTAGATAAAAGAGGCTTCAGCCTCAGCAACACGATACGGAAAAGGATCCTCGTAAAGCCTCAATAATTCTGAAAAAAGACCTCTAAACGCATCCTCATCCCATAATGTTTTTTCTTTAACCGACCAGGCAAAAAACTGAGGTGAGAAATCTGAAAAGTGAAAACCAGCAAGTCGGCGTAACAAGGCTTCTTTTTCAGAACGGGAATTGGCATGCGTTTCCTGTATGGAAAAATCTCGGAGGATAGCATGGATGCGAGTTCCCCACTGGCTTCTCGGAACTTGCGAAAGAGGCTGATCTGGAGCAGGAAGACGACAAACCGTGTTAAAAAAATAAGAGGTTGGACAACGCTGGTAGTGCTCGAGCTGGGTAATCGAAAAGGACTCAGGATGGATATAGCCCGGATCAGGCTTATAAACTGGCGGAGTTACCGTTTTAGACTGTGTTAACCTGGGTTCGGAATGATGAGTCTCATCAATAAAAATACCCCAGGCCTCTTTTAAAGAACGCATATAGGTACTTGGCAAAATCTGCGACGAATCCGATTGAGGCGACACCGTTAAATAAATATGACGGGAGGTATTATACGCCGCTTCAAAAAATCGAAACATAAAAAAATCGTCTTGTATTTCTCGATCTGGATTACGCCGTAATATCTGTAAAGGCGGATAGTGCTGCTGAGAAAATCCCGTACAAAACAAAAACGTGCAGGAAGACAGAAGCTGGAAATCCTGGATAAGACGAATGCCATTTTCCTGATTAACTGTAAACGTCAGCGTTCGGCAATAGGTTTTTACCTCCTGAAGAGACAATAAAAGCCGCTTGGAAAAATAATCCTGCCACATTTGTTTAAGAAATTTTAGAGCTTCTTTTTCGCTATACAGATCAGGTTCGTCATTGAAATAGGTGTCAAAATCCGTTTTCTGAGACTGGGACCACCAGTGAAAAAAACGGGCAGAAGTTCGGGTTTCAGAAAATAAAAACGACAGGGATTTTATGGGGATTTTTGCGTCATTTAGCTGCCGGATCAGTTCTCTTTTGTAGGAGGTGATATCGGGAATAAAAACAGCTACGGTATGTAACTGATCAAAAGCTACTGTTTGAAGTCGAGCAACAACCCAGGCCATTTCCTGTTGAGTTGTATCAAACGAATTTAAAGTAGTTTGAGGATAAAACGGCAGTGTATCGGCATACTTTGGGGAAACAGTCTGAACCCCCTCTTTGTTAAACCAGGATAATTGCCTGTTTGCATACGCATATTGAGGCTGAAAACCCGAATGATATACCAAAACTGTAACTATTTTTACCGTTTGAAAACTGGCCCACAACTTCGCATTAAAGCGAGGATCCATATCATGAAGTCCAACCACAAAAAGAGTTTTATCAGAAAGTGAATGTGACGAAGAAAAAAAATCGGTGCAGGTTATTATATGATCATCAGATATATCACCAAGTTTCTCTTTTAAAACAGCTTTATAAGCGTTTGTTGGGATTAAAAACACCGTACTGTCAGAAGATTTTTTGTTAACGGCAGCGCATAACTCCCAAAAATCCTGATCATTAAAAAAAGTGCGTGTATACAAAAACACGTTTGTCATCGTTACAACCCAGCTAAACAGGAATGAACAATGTGACTGGCCGCATGCTGATCGCCCCAACCAATCTCAGATACTGGTGCTGTTTTCAAAACAGACTCTAAAACCGTCATGATAGAACCTGGATTCCGTTGCTCTACTACTACTATGGGATCACCCATCAATTGCCGTTGTTCATAAAAACGCTTTAAGGTTGATTGCGGACCAAATCCTTCAAAACATACGACTTTTTTACCCATAAAAACAGCCTGTTCGTTTGCTGTGCCTGCAAGACCAATTACAACGTCACTGAAAAACACAGCATCTTCCAGACAGTCTGTTATAAATAGTTCGAGTTTTTGTTCACATTGAGTAAATTTATTGTGTACAGAATCAAAAATCCAACCTGACTTCAGCAATATATTTTCAATAAGACCAGCATCTAAAGCCGGAGACTTTGCAAGGAATAGCGACGTAGGATGTGAAAATGGGAGCGATAAAATATAAGTTAAATTGGCATACGCTTCCTGCCGTGATCCCGGTAAAACCCCTATTTTTACAGAGCCAGGCATCTTAAGAAACTGTTGCCCAGAAAGCTTCAATCCATCCATCATTGGATTTCCAAAATACTCAGCTGGAACCCCAGCATTTTTTAACGAATTTAAAGTAAGGTCGTCTCTTGGAAAGACTTTGGTACACCATTGCTTCAATAACCAGATTTCCAGTTTTGAATGCTCCATAAAGGCATCGCTTTTAGCTGTGGGGAGAAAAAACGTACGGGCTTTTTTACCCTTTCCCATCCATAAACAAAATACGTCTCCAACGCACAAAACTATGTCGGCTTTACCCGAATGGAATCCAGCTGTTTTTTTTTGCTTAAAAAGATGTGTGATTAAACCGGCTTTTACGTCTTGAGAAAGGCTGGAAAAATCTCGAATAAAGCCACCACTTGGAAAAATGGGGTTGTCCAAAATCACATCAAAACCAGCATTTTTGTATACATATCCGGCACCCACCAAAGGCAAAATCGTTACGGAAGACAAAGGAACCGCCTGTTTAAAAGCCTGAATAAGTTTCAAGGCTATGCCGTCTTCGCCATGTCCATTGGAACATACAAAAAGATTCATAGCATTAACGTATCACAAAAACGCTGGGGTTGAGAAACAAAACGCCCTAATGCTGATCTTGAATTTTATTTTTTAAAGTCTCGATATACAACCAGATGCCGTCTTCAATAATTTTTTTACTGACAGGCTGATCGTCAGGGATTTCAGAATGTCGAAGCTCTGGAAAAAGGATGTAGATATCTTCCATCAAAAGCATCTTATTTTCTTCTTTACGTTTTGCGTAAATATCATTCAAAATGCCCACTCGGGCTCGAACTGAAAGACCTTCTTCAAGAATTTTGTTGTTGGCATCTTTTAAAATCTCACGGAAATGCTTTTTTTGGATAGCTTTTGATAAGACGGATAACAGTTCATCTTCTTCAAAAGGTTTATTTAAAAAGTCGGCAGCCTTATTTTTAAAGCTATCAGCAATGGTGTCTAAATCTCTATAAGCTGTCAGGACTACGACCTCAATTTCAGGATTGACTTCTTTTATTTTTGTGATGAGTTCGGTACCTGAAATATCGGGCAAACCCACATCCAGAAGGGCAGCATCGATATCCGGCTCCTGTCTGACAAGCTCTAAAGCTTCTTCCCCACTTCCAGCAGACACAACATCATAAATCAAACTTAATGTTCGCTCTAAAATCTCCCGCAACATTTCCTCGTCTTCTACAATTAAAATGAGGGGAGGATCAGATTCTTTTACATATTGAATCAGCTCGGGATCCAGATCGGATTTAATTTTTTCCCGGCCTTTATCATGAATATTATCGATGGGAAAAATGGATAGAAGTTCTTCTTCCGTAACAATTTTTCCTTCAAGCTGTCTTTTTTGGATGATTTCCTTGGCTAAGGCCAAACGTTTGGTATGATCAAAATTTTCCCACAACACTTTTCTGGATAAATCCTCAAATTTTGCGATGAAATTAATATTTTCAAGGGCGTATGTAATAAGATAATTTAAAATACTGGGATTAAAGGGATAAGCAAGAAACCGATACGCCCCTTTTCTGAGAGCCGTAATGGCAATTTCACTGTCCTCGGTTTGGGAAAATACGATAATTTCTGGAACAATGCTGATAGCTTTTAAGGCTGACAACAACGTGGTGCCTGGCATATCCGGCAGATTCCAGTTCATCAATACAATTTTTGTATTTTGATGAAGATCTTTAAAAAGAGACAACCCTTCCTGACCTGTTTGAACGGTTATAGCCTCAAATTTTGGGTCTATAACAGATTCAATTTCAGAGGTACTGATTTCATCTCCTTTTATAATAAGTATGGACGGTTTCTGTGACACTGGCATTACCCTTTATTTTCAAAATCAAAAACGTTGAACATTAATTTTTAGCATGATAGTAATGTGGATATCAGTCCTTATTTCCCATCTTTGTGAAAGTGTAAACGTTTATGCCATCTTCATTTTTATTATTTTCAGGTTGGGGTTTTGATCATCATATATTTAACAATCTAACTTTTAAAGATCCCACGTTTACAGTGGCTTATTGTGGAAAATCAACAGTAGATACTTATATTCAACACCATAATCCGTCAAAACCCAAAGCTATTATCGGATTTTCCATGGGTGCCTTTCTTGCCATTGAGTATGCACAAAAAATGCAGTTTTTGGATTGCCCCATTATCCTTATAGGGGCGTCCTGCGGATATCCCCCCCTTACACTTTCTGCGTTCAAAAAGCAGCTGTCAAAACATCAGGAACAGTTTTTAGAACAGTTTTACAAGAGTTGTTTTGATGGAAATCAGCAATTAACCTGGGAAAAAACCACTAGAATACACGATATTTATCCGCCCTATCATCAAGACAGACTGCAGGAAGGGTTAACCCATCTTGGCGAATTAACTCTGAAAAAAGACCAGCTTGAGACTTTTTCAAAACTTGCATTTATACATGGATTAAACGACAAAATAGCTTCATTTATAGAGATAAAACAGTTTTTGGAGGGATCGAGCTATCCTTTATTTACCTGCCCTGGAGGCCACTTTCCAGACCCTGAAACCCTTCAACCCATTCTGGATAACCTTCTAAAATAACCACTTGATCGCACGGTATTTTTGCGTTATAGTTACTAAACCAATCCAAACAAAGAAAATCTAAAAGGAGGGTTTTAACTATGCAACCCCTACAACCAGAACAATTTCAAGGAAAAATGCTTCGTTTTTACATCGGAAATGATCAATATGTACAAGGTGTGTTTTTAGGGCGGTCGGATAATTGTTATCTATTGCTCAGTAAAAGCAAAACCATGGGAAACATGATGACCTTTGTTCCGATTAATAAAATCAGCAGGATTACCTCTGTGACAGGCATTAACCAGCATGAAGCCACACCTCAGCAACATGTGTACTCGAGTTTAAATTAGTTTTTATTAAGATTAACGAGGTAGAGATCAGTAGGATTTTTTGCCCCGGATGTATACAAAGCAAAATAGGGTTTTGATAACGAGTCGGTAGAGATATTTTTCTCTACAGCCGAAAGCCAGTTTGGACACTGTGACCCTATGCTTGATGATACGGGATAATATCGAACCATTGACCTATGGTTTTCAAGTTGTAACAAGACAAGATTTTTATGAGGAGTTTGCCAGGAAGCTATTGGCAAAAGCTGGGTGGATGCATCACATTTCTCAGCTAATATAATCGTATTTTTGTCTGTAGCAGCTACAACATTTACTGTATAAAAATCATATCCAATAACGTTGCGTTCCCATCCTGTTTTCGGTTTGCGTAAGATATAGGATTGCCATTGTTTTTTCTTGATATCGAATACCGTATACCCTATAACCGGGATTTGGGTATCCGACGATAATATAGCCGAACATTCCTGATAATAATACCTTGCCTGCATAACCTGTTTAACACCGGCCAGTAACGTGATCGTGTTCATATTCGCTGGCAAAGACAAAGGGTTACCATCATCCTGCTCCCAGGTTTTTCCATTGTCCCTGGATTTGACATAAACCAGTCCATAACCAAAACCAGATGCATCTCCAACAGGATCATGCAGGGGATTATTTTTGGGTCGTTCGTGAATGAGAAACACCAGGTGTACGGTGCCCTTTTTGTCGATAAGAAGCTGCTGGGAATACGAGGCATAACGGTCGAATAAAGAGTCGGCTTGTTTGTTGGATATGAACACAGTGGATGAATTTAAAATAGCCCCGTCTCTTAGTGTTAGGATATCCAATGAGGCAGGCTGCCTGTAAAACCGTAGTGACCGGTTTCCTTGTCGTAGAGCCACCAGAATATCGTTATTAGGCAATACAACAGCCGAAGGATAAGTATACTGTCCGTTAAACACCCGCTCTTTAGTCCAGGATGTAAGTGATAAAGGCACATTCGACACCCGATATTTTAAAGCGGTTGCATGACATCCATACAACACATGTAACCGTTTTTTATGATCAACCAGCAATGTTGCCCCACCATGGTTACTGGACGACTCTCCAATTTTAAAAACGGCTGTTGGATTTTTCCCTTGAAGATCCACTTCAGCAACAATAATGTTATAGACGCCATTTTTATAATCCAGAAACGTACAATAAAGCGTATGTCCAACCCTAACGATTTTATTGGCATTTGGATAGGCCGTCCCTCTATTACTACCTGTTTTGGACAGTAAAAGGAACCTGTCTATCTGTTGTGGAGGTAGCGTGGGCAACTGTTCAACCCGAGACGAAAGAGTCGGAGTTTCTGAACAGGATGTCAGCAAAAACATCAAACAAAAAATTAAAACAACCCTACCCACTTTTTTTATAAAAGACATCTGAGTATCCTCATCGTTTGAGCCTAACTATGTTGTAAAGGAAAAGCATTTGATATGATTCTATCGGCTTGTTAAAAAACATCCAATAGCACTAAAACAGGAGAGCTTTTCCCCATGATTAGTAAACTTGAACACGTTGTAGAGTCGTTTATATTTTCCAGCCGATGGATACAACTGCCCATGTATCTTGGCCTCATTATGGGTTCAATTCTTTATACCTATAAATTCGGTGTAGAACTTCTGCATCTGATTACCCATATTCAGGACTTAAGCGAATCTGCTGTTATGCTGATTATCCTGACACTGGTTGACTTCACGATGGTTGCCAACCTTCTTTTCATTGTTGTTATTGGCGGCTACTCTACGTTTGTGAGCAAATTAAGTATTTTAGATGACCATGAAGACCGACCGGAATGGCTTCAAAAAGTTGATGCGGGAACCTTAAAAGTAAAACTGGCTGCATCACTTGTAGGTGTTTCAGGGATTCATTTGCTGCAATCGTTTATCAATATTGCCAATAAAACCTACATCGATGTAGCGTTTCAAATTGTGATTCACGTTGTATTTTTATTCTCAACACTTCTTCTGGCATACTCAGAAAAAATTATGCATTCAAAAGATCATTGAAAAAAACGTTATAAATAAAATAACACTATATAAGATTCTCTGAACTTTACTCATTACGGGTTGACTGAAATACGTTTGAATAAGTCTAACCAGCAATGTTGATACAACAATACCCAGCAATAGCAACAAAAATTGACGAAAAGATATTACACTCGAGCTTAATCGATTGTATTGCATAAGCAATGATCCTGTAGAGGTAACGGCAATAACGGCTAAGCTGGTTGAAACAACACGTAAAGACTGTGAGACCCCAGCTTCGTCTTTATCAAAAAATTCTAATAGAGGAACAAGTATCACCCCTCCTCCCAATCCTGTTAAACCTGTTAAAAAACCTGAAATAATACCCACGAGTATAAATTTCAATTCTTGTTTTTTAGAGAAGCTGGCTTTCTTTTTAAGAGGAAACCAGGTTTGAATAAAGGCAAGCAGTAGTACACCCATAATTAAGATAAAAACATAGGTATCCCTGATAAAGAATTTCAAAAAAGAAAACAAAAATGAGGTGGGAAGACTGATTAAAACAATTAAAAAAACCTCTTTCCACTGAACAGATTTGTATTTTCCAAACAACGCAATAATGGCCGATATACTAACAACAGGCAGAACAGCAGTAGTAGCAATCTTTAAAGAAAAGCCCGCAACGTGATGCAGCAAAGGCAAGGCAATAATAGCCCCACCCGAGCCTGTTAAGCCCAAAATACCGCCAACACCTAACCCAATCCATATCCAATCAAACACGAGAAACTTTATTCCAGGGCATTTTTCTTAGCAACGACATCAACATGCAATGCCCCGTAATGCCTGCAAACAGCAATCCCATACTCATTAGTCCCAACCCCGCAATAAAATAAGTATCCAGGAAATAGCTAAACAATGAAAACAAAGCGGTAAATAGTCCAACAGCAATTAATACCTGTCTAAACAAAGGCAGAGAAGGCTTCCCTGATTTAACCAACGGCTTTCCTTCTGATTTCCACTGCAAAATGCCTCCTTCGTATATCTCTGTTTCTATGCCTTTATTTTGAAAAACATCCGTTGCAATAACGGCACGTCTGCCAGAACGACACATCAGCAGAACTTTTCTATTAGTTAAAACAGGTATAAGGCTTTCGAAGCGTGCCATTTCTGTCAGTGGTAAATTTATAGAACCTGAAATATGCTCCTGTTCAAATTCATCCCGTTCTCTTACATCAATAACGATCTCATTAGTCAAACTCATTTTAAACCCTTCCGCATTTCAAATTAGCAGGCACTGCAACATCCATCTGTTGAGGTCTATCCAGTTTTAAATTATTCATAATCGACACATAATCCTGTTCAGTCTGAACTTGCAATCGAGGATTATGACGTTTTTCCTCACCAATGGTGCTAACAGTCCATCCTTTATAATCATGAGCGGGATATACCAGCATCTCGTCACCAAGTCTTAGTAATTTATTAAAAAGACTATCATATTGCTGGGATGGGTTACCGTTTTGAAAATCTGTTCGTCCAGTTCCACGTATCAGAAGCGTATCGCCAGTAAAAACCCTGTCCTTCATCACGTAGGAATAGGAATCATCTGTATGACCGGGAGTGTATAAGGCTTTTATGGGCAATGATCCAACTTTAATCACATCATTTTCTTTAATTTTCATGGTGACACAGTCTGCTTTTGTTTGTTCTCCAAGTACACTTACACAGTGTAAAGCATCCTCCAGATCCCCACTTCCAGTAATATGATCGGCATGAACATGGGTATCGATTGTAAAAAGCATTTTCAAATTCAGCTCATTAACCAGTCGAATGTACTGTTGCACATGCTCTTTAACAGGATCAATAATCAGTGCTTCCCCATTTTTCTCGGCAACAATGTAGGTATAAGTTGAACTAACAGAATCAAAAAGCTGTCTAAATATCATATGTTTCTCCACAAAAAAGCTGGTGTAATTGCTTCATTAAAACAAGTGTTTTCTGATCTTTGATTGAATAGAATACCGATTTTCCGGTTTTTCTTTTGGATACGATACCCTCGAGACGCATCCGGTTTAAAAACTGTGAAACCAATGACTGGGAAATGCCTGCGTAAGATTCCAATTCGGAAACAGATTTTTCTCCGTCCCAAAGCCCGCACAGCAACCGCAATCTATCAGGATTAGATAACGATTTTAATAAAGCGGCGGCATCCTCACATTTATCTGTAAGTGTCGATTCTGTCTGTGTCATAGATCACCTCTATTCATCATATTATATTTTTATAATATAATAATATTAGAATCTATACAAGACCTAATTCATTCAGGCTTTTTTTGATAACAGACATCTCCATTTCGCCATGTTCAAACATAGGTAACAGTTGTTTTGACACCTCCGAACTTAAAAAAACCTGATCGGATGCGCCATGTTTAAAAAACCGACTCACAATACTACTGCCAAGGTCAGGATTTGGAGACTGAATATATCGATTTATCTGTTTATAAAAATCACCATATTCAACATAGGGATCTTTTCTTACTGAGTTTGGATTGGATTCTATATCCAGCTGCAATTTAAACAACTCATCAAAGTTTTTTTTGGAGGAAGGTAAAGAGGAGAAATCTGATTTGGATATACGGCTGCTGTCTGACGGTATTCCCATTCCCAACGAAAAGGATGAAAAAGACATACAGCATCCCCCTTTTAAGATTCTTTTAGTATTCCCAAAAACACCTCGATTGAAACAAAAAAGCCCCGAAAAACCGGGGCTTTTTGAAATCAAACTATGAATAACTTAGTTCTGGGTTGGAATCAAAGGAAGTTCTTCAACCGTTGGGGTATCTGTTGCAATATCCTCCTCTTCGTCCTGGCCAACCTGAGTCATGGCAATAACCGCATCTTTGTCGTCCAGTTTTAAGATCCGCACACCTTGAGAGGTACGGCGCTGTGTAGAAATAGAGGCTATTTTCTGACGGCACATTGTACCTTCTTTTGTAACAATCATAATCTCATTTTCTTTAGACGCTACAATTGCTGCTGTTACGTGATCGCCTGGAACAGTTTTTCTAAAGCGTAGAGAACGAACCCCAATTCCGCCTCTTGCCTGGCATTTAAACTCATCTACTTTAATATTTTTTCCATAGCCATTTGTAGTGATCAGCAATAAGAACAACTTATCTTCTTCTGGATCTAAAACGGTCATACTTACCAAACGGTCTTCTGGTTTAATGTTTATCCCTTTAACACCCCGTGATACCCGGCCAATCGGACGAGCCTGGCTTTCATTAAAGCGGATAACCATCCCGGCAGATGTAACCAACAGAATATCCTGTTTGCCATTTGTTTTTTGAACCCATTTCAAGCTATCTCCGTCATCCAGGCTAATAGCGTAAATTGGTCTGTTTTTAAAATGGATAAAGGCATCAAGCGATGTCTTTTTCACAACGCCTTTTTGAGTGGTCATGAACAGATATTCGCTGGAGTTAAAGTCTTTTACGGTAACAGCCGCTGTTACAAACTCACCATCTTCCAACTGCAGGAAGTGAGAGATAGACATCCCTTTACTTTGACGGGAGGCTTCTGGAATTTGATACACTTTTAATTTAAAAACACGACCTTTGTTGGTAAATGGTAAAAAGTAATCATGGGAGTTGGTTACAAACAGCTGATCGATGATGTCTTCTTCCTGAGTAGACATGCTGTTTACACCACGACCACCACGGTTTTGGCTTTTAAACATCGCAACAGGCATCCGTTTGATAAATCCTTTTTTAGAAAGCAGTACAGCCACTTGCTCCTGAGGAATTAAGTCTTCAAGGTCAAACTGATCAACGCTTTCGCCAATAACCGTTTTGCGGCCATCTCCGAATTTTTCTCTTAATTCCAGATGCTCACTTTTAATAATGTCATTAACCCGTTGCGGATTAGCTAGAATATCCTGAAGATCAGCAATGGTTTTAAGAAGTTCGGCATATTCATTTTCGATTTTGTCGCGCTCTAAGCCTGTTAAACGTTGTAATCTCATTTCCAGGATAGCGTTGGCCTGACGTTCGGACAATCCAAAATTGGCGATTAATCCAGCGCGGGCAGCATCAGGACTTTCAGATTGTTTAATTAGCTCAATAACAGCATCAATATGTTGTAAGGCAATCCGTAACCCTTCTAAAATGTGCAGGCGGGCTTCGGCTTGTTTTAGCTCAAAACGAGAACGTCTTAATACAACTTCACGGCGATGCTCGATGTAATAGGATAAAATCTGTTTCAGGTTTAATGTTTTTGGAACACCATTCACAAGAGCCACCATATTAATACCAAATGAGGTTTGAAGTGCTGTGTGTTTATATAGCTGATTCAAAACGATTTCAGGTGTTGCATCGCGTTTAAGTTCGATATAAATCCGCATACCGCGTCTATCCGATTCGTCTCTTAAATCTGCGATCCCGTTAATTTTTTTATCCTGTACAAGCTCGGCAATTTTAATAATCAGATTGGCTTTATTTACCTGATACGGAATTTCGTGAACAATAATCGCCGTTTTGCCTTTTTTCTTGGATTCTTCAAGGCTGGTTTTACTGCGGATAAGCACGCTTCCACGACCGGTATGATAGGCTTGCTCGATACCTTTTGTACCGCAAATCATCGCGCCAGTTGGAAAATCAGGGCCTTTAATATAGGTCATTAAATCAATAATTTCTAACTCAGGATTATCGATTAACGCAATAAGTCCATCAATAACTTCTGTTAAATTATGAGGAGGAATATTGGTAGCCATACCAACCGCGATACCCGCTGTTCCGTTTAAAAGAAGAACCGGTAAACGAGATGGCAGTACGGAAGGCTCCTGTAAGGATTCGTCAAAGTTTGGGTTAAAATCTACGGTGTCTTTTTCAAGATCTTCCAGTAAGGCCATACTGATTTTTGACATCCGGGCTTCGGTATACCGCATGGCCGCTGCATTATCGCCATCAATGGATCCGTAGTTTCCCTGACCATCAATTAGCGGATAGCGCAGCGAAAAATCCTGAGCCATACGTACCAATGAATCATAAACGGCCGTATCACCATGGGGATGGTAACGACCCAGAACGTCCCCAACAATTCTAGCGGATTTCTTATACGGTCTGCCGGCGGTAAAACCAGCATCGTACATAGCGTATAGAATACGGCGGTGAACAGGTTTTAACCCGTCACGTACGTCAGGAAGCGCACGGTTTACGATAACGGACATGGCATACCCCATAAAAGAGGTTTTCATTTCATCGCTGATGTTTATTGGATTGATATGTTGATTTTCAAACATATCCGGTTGAATATTGTCGTCCATAGGAAGGTTCTCCATCGTTTTATACGTCTATCCAGCGTACGGTGCTGGCATATTTTTCAATAAATACTTTTCTTGGATCTACTTCGCTGCCCATTAAAATAGTGAAAATTTCATCGGCAACTTCGCCATCATCAAGAGTTACTTGTAACAGGGTACGTTTTTCAGGATCCATTGTGGTTTCCCAAAGCTGGTCAGGATTCATTTCTCCCAACCCTTTATACCGTTGGATGTACACGTTATCGCGTCCCCATTCTGTTAATAAGGTCTCAAGGCCGGCTTCGTTATACACGTAGCGTTTTGTCTGACCTTTTCTGACAAGATATAGAGGAGGCTGTGCAATATACAGCGCACCTGCTTCGATCATCGGTTTGGCATGACGGAAGAAAAACGTTAACAACAGGGTTCTGATGTGGGCACCGTCTACGTCAGCATCGGTCATGATAACGACTTTGTGGTACCGTAATTTATCTAATACATTGACAGGTTCTGCACCTTCTTCGGTTTTATCAAATTCAGATAATCCGGAAATAGCTTCCGGGCCAATAGCTGTAATTAAAGAACGAATTTCTTCGTTAGCGAGAATTTTATCCAAACGTGCTTTTTCAACGTTTAGAACTTTACCTCTAAGAGGCAAAATAGCCTGGAAGTTTCTATCACGGCCCTGCTTTGCAGAACCACCGGCTGAGTCTCCTTCCACCAGGAACACTTCGCAGCGAGCAGGTTCTCTGTCGGAACAGTCTGCCAGTTTGCCAGGAAGCGTTGTGCTTTCAAGGCTGGATTTTCTACGTACAAGTTCCTGAGCTTTTCTGGCCGCTTCACGAACACGCTGAGCCATTTGAGCTTTTAATACGATTTGTTTAGCTACTCTTGGGTTGGCCTCTACGAAGTCTGTTAATCCTTCGTCTACCAGTGAATCCACAATCCCTTTTACTTCAGAGTTTCCAAGTTTTGTCTTGGTTTGTCCTTCAAACTGAGGATTGGGCAATCTCACACTGATAACAGCTGTAAGCCCTTCTTTAAGATCATTTCCTGAAAAAGGGGCTTCTTTATCTTTATTCAGTTCATATTTTTTTGCGAAGGCATTGATAACACGGGTTAAAGCGGTTCTAAATCCAGATAAGTGCGTTCCACCTTCACGAGTACGAATGTTGTTAGCAAAGGTTGCAATCTGCTCGTCGTAATAATCGGACACATATTGGATAGCCACTTCCACCTCGTATAGATCTCTCTCTTTTTTAAGATAGATTGGAGGAGTAAATAGGGCTTCTTTGTTTTCGTTTAATTGTTCAACATAGGATTTAATACCGCCGTCAAACTTATACTCTTTTTCATAAGGCTCTTCAAAACGAAGATCCTGGAATGTGATTTTAATGCCTTGATTTAAAAAGGCCAGCTCACGAAGACGGTGATCGATAACTTCGGAGGTGAAATCCACTTCATCAAAAATGTCGGCATCCGGCTTAAAAATAACGGTTGTGCCTGTTTGAGTTTGAGGGAAATCAATGATGTCGCCTACTATATTTTTAGGTTTACCTCTAAAGTACTGCTGTGAATATTTTTTATTATCAACGTGAACGATAACTTTTAGCCATTCGGATAAGGCGTTTACAACCGATACCCCTACCCCGTGCAAACCACCGGATACTTTATAGCCTTTTCCTTCAAATTTACCCCCAGCGTGAAGAGTTGTCATAACAACTTCAACAGCAGGAATTCCTTTTTCTTTTTGAATACCGATTGGAATTCCACGACCATTATCAATAACGGTCACAATATTGTCTTTTTCAATAATAACGTTTATCTCATTACAATGACCGGCCATAGCCTCGTCGATACTGTTGTCGACTACTTCAAAAACAAGATGATTCAGCCCGCTTTTTCCGGTTGAACCGATGTACATCCCAGGCCTTTTTCTAACAGCCTCTAAACCTTCTAAAACCTTAATATCATTTGCGTCATAGCGCTGCTGTGTCTGGGCCATTCATCTCTCTCCTTCAAAATTCAAAGCTATCCTCAAAAGGACAGCTGTTTTAAAACAAAACCTGTATCGCAAATTGGTTGGATTAGTATATCACAAAACCTGTCCGCCGCCCATAAAATGTACGATATCCAATTGATCCCCATTACGCAGCATCACGCTTTGAAATGTATCGGCCTTATGCAACATGCCATTATAGTCCACAACAACGCTGTCGGGCTTTAAATTGGATCGTTTAATAAGGTCTAAAAGGGATAAGGCATCTTCCTCAAACGTGGTTGTCACGCCGTTAAGAATCACATCCATAATTAATGAAGCGGGCGCATTCTGTATAAAGGCCAGAATGTAAAAATAGCTTTCCCAAGAAGCTTGCGCTCGTTTAACGCACCCCAGTAACGGGAGTCGTAGGAATTACCTCTATTATCACCCATCATAAAATAGCTGTCTGAAGGGATAGTATAAGGGCCAAAATCCGACTTATCCGTCTGCACATTTACGCCAGGCAAAACCAACAACTTTCCATTGATATACACCTCACCGGTTTTTACTTCGAGGGTTTCACCCGGAAGACCGATACAGCGCTTTACATAATCTTTTCCGTCATCCAGAGGAGAATCGAACACAACAATATCGCCACGGTGAACAGGCGTGAACCTGTAGATAAATTTATTAACAAACAAACGGTCTTTTACCATTAAGGTAGGCACCATGGAGGGGCTTGGAATGACAGACGTTTGAAGCACAAAATGGCGGATAATTAGGGCCATAACCAGGGCAACGGTTACCACTTCAACCGTGTCTACGATACGATACATTACAGCATTGGTCTGCTTAAGATTGTTTTTATAAGCTTCCCAGGATTTATAACGGTCTTTTAGAGCTGAAAACATATGTTCCACACTCTACAAGACAGAGCGTACTTCGTCAAACAAATTGTTTTAATACGTCAACTTTCCGGAAATCCACACATTATCGCCAAAACGCGTGACAGATATCCGGTCTAAACAAATGGCTTTATCCAGAGACTCCACCTCCCAGTTCCCAAGCAGGGACATGGCCTTTCCACCCAATAATTTGGGGGCAACCGACACATCCAAACGGTCTACAATTTTAGAACGCAACGCATGAGTAAATAACGTCTGTCCACCTTCAAATAAAATCCCTGTCACGCCATGTTTGTATAAGGTTGGCAATACATCCTCCCAAACAATTTCATTCTGATATACAGCCGTTCTGACAACATGAATATGAGATGGAATGTTTGCAGGAACACCAGCCTCAGAGCTAACCACCCAAAGCACCTCTGCAGTTGGTAAAAAAACGTTGTATGAAAAAGAAAGAGACGCTTTTAAATCGATGATAATACGCTTGGGATTGGGATATTTTTCAAAGCCATATCGAAGATTGAGGAAAGGATTATCAGCCCGGACAGTTCCAGGGCCTACCATGACAGCGCCACATTCCTTGCGTAACTGATGTACTTTTTTCAGTGTTTTTGAGTTGGTAATATATTTACTTTCCCCATGAGACAAGGCAATTTTTCCGTCCAGACTGATGCCGGCTTTCATTAAAATAAAAGGGGTTTTGGTTAAGATGTTTTTTGTAAAGATATCAATCAGATGTTCAGCATCGTTTTTTAAAACGCCGGAAACAACTTCAATATGGTGAGGATTGAGGTAAGACGCTGCAGGTTTTTTTCGGACATCGGGATTAGGATCGTCGCAGGCATAGAAAACCCGTTTTATACCCGCTTCGACAAGTGCTTTCGCGCAGGGAGGCGTTTTTCCAAAATGGGTGCAGGGTTCAAGTGTGACGTATAAATCGGCACCGGAAGCGTGATGGCCGGCCTGTTTCAATGCCAGAACCTCGGCGTGGGGACCGCCTTCGTATTCGTGGCAGCCTAGCCCCAGGATTTCTCCGTTTTTCACCACCGCTGCGGCTGTAGGCGGATTATATCCCGTCAAACCCTTATGACGTGACGCCATACGGATAAGTTTTTTCATGATCTGTCGGGAAAAACGATCGTTATTCAATCACTTCTTTTGCGGCGACGGCACCGTTATATAGAACAACCAAAGTGCTTTTCTGAGGAACCTGAAAACTATGGGTTTCCTGCTGTCCTGGCTGAAGGGTTTTAGCAAATAAAATCTCAGTCCCTTTTGAGGTAAGACTTTGAATCTCTACATGCTGAGGTTGCTCCTGCTTCAAGGCAACCGTATAAACCATTACGGTCACAAGTCCGCCGGAAACAGACTCTGTACTGATAGACACCGGATATCCACCGCTAACCGAAATCATAATGGCGCCGCCTTCTTCCAACACCGCATTTGGAGACGGAGACTGGGTCAAAATATAACCCTTAGGTTTTGTATACGAAAACACTTCTTCGGAAACATTAAATGTGACTGTATCCGGCAACAACAACGCCGCTTCCAAAATCTTTTTACCAACAACGTTCGGCACTTTTAAACGGCCTTTGCCTTTAGATACGTAAAGTTGCACATCCCGGCTGTCTCTGATTTCACGGCCAGCTGGCGGTTTTGATTCTACAACGCGTCCGTCTTCAACTTTTAAACTGACTCTGTAACCCACAACGGTACCGACAAGGTTGTTACGTTCAAGAACAGCCAGCGCTTCTTTTTCAGTTAATCCAACCACATTCGGCATAATGCGTAATGGATTTTTATTCATGGCTTTGTCGATAAGCACGTTAACAGCCAACAAAATAATGCCGATAACTGCACCAATCAAAATATACCGCAACCACTTCCAGAATCGCTCGAATCGTTCCTGTTTCAGGGAAAGAGCCAGCTCCTGACGGATGCTTTCAACATCATCGATTTTTTCGTAAGGCAGACTGCCGGGAATATCTTCGCTTTCGTATCGAGCCAACATTTCCTGAAAGGACGAAAAACGGGCAGACGGCTCGTGATGCAGACATTTATGAATAAGACTTCCCAAACGATCAGGAATTTTGTTGCTCATTTTTACAAACGGTTTAGGCTCTTTTAATAGTTCTTTTTTCAAAACAAATAATTTAGAGGTATATCGATAGGGCCATTTGTGGCTGAAAAAGATATACAGCAACATCCCAAACGCATACATATCCGAGCGGCTGTCATAATCATTCCGTTGTAAAAATTCGGGAGCAAAGAAAATACAATCTTCAACAACAGGAAATTTCTTTAAAAACTTTTTAAAAATAGGAAGAGGCAACCCGATTTTAGCAAGCTTGATATGATGATGTCTGTCCACAATCAGATGTCCAAGACTGACCCCAGACCATACAATTCCATTACTTTCGAGGGTTAATAACGCCTTCAAAACATGAGACGACAACCGCCATAACAACTGTGGAGAACTGTGATTTTTCTTAAGGAAGGTTTCCAGAAGCATAGGCTCCTGAACAGATTCGTGAACAGTATAAAACGACTGCCCATCCGTGTAATAGTCGATAAGATTTAAGATATAAGGATCCTGAACCTGCTGCAGATCCTTGGCTAAAGAGGCCAATTCCCGAATTAATCCGGGAGATAAAAACTCTGATTTATATTGCCAGATAAGTACGGGAAAACCATCGGAAGACGTTCCATGATATAAAAAACTCAGTAAATCCTCAAATAATAATTCTTGAAGGGTATAGTGGTTAGGCTGATGTACTGACATTAAATCCCTCGTGACGTGGCGGCAATAATATGACTGAAGCTATGGAAGTTCTACCTCTAAGACACCTTTAGGATGGACCAACCATATTCTACGATCTTCTCTTGTAAAATTCAAAGTTTGTATGGCAATGGATACATACGAGGATGGAATTTCCCATTTTCCAAGAGATGTGCCGTCCTGTTTATCTATCAGTTCCAGTGTTGATCCTTCAATATTTAAAACTATAGACTCTTTTTCCAAACGCAGTTTATCAGCAGCCAAAACCTGCCGGCTGTCTGTTGGAATTTGGGGATCTATAAGCCCGTCTGGATCAGGAACTGATGCGCCGGTTTCAACATTCAAGGTATAAAGTCGATTAAAGAAAGTGCCACGAATTTTACCCTCATCATACGAAAGACTGCTAAAGGTTTCCTGAGATTTCCAAATCAGAAACCCATGAAAAAAATCCAGATAAACCGCCTGACCGGTTTTAGACAAGCCCAGAATTCCGGGGAAAGCCAGCCAGATGGTTTGGATATCCTGCTGATCAGATTCCCACAATTTATATCCGGTACCGGCATCAATACTCATCAAACGGCCGCTTTTATCTAATAGCACAATCGTATTGAACTGGATAAAAAACTGCTTCACATTTTTGCCAAACTCCCATTCCGTTTGACCATAGATACTGCGTTTGGCAAAAGAGCCCGTTTCCAAAATACCGTACAAACAATTATCATACAGAACCGGAGCATCCAAAAATCCAACCGAATACAAATACGATCTACAGATTAGCCTCGGTAAACGTAGTTTTGTAGGCCCCAACGATACTGTCGGTGCTGATATAATTGAATAGCACAACAAAAAAATTAGAAACAGGCTACAAAAAAACGACCTCATTTAAGAGGGTTTTCTTTTTTTAACCAGACCATTTTTCGCCTTTAATCGGCGTCTCCAGTCCACAAGTTTATCTTCGGACTGTTTAAAAAATGAGGTCAATTTATCTTCAAATGAAAAATTTTTTGTTTTTGTAACAGCAAAAGAGTCGGGATTAATCTCGCTGGAAACCTGCTCTTGCTGAGACACAAGCACAGCCTTTTTGATAGACAGATCCCATTTTCCTTTTGGATTTAAACCCAATACCTTAACAGAAACTTTATCTCCTACTTTTATTGCTTTATGGATATCGGAAATGTACTCGCTGGAAATCTCAGAAATATGAACAAGACCTTCCTGCCCATCAGACATTTTTACAAAAGCACCAAAGTGCGTGACCTGAGAAATTTCACCGTCACAAATTAATCCTGGTGTAATACTCATTATTTTTTGGGGATGGTTGTATACAGCCTGTACACAACTTCGCCTTCACAGATTAGACCCAGTTTCTGCTTAGCCTGAACCTCCCAATAATCAGCGTCATTCATTTTTGAAAGCTGCCGTTTCAGCATGAGATTTCGTTGTGTTTCTTCCTCAACCTGAGTGTTTAAATGGCGGTATTCGAGCATAAAAGCATTATATCGAAAAATATTTTTAAGTCCAATGTAACAGATATAAAGCAACAGTAGACCGGTGGCTCCCAGAACAAGGCTTTGACCAAGCTGCTTTTTCCTCAGGAGCTTTTTTTCCATGCCGTCTTTTTGCAACACTGTTACAGGTTAAACAGTCCGTTAAAGGACATATAAGGATTTTTTACCTAAAAATGAAGCTGTATCTGCTAAAGCTTCTTCGATACGTAGCAGCTGGTTGTATTTGGCAATTCTATCGGTTCTGCACAGCGATCCGGTTTTGATTTGACCGGCATTGGTTGCAACAGCCAAATCCGCAATAAAGGTATCTTCGCTTTCGCCTGAACGGTGGGAAATAACAGCGGTGTAACCTGCACGATGAGCCATTTGAATAGCCGCAAGCGTTTCGGACACAGATCCGATCTGATTCACTTTAATCAAAATAGAGTTTGCAATGCCAGCTTTAATCCCTTTAGCTAAAATTTCAGTGTTTGTAGCAAATAAATCGTCGCCAACAAGCTGTACTTTTTTACCAAGCGTTTTTGTTAAAAGCTCCCAGCCTTTCCAGTCGGATTCATCAAGGCCGTCTTCGATAGACACAATCGGATATTTTTTACATAGAGCTTCATAATAAGCCACCATCTCTGCGGATGTTTTTACAACACCTTCACCTTCAAGATGATATTTTCCATCCTTATACATTTCAGAAGACGCCACATCCAGCGCAAGAGCTACATCTTTTCCAGCGGTATAGCCAGCTTTTTTAACGGCTTCCAAAATCACCTGAATCGCTTCTTCGTTGTTTTTTAATGAAGGAGCAAATCCGCCTTCGTCTCCAACCGCTGTGCTTAAACCCTGTTTATGAAGCACTGCTTTTAGAGCATGAAAAATTTCCACACCCATCTGCAGACTGTCAGAATAGGTTTTTGCGCCAACAGGCATAATCATAAATTCCTGGATATCTACATTGTTATCAGCGTGTTGACCGCCGTTTAGAATATTCATCATTGGAAGAGGTAAAACGTGGGCAAATGTGCCGCCTAAATATTGATACAACGGCTGATTCAACACAGCAGCAGCCGCTTTTGCACAAGCCATCGATACGCCTAAAATAGCATTCGCACCGAATTTTTTCTTATTGGCCGTTCCATCCAGCTGAATCATGGTTTGATCCAAAAATAACTGTTCACGTACATCCATGCCTACTAAAGCTTCCGCAATATCTTCATTAACATGTTTAACCGCTTTTAAAACACTTTTTCCGCCGTAATAACTTTTATCTCCGTCACGCAATTCCAAGGCTTCCCGGGATCCGGTTGATGCACCTGAAGGAACAATGGCTCTGCCAATTAATCCACCTTCGGTAATAACATCCACTTCTACAGTTGGGTTTCCTCTGGAATCTAAAATCTGGCGTGCGTAAATCTCGGTTATCGTTGACATGAAAAGTCTCCTAAGAATGAAGTAGTAGTGTGGTAGTTATATCAAATTTTTATGTTTTCGTTAATGTCTGGCAAGATTATGGCAAAAAAAATTTACACCTCCCCCTATCGAAAATTTCACAAAAAAAGTGCATAATAGAGGGCCGTAATTAAACGGAAACAGTACAAAATGGAACTAAAAAGGCCATATTATGCTAACTCAATTCAGCCGATTTCAACGTGTGGGGGTTTTTGTAGACATTCAGAATATGTTTTACTCGGCCAAACATATTAACGGCGGAAAATTAAACTTTGCAAAACTGATGGAAAAAGCCGTGCGCGGACGACAGCTGATCCGTGCGATTTGTTACGTTATTGAAAATCCCGAAATTGATCAAAGCAGTTTTACGGATATGTTGGTCAATAACGGGTATGAAATTAAGAGTAAAGCTCTGCGCACCCGTTCGGATGGGTCGTCTAAGGGTGATTGGGATATGGGAATCGCCATCGATGCTATTTCACTTGCCGACAAACTGGATATCGTGGTGCTTGTTTCCGGAGACGGAGACTTTACAGATCTTGTATACCACCTCAAAAGCCGCGGTGTTCTTGTGGAAGCCATCTCATTTTTAGGCAGCAGTAATGAAGATTTGATTCGTGCCGTTGACCATCACATCCCTATTGAAGACGATATGCTTTTAGGCCCTCAGAAACGGTTTTTCAAACGAAGAGGTCCTCGTGTCTAAGGCGGTTCTGTTAGTTAATCTGGGCTCACCTGATTCGCCATCTGTTCCTGATGTAAAAAAATATCTGGCTGAATTTCTTATGGATAAACGGGTTCTGGATATTCCATGGCCTGTTCGGGCTGGCATTGTTTACGGCGGTATTTTACGCAAACGTCCCCCTGAAACAGCCAAAGCCTATGCCTCTATTTGGACAGATAAAGGCTCTCCGCTGATTACAACAAGTTATGAGGTTTTGGACTGTTTGAAAAAAGATCTGGAAACGCCGTTATATCTGGCCATGCGTTATGGCAACCCATCGATTAAACATACGGTTCAACAGATTTTTAAAGATCATCCAGGATTGCAGTCGCTGCTTGTGATTCCACTTTACCCGCATTACGCCATGTCGAGTACCGAAACCGTACTGGTAGAAGTAAAAAAATGGGCAGCCTATTACGGGCCAACTACGACACTTGAAACAATAGACTCTTTTTATAACCATCCCGAGTATATTCATGCGCTTGCAGAAAGCATTTTTCCTTATCTTACTGCAGATGTTGATCACATCCTGTTTAGCTACCATGGGCTTCCTGAACGACATCTAAGAAAATCCGATCCAACAAAAAAACACTGTCTGGCCTCAGAAAACTGCTGTTCAACGTTCAATCCTGACGCACAAAAAACCTGTTATAAACATCAAACACATGAAACAACCCGCCTGATTGCTGAAGCCTTAGATCTAAAAAAAGACACCTTCTCGCAATCGTTTCAGTCCCGTCTTGGAAGAGATCCCTGGATTACACCGTATACAGACGAAGTAATTGTAAATCTCGCTCAAAAAGGCATCAAACATCTTGTTATGATTTCCCCGGCATTTGTCAGCGACTGCCTAGAAACCCTGGAAGAACTTGGGGAAAGAGCCAAACACGATTTTCTCCAGGCTGGAGGTACTCAGTTTACATTGATTCCGTGCCTGAATACGCATCCTGCGTGGATTTCAGCTCTACATCATTTAATTTCATCGAAAGGTTTTTCACATGACAAAACATCCCTCTGATTTTTTACCCAGACACATCGGGCCATCCACCCACGATCAGGACATCATGCTTAAAACCATCAAAGCCGAGTCTTTAGAGGCTCTTGTTGAAAGCACCGTTCCCAGCTCAATCCGGTTAACTCAATCCCTAAACCTGCCTGAGCCTTTAAACGAACAGGCGATGCTGGCTCATATGAAAACAATGGCGGGGCAAAACAACGTGTTTCGGTCGTATATCGGACAAGGCTATTACAATACGTTTACACCGCCTGTTATTTTAAGAAATATTTTTGAGAATCCAGGCTGGTACACCCAATATACACCGTATCAAGCCGAGATTTCACAAGGTCGTCTGGAAGCCTTGTTAAACTTCCAAACCGTTATTTGCGACTTAACAGGATTACCTATCGCTAATGCCTCTCTTTTAGATGAAGGCACAGCGGCAGCAGAAGCCATGACCCTGCTTTACAGAAACAGACCAGAGTCCAAAGACAATGCTCACACCTTTTTTGTCTCCAACACCTGCTTCGCCCAAACCATCGATGTATTAAAAACCAGAGCCTACGCCATCGGCATTCAACTTGAAATCGGGGACTGGAAAACAACGAATTTTAACGACAGCATTTTCGGCGCTTTAATCCAGTATCCAGATTGTGAAGGTAACATCAATCACTACCATGAATTAGCGTCATCCTTACATGAAAAATCTATTTTTCTTGCCGTTGCGACTGATTTACTGGCCCTAACCTTATTTGAAGAACCAGGAGCCTGGGGTGCAGATATTTGTATCGGATCCAGCCAGCGTTTTGGGGTTCCACTTGGCTTTGGAGGTCCTCATGCCGCCTTTATGGCCGTAAAAGATCAATTTAAACGCTCTATGCCAGGCCGTATTATCGGACTTTCGGTAGATCAGGCCGGAAAACCAGCTTACAGAATGGCCCTGCAAACCCGCGAGCAACATATCCGCAGAGAAAAAGCCACGTCAAACATCTGTACCGCACAAGCTCTTCTGGCGATTATGGCCGGCATGTACGCCGTGTATCACGGACCTGACGGTTTAAAATCTATTGCCCTTCAGGTTTACAGACTTACACAAACTGTAATGGAAGCCATTGAGGCCCTTGGATTTTCAATAAAATCACAGATCTGTTTCGACACCATTGCCATCGACGTAACCCCTGACCAACAAATCCTGTTAAAACAAATCAGCGAATCCAAACAAATTAACTTTGGCTACCTGGATGATCTTATTATTATTGCTCTTGATGAAACCACAACAGAAAAAGATATTCAGGATATTTTCAGCGTTTTCTGTGAAGCAACAGGCAAACCTTCTACGCAACTGCAGCTTAAACCCGCTATGCCATCTACGTATAAAAGAACATCTTCGTTTTGTACCCAGCCGGTGTTTAATACCCATCGTTCCGAATCCCAGCTGCTACGCTACATCAAACAACTGGAAAACAAAGATTTATCCCTTACAAGCTCGATGATTCCACTGGGATCCTGCACCATGAAATTAAATGCAACAACCCAGATGATGCCACTGTCCTGGCCCGAATTTTCAACCATCCATCCCTTTGCGCCACAGAATCAGGTCAAAGGGTACTACAGCATTATTCACGAGCTTGAAGCCTATTTATGTACAATTACAGGCTTTTTCGCTTGTTCTTTGCAGCCAAACTCCGGCGCACAAGGAGAATACGCAGGACTTTTAGCGATTAAACGTTATTTTGAAAGCAAAGGCGAAACCAAACGTACCATGATGCTTATCCCGTCATCCGCACACGGTACAAACCCTGCAACAGCTGCACTGTCAGGATTCGACATCACCGTTATCAAATGCGATACAAACGGAAATATTGATTTAGAGGATCTCAAACAAAAAGTTGAAGCATTTTCAGATACATTAGCCGGCCTTATGGTTACCTACCCTTCCACACACGGCGTATTTGAAGAATCCATCCAGGACGTTTGCGCACTTATTCACAGTCATGGCGGACAGGTCTACATGGATGGCGCAAACATGAACGCTCAAGTTGGCTTAACAAGCCCCGCCAAAATCGGAGCCGATGTCTGCCACTTAAATCTACATAAAACCTTCGCTATTCCTCACGGCGGCGGCGGTCCGGGAATGGGCCCTATCTGTGTGGCCAAACATTTATCAGACTTTTTACCTGGAAAAAATGGATTTTCAGTCTCTTCAGCAGCTTGGGGAAGCGCCAGTATCCTGCTTATTTCCTATGCGTATATCCGTCTTCTAGGTGGAGAAGGCGTTACTCACTCTACAAAAATAGCGCTTTTAAATGCCAACTACTTAAAAACCAAACTCGAATCCTATTTTGATGTTCTGTTTCAAGGCAAAAACGGACGGGTTGCCCATGAATTGATTCTGGATTTCAGACGCTTCAAAAAAGAAGGAAAAATTGAGGTAGAGGATATCGCAAAACGCTTGATGGATTACGGATTCCATTCGCCAACCATGTCCTTTCCAGTTCCAGGAACCTTAATGATCGAGCCTACAGAAAGCGAAGACAAAGCCGAACTGGATAGATTCTGCGACGCCATGATTGCCATTAAATCCGAAATCGATGACGTGTTATCCGGAAAAGCCAACCGCGAGGATAACGTCCTTAAACATGCCCCACATACAGCCATGGAAATTGCTAAGGCAGAGTGGCCACACAGCTATTCACGCGAACAAGCAGTGTATCCGTTACCTTACCTCACAACCCAAAAATTCTGGCCATCCGTAAAACGCATAGATAATGCCTACGGCGATAGAAATCTGGTGTGTACCTGCACCCCAATTTCCGAATACGAAACCGCCTAAATCACACTAAGATGGTTACAGAATAACACCTTTACGGCGGTTTTTTCTGTAATCATCTTCCCAGTTCATGGTTTGATTAAAAGCCCCAAGCCCGGCTTTTTTAACAATGGTCTGTTTCATATCCACGGTTTGAATATTAATCATGGAGCGCTGATCACGTTTTACTGAAATTTCATTTACCAAAACAGATATCGTAGAAAGCCGCTTTTGTTTTTGCTCTACTTTTTGATTCAATAATTTTAAAAATACAGCCGCCAGTTTGTTAAATTCCTTAACAGCCGGCATAGCCTTTTGGGCTTCCTGCTTGGTGTATTTACGTTTTCTTCTTCCCTGATTTTCAGCCATTAGCCACCAAATCCTGGAGGCATCTGTTGTAGTTTAGGCTCTTCCATTCCAATACCAGACATACCTTTTTGAGTTTTTTGAACAGCCTCAAATCGGTTTTCGTATTGTTCTTCCTGATCTTCAAGTTGTTTTAATTTTGCTTTGGATTGTTTAATACGAGCCAGATTATCAAACAATTTTTCAAGTTCCTGACGATCTTCATCAGGAAGCTGATTTTTATCAATCAAACCTTCAAGGCCTTCAAGCTCTTCCAGTTTTTCTTCAAATTTTGTTTTTTTCTTTTTCCGTTTTTTATCCACTTCATCGGTTTGCAGCAAAGCAGCCAAAGCTTCAATAATAGCAATATTATCAGCGCCCTGCTTGCCTTCTTTTACCTGCTCCATACCCTGATCTACTTTTTTCTTAACGCCTAAATCTTCTTTAGACATATGCATCACTTCTTTATCAACCGTCATGGCTTCCATTTTTGCGGTTTCCAATAAATCCTGCATAGAATTTTTAAGATCCGGCGGCTCTGGCAGATTTTGCTGAAAATCCGGTTGAATATTTTGAATAGGTGGCTTTCCGCCGCTGACTGGGATACCCATAATAGCTACATTATAGCCTTAAAAAAGGAAAAAAGTACAATACCTGAACTGACGGCAACATTTAAAGATTCTGCCTGATCAGACATAGGGATATAGAGTTCTTCAAGACCTTCAAAACAGCTTATGGATTGGGATAAACCAGCCCCCTCAGAACCAAAAACAAATACGTAATTCTGTTGCGCTGAAAAATCACCCAGCTTTTTCTTTCCATGAGGGGTTAAGCCTACCCAGGTGAAATCTTTAAGCGTAGCTAAACAGTTGTCTACAGACAGTATAAAAAACGGCAAATTACGCCCATGACTGGCCATGGATCTTAACGCATCAGGATGTAAAGGATCGGCAGTACCCTCAAGAAGCACAACGGCATCAACACCAAAAGCCAGAGCATTTCTCATAATCGCACCCACATTTTGCGGATTCTGAACACGATCCAAAGCAACAATACACCGAGCTTTTTTCAACACAGAATCCTCAAACCGTGGGCGTTTTACAATGGCCATCACACCTCGGGGCGTTTTAACCGTAGACAGCTGATTAAAAAGTGTTTCAGCCACGGAATAGCGTTCGATTGTTTCGGGAAAAGCATCAGAATAAGTATCCGATTGTACCAGGCAATGAATTGAGCCTGGATTTTCCTGAATCAGCTCTTTAATCGCTTTTTCATGCTCCAGAACATACAGGTTTTCTTCTTTCCGAAAACCCTGATCCCGAGTCAGTTTTTGAACATATTTTCGCTTCGATTCGCTAAGCTGCAGTGCCATGAGTCATCGGCTTCAACAAAACAACAGCATGAGACGAAATACCCTCTTCCCGGCCCTCAAATCCAAGATGTTCCGTTGTTGTAGCTTTCACAGAAATAGCCGATACATCCACTCCCAGTACAGACGCTAACGTTTCCCTCATTTGCGGAATAAAAGGCTTTAACTTTGGTTTTTGTGCCGCAATAACAGAATCGATATTACACAGCTCCCAGCCTTTGGTCTGAATCAATGCCCAAACATGTTTTAGCAACATCAGACTATTAGCATTTTTATAAGCAGGATCCGTATCTGGAAAATGGTCACCGATATTTCCCAAAGCCAAAGCGCCCAACAAAGCATCCATAATGGCATGTGTCAGCACATCAGCATCGCTATGTCCCAATAATCCTTTTGGATGATCAATTTTTACACCGCCTAAAATCAAGTCCCGACCTTCAACCAGCTGGTGAACATCGTACCCGTTTCCAATTCTCACCACATTCCCCTAAACAGAAGAAAGGCAAAAACAGAACCTAAAATAACCAGAAGCCCCACAGCTCCAATTACAACAAGCATAGGCATAAAATAAATAACGATTGCTTTTTTTAAGGATGTTTTATACAGATGCTTCACCACATTTAACTGAAGTATCATTGTCATACAGGATAAAATGACACCGACTAAACCAGTTATCACCATAAATTTTAAAGATGTTTCCTGCAATAAAAATAAAGGGATGTTGGCAAGAAGCGGCATGCACGATAAAGCCAACCAGTGATAAAGATGTAAGCTTTGCCCTTTGAACTTAAAACACTGAGCTGTAAAATCCAGAACCAGACTCAGCAGGAAAATAGAAAACATCAAAATTAAAGTGTATAGAATCCCTATAATAAAAAAAAAGGATTTACCAAGCTGGGCCGCCTGAAATAAACCAAGCAACAAAAGAACCAAAAATCCTTCAAATTTTGGATTTGAATGGACATCCTCTTCTATGGTTTTAAAAGGAGCAATTAAAAACCTGTAAAACAGACTCCAATTCATACTCATTTTAATGCAGGGATCCTGTTTGATATTTTACAAATTGAGAAATATCCGATTGGGTTTTCCAAAAATTCCAGAAGTATTGAATCGGACTGGATTCAGGAGTAATTAATTCAGGCTCACCCGGAATGTTTGCTTTTTTGGCGGCATAACGAACGGCGTCATCAAATGTACCGATCTGATCGATCAATTTCACTTTTAATGCCTGACGTCCGGTGTAAACACGACCATCAGCCAAAAGGTCAACATCTTCTACGGTTAGGCCTCTGGAACGAGCCACCGTTTCTACAAACTGTTCCTGAATATCCATCAACATGGCATTTACAATATCCTGTTCTTCAGGAGTTGGTTTACGCCAGCTGGATAAAAAGTCTTTGTGAGGAACACTTTTATATACGTTGTAACCAATGCCATACCGTTTTGGCACTTCAGTAAAATCGTAAGACGACATAATTACACCTATGCTCCCCACCATACTGCCAGAGTTGGCAAAAATGTAATCGCCAGCCATAGCTGTCCAATAGGCACCGGAAGCTCCGATATCTGCGATAGACACCACTACAGGTACTTTTGTTTTCTTTTTAAAGGATATAATGGCCTGATAAAGCTCTTGTGATGCCCCCACTGTACCACCGGGACTGTTAATACGTAATACAACCGCTTTCACACGGCTGTCTTTTTCCAGGTTTTTAATATAATCAATAATTTCTTCTACGCCACCTGCACCACCAAAGGGGCTTTTGCCACCAATTTCAATAGGCTCGTAGAGATATACAACAGCCACACCGTTTTTAGAGGATGTAAAGCTTTCAGACGGCTTAACACCTTTGGGTTTTGTTTTTCCACCCAGGCCTGAAGCCACAACAATGGCCACAAATAAAAGGGCGATTAACCCACCAACTATCCATTTTTCACGTGACATAAATCGTATTATAAGCGTGATTTAAGCCGAAGTCCATCACCTTAACGTTGAGGCTGGTTAAAGTATCCTCTTTCCCAGTCAACCAGACGTTCAATCTGTTGCTCATAACGAGGTGTATAGGCTAAAAACTGAGCCCAGGCGCCCCGTGTAACCTGATTTTGATCATTCGGAGATTCAGCCTCATCCACAATACCCGCGTTATTAAATAACTTAAGTACTTCACCAAACGTAAGAGGCTGATCAGGACGGAAGGTTCCATCAGGGTACGCAAACAATAATCCGTTTTGGATAGCGGTTTGAATATAAGCCGCATCGGTATCGCCTTTAGGAACATCGGTAAAAAAGGCCTGATCCGTTTTTTCCAGATCAAATTTCTTCAGCTTAACCAGAGTTCTGGCCACATAACGACGTGTCATTGGACGATCCGGGTAGAAGTTACCATCAGAATCACCGTCTAACACTCCAAGGGTAGCCAAAAATTCTATCTCACGACGTTCTTTAGTCTGTTTTGTTAAATCAGAGAACGTGATTAAACGTAAGACTCTGTTTTGATACACCAGATCGTCTCCGGCAACAGGCTTTACTCGTACTTTTACAAGGTTTTTACCAGGCTTTAACCGCACCGAAACTGCGAAACGATTTTGAGCATCCACATAACCAGTAACATCATTAAATAAAACACCTCTTACACCCTTTGCCAGTTTACCGATAAACCGGACTTCATCCCGATAATGCACCGTTTTGTCATTAGGAGAATCCAGCGCAATAAAAAACTCTGACACTTTTGTTTTAGCCTTATTACCAGCTTTATCGATGGCATCCAGATTGACGGTTCTAAACTGATTTGGGACGACACGATTACTCACCATTTCAGCAGGCAAAGGCAACCGGCTAACCCAAAGCGATCCGTTTTTTCTAAAGGACATATCTTTTTGCTCGTAAACTCCAGATAACTCTGAAAGATCTTCGGATGATTCAACCGATACAACCACGTCTTTACCCTCTGGATAAATTTTAACATTGATAGAAGGCGGTTCTGTATCTGATGTAACCACAACAGGATCTGAAAACGCCGCAGACTGCTGTTCAATCGAATAAGCAGACACATAAATAAAGTTTTTGCCTTCACGGATTGGGAATTTTGCAAACTGCCAGTTTCCGTATCTGTCTGTCTGAACGGTTCTTGAAATCGATTTATTATTGTAAATTCTAATGGTTGTATTTTTAGGCCCCACACCGGTAAGACGCACCTCTTTTTCACGGGTAACAAGCTCTTTAAGTGGTGAAAATATTTGAGGGGTTTTAGGACGGGATTCTCCCAGGATGGATACAGAAAAGTTAACATTTGGGCTACCATCAAAAGGAAATACATTTTGGGTATAGTTCATATCAAGACGCATTCCATAACCACGTTCATCAAAACCGGTTGCAACGTTTTCAAATAAAAGACCTGTTCCAAGGTTCATTTGTTTAAAGTTTGTAGAACCTCTTAACGCTAAAGCCGGTTGTAGCCAGTATTCCGCACCAAAGTTAATACCATCAATGGCATTGTGCATAAACAACGATAACTGATCATCCATCATATCGGCCCGAACACCTACAAAAAGCTGCAAAGGCAAAAAAGCTTCATCCGTGACAGCTTCACCGGTTACAGGTTGTACAGTATTCCAAACGAGATTTGTAGATAAAAAGTTATGGATAGCGCCTCCAATATGCAAACGCTCCACTGGACCTTCGGAAAAGTGGTAGGTACCTATACCGCCCACATCCAGTCCCATTGCACTTCGGGAATCTCCACCGATAAACTGCCTTAATAGTTTTAATCCAGCACCAAGAGACAAAATATTAAACCCCCAAAGATCATAAAAATCTGACGCCCCAGATAAATAAAGTAGGTCAAAACCAGCCGATTGGGATCCATCCTGCCGGATAGTGGTTCCGGTATTAGAGTCTCTGTCCAAACGAGTAATCGGAATACCTGAAGCCATCACAGATCCATAAGAAAGCCCAACAGCAACATTTTGCTTTAAACGACCTTGCAATGAATAAGGAACTTCAAATTCATAAGCAGAATTGATTAACAGGTAATCATAATCTCCTAATACCCGCTGACTGGTCACCGCAAGCGGCATAACATCCGTACTACCCATAGAGGCTGGGTTAGCCAGAACAGAGTTAATTTCGCCATACAAAGTGGGATTAAGTCCTCCCAGAGATTGGGATCTTGCACCCAGCATTTGAAGCTGAGGACTGGCAATCGCCCTCGGAGCAGACTGACCAAAGGTCTGAATGCTTAGGGCAAGGACAGATAACAATAAAAAAGTACAAATACGTTTCATTAATATACGGCTAACTTTGTGGAGGTTACTACACGCTGCCCAGTGTCATCGACAGCTATGATTTTGCAAATGTACATACCTGATGAAATAACACCGGAAAGACCACTTAGAACAGAGGAATCATCGATGTTAAAGGTACTATCGGAAGTACTGGACAATAACTTGTATCCGGGGGTTGAAAAATCTTTTGACCCACGCCACACTTCCTGTCCAATATGGTTAAACACATAGAAACTAACCGATGCTTTTTTCGTCAAATTAAAACCCAACATCAGATTTTTACCAATACGATAAGGATTGGGATAAAACAAAGGATTAGTAACACGAAGAGAGTCTGATGTCACAAGAAACGAGATCGTAGCCGTATCCAGGGCAATACCATCAAGATCTTTTACAGATAATGTAAGGGTCCCGTCTTTACTACCCAAAGAAGATACAATAATTGCACCATCTGTAGAACTAAATCTGTACGATGATGAATTTCCTGGATTTTCAACTTGAGGAAGAGACACGCCGTTTAATTTAATTTCAAAACTGGACGCATCCAAACTGGAGCTGTTTCTTAAAAATATTTCCAAAGAAGAATCTGGCTGAATGGCATTCTGATTTTGGAACGGGATTGAGGTACCCCCAATAGTACTAACCATCTTGGAAATATATTGAGGTAACGTCCAGGAATAATTTTTTGTAGCGGTCTGGATACTAAAGGATATAGGCGTAACAGACCCGGAAAACCAGTTTGCAATCCCACCAGTAGAATCCCCCTGATAGCGAGACACAACAGCTTCATTGGTACCTACCAGATATTTTAAATATCCATCTCCAATAACCGTACCCGTTTTAGTTGGTCTGGCCAATCGTGTAGCAAACGAAAATACGGTGCTTTGATTAGCAGGAACGGTTAACGCAATAACCGGGCTCAGCATATAATTAAACATGCTTGAAGCATCAGGCCCTGAAATAGACCCGGAATAAAACCGTGGACGTAAATCCTGAATCGTCATATCCGAACCTGAAAGATTCCGTATCGTAATACGAATTGTAAAGGTTGCAGTTTCAGAAAAAGCATCACTTGAAATAGTCATAACGGCATTTTTGGTTACGATAGCCACCATGGCAGGAGTTTTTGGATTTGGCACCTCACCACCCATCAATAGAGATGTTGTTCCTGTGCTGGACATGCTGGACAACTGGGCACGGATACTTGGTTTGGATACGTCCGTATCAATCGTTGCATTCTGGCCAATGTCATACAGTACCAAAAAATAGTTTAATCCACTGTCAATAACGGCTTTACCCAATGTTGCCTGGGACGTATTAATCAACGTATCATTTGAAGACACATAGGTATCTTCAGGACCATAACTTCCAATAGGGGCGTTGTCTTTGTACAGCCATACCTTTGAAACACCACGGCCATTTGTAAAAAAAGTATTAGATTCATTGGTAATCGTCATGGAGGCAGATGGGAACACATTTGTAGCCTGCAATATAAGAGATAGCATTGGAACTTTTTGTTGACCACGAATCACCAGGTTTGGAGAAGGGGCCACAGATGTAGCGCTGGATATAAACACATTGGTATTAGCAATAGTAACCGTAGCTGCCGGAGAAGCAATCCCAGGTTTTGTTCCACTTAACAACACATTTTTGGTTGTAACTTCATCAATCTGGGCAGCACCTTTTGCGTTTGCCAATTGAGACGTAACTGTTTTTCTGCTTGGAATAATATTGGATCCTAAATAGTACAGAACAAAGATTTTTTTACTGTTATCCTGAGGATATCCAACCGCATTTTTATCAAAAGGGCGTACCCTAAAAACAGCCAGACTGTTTGCGCTGACCGTAATATCAGCTCTGTCGGACTGGTTTGAATTGGAATTAGAACCCAAAAACAATTTACCAATAAGGGTATCTGAAGAATTTACGCCATCAAATTTACCATTTCCGTTATCACTGTACAGTTCGATGCGTGTAACCCCGTCCACTTCCTGGCTGGAGGTAATAAACGGAACGGTTGAAAATTGATCAGATGCCTGAGGGTTACCGATAGACAACTGAGTCACATCCATTGTGGCCTGAAATGCTTTTAAGAAAAACTGAAGGATAGGCAGCGTTGCACCAGATCCAAAATTACCATTTACAGCAATTTTAGTCAGATCCGAATAAGACAAACCTGCTACAGGAGCCTGAGGCGGAAGAGGAGGATATGTTTTAGTATCCTGGATAACCAGATTGGACACTCCACCCTTACCAGAAACAGAGACTAATTTTGCCTCAACCTTGGTATCCGCTGTAATGGTAAAGGTTTCACCAATATCGTAAACAAGTAAAAAGTTGGCGGAGGTAGCCAACGGAAATTCCAACCCCGAAGACGAGCTGATCCCAGGGAAGCTGAACGTAATACCGGATGCACTGGTAAACCGGCTGCTGTTTACTCCTGTACTGGTGATGAAATTCGTATTGTCAGATATTTCAGCATCAATAGCCGCTCTATCTATGGCTGTTGTTTTCCAGGCTGTCCCGGTAAAGTCTTTCACCAGGTAGGCTTTTGTAATACCGTTTTTATTACCGGTTACAGTCACATAGTTAGAAAACGTATTCAAAAATTTCAGTTCAATATCTTTATTGACAGCTTCACCTATCGCTTTTAATGAAATGGCCATAACAGGCACAGCGGTTTGACCAGGAACAACAACCGAAGGCAGAACCGAACGAGCTTTTATCACCTTATAACCAGACAACGTAGATGTATGTGTAACAGGAGCCACAAGGCTGACAGCCCCATCATTAATAGACACGACAGTAACGGTGGTTGTAGTAGCCACATCGCCTGTAGATACAAGATTGGCAGAGTCATCCACAGTATAGACAATGAAATAACCACTTGTATTTCCACTGGCAACCACATCCGACAGTGTAATTACAGGAGTTCCGTTAGTAGCAGATGTAAACGTCTGACTTCCCAATTTGGTCTGGGTCCCATCAAAGGATTCTGAACCGGCCTGTTTAAAAATAGCCACCTCGGAAATTCCGTTTCCAAAAAAAACAGTGGTACTGGTATTTTGAATCGCTATTTTTTCAAAGGTGGTATCTCCCCCTGAAGCTTTTAACTTTAAATTAAGCATGGACACCTTTTGTCCACGAGGTGCATTTGAACTACCTGTTGAGCCTGGCGCCGTATTAGGATTCATGGTCAACACCGCATGAGCGGAAGTTGCCCACATCATCACAAAAAAGGCAACAAAAGCAAGGGCTCTCTTTACAAACATGGAGCGTGCTGGAAATCGATTTTCTTTTTTAAAAAATGACGTTAGACCCAACAAAAAACTATATATCTGCATTAGAATATACAGCCTGAACATCGTCGTCATCTTCCAGCTTTTCAATAAGTGCAATCAATTTTTCGACACGATCTTCAGGTACGGACACCACGGTTTTAGGAATCATGGTAATAGATGCTGATACATACTCTATTTTGGCGGTTTCAAACGCCTGTCTTACAACCTCAAAATGGTCAGGCGCCGTAATGACTTCGAAAGACCCATCATCATGGTTTTTTACATCTTCAGCATCGGCATCCATGGCCACTGTCATAACTGTATCTTCTACAGCTCCAGGCTCTATTAAGATAAGGCCTTTTTTATCAAACAAATAAGATACCGCACCTTTTGCAGCAAGATTTCCGCCAAATTTTGTCAGCGCACTTCTGATATTTGGAACAGTTCTGTTTCTATTATCGGTTAAAACATCTATTAATAAGGCAACCCCATCTGTGGCATAGCCTTCAAATGTAATTTCTTCGAACTGCTCGCCATCGCCGGCGCCAGCACCTTTTTGAATAGCGCGCTTGATATTATCATTGGGCATATTCACTTCTTTTGCTTTTTGAACAGCCAAACGCAACCGTGGATTGGAATCCAAATCCGCACCGCCAATTCTAGCTGCCGTTGTAATTTCACGCACAATTTTTGTAAAAATCTTACCGCGTTGCGCGTCAGTTTTGGCTTTTTTATGTTTAATCGTCGACCACTTACTATGACCTGACATATTGGCACTACTTTCTGCTTACGGGTTTTCCAAGCTTAAACCACCTCTTATATTAGAATACTTGAAAAGAGACTGTCAAAAAGTTCTGATACAATAAGGATTACTTTATGGACAAAAAAATAATGACGACGTCTTTTAGTATTGTTGTGGATATAACACGTTTTTTTTTAAGAGCCTCCTTATTCGACCGCCGAGGTCAGCTTTTAGAACAGTTTCAACGCGATATTACCCTCACAACACCTTTTCCGAAATGTATTGGGATTAATCCTACAACAGTTCGCTACCTGCTTCGATCTACGCTTCAGGAGCTGTTTCAAAAACATCCCTCCTCAAAAGAAGCGTTGTCAGGTCTTACGCTGATTATTCCAGCTAACTGGTGCCTGATCTGGGATAAAGTCACAGGAACTCCACTCACACCCATTCTTATTCATTATAATCAAAACCAAAGCCTTACGGCCTTTAAGCGTACCTATAAAGAAGAGCCTAACGATTCAGCCGGAGCTAAATGGGAATTTTTGATCAAGCAGACATCGGGTTCAAACCTTGTTTGCGGACAGCTCAGCGACTGGCTTCAATTTGAGCTTACTGAAAAAGTCGCCTGTTTTACACAAATAGGCTATGCAGCAGAAACGGGATTAACAACGCCTTCTTTTTTAAATTGGGATATCGGCCTTTTAACAGATTACAACCTCCCTCACGAGTCGTTGCTTCCGATTGAACAGGCTGCAAAATCCATTGGCATTATCTCTGGATTTGATCCTATTCCAAACGGAACACGTTTACTGGCTACAAGCGCACAACAGCATGTTATTGGACTTGGATTGGGATTATGGCATTACGGAGATATCGCACTGATTCACAGGCCGCAATATCCTCACGATCTTTTTTTATGTCATATTGCCAATCAAACAGTTATGGGAACACATCGTTCAGCACCCGTTTTTCCTCCACATTCCGTATCTACAAAATTCAGGAAGCAATTAGAACTCTATTTAAAATTCCCCTGGGCTTTATCTAAATTTTTTTCTATCAAACAGGATAAGTGGGCCACTGACAGCAACGGGATTTTTGTACATCACAAACACAATAAATTTGGGATGTTTGGATTGGACGTGCATCACCAACCCTCAGAGATTTCCAGAGCGTTTTACGAAGGCATGGCCTGTATTACCAAAGAATACCTCACCACATTCCAGTCAGAAACATCCATTGCACCCAAATCCCTTCATCTTGTTGGGCCTTTTGAATCCAATTATGTGCAATTATTATCCGATGTACTTCAAATTCCTGTTCATTTTTTTGGGCCATCTCCATTAGTACCTGAGGGAGGTTTTCAGTTAGGGCGACACATTTTCAATCTTGAAACCAGACAACCTGAGCATTTTCAACCACAAAAACCACAGATCTCGGCCTATCCGGCCATGGATCCGCTAACCAGCGAAAACCTGTTCGGGGCATGGAAAGACTCTCATTAGTAAGCTACACTCTAATCACATGCAGACTTTACCGATATTAGCCGTTCATCTTGCTACGCATCCTCAATCCATAACGATAAAACTGAGTTCATCCGATATCCATCAGTATTATCCAAAACAGGACATGGCCGAATATACGGCCGAACAACTTACAGATTTACTAGCAACGGTTAATCATCGCCCTAACGATATTCAAGCCATCTGCACAACAGTTGGACCAGGTTCTTACACCGGGATAAAACTTGGCATTACCCTCACTAAAACACTGGCACAGATTTTTCAAAAACCAGTCATCGGCATTTCCACACTTGAAGCACTTGCTCTAGCTTATAGACCTTTTAACGGGCTTTATATCTGTGTGCATCCGGCTCGGGCCTCTCTTTATCATACGGCTTTATTTGGGATTTATAATGCTGATATCAAACGGCTGTCTACAGATTTTACACGTACAAACACCCAGCTTTTTCAAACATTGAAAGCGTTTAAGGAACCTGTTTTTCTTATCGGCCAACTTAGAGACTCCGACCTAGAACAGCTTGATCATTGCCCGCTTGTTACCTATATTCCAAGCTCGGTTAAAGGCGAGCATCTTATCCAGTATGCTGAAAACAAGCTTGAAAAATCATCTCAATACCCGTATAAAAAGATTCAACCTCATTATGCATTTGAACCACTAACATGAAAAAAATCTTTTTTACGCTCTTTCTTTTTATAAGCCTTGCCTCTACGCTATACGCCGGGGAGCTGATGAATCAGTTGCTGCGTACAGGAACAGGTATTCGGGCCTTATCCATGGGTGGAGCTTTTGCGAGTATCGGGGAAGAATCCGATGGGCTTTTGTATAATCCGGCAGGGCTGGATTTGCCAGGAGAATCTTATGTCTATGAAAATCTGGATAATTCTGGAGCAACAGTACGCTCCAGCTACGGAAGCTATGTTCATCTCAGCCCATTTGCCTACGGGTATGTAAAACGTGAAGCACAAAATGGCGATATGGCCGAAGCCTCCGTTTTTGGGTTTGGAAAACGTAATAAAAACGGGATCGATTGGGGAGTCTCTTATAAAGTATTAAATGAAAGCATCAATTCCGTAAAAACCAATTATTGGAGTTCGGATGTAGGCATGTTATTTCATCTAACCAAGAATTTTACGCTTGGGATTGCAGCACAGGATGTGATCAAAAGTACCGTTACAGGCTCTTCGGCTATTGTGATCGGTGGATCAGCGTATTCGGCAAACCGAAAACTTGGATTTGCCACGGATATGGTACTCGAACGGCTGGTATCGGGAAAAGATTCCGTATCATTCCGTTTTGGAGCCGAATCCCAAGTTAGCGACGGATTAACCTTAAGAGGCGGCTGGTTTAATAAAAACTACACCGCAGGAGCAGGACTTTCCCTGCCTTTTTTTGAGTTGGATTACGCCATTCTTATCCCAGAAAGCAACAGCACCATGACCCATCAGTTTGGGATTCGATTGGGAAAAGGAAACGACACGTCTCCACAAAAACGGTACGCTCTGTTTAAACCCAAATCGTTCGCAGAGTTTAGCATTGGGGGAAATTTGGTGGAGGGAAAATCCCAGATCAGTCTGTTAGGCGGACAAAAAGTAGGAAGTAACGATTTGATCGCCATGATTCACGAAGCCGCCGAAGACGACACCTGCAAAGGCTTTCTGATACGCGTATTATCGCTACCGGAATCACTAAGCAGTGTGGCTTTAATCCAGGAAATCAGAAACGAACTGCTGTACGCGCAAAAACGAGGAAAGATTATTATCTGCTATCTGGATAACTGGGCAACATTGCCGGAATACTACCTCGCAAGCTGTGCCGACAAAATCATGATGCCCGAGCTTGGCACTATCAGTCATCTGGGCATTGAAATCGAACTCCTAAAAACAAAAACCTTCCTGCAAAACTTTGGAATAGAACCCACCGTCATTGCCAACGGAGCCTACAAAGACAGTCTCGTGTCCGAGTCAGATGCTTTAGATAAATCCAAAAAACTGGTGCTTGAAGCCCTCATCCAAAATCTTTATGCTCAAATTATTAAAGATATTAAACAATCCCGAAAACTGGATTGGACAACCGTAAAACCCTTATTTGATGGCCGTTTAATCTCAGCAAGAGAAGCCAAATCAAAAGGCATGATCGACCAGCTGGGCTACTGGAGAAACGCCAGAGAACTGACCAGCTCAAACATCACCGTTCTTCCCTTACCTGATAAAAAAGATCCCAATCCCACCTTATTTTCCAACTTTAACCGGATAGCCGTTGTAGAAGTGGACGGCGTGATTTACTCGGGAAAAACACGTAGAAATATGCTGTACGGCTCCAAAGGAACCGGCTCTGAAGATATCGAACGCATTTTAAATGCCGCCTCCAAAGATTTCACCGTCCGAGGCGTTATCCTTCGCGTTAACAGCCCGGGAGGAAGTATCGTGGCATCGGAAGAAATTTACCAAGCCCTCGAAAAAGTAAAAAAAGCAGGTAAACTGGTATATGTATCCATGGGAAACGTGGCAGCATCAGGCGGGTATTTTATTTCCATGAACGCCGATAAAATTTATGCCAATCTAGGCACACTTACCGGAAGCATCGGTGTTATTTCTCAATTTCAAAATAAAGAAGGCTTACACGACATGTTAGGAATTGAACGAGACATCGTTAAAACAGGACAATATATGGATCTGTTTTCAGAAAACAAAGGGATTTCCCAGGACGAAATCAAGCTGGTAAAAGCGCATCAAAATGAAAGCTACGCTTTTTTTACAAAACGGGTGATGGACAACAGAAAACTGACAGCCGCAGAAATCAAAGATATTGCTCAAGGTCAGGTGTTTACAGGAGAACAAGCCTTAAAATTTAAATTGATTGATAAGCTGGGTGGATTTTATAAAGTGGTATCGGATATGGGAACCGATCTGAATATCTCAGGAAAACCGGAGCTCATTTATTTCAGAACCAACCAAAGCCTGGCACTAAGCCTGGACACTCCCATAGATTTCTTCGGAGGTCTGCTCAACCAAACTATTCTTCCTCAAGGAGACAAAAATGATTAAAAAAAGTTTTATCCTGCTCTCGTTTTTATGTATTCTGATTGCCTACGGCTGCACAAAATCTCCCTCAAAATCTTCGTCATTAAACCTAAGACTTGGTGGAGAGCCCACAATTTTGAATCCGCTTCTTTCAAGCGACACGGCTTCATCCGCTGTAGAAGGACTGATTTACAACGGGCTTTTACGCATTAATGACAACCTGGAACTTGTCCCCGATGTTGCTGAAAAATACACCATTTCTCCAGATGGAAAAACCTACACCTTTACACTGAAAAAAAATATTAAATGGCAGGATGGTCAGCCCCTTACAGCCGAAGACGTGGCCTTCACCTTCAACAAAATTTTAGATCCAAAAACCAACACTGTAAGACGTGGAAGTTACATTATTGAGGGAAAGCCCATCCAGTTCAAAGCTATCGACACCTATACATTTGAGGCTAAACTTCCAAGACCATTCGCTCCGTTTCTTACAAATATGGCCATGGGAATTATCCCCAAACATATTTTTGAAAACATCGACATCAATAAAAACGACTTTAACAGAAAACCTGTAGGCTGCGGCCCGTTTATTCTGGAAAAATGGGAAACCGGACAATACGTTATTTTGAAACGAAATCCTACTTATTTTGGAGAAAAACCAAAAGTAGAAAAAATTGTCTATAAGATTATTCTGGATTCCAACACATCGACATTAGGTTTAGAAAAAAAAGAACTACATCTGTCTAATCTTGAAGCCAAAGACGTAACCAAATTTAAAGGGCTTAAAGATTTTAACGTCTATGATTACGAACAGCTATCTTATACCTATCTTGGATTTAACCTCAAACATCCACAGCTATCTGATAAACGTGTACGTCAGGCTATTGCCCACGCCATCGATAAAGAGGCACTGGTAAAAGGTGTTTTACTTGGATTCGGCAAACCGGCCGATATTCCAAATGCACCGGCATCCTGGTTTTATCCTGATCAAAAAGATGTGTACAGCATTCCATTTGATCCTAAAAAAAGTATCGCTCTACTGGAAGAAGCTGGCTATAGAAAAAATCCATCCACCGGTCTTTTTGAAAAAGATGGCCGTCCGCTTTCCTTCACACTTGTAACCAACAAAGGACGAAAAGACAGAGAAAGAAGTGCTGAGATTATTCAACAATTCCTTGCAAAAGTAGGCATCAAGCTGGATATCCGCATTTTAGAATGGAGTTCTCTTGTTAAATTACTGGAAACACCTAAATCACCTAAGGATTTTGATATCGTTATCATCGGTTGGGCATTGGGAATTGATCCAGACGGCTACGAAATATGGCATTCCTCTCAGTTTCCCAAAGGACTAAATTTTATTGCCTATAACAACCCCAGAGTTGATCAGCTTTTGGAACAAGGCCGTCTGACTATTGATAAAGACAAACGCAAATCCATTTATAAAGAAGCCTATAACCGTATCGCAGAAGATGTTCCTTATGTATTTTTATACTATCCAAATGATATTCAAGGCGTACAAAAAAGTGTAAAAGGCATTACCCCTGGCCCGGCAGGCATTTTAAATTACATCGAAGGAGTTTCGATTAAAGACTAATGTTAAAACGGTTTCTCGGTATTTTTCCACTTCTTATTGGTATAACGTTTATGTCGTTTACCATCATGAGGCTTGCACCGGGAGACCCTACCTCCATGGTTCTCGATCCTCATACGACTGAGGCCGATAAAGCGATTATGAGAAAAAACCTCGGCCTGGATCAACCCATTTGGAAACAATATGTGATCTGGGTTAAAGAAATCGGGAAAGGGAATCTGGGTTATTCCTTTGTTTCAGGCCAACCCGTCACACGGTTAATTGCCGAACGAATTCCGGCCACCTTATTGCTGTCCGTCGCAACCCTGTTTTTTACCACTCTGATCGCCCTGCCTTTAGGCCTGATTTCAGGTGCATTTGAAGGAAAATGGACAGATCATATTATTACCATATTATCGTTTATAGGCATGGCCATACCCACATTCTGGCTAGGCTTATTATTACTGCTTGTCTTTGCCATGAAACTGGATTTTTTCCCCACTTCAGGCTTGCTGGATCCACTACTCGTTGATGAAAGCATATGGATGAAAGCCGCTGACATAGCCAAACATCTGATACTTCCTCTTGCAACGCTTGTCATCGGAAGCCTCGCCGGCATGATTCGCTATCAACGTTTCGGAATCATTTCCATTTTACAGCAGGACTACATCAAAGCCGCAAGAGCCAGAGGCTTCAGCTTTAACAGAGTCTTATTCAAACACGCCTTCAAAAATGCAGCCTTACCCTTAATAACACTGCTGGGGCTCGAGCTACCGTCACTGGTCAGCGGAACCTTTGTTATCGAATACATTTTCTCCTGGCCAGGGATGGGTCAGCTAGGTGTTAACTCTGTATTTTCAAGAGACTACCCCGTGATTATGGGTATTTTATTACTCACATCCTGCCTGATGATCTTTGGAAATTTCTTTGCAGATATTGCCTATAAATGGGTAGACCCCCGGGTAAAAGACTCATGAGAAAATCTACACTGGCAGCGTTATGTTTTTTAATAGGCCTTTTGGGAATATCCTTAGGTACCAGTTATTTTTTTGAAACAGCTATCAATATGATTGATCCGACAAAAACAGGATTACCAACAGCACCCACCCTTCAGCATTTTTTTGGAACCGATGAAATGGGCAGAGACGTCTTTCTCCGCTGTATAGTAGGCGCCAAAATCTCTTTATTTGTAGGTATTATCTCTGTTGTATTATCAACATCCGTAGGCACATTTATCGGTCTGATGAGCGGCTTTTTTGGAAAAGTACTGGATTATATTCTTATGAGAGTCACAGAGATTTTTATGGCTATTCCAACACTGTTCCTCATTTTATCCATTCAAGCCATTCTTGGCCCAAGTTTATGGCACGTCATCACCGTTATCGGCTTAACAAGCTGGATGGGTACAGCCCGACTTGTCAGAGCAGAAGTGCTAAGCCTAAAAGAAAGACCCTTTATCATTGCAGCCCAGGCCAGGGGATTTTCCAAATGGAGAGTCCTCCTCAAACATCTGTTTCCTCATACTCTAAATCCAATTATTGTTTCCTCCATTTTAGGAATGGGTGGAGCCATTTTACTTGAGTCAGTTCTAAGCTTTTTAGGCTTGGGCATACAACCCCCTTACGCATCTTGGGGAAGCATGCTTGAAAACAGTTTATCCTGGATGCAAACAGCCCCATGGCTGGCCATTGCACCAGGGTTGTTTATCACAATAACCGTACTGGCCATCAATACTATCGGAGATGAAATCAGAAGAAGGGTAAACCACTAATTATGCTAACCGTTGAAAATCTGACTATTAAAATCCCTCAGGGCAGCAATACTGTTTTAGCTGTTGATAACGTTTCCTTTTCCATCGAACACAATAAAACCGTAGGGCTTGTCGGAGAATCCGGTTCAGGAAAAAGTATTACAGCACTGTCCCTTATTAAACTTACACCGGCACATGCCTCACTAACAGGTAAAGTTATGTGGGATAACCAAAATGTTCTTGAAATGAATCATCATCAACTTCAAACACTAAGAGGTCATGAAATAGGATTGATTTTTCAAAACCCTCTGGCGTCGTTAAACCCGGTATTCACCATCGGACAACATATGATTGAAACCATTACCCTTCATCAAAAAAAATCTAAAAAAGAAGCCTACGATATTGCCATCGATCTATTAAAAAAAGTTAGAATCCCAGACCCAGAAAAACGTATGAAAAACTACCCTCATGAATTTTCGCTGGGGATGTGTCAGCGTGTCATGATTGCACTAACCCTGTCTATGCAACCCAAATTACTAATAGCAGACGAACCAACGGCCTCTCTGGATGTTACAGTTCAGGCACAGATCCTGGATTTATTAGAAGAGCTAAAAGAAACATTTAAGATGTCGATACTACTCATTTCACATGATATGGGCGTTATCTCACAAAACTGTGATGAAGTGTTAGTCATGTATGTGGGGAAAATTGTAGAGCGGGGAACTCCAAGCCAGATTTTTTACTCCCCTCAGCACCCTTACTCCCAAGCGCTGATAGAAGCCATTCCGCAAATTGGAAAACAACGCGAAACATTCACCCTGCAGGGAGATCCTCCAAGCCCGTTAAATCTACCTAAAGGCTGCAGATTTCAATCGCGCTGTCCTAAAGTAATTGATAAATGCAGACAAGAAAGCCCAGAGCTTGTGCAAAGCAAAGCTGGCCAATACTGTGCCTGCTGGATTGTAGATTAGCTAGCCTTCTTTATACTTATATAAAAAAGAGCAATAAAAAACCCCTGTAAATTAAAATCTACAGGGGTTGATTATATATTTGAAATTGCGATTAACATCACACCTATAATTCTTGGCCACGACCAACTCTCCCACCAGGGAACCCGGAAGTACCATAGGCGCTGAAGGACTTAACTTCTGTATTCGAAATGAGAACAGGTGTACCCCCTTCGCTATAGTGACCAAGAATTATAGGTGCGATTATTATTTAGTTATTATTTTTAAGCCGCTTTAAACAAGACCTCGACCGATTAGTACTGGTCCGCTACATACATTGCTGTACTTCCACGCCCAGCCTATCAACCTCGTCGTCTACAAGGGGTCTTACTCCAAAAGGATGGGAAATCTAATCTTGAGGTGGGCTTCCTGCTTAGATGCTTTCAGCAGTTATCCCTTCCGTACATAGCTACCCGGCATTTACCATTGGCATGATAACCGGTACACCAGAGGTACGTCCACTCCGGTCCTCTCGTACTAAGAGCAGCTCCTCTCAAATTTCCTACGCCTATACCAGATATGGACCAAACTGTCTCACGACGTTCTGAACCCAGCTCACGTGCCGCTTTAATGGGCGAACAGACCAACCCTTGGAACCAACTTCAGCTCCAGGATGCGACGAGCCGACATCGAGGTGCCAAACCTCCCCGTCGATGTGAACTCTTGGGGGAGATAAGCCTGTTATCCCCGGGGTAACTTTTATCCGTTGAGCGATGGCCCTTCCACACGGCGCCACCGGATCACTAGGTCCGACTTTCGTCTCTGCTCGACTTGTAGGTCTCGCAGTTAAGCTCACTTATACCCTTACGCTCTACAGACGATTTCCAACCGTCTTGAGTGAACCTTTGAGCGCCTCCGTTACTCTTTAGGAGGCGACCGCCCCAGTCAAACTACCCACCAGACTCTGTCCTATTTCCGGATTACGGAACGTAGTTAGCATTTCAAAATAACCAGAGTGGTATCTCACCAACGACTCACCAGAACCTGACGATTCTGGATCAAAGTCTCCCACCTATCCTGCACAAGTTATTCCAAAACACAAAGCCAAGTTATAGTAAAGCTCCACGGGGTCTTTCTGTCTTGGTATAGGTAGCCTGTATCTTCACAGGCACTCCAATTTCACCGGGCCTCTCGTTGAGACAGTGCTCAGATCATTACTCCATTCGTGCGGGTCGGAACTTACCCGACAAGGAATTTCGCTACCTTAGGACCGTTATAGTTACGGCCGCCGTTCACTGGGGCTTCAATTCAATGCTTCACCTTGCGGTTGACACATCCTATTAACCTTCCAGCACTGGGCAGGAGTCAGCCCCTATACATCACCTTACGGTTTAGCAGAGACCTGTGTTTTTGATAAACAGTTGGCTGAGCCCGTTCATTGCAACCCATTCATGCTACAATCGCGAGGATTTTCACATTACTAGGGCACCTCTTCTTCCGAAGTTACGAGGCTAATTTGCAGAGTTCCTTAACGAGAGTTATCCCGCGCGCCTTGGTATTTTCTACCCACCTACCTGTGTCGGTTTTAGTACGGATACCCTTAAATCTCACTAGAAGGTTTTCTTGTCAGTGTGGACTCAATCACTTCCCCGCGAACGGGTCGTATTCGCTTCTCAGAGTTAATGAAGAAACGGATTTGCCAATTTCTTCCTCCTACGAGCTTAAACCACAATCCAATAAGTGGCTGACCTATCCTACTGCGTCACTCCATTGTTAATAACGATTTAAAGGTAGTACGGGAATATTAACCCGTTGTCCATCGGCTACGCCTTTCGGCCTTGCCTTAGGTTCCGACTAACCCTGGGAGGACGAACCTTGCCCAGGAAACCTTAGGTTTACGGCGAATAAGATTCTCACTTATTTTTTCGTTACTCATGCCGACATTCTCACTTCTGCTTCGTCCATCAAACCTCGCCGGTTTAACTTCAACCTACAACAGAACGCTCCACTACCGATAGTCAAAGACTATCCCACAACATCGGTGATATGCTTGAGCCCCGTTACATTTTCGGCGCAGGATCGCTCGACCAGTGAGCTGTTACGCTTTCTTTAAAGGATGGCTGCTTCTAAGCCAACCTCCTGGTTGTTTGAGCAACCCCACCTCCTTTACCACTTAGCATATACTTGGGGACCTTAATTGGTGGTCTGGGCTGTTTCCCTTTTGTCCTAGAAGCTTAGCCCTCTAAGACTCACTCCCGAGTATGAAAACACGGCATTCGGAGTTTGCCTAGGTTTGGTAACGTTGGTTACGCCCCTAGCCTAAACAGTGCTCTACCTCCGTGCTCCTAACCTCGAGGCTGCCCCTAAAGGCATTTCGTGGAGAGCCAGCTATCTCCCAGTTCGATTGGAATTTCTCCGCTATCCACAAGTCATCCGAGAATTTTTCAACATTCACCGGTTCGGACCTCCACGGAATGTTACTTCCGCTTCATCCTGCTCATGGATAGATCACTAGGTTTCGGGTTTAATACCAGTAACTAAACGCCCTATTAAGACTTGGTTTCCCTACGGCTCCGTATAAAAACTTAACCTTGCTACTGACATTAAGTCGCCGGCACATTCTTCAATAGGCATAACGTCAGTCCCAAAAGGAACCTCCGATCGCTTGTAAGCACATGGTTTCACGTTCTATTTCACTCCCCTCACGTGGTTCTTTTCACCTTTCCCTCACGGTACTGGTACGCTATCGGTCATACATTGGTATTTAGCCTTGGATGATGGTCCACCCGGATTCCCGCAAGATTCCACGTGTCTCGCGGTACTTAAGAACACTCTTAGCAAGATGCTACTTTTTAATATACGTGACTATCACACTCTACGGCGGAACTTTCCAATTCCTTCTACTAAAGTAACATTTTTTGACTTGCTTATCTTTTTACAGAAAGACAGCAGAGTGTCTTACAACACCAAATTTGCAACGCCTGTAAGCTTGACACAAATATGGTTTAGGCTGATCCCGTTTCGCTCGCCGCTACTAAGGGAATCTCTTTTGATTTCTTTTCCTTGGGTTACTTAGATGTTTCAGTTCGCCCAGTTCCCTTCACTCACCTTATGTGTTCAGGTGAGGATATGCAAGCATTACCCTGCATGAGTTTCCTCATTCGGAGATCTCCGGATCAAAGCTTGTTAGCAGCTCCCCGAAGCTTATCGCAGCTTGCCACGTCCTTCATCGGCCTGTATGCCAAGGGATCCCCCATGTGCCCTTACTATCTTGTTTCAAAGCGGCTTATGAATAATAACTATTTGGAATCTACCTAAATAATTTTGTTTTGTTTTTCGCAATTTCAAAGATCAAATCTGCTGTTTATCAGCAGGGTTAAAAACTATAGAGAACTTTTTTTTATTTGTCAAATACAATTTTTTTTCGTTCTCTAAAGCCCCGCACTCATCGGCAGGGCTTAACAAAGTAAATGAATTTATAAGAATTGTAAAGCCCCTAAATCGCTTTTGAGGCTTTCAGTAGCTCAGCAGCGCTTTTTGTTTGCAGGATTTGGAAGTTTTCAGCCACAATTTCTGCGCCCCATTTCCGTTGGTCTTGATCCAGATAGCTGCTGATTTGCACACGTCCCCACACCAATACCGGTGTAGATTTTCTTAATAACTGTTGCGCGGATATCGCAACCTTGCCCCATAAAACAATCGGAATAAAGTCTGCATCTCTTACACCCCCCTCTTTTTTAAAGCCTCTGTTTACAGCAATAGTAAAAGAAACTTTTGTCAGACTATCAGAGATTTTTGTTAACACGGGTTCTTTTGTTAGTCGGCCTACAAGCGTGACATGGTTATAGTAGTAACTCATCAAACTCTCCTTTCTTATTTTATGATCGACCATGTTAAGAAAATCTAACAAATTAAATTATTAACGTCAATATTTATTTAAATTTATTTTTTATTGATACAAAGACATCATATGCAGGATTAAGCCCTCAAAAAACAAGGAACTTGAAACTCTGATTTACAAATAGCAAAAAGGTAGCTATACTTTCCACAGTTTTGTCCCGAAATGGGGGCGTAGTTCAGCTGGTTAGAACGCCTGCCTGTCACGCAGGAGGTCGAGGGTTCGAGTCCCTTCGCTCCCGCCATTAAAAAACAAAAGCTTCAAGCGTTTGTTTTGGATGGTAACTTTCGAGATCAAACTTAAAACCAATACCCGTTTCTTTTATCCAACACCCCGTTATCCCCAACGTTTTTTGCAATTCACACACATTCATTGGATTATCATCAAAAAAACAAACTCCCTCATCTATAGAGATAGTCTTTTCAATTAAAATTTTTCTAACAACCTCTGAAAAAGTTTGCGTTGGTTTTCCTATCCAGTAAAAAGAAGCTTTCAATTCAGTTTCCAGCCATTTTGCATAATATCCAGCGACAGGAATCAGCGATTGACCCAATCCACGAACATATAAATCAGGGTTGCAGCAAATAACAGGTTTTGGATGTTTAATCAGCATCTCTTTTAAATCAGAAAACACTTTCGGACTTTTTGAGCCGGGTGATGACGCAATGACAACCGTGTCGGCATCTGGCAAATGAGTGGTAACAATAGCCCCAGCGTCCTGGAGGTAAACAACACTTCCGGGAGTACCAACTACATAAACACGTTTTTTATAAACATGTTGAACACAATACTCATCATATAAAAAAGACGTTCCCGACGAAATAACAGCGTTTTTTTCAATCGAAACTCCGGCCGTTTTAAGCCAGTCGGACATAGACTGTGGGGAATCACAGGTATTATTGGTCAGTAAAAAAACAGATCCTCGCTTTTGCAATTCGTTCAATGCGGCTGCAGAATGAGCCAAAATTCCCGTTTCGTTGCAAATAACACCAGATAAATCTATTAAAAATGTATGATGTACCGATAAAAAATCTGAGATTTTAGTCATGAGAGGCTTTCATCTGTGACAGTGTTTTAAACTGAACACCTTTTTGTTTTAAAGCGGCCAAAAGTCCAGGTAATGCTTTTACAGTAACAGGATTTCCATTATGCAACAAAACAATATCACGATTTTTGATACGACCAAGTATCTCTTTTTGAAGAGTTGTAACATCGTTAGTGTTTATTTTTTTTTGAATGCCAGAGGAATCTCCCAGCATAAAATCTCCAAAATTAAGTGTCCAATAGCCATAACTTAATTTTTTTTCCTTTAAAATGGCATCCAGGTTGTGTGGATTTTGTCCACCGGGAGAACGAAAATAAACCATTTTTTTCTGCGTTAAATTAAAAATAAGATCCTGGGCTGCCTGTATTTCAAGGCGGATTTGGGCATCTGTAAGCTCTGTTAATCTAAGATGGGAATAACTGTGATTTCCAAGTTCATGACCCCGTTTTAAAATATCCAGAATTAAAGCTGGATGTAAAGCCGCATCTCTTCCCACAATAAAAAAAGTGGCTTTGGCACCATATTGATCTAAAATATCTAATATATCTTCTGTGTATCCAGGCTTTGGGCCGTCATCAAAGGTTAGGGCAACAGGGAAGGCCTGAAGCATATGCACCGAAAACACACATATACAGAACATAAGACTGAGGCTAAGTTTCATAGTCAATCGCTTTATTCATCGTAGATACAAGACATAGGTGATAAGGGAGATGTTTTTTTAGATGATTTAAACAAAGCTCAGCTTCTTTTTTTGTGTGAAAGGGATAAAATACGGTTGAACCCGATCCTGAAAGCTGTAGTGGAAAATAACCCTGATTTTTACCAGCTTCTTCTATATCGTTTAATTGAGGAAAAGCTGAAAACAACGGCGTTTTAAAGTCGTTTTCGCCTATATGATGAGTCAGAAAAGCTTTCGGCGTTTTGGTAGGACGATATAAATTTTGACCGCGACTTTTATCCAGAATGCGATAAGCCTCAGGTGTAGAACTGGAAAACCCAGGAAAAATCAAAACAAAATATGTGTAAGGCCCAGGAGAAATAGGTGTGATTTTTTCACCAATGCCACGTACAAGAGCTGTTCCTGTATTGTGGATAAAAAAAGGAATATCAGCTCCGAAAGATGTGCTAAGTTTTATAAGCGTAGGACGTGGCTTTTTTAAAAATCGGTTGAGATACAACAAAAAACCGGCTGCATTTGTACTTGCGCCACCAAGGCCTGATCCAAAAGGAATGTTTTTTTCTACATGAATATGAAACCCAAAAGGAAGACCTGATTCAAATTTTCTATATATTTTTGTAAGAATATTAGATTCTGTTAGAGGAAAATCAGGGTGAGACGATGAAAGCATCCATTTTTTTTCAGCCAAAGGTGTAATGGTTAAGGTATCGGATAAAGACAAGGTTTGAAAAATAGAGCAGATAGGATGAAAAGAATCTGAACGTGGGGAGAAAATTTTAAGGGAGAGGTTAAGCTTGGCCCTTGTATAAACAAGGGCCTTAAAGTCGGATGGAGCCGTCATTATTTAATTTTAGAAATATCTTTCTTGATTTTGTACTCTTTTTTAAGTTTATCTAATAAATCAGAGGTAAGTTTACGTTTTTTCTCAGCGAGTAAAGCCTCTTTAATTTGACCTTTTACTTTATCAAAATCCATTCTTGGTCTCAACATAACGTCTTCCAGTTTAATAATATGAAAGCCAAATTGTGTTTTTACTATACCGGATGTTCTGCCTTTTTGCATGGAAAATACAGCATGTTCAAACTGAGGAACCAGCTGTCCTTTTGTGAACCAACCTAAATCTCCACCGTTTGCTGCAGAAGGATCCACAGATTTTTCACGGGCAAGTTTTGCAAAATCAGCACCCGATTTTAACGTTTTTAACACAGCATTTGCTTCGGCTTCAGTTTTAACCAGGATATGACGCGCTCTGCGTTGTTCTGTTTCCTGGAATTGATTTGGGTTTCCCTGATAATAACGGCGTACTTCTTCATCACTGACTGTAGCCATTTTTTCAACTTTTTCCTGAACAACCATATTTAACAGTAATTGATTTTTTGCATTTTCAAGCTGTTGTTTAAACTCTTTACGTTTTGGATAACCTTCTTTATCTGCAAAAACAAGAATAACTTTTTCATCAATCATTTGATCTAATACTTTAATTTTATTTTCTTTTTGCTGTAAAGCAGCCGCGAATTGAGGAGGAAAACTTTTTAAACGCAGATCAAGATCTTCGATTGTTATCGCTTCTCCCTGTACAGTTGCCACATTGTTTTTTGAACCAAAACCAAAAAAACCTACCAAACCTAATGTTCCTGCTAATAACAACACACCAAAAATTTTCTTTTTCATAAACAGAAGAAAGCCTCCTTAGTTTTTAAACATGATTGGGATCACTTTGAATTAGTGACCAAGTAAACACTACATCAGAAATTTTGGCAATGAGCTGCATTGCCGTAGCTGCTGATCTAAAATCGGATGAAAAAACCGTAATAGCATAAGGACATTGTCTTGAAAAAACAATACCAGAATCGTGCTTAATACCGTTCAACGTGCCCGTTTTATTTGCAACCAAAATATCTTTTGAAACAGGTTTTGGAATTCCCCAGCGATATTTTTGCTGAGACATGATAAACACCATTTCCCGACATGCCTTTGAAGAAGCCACCTGCCCTTTCGCAATTTTTGTAAGCAACACCGTCTGATCTCTCGGAGTAGAGAAATTAAGACCTTTAGCTTTTAAAAGATCGCTATTACCGATAACTGTTTGAGTTAGACCAAGCCGTTTCATAGAACGATTGATACTGTCTTTACCCAAAAAATCTATCAGCATTTTTGTAGCTGTATTATCACTGAAATGAATCATGCACTCTACTAAATATTGAATAGTAAACGCTTTACCATTTGGAGAACCAAATAAAGGACCTGCGCCCAACACTTTATGAGATTGTCTTAGAATAAGTTTATCGGAAAACTTAAATTTCCCCTGCGCAGACTGCATATAAGCCTCTGCCATAACAGCAACTTTTATAACACTTGCAGGATTTACAGGTTCATTTTCGTTAATGCCAAGAGATTCACCTGTATTCAAATTAACAAGATAAAGCCCAACTTTTCCTTGAGATTCCGGTGGTAAAAGGGATTGGATCTGATGTCTCAGATCCATTAATCCATAATTATATGCAAAAGAGCTTGTTTGAAAAACAAACAGGAAAAGTGCAACGAACAGAAAACGAAAAAACTGTGTTGGTTTAGATAACACTACGCTTCTAAGTTAACCGGGATAAAATTCACACGATTCTGAGAATCAATTTCTTTTACTTTTACAGTTAAAATCTGTCCCAGGCTAAGGACATCTTCAACTCTTTCAATCCGTTGTTTGGATAATGTTGAGATATGCAATAACCCTTCTTTACCAGGAAGAACTTCAACGAAAGCACCAAAGTTAGTAATTTTTACAACTTTACCCTGGAATACATCGCCAGCTTCAATATCTCTTACCAAGGTTAAAATGGCATTTTTAGCGATATCAAGTTCGGATTGATTTTTTGCGGAAATACAAACCAGACCCTGACTTCCGTCAGTAACGACTACAGATGCCTTGCTTTCTTCCTCGATTTTACGGATCATTTTTCCGCCCGGCCCGATAACAAGACCGACTTTTTCTGGATCAATAGTAATGGTTTCGATTTTCGGAGCAATTGGAGAAAGTGATTCACGAGGCTGATCAATTACTTTTAGCATTTCTGAAAGGATATGCATTCTTCCGTCATGTGCCTGTGAAAGTGCATTGGTAAGGATTTCTTTGGAAAGTCCGCCAACTTTAATATCCAACTGAAGCGCTGTGATACCTTTTTTAGTACCCGCAACTTTAAAATCCATATCCCCATAATGGTCTTCAAGGCCCTGGATATCGGATAAAATAACATAGTCACCTTTTTCATCGATTAAAAGTCCCATGGCAATACCAGAAACCGGAGCCTTAATAGGAACACCGCAATCCATTAAAGCCAAAGTTCCCGAACAAACCGACGCCATTGATGACGATCCGTTTGATTCCGTAATATCAGATACAAGTCTTACAGTATAAGGAAAACTGTCGGAAGAAGGCAGAACGGCCTTGATTGCTCTTTCAGCCAAAGCGCCGTGACCTAATTCGCGACGGCCTGTTCTGGCCATGTTTCCAACTTCCCCTACGGAATATGGAGGGAAGTTATAGTGGAAGTAGTAATTTTTTCGTGATGATTCATTTAAACCGTCTTCGATTTGCTCGTCTTCTGATGTACCTAAGGTAACACTTCCAAGACTTTGAGTTTCTCCACGGGTAAATAAAGCAGAACCATGTACGGAAGGAAGAAGTCCAATTTGAGACTCGATTGGTCTGATTTGGGTTACACCTCGACCGTCAGGTCTGATTTTCTTTGAAATAATAATGTCTCTGATTTTGTCTTTTTTAATTTCAGAATAGTACCGTTTTACAAAACCGGCATTGTCTTCTGTTACAAATTTTTCATTAACTGATTTTTCCAGCTGTGTTAAAAATTCTTCGATGGAATGTTTACTTCCTGATTGAAGATTTTGTTCGATGGAAGATCCGATAAAGGTCTGGATCTCATTATATAAAGCTTGATTCTCTTCTGGTTTAGCAACAACAGCTTTGGATTTACCGGCTTTTGCAACCAATTCTTCCTGAAGTTCGATTTGCTGCTTGATATAAATATGAGCTTCCTGAATAGCACCCAAAACAACAGCTTCGGATACTTCTTTCGCACCGGCTTCTACCATTAAAATGGCATCTTTTGTTCCGGCAACCACAATATTAAGATCGCTGGATTCCTGATCTTCAAAAGTAGGATTGATTAGATAAGCACCGTCTTTGTATCCAACAAGTACTGCACCTACTGGGCCAAGAAACGGAATGGAGGATAAACTTAATGCAGCTGACCCCGCCATAACGGCATATGGCTCAGGAGAAAAACGGGCATCGTATGATAAAACCGTTACAACAACCTGAACATCGTTAAAGAAATATTTAGGGAAAAGAGGACGGATTGGGCGGTCAATAAGACGAGACGTTAATGTTGCCGTAACGGAAGGTCTGGCCTCACGTTTAAAAAATCCACCAGGAATTTTTCCTGCGGAAAACATTTTTTCTACATATTCAACCGTTAGAGGGAAAAAATCGATTCCTTCTTTCGGAGCTTTGGACATAACTGCAGTAGCTAATAGAACAAGATCTCCGCATGTTACCAGAACAGAGCCATCGGCTTGTTTTGCGATCACTCCCGTACTTATTTCCACAACATTCGAAGCGATAGTTTTAACAGCAGAGACCTTATTGTTGAGCATGGAGTTTCCTTAATCTTTAGTTTTGAGGTTTAGTTTTTCTGAAACTGAAAAGTAAGCGTCTCTGTTTGTCCGTTTTAGATAACGAAGAAGACGACGACGTTGACCTACCATTAAAAGCAGACCGCGTCTGGAATGGTGATCTTTTTTGTGAATTTTCAAATGTTCTACAAGGTGGTTAATACGTTCAGTTAAAATAGCAATTTGAACTTGTGAAGACCCAGTGTCTGTTGCATGGGTTTTAAACGATTCTATGATAGATTTTTTTTCTTTTTCGCCGATTAAAGACATAAATTCCTCCAAAATGTGACCTGTTTAGTTAGCTGGCAACACGTCTTCATGTGCCGAAAGCTAAGCTGTAGTATGCTAGCATACCTCAATTATAACTAGCAATACGGGGAACTTTTGTGTACAGTGTGTTGATGTCTGCAGCACTCGTTATTATTTGTTTCTTCACTTTTATCATTCACACAACAGAAACACTGGCCTACTGTCTGAGAATAGCCGGACTGCATACCAAAAAAATTGCAGTGGCCATGTCCTTCGTTACAACAACCCTGCTGGTATCGCGTTTATCCAATATGTTTCAGGCTCCACTGCTTGGAGCTTTAGTGGATAAAGCCATTCAAACACAAAGTCCACTGGCATTAGATCACCTAAGCAACTCATTCAGATTGGTTATTTTGTTTGGATTTTTAGGATCTTTACTGGGATTTTTATTATCACCGACAGCCATCAAGCTTTTTTCCAAAGCTATTGTACATTTTCATGAACACGGTTCGTTGCCTAAACTGGTCTGGCACGCTCTTCATCCTAAATATTTCAAAACCATTTTCGCCTGCTTTACACGCCCAAGATTTTCGGATTTTTCCGGAGTTTCGCTTAAAAATCTACCTAAAACTTTTTTGATTTTAAACTCGGTTGTAACCTCAGTTTACACAATTGGGGTACTTTGTTCGCTACTGGCAGGGGCTTTTTTACCTACGATGCGATCAACAGCCATTCAACTATCCGGCATTGTGAACGGGATTGCAACCATTTTATTAACGCTGTTTGTAGACCCAGCCGGAGCTAGAATTACCGATCAGAGCTATCATAATCAACGTCCTTATAACGATGTGGTATCTGTAGTGTTTTTCCTTCAGATTGGACGATTATTCGGCACACTGGTTCTGGCTCAATTATTATTCAAGCCGTTTACCTTATATATTATGTGGGTAACAACCTTTTTCCATTCATGATATCGCATCAGGCCTATACAGATCTCATACAGACGTTAAACCAGTATGCCCGGGATTATTACACAAACGATACCCCATCGATTAGTGATGCCGAGTACGACCATCTTTACAGAACAGCGTTGCAGTTTGAAGAAGCCAATCCTCTTCTAGTAGATCCGGCTTCACCAACACAGCGTATTGGAGATAAGCCACTTGAAAAATTTGAGCAGTTTGAACATTCGCAGCCGCTGCCATCACTTGGAAATATTTTCAATTTCAGTGAGCTGGAAACGTTTTACAATCGGATTTTAAAAGACTTAAGCCTGGATGCGTCACATTTAAACTTTACGATTGAACCTAAAATGGATGGGTTGGCCGTAGCAGTTCATTATCAAAACGGATTGCTGGTTTCCGCCGCCACAAGAGGCAATGGAAAAGTGGGGGAAAATGTAACGCACACCGTAAAAACCATAAAGTCGTTGCCGTTACAGTTAAAAGAACCGATCACCCTGGAAGTAAGAGGTGAGGTTTTTATTAGAAAATCAATGTTTGAAAAGATTAAAGATCAATTTGCAAACCCAAGAAATGCAGCCGCAGGATCGTTGAGACAGTTGGATCCGGCAATAGCAGCACAACGGCATCTGGATATTATGATTTATCAGGGCGTTTCACTGCCTTTTAGCTCACACTCGGAGACACTTTCTTATTTAAAACAGCTTGGATTTCAGACGTCACAGATTCTTAAGGCGTCATCATTGCAGGATGTGCAAACGGCCTGTGATACCATACAAAAAAACAGAGCCTCTTACGATTGGGATATTGATGGAGCCGTTATCAAGGTGGATGATCTGCTGTTTCAATCCCATCTGGGATTTACGGCAAAAGCACCACGCTGGGCTGTGGCGTATAAATTTGCATCCGAGCAGGCGGCTACGCAGCTGCATGACATTACCGTGCAGGTAGGACGAACCGGCATTTTAACACCGGTAGCCGAGCTTGTTCCGGTAAAAGTAGGCGGCGTAACGGTGCAACGGGCAACCTTGCACAACATCGATGAAATACGCAGAAAAGATCTGCATATTAATGATACGGTACTGATTCAGCGCGCCGGCGATGTAATCCCGGAAGTCGTTAAAGTTGTGCTTCAGGCCGATGATAGAAAACCCTTTGAAATGCCGACAAACTGCCCGGTGTGTGACAGCGTTGTTGTGCAGTTGCCGGAAGAAGTCGCCTTTCGATGCATCAACCCTCAATGTAAAGCACAACTTAAAGGCCGGCTGTCTCATTTTGTGAGCAGAAAAGCCATGGATATAGACGGACTTGGAGACGCCATTATCGATCAGGTTGTCGATCTCGAACTGGTTAAAAGTCCAGCCGATTTATACACAATTCCCAAAGAAACCTGGGCCTCATTGGAACGGATGGCAGAAAAATCAGCTCAAAATATTTGTGATGCTTTAAACAACAGCAAAACCATTTCCTTAAGCCGATTTATTTACGCGCTAGGCATCCCTTTAATCGGAGAAAAAACGGCAGAGTCTCTCGCCTTCCATTTTGGAACACTGGAACGGTTCAGACAATCCAACCAGGATGAGCTGGTCAACTTACAGGATTTCGGAGAAAAAACCGCGGCCGTTTTATATCAAACAATAAACAGCAGTGATTTCTCAACATTAATAGACAGCCTTCTTGAAAACGGAATAATGCCAAAGCCTGAAATCAAACAAAAAGGCATTTTGGAAGGACTTACCTTTTTAATCACAGGAACCTTAACACAGTTTTCACGCATAGAAGCGGAAGCCGCCATCAAAGCAAAAGGTGGACGGATTTTGTCTGCAGTTTCTAAAAATCTGGATACGCTTATTGTAGGTGACAATGCTGGATCCAAGTTTGAAAAGGCGCAAAAACTGGGCATTAAAACCATGGATGAAAAAGAGCTTCTTGACCTACTAAGCCAGTAACGTTATTATTTAAAAATAATATAAAAAATCTTCCATGAAAAAACTTCTTTATCTTACAGCCATTTGGCTTATATTACTTAAAATCACACAAACTTATGCCGCTGAACCTGTTTATAATGCTTACGGAGAAGACCCTCAAAGATTTATAACATTCGGTGCCGGATTGTTTTATTTCGATTATAAAGAGGTACTGACTTTACCGTATAAAAGTCAGGAAAGAGGCGTTGTTCCACAGGTTTTTGCAAAAGTTAAATTTGATAATGCCGGGCCCTTTAAAGAAAATGGCTATGTTGAAGCGAAAGCAAGTTTAAGTACAGCTCAGATTGTTTATGATGGGTCTACGCAGAGTGGAACTCCTGTTATGGATCACAGCGGGTTTTCTCTGTTGCAACTTGAAGGTACCATTCATTGCTTACCCTGGAAAAACAAAACCTATGACACAGGCTTTTTTTTCGGAGCGTCGTACTCGATCTGGAATCGGGATGTAGCTAACAGTTATAGAGAAACCTATTCATGGGTTACATTAAAAGTAGGCCCTGAGTTTAAAGTCAAACTAGATAGCGACATGTCTGTAACCCTAAAAGCAGCTTTTGCCCCCATGGTATACGGATCAATGAATTTAGATGGCTATTATTTTGACCTAAAGCCAAGAGCCGGATATGAAGCTGAGGCCACATTCGAAGCCCCGTTTTGGAAAGGATACATCTCTGTAACCCCCTGGATTAAAGGGTATGGATTTGGGCAAAGTGACAGCCAGGTATTACTGATTGATAACACGCTTTATACAGCCCATGAACCCTCAAGCGATACGGTTCAATATGGGGTTAATCTGGCTTATACGTTCAAACTATCGCAATAACGGCGTACGGCATCTTCCCAGAAGGGTGGCTGAAGACAGCCTGTCTGATTAAATTTGGATAGATTCAACCGGGAGTTTTGAGGGCGTTTTGCCGGCAGGACATATTCGGTTGAAGGGACGGGATGAACCTGAGTATCCATGCTTTTTGCTGAAAGGATGGTTTTGGCCAAATCGTACCAGGTGGTGTAGCCCTCGCTGGCAAGGTGGTAGATGCCGAACGGCGGTTTGTGTTCTAAAACGGATCGGATACTTTTCGCCAGATCCTTTGTCCAGGTTGGAGAGCCATGCTGATCGTTTACAACACGGAGTTCGGATACCTCGGCGGCTTTTTTCAAAATACTACGTATAAAATTGGGGCCGTCCCCAAACAGCCATTGAATGCGGAAAATATAGGCATCACATCGGCTGTTTAAAACGGCCTGCTCGCCTTGTAACTTTGATTTCCCATAAACACTTAGAGGATTTACAGCATCATTTTCTTTATAAGGATGAGAGTTACTGCCATCAAAAACATAGTCTGTAGAAAAATGAATCAATGGGGTTTTATTGGCAAAACACCACTCTGAAATAAATTTTGGACCATCACCATTAACAGCAAAGGCCAGCTCCTGATGCGTTTCGCATAAATCAACCTTCGTATAAGCAGCGGCATTAATCACCATATCCCATTTTTGCCGGGACAAAGCCGCTTCAACTGCCTGCGGGTTTGAAATATCTAATACTTTCGATGTAAAACCGGTTACTGAATACCCAAAAGACTCCAATTCCAGCTTAATTTCTTTTCCCAATAATCCTGTTTCACCAATTAACGCCACAGCATAATTCATTTATAATACCCTTATGACTCATATAACATTTTACAGAAAATACAGATCACAAACTTTTTCCGAGCTTGAAGGACAAGATCATATCATCCAAACACTCAGCAATGCCATTCAGTTTAACAGACTGGCACATGCCTACATTTTTTCAGGCCCAAGAGGAACAGGAAAAACCTCAACCGCCAGAATTCTGGCCAAAGCCTTAAACTGCCGAAACGGACAATCCATTTCACCGTGTATGACCTGCGATCTCTGTCAAAAAATTACAGCCGGACACTGCCTGGATGTTATTGAAATCGATGCCGCTTCAAATACTGGCGTCGATAATATTCGTGCTTTAAACGAACAGGTGAACTTTACGCCTGTTGAAGGAAAATACAAGGTTTACATTATAGATGAGGCGCACATGTTAAGCTCTGGAGCCTTTAATGCCCTGCTTAAAACTCTGGAAGAACCGCCTGCTTTTACCGTTTTTGTACTTGCAACGACAGAATCCCATAAAATTCCAGCTACCATTTTATCCCGCTGCCAGCATTTGCATTTCAGAAAATTGAAAACCTCGGAAGTGGTTCACCATCTTCAGCATATTGCCAAACTTGAAAACATTACCATTACAGAAGGCAGCCTTACGCTTATCGCCAGACAATCGTCAGGTTGTATGAGAGACGCGGTTTCCCTTTTGGATCAGGTGTATTCGTTTAAGGGCTCTGATATTGATGAAAAAGATGTCGTCTTTATGCTTGGAGGAAACACCTTTGACGGACTTTTGGAGTTTGTAACGCATCTGCTTCAAAAAGATTCCCAGCAATCCATTCAGTTTCTTAAAAACTTTTTTCTTGAAGGTGGAAATATTTTACAGCTGATTCAGGACATTACGCAGACCTTTAAGTATCTTGTATATATTCATTTGAAATTATCAGATAGAATCGAGCTGGATCAGGGACGTTTGCAAAAACTAAGCGCAGTGTCACAGCAGGCTTCTTTCGAGCAGCTTACGCTATGGCTGGAAAATATTGCCAGGCTGGAATCTGAACTTCGCTGGTTCCCAAATCCGGAATTATTACTTGAAATACGGATTTTAAGCTGGCTTAATCCGCAAACTGCAGTAGCTCCTGTACAGCAACCAGTTATTGTTCGTACTACGGCTGCACCACAAACAGCTCAACCTCAACAAAGACCTGTGATGAGTGAAGCAGCGCCAGCACCAAGAGCGGCAATGCCTGCACCTGCACAACAAACTGCGCCAGCATCTGTAGCAGCTCAAACCACTGCACCTCAGGCACCGGTATCTCAGGCGGTTCCTCTTCAAAAAGAAGGATCGATTGTTGAGCAATGGGAAGCGGTTATACAGAAAATCAAAACTCAAAAAGCACCTTTATTTTCCATTCTGGATAAATCCCAGGTTCTTGGCATTCAGAATAACGAACTTCATATTAAATTACGGCAGGATTTCAAATTTTTTAGAGATAAACTTACAGAAAGTCATAGTAAGGCTTTGATTAATCAGTTGTTATCTGAGGTTTTTGGGAAACCGTTGTCTTTAAGTTTTGGGCAGGCGGCTCAGCAAAGTGAAGCACCACAGGCACAGCCCATACAATCAGCACCTGTAATGCCTCAGGCGATGCCAGTGGCAGCAGCTCCGGCACCTGCTCCTGTTGCAGCTCAATCTGAATTAATACGACCGGCTTCAGCACCTCAGCAGCAATTGTCTGGGTCTCAAAAAATCAATCACATTGTGGCGTTGTTTGAGGGGAAGATTGTTTAGTTTTTAGAGACAAATCACAATTTTACCAATCAAATCCGTAGGATGAGTCTGGATTTGATTGGTAAAAAACTGTATTTACTATTCTTCCACGCAGGCATCGATCCATTTCAGGTAGTCATCGAAGCCTGTCACAATCGGGACAGCGATAATTTCTGGAACGCTGTAGGGATGAATGGTTAAAATGAACTGCTCAAGCTTGGAGAAACAAGCTTGTGTTGTTTTGATCACACATTGCCATTCCGTAGAGCTTTCAAGGCGGCCCTGCCACCAGTATTGGCTTTGAATGGGACCAATTACCTGAACACAGGCAGCAAGTTTACGCTCTAAAATGGCTTGTTGAAGACCTAAAGCTTCTTCCTGTTTGGAGAGAGATGTCGTTACTTGGATATGCATGGGAGTACCTCTTTTTCAAAAAATTCTTTATCTTTGGGATGAGTCAGATAGCTGGACACAGTGTCTTTGGATACCCAACGGGCTTCCGGGTTGTGGGGATCGATGGGAGCCAGAGCCATTTGCGGGGTTGTGAATAAAAACAGGGTGATAACCTTTGTTTCGGACACATCATCGCCGCCGGTTTTTGACAGTTTATGCCGGCTGTATTGGCCTATTTTTTGAATCAATGTGAGTTGATTAATACCGGATTCTTCTTCAATTTCGCGGATGGCAGCCTGAAGCTCATCTTCGCCGGGATCCAGATGGCCTTTTGGCAAAGACCAGGAATCACCGTTCTGATTGACAACAGGACATGGCCATCCGTATTTAAGACAACGCCTCCGGCAGAGTGCGCTATTTTCACAGGGCAGCTGCCGCAGCGTTGGCTGTTTGTGCAGTCGGTTTGGATTCGGGTAAATACTTATCCGTCACCGCACCTTCCGATGCAGAAGATACCAACACCGCATATTTCGCCAGAATGCCTCGTGTATAACGAGGTGCCGGCTGTCTCCAGGAGGATAACCGTTGCTGGATTTCAGCATCAGAAACGCCAAGCGTTAATTCCCGTTTTTCAGAGTCGATGGTGATTGTATCGCCGTCTTTTACAACCGCGATAACACCGCCGTCGAAGGCTTCCGGAGTAATATGTCCTACCACAAAACCGTGGGTTCCGCCGGAGAATCGTCCGTCGGTAATCAAGGCCACATCTTTTCCAAGTCCTAATCCCATTACCGCCGAGGTTGGCGACAACATTTCTCTCATGCCAGGACCGCCTTTTGGGCCTTCATAACGGATGACTATGACATCACCCTTTTCAATTTTTCCATTTAAAATTGCTTTTAAAGCCAGTTCTTCCGAATCAAAAACCTTGGCTTTTCCTTCAAAACGAAGGCCTTCTTTTCCAGAGATTTTTGCTACAGCACCTTTGGCAGCAAGATTTCCGTAACATACAACCAGATGGCCGTTCTTTTTAATAGGATTGGATAACGGTCGGATAACTTCCTGATGCGCAGGATAAGGTTTTACATCTTTTAAATTTTCAGCCAGGGTTTTGCCCGTAACCGTTAAACAATCGCCGTGTAATAATCCAGCATCCAATAAAATTTTCATTAATGGGGTGATGCCGCCAATTTGTACCAGTGCAGCCATTGGATAGGTTCCGCTTGGTCTTAAGTCGGCCAGAACCGGAACGTTTGCGCCAATTCGGGTAAAATCATTCAAAGATAATTCGATGTTTGCCGTGTGTGCAATAGCCATTAAATGCAGAACCGCATTGGTAGATCCACCTAAAGCCATAACAACGGTGATGGCGTTTTCAAAGGATTTTTTTGTCAGAATATCCAGAGGTCTTAGATTATTTTTAAGTAAGGTAATAACGGTTTCGCCAGCGAGTTTACAATCCTGTTTTTTATCATCGGAGACAGCCGCCTGAGCGGAGCTGTTCGGTAAACTTAGGCCAAGGGCTTCAATAGCACAGGCCATTGTATTCGCCGTGTACATACCGCCACAGGATCCAGGACCCGGAATAGCGCAGCTTTCGATTTCGGTTAAAGCTGCATCATCAATTTTATGATTGGCGTGTGCACCAACGGCTTCAAAAACAGATACAACATCCAGATCTTTTCCATTTAAACATCCCGGAAGAATCGTGCCGCCGTATACAAAAACGGACGGGCGATTTAGCCGAGCCATCGCCATAACACAGGCTGGCATGTTTTTATCACAGCCGCCAATGGCAACAAAGCCATCCATACCTTCACAACCTACAACTGTTTCAATGGAATCCGCAATAACTTCTCTGGAAACCAGCGAATATTTCATGCCTTCTGTTCCCATGGAGATACCATCAGAAATCGTAATCGTATTAAAAATAACGCCTTTTCCGCCTGCTTCGTTAATACCGCTTTCGGCATCACGAGCCAGTTCATCGATGTGCATGTTACACGGTGTAACCATGCTCCAGGTAGAGGCTACTCCCACTTTTGGTTTCTTAAAATCTTCGGTTTCAAATCCTACTGCACGCAACATTGCCCGGGACGGGGCGCGGTCAGGACCATCTACAACCTGTGATGAAAATTGACGGGCCATATCGTATCTCCTTCAAAATTTCTGATTTCAAAATGATAAAACTGCAAGTGAAAAATGTACAGCAAATTTAACAGGAAACGCGAGTCTGTCTGGAAAAAAACTCCATAATCATTCGTTTTTGTGCAACTTGATTTTGAGATTTTAATAACACAGCTTCAAGAGACTCCTGTTGTGAGTGAGTAAGCTCTGAAAAGGCAGTATCAAGCCATCTTTTAAATTTTACATCTTGCTTAAGTCCGGCAGCCAGATCGTCCAGGTGAAAATCTGACCGTCTGTGTGGAGGAGTTGATAGGGAGGAATCTGTCTCTGAAATGTCTGTTGAACGAATGCTGCGTCGGTCGGTGCTGGGTTCAATGAGATCGGATACTGGGGCAAGAACCGGCATCATTTGGATTTTGTCGATACAGGATTGAAGATCATTCACGCCAGGACGCTTCAAAGGGTTTTCCGATACACATCCCGATAAAAACTCAACCAGAAATTGTGCATCTTCCGGTCTTAATTTCGGAAATAATTCCGCCGCCAGGCCAGGCCTTGCTAAAAAATCCTGCAGGTTACGAATGGAGTCACAAAACTCCTCACGGGAGCGCAGGTAGCCGTTATCGTGAAAAAACAGGGCTTCAACATGATCACTTAAATCCGAGTGATGGAAGCCAATTTGTTCTAACATACTAACACCAAACTGATAAAGTACACCTTGAACCAAATGCTGGCGGCCAAACTCGGCATTATCACCAAAAAAAGTGCGTATGGCCTGCTGTTTATCCTGAATGCTGAGTCGAGGGTCTACTAATGTTTCCCGTAACTGTTGCCATTCCGGCGGAATATAGGAAGCAAAAACCAGAGGAATGTTACCGGTAGTATCGCTATCTAAAATCGTTCTTAAAATAGCATCTGCAACCGTGAAAGAGACGTTGAAATCCGAGGCAAAAACCCTACCGTTTTTCTCTAAAAGATTGGTACATTTATTGTCTGTTGAAGGAGCCTCGGAGTTTAGCATTCGGATAGCCACGTTTAGAAACTGACTCACTACATCAACGGGATTCGACAGAGAGGACTCTTCAGCTCTTTGGGCAATAAACACAGGACGGCGTACCAGAAGCGGCGTATCCACAAGGCTTCTAAAGTCGTTACGGACTTTTGAGGCCTCAAGAATACCCAGTGAAACCGGATATCCTCCGGCCTGATTCTGTCTCCGCCACTCTTTCCAGGCAGACAGTACCCATTCTTTTTCTAGCGAACTGGGCTGAGGATTTTCATCATGTCTGATTTTCCAATAAAGCAAATGAGGTTTTCCAATCACAAGATCATGATCAGCCATCGTATATTTTTTTTGGGCACCCAACCGGCAAACCTCATCATTTTGCCGAGAATCGTCGTATTTAACCTGGACATCGGGTTTAGTATAAGATACGTCCAGAATACCTTTATCAGGTGTTTCAAGTCTGTATCTTTTTTCTGTGTCGCCTGGCTCGTGAAGTCGTTCAACACGAGGCAAAAGCTCCAGTAATTTTGATGCAAAAGTCTCTGTAATTTTCTCTAAAACAGTCAACACACTCTTAGCATCGGGATGTTGGCGCATCACAAGTAACGCTGCAGCCTGTTGAAAATGATCGAGTCGATCACTCCATATATCCAGTTTTTTCAAAGCATCCACATGCCCAGGTTCAGACTCAAAACTCATCATATCCAGCTTCAACATCGAAAGTTCCCGTTTCAATTTTACGGAAACCAAATCTTCTGAAACTTTAAGTTGAAAAGAACGAGAGTCAGACTTACTAAGCGTCACATATACAAAATCGTCACCGCAGCGTACCAGAAGGCTATCGCATCCATTTTTCCCAAAAGTCTGTGGGATATGAACCGGAAACTGTACACCATCACAAAACACAGATAATGAACCGGGATTTTCAGGACTGACTTTAAAAACAAAGGTCTGTTCTTCTCTATTTAAAGAGGCTGTTAAAACGTCAGGAAGACTGGCTGTGGAAATAATTTTTTTCATCATAGTCATTATCGTGTAGTATGAGAGAAATTTTCACCTGGTATAAAGGACTTGAGATATGAACCCCATTCTAAAACCACTACTCACTCAGTTACAAGAATTAGCACATTGGAGCGGCGTTTCCGCATTATTAAGCTGGGATCAAGAAACCTATATGCCGGCGGGATCTATTGAATCGAGGTCGGAACAAATGGCTTTGGTTGCAAAGCTGATGCATGAAAAACATACGTCTGCGGACTTCAAAGCCATTTTATCGGACCTTGTGGATCTTTCTACAGGCGAGCCTTTGGATAAAACACTTGCTTCACATGAAACAATTTTATTACGAGAAGTATATAAGGATTGGAAACGGGCCTCTGCATTACCAACGGCTTTTGTGGAATCGTTTACCAAGCTCAAATCTCAGTCCCAGCATACCTGGCAGCAGGCTAGAAAGAATAATGATTTCAAGTCGTTTGCGCCTTATATCTCAAAACTGATTGCTGCAACAAAAGAGCAGGCGGGCTATGTTGGCATCAAAACCACAGTGTATGACACGTTATTAGATGATTACGAACCGGGACTCACAACCGCTGATATTCAACCGGTTTTTGAAAATCTGAGAGATGAAACCATTGCCCTGCTTAAACAGATTCAACATTCCGCAAAACCGGCGCAATTGGATTTAGCACAACACACCTGGGACGAGCAAAAACAATGGGATTTTGGGGTCTCCATTTTAAAGGATATGGGATTTGATTTTAACAACGGGCGCCAGGATAAATCGACACATCCGTTCAGCACGAATCTGCATCCAACTGATGTACGGGTTACAACCAGGTTTAATCCTCATGATTTAATAGATGGATTATCCAGCACCATGCACGAAGGCGGCCATGCGTTGTACGAACAGGGGCTCAATCAGGACTGGTTCGGAACGCCTTTATGCAGCCCGATTTCCTTTGGAATCCATGAAAGCCAATCACGGTTGTGGGAAAACGGGGTTGGAAAAAATCTGGCATTCTGGACACATTACTTCCCAAAACTTCAAACGCTTTTCCCTGAGTTTTTAAAATCCGGTAATGTTCAATCTTTTTATAACAGCATTAATGAGGTGAAACCGTCACTGATTCGGGTAGAATCGGATGAGCTGACCTACAATCTTCATATCCTCATCCGTTTTGAGCTGGAGTTGGAACTGTTTAACGACAATCTGGATCCCTTGAAACTTCCGGCACGATGGAATCAAAAATATCAGGATTATCTGGGCATCACGCCGCCAAATGATACGGTTGGCGTTTTACAGGATGTGCATTGGTCTTGCGGTTATTTTGGCTATTTTCCAACCTACACGATTGGGAATTTATACGCAGCCATGCTTTTGGAAACACTAAGAAAAGAACTGGATTTTGAAGGATTATTACGCACAGGACATCTGTTACCGATCCGTGAATGGCTCAAAACACATATTCATCAGGTTGGACGTGGGAAGTCGGCCTCTCAACTGATGAAAGATCTTACAGGCTATACACTGACTGAAAAGCCGTTTGTAGCTGGTTTAAAGCAAAAATTCGGAACTATTTACAAGTAACCAGTAGCTGAATTATCCAATATAAAACTCAAAAATTGGATTTTATTCAGACTGGATTTCCATTATAATACCCCTCTTATGTTTAAACTTGTCAGCGATTATCAGCCCTCAGGCGATCAGCCAAAAGCCATTAACGAACTGGTTACCAATCTTCGTAACGGAGACAGCCGGCAGGTATTGCTTGGCGTCACGGGATCTGGAAAAACCTTTACCATGGCGAACGTCATTGCCACCTTAAACAAACCCACTCTTGTGATTGCCCATAACAAAACCCTGGCCGCTCAGCTCTGCAGCGAGTTGAGAGAATTTTTCCCGGATAATGCCGTTGAATATTTTATTTCCTATTACGATTATTATCAGCCCGAAGCCTATATTCCTGCCCGGGATGCCTACATTGAAAAAGAAGCCCAGATTAATGAGAATATTGAAAGACTTCGCCACAGTGCCACCCGATCGTTGTTGATTCGGAAAGACGTTATTATCGTGGCGTCTGTATCCTGTATTTATGGGTTGGGATTACCCGAAGACTATATCCGCGGCGTTATTCCCATCAAAGTGGGAGAAGAAATTAAACGGCATGACTTACTGGCCAGGCTGGAACGGGTTCAGTACGAACGCAACGATATCGAATTACAACGTGGACGCTACAGGGTACAGGGCGAAACTATAGAAATTTATGAATCCTGGGACGAAGCTGTTGTCCGCATCCTGTTTTTTGGGGATGAGGTCGATAAAATATGGAGAATGCACCCCATTTCCGGAGAAATTCTGGAAGAAAAAGACAGCGTGGATATTTTCCCGGCCACCCACTACGTCATTAATACCAATCTGCACCACTGCCTAGCCGAAATAAAAGCGGAAATGGAAGCCCAGGTTAAGCAGTTTTTATCGGAAGATAAATTACTTGAAGCCAAACGTATCGAGCAACGCACCAAATACGACATGGAAATGATGGCGGAAATGGGCTATTGCAAAGGCATTGAAAACTACTCGCGGATTATCTCCGGCCGAAACGCAGGAGACGCCCCCGGCGTTTTAATGGACTTTTTCCCAAAAGATTTCCTGACCATCATCGACGAATCCCACGTCACCGTTCCGCAGATACGCGGCATGTACGAAGGCGATAAATCCCGAAAATCCGTACTGGTTCAATACGGCTTCAGGCTCCCTTCAGCCATCGATAACCGCCCTCTCAAATTTGATGAATTTAACGACAAAATCAATCAATGTATTTATGTATCAGCCACTCCAAGTGCTTACGAACTTCAGCAGTCTGGAGGCAGCATCGTAGAACAAATCATCCGCCCAACCGGCCTAATCGATCCCGAAATTGATGTTCGTCCAACGCTTAATCAAATAGACAATTTAATCACTGAAATTCAGGCCAGAATCGCAAAAAAAGAACGGGTTTTAATTACCGCCGTCACCAAACAGCTTTCAGAAGATATCTCTACTTATTTAGATGAAAAAGGTATCAAAGTCAGATACCTTCACTCTGACATTCACTCCCTGGACAGGCTGGATATTTTACATGATTTAAGACTTGGAAAATTTGATGTTTTAGTCGGCGTAAATTTATTAAGAGAAGGCCTCGATCTTCCCGAAGTTTCTTTGGTTGCCATCATGGATGCCGACAAAGAAGGATTTTTAAGAAACGAACGCTCCCTGATTCAAACGATTGGACGGGCTGCCAGAAATATTAATGGAAAAGTAATTTTATACGCAGACAAAATGACAGATTCCATGAACAGAGCCATCACGGAAACCAACCGCAGAAGACAGATTCAAATGGCACACAACGAGGCTCACGGCATTGTGCCACAAAGTGTATCCAAAAAAATCAAAGACATCCGCAGTGATGAACGTGACACCCTCAAAACAATGATTACAGACATAGAAAAAGTATCGCCAGAAAAATTACCGTCTATTGTTTCAAAACTGGAAAAAGACATGAAGGAAGCCGCCAAAAATCTGGAGTTTGAACTTGCGGCAGTGTTGCGGGATCAGATTGAAAAATTGAAGCAGTTGCCGTTGGAATAAATCAACTATTAAAAAATAAAAAATTAATAGATTTTATAGGCATCCCATGATAATCTATTAGAAAATAAAAAATTAATAGTTATACAAAGGTATCTCTTGAAATTACCATTTTTTCCTAAATTAGAACGCAACGCAATGAACGCTCTCTTTGAGATTCATTTTGAAATTAATCAAAACAAAGAACTCAAACTTTTTATTGAGAACGCCATTAATAACTACTACCCTTGGGAAAAGTTTTCAAATCTTAAATTTCCAACATCCAGATTTAATGAAAAAGACTTATGGTTTTACATCAAAACCTTTGGACGCCCACACACTAAAGAAACAAAACTTCTTGTAGATAAACAAGAGACCCCATTCTGGTATTGCCAAACTGATAAAATCAATGAACAACTACATAAAATCGATATGGAATTTTCCGGCAACCCAATACTCAATGAGTATACAATTGATCCACATTACCAAAATGACTGGGCAAAAAAAAGAGTCATAACATCCCTTGTTGAAGAAGCTATAAGCTCGTCTCAGATGGAAGGCGCTGCCATATCAAGGAGGCAAGCAAAGGAACTCATTCGGAGTGGTAAGCAACCCAAAAGCAAATCTGAAATGATGGTCATTAATAATTACCACACCATTCAACATATCAAATCAGATTTAATTGAAAAACCAGCAAGCATCTCATTAATCTTAGACATGCACCGACAATTAACCCAAAATACGTTAGATTCACCGGAGGATACAGGAAAATTTCGTCAGGATTTAGACGAAGCAGATAAAGTTAATGTGTATGACAATGACGGTGTTACCGTATTACATGTACCACCACCGGCTGAATCCTTATCCTTAAGAATGGAAAATCTATGTGAATTTATCAACAATAAAGAACCCTTTATTCATCCCGTAGTAAAAGCCATTATTATTCACTTTGCTATTGGGTATATTCATCCGTTCTATGATGGAAATGGACGAGTAGCCAGAGGGCTTTTTTACTGGTTTCTTCTAAAAAACGGGTATAAATTATTTGAATTCATCTCTATTTCCGAATTTATAAATAAATCAATTGGTCAGTATAAACGAGCTTTTTTATATACGGAGTTAGACGACAACGATTTAACTTATTTTATTAATTTTCATCTATCCATTATCAACCAATGCCTGGAGTCTCTAAAAGAATACATTCACAAAAAATCAAATGAATTAAAGACCCTAAAAGAAAATTTAAGAAATATTCCTAATATAAATATAAGACAGCTTGATCTTCTTAATCATGCGTTAAAACACAGTGATGATGTTGAACAAAAATACACAATAGAGTCTCACGAAAACTCTAATGGAATTTCTTGGGCAACAGCAAGATCCGACCTGCTAGACTTAGCTGATAGAGGTTTTTTGGAAAAAAGAAAATTAGGAAAAATGCTTTGTTTCTATATACCCACAAATTTAGATAGCATTATATCTGAAGCCAACACCAAAAAATGATACTAGCTTTATAAGGCTGCCACTACATTTAATCCTAAGGGTATTCGTCCTAAATTTAGACTATGTTGCCGTTGGAATAAGCCTTTTAACAAAGACACTTATTGTGTATAGTGATGTGTATGAGAACCAATATTATATTAAATGATGATTTAATAAATGAAGCGCTACAATACGCAGATACAAAAACAAAAACAGGGCTTATTCACCAGGCTTTAAAAGAATTTATAGCCCTTCACAAACGAAAAAATTTAAATGATTTATTTGGAAAAATAAATATCGATCCTGATTATGACTACAAATCATTACGATCATGATTCTTGTCGACACGTCTGTACTCATTGATTTTTTTAACGGCAAAATAACTCCTCAAACAAAAAAACTGACACTCGCAAATAACGGGCCTTTTTCTGTATATATCACATCGTTTATTTATCAGGAAATTTTGCAGGGAGCTAAAACTGATAAAGATTTTAAACAACTAAAGTCTTACCTGGAATCCCTTCCATTTATTTTACCTAAACATCATCAATCAACGTTTGAAAAAGCAGCAGAACTTTACAAATCCTGCAGAAAAAAAGGATTAACCATCCGAAGCTCAATAGACTGTTTGATTGCTCAATTATGTATTGAAAACAACCTTTATTTGCTTCACAACGATACTGATTTTTTCCATATTCAAACCATCACTAAAAACTTACGGTTTTTATAATGACAATTACCATCATCGGCCAGGGATTAGCCGGCACCCTTTTAGCCTGGGAAGCGTATTTTCAACACATACCGTTCACCATCACTGACGATGGAAAACACAATGCCTCCAAAACCGCAGGAGGACTTATCGATCCTTTGGCAGGGCAACGCTATCTTCAAGCCTGGAAAGCCCAGGAAGTTATCCCGGTTGCCTTAGCCTTTTATCAAAAAATCGAATCCATTCTAGGTCTCAAAGTCCTGCATCTAAAAAACAGTATCCGATTTTTCACCTCAGACTCAGATAAGGAACTCTGGATCAAAAAGCAACACCATCCCAGCGTCGGCCATTATTTTATCCATCCTCAAAAAGTCTTTTTTCCAGAGCATATTCACGCTCCTTTAGGTGGTATCGAAGTCACACCTTCCGGCAATTTAGATACCAAGCTTTTTTTAGAAGCCTCCGCCCGGTTTTTTAAAACCCTGGATCGTTTCGATACTCAAAACACCCCTCTGACCATCTTTTGCGAGGGCTACCGCGCCCAATTCAACCCGTACTTCCAACACTTGCCCTGGAACAGCAGCAAAGGCAATGTGTTAACCCTCAACACAACCTTGCCCGACACCCACATTCTACACAAAGGCAAATGGATTTTGCCGCTGGGAAATCGGCAATTCAAATTAGGCTCAACCTACAGCATCGATATTTCCACGGAAACCCCAGATCCCGACAGCCAGTCCGAGCTGCTTGGCTTTTTATCCCAATTCAACAAAGCTAATGATACGGTCGTTATCGGCCATGAAGCTGGAATCCGACCCATTTTAAAAGACAATCGACCGGTTTTGGGGCGGCATCCGCATCACTCTAATGTTGCCATTTTTAACGGATTGGGCTCGAGAGGAGTCAGTTTAGGGCCGACTTTAGCAAAGCAATTATTAAACCATCTCATCCATGATGCGCCTTTGGAAAAAGAAGTGAGTTTAGAGCGGTTTAGACTCTAATACAGATTTAAGGGAGCTTACAGTAATGGTTTTTCCAATAGGATACTGACCTTGAACAGGCGCTACAATCCATAACTGATGAATACCTAGTTCATCCATTAATTTTTCATAACGATTTTTCAAAGTTGAATGAATAGACGGACTTTGGGAAGCCTTACATTCAATAGCGATACGATGCGTTCCTTTTTCCAAAATAAGATCTACTTCTACACCGTTTGAGTCTCTGTAAAAAAAAGACTGCCAACCCTTAAAATGCTGAATAACAGTTTCAATTACAAAGCCTTCCCAGGATTGTCCGTATATGGGATGCCCCAATAAATCATCATAATTTTCCAGCTGTAAAAGTGCATGTAATAAGCCCGTATCTCTAAAATAGACCTTATGAGATTTAACCAATCGTTTTTTTAGATTTGGGATATAAGGAGGGAGGCGTCTCAACACAAAACATTTTTCCAGGATATCAAGATAGTGAGTCACTGTAGGTGAAGATACGCCTAATGCCTGTGACAATTTATTAGCATTAAACAATTGCCCGTGATTATGAGCGCTCATCTGAAAAAAACGTCGTAACATCAAGGGAGACAGCCGAAGTCCTAACTGTGGAATATCTTTCTCTAAAAAAGTCTGGATAAAAGAGTGTCTCCACGAGTAGCTCATTGTAAATTCTGAAGCAAACAAACTACCTGGAAAACCGCCTTTTAGCCAAAGATCTCGCAAAGGAACCATTGTTTCTACTTCTGAAAATAAAAAAGGGGTTAATTCCTGATAAATCAACCTCCCCGCTAAAGTCTCCGAGCTTTGTCGCAACAAATCTTCTGAAGCTGATCCTAAAATAATAAATTGTCCGGCTCTGGCTCTATCATCTATAACCGAACGTAATAAAGGGAATAGCTGGGGAACTCGCTGAATTTCATCCAGACAAATAAGCTTAGATGCATGCCATTCAAAAAAAGTTTCAGGGTCAGATATAAGTTTATTAAGATCAGACGGGCGCTCCAGATCAAGATAAAGTGATTCAGGGAAAGATGAAAGAATATGTTTGGCAAGCGTAGATTTTCCACATTGTCTTGGGCCCAAAACAGCAACAGCAGGAAAATGGGATAAAAAATCTTTTACATCGCTTTCTATTTTCCTTTGAACGTAATTTTTATGCATATTTAAAGTCTATCTTTAAATTTACATAAATTCAACAACACCCATTTGTGCCAATAAGTCCCCATGATATGCTAAACAACCATGAACATCCCCAAAACATTCCCATCGTTTTTCCTCCACGTCTTAAAACCCCATAAACGTTACGTGGCCGCCATGATTCTCGTGTCGTGTTTGTGGGCTATTCACACCTCCCTGCTTCCTTTTATTTTGAAACTTATTATTGATGGCATGAGCACCTCTTTATCCGGGTCAGCCTTAGTGAAATCCATGCAATGGCCCGTTATCGGATACATCGGGCTTTCCCTGTTTTTAGGCGCATTGTTTCGTACCTACGACACCATTTTAATGATCTTTTTGCCACAACTTAAACGCGACGTGCAGCACACGATGTTTGTATATCTTGAGGGCCATTCGCATCGCTATTTTCAAGATCATTTTGCTGGCGCATTAGCCAATAAAATCACAGACATGGTCAGAGGCGTATCCGAAGTGCTGCAAATGGGAATCAACACCTGCATCGATCCATTTTTTGCCATCACCTTTGCGCTAATCATGGTTGGCGCTGCCAATCCAATTTTTGCCTGCATTTTAGGAGGCTGGGCTGTACTCTTTATCACAACGTCCTGGTTTTTAGCTCAAAAATCCCAACCATATGTGCGTGCTTATGCGGAATCCAAAAGTGTGGTTTCAGGGAAAATTGTAGACAGCCTCTCCAACATAACTAACGTCAGGCTTTTTGCCAGAAAAACTTTTGAAAACAGCTTTCTTGCAGGATTTACAGACGATGTGATGGCCAAGGACAGAGCCGTTCAAAAATTCCTGATTATTGCTCGAATTATATTGATGCTCAGCATTACCACCATGTTAGGCCTGATGATTACCAGCCTGGTCTTGGCGAAATCCAGACACCTTATTTCCATTGGAGATGTGGTGATGATTTTAACTGTTACCGGAAAAATCGCAGATAATTTATGGCAGATTACCAACCAGTTTGTGCGTCTTTCCCAGGAAATTGGCAGCTGTGTTCAGGCTCTGACGATTGTAACAAAACCCCATGAACTTACGGATTCACCGTCTGCAAAACCGCTTAAAGTAACTGAAGGAGAGATTGCGTTTAAAAACGTCAACTTTGGTTATCAGAAAAATCACTTATTTAAAGACTTGTCCCTTGATATTAAAGGCGGATCAAAAGTAGGACTGGTTGGATTTTCAGGATCCGGCAAATCGTCATTTATCAACCTGATTTTAAGGCTGTTTGATACGGATTCCGGGCAAATCTGCATCGATGGACAACCTATCATGGAAGTTACTCAGGATTCTCTTTATCAGTCTATTTCCATGATCCCGCAAGACACAGCATTATTCCACAGAACCTTGCTGGAAAATATTCGCTACGGTAACTTATCCGCAACAGATGACCAGGTTATTACAGCGTCAAAAAAAGCCTTTTGTCATGAGTTTATTTCAGATCTTCCACAAGGATACCAGTCGTTAGTCGGGGAACGGGGCATCAAATTATCGGGAGGCCAACGACAACGTATCGCCATTGCCAGAGCCATTTTAAAAGATGCGCCTATCCTGATTTTGGATGAAGCAACGTCATCGCTAGATTCGGTGACAGAATCATTGATTCAGGAAAGCCTGCACAGCCTCATGCAGAATCGGACAACATTGGTGATTGCACATCGTCTATCCACAGTCTCTCAAATGGACAGACTTCTTGTGTTTGATAAAGGGCAGATCATACAGGATGGAACTCACGACTCTCTTTTAAAACAGACTGGACATTATCAACACCTTTGGGAACTGCAATCCAACGGTTTTTTCCCGGAAAATTAAGATACAAATCTCCTTGCAACATTGCCTCGTCACAGCTAAGATGAAAACATCATCGTTGCACCTCATTATTCTCAAAGGACTTTTATATGGAGATGGATCAAAAAATGTTAAAACGCGCTGTGTTGATTAGTGTTGCCGCTGTTATTATTCTGGGTTCCGTACTGCTGGCTATCACGCTTAAAAAATCTCCAAAATCTCAATATCCATCTGAACTGGCAAAAACAGCAACCGCAAATGCAACCGTTTCAGCTAATACGACAACAGCCCCGGCAACACCAACAGCCAATAAAAAACCAACTGTCAAAGTCACCCATATCAAAACCCCAACCCCTTTAAGAGCTATTTATATGACAAGCTGGGTAGCAGGAATTCCAAGCTGGAGAGGCAAATTAATCCAATTTATTAAAGATACGGAAGTCAATGCCGTAGTTATTGATGTTAAAGATTATTCTGGCCACATTTCTTTTGAGACCAACGATCCCGATCTAAAAGCCGTACAGGAAATTCGTATTAAAGATATGCCTGAATTGATTCAAACCCTGCATCAGGCAGGTATTTACACCATTGCCAGAGTCACCGTGTTTCAGGATCCGCTATACGCAAAAGCACATCCAAATTTAGCTGTTCAAACAAAAGCCGGCGCAACCTGGAGAGACAGAAACGGCCTGGCTTACATCGACCCCAGCGCAAAACCATTTTGGGATTACATTTTAAAAATATCCAAAGCCTGTGTCGCAGCAGGATTTGATGAAATCAACGTAGATTATGTGCGCTTCCCAACAGACGGCAATATGAAAGATATGGCGTTTCCTGTGACAGGAGCTTTAAACTACGCCAAAACCTCGTCAAAAAATGCAGTTTCCACACAAAATGTGATTGCAATGAACAAATTACCAAAGGCCAGAGCGTTAAAAGCATTCTTTGCCTATTACCACCAACAAAGCCGTTCACTGGGGGTTCCCATTTCAGCCGACTTATTCGGCATGGTGCTGACCAGCACGGATGACTTGAATATCGGACAGGTTTTAGAGGTTGCAGCCCCTTATTTTGATTACATTTGTCCGATGATTTATCCGTCACATTACCCACCTGGATTTAAAAACTTTTCAAATCCTGCCCAACATCCTTATGAAATTGTTAATTTTGTACTTAAACATGGGGCAACACGGATGAAACATGCAGGACACGATCCTAATAAATTAAGACCATGGCTACAGGATTTTAACCTAGGAGCCCAATACGATGCTGCAAAAATCAGAGCTCAAAAACAAGCCACGTACGATGCAGGCCTGCACAGCTGGTTGATGTGGGATCCAAGAAATAAATACACTCGCGGCGGCTACGATGGACCTACAGGAACATCACCAAAACAAACCGTTGCCAAAACTGAACCTGCAAAAACAGCAACAGGCAATAAAGTCCAATAAATTAATCCGGCTTTCGGTTAATTTTCTTTCCGACTTCGGCTATTTTTTCCAGAATCGGATTAAATTCCTGCCCCAGATCCGTCAACGCGTATTCTACAGTTGGCGGGGATGTGGGCAGAACGGTACGTGTTACAATCCCCGACTGTTCCAGTTCCCTAAGACGTGTCGTTAATACCTTTGCCGACACATGGGCCAGATTACGGCGCAACTCACCAAAGCGTTTCGGGCCATGTTGAAGATACCATAAAATTTTAAACGTCCAGGCTCCTGCCAAAAATTTTAAGCAGTCTGAAATAGGACAGTTATCCGGTTGCTCTATCGACATATCAGCTTCTTTCCTAGGGTTCGGAGCGGCCTTCAAGTTACTTGAAAGTAACTAGTTTCTTTTTGTTAGTATATAGTTTATAGTAATCGCATCACCCAATCAATGGGGATAATTTCAACACAAACTGTTAATGAAAGAGGAATACCTATGGCCAGTCATTTTTCTCGTTTTGTTTTAGGCGCAACAGCTCTACTTGTTGCTTCAAGTTCACTATTTGCAGCAAACTACACAGTAGATACAGCTCACTCTCATATCGGATATTCATTGAAACACATGTTCACCAAATCAAACGGACAATTCAACGAGTTTGAAGGAACATTTGCTTTTGACGAGAAAAAAGACACCCTAAGCGACATCAGCTTTAAAATCAAAGCGGCTAGCATCAACTCTTCCAATCAAAAAAGAGACGAACACTTAAACAGCCCAGATTTTTTTGACACAGCAAAATACCCTGAAATCACTTTCAAAGCAGCAACTATCCAAAAAACAGGAAAAGGCGCTTTCAAAATTACCGGCCCATTAACCATCAAAGGCATCACCAAAACAGTAACTTTCACAGCTGCTTACCTTGGAACTGGCAAAAACCCATGGGGCATGGAAATGTCTTCATTCACTGCCAACACAGAAATCAACCGTAAAGACTTCGGTATCGTGTGGAACAAAGCATTGGATACAGGCGGAACCATCCTTGGCGAAAAAGTAACCATCGAAGTAGAAATTGAAGCCGCAAAACAAGCCGAAACCCCAAAACAAAAATAACCCCAGCCTAAAACTCCCTGCCAAAATTCCCCTTCCCAGAAGGGGTGGCAGCGGAGCTGACGGGGTAGTCTGTAGCTCACAGTGTACTAAGGCAGTCTGAAGCCCAAAGTGGCTAATATAGCCTAAGGCAACACGAAGCCAGCAGCAGCCAAAAATCATGCTAAACTAATGCCCATGTCCTACCAAACCTGCATCAACCACCTCAAAACAAGAGTCATCAATAAAGGCATCAACTACGGATTAGACTCATTTCTAGCCTTTCTCTCCGAATTAAATAACCCACATCTCCATCTCCCCCCATGTATACACATTGCCGGAACCAACGGCAAAGGCTCTACCACCACGTATCTGGCCTCAGCTCTTGCAGAAAACGGCGTCTCCGTGATGACCTATACCTCCCCCCACGTCACATCCTATACCGAACGCTTCTGCATCAATCTTAATCCGATCCCCGAAGAGACCTTTTGCTCGCTGTTTAATCAGGTTATAACCGCTCCGCTGGCAGACACTCAAACCGAATTTGAACTACTTACCGCCATGGCCTTTTTACTGACCCAACAGGCAAAGCCGGATATCATTATCCTCGAAACCGGCCTTGGAGGGCGCCTGGATGCCACCAACGTCATTACACCCATAGCCAGCGTAATCACCACCATCGGGCTGGATCATCAAGCCATTTTAGGCAACACCCTTTTAGACATCGCCGCAGAAAAAGCCGGGATTATCAAACCATCCGTTCCGGTTTATGTCAGTGAGCAGGCTCAAGATATTCTTGCTGTTTTTCAAACAAAAGCGGACTCCCTAAAAGCGCCCTGCACCATCGTGCCTCCGTTACCGTTTATTCCCACATCCTTTAATATGCAGGGACTTTATCAGAAACAGAATCTGGCTCTCGCAAAAGCAGTTCTTCAGTCTCTTCCATTTTTAGACGCAAAAAAAACAGAAAAAGGCCTGGAAAAAGCATCAATCTGGGGACGATTTACGGTGCTTAAGAGAAATCAACAGACCCTTATTATTGATGCAGCACACAATCCTTTGGGAATTCGGGAATTGTTAACCTCATTAAAGCAGCTGTATCCCAATCAAACCTATTCGTTTTTAGTTGGTATTTTAAAAACAAAAGAAGCCATCGAGATGCTAACCACATTACTTTCCTCAGGCAATATCATTTATTATATGGATTTTGAAGGCGGCTGGACCTATGCCGAACTTGCAAACGCTATTCAATCCGAACGATTCAAGTCTTATTCTATGGATAAAAGCCCTTGTTTACCTGAAGCAGAGCCCTTGATTATTACAGGTTCTATCTATTTTCTTTCTTATATTAAGGCTAAAGCAGAACTATAAGCTCCATTTTCGGCGAATTTGGATGATATAACTTGCCATTTTCGGCGAATTTGGATTATAACATCATCCATTTTCGGAAAATTTAATTGACACGCACTCATTTATTGTCCATCATAACCCTATGAATCAATTTAAAAGACCTCTCGTAGACATCATAAAATCCACATTAAAACGCGGAAAAAGTGTTCTATTTTTAGGGCCAAGACAAACAGGCAAGACAACGTTAGTCAAAACACTTGAAGCCGATTTATATCTTAACTTTATGGATTTAAGAAGTCTTCAACGGTATGAAACCAACCCTGGCAGTTTTATTTCTGAAACTGAAACGCTTCATCATCGATTAGGAAAAAAACCCCTCATCATTTTAGATGAAGTACAAAAAATCCCAGGAATTATGGATGCCGTTCAAATTCTAATTGACGATAAAATCGCTCAATTTGTGCTTACAGGATCGTCTGTAAGACGACTCACAAATTTATTACCAGGGCGTGTGATTAAGTACCAGTTTGATCCGTTAAACTTATCAGAGCTCCAACAACATCCACTATCACCCTTAGAAGATATCTTAAACTTTGGAACGCTCCCTGGAATTTATACACAAACACCTGACCTTAAGGAAGATGATTTATCCTCTTATGTCGCCATATATCTGGAAGAAGAAATTCGAAAAGAATCCACAGTACGGCATCTGGATCAATTTTCCAGATTTTTACAATTAGCCTGTACAGAATCTGGAAACATGGTAAGTTTTCGAGCTTTATCTCAAGAAATTGGGGTGAGTCATTCCACTATTGCAGGATACTATCAGATTCTTGAAACCTGCATGATTGTAGAACGTTTTGATCCTATTACTAATAGCGCATCTCGAAAACGCCTTACAAAATCATCTAAATATCTGCTTTTTGATATGGGAATACGGCGTGTTGGCGCATTAGAAGGAGTTAATTTTTCAGCAATGCCGCTTAGTCGTTTTTTTGAACAATGGATAGGTTTAGAGTTAAGACGATTTTCCAGAAAATCACCCTTACCTTTTCAAGTTCAATTTTGGAGAGATCATGATGGGCCAGAAGTAGATTGGGTTATTAAGCATGAAAAAACCTATATTCCCATTGAAGTAAAATGGACAGAATATCCTACATTAAAAGACGCCAAACACCTCCTGACATTTATGAATGAATACCCCTCCAAAAAAGGCTACATTATCTGCAGAACCCCACGCGCCATGCAGCTAAGCGACACCGTTTTAGCCTTACCCTGGCAGGAACTCTATTCCGTTTTCCCCTCACAACCACAGTGAGGCCAGACCCAGCCTCTTGAAAAAGTCGGGGTCATCTCATACAATCAGGGCTAGCACTCGCAACATGCGAGTGCCAAAAACATACATTCCATCAAGGAGGTCTCATAGTCTATGAGCAAGATCAATTACCAACCGCTTGGGGATAGGGTTATTGTAGAACCTCAAAGCCCTGAACAAACAACAAAATCAGGCATCGTATTACCTGATACAGCCAAAGAAAAACCGCAAACAGGCGTTGTTTTAGCTGTTGGCCCAGGAAAAACAAGTGAAGAAGGAAAAACTATTCCTGTAAATGTTAAAGAAGGCGACACCGTTATTTACGCAAAGTATGGCGGAACAGAACTTAAAGTTGAAGGTAAAGAATATTTAATCATTCGTGAAAGCGATATTCTGGCTATTCAAAAAGCTTAATTTAAATTTGAGAGGAATTAGATCATGGCAAAGCAATTAAAATATTCAGATGACGCATGGCGCTCACTGGCTGAGGGTATTAAAAAAGTAGCTGACGCAGTTGGCAGCACCCTTGGTCCAAACGGAAACAATGTTGTATTAGAAAAAAAATGGGGTTCACCAACCATCACTAATGACGGTGTAACTATCGCAAAAGAAATCGAACTTGAAGATCCATTTGAAAATATGGGTGCTCAGCTTCTTAAAGAAGTAGCCTCAAAAACAAATGACGTAGCTGGAGACGGAACAACAACAGCAACCATCCTTGGAAATGCAATTTTCAAAGAAGGTCTAAAAAACGTTGTAGCCGGCGCTAACCCAATCCAATTGAAAAAAGGGATTGAAAAAGCAGTTAAAGTGGTTGTTGAAGGATTAAAACAAAACAGCCAGCCAGTAAAAACAAAAGAAGCTATCGCTCAGGTAGCCTCAATTTCTGCAAACAACGACGAAACCATCGGAAACCTGATTGCAGACGCTATGGATAAAGTTGGAAAAGACGGCGTTATCACGGTTGAAGAATCAAAAGGTATCGAAACTGAACTTGAATTTGCAGAAGGTATGCAATTTGATAAAGGTTACGCATCTCCTTACATGATTACGGATAAAGACAGAATGGAAGCGTCTTTAGACAATCCATTTATCTTAATCACTGACAAAAAAATCTCAGCTATTAAAGATTTACTTCCAGTACTTGAAAAAGTAGTTCAATCAGGACGTGGTCTTGTAATTATCGCTGAAGATGTTGAAGGTGAAGCACTAGCCACTATCGTTGTGAACAAACTTCGTGGAACTGTAAACTGCGTAGCTATCAAAGCCCCTGGTTTTGGTGACAGACGTAAAGCCATGTTAGAAGACATCGCGATTCTAACTGGTGGTGAAGTTATTTCTGAAGAAAAAGGTCTTACACTTGAAACAGCTGAACTATTCCAATTAGGTCAAGCAGCTAAAGTAAAAGCAGACAAAGAAAACACAACTATCGTTCAAGGAAAAGGCGACGCACAAAAAATCGCTGACCGTGTTCAAGAAATCCGTCGTGAAATTGACAACACAGATTCCTCTTACGATAAAGAAAAATTACAAGAGCGTTTAGCTAAATTATCAGGTGGAGTAGCTATCATTCGTGTTGGCGCTACAACTGAAACTGAACTAAAAGAGAAAAAATACCGTGTTGAAGATGCTCTTTCAGCAACTCGCGCAGCTGTTGAAGAAGGAATTGTTGCTGGAGGCGGAACTGCTTTCATTAACCTGATTCCAGCTCTAACACAAGCTATCGAATCTGAAACTGGCGATACACGCTTAGGCATGACAATCGTTGCAAAATCATTGGAAGTTCCATTACGCATCATCGCTGAAAACTCTGGTGAAGAGCCTTCTGTTGTTGTAGATAAAGTAAAAAACGCAACTCCAGGAACAGGATTTAACGCACGTACAGGCGCTTACCAGGATATGGTTCAAGCCGGTATCGTGGATCCTTCAAAAGTAACACGCTCTGCACTTCAAAATGCAGCATCAATCGTTAGCTTATTGTTAACAACTGATGTTCTGATTGCAGACAAGCCAGAAGAGAAAAAAGAAATGGCTGGAGCTCCAGGCATGGGTGGAATGGGCGGCATGGATTATTAATCCAACACTCATCAGTTATTTCAAAAAAGCCCCTGAAGTATTTCGGGGGCTTTTTTTTATCTGTGACTTCTCGCCTTAAACTGCTGTTGCTCCTGATGCAGCATCACATCACATATATGATCTTTTAAGTGGGATACAAAGAGCTTGAGATCATTAGTATCATGCTCTCGGCCTTAATATACCGAAGGGTATTATCCACAGTAGCATGAATAAAAAATCTCATTTGATGCTCGTAATTACTCAGCACATCTTCTTCCGTTTTATTTAATCGGTAATTAAACTTACACAAATCTACTCTCGGCATCTCTAAAAGATCATAAGTCAATTGAAAAAGCGCATATAAAAAAATATACGCACGCACCCCCTGATGCTGATCAATTTCCTTTTCCAAAACCGACAAACCGGTTCCCCATTTCAAAAAGAACAAGGGGTGCATCGCTTCGTCTATTTTTTTACCCTTATACTGAACATGCTTTAAAATAACCTGTTCATTTTTTCTCAAAATAATCCAATGCCCCAAATCATGCTGCATAGTGGCAATTTTATGGACAAGAACTTTGGAATGATGGGGATCTTCAAAAGAAGCACTGGCTTTGATTTGAGGATGGGGAAGGCTATAAGGCCGACTATTTTGGGCACGCAGTTTTGCCAAAGACAGTAGCCCAGGGCCATCTAAAAACGGAACCAAAGCAACACGTGAACGTAAAGAATACGTTTCGAAGCTGCGAACACAAACATGTACGGAGCCATTAAACGCCCTATTGGGAAAGGTTAGTAATTCCAAAGGAAGCCGCTTGGAAAAAAAAATTTCTTCATGAGGAAAATGAGCCGTCCCATGTAAGGCATACTTATCAAAGTCCTTATCCAGGATAGTCAAAGAAAAACGTTTAGCACCTCTCAAATCATAACTATATACCTTCAGCGCATCCATATAGCCTTTTTTTCCTTGATGATCCGAACCTAAAAGGTTAGAAAAATTTTGCCAAAACAACTGCTGGACAGAATCAGGTTCTGAGGAGTTAGCGCAGGATTGTGCCAGCTCTTTTGTTACACAGGCATAAATCAATGCATAACAATGGTTGGGATCTCTAATAAATCCAGATAAATAGCCCAGCAAAACCGAATTAAATAAAAAATCCATATTTTTTGATGGATTCACACGCCCGTTTTCAGGAAAATGGATCTGATTGGTCATCCATAATTTAAACCCTTCTTCCGATTGAGCCGAATCCACAAACTCGTGAATAATCCAGGCGCAGCGGTTTCGAGTTTCTTCCACGCCCAAAATAGACTGCAGACCTTTTACAAAATCCACAGCTTTTAACACATAATTAAACACGGAAAACGGATCGACTCCGGGAATTGGATTTTCACATTTTCCACGCAGGATCGAATGACTTTTCAACACCTGAATACCCAATTTCAAAGCAGGAAAAAGAGACGTGATCGAGTCTCTTTTCGCCCCATTTTTAGCAATACCTCTGTTCCTCACAGGCGGCACAGCCAAGGTTTTCAGCATATTATTTTACGATATCTTTGGTTTCAAGACCGTCGGTTTGAGGTCCAAAATAATAACCGGCATAGGTCACACCTACTAAAACACCAATACAAATTAATGCCGCAACCAGGCTCACTTCCAATAATCCCATTCCAGATTCTTTACGCAGCATTATAATCACCTTTTTCATAATGGATTTAATCATCAAACTCCATTAGAATAATACCCCTATGACAATACTGACAACTATCGACATTCCGGCGCTGACTTTATTTAAAACAGGAAAAGTACGGTCTGTTTTTGATTTTGGAGACAGCCTCCTCATGGTAACCTCCGACAGAATTTCCGCTTTCGACTGCATTTTACCCGACGGAATCCCCAATAAAGGCCGTGTTCTGACACAAATGACTCAGGCCTGGTGCACGTTTTTTAAAAATGACATCAACCACCATATTATTTCCACACAATTCGATGAATTTCCTGACAGTGTAAAACCCTTCAAAGATATTCTCGAAGGCCGTTCCATGTGGGTTAAAAAGACTCAACTCATTGAAATCGAATGTGTAGCCAGAGGCTATCTGGCAGGATCCGGCTGGCTGGAATATCAGCAATCCGGCACGGTATGCGGCATTCCACTTCCAAAAGGTCTGCAACTGGCCGACAAACTTCCAGAACCTATTTTTACACCTGCCTTCAAAGCCGAAGTAGGTCAGCACGACGAAAACATCAGCTTTGAAAGAATGATAGAACTGGTAGGCCGACCTACAGCTGAAAAACTAAAAGAACTCACCTTAACCCTATACAAAAAAGCCAGCATCCACGCAGAATCCAAAGGATTGATTTTAGCCGACACCAAATTTGAATTTGGAACAATTGGAGACGATATTATTTTAATTGATGAGGTTTTAACAGCCGATTCATCCCGATATTGGGATATTAAGGATTATAAGCCAGGCATTTCACCTCCAAGCTTTGACAAACAAATCGTAAGAGATTATCTTAATACCTGCGGTTGGGATAAGCAGCCTCCCGCTCCGCATCTGCCGCAAGCTATTATAGAAAAAACGGCATTACGATATTCAGAGGTTCTTTTCAAGCTTTTCTCATAAACTCTCTACAAGACTTCAGCTACACATCATCCGATTTGTTAAGAAAAAACCCAAAATATCCATGTTTATTTTTCACTAAAAAGCGGCATTATTTTATTCTTATGGCACAAAAAGCTGATACGATAAGGATTTTTTATGTTTGGTACCACCGGAGGAGATAGTTCTCATAAACTACAATGGGGACCTGATCGGGTTCACCCCTTCACATCAGATACTTCAAATAGTGCTCGACAAAGAAGAAAATCGGTTTCCTCACCCAGACAACCACTTACGCCTCAAAGTGCATTAATTGCGTTCAAAGATGAAATACTAGATCTGATTAATGGCAAAGTTGACCCTGCGCTACTTGATAAGTACAAACATTTTTTTGAAAACCCCGGATCACGGGTAGCCATCCATGCACTTTATACTGATTTCAAGCTTTTTCAAGGCAAGCAACCACCACCCAGCCCTGATCAGTTAAGAGAATGGATATTTAAAAATTTCACTAAAAAAGATGGCAGTTTAAATCCAGTCCCACCAGCAATGAGAACGCGCGGATTAAGTGATGTCAGCGCCCCGAAACAGGATCCCAATTTTGAACAGGTTGAACAGTATTTAAAGATTATTTTAAGGTTCACACATCAAAGCTGGGAAAAAACACTTACATCTTTTTTTAAAGAACATGCAACAAAAATAAAAGAGATTATTGAAGATACATTAGCAACTCACAGTAGATTAAGTCTTCTTGACAAAGAATTCTTTAGAGTTATTCTTCCTCTTTTAAGCGGTTTAGATGCCAAACTTTGTGTAACAGATGAAAACCATAAACGCTCACTGCCACCTTCAGTACAAATGGCACAAAACCCCAGACCAAAACCAAAAGGGGATACACATTCAGCACAAACGGTTCACACAAGACAGGTTAAACCATTTAAAAAATCAACCCGTCTCATTACTGCGGAAGAACTCCATACGTCCTTAAACCGTATTATTTCACAATGGAGAAGCGTACCCAAACTTACAGGTGAATATATAGCCCCACTACAACAGTACAACATCATAGAACCCTCAAGAGGAGCTAGTTTTTCACTTGCTAAAGACTATGAGGCAGTACTTCTAGCTGACCTGCAAGGGTCTCTCAATTTAGACAGGAGCTTATCTAATCGTTTAACAGGATTTATAACGCTCAACAAAGGCCTGACAGTAAATCCATCGTTAAAAAGATCAGTGGCTTTCCTGGAAGAAATGGGGATAGTAGAAAAAGTAGACTTTATGAGCAGAGGACAATTAAAATCCAGATACCTCTTTAAACCTGAACACGCCGTTTACTTAAGAAGAATCCCGGAATTACAAATTGTTTTTTTTATAGAGAATGCAAAAGCACTCAAAGCACTTCTAAATAGCTCTCATCCTGAAATAAGTCCTTTACTACCAAGATTGCTTCAATTAGGAGCTATCAAAAATAGTGGAACAGAGGATAATCCGGTTTATATTCCACAAAGGAGTCTTACCTCACAATTACCCTATACCAAAAAATGGTTAGAAGAAGACTTTATCGGGCTTCTAAAAAAATCAGCCCCCCCAGAACCAAGTAAGGTAAAACCTCCCCACCTCGATGAATGCGACCCTGAGACATCTGACGACGAAGATATCGATCTTGATTTTGGAGATGATGATTTTGAAACAGACCGTAAAGACACAAGCGGGCAAAATCCGTTAAACAAAGTTCCCTTATCAGATCGTTTTTCATCAGCAGACGATGAAGATGATTTTGGTTTTGGAAACACCTCCGATGACGACGAACAACTTTTCAGTCCTAGAGCACATTCAGTAACGGCTAATCCACAGGTTCCGGCATTACCATTCTCCGCCTCGGGTGCAACCCTAGCTCAAAGAGAAACCGATGGTGATGGTGATGGTGATGCCAGCGCAAGTAGTATCGCAACAAGATCACGTAGTCAAAGTACACCACGGAAACCACAACCTGCTCTTGAACCAAACGTTGCAACTCTTGGACCTACCCCCGTATCAGCTGGCATCTTACATACTGCAGAACAATTATTAGCAGAAGCAGCAAAAAATGCAGGCTTAGAACAACCGCCAGCATCTACAGTTATAGTTTTTAAAGACGGGCAAAGCAAACCTAATGCATCTGATACTGATGAAACAGACAGCGAAAGCACAAGACTTAAAACAGGTCATGCGGATACCTCAGAAGATAGTACGGGGTCCACTCATAGTCGGCCACCATCACCAGTTTCAAAATCAAAAACCCCACCACTTCAGCAAGATCATACAGATCCAAGTTTATTATCATCTACTTCCGGTGATGGAACCCGAGTACCTATTACGTTTGAACCCATTCTTCCCCCGAAAAGTACGGTTGAACTTTACACAGATGACAGTGTTGATGAATCCGGTCGGAAAATTCCACTATATATTCCGACACTAGCTTTGGGTGCACCTGAACCACTCAGCGAAGACACCTTACTACTCCTAACTCTTCCAAGCGACTTAAGAAAGGCATTGGAAAAAAAAGGATTGATTTCTGATCCTTTTGAAGTTAAACCTGATTTTACGCATTCAGGAACGGAATCGTTTGAAAGCCATTTGCGCATGTCTAGAAAACCAAAAAATCGTATAACTGTTCGTGTCTGGGCTGAAGATGCTACTAAACCAAGACCAACCCAAGACTACCTTAAAAGAACAAGTGTTACCCGTCCAATTGAGCCTTACACAAAACCTACAGGCGCAAATTATAGAACCACCTTCGATAAAGGAACGACTCATACACATCACATGGGGAAAGCAGACACTGATGCCGGTGGGACATCAGGGGCAACGTCAGGCACAACCTCAGACACAACATCAGGAGCAACCGCTGATACAAGCAAGACAAAAAGGGGGACTCACAAACGTAGTAGCTCTGCACCGGTATTTTCAGCACCATTTGTACCTGATACACCAGATCCTGCCATTGTAAAAGCAAACAAATTTACAGCATTCATCCTGAATTTACCTGAACCAATCAAACAAAGGCTAGTCGACCTGGGATTTGTTGATAACCCTGATCCGCTTGAGCCATTACTGACTGCAAAAGGTGAAGCATCTTTAAATCGATATTGCGGTTCAAAAGGACTACAACCAGAAGAAGAAGTAAATTTTGGAACATGGGCTCGTCTTTTTGAAAAAAGACCATTAGCAAGAAGTGCTCCCAGCAAAATCCCACCTGCGGGTCCAAAAACTGTGGCTAAAGCTAAAGTCAAAGTTGTTCCACTTGTAAAAACGTCTCACGCATCCTCAGCGGCCCCACCGGCCATGTCGCCTCCGGTTTTAGGAAGCCCACCGGCTGCACCACAGCCTCAACCGCTAAGCAAATCCGATATCAACACTCTCGCACATAAATTCTGGGAAGCTTTGTTTAAAACCGGAGCCGAAACGATTTTCAAAGTACTGCGTACAACCGATTTTATTACACAGTACGAGGCCCCTAAGATTTTAGATGCTATCGTTACCCAGGCTCAGTATCCAGGAATTTCAGCAGCTGATCTGGAAAGACTAAAAACACAGATATGGGACGAATTGTTTGGAAATCCGCTTCGGTTAAAAATAGGTCCAAACACATGCTCCTACGAGTTGCGACAAATTTCCAAAACCTACGGAATTACCCCACCCGACCTTTCATTTCAACCTGTTTTTTAACACCAAATCTTACTTGAGATTTTAACAAAGTCTTGATATAGTCTGTGATCTGATAATTGTGTTTTAATAAAGGCTGTATTATAGTCTTTTTGGAGTTTGCGGGATTAGCTCAGTTGGTAGAGCGTCTGCTTGCCAAGCAGAAGGTCGTCAGTTCGAACCTGATATCCCGCTCCATTTATTTCGTGGCCCATTCTTCTTTACCCGCCACTATTCTCTTTTCAAGTTAAGGATGTATATGAATATTCTCAAACAAGAGCGTGTTGGAAATCGTTTTTCTTTAGAAATTGAAACACCCCATGATGCTGTTATTTCAGCTATGGATTCTGCGTATAGAAAATTATCAAAAAAAGCAAAAGTACCTGGATTCAGACCTGGAAAAGTACCTCGGCCTGTTTTCGAAAAAGTATATGGTAGAGAAAGCTTAATTCAGGAAGCTGTGATGGAAGTGGTTAACCACTCTTATGCAGCAGCTGTTGAAAATCTTCAGCTTGAAGTTATCGATTACCCTCAAAATCTGTCAGTAAATGAGTACAAAGAAAATGAAGCGGTTGTATTTAAATGTGAAGTGGATGTAAAACCGTCTGTAACACTGGGTAAATACAAAGGGCTTGGCATTAAAAAAGAAACTGTAACTGTTACAGATGAAGATGTAGAGAATGCCATCACTCAAACTCGCCAATACTACTCAGAGTTTGGATTAACAGAAGACAACTGCAAAGAGGGCGACATCCTTTTATGCAACATCGAAGCCAGCGTTGACGGCGTAGCTTTAGAGCGTTGGACAAGACAAAACATGGGTCTTGAGCTTGGCAGAAACACACTTGGAAAAGATGTGGATGCACAACTTGCTGATCATAAAAAAGGCGACAAACTGTCCTTTTCAGTAGCCTACCCTGAAGACAGCGCACATAGCGACATTGCTGGAAAATCAGTAGCGTTCAACATCGAAATCGCTGAAGTTCGCACTAAAAAATTACCGGAACTTACTGAAGAATTTGTAAAAAAAGTATCTCAGGCTAATTCCGTTGAAGAATACAAAGCAACACTTAAAACCAATCTTGAAACTCAAAAACAAAACGAAACTGAAGATAAATTCTATGAAGCTATCGTAGACGAAATCATTAAAGGTATCACTATTGATGTGCAACCTGTTCTGGTTGAAAGAGAAATGGAATCTTCCGTAAAGAATTTTGAGCAATCCCTTAAACAATCTGGCCTTACTTTAGAGCAATATCTTCGCTTCTCAAACAAAAGCGATGCTGACTTTAAAGAAAGCTACAGAGAATCGGCATTAAAGAAAATCAAAACTGAAATCAGTCTTGATGAAATTGCCAAACAGGAAAATATTTCTGTTGAAGATTCTGACCTGATTAGCGAAATCAAAAAATGGAATATTCCCAATTTATCAGAAGATGATAAAATTAAAGATCATTTATCCAAAATTGACACTACAGAACTTGTACGCGTTGTAAAAAGACGTAAAGCAATGGATCTTGTTGTCTCTCATCTTTAATCAGTCCCAGAAAGGGTCCAAGCCATGAGTCCTTTAATTCCAATGGTCATCGAACAAACAGGTAGAGGCGAAAGGTCTTATGACATTTACTCCCGACTTCTTAAAGAAAGAATTATCTTTCTTACAGATGCCATAGACGATAATGTGGCCAACCTGATCATTTCTCAGCTTCTGTTTTTGGAAGCAGAAGATAACGAGCGTGAAGCTTATATGTACATCAACAGCCCAGGTGGCGTTGTAACAGCAGGGCTTGCGATCTATGACACCATGCAGTTTATCAAAACTAAAGTATCTACAATCTGTTTGGGTCAAGCAGCATCAATGGGTGCCTTTTTATTGACAGCTGGCGAACCTGGAAAACGGTATGCGCTACCTAATGCCAGAATCATGATTCACCAACCGCTTGGTGGTGCTCAGGGTCAGGCTACAGATATCGAAATTCAAGCCAATGAAATTTTAAGAATCAAACGTAATCTTAACCAGATGATGGCTAAACATACAGGCCAAAACGTTAAGAAAATTGAAAAAGACACAGACAGAGACTTTTTCATGAGCTCCGAAGAAGCCGTTGCTTACGGTCTTATCGATGAAGTTCTAACGTTTAATCACCTTCAGAAAAAATAATGTCTACACCGGACCAACATCTATCCTGTTCTTTTTGTGGGAAACCTCAGCAATTAGTAGCAAAATTAGTTGTTGGTCCCGGTGTTTATATCTGCGATGAGTGCGTTACAGTCTGCACACAGATTATCGGTGATGAGCTTGGCAACAGCCAGCCACAGTTATCCACACTTACCTCTGCACCTGCTGTTTCCAAAAAAGCCGATCCTGCCGTTGAATCCGTTCCTAAGCCAAAAGAAATTCATGCGTGGCTGGATCAATACATTATCGGACAAAGCCGGGCCAAACGGATAATTTCCGTAGCGGTTTATAATCATTACAAACGTCTTTTTATTACCGATACTCAGTACGGTGAAGCCGAACTACGCAAAAGCAATCTTTTACTTGTAGGCGCAACCGGAACAGGAAAAACCCTGTTCGCTGAAACTCTGGCCAGAATGCTTAACGTACCCTTCACTATTGCCGATGCCACTACAATCACCGAAGCCGGTTATGTGGGCGAAGACGCAGAATCCATGTTATCCCGCCTGTTACAAGCCGCCGAATTTGATGTGGAACGTGCTCAAAAAGGCATCGTGTACATCGATGAAATCGATAAAATCTCAAGAAAATCAGAAAACCCCTCCATCACGCGTGACGTATCCGGGGAAGGTGTTCAGCAGGCTCTTTTAAAAATCCTTGAAGGCACCAAGGCCAGCATTCCGTTAAAAGGCGGCCGTAAACATCCTCAGGGGGATACCGTCCTTTTGGATACCTCCAACATCTTATTTATTACAGGCGGAGCCTTCCACGGCCTGGAGCAGGTCATCCAAACCCGTCTTAAAACCAAACAATTTGGTTTTGTTCAGGAAGGTGAAGCGCTGACAGAAGAACAAAAAACATCCATTTTTGATCATATCCAACCTGAAGACTTACAAAAATTTGGGATTATCCCCGAGCTTATAGGCCGGCTTCCTATTATCGCACCTCTTCAGGAACTCGATGAAAACGCTCTGGTAAAAATCCTCACCGAACCTAAAAATGCCATTACCAAACAATTCCAAAAACTGATGCTAATGGACGGTATAGAACTTAATTTTGAAAAAGAAGCCTTGGAACTGATTGCAAGAATTGCTGTCAAACGTAAAGTAGGCGCCAGAGCATTACGCTCTATCATGGAAGAACTGATGATGGATTACATGTACAATTCTCCTTCGGACGCCGTACAAAAAATCACGCTGACAAAAGAGGACGTTGACCGGTACATAGACACTCAACTATCCCTTTCTTTGAAGGAAGACCTTAAAAAAGCAGCCTAGCATTATATGTAACGCTTCGTTATAATGTGGGTGATTTTTATTTTGTGGAAAAAGGAGTACGTATGGCTTTTGGTGCAGAAAAAGTTAAAGCAAAAATAGTTCAGTTTTCTGACGATACCCGTACATTACCTGACGGAAGTAAAATTATTTACGCCGAAAACGACGAAAAAATCGTACTCAACCACAAGGTTCCTTTTGAAAAAGGAACGACATACGTTTATGAACGCAAAACAGGACGTATTTTTGTTAACGGAAAAGAAGGAACCAACCAGGATAAACGCAACATGATTAAGCTTGGAACCTATATGCTGGATCACTGTGATGACGAAGAACTGGTTACCATCAATGTCTTCTCCAAAGGGGATGCACATTGAACGTTTCAGGATTTACTCCCAACCCTTATATACAACCAGGTGGTGGATCCAAATTAAATCCAAGTCAGCAAAATACCTTAAACAAGGTATCTGATATTTTAAAGGCATTTGGGATAGAATCAAAAAATATTTCAAATGTTACTGTTGAAAAAGGAGCGTCGCGCTCTTCCATTTTACAGACAATCAATCAGGTCTCATTTTTATCGATTACACCGTCTCAAGCCAACGTACTTCAATCGATGGGCATTCCGGCACATGCGGCATCTCTGGCCATTGCTGTTCACGGTGGAGAAACGGTTAAAAGTCTTAAGAAAAAACTGACTGATATTCACGAAGACACGGTAGATGAAGCTGTTTTTGAAGAAATCGCACAGCTTTTTAATACCGGACAAAAATCAGACGCGTATGTTTTTTCAGACAATAAAGGTGGGGTATTCCTGATTCGGTCCTCCCTACAGGAAATCGCCTCATCAGAAGAATCTGAAGAAGACGAAAAAGACAAATAGAATTACTAAAGGAGTTTCACATGTCTCAGTATATGCATTGTATTCACGGAATGATTTGGAAAACCTGCCAGCTTTGCCGGGCTAAAGGTGAGTCTGAAGTTCTAGCCGACTTAAACATTCAAAAAGAAGAACAAAAAAACAAATTGCTTTATGATTATCAGGAAACCATTCAAGGCATGGACGAAAACGATTCCGATTACGCCTACGATATGGAAGATATGGGCATGTAAATGAAAATATTACTTATTATTTTACACACATTAACAGCTATCAGCCTTGTAGGCGCCGTGTTGCTTCATACAGCAAAAGGGGATGGATTAGCTGGAATTGGAGCCCAGGCTCGTCTTTTCCGTTCAAGTAAAGGTATGGAATCCGGATTAAACAAAGTCACTACGGTACTTGCCGGTTTATTCCTGGTATTAGCTGGATTATTGGGTGTTTTGCTCTAAATTTCGCTTACACCTATTCTTTTTCTTTGTTAGCAGTTTTGTTTTCATAACAACAGCTCAAGCAGCCCCAAAGCCTAAAAGCACGCTTACTCTCAAGCGTTTCTTAGATGCCATGCAGCCTGCAAAAGAGGAAACACCTCAAAAAAAAGCAAAAGAGCCTACTGAAAATATCGATTCCATACATATTGAAGGCCTTCAAAATATCCCCGAATCTTTTGTTCTGGATGAACTTACCTTAAGAGCTGGAGAAGAATTAAACGCTGTCACACTGGCAACCATTGTTAAAAATATTCGGTCAAAAGGTGTGTTTAGCTCTGTAAAAACATCGATTACGGAAACGCCTCAAGGCAAAAAAATCACCTTTATCGTTAAAGAAAAACCCCTTATCAAAAAAATCGAATTTGATGGAGCCACCGTTTTTTCAAAAGAAGAACTACAGGGACTTATTGAGTCAAAAGAAGGTACGGTTTTAAATCTTCAAACCATTAAAAAAGACATCGCTCTTTTAAACGAACATTACAGTGAAAAAGGCTACCTACAATCACGGGTATTAAATGTGCAAACCCCGGAAGCCGATAATGATCCTCTCGTGTTTAAAATTCTGGAGCAGCGCATTACCGAGATTTTTGTAACAGGAAACCGTGTTACCAAACCTTATGTTATTTTACGGGAAATGGAAACAAAACCCGGAGCCATTCTGCAGGCAGACAAACTAAAGGAAGATCTTCGGAAGATTTATAATCTGGGTTATTTCACAGATTTAAAACCACTTTTTTTACCAGGAAAAACACCTTACTCCCAAGCACTTGGTATTGATGTAACAGAAAAATCATCGTTTGGTTCTTTTCAATTTGGTGGCTCTTACAGTGGTGTTGGAGGCGGATATCTTTTTTCAAACTTAAACTGGGAAAATTTGGGCGGAACAGGGCAAACGGTTATGCTAACCGCCCAATTAAACATTTCTGCAGGCACAACAGGAAACAAAGCCAATACGTATCAAATTAAGTACTACAACCCGTGGATGTGGGACGAGCGTAAATCATTTTCATTCAAATCCTGGCTTCGCAATGGAAGTGTGGAAAACTTCTTATTATCCAATGCCTCCCTGTCATCACGTGATGAACAAAGCTTCGGGATTGAGGTTGGAGTAGGAATCCCGTTAAACTACCAAACCCGTATTGAGCAGTTTATAAAATATGAAAATGTGACAACAACATCTAATTCGATTTCCTCGCCAACTCAAAGAACCTATACGATCCAAAGCTATAAAGTCATTGGAAGTTACGATACCAGAGATTATATGTTCAACCCTCAGGAAGGGGTTTACTACACGTTAGGTATTGAGAGAGCTTACCCATTTTATAACCATTCTATCAATTTCACCCGCTACGATCTTGAACTAAGAAATTTTTTCAGGGTAATCGACCAGCAGGTATTTGCAACCCGACTTGTTTTTGGTTATCTGGAAAGCCCCGCACTTGATGACGCAACCTTATTTTCAAGAGAATATTATCGTTTAGGCGGTGCAACAACTGTTAGAGGTTACGATGAACTAAATCCATTTGCCTATGGAAGCCAGCAGGTCATTCTCAGTCTTGAATATCGGTTTTTATTTACAGATGCATTCCAAATCATTCTGTTTGCCGATGCAGGATATGCTTCAAATTTTGTAAAAGATGACGGTGCCAGAACCCCAGAACCTGTTGGCTTTATGGGACGTTTCAAAATTGGAAAAGGAATTGGAACACGACTGACCATCCCTGTACTTGGAGCCATCCGACTGGATTTTGGAATGGATGAAAAAGAAAACAGCCGTATTCACTTAAACATGGGCGGCACCTTCTAATAGACTTTTTAAGTACAAAACGTTATATTAACCTCAAGATTTAACAAAGGAGTTATGTATGAATTCAACAGTTTCAAAAATTTTTGCAGTTCTTTCTGTAGTGATTTTAACAGCCGCTCATAGCGCATATGCTGATAATATCGGTTACATTGATATGGAACGGTTATTGCCAAGTCTAAAAGAAGGCCGTGAAATCCAGGTAGAACTTCAAAAAAAGCGTGAAGAGTATCAAAAAACACTGGAAACCAAACAAAAAGAAATCGATCAGGCACGAAAAGATAAAAAATCAGACGAAGAGCTTCAAAAAATGATGTCTAAAATCGAATCTGAATTACGCCCTGTTCAAGAACAGATTCTTCAAAATGAAGCTGAAGTTCAAAACAGAATTTTATCTAAAGTAAAAGAGTTTTCAAAAGTAGTAGCTAAACAATATGGAATTGACGTTGTTGTGGATAAACGCTCTATTTTTAGTGGAGGTTTTGATCTTACGGATTTCGTAGTAGAAAAGCTAAACGCCACACCTAAAACAGATGCTCAGGCAGAAAAACAGCCAGCAAAGGCTAAGAAAACCCGCTAACTTGAAACTGTCACAGATTTCAGACTCTCTTTCAGCGGTACTTTATGGAAACCCGGACTGTGATGTGTCCGGTATTTCTCCCCTAAGCACCGCTAAAAAGGGAGAGTTGACCTTTCTTTTGGATAAGAAATTTATTACAGAAGCCATAAACTCTTCATGCGACGCGTTTGTTACCTTCAAACATATTCCTGAATTATCCAATCAAATCGTTGTTTCCCATCCTAAAAAAGCCTTAGCTCAGGTTATCGATTTATTTTTCCCCGAGTTTTCCTCTTACAGTTTTGAAAACGCCGCCATTTCGCCTTCGGCAGTTATACATCCGTCAGCCATTATCGAATCCGATGTTGCAATCGGCCCATTTTCACATATCGGTGCTTTTACACATATACAATCAGGAGCAACCATTGGATCTCACGTTTCTATAGGAGCCCATTGTGTTGTTGGAAAATCCAGTCGTATTCATCCACATGTCTCTCTTTATGACCACATTATTCTCGAAGACAACGTCATTATTCACTCGGGTTCCGTTATCGGATCAGATGGATTTGGCTATTACCAGGATAAAGGCGTTTCCCATAAAATTCAGCAAATTGGCAATGTCATTATTCACAGTGAATCTGAAATTGGAGCCAATACCGTTATAGATAGAGCCTGTTTGGGCTCCACCGTTATTGGTGAACGTACAAAAATTGATAACCTTGTTCAAATCGCTCATAATGTCAGTGTTGGACACGATTCCATTATCACCAGTCAGGTTGGTCTTGTAGGCAGCAGCGTTTTAGGGCATCATGTTACCATTGGCGGACAATCCGGTGTGGACGCTGTCCACGTTGGCAATCACAGCCTGATTGCAGCAAGATCCGGCGTAACAAAAGATGTTCCTGAAAAATCCATTGTATCTGGATTTCCGGCCTGGCCTCATCATATGGAACTTAAAAAAGAAGCAACCATAAGAAAACTTATTCAAAAAAAGGATATATCATGAAACGTTTTATCATTTTACTGCTCTGTTTATTTGGCTTTACAAGCACACTTTTCGCAGCTCCAACCATTTATGGGCCAACTGGACTTATTACCGTCCCAACCGCTGAAGCTTTAAAATATCAGGAATTTAATGCCGGGATGGATTATATGTGGGGCAGCACTAACGGAAATGCCAACAACAACCAGGCCTGGTACTACAAACTAAACTTCGGAACCTTCAAAAACTGGGAAATCGGTGTTGTAGCCGGAAAAGTACCTACGGAAGGTGCATTTGTAAATATTAAATATCACATTACAGCAGAAGCTGAAAAAGCGCCTATATCCATCGCAATCGGGCTTCAGAATCTGTTTTCAAGTCGCATGACCGATGTTTATATGGTTGCAAGTAAAACATTCCCCAATCAACTTAAACTGCATTTCGGATTTAAAGCAAACTTTGCAGATGAAATTTATCCATCCATTATTGGTGGGGCCGAATACGAACTATCCAAACAGCTGACAACCGTTGTTGATTTCAACGGCGTTAGAAAACAATATCAGCTTAATGCAGGTATTCGCATCAATGTGGGAGAAGGAACATTGTTACACGTATCTTTACTGGATATCGGACGTACCCAGGCTAATAACCCCTTCTATTCCATTGGGTTGTCGTATACCTCACCTTTGTAATAAAATAAAGCTATGGACAGTCAAAATCATTTAGATGTAACGATTACAAAATTAAAAACCAGATTCAAAGCAACCTGCACCCTGTTTCCAGAATGCAAAGGTGTTGGAGAGTCTGAAGAAAAAGCCTTGCTTAATCTCAGTCATTCCATCTCAGCATTTATTGCAAATCTTACTCAAAAATCTATTGAAACCTTATTTCAATCCAATAATTTTGAGTCTGTTTTTCTGGATTCAACCGCAGCTAAAAAGAAACAAACCAAACGATTCAAACTGGATCCTGCGTTATCACACTTAAATAATCATTTCGTTTTAAAATACAAAACCAATGTAAAACCTCCAAAAGCAGAACCTCTTCCTGAAAATGACATCGTTCAATTTTTCAGAGACATGGAAAGCACTGTATTGGAGCAACTTCCGAAAGAAATAGGTGGCGGAACCGAAGTATTACCAGATGGGCTGGTATTTGGTTTTCCTCTTAATATGAATTAAACTATCTCCATGTCAACTTTACCTCTATCAACTATTCGGCATAGTGCCTCACATGTATTAGCTCAAGCCATTTTACAGGTTTTCCCTGACGCCAAGCTGGGTATAGGACCGTCTATTGATGATGGTTTTTATTACGATTTCGACCTCCCACGTTCTTTATCCGATGACGATTTACTTGATCTTGAAAACCGCATGAAGGCCATTATTGCGGAAAAACAAACCTTTGCGTATTCCACAAAATCAAAAACAGATACCCTATCTTTCCTAAGTAACGCTCAACAGCCTTACAAAGTTGAGATTGTGAATGATCTAGATGTAAACGAATATTCGTTTTATCAAAATGGTCCGTTTATTGACCTGTGCAAAGGACCCCACGTAACAGACACCTCTGAAATTGGAGCCGTCAAACTACTAAAAGTTTCGGGTGCTTACTGGAGAGGCTCTGAAAAAAACAAAATGCTGCAACGCATTTACGGAACAGCTTTTCATACCCAGGATGAACTTGATGCTTACCTAAAACGATTGGAAGAAGCACAAAAACGGGACCACCGTTTAATTGGAAAAGAACTTGGATTATTCAGCATTCAGGAAGATATCGGTGGCGGATTGATTTTATGGCATCCAAAAGGTGCAAAAGTTCGGTATCTGATCGAAGAATACTGGAGACAAATCCATTTTAAAGCCGGATACGAACTACTGTACTCTCCTCATATTGGACTATCCGACTTATGGAAAACCAGCGGACATCTGGATTTTTACAATGAAAATATGTACACCTCCATTAAAGTGGACGAGCAGGACTATTTTATAAAGCCAATGAACTGTCCATTCCATTTGATGGTGTATAAAAATCAGCCTCAATCCTACAGACAGTTACCGATGCGTCTTGCCGAACTTGGAACCGTGTACCGTTACGAGCGGTCAGGTGTTCTTCATGGTTTAATGAGAGTTCGCGGATTTACCCAGGATGATGCCCACATTATCTGTACCCCAGAACAAGTGGAATCTGAAATTATGAATGTTATGCATCTTTGCCTCGATATGCTGAAAACATTTGGCTTTGATAAAATCAAAGTGTACCTCTCTACCCGTCCAAAAGAAAAATATGTTGGAGATCTTGAAAGCTGGGCAAAAGCCGAAAACGCATTACGGGATGCTATCGAACACTTAAACTTACCCTACGAAGTGGATGAAGGCGGCGGAGCCTTTTACGGTCCTAAAATTGACGTCAAAATCGAAGATGCCATCGGCCGTGAATGGCAATGTTCCACCGTACAATTCGACTTTAACCTGCCTGAGCGTTTTGATATGACCTACATCGGTTCAGATGGACAAAAACATCGTCCGTACATGGTACACCGTGCGTTATTAGGATCCATTGAACGTTTCTTCGGCATCCTGGTCGAACATTATGTTGGCCGTTTCCCGACATGGTTAGCTCCGGTTCAGGTGAAATTACTTTCCGTAAACACAGAGGTTCATGCCTATTGCGAAGCCGTAGCCAAACAATTATCAGAAGCAGGTGTTCGAGTTGAGCTTGATCTGGGATCCGACAAAATTGGATACAAAATACGCCAGGGTATAGCCGAAAAAGTCCCTTATCTGGCCGTTATCGGAAAACGGGAAGCCGAGGCAAACCAACTAGCAGTTAGAACCTATCAGACAGATCTCGGAACCTGTTCCGCAGCCGAGTTAATCGATAAGGTTTTGACTGACAAAATTAACCAATGATATAATCTCCAGCCCGGCTTATGCCGGATTGAAGTATCAAGGAGGACATTGTTATAAAAAAGTATCTTTTGAATGAAAAAATTAAAGTCAAAGAAGTCCGGCTTATTGATGAGGAAGGGAGACAGGCTGGGGTTGTTGCAACTGATCTTGCACAAAACATGGCCCTTCAACGAGGTTTAGACCTTCTTCTTGTATCTGAAACTGCTAATCCTCCTGTATGTAAGCTCGTTGATTTCGGACAATTTAAATATCAGCTTCAAAAGAAAGAAAAACTTAATAAGAAAAATACAAAAAGTCAGGTTACAAAAGAACTGAAGCTTGGCCCAAAAATTTCTGATAATGATTACCTTGTTAAGCTCAATAAAGGCAAGGAATTTTTACAAAAAGGGTTTAAAGTTAAAGTCAGCGTCAATTTCAGAGGTAGAGAAGTGATGCACATGGATCTTGGCCGTAATATTTTAAGCCGATACCTTCAAGACACCTCTAGCATCGGTGCAGGATCAGACGTCGTCAGTTCAGCAAAATCTCTGGTTGTATTAATCAACCCAAAATAGAAAGGATTCATATATGGGAATCAAACTAAAAACGAAAAAAGCAGCCGCAAAGCGCTTTAAAATTACAGGTTCTGGCAAAATTATGCGCAACCAAATTGGCAAAAGACACTTACTTGAGCATAAAAAAACAGCTTCAAAACGTCAGAAAAAAAGTGCATTAGTATTAAATAAAGCTGATGTTCAGCTCGTTAAGGCCATGTTGCCTGGCGCATTTTAATTTAGGAGAAACACATGAGAGTTAAACGTGGTAATGTTGCAAGAAACAGACGTAAAAAAATCTTAAAACAGGCAAAAGGATTTAGAGCCAGTCTATCAAAACTATTTAGACCAGCCAGACAAGCCGTTTTAAACGCTTTACGTCACGCTTATAAAGGTAGACGTCAAAAGAAACGCGATTTCCGTTCTATGTGGATTGTACGCATGAATGCAGCGTTAGTAGAACAAAACATTTCCTATTCAAAATTTGTAGGTTTGGCACATAAAAAACAAGTTGGATTAAACCGCAAAATGTTATCCGAGCTGGCTATTCAGCATCCTGAAGTGTTCCAATCAGTAGTGTCTTTCGTTAAAGGATAAACTCTTTTTATGATAGAAATGCAGTTAGGCGGTCTTGGATTTGATCCAAAAAATATGTCTCCCATCGTTCTCTTACGAGATACTGAGGAACGTAATTTTCTGCCTATCTGGATTGGAATGTTTGAAGCTGCTGCCATTGCTATGGAACTGCAGGGATTTAAACCGCCTCGTCCTATGACTCACGATCTTTTGGCTCAGGTCATATTGGATTTAGGCGGAAAAATTACAAAAGTGTTGATTTCGGAAGTTAGCGAAAATACGTTTTTTTCCGTTATCGATGTCAACCACCAAAATAAAACGATTCATATGGATGCAAGACCATCCGATGCCATCGCCCTGGCTGTTCGCACACAGGCTCCGATTTTTGTATCAGAATCTGTTATGCAAAAAGCCAGAATGGTTAACTCTGAAAAAGATGAAGAAGATTCACGCAAGTTTAAAAACTTCATCGATACGATTAATCCTGACGATTTTTCACAGTACTTCGAAAATCGGTCTTAATATACGCGCCTGTAGCTCAGTTGGATAGAGCAACGGACTTCTAATCCGTAGGTCGCAGGTTCGATTCCTGCCGGGCGCACCAACTCTCTAGTTTTTAGCTAACGATACATTCATTACAGCGGTTTGAGACATTGAACTGTCCGTTAGACGAACATTGAACACATCCGTTTCATTAACAGAGGCATCGGCATTATCCACAGGTTCTAAAAAAAACTTATATTTCAAATCTGTAATCGCCTCGTCTCCCTGAATAGTCTCAGAGAAGCATGTTTGGCTCGATAACGAGATTTTCTTTGTTTCTGTAAGTCCTTTATTAATTCTCATAATGATCAGTCTATAATTAATAAATTTACCCTCCTGGTGTTCTACAGCAAACTCTACACCTCTGGGATCATTATTTCTAACAGTAAATTCTTTTATAGGGATTAATGAAGGTGATGCGGGATCGTCGATGGATGATTGCGTAAGTTCACACACTGGGGGAACATAACCTTTAAACTTTGTGCTTACGGATTTAAAATCTTTTGCGCTGACACCTGTTGTAACCGCAAGTAATGAAACCAATCCTAAACCAAACTTTTTTACCATGTCAAAACCCCTCCACTGACAATTAAATTTAACCTATTATCGTATAGATTACAGAAAAATTTCAACAGAAATTTTATCGATAATTAGTCCCGGGTTGATTTGATAGAATCCAGATACCGTTGTAAATCCGGGTAGTTTGGATCGAGAGCCAATGCTTTTTTCCAGTATTTTTCTGCATTTACGGCATCAGACATTTTATAATAGATAGATCCCATTCTTACAAAAATATATGGGAAATCAGGCAACCGATTAGAGGCTTCCTCATAGGCACTTAAAGCTTTTGCAAAATCCTGCTTATAGAAATAATCCATACCGATCTGCATAAGTAAAATACCACTGGCTGTCTTTTGAAACATATTTTCCTGCTCTTTTTCTGGCAAGGTATAAGGCTTCCAGCCCACACGACTGTACGCCATTTTCATAACCTGAACGCTGGCATCAATCAGCTGACGACTCTCTCTGGTTTGAAGCTGGTTCAATATTTTCAAGCGGTCGGCAGGAGTTGAAATCGGGGCAGCCGCTACAGGAGCCTTTGGTTTATCTACCGGAGCAGCAGGAGGCTTGTCATAAGACTCTTTAATAAATTGCAGTACAGTTTCCGACATACCAATTGCATTGCTGGCTGTAATGGAAATTTCGTTTTTTCCTGCTTTTAATTTAATATCCGTTTTAAAATTCTGATTGGTTAATGGAACTTTTTTACCATTTACTTCCACCTGATCGGCATTTTCAACACGGCCTAAAATGCGAATGGTTCTATTCGTTGTAATCACCCAGCCTTCGTCATCTTCGCTGTCTCTATCAAGAATAGGCCCATCGATGATAATTTGTGGAAGTTTTGTAACAACTGGTTGAGGTTTTTTTTCAGGTGGAGCCGTTTTTTTTTCTACGTTAGGAGTTGGTGGGATTGAAGGATTAGAAGTCGAGGCTGTCTTCTTCGGACTTGAAGTGGAGGGTTGAGACTCTATCTCTGGCAGAAGAACTGGAGATTCTGTTTTTTTTTTAAGTAAGCTTCAACAGCTTCTACAGGTAAGGTTGGAATCTCAGGAGAAGCTATTTCTGAAAATGAGGGCAACGGTATAGAAAAATTTGGAGGAGGAGCCGTATCTGTCCGTAAATTAACAGGTTTATCTTCAACCTGAGCTTTTGAATCCTGAGGTTGTTTTACAGCAGGCACATCTTTTACATCTTTAGAGGTTGTTTCTTTTATTGGAGCAGGAGCAGCTTCTGGTACAGCTTTTGTTTCAGAAGTTTTAGGCTCTGTTTTTGACTCTGGCTGAGTTTTTTGAACAGGTGCAACAACAGGGGCCGCTTCCTGAGCAGCTGGCTTTGATTCTTTCTCAGTTACAGGAGCTTCTGTTTTTGTTGTTTTTTCTTTAATGATTTTCTTGGAATCTTCACGAGGTTTAGCAGGCTGTTTTACAGATTCAACAGCTGGAGTTTCTTCAACAATTTTCTCTGTTTTCTTTTCTACTGGTTTTTTTTCAGGTTCAGCTTGATTTTGAACCGGGTCTTCCTGAGCTGGTTGAACTTTAACCTCTTCTTGTTTAGGTGCAGCCGCTTCTTTTTTTGCTTTGGCCTTCATATAAATATCATAAGCTTTTTTAGTGATAAACTTTGCAACATATTCATACTCGCCAGATTCACTTACGGCTTTTACACTTACAATAGCAACACCACCGGTAAATACTACTTTTTTTGTTAGTGTTCCGTCTTGAGCAACAGAAACTGCTTTTCCGTTAAAAAAAACTTTATCGGCACCTTCTACTTTTAATGTAGCTGTAAGATCAGGTTTATCCACCATCGAAAATCCATTAGGAGATTTCTTGAAGGAATCCAGACTTGGACCAACCCATTTCACAACAGGAGATGCATGTAGAACGGACGTAAAGAAAAAAAGAACAGCCGTTCCGATAACAGAATACAAGGTTTTTTTAGTGAAATTTTTCATGAATCTTTATCATACTCCATCAAAAATGAGATGTCTATTCCAATCTAATGTTTTCCAGCAGGTTTTGGCTGTTTCTTTTGAGGACGAATAGCTTCAACATCCACTTTTAGAATAACTTTTACCCGTCGATTTTTAGCACGGTTCTCTTCAGAATCGTTTTTTGCAACCGGTTTAAACTGTCCATGACCAACAATTGTAAAGCGGCCTTCACTAACACCCTGGCCTGATAAATACCGCAATACGGAAGCTGCACGAGCTGCGGACAACTCCCAATTGGAAGGATATGAACCGCTTCGGATTGGCATATCATCGGTATACCCTTCGATGGCAATAATGGACTTATTGGTTTTAAGCATACCAGCAAGGGTTTTCAATATCGGATAGGACTTGCCAATCAAAATAGCTTCTCCAGTATTAAACATAAGGTTATCTCTGAGAGTAAGGCCAAGCTGATCCCCTTTCATTTCTACAGAAACAACATTTTCGAGGTGTTGATCCTTAATATAATCATCCAGCTGAGCTTTCATGTCTTTTAAAGCTTTACGCTCTTCAGCAATCTTTGCCGCCTGTTGTGAAGCGGATAGATTTTGAGCAGGTTCTTTTTTATCCTTATCCTGCTTGGATTCTTTTGATGGTTTTTCTTCCTTACCCTGTTTCTCTTCTTTTCCAGCTTCCTGTTTATCTTTTCCAGGTTTTTTATCTTTGCCCTGATTCATTTCATTACCGGCATTTACTTTTCCCTCTTTTTCCTTGCCAGGTTTTGTATCCTGACCGGCTTTTGAGTCTTTGTTGTATTTTTGCTGGTCTTTAGAGCCTTGCCCATCATGTTCACCCGTGTTTTTCTGTTTACCCTGTTTAGGATCCTTACCGACATCTTTATGGTCTTCTTTTGCCTTGGCCTGATCCTTGGCATCTTTAACTTCTTTTTGAGCAAGCCCTTCTTTGGTTTCTTTTTCAGCTTCCTTAGCGGCTTTTGCTTCCTTGGATTCAATGGCTTTTTTCACATTATCCGCCAGATCTTTAATAGCCTGAGCAATACCACTTTTACTTTTTGATGGCGCAGGCGCTGCATCCGGGGCCTGTTCCGGCGTTTGCTCTATCAATTCAGAGGTGCTTGAAAATTCGCTTTCAACAGACGCGCTTCCTTCCGCATACTTGGTAGGATTTACCTCTGCAATCGAAAACAGATAGATAAAAAATATGAGAAGAAGAGACAATAAGTCCGAAAACGAAACGTAAAAATTCTCTACTTCACCGGCTTTTTTCTTAGGCATTAACCACCTCCAGAGCCGCCTCCGCCCACTTTTTTAAGGATAGCCTGACGTTCTTTTAAGGAAATCAACATAAAAATTTTCTCTCTTACAACAACCGGAGGCTCGCCGCTGGCCATGGCCAAAACAGCCTCAACAAGACGCTCTTTTTCAATAATTTCTTCGTAGCTCATTACTTTCAGCCTGTCCGACATCGGCAAAAACACAAGATTGGCCATGATAACACCGTAAAACGTACACACCAGAGCAAGCGCCATATTCGGACCAACAGTAGACGGATCCGACAGGTTGGCCATCAGCTTAATCAATCCGCAGAGGGTTCCAATCAGTGCCAGCCCCGGAGAATACTTAGCCATCTGCTCGAAATAATGCACGCCATGTTCGTGCCTGTTTTCGCTCTGGGCAATCATTTCTTTCATCAAGACTTTTATGTGTTCAGGATCCACGTTATCAATAGCCAGTGTTAAAGCATTTTTCAAAAAATCATCTTTAATTTTTTCAACATCACCTTCTACGGCAGACCTGCCTTGTCGAGCAAGCTTTTGGCTTAGGTTCAGCAACAATAAAATATCTTCACGGCGTTCACGGCGCTTTAATTTAAAAAGGATCTTAAACCAGCCGCCAATATGTTTGATTTGTGTAAATGGAAAGTTAATCAGGGTTGCGCTGACAAGACCCAAACCTACAACGATTCCAGCCTCATGGCTTAAAAACAGTTTGGCCGTGCTTCCGGCACCGATAAGTTCTACAAGAATAAAAACGATAATAAGTAACCCGATGTATATGCCGAATTCCATGCGTAAACCTCCATCTATTTTGAAGCTATTATATCAAGGATTTTAAAAAACGTTATTTTTTATGACCCTTTTTCTTTGAATCACCCTCACCTGAGGTTTCGTGTTTGGAGAAACTTTCCACCCAATCCAGAATGGAATTAGCTACAACATCCGGCTGACTGTCGATAGCCTGAAGCAACGACTCTTTTTCGAGCTTCAGTTTTTCGATTTCCGCCGCTTCCTGTAGCGTTGTTTCCTGAGCTTTTCTTAAGTCGTCCTCAGCTTTCCTTAGTTTTTCTTCAGCAGCCTGACGACGTCTAAAGGCAATAAACTGAACAAGACCGTAAGAGGCTGCACTCATTGCAATAACAGCAAGAAGAGCAATAACGGTATTTTTAATGGATTCAGGATTAATAATCGGCTTGTTAAACGGTAAAAAGGTAATGGTCATGACATCGCCTCTGGCTTTATCAATAGGTGCTAAAGAATTTAAAAGGGCCAATAAATTATCTTTTTTAAACACACCGTTTGTAATGAGTTCTTCATCAATAACAATGGTAACCGTAATGTTTTTAATTTTGGAATCGATGATTTTTTCTTTTTTGGATTGGTTGTAATACACCTGTTTCGTTTTTTGCTTGGTTACAGACATTCCCATGCTTTTCAATCCATTGGGAACAGGCAATGATGCCGCTGGAGCAGAAGGTTGAGGGATAGCTTTTGGAGTAGCCGTTGTATTGGGCAGTTCTGGGAAACCAGGAAGTGCATCTACAGAATAACTTTGCTCGGCCTCACTTTTTCCTGAGGAATCAAAAAAGCCAGGTAAATCAAAAGACTGTTGTAAAATCGCTTCTTTGGGATCGTTATCGGGGCCGGGTTTTTTCTCTTCAACTTCTGAGGTGTTATCGAGAGTTACCGTATCCGGCGTCATGGATGTGCTTTCTTCTTTCTGGCTGGTTAAATCAAGATTAGCGATAACAGACACCTGAAAGTGATCATCGCCTACCACTTTAGAGAGAATTTGACGGAATCCCTCTTCAATCCTGCGTTCCAATCTTACCTGATACGCCGCCATTCCTGCCGTTTTTTGAGGAGCCAGCTCTTCAACATTCGTTTTATTTCTGTTGACAAACCAATAGTAACCGCCTGCACAAAATGCACAAAGTAAGACTACTGATATGGCCCATTTAATCCATTTTTTCATGAATTAATAATCCTCAATCGTTATCCATATTTCCTCGTGCAGCAATCCATCCAATTCCTGGTCATTTAAGTACCGGTCAGGTACAAAAGAAAGCAGCATCTGACCTCGGGACACTGTTTTTGTGAAGGTGTAGTTCAGCTCTGTTTTTTTGTCATCGGTGTAGAGTTTTTTATACGTTGGGATAACCTGAGTGGAGTAGGCCACGTTTGAATCCAGATTTAGGGCATACATTTTTTGCTGTGTTGTATCCAGATCTCGCTTGGACCAGGCTGGACCACCAGAAGGCCCGTCATGAGCAATAGACATGGTATGAGGGACGGAAATAGACATATCCAGCAGCTCTTCAAATACAAGTCTTGCTGAACTGATACGATCAATAGTACCGAAATAAAGCCGAACCAACACCTTATCCCTGTAAAGCCCAGGCGATACAAACTGACCAGGAAAAACAGACACATAATAAGGCAAAATCAAACTTAATCCATTTCTTGGATCCAAAGAACCGGATAATACATTTCGAGTTAAAAGAGGAATCGATGTGTCATATAAAGGTGTTAATAAATCCTGATCCCTAAACAGCTGATACTGAATTTTTTCCTGCCCACTTACCGCTGTTCGCGTAAACGTAGACTGGGAAATACTTTCAGGTGGCGTAAAAACAAGGGTGTTTACGATGGTACTTTTATCAGCACTTGTCTTGCCGCTGGGAGAAAAGGTGATAAAAAAAGACGAGGTATCCGAGCCATCGGTCTTTAAGGTAATCGCATCCTGCTGGAACTTTCTTGTAGGTTCCAAAGGCGAATATTGACCGTAATGTCCTTCCGTCCATACAAACGGAGATACTTCTATTGCAGATGCAGCCTTTAACGGCGCAGCTATGCCCAAGCTTAATAAAAAAACACAGGCAACGTTATTTCGGAGGATCCAGGTAAACATTATCTTCTCCAAGTACTACACGACCATAATTAATGATCCCTTTAGATTGCGGCTCTACTGAGAAATTTATATTCCCTATTTTCTCATTTTCAAACCGAACTCTATATCGACCGGGAACTAAACCCAAGCATACCAAGTCTCCGCTTCTTCCAACAATCACATCTTTAGGTTGCATCTTTTCTTCGGTATCAATCGGATATATGGTTGCTTTTTGGAATGTAATCCTATTACCCTCAGTATCCTGCAGATAAATAATCACAATATGCGACCCTGAAGATCCAAAAGGAATCAGATAACCCGAATAATCATTGGGGTTTACCGTAAACGACTGCTGACCCAAATCCTGCCAGATTTCAGCATCAGGAACATCGATAAAAATTCTGTTTTCATTAAATACAGTTAGATTATGCAACACCAATGGCCCAAATCCATCGGTATTTACCCGGCTATTTACAATAACTTTATTATTTTGAAGTGATTTATGAGGATTGATGATAGCAAAGGTGCTTCTGATCGGTTTCGTAAACGCAAAAACACCGTCAGCAAAGGCCAGGGCTGTTCCATAATATACGGTAGAGGTACGGGTATTTTCACCCTCTGGAGACGTCATGGCATCTACATAACGATAATCGAAGGAAAATCGGTTACCTGTATATGTAAACACATCGGATTTGGTTGAAAAGCCCCGGTTAAATCCAAGCTGGGTAGAAGCAAAGGCAGAATGTTCAGCACTTTCATGTTCAATTTCCGTACCAAATAAGGTTGAGTCACCAAGCTTCACCTGTGTTTTTGTCTGGAATTTATGCTTTGGATCTTCATAAACATAATCCACCCCAGGAGTTTTTGTACTTAAATAAGTGGTTGTATCCTGCTGTTTCTCTGCAAGTTTATACACAAAAGTAAGCTCGAAACCTTGCCGGTTAAAACGAAAAATCCCGTTCATATTCCAGTTTGTTTTAGGCGGTGTATGAATAAAAACAAAACTTACATCAGGAGATAAACCCAAGGTATCCATTACAATACCTATTCCAAGCTGTCCACGGGTGGTTTCGTTTAAAATCAAACGGGAATTAGACCCAAACCGTATCTGAGACTGACCATCTTTATCTGTTTGGAGGGATGCAAGAAGATCGGTTTCGTCTTCATTTTCAAATAATCGTGTAGTAACCGTGCCTGCTATACGAGTTTGATAAAACGCCAAACGACTTAATCCATATAATTTAGGGCCAAAATATTCTGCACTTACATCCCACCCTCTTACTTTTTCAGGAGATTTTTGAGGAACCTTATACCCTGTAAGACCAAGTCGAAAACCCAAATCGGGATAGGCCCCCACCTGACCAAATCCAAGCGCGGAATCAATAATACCTTCTTTTATGGACGCTCGGGAATCCATACCTGCAATAAAATTTCCTGATTCTCCCTGAAAAAACAATCCAAGCATTGTATTTTCATTAAAACCAAATCGGTAAAGCGTTGTCGCCTGGAATCTGTTTCCATAAAAAAGTCTGGCATTATGGGTAATGTCGGTAGGCACCCCAACCTGGTACAAAAAACGGGATTCCCCCGGAGGAAGAATAGTTGGATCGTGCGTAAATTGCTGACGGATACGTTTTGTCTCCACACCTTTTTCAGGATCAACAAAGACAAACTCCACCAGGTTCACACCTTCACGAATAGGAATCTGCTGGAAACGCTGCTGGCCCGCTCTTAAACGATACGCTCTGTAGGGCACATCGTTAATAACAATATCGATATCCGAATCTTTTTCCAGATAAATTGAAAAATCCCTATACACAATAGCCGCATTTCCACGTCTGTTGTCAAAATCCATGGTTGCAAATTTTGCACCCCAAACATTCAGGTTCCCTAAAAAAGAATCCGGTTGAAGGTCTGTATCCCCAAACATATATTGAACGTTATTGTTGTAATCATTTCTGAACATGGAAATCTGATCCCAGACCCAAATAAGGTTACGCCTGTCCAAGTGGTCGGAATCGATTAAAAATAGAGATTTCCCTTTAAAACGGAACAGGTTTTCGCGGAAGTTTAAAATCCCATCCACGTTAAATCCGTCACTAAAGTACGAACTGGGAACAAAATGGTCGATATTATGCCGTCCCTGCAAGTTCACAAAACCCGAAGCGGAAGCTGCTGGATAATATTTTCGATACGATTCCTTGTCTTTCCTGGCTACGTTCAAAATTTTAACCTGCCTGGTAAGTGGCGGCGTTTCCAATTGAAGAACCGCTGCAGATTTATTTAACTTGAACGTATATCCCAGCTTGATTAAATCCTTGGAATACACCACACCTTTTTCTGTCTGAATCGACAGTACATTTTGAATTCCGTCGTCAGTCTGTACCTTGCTTAATAATTTTACAAAGTCAGCCCCACTTAATTCAAAATCAGATCCAAAGGGCTGGTAACTAACGGTCAAAGAACCAAGTTCATCATCGTCGGCAACCAGAGCCATGGTTTCAATTTGAAGTTGCGAGGGGACATTACTCCCCCCGAAAGCTCGTTTAAATAGATCTTCTCTAGACTGCGAATAAAGGGGAGTAACTGCTAAAACAATACATAGAAAGAAGCAGCAAAGACGTTTCAACCGATTTAATCAATAAGTTTGAATGTGTATTCAACCCTTACTTTTGAAGCTGTGAAATCAGCTGGTAAAGGAAGTTCGAAAGTACGCTTATGGTTAGCAAACAGGTTTACTGTTGCAATTCTTAAAAACTCTAATGGTTTTTGAGACGTATCTTCAGATCCGTCATTTGTAACAGGAATAATTTTCAAGTTTAAATCAGGCATAACTTTCTTTGATTTTCCTGTGTTTTCAAATACAACACGAACCTGTTTTCCTTGAGGTGTTTGATAAATTTCAGGTTCTTTTAACAGAACTCTTGGCAATGCACCCGGAACAGTAACGTAAGCTGATTGAGAATACTGGGTTAGAATATCAATTTTTGCAGCGTAGCCATCAAACTTTTGACGACGCTCTTCTTCAGCAGGATCTTTAATTTTGATTTCTCTTACAACAAATCTAAATGGAATTTCATCTACAACTTTAACTTTATTATTCCACACCAGACGTACGATTTCTTCTTCACCCGGATTTAAAACCAGCTGAGACGGATACACAAGAAACCAGTCTTCAGGAATAGCTTCAACAGTTTCCAACCCTTTTTCATCGATGAGACGTTTTACAGGGACAATTTCCAAAGCCACAGGCTCTGTCTGATTATTTACAACGATCATTTTCTTCTGGGAACCCTGCCCTGATGGTGTAAATTTGTTATCTTGAAGAATAACCTGATAGGCAAATGTCTGAGTAGAAAAAATAACTCCCAAGCCTAATGCCAATAAACATGTTGTCGCTTTTGAAATACTGGAACCACGAAAAATAGACTGTTGCATAATGTAACTCCCTTCTCTAATACCTTTATTTTACCCTACGTTTTACAATCTCCAAAAGTTCCTTAGGAAGCTTTTTAAATTCTGGATGATCTGGATCTAATCGATACGCTTTTGTCCATAGAACCATGGCGTTATCTTTATCTCCTAGACCAAAATAAATGGACCCCATTTGTATGGGGTAAATGGCCTGAGTTGGCATAAGCTGAAAGGCTTTTTCCAATTCCTGCAGTGCAGCATAATGTTGTTTACTCGCATAAAGCTGCTGGGCTTTCTGATAGTGCTGAAAGCTTTTAGCATCATTCGAGTACTCAACAGGGATCTGCTTTGAACGATCTTCTGTTTTCGCTCCTGTAGCAGGTTTGTTGCTGCCATCAGGACTTTGGAAAGCAGACGTACGTGTTGTAAGTTTATCGATTTCAGCATTTAAGGATTCCTTAGAGCGTTGTAAATCTTTAATATCGCGTTCAAACGCCATACGTTTTGCGGAAAGTTCTTTACTCATCTTATCATATTCATCGAGTGTTTTCTTAAGCTTGGCAAATTCCTTGTTATAGGATTCGAAAACATCGAATGTCATCTGAAACTGTATGCTTAAAAATGCAAGTGTCGCATTTCTTGTTCCGGATTCCAGAGGAGAGGAAAAAGCGATTTTCCAGTCTACTCCGTTAATCACGCCACCATAACCAAAACTCATTGCATCGCCGTCGCTTTCAACTAAAATTTTTGATGTTGGATCTAAAGGGTAAGAGTATCCTAAAAAAATGGTATTAAGGATTCCAGCAGTTCCACCCACTAATGATTCCCTTCTTTTTGTCGATCCAATCATTAAATCTCCGCCCATAAAATCAAAGCCGGCTCCGAGGTAGTGAACAAGGTGGTTAGACTGCATCAGATTTTCATTTTCCCAGGTCGTTATAGATGGATCAGACGAAATATTTAACATCCCAAATCCAATTCGCAAATTATTCACATCAGGAAATTCCATGGCCGTTGCCTGGAAGTTGGCCACTATTGTATTGGCTCTGACAAATACAAGACCTACGTTCAAATACTCGGTAACAGAAAATCCAAATTTATAATCAAATTGATATTGCTGCTGGGAGTTAAGACCCATCAAAACACCGGCATCGGCTTTTCCAACAGGATATTTTTTGATGAGGGGAACATTGATAAGAGAAGAACCAGCGCCAAAAGCTGTTGCAAAGACACTAACAGGCAAGGCCAGGCTTATAAGCAGTACCAGATAAAAAAGGGCTCGTTTTATCATCAGTTTTTCGTACCTGCGTTAGAACTTGGAGCAGTAGCATTTGTAGCAGGTTCGGCAGGAGCTGGGGCAGCAGCCTCTTTAACAGGCTCAGCAGGTTTAGCCGCGTCAGGAGCTTTAGCTGGCTCTGGAGCTTTAACAGGTTCAGGAGCCTTTACTGGCTCTGCAGCTTTAGCTGGTTCCGGTGTTTTGGCAGGCTCGGTAGCTTTTGGAGTATCGGCTTCTTTTGCTGGAGCAGGTGTTACAGCAGCAGGAGCAGCTTCAGGTTTTTCATCTTTTTTAATCTGGTTTAAGAATTTCTTTAAGGTCTCATTTTGAGGATTTAATTTTAGAGCTCTTTCCCAGTTTTCAATGGCGCGCTTACGGTCATTTAATTTGAAATAAACAGAACCTAAGCGACTGAAGGTATCAGGTGTAGGGAATACAGTTTTTACTTTTTCCAGCTCATCTCGAGCTAACTCGTATTGGCCCTGATAAAAATATTTATTACTTTGATTAAGCTTTTGAATCGCAGATTCCAGGGTTAAAGAAGAGACCTCTTTCAACTCTGTTTCCGGTTTTTTGGCTTCAGAAGCTTTCAGTGTATTGGAAGGCGATTTTAACAGAACTTCCTGAATACTGGCTCCAAACATGGCCAGGTTGGTAATGGAATTATCATTGGAGGCTCCGGACGGAGAAACATAGGTATGCAGAACAATTCCTTCGTTCATTTTGTATTTGAATCCAAAATTCACAAAACTGCCGTCCCACTCAACAAAACCGGTTCCCATATCAAAATCCACTTCCAAACCGGTAAAGGCTACAATAGCAGGTGCGCTGAGCTGATTGCTGCCAACTCCAAAATGAATCCAGCTGCCTCCAGGTGGAAGTTCAGCCGTATAATTCACATAATAATTCAACAAAGGAAAAGCAGGAGCCAGAGAACTGACACTGCCATTCGTGCTGGAGGCATGAAGCTCTTTAAATCCAACGCCGCCACTATTCGCAACACCGGCGCCAAAATAATGCACCATATCTGATTTGGGATCTCTGTACTGAAAAAGTGACAATTGAAGTCCAACACCGCCGCCGCCTTGCTGTACAAGTCCGTTTAAAGCCACTCGGTTGGTCAGCTGTGCGTTTAAAAATCCGTAGCCGGTCACCCTAAGACCGCTTCCACTTAATCCGACGCCGCCCATCATACAGCCTTCAACAGCGCCTAAAGTCTTAGGCTTGGCACTGGGAACGTGATACAGATAAAAGAATTGCTCTGCAGCCGTTTCTTTTGTGAAAAAAATCAAAAAAAAGACGCAGAAAAACCAGCGTGTCAGCTTTGCTGCAACACACTTTTCGATAAGCACATTGTTACGTTTCCAATAAATTCTTGGTTGATGTTGCATTTTAACTGAACCGCAAGTACGGAGTCATCGGGATAAAAGGTATGAAAATAGCTTAGCTCAGGATCAGTCTTAACACAAGCTAGGTCGTGCTTTAGATCCAAAAAATATTTTAGAATTAATTGTACTAATTCTTCCCCAACAAACTTTTCTGCAAACGTCATTTTGGGAATATCATCGGTTTTATAGCCAGCCGTTCCTAATAATCGGCCGGTTAAAGCATGGATGACAGCCTCATCAATACCTAATAAAAACGGAGCCGCACCTCTCCAGTCCACTTCGGAATAATACGATACCGTTGGCAATTCTTTTGAAAAATCTTTCCAGGCTACTTCCTTTTGCTCCATATCAAGCATGGAAAAATCGATTCTGAAATCAAAGGAAATAGAGTCGCTGACATATAGGCCCAAACCCCGAACAAGCTTCATCAGGTTTAACATATCCAAAAAAGTATTGGGAAAGGATTTCACAGCCGTTGTAGAACTTACGCTTGGAACATCCAGAATAGAATCCAGCCCGTTACTGACCATTTTTCTGGGGTCCGAGTCCTGATGAGCATGAAGCTCCAAATCTTTATTACTGTCTGAAAATAACATAGATTACTCCTTTTTTTCTTCCGCTTCAGGGGTTGCAACAGCCTCAGACGATCCATCAGAAGAGGATGGTGCCGATTTAACCAGTTTTTTAATTTGCCCTTCGGCTTCAAGCTTTCTGGCCGCCGATACAATAGCCAGCTGACCTTCTTCCCTGTCGTCTTCGGTGGCACGGCCTTGAAGCATGTCCCGCTCTTCTTCCAAAATCCCTTTTGAACGTCCGGAAATATTGGCTAATACTTTTTGAACAATATCCTCCTGGCCTCCGTCCAAAGCTTTTGCGAGGGCTTTCATATCAATAGCTCCAAGAATTTTTTGGAGATCTTCAGCATCAATGGTTAAAACTTCTTCGTAGGTAAAGATCAGAGATTCGATAACCGCAATCATTTCCGGCTGATCTTCCCGAAGCTGGGACAAAATATCCGCACGTTTTTTGCGTGGAGATCTCTCCAAAACCATGGCAATTTTGATAAGTTGTTCGTCTGCCACCTGCTCTTTGGCTTTTGGTTTTTCGGTAAACAACTCGGCAATTTTATACTCCAGCTTCATTAGCCATTTATTGCCGGTTTGAACATTAATATTGGCCAGACAACTTAAAACCCGTTTAACCTGAGACAATTCCAGCATAGACACAATACGTGAAGCATGAGCCTGATCCAGATAACTTAATAAAAATGCCTGAAATTGTGTAGAAGATTTTGCAAGCAGTTTTAATAATTTATCATCCGGAACCTCTTTTAAGAATTTAAAGGTAGCTTCCGTTTCACCAAGAGCAACACCCAGATCAGCCCCGTAAATATCCTCAAAAATCTGTGAGGTTAAATTGGCCCCGCCGATAATCGATTCTTTTTTCACAAGGAAGTTTAAAAAGTCTTTGACAGTTGCATCCACTTTGTCCTGCTTTACTGTTCCTAGTGCAGACATGGATTCCAGAATAACCCGGCTTCGTTCCTCACCGATGGCTTTAAAAAAAGCTCGGGTCACTTTTGGCCGTGTAACTTCAAGGTACAACAGCAAAATAGCAACTTTTTCCAAAGCTTCCTTATTCTGTTTTAACTGTGCAACTTGCTGACTCACAATGAACTCCCCCTTAATATTCGACACATAGGATTATGTTTTAAGTGGTATGTTTATTTAAACGTGTAGAAATAATTCCACACTTCTTTTTTTTTCAAACCTCATTTACTGATCAACAATGGTAAATGTCAGCGTATCTGTAAAAACACCGCGAAATGCTTTTTGATTTTTTGGAATATTGATTTTCAGAATATAGGCAAAACCCGTGGGAATAGACAACGTGTTTTGTGAAAACGTTTGAGTTTGCACACCATTTAAAACCGTATTAAAAAACTGAGCCGGCTCTGCCCACGATGCACCAGATTCGGAGGTATCCTGTTGGGATGTCACCGTAAAAGGAATCGAAAATCCTTCCTGAGAACCCGTTGTGCCCTGTAAAACAAGTTTTCCATTATTTAAACTAGCCAAAGAAAAATTAAAACCACCCACACTGTTTGAATACAATTTGTATCTAAACGCCGTATACTGCAAATTACTGGAGGATAATCCGGTCAAATCTACGGTTCCAGCAGCCAGTGATGTAATTTCAATGGACGGCATGACAGGAGCCGCAACACAGCAGGCCGATGCCATCATCAGTATTAAAACTACATATCGTAAAGCCTTCATAGTATCTCCTTTTATCCCTCTTAAATATAACAAAAGGGCCGCCCATAAAGAGCGACCCCTTATTATCTGCTCTAATGACCTAATTATAGGTCACCGATGGTCATTGTGATAGTATCTTCAAAAGTTCCACGGAATAGTTCCGCTTTTTGAGGTGTACTCACCTTAATGGTGTAGGTGTAATCTACAGTGGCTTTTTGAAGGTTTGTATCAAAACTCATGGTTTGGTCTGCAGCAAGAGATGTATCTAACATTTGTGTAGGTTCATCACATCCCAAGAAACATGTTGCAGGTGGGTTGTCAGCCGCAACTGCTGCTGTTGTAATGGTATATGTCATGTTATTACCTGGTTTTGAGGCGTCACCGGCAGCACCTGTACGAATTAATTTACCTGAGTTAGCACTTGAAAGTGTAACGGTATAACCTGCTGGGTTGTTGTTATTTAATGTGTATTTGGATACAGGAACGTTGGTTTGAGCAGATTGGTGCATGTTAGATAAGTCGTTACCCCCACCGTTAATATCGGTTTTAGCAATTGAGTTCACAGCTGGAACTAAACCTCTAAATGCGTCAGAAACAGTGGTTGCAGCAAAAGCAGGAACAGCTAGACCTAGGATAACGCTGGACAAAACTAATGTTCTTTTAAAAGTGTTCATATTATTTCCCCCTGAAATAAATAATTTGATTAAAAAAATATCAACTCTTTAGACCGATTTTCTTTTCCCAGAAGCCCTCCCCATAATTTACTCTTCCCAACACACGCTCGCCGACCTATCCCTATGTTTTCCACAAAACAGACTGTTTATAACATTGATTTTTTTCCATATTAAGAGAGATCTATTTAATTTAAAAGTGAAGCTGGAAACTGAGCCTGTAACTGAGCACGAATTGTAGCCAGACCTGGATGATCCAGATTTGGATTATGCTGCAGCAGATCCTGGGCGGCTTTACGGGCATGCAGCAAAATGGCCTCGTCTTTTATGAGGTCTGCGAGTTTGAAGTTGGGGAGACCGGATTGTCTTAGGCCCAGCATATCGCCGGGGCCTCGTATTTTTAAGTCGTATTCGGCGAGTTTAAAGCCATCGGTTGTATCGACCAGGGCTTTTAAACGGGGGTTGGATTTAGACATGGAACTTGTTGCAACAAGAAAACAAAACGATTCAGTACTGCCTCGGCCAATTCGACCACGAAGCTGATGAAGCTGCGCCAACCCAAAACGCTCGGCATGTTGAATAATCATAGTGGTAGCGGTTGGAACATCCACACCTACCTCTATAACGGTTGTAGATACCAAAACCTGAATCTCACCCTGTTTAAACAAATCCATGATCTGCTTTTTTTCAGCAGGCTTTAACTTTCCATGAACCAGGCCTACGGTGCAACCTTTAAAAATCGTACCAGAAAGAAACTCAAAGCCTTCGGTAGCCGATTTTAAATCCAGAACCTCTGATTCCGCCACCAGCGGATAAACCACGTAAACCTGATAGCCAAGGGCTATCTGATTTTTGCAATGTGTCCACACAGCAAGCAACGCCTTTTCGGTAACAACCGTTGTTTTCGGAGGAATACGCCCAGGAGGTAATTGGTTAATAATCGTTTTATCCAGATCTCCAAAAAACGTCAGCATAAAAGACCGTGGAATCGGGGTTGCCGTCATAAACAGGCAATGCGGATAAATTCCTTTTCCAATCAGCTTCTGGCGTTGTACAACCCCAAATTTGTGCTGTTCATCAATCACAACAACACCCAACCGTGGAATTGTAACCGGATCTTCCAGCAACGCATGGGTTCCAATAGCCAAAGTCGGAATACCTTTATCAAATTCGGCCAACGCCTGTTTTCTGGCCTTGGCTGTCTGGCTTCCCTTAATTAATACAACTGACACATTAAGCTCTGAAAAAATGCCCTGAAGCTTTGTAAAATGCTGATCTGCCAGAATTTCGGTAGGAGCCATAAACGCCGCATTAAACCCGGATTGTAACGCCGCCAAAAGAGTTAAAGCAGCCACATCGGTTTTGCCGCAGCCAACATCACCCTGAAGCAACCGATTCATGGGACGGGACTGTTTTACATCAGCAAAAATTTCCTGAGACGCCTCCCATTGCGCATCCGTAAGGGTGTAGGGTCTGTGCTTGATATAAGCGTTAACCAAAGCACCTTCAGGGGTCAAAACCGGAGCATCGCCGATCTGCTTATGCAGCAACCGGGTTTTTCCCAATGAGAGCTGAAAATAAAAAAACTCCTCAAAAACAAGCCTGAATCGTGCAGCAGCATACTGTTGATTTGAAGCAGGAAAATGAACCGCATAAACCGATTGAGCCAGATCGTTGAGTTTCCATTTCTCTCTGAACGACACGGGAAGAGGATCTTTTAAAGGTTTGAGAAGAGCAGGTGTTACGAGATCTCTGGCCAACTGCCTCATTTTAGACTGAGTTAAACCGGCAACAAGTGGATAAACAGGAACTACGGCTCCCAATTGGAACTGAGCCACATAATCCTGTGCTGAGGCATATTCATAATCCGACACGGCAAGCTCGTAACAATAGTTAAACGAATTCCACTCGCATTTTCCTTTTGCAATCACCCACGAGCCCGGTTTTACTACTTTTTTTATAAAAGCTTGATTAAACCAGATCAGATCTACGGACCCGGTACCATCGGAAACTTTACAGCGTAAAATAGACTTTCCCTGTTTTGAAGATTGCTCGTTAAAAACGCCTACAGCTCCAACAATTTGAACCTGTTCGCCTATTTTAATCTGGCTTATGGGGGGAATGTTACGCCTGTCTTCATAACGTCTTGGAAACAGATACCAGAAATCCGACACCTTAAAAAGGTTGAGTTTGGCAAGAAAGGGAGCCAATTTTGGGCCAACCCCTTTTACAAACTGAAGAGGAGTATCGGCTGTATAAGAAGACACCTAGTTGCGGATTTCGCGTTGTGTGCCAAGTGCCGAAATCGGCGTACTAAACAAAGAGTGTTTACCCTGCGATACAGATACCGTAGACCCGGCTGTAGAGGTTCCGCATGTAAAATAATAAACATTGTTTTGCTCGAGTTCTTCTTTAACAGCATCCGCATGTTCAGGTTCAACCGCAAGGACATAGCCGCCATTTTCAGAAAATAACGTGGTAAACGGATTTAAAGATTCGGGGATAGTCAGCGCAACACCCACTTCGGAACGGCTTCTTTCGCCCAGAACCATTTCCGTAACTGCAACCCAAAGGCCGCCCATGGAAATATCATGGCAGTGTGCAATCAGGCCTTTTGAAATGAGGCTGTGAACGGTTTTATTTTGAGCGGCTTCTTCATCAAATCGCACTTGGGGGGCTGTGGTGTTTAGAGTCGGAACAAGTTCAGCGATCTGTGTGGCACCAAATTCGGCATACCGTTTTCCAACAGCCAGTAGAACAAGACCCTCGTGCATCAGATATAAATGACGAACCTGTCTGTAGTCTTCCAGCTTGCCAAGGGTCACAATAACCGGAGATGGGACAACGGCCGTACCCTGTTTGGAATCATTATAAAAACTGACGTTTCCAGAAATAACAGGAAGAGCTTCGCCCTCGATAAAACCAAGCTGTTTAGCCGCATCAGCGATACCGCGCACGCCTTCTTCAAAATCAAAAAATACAGGAGGATTTTCAGGATTACCATAATTTAAACAGTCGGTGATAGCCAAAGGTCTTGCACCAACAGCTACAACATTTCGAATAGATTCAGCTACCGCATACGCACCGCTGACATAAGGATCGTTATTTCCATAAAGGTTACTATCCATACTGGCCGCCACACCGGCATTACAACCCGGAACAGGAACAGATACCACAGCATCCGCTTCACCCGGATACAACACCGTATGACCTCTTACCGCATTATCAAAAAAGCGGTATACATAGCGTTTTGAACACAAATTTGGAAGCCCAAGCATGGAAACCGCATGACGGCCCAGCTCTTCAGAAGATATACCAATGGAAAAATCTGTAGACGTTGAAATAACTCGGGTTTCTTTTTTACGATCTTCCCGAACTTCGGTGGTAATAGCCGCAATCGGCAATTTGCAGATGCACTCGCCGTTGTACATCAGGGTATAGGTAGGATCGGTTGTAATATGCCCAATAACAGCAGCACCGGCATGAGGATAAAGTTTCGGTAATGCAAAATCTTCGTTAAAAATCTTTAAAACAGTTGGGGAAAACGATTGTGGGACTACCAGACAAAAACGCTCCTGCGTTTCGGAACAGGCGATAACTTCAGGTAACAAGTTAGGAAAAGCAACATTTACTTTGTTGAGATCAACTACAACGCCATATCCGCCTGCAGCCGCAATTTCGGAAGTCGCACAGGAAATTCCGCCGGCTCCCAGATCTTTAAATCCAATAATCACTTTTTCTTTTTCAACAACATCCAAAACAGCTTTAATGGCTTCAACCAAAACACGTTTTAAAAAAGGATCGTGGATTTGAACGGCCCCGATATTTAACGCTTCGTTTTCTTTATCTAAAGTTGCAGAGGAAAAACTGGCGCCGCCAAAACCGGTGGCATCCGTAGATTTTCCAAATAAAATGACATCGTAAGGTTCAGTCGCTGCCTCTTTTGGAGCTTTGCTGCGGATGATTCTGGACTCTTCAACAAGGCCGATAGCCGCAACGTTGACCAGACAATTATCATTATAAGACTCATGAAAAAGGGTTTCGCCACCCATAACAGGCACGCCGAGTGGGTTGGCATAATCGGAAACACCGAAGACAACGTTTGTCGCAATATCTTCAACAATCGGGTTATGACCGTCTTTATCAATACCAAAATGCAGGGAATTTAAGACACCGATAACATCAGCACCCATACAGTACACATCACGTACAACACCACCTACACCGGTAGCCGAGCCTTCAACAGGCAAAATTTGAGAGGGATGATTATGAGATTCATGAGAAATAGCCAGACAATACTGCCTACCATCATGCTGGGCAAAGCGGATAATACCGGCATCTTCACCAATACCAAGGGCTACTTCCGAGCCTTTTGTAGGTAAGTACTTCTTCAAAATCTCTTTACTGCTTTTATACGAACAGTGTTCAGACCACATCGTATCAAAAATAAAACGTTCAACAGTTGTAGGTTCGCGGTTTAGAAGTTGTTTAATTTTATCGATGTCGGATGAAGAAAGTGCCATAAACTCCTAAATAAAAAGTTTCATCTTTAAGGTATTTTCAGTAAATTGCAGAGTTTTTAAGAACAAAGACGCATCCATCATTGGGATAGGTTCAAAGTTTTTACTATATAACGTTGTTCCCCAGAATTCTTCACGCACGTAGGTAAAATCAATCGTATCGAACTGTTGACCACCTGTTTTTTCAGAAAACTCAATTCCTGAATTTTTTAAAAGTGCTAGAAAATCTATAGATTGGACTTGGTTCATAGGTGGTTTACCCCCGTAATTTTATTTTCTACAGCATTATCGGAAAAAATAAAAAAAATTGCAGTGTTTCATTTACAAACAAAAAGGGAACAAATAACTCTACTCTAAAAAATATCACATGAAAAAGATTTTTTCTACTGTAAGGGGACGTCCATGATCAAGCCCAGGTTAATTCTAATAGGATTTGAAGAATCCTTGTCCAATCAGATTCAAAATCAAATGCGCCGTTATACTGAAAGCATTGCCTTTGAAGATACTGAAGACGCACTCGATTATTTCTCCGCTCAATCGGCGTTGATTACGGTTGTATTACTAAAATTGACATGTGAAACCTCTAAAAACATCGATTTTATTAAAACCATTCTTAAAAATCAGCCGTTATCTAATATCATCACCTATTCCGAAAATCCATCGCTTGAAGAAGGCCGGGTTCTTTTTGATCATGGGGTACATCATTATTGGATTCCTGAAGATTTTTCCATGGAAAATATCAAACATAAACTTAAACAGATTTTAATTTCCATAGAAGTAAAAGATTTATTTATGGAGTTTTTAAAACGCCAGTTTATCCGAACCTTTGATTTTAACCGCCGCATTATTTTGACTTACGACTTTTTAAAACGGTCCTGTAAGTTAAATCGAACAGTAACGGAAGATCAGGTACTTCGTTTTTTGCCTCAGCTGGATGTGAACGAACCGTGTTTCGATGCTCTGCTGAAATTTGTGGAAAAGGAAGTATCCAGAATCAATACCACCATGAAAATTGGACGCGTACTTGTTTTAAGCAAACAGACCGATGCCTTTAAAATGGCCAGCATCATTGATCAGGAGCTGGATATTACAGCGGCACACGATATCGATACCATCGAAAATTACTCAAAAAGCATGACGGAATTTGAGCTTGTTCTTATAGATGAAGACTGTATTAACGAAGATTGTTTTTCAAAAATTCTGGGATGGTTCCCAAATGCAAACTATGCGCTGCTTACTAATTCTGAAGGTTCTTTAAAATCGTTGACGGTGGCAAAAGAACTGTCGATTGACAATTTTCTTCCAAAACAGGATTCAGCCTCTTTGTTTTGTGAAAAGATTTATGAGCTTCTGGAAACATTTTTTATCGAAGATATTATTACGATTTTTGCCTTGCAGTCGGTGGAAACACACGTTGATATTGAACTTAGAAAACAGGTTCTGGATGTTTTCTCTAAACAACGTCGCATTGTGAGTGCCCATATAAAAATGGGGGAAGTGTATACGTTTTTACCGGAACTTCGGCAATGTCACATTCCTGAGGATGTACTGGTTCCTGAATCTATTTCGTATCCGCATATGGATACTTTTGTAGAAAAACTACACGAAGCACTTCCCAGTTTTAATCCGGGTAAAGGGTAAAAACGGGCTATAACGTTAGAACGGGCAACGGTTGTTCTACGTCTTTATCTACCCAAAAAGCCTTGCCTGCAGCTGAGGTTAAGCAGGTTTTTAACACGCCATCCTGATAATGTGCGCCGGTAAAATCCTGTAACGCAATTCCTGGCAAAATAGATGTAGAATTCACCATGGCCTTAAATGCAGGAGCACGCTCAGGTTCGGAATCATAGTGGGGACAGCAGCTGCCTTTTAAAAATCCAAGTCCGCTCACCTGTCCCAAAGGCCAGACCGAATCTGTAACAGCCTGTTCAAACCAGCAGATTGCACCAGCACTGACACCGGCCAGCACAATGCCTTTTTCATAGGCTTCTTTCAAAATCACATCGATTCCCCACTCCCGCCACAACGCCAGCATGCTTTTGGTGTTGCCACCGCCCACATAAATAATATCGCTTTGCAGAAGCTGATCTTTAAAGCCCGGCTCTACACGTCCGAACAACGATACCCATGACGGTTGAGCGTCCAGAGATAAAAAGGCTTTGTAAAATTTCACAACATAATCCTGGGATTCGTTGCTTGCCTGGGGAAGAAAACAAATTTTCGGGTTCTTTTTTGAGGTTTGAGCCAGAATATAACGCTCCAGTTTCAAGTCACTTTTACTGTGAGAAAAACCGCCGCCGCCGATAGAAATAATGGTTGTCATCCTCTATAGAATAATCCAAAACAAAAAAATTAAAAATAATATTTAAAAAAACCCGAAAACAGTGTAAAAATGAAACACAGTTTTTATCATGAAAGATTTACTCTTAAAATTTATTGAAAAAGTAGGAAAAAAATCGGAAGTCACCCTGTTCTGGAAACTGTTCCAGGGGCTTCCGCGGATGAAGTTCGCCGTTATCAGCATGTCATACGAGGTTTTGAAGGAAGATCTGGAGACTATCGCTGAAAATCTGGCCTTAATGAATAAGCTCGACATTTATCCCATTCTTGTTTTAAATCTCCCTAAAAATGATCCGTCTTCCCCCTCTATTTTAAAGCGGAAATTCACCTTGCTTTCACGAAAACTAATAAAGGAAATCCGGCGCAACAAAGGCCATGTTCAGTTGGTTACCGATGTTTTTTACTGGCCGGAAGATAAACCCCGGGCACAGGTGAAAATCAATACCTCCCGGATTTTATCTGCCATGAGCCGAACCCAGATGCCGATTATTCATCTTGAAGGTGAAAAAAACGGCAAATCGTTGATGATGGATGGTGACACGCTGGCCAAAGCGCTGGTCAAACATATCAAGCCCAAAAAATATATGATTATTACGGAAGAAGGCGGCATCGTGGACCAGCAGGATCAGATTATTCCGTTTTTGAACGTGTCACATGATCGGGAATGGATTAATCTGGTTAGAAAAGACATGAAAAAACGGGTGAGGGAATTGCGGGATTTTGTGAAATCGCATCCATCAACCGCTTTGGTTGTGACGTCTCCAGATTATATTTTAAAAGAAATTTTTACGGTTAAGGGACAGGGCACGTTTATTAAACACCATGTTCTGGAATCGGAAACGGATATCAATTATTTAAGTAAGAAAAAGATTCGCTCCGTGCTTGAAAATGCGTTTGGGAAAACACTTGTGGATGGCTATTTTAACGATCCCATCAAATGTGTGATTTATCAAAAAGATTATGAAGGCATCGCCATTATTCAGGATTTAAACGGCATTCCTTATCTGGATAAATTTGCTGTGGACAAAATCTATGAAGGAACAGGGCTTGGAAAAAGTCTGTGGCAAAAAATCACCAGAAAATATGACAAACTGGTCTGGAGAGCAACGCCATCGAACTCGTTAAACAGTTTTTATATGCGTGAGTGTGACGGTTGTTTGAAGTTTGAACATTGGACCGTGTATTGGAGAGGATTGGACGAATCGGAAATTTTCAGCACAGCAAAACTGGCCTATAACAAACCCTCCACCCTGGTTCCTATTATCGATGCCAACCGCTAAAACACTTCTCTACCTGTTTACCACATCGTTCGAGCACCCGGGACTGGCCACAAAAGCCAAAGGCCAGGCCGAGGCTTTTTCAAAAACGTTTAAAGTTTCGCTACAGGATTTTCACTACAGCAGTCAGGATTCTGCACTTATCAAGGCTATAAAAGGGTGTTTGTTTTCTATCACAGGAAAATGGAAATCAATTCTGTCTAATACAGTGTACTGCCGTTACAATCCCAAATTTTTCTTTTTAACGCTTTGGCTTGGTTTTTTGTCTTCTTTTAAGCCGGTTTTTTTGGAACATAATATTGATTTAAGCATCGAACTGGCCTTTTTAAATCGACAGTTTGAGCTTAAACTGCATCATATTCTAATCGGGATACTGCGTTTTTTTCCCATCAAACATGTGGTGGTTACCAAAGAAATAGGGAGGACACTGGAAAAAAAAGGTATTCATCCCTCAACGATTATTTTTTGCCAGAACGGGTATGCCTTACCTGATATTTCTGCATCGGATTGTAACGAAGCCGCTTTGCAAACATTAAAAGCCTTTAAAGATTCATCTAAAAAATTAGGTATTTTTACAGGAAATGGATACAGATGGCATGGCCTGGAAGAAGTAATTGATTTGATTTCGGCGTACCCAGAGATACAGCTTGTTGTGGTTGGACCTTACCCGGAAAAACCCCACGAGTCGATTTTATGGCTGGGGAAACACAATCAGGCTACCGTGTTGTCATTGTATGCGGAATGCGATTTTGGAATAGGATCTTTCCGCTACGATATGATCGGGCTTACGGAAGCCAGTCCGTTAAAAACCAGGGAGTATCTGTTTCAGGGGCTTCCGGTTTTAATCAATTATTATGACTGCGCCCAGGATATACCGGAACTGAAACCCTATATTTTTCCGCCGGATCAGATTCAAAAAATGTTGGATACACACATAGACAAAGACAAAATCAAGAAAACAGCCCAACAGCATTTATCCTGGGAACAGGTTAGCCGTGGGTTGTTTAATCCTGGCTGAAGAATTGAGTGTAATAATCATTTAAAGCGGCTACCAGTCGTGCTCTGGATGCCTGATCTGGACACCGCTCCATTAATAAAAATTTAGCCTTATTTTCCTGAAAAAACTGTGGGATACACACTACACATGAAAATCGAGCTTCCTGCTCTAGAAGCTGCTCTTGTGACTGTACAGCGGCAGCATTTGATCCGTCATCATTTAAAGTCATATTAGTATCAGACGCTAACCCTATCATTTTGACATAGGTTTGATGCGAAAAATTATGAGCATCCTGATATAACGTATTCACCCACTGATATTTAGCACCAGCAATATTCCATAAACCCGGATTTTGAATACGGGCTTGAATAATCAATGTTAACAGGGAAACAATCCCAGAAAAGTGGACAGACTGTTGAGCCCAGCGCTGTTCTGTACGCAACTCCTTCTCTTTTAGCTGATTAGCTTTTCTTACACCCAATAATGCATCATCCCATCCTTGAAAAAAACCAACTAAAGAGGATTGACTGGCTTTTGCGGCTTTAAATGAAGCAAAAAAAGCACCCCAGTTTTTAACCTTATTTTTTGGAGTAATTAACAAAAGTCGGGCTTTAAAAACGTCTAACTCTTTCCATTTATCTTGCTCATCTTTAGCCAAATTCTCAGGAGCATGATCTTGCTGACAACGAGGACAACACACCTTAGAACTGGTTGAAATAGCCTTCCAGTCAGAGGCATCAACGACAACCTCACCCTTATCGCTACACACAAATTTAACAGGATTTAACATAAAGCCTGTGCCTAAAAAAGACTCAAACCCAGATAAATAATCGGAAAGGGTTGCCCAGTTTTCAGCCGTAAGCTGTCTAAAAAACAAGGTGCCCGAAACGATATCTTGAACCAGTGTACGTCCATCATGCTCTGGAGTTTTTCTTTTTTGCAGAACAGAATCCACCTGTATGGCCAACACTTTTTTCATCATACTCTCCTTAAGTCAGGTTTTAGGCCAGCGTACTAAAATCAGATCCGTCACGAAGCGGATCCAGTTTTGGATAATTTTTCTTATCCTGCTTGATATTATCGATCATCTGATTCAGCATCGCAGCTTCTGAAAGCGGATCTCGTTTGATTTCATTTGGTTTTGACGGCACCTGTGAGGCTTCTTTTGAATGATGTTGGATATCAACAACGGAAAAATGCTTGTCGTTTACAAGTCGCAACGGTACGGAAATGGGCTGGGAATTTATAATTTCGTAGGCTAAAAACTCTGGGCGTTTGGTGTCTCGCAAGCCTACAATGAAGTGGTATTTTTGACCTGTAGCAATGTCTTGTTTGGATGGATAAGCGGCGGCGTTTGGATGCGTGTGATATACACCGTAATAGGACATGTTGTGTTTTTTAAAAAACTCGTGGGCGCGTTGAAAATCGTCGGAATTCACGCCAAACGTATCGGTTTTATTGAATAAATATTGATTAAATGTGGGCAGAATCGCCTGGATAAGAAAGTCTTTACCGCCCAAAAACCCGCCGGATTCCTGAGGATAATTGGTTAAAGCCTGCTTGATAATAATATCGTAATGGCGTTGGGTTATTCTAAACTCTAACGGAGAGCTCATGTTTCACTTGAGAAATAATGGAGGTGATAGAGGATTGAGCCACCGACAACATGCCTGCAAACTGCTCTGAAGAAAACGGATTTTTCTCGGCTGTGCCCTGAATTTCCACAAAAGCGCCGGATTCTGTCATAACCACGTTCATATCTACATCGGCGTTTGAATCTTCTTCGTAACATAAATCGCAGCGGATCTCGCCATCGATAATACCCACGCTGACTGCCGCTAAAAATTCCTTAATCGGAGATTTCGGCATAACGGTTGTGCGTTGGAGATGAGCTACCGCATCATACAATGCGATCATACCGCCGGTGATAGCGGCAGTACGAGTTCCACCGTCTGCCTGAAGCACATCGGCATCAATGTGAATGGTTCGTTCTCCCAAAAGACTCATATCTACAACGGCTCGCAACGAACGGCCAATCAGACGTTGAATTTCGTGGGTACGGCCAGATTGCTTTCCCTTATTTACTTCCCGTTGAGCCCTGGTATGTGTTGAAGACGGAAGCAAACTATATTCAGCCGTCAGCCAACCTTCTCCGCTGTCTTTTAAAAACGGAGGGACGCGTTCCTCGATGGAGGCTGTGCATAAAACCTTGGTATCCCCATAAGAAATAAGCACCGAACCGGGAGCATATTTCGTATAGTTTCTAATAATCGTTAATGGGCGAGGCTGTTCCTGTGGTCTATCCTGGCGTTGTGTCATCCTGAGGTTCCTTCTCTAAAAATTCTCGTCCGTTTTCAATATGTTTTTCAAATTTTGTAAGATCTTTTTGCATTTTTGAGACGACCAGCTGCAAATTGGCTAAAACCTGGTCGGCATATTCGTTGGCACCGGCACGGACTTTATCGGCCTTGGCCACAGCTTCCTGTACCACCTGGGCTTTTTCCACGGCTGTTAAGTAGGGGTCGGCCTGTTCTCCCAAAGGAATCTGGCCTACCTCCACACTTTTTCTGATCATATTTTCACTGCTTTGCAGCGCCAATCTAATTTTTTTTATCAATTGAAGCACCCGTTTTTGATCAATCACCACATTTTGTGTAAACGGCATGCGATTCGCTTCCACAATCATGGCTTCCAAAGCATCCATCATTCCTAATAATTCGTTCATACCGCAAACTTTCTTTTCAGTTCCTGCTGAATAAGTCCAGGTACAAAATCTGTAATATTTCCATTAAAACTAGCCACCTGTTTTACCAGGCTTGAACTCAAATACGAGTATTTATCATCTGTCATTAAAAATACAGTATCCAGTTCAGGGCACAAATGACGGTTGGTTAAGGCCATTTGAAATTCGTACTCAAAATCCGACACGGCACGAAGGCCCCTGATAATGGTAAAAATGGATTTCTTTTTCGCATAATCGATTAAAAGACCTCTAAAACCTTCAACAAAAACGCCTGGTTTCCCGTGAAACAGTTTTTGAATATGATCGATACGCTCTTCAACTGAAAAAAGAGAGTTTTTACCTGGATTTTGAATCACAGCAATATGGATTTCGCCGAACAGCTTATACGCACGCTCAACCACGTCCAAGTGGCCGTTTGTAATGGGATCAAAGCTTCCGGGATAAATGGCTTTTTTCATTATGTTGTTGCCTTCTCAAAAAAAGAAAGACAGGCGTCTCCGTAGGTATAGTTTTTGGTAAAAGTGAGGGAATCGACGGTGGATAAGGTTACTGATTTCTTATGTTCACAGACAACCAATCCATTGGGTTTTAGTATATCAAAGGCTGATATGGCCAGCAACGCATCGGCGTAATATGAGGCTACCCGTTTTAGATCTTTGGGGTGGTCTTTTTTTCGAGAGCGCAGATTTTTGGGAACCCTAACGCCGTGTGGAACCATGTCTAAAAAAGGCTGATCATCCTCTTCGTCATAAAAAATCTGGTTGGAGGCTATGCTACGGCTTTTTTTATGAGCATATTTAGCCGGAGCTTCCCAGGGAGGATCCATAAAAATAATATCGAAGGTTTTTTTTGTTTGTCGTAAAAACTGGTTCACATCAGAGCTTATTATAATGGTATTTTTACAGGCGCTATTATGGGAAGACAGGTACTTAAAATTATCAAAAATAAACTGTGTGTCTTCATCTATAAAGGTTACGGATTCGGCACCTCTGGATAAGGCTTCAAATCCAACAGCTCCTGTTCCTGAAAACAAATCCAGAATATGCGCGCCTTGAAGATAAGGATTAAGGATGCTGAACAACGCCTCTTTTACTTTGTCCTGTGTAGGCCTGAAACGCTGATCGAGAGGATAAGACAGTGGAAGCCCTTTAAAAACTCCAGATAAAATCTTCATTTCTGCCACTGCCTAAAGACAACTGCACGGGTACCTACAAAATTGACAACGGCTCCAATACCAAGACCCAGCGCATTAATACTAAGCTGATGCGCCGTCCAGACATGAATGCTAAGTAGAGATTGAATGATCGTCAAACGAACTGAAAATCCCACCAGAGACACCAGAAAAAACAAGGTATAACTGACCACAAACGCATTACGTTGGGCATTTGGAAAGGTAACAAGTCTGTTTAAAAGAAAGTTGGAGGTCAGCGCCGCACAAAAACCGATAACGGCACACAGACGGATATCCCAGGACAGACTTAATCGAAGCAAAGTTACCACCCCAAGATCGACCAAAACGCCTGACGATCCAACCAGACAAAAGATAAAAAACTCTAAAAAAGTAGGAAATTTATAACGATACAGCTGCCAGACATGAATAAGATATTGCCACTGTTCTTTTAATCCCATTTTGCTTTGCCCTAGAACACGCTCATAAAATACGATGGGAACTTCTTTTAGTCGTAAGGCCGGATGTTTGATAATGATTTCCAGACCAATTTTCCAGCCGATAGGATTTAAAACTGTTGTATCGAGCATGCTGCGGCGAACCGCAACAAAGCCGCTGGTGGCATCGGTCATGGCTGTGATTCCAACGGTGAACCAGGCCGCAATTCTGGAAATCCATTGGCGATATAATGGCCAACCCACCATGCCTCCGCCTTTGATATAACGGCTTCCAACGGTAATATCAGCATCGTTATTCAAAATCGGTTTTACCATGGCCCCAATAGAGTCAACAGGGTGGCTTCCGTCAGCATCCATTACCATGCACACGGTGGCTTCGGACAATGAAAATCCGGCCAGTACGGCGGAAGAAAGACCTCGTTCGGTAGTACGCTTCAATACTCTTACAGAATAAGAGGATGCCAACACCTGAGCCGCTTCAGCGGTTCCATCAGGAGAGTTATCATCAACAACAATAACCTCACCCTTCAAGTCTGCTTTTTGAAGCGCTTCAAAAATACGCGGAATGAGGACGCCCATATTTTCGCGCTCATTATAGGTAGGTAAAACAATACTTAAATCATAGTGTGGCTGTGTCATAATCGCGTAAAAAGTGAGAGTAGTATAGAGGACTTGACCTAAAAAGCATAGCTTTACTATAATTTTCAATCCAATATAGTTGGCCGTTTTTGGAATTCGCACTCTTTTAAACGTAGTACAGCCAGCTTAATACTCCACCTCACTAAGGAAAACGGTTATGAAAAGAACCTTTCAACCCAATCAAAGAAAACGCAAAAAAACCCATGGTTTTTTAGTAAGAATGAGAACTGTTGGCGGTCGCAGAGTGATTAACTCCCGTCGTAGAAAAGGTAGACATCGTTTAGCCGCATAGGGCTTTCCTTGTTTTCTTTTCCTCAAGTCGATCATATTAAACATCAAAAACATTTTCAGTTTGTTTTTGATAATGCTGTTCGCATTGAAAGCAAAGCCGTTAGAGTATTTTACGCAAACGCGCTTGGTCAGCAGGCACAATCAGCCTTTATTGCCAGCAAAAAAGTAGGCAAGGCCGTTGCAAGAAACAGAGCTAAACGATTGTTAAAAGAATTTTACAGACTGAATCGACACAAACTTAAACATAATATGGATATTATATTTAGCGCCAAAAAAGGGATTCTGGAGCTGCCTTATGCGGCAGTGGAAGCTCAGCTGTTCTGGCTTTTCAGAAAGAACGGGCTTGTAGCATGAAGACTCTTTTTATAGGCATTATCCGTATTTATCAGAACACGTGGTCAAAAATGACGCCTCCAAGTTGTAGGTTTTATCCCTCATGCTCGGAGTACACCATTCAGGCCATTGACACATACGGGCTGGGAAAAGGGATTGTTTTAGGCGTTAAACGTATTTTAAAATGCCATCCGTTTCATCCGGGAGGCATAGATTTAGTAGGAGAACATCATGACCATCATCACAGATCTTGTTGAGAAAATTTTTATACCGTTCCTGTCTTTTTCATACAGCATCGTACCTAATTACGGGATTGCAATCATTGCTTTAACACTTATCGTTAAAATCATTTTCTATCCACTTACACGCAAACAGTTTCAATCCATGCAGGCCAACGTTAAGCTGCAGCCGGAAGTTAAAAAAATCCAGGAAAAATATAAAGATAATCCTCAAAAAACCCAGGCCGAATTAATGGCATTATGGAAAGAACACGGCATTAATCCGTTATCAGGCTGTCTTCCAACCTTGGTTCAGATTCCATTTTTCTTTGCGATTTACGCCACAATGACCAGCAAAACCTTTCTTGCTATGTTAGCTCAACCGGGTATTAACCCCGGATTTCTTCCGTTTTGGCTAACCAATCTGGGCGTTAAAGATCCATTTTTCATTTTACCGGTGGCAATCGGATTATTAACCTGGTGGTCTCAAAAGCTATTTGTGACAGATCCTCAACAAGCAAAGTTATTTATGTTTATGCCTATTTTAATGGGCTTTATTTGTTTTAGAATGCCAACAGGGGTACTTATCTATATGGTGGTATCACAACTGGTTTCCAGCATTCAGCAATACATCATGATGAAAAGAGCATCGTAAGGAGACACACATGGCAGAAAAAAAAGGCTTTTTTAATTTTTTATCCAGATTAACCGGAAAACAGGCTCCTACTTTTACGGTAGAGGAAGATGCGCAGCGGACTTATGCCAAGCAGCAGGAAGCTTTATCACAGCACACTGAAGACAGTCGGGATATCCCGGTTGAAACAAAACCTACAGCGCCAGAGTTATCTCCAGAGGTTCTGCAATTTGTTAAAGAAAAATTATCAGAGATTCTAACACTTACAGGATTTGGCGGAGACGTTACTTTTACATTGTCTAACGAAGAAAAACTGGCTCTTGAAATTACAAACTGCCAGGATGTGGGACGTGTTATCGGTAAAGATGGCTCTACACTTGAAGCCTTACAAACTCTGCTTCGTGCTTTTATCTTCAAAAAATTCGGGCTTAATCCTCGTGTAAATATTGATATCGAAGAGTACAGAAAAAAACGTGAAGACATGTTAAAATCCCATGCCATCAGAGCCGCTAAAATGGTAGCTGTTAAAGGTAAAAAAATGGATTTAAAACCGATGAATCCTGACGAAAGACGTTTGATTCACAGCATGTTTCAGCACGATAAAAAAATACGCAGCTACAGTGTAGGCGATGGCGTATACAGACACATTGTTCTTGAAAGACGCTATTCACAAAACCCAAAATGAATACAATAGCTGCTATTTCCACGCCTCTTGGAATTGGGGGCGTGGGTGTTATACGTTTGTCTGGCCCAAAAGCCTTATCCATTACGGAAAAATTGCTTGAAAAGCCCCGCACCCTGTCTCCCCGCTATGTTCATTTTTCACGTTTAATTCACCCTGTAAAAAAAATACTCCTCGATGAAGGTTGTATCATTTTTTTCCAAGGCCCGGCCTCTTACACCGGCGAAGACGTTGTAGAGTTTCATCTGCACGGAAACCCCATTGTTTTAAAAGCCGTTCTGGATGTTTTATTAGAGTGTGGAGCCACACTAGCAGGCCCCGGAGAATTTACAAAACAGGCCTTTATTAACGGCAAACTGGATCTGACAAAAGCGGAAGCTGTGGGAGATATTATCCATGCCAAAAACTCGGCTGAGTATGGTGTGGCTGTTGGACATTTAAAAGGAAAACTATATACCCAAATTCGCAAGCTTCGTGCCGGATTGATGCTGCTTTTGGAACAAATGGAAGGCTCCATTGATTTTCCTGAAGAGGTGGATGCCATTGAACGCCCGGTTTTAATGACCACCATGGCCGAATACCTGCAACACCTTCAACAACTTCTGGATCTTCAGGATTTTGGGAAAACGATTCACCACGGCGTGCAATGTGTGATTGTGGGAAAACCGAATGTTGGAAAATCATCATTGTTGAATGGATTAATTGGGGAAGAACGGGCTATTGTTAGCACCATTGCCGGAACAACCCGGGATTTTATTGATGTACAGATTGAACTTGGGGGTGTTCGATTTGAGTTTATCGATACCGCAGGCATTAGAAAAGCCAACGATAAAATTGAACATTTAGGGATTAAAAAGATTACCCAGCTCCTCAAAAAAGCGGATGTTATTTTATGGGTTGTCGATCAATCCAGACCTTTTGATGCCGAAGATGAAGCCATCTATCTCAAATTAAAAAACAAAAAAAATGTCTGGCTTTTAAAAAATAAGCAGGATAAAAAAGAGAAACTAAAACTGCCTTTTTCGATTCCAAAATCCTGGAAAACAACGTCGTTGTCTCTAAAAAAAGAACAGACTATTTCCGAGCTTAAGCAGCTGTTATATTCAGAGTTTTCAGAAAAACTGAAAGACGTTGATCTGGATATGCTGTGCAACAGTCGCCAAATGGATTGCCTTAAAAAATCAGCCGACAGATTGCGTCATTTATGCAGCAGCGCAGAGGCCGGATTCGAAGACGCCATGCTGGTTATCGACCTCAAAGAGGCCGTTTTAGCATTGGGAGAACTAACAGGAGACGATGTCACCGAAGAAGTTCTGGACGGCGTTTTTGCACGGTTCTGTGTTGGAAAATAGCCTCAACAATCAGCTTAGGCAGACTCTAAAAGTTCGTGCCAGCATAAATCCAACTGTTGAATATGGGTTTGTAAGGTCAAAATATCCTGCAGGGCTTTTTCTTTATGCTCTGGCGTCACGATAGGACAGTCTTCGATTAGAGATCGAAACGAACTGAGCTGCTCAACCATATCCTGAGGATGCCAAGCTTTTTGAATTAGATCGACAATATGATCACAATCGGATTGGCCTTTCTCAAACACACTCATCAGCTGTTTTGTAAAAAGCTGCTGGAGAACAGGCATCGGGATGGAATGAGTTTCCGCAAGATGTTCAAATAAGTCGGGATCGGATTGAACCTCTTTAACCAGATTTTTTTCCTGGGTCTGTCTCGCCGGAGACGGGTTGCATTCTTCTTCAAACCAGAACGCCTGGAAAAAATCTACAACCTGAAACAATGCTTTTCCAAATGTATTATAAAACAGTGTCACCATAACGAGGGTCTCGGATACCATTTTGCAGGTTTCTGTACACTGGGCTACAAATCTAAAGACCTGGCTAAAGGATTGAGTATATAACAGCCATCGGGATTGATCCGTAAAGGTTTTCATTACATCGTGATAGGGAGGCATATCGGCGTCTTTGAATAAGAAATGTTCACCACCTTCGGACAACTGCGTGGATGACAGCTGTGGAACAGTTAATGCACCGGCTGGAACCTGGGAAGGTGTACCAGGATGTGGAGCCGCAACAGTCGCCGCGGTTGATACATTTTTTTTCAAATACGTTAAAATTTGTTTGGTTAATAAATGAATACCCATCAATCCTGATGGAATAGATTGAAGCTCTTTAATAACATCTCGCAAATCCGCTAAATATTGAGCCATCTGAGCTTTAGTTGGATTGCCTTGAAGTGCAGGTAATCCAAAATTCACTTCTCCGGGTTGATCTCCGTTCAAAATCGTTTCAAGCTCCGATGCCACTCTGACTCCGTCCAGAACCTTTAAAAACAGCTCTCCCGGATGGGTATACTTAGCCTCTTCCACAACCTGCTTCACATGAAGGGATAATGCCGAACACTGTAAATTTTCCAAGGCCAGATGCTGACGGATATTGCTGGGCAAATCCTTTGAAAACGCAACAAACAGGGCAAACAAAGACTGGCCCCAGTACTGTCCTTCAGGCATTTCTCCATTAGCTTTTGAAGCCGTTGACGACACGTACAGATCCCGGCTGACTTTGGCCAACGATTCCAAAACCGTATTCCACCAGACCTGTGATTGCTGTGATGATACGGTTTCCGTTTTTTGAAACGTCAAACCCGTCAAATCCTGCAGATTATCCAACATTTTTTGTGAGAGTTGCAGCGGATGTTGCTGCGCTACTCGTTGCTGCTCAGGCATTAAGGCTATAGGCATTGCCGGTTGATTCACTGTGGTTCCCCCCCTCAGTTTTTCATTAAAAAATATTAAGACGCTGTACGGTTAAATAGACATCTCCTTTTCATAAACTCTTGCCTTTTTCTGATCCAGATCTTCTAAAACGTTATGGATACGCTCAACAAGTTCAGACAAATCCTCCAATGGTTTTGGCTGAGCATTATCCGTAAAGTTATAGTCGGTTAATCCGAACTGCAAAACGCGTTTATAAAACGGTTTTTTCTCAGCAAACATCAACTTTTCTGAATCGACAACCAGGCAATAATATTCCTGATTCTCCATGCGGGACACATTGATGTTGGTGATAAACAGACATTTTGCGTGAGGGATTGTGCGTTTGCGCAGTAACTCGATGTGACGTAAAAACGAATGAGCAGACATCAGAAATCCCCCCTTTCTAATTTTCTTAAACGATGTAATTTAAGACGTGGTTTTTAAATGGTGTAAGCTACCATTTCCCCAAATCGTTTTCTTTGAAACATCCCCCCCTTTTGAGAATGCTTTAAGCTTTTGGTGCTAATGCAAAAAGCTGGTTCAATCGTTTTTCAGGGCGTGCTGTCCATGCTTTTTTGTGGTAGGCATAACCTGCGATTAACGGCAGTGCCAACGTAGCTTCAGCGAATACCATTTGTTCGTAAACGGTATCCACTTTTCCCCATGAACAGGCTTCTTTTAAGGTAGACCCGGATAAAGCACCGTCGCGCTCATCGGCAACAGTCACCTGTACCGCATATTTATGCATTGGAACATCCTGACCGATAATTTCAGCCGCAACAACGATGTCCTGTACAAAATTCTTTGGAACACCGCCACCCATCATAAAGATACCGGATTCTTTTTTCTCTGTTTTAATTTTAGTGATTTCCAAAAAGTCAGCTGCAGAATCAAGCGTCACTTTTGGACCTGAAGTGTGATATTGATGGTGAACAAGTCCGAAACCAGCCGAACAATCTGAAAATGCCGGAACAAAAATCGGAACATCTTTTTTGAAGCAGTTGTACACAATCGAATCTTCACGGGATGCTTTGTATTTATCATCCTCTAAAAATCGTCCCATTTCCTGAACAAACTCACGCGAGCTGTACGGACGACGTTCAAGTTTGTCGCAAATTTGAGCGATAGTATCGTCGCAGATACGTAAATCTTCTTCGTCGATGTAAGTGTCATAAATACGGTCGATCATTAACTCACGAAGCTCGTGATCGTTAACAAAAGGCGTTCCCTGATAATGATAAAAACCAAGGGCCTCAAAGAAATCCTGATCCACAATGTTTGCACCGGTAGAAACGATGGCATCCACCATGTTGTTTTGCACAAGCGTGTTTACCACTTTTTTCATACCTGCGCTTATTAAAGATCCAGCCAAAGTCAAAAACACCACACAGTCTTTATCTTCCTGCATCATGTTAAAAATCTGGGCCGCTCTGTTTAAATTACGCGCCTGAAACGCTGTTTTCCCCATCGCTTCAACCAAAGGCACAACGTTATGTTGGGTGATATCCAGATGAACCACTTTATCTTTTAAATACTCTTGTTTAGTAGGCATAATGCACGTCTCCCTGATCAAAAAAATTATCAGGATTTTACCATAAGTGCTTTAGTATCTGAATACCCAGCGCTGGTAGATAAAGAAATGCACCATGATGGCGATTAAAATCCCTATAAGCGCATTTGGCAGATACGAAAGTCCATAACAGACACCCGCATAAAACGACCCAATTCTAAGCAAAAAAGAGGCCGCTGACACCATATGAAACAGGCCAAGGCGTTTCCATCGGCTGTATTGGCGTTCGGCACCTTCGATAACGATTCTCCAGGTAAAACGGGAATGCAGATAAAATCCAACCAAAATGGATAATTCAATACTTAAAATATGCGCAACCTGTTGAAGGGTCGGAGTGTTAAATGAAAATAACTCTACAAGCACAATAAGTCCAAGCAGCTGACTTGCGGCAATCAACAATCCTGACAACACATATTTTACGGTTTGAGCCAGCCATGCCGTGTTATAGAAAATAATGCACCAAAAAGCTCGGAAGGCGTCTTTTAATCCGATTTTTTTACCTTCGTCGTAGGTTCGGCCGAAGTAGGAAATGCCCAGTTCAAAGACACGGATATTCTGGGTGCGGGACAAATGACCGATTTTTGCTGTGATTTCAGGGTCAAATCCGAAGCGGTTTTCTTCGATGACGATTTGATTCAAAACCGGGCGGGTGACCACTTTGTAGCAGGTTTCCACATCGGTGAAGTTAAGATCGGAGAACATATTGGACATCAAAGTGATCATGCCGTTTGCAACACGATGCCAGAAATACAGAACCCGGTGAGGTCTTCCACCTAAAAAACGGGAGCCGTACACTACATCGGCTTTGTCATCCACTATAGGCTGTAATATTTCGATGTATTCATTTGGATCATATTCCAGATCCGCATCCTGAACCAGAATAATATCGCCGGTGCACACAGAAAAACCTGTACGCATGGCCGCGCCCTTACCCTGATTTTTCTCATGATGCCTCACGATAAAACCGTCTCTCGATTCAAACTCTTTTAACACACCAGCCGTATTGTCTTTGGAGCAATCATTCACCAGTACAATTTCTTTTTCCAGACCGGCCTGAACGGGGGCATCCAACACCTTTTGGATCAAATCCTTCAGGGTTTTTTCTTCATTATAAACAGGGATAACAATAGATAAACGTGACATTATGACAATCCTTTTTCAAAGGTTATGGCTTTACCTTTTATCGACTCGAAAAACTGCCCTTCCCTATAGACCATTTGGCCGTTTACAAAAGTTGCTATCGGGGCGCCTTGCGTGACCCAGCCGTTAAAGGCCGACCATTTTACCTTTGTATGTTGGGTTTTATTCTCGATGGTTCGTCTGGCTTTTGTATCGACCAGGATCAAATCGGCATCGTAACCCACCGCAATTTTACCTTTATGTTTCATGTTAAACACTCGTGCCGGCGCTTCGCTCATCCAGCGTGCAACGTCGTGAATGGAGCATAATTTTTGATTCATTAGCGTGAGGATCAGCTGCAGACTGGTTTCAACACCGGGCATTCCGGAATGAGCTTTTCCAAACGGTTGCGCTTTTTCTTCGAGAGTATGCGGCGCATGATCGGTAGCGATACAATCCACGATGCCATCTTTTAAGGCCAGCCATAACGCTCGGGTATGCCTGTCGCTTTCACGGATTGGCGGATTGATTTGAACCAGCGTTCCAAGTTCTTCGTATAAATCCTGACCAAACAACAACAAATGTTGAGGCGATACTTCCGTCGTCACCAGCGTTCCAGCTTTGTGTTGACGTAAAAACTCGGTCTCTTCCTGCGTTGTCAGATGACAAATATGCAGTCTTTTTTTATGTTTTTCAGATAGAGAAACAGCTAGTTGAGTGGCTTTTAATGCAGCCTCCGGCGTTCTGATTTTTGTATGATCAAAAACGGAGGTCGATCCTTCAAATTTTCGCTTATTGTCCAAAACCATAGCTTCATCTTCGGCATGAACCGCAATGAGATGAGACGTTTCGGAAAAAATAGGATCCAGATCTTTTTCGGTTGCAACCAAAAGCGAACCGGTTGAGGATCCCATAAAAATCTTGATACCAGCCACACCGTGTACCCGGCGCAGCTCATCCAGATTATCGGTTGTTGCTCCAATATAAAATCCATAATTAATTAAAGATGTTTTGGATGCAATGTCATGTTTTTTATCAATTTCGTGCTGGGTTGTTGCAAGAGGCGTGGTATTTGGCATATCCAGAAACGAGGTTACACCCCCGGCTGCTGCGGCCTTACTTCCTGTTTCAATCGTCTCTTTTTGAGGAGAGCCGGGATCTCTGAAATGCACATGAGGGTCGATAACGCCTGGCATCACAACCAACCCTGTTTCTTCAATCACCTGTTCAGCAGACACATTCAAGCTGGGCCCGAGCTGGGTAATCTTCCCGTTTTCAATCAGAATATCGCCTTCCCGAAGTGTTCCATCCGGTAAAACGATGGCGCTTTTTTTAATCAATACGGACTCTATCATGATATTCCTTCCAAAATTTCCGCTGCGGCTCTATCCAAAACACCGGGTTCTCCCAGGTCTTTTTGAACTTTGGCCAGTTCCTGATGAATCCACTGATACTGATGCGGATCATTCAGCCACTCCAACGCCTTGTCGGCAATAGACTGTGGCTTCAGCTTTTCCTGAAAAAACTCAGGCAGAATTTCTTTATTAACAATAAGATTAGGCAGACTTAAAAACGTAACCCTGGACAGCTTTTTTTCCATAAAAGTTTTAATCAGCCAGTACGACATGGGCGAAAACTGATAGCCAACCAGACAGGGTTTTCCCAGAATGGCATGTTCAAGCGTAACCGTTCCAGATACAACCAGAGAAAAATTGGAATGAGACATAATATTGATGCTGCCTTCAGCCAAAGTCGCCGAAAGTCCTGATTCCGCACACAATTTTTTTATTTCCGGCTCAAAATGTGGCGAGGCAACAGAAATGACAACCTGAACATCAGGGCGTTGATTTACAATGAGTTTTGCAGCCTGAAACAAAGCTGGAGCAGTTAGATTGAGTTCCTGTTTTCTGGATCCTGGGAAAATGGCCACAATAGGACGGGAAGCATCGAGGCTGTATTGAAGACAAAAGGCATCTTTGGATAAGGTGGGATGTGTTGTATCCAGAAGCGGGTGGCCAACATACGCCACTTTGGCGCCCAGTTTTTGATAAAAGTCATACTCAGGTTTAAAGATGGATAAAATGAGATCGGTAAGCTCTGAGACTTTTTTTCCACCGATTTCTGTTCCCCACAACCACTCTTGAGGGGCAATGTAATAGGCTGTTTTGATGCCCAGCTTTTTGGTTAGCTTGAGGATGAGCATGTGGAAACCCTGATTATCAATCGGGATAAAAACATCTGGGCGGCGCTCGTCCAGCCATTGTTTAATGGTAAAGTATGTGGATAAAAACTTGGGTAAAAACCGTAACGGTTCAATCAACCCGATGGTGCTGAAACGGGTAATATCCGCAATAATATGCACGCCAGCGGCTTTCATTTTAGGGCCACCCATCCCCCAAATTTCCAGGTTCGGATCTGCCTTTTTCAAGGCTTTAGCCAAGGCTGCACCATGCATATCACCGGACACTTCTCCGGCGGAGATAAAAACTGTTTTGATAGACATGAACCTATTATAGGGTTCTGTTATAAAATAGCCAATGTACTAGTGAGTCAGATACACCCCTACAAATTCAGATAGCCGAACGGCTGCCTCTTTATGTGTATGAAACTGGCTTTGCATGGTCACATGAACCGGGCTTGGCACCATTACCACATCAGCACCGGACATGACTTTTTTAACAGTGAGCCTGGAATCGCCGTAGGTGTCGCCGTCTGATAGCACGCACAAAACCGAGTTATGAAAATGAGTTTTGCCTTTTGGAATCCCACAGATTTTATCAGATACTTTGGACGAGAACGCCAAAACATCCAAAATAGCGGGCACATAAAAATAATCAAACCAGTACTGACGCTGTTCCATGGTTTTGTTTTTAGGATTGCCACTTTTCTCCTGAACATGACTTAGCAGTGAACGTATTGGGGATCCTACCCACTTTGCACTTACCCACCATCCCAATGTTCTGTTTAAAAAAGACTGATCAAAAATATACGGATCATGCACAATCACACGGGTTTTGGGTTGAAGCTGATTCTCTAAAGTAAGATCCAACACCAGCGCACCCCCAAAGGAAATACCAAACATCACTACATTTTCAGGGGGAACACCTTGTTTCAACACCTCGTTATACACAGTCAAAACCTTTTGCCGCATTTGTTCAGGAGTCGCCTCTTTAAAGCGTTGTACATGCTGTCCATCCAGTTTTAAATCGTAAACATTCACAAACACTGGCGTATACGACTGCATGGGCCCGAAACGCTTGATATTTTCCCAAATAATTTGAGATTCTTTAATTGTCGCACTATAGCCATGTACAAAAATAATGACATGTCGTTTGGTGTTCAAAGCCGATTTTGCAGGGATTAAATCAGCCTCAGTAACCAGCTGGGGAAGCATTTTGGTTTCCAGCGGTAAAAACTCGGTTTTTGCTGAAAGCGATACGGTCAGACATAAAACAAAAAACATTATCCATTTTTTTAACATAAAAAGTCTCCATTATTTTCGTCTACTGCGGTATGCTATGTACATTATACTCTCAAAAAAAAAAGAATCTAAACTAAAAGTAGGGAAAAAAAATGACAGACGACGAGCTTTTATTGCACTATATAGGGGTAGCCGAGACCATCAGTGATATGTTCAACCCCATGATCGAAACCGTTGTATTAGACTACAGAACCAGCAACCCCGCCATCAAAGCCATTTTCAACAACAAACTAACAGGACGAAAAGAAGGACACCCCACCTCAGATTTAGGCAGGTTACGTATCCAGGGAAAAGTTCCAGACAAACTGGTTAACTATCCCAATAAAGGAGCTCAGGGCCAGGTTTTAAAATCCACCTCTCTTGCCATTAGAAATGCAAAGAAAGACCTCATTGGCGTTCTAAGCATCCACTGGGACATCAGCATGTTCAATCAACTCTCCCAATTTTTAGATTTAATTGTAGCCACAAAAGAAAACGCCATTTTAAAAGACAAAGAAAATTTCTTTTATGAGGAATCTTTAAGTGACATTCAAAAAATGATTGAAAAAATGATCCTGGAGAATGGATTTAACAAAAACAGACTGATTAAAAAACAACGTGAATTTATTATGACTGAGTTGCTGAAAAAGAAAGTGTTTGTGCAAAAAAAAGCGATATCTACGATTGCATTTGAGATAAATGTATCCAGACAATGGATTTATCAGTGGTTGAAGAAGAATAAGGAAAAAGAGTTGATGTGAGAGATTTGGCTATTCGTTAACAAGACCATATTTCGAAGCTTCAATTGCCAGTCGCTCTTTAAATTTTTTCCATTGTCTCTCTTCACTACTTTTTGTACCAGATTGCCCAAATTTAGGCTCAGTCATAATCAATGAATGAGCCTTATTTGTTTCAGTAGGATCATATTGAATATCATGAAAACGATCCTGAGATAATGAAATTTTCCTAACATCACTAGCCATCAATTGAAAGATTTTATCTGAGTCTCTCTGTTTCAATTGCTTTATGGAAAGCGTTAATTTTTTTCTATCCACTGAAGGTTGAAAATTTCTATCATTAAAAACTGTCTTCTGAACTTTTAATATGCCATTTTCAACTTTGAAAGCAGGTTGGGGAGGATCTAGCCTAGTATCAGGATCAGGTGAAGATCTATAAAGAATTTCGTTATCCTCAATAAAATCCATAGGTCTACACAAATATCCATTTAGCTAAAGTATATTGACCAGAAACAGGTAGATTTGAGAAGATTTCAATCTCAAACTCTGGATTGGAGTCTATATTACTGATTTTCGTATACTCCACTTCAGACTCATAAAAATCCAATGTTAGCTTCTTGTTGTCTTTCCACCATTCACATACAATATTTCCATATTCGTCTGCACTTATTGCCGGTAAACACCAGCATAAATTATAAAAACAAACTAACTCAAAAATCTTCAACAACCATATCTTTGCATTTTTAACAGATTTCCATTGAGGAGCATCTGAGCCATGGCTATCCCAATTTTGTGGCCAAACAGATACGGCATTCAAGGCATCCATCAACTCTTCCCAATTTCGCGCAACGGCTGCTTTCTCATTACTATAGAGTGAATCTTCGTATGGAGTCTCTGCGGAAGAAGACGTCATCTTTGTATTATGAGGGAAATAATAAAGCTTAGACTGGCTATCATTTCTTTGCTGAAATGGAGTCACAGAAGATTGAACAGCAACACAACTCATTGAATAATCTCCCTTACAGAATCTCTAATAGCAGACTCAAAAATTTGATTTTTTTGTTGCCTTAATATCTCTAGTCTTTCCCATAATCTATCTGAATCAGGATCAAATTGTTTTACATCAAAAACATCAATATCAAGTATAAAAGAAAGGTTTAATGGTTTTTTTGGAGGGACAATAGACTGTGTCAGAATAGCTAAACCACCCTGCTCTTTTTGTGGGATCTGAACCTGCATAAGAAAACCTGACAATTCAACATCATTTCCATCAAAAACACGAGGGTAAACATTAAAATAATCTTCTATTTTTAAAATAGGGCTCCCCATTGGAATATCAATTCTATTAATATAGCGAACTGCTTCTCGGGTAATTTCTTTAGGTTTAAAAATATCACAATATAAAGTCCAAAATTTTTTTGCTTGAGCTTGAAAATCTTCCCAATCCGTATAAGAATTCAATATACTGAAAGTAAAACCTCGTTCCTTAACCTGTAAAACAAAATTTTTATCTTGGGTCTCAAGACGAATACCAATTTTTTTTCTTGAATTTTGAAAAGTGTTGGACGTAGGTTCAATTAAAAACTGAGCCGTTATTTCTTGAAGGTCAGATTTAGAAGAAAAATCCTGAGTTAGAGTATGTTTTTGGATAGTGTCATAAAATGAATCAGAAAACTCATCACAAGGTATAACTTGAAAATCTATAAGAGCTTCAATAATAGGAGCATTTTTGTATGTTTTTAGCTTAGACATATGTATACTATCTTCTTAAAAGAATTTTAAACCAACTATACGTTTAAACTACAAGTATATCTTCGATTAGAAAAAAGCTTAAACAACCCAAGGATTCTGGTGGGCGGTACAGGGTTCGAACCTATGACCACCTGCTTGTAAGGCAGGTGCTCTACCAACTGAGCTAACCGCCCCCACTAAAAGTGAAGAGGCATTATCCTAGCATTCAATGGACACCGGAATCAAGAGGGCCGCTTTTTTACAAGTCAAAACAGTATCGTGTTGGCATATGTCGCCCGAGATGTTATATTGGGCACAACTTTTCTTCAACCTGCCGGGGTGGTGGAATTGGTAGACACGACGGACTTAAAATCCGTTGGACGCTTAAACGTTCGTGCCGGTTCAAGTCCGGCCCTCGGTACCACTGTTATCTGTTTTTTATCAGTTTTAGGAAGAATAAAGGAATAAATGTTAAACGGCGTATCCGCGCCGGTTCCTGTACCACCCTAAACAACCATTCCAATCCTATATTTTGCACCCATAATGGGGCTCTTTTTTTCGAGCCTGACCAGATATCAAAGGTTCCCCCTACTCCTACGCCTATTCCGTAGTTTAAACGGTCTTTTAGCTGGATAAGGACTTTTTCCTGCAAGGGAAATCCCATGCCGACCAGAATTAAATCCGGCTTTTTTTGGATGAGGGACTCTACGATATCGGCAAATGCGGTATCCTTAAAAAATCCGTGATGATAGCCTTTAATGTCCAGGCCAGGATACGTATCTTTTAAAAAGAGTATGGTTTTTTCCAGAACATCCCGACTGCCACCCAGGATAAAGACGCTGTACTTCTGAGTCGCTACCAAGGCTGTTACAAAATCGATTCCAGACACTTTCTCGATAGACTCCCTCTGAAACCATTTATAGGTCTTTGAAAGCCCTATTCCATCACATAAACACAGTGACGAGGCTATCAATTTTTTTTCAGCCTGAAAGGCATCAGCTTTAACAATAATTTCGGGATTTAAGGTAAAAACAGGGGTAAACCCTGGCTGTGACAACCACTGTGGAACAAGTATATTCACCAGTTTATCCAACGATTCATTTAAATAAACAAATCCTAAAAAAGACCTGGAGTACAACATTTTCAGTTGTTAAAAAGAGACATCGATTGTTCCGCACGCAGAAAAAGCGGAGGAAGAGCCTCCAATAGAGCCTCGGCATACTGATCACGCTGTTGAAAAAACAGGTTTAACTGATCTTGAAAGGCATCCCAATCTTCAGGTGATGTGGTGTCGGAAATAAAAAAATAAGGTTGATTAAGAGATTTTGCGAGATAAACCAGCTTCACATCATCTGATACAGCGAAAAACGGGATTCCTCTCAAGGCCGCCCATAAACAGGCATGGTAGCGCATACCTATAAGCGTCTGGAGTTTATAATGATTATTTTCGTCCTGAAGATGAAGATTGGTAACAAAATGTTTGTGAACCACTTTTTCAGAATCAATAGCCTCATAAGCGGCGCTATCTGATCCATTAAAAATAAGAAGTCCAAGATCGTAAACAAGCGCGTTAATACGCTGGGATAAAGCACTTAAAGCATCGTTATTTCCGATATTTTTTAGACAGATACCCACGATTGGGGCTTTATCTTCAGATGATCTTAACCACAATTTCGTACCAAAACATAACAAATCAGCAGCCAGAACAGGAGGATTGACCACCTGTAAACTCTGTACATAATCCAACGTTTCCTGATCTCGAACAGACCAGCCGGTTACGTTTTTGATCAAACGCTTGAACCAGTTTTCTGACGATTTATGCACAAACGGGCCAACACCCTGAGCCAATAAATAGGTTTTCTTTTTAAAAAATTGAGCTGTCCAGACAATGGATGCGTAGTACCAAAAACTTCGCCGTGAAGTTCGATCCTGAAAAATACCGCCACCGCCAAATACAACCACATCGCTTAAAAACACAGATTGAAGTACCCGAAACGGATTCCACCGATTTACATAGGACAACTCACCCAAAAGCCGGCTTCGTTCAAAGGGTTTTGTGCTGTGATATCCAGCTAACTCTTTTGTACGGTACAACACCGTTATTTTAGGGGAGACATACACTTTTTTAAGGAGTTTGACGGTCTGGTAAAGCAAGGCTTCATCGCCAGCGTTACCAAACCCGTAGTACCCTGCTATAACAATTTTTTTTTCGGACTCGGCCACTCTATTTAAAACGGATTTTGTGTTCTTTTAAACGGGCGATAGCTTCATGCAAACGTTCTTCTTTAGAGGTGATAGAGATTCTGAAATAGCCTTCTCCGCCAGCTCCGTAGCCATTTCCTGGAACGACAAGAATACCGGTTTTTTCAAGAAGATGAACAGTAAACTCCTGAGAGGTAAACCCTTTTGGAATTTTTGCCCAGATATAAAACGTTGCGCTTGGTTTTTTAAGTCCCCAACCCAATTCATTTAAACCATCTACAATAATGTCGCGTCTGCGCTGATAAATAGCATTTTGCTTGGTTACAAAGTGATCGTAGTGTTTGAAAGCTTCGATTCCAGCCCATTGGATGGCTTTGAATACGCCGGAATCCATATTGGTTTTAATTTTGCCAAGTGCCTGAATAGCCTCGGCATTTCCAACGGCCATGCCTAAACGCCAGCCTGTCATATTAAAGGTTTTAGATAGAGTGTGGAACTCGATGGCCACATCTTTTGCGCCTTTAAACTCTAGAATACTTCTTGGTTTTTTACCTTCGTAATACACTTCAGAGTAGGCATTATCCATACAAATTAAAATATTGTTCTTTTTAGCCCAGGCAATAGCTCTTTCAAAAAAAGCATCGCTGGCTACTGCACCGGTTGGATTTCCAGGGTAGTTTAAAAAGATGATATTGGCTTTTGCAAGGATGTTTTTATCAATTTTATCGAAGTCAACTTCATAGTTATTCGCTTCAGAAACCGGAACAAGATACGGAACACCGCCAGCAATTAACGTATTAACCTGATAAGCCGGGTAGCCAGGATCAGGAAGAATGGCTACATCACCAGGATCCAAAAATGTTAGAAACGCGTGGGCAATTCCTTCTTTTGAACCGATCAGCGATAACACTTCCTTGTTCGGATCAAGATCCACGTTGAAACGGTGTTTGTACCAATCTGCAACCGATTTTCTGAACTCATAAATCCCTTCATAAGGTGGGTAATCGTGAGTTTTGGAATCTCTGATGGCTTCGGACATGGCGTCGATAATATAATCCGGGGTTGGAAGATCGGGGTCACCGATTCCAAGGTTGATAATATCGATTCCTTTTGCAGCCGCTTCGGCTTTACGTTTGTCGATTTCAGCAAATAAATACGGTGGAATTTGTTTAATACGTTGCGTCAGTTTCATAGTTAAAAGCTCCCAAATAAATTAGATCGTAACTTCACCTTTAAAGACGGTGACTGCAGGTCCTGTCATCATGACATGGTTATCGGACGCCTGCCATTCGATGGACAGATCTCCACCCGGCAAATGGATAAGCGATTTTCTATCCAGTTTACCGTTTAAAACACCAGCTACAGTTACGGCACAAGCCCCTGTTCCGCAAGCCAGTGTTTCGCCAGAGCCTCTTTCCCAGACCACCATCACGGCTTCGTTTGGTGCAAGAACCTGTACAAATTCTGTGTTGGTACGCTCTGGAAACAAAGCATGATGCTCGAATTTCGGACCGATTTTTTCAATATCAATATCTTTTAAATTATCCACAAAAATAACAGCGTGAGGATTTCCCATGGACACCGCCGTTACCGGATACGATACGCCGTCAACCTCAACAGGTTCTGCAACAACCTGGGTTGCATGTTCACCACGCATCGGAATTTTTGACCGTTCTAAAGTAGCTGGGCCCATATCCACTTCAATCAGCTGTACTTTACCGTCACGAAGAATCAGGGCAGGCACAATAACACCGGCCAGAGTCTCTACGGAAAAGACTTCTTTTTCGATAAGACCGTTTTCATATACAAAACGGGCAAAACAACGAATACCGTTTCCGCACATTTGCGGTTCGGATCCATCCGCATTAAAAATACGCATTTTAAAATCAGAATGATCGGAAGGCAGCACTAAAATGAGGCCATCAGCACCAATGCCAAAATGTCTGTCGCACAAACGCTGAGACAAATCCGGAAGGTTTAAGTCGTCTAAATTTTGATTAACAGCATCTACGACAATAAAGTCGTTTCCAAGGCCTTGCATCTTACTAAAATGGATAGTTTTTTTCATGGGAATTTACTATATCACAGGGAGAATGTTTCGGGGTAGTCGGAAATATCCGCTCCAACATCTCTTAATTTTTGGGGCAGATTATCATAGCCGCGTCTTAAGTGTTTCAACCCATAAACCATGGACTCGCCCTGAGCGGCAAGGCCGGCAAGGATTAACGCTGCGCCAGCACGTAAATCGGTAATTTTCACCTCAGCGCCGGATAAGAACGGAACGCCATGAACAAAGGCATATTGATTATCCACTTTGATGTTGGCACCCATCCGTAATAATTCCGGGGCATGCATATATCGGTTTTCAAAAATGGTTTCCTTAACCACGCTGCTTCCTTTTGCCACCGTAAGCAAAGCCATGATCTGGGCCTGCATATCGGTTGGGAATCCAGGATGAGGCTGGGTTTCGATATCAACTCCATTAAAAGACCCTGTTGTGCGAATACGAACTTCCCTATCGTTCAGACAATCAACCAGGATGCCGGCTTCCTGCATTTTTGCAATCAACGGTTTTACATCATCAACAGCCATGTTGCTGACCGTTAAATCGCCGTGGGTGATGGCACCGGCAATCATCAGGGTTCCGGCTTCTACACGGTCGGGAATAACATCATGGGCACAGCCTTGAAGACTGGTTACACCCTGGATACGAATGGTACTGGTACCATGTCCAGAAATTTTTCCTCCAGCTGCATTTAAAAAGTTGCCAAGATCCACAATTTCAGGTTCCTGAGCCGCATTTTCCAACAGCGTTTCGCCTTCGCCAAGACAAGCAGCCATCATCACGTTTTCAGTGGCTCCAACGGATGGAAAATCCAGATAAACCCGGCCACCTTTTAATTTTTTGGCTCGTAAATCCACAAATCCATGTTCGATAGTGTAGGTAGCTCCCATTTGGGTAAAGCCTTTTAAATGGATATCGATAGGACGAGATCCGATGGAACAGCCTCCAGGAAGAGGAACTTTTGCAAATCCGGTTTTGGCAAGCAAGGGACCAGCCACAAAAAACGAGGCTCTCATGGCGGTTACAAGTTCATAAGGAGCAATATGCCGTACTTTTTTAAGATTGGACACACGAACCGTATTTGATTTTTGATATTCAGCATGAAGCCCCAAAGCCTTCAGCATTCGGATCATGGTAATCACATCCATTAAATAAGGCACATTTTTTAATTCACAATGGCCATCCATCATGATGGTTGCTGCCAACAACGGCAATACGGCATTTTTGGCTCCAGACACAAACACCTGCCCATTTAACGGCTTCCCGCCTCTTATTGATAACTTAGACACGGTTAGCTCCTTGTTGGGTCACATCAAGCTGTTGTTTAAGCTTTGTATGTAACATATCGAGATTAGAATCATTTTGTATAACAATGTCGCAGAGTTCAAAAGCCGCATCAATATGCTGACCCGAACTAATGCCTAGTGCTTCACGCTCATCCTGTTCCTGAAAGGTTTCAAAGTCTACACGGTCGGTGTCGGAATTTCGGGATACAATACGCTGATAACGCAACGACAGCGGCGCATCTATCCCCCATAACACAACGCCGTTTTCCTTAAGATAAGACGCTTCCTGCTTATTCCGAATACTGTCAAAAACAACGGCTTTCCATTGGTTTTTACAGGCTTCGGCAAAGGTTCGCTCAGCCAGAATATTTTTTCCAAAAGACTCTTTCAGCTGACTTCCGACCATTGTTAAGGTGTCCCTGTCTAAAAACAGGCCCCGGCGTCGGGCTTCGTCTCTCACGCAATCGGAAAGGGACAACACGGAAAAACCCTGATCACGCAAAAATGCGCATACAGATGATTTTCCTGCACCGTTTCTTCCTATTAATCCGATAGCTAGCACGTTTTTTCTTGACTCATTTTATATAGTTTAAATCCGTAAAAGATTGTAAAAAGATTTTTAACACCAGGTTAGTGTGTATTTTCCCCTGTTTTAAAAAATTTTTAAAGTCTTCATGATTTTATCTAAAGATTTTGACTTTTTGTGTTAAATCCATTACCTTTTTGAAACTCTTAAACGTGTTATTTTGTATGAAAGGCTGAAAGATTGTGCATAATTATTCGCTGACATTAGCCCACCCTTGGCACGGAATTTCGGTTGGGGAAGAAAGCCCGGACATCGTTAACGTATTTGTTGAAATGGTTCCTACCGACACCGTGAAGTATGAAGTAGATAAAGCCACAGGACATCTTAAAGTAGATCGTCCTCAAAAATATTCTAACCTTTGCCCATCGCTTTATGGCTTCATTCCCAAAACCGTATGTAACCGTCACGTAGCCGCTTATGCTATGGAAAGAACGGGACGTACCGATATCGAAGGAGACAACGATCCTATTGATATCTGCGTACTGACAGAACGGCCTATCAACCATGGATCCGTTATTTTACAGGCCCGCCCCATCGGAGGTTTCCGCTTATTTGACGGCGGAGAAGCCGACGATAAAATTATCGCGATCCTGGTAAAAGATCCGGCCTATGCAGGCTATGAGGATATTTCAGAAGTTCCAAAAGGCATTATCGACAGACTACGCCATTATTTTTTGACGTATAAGCAAACACCTGATAATAATGAGCCAGCTTGTTTAATTTCCCATATTTATGGCGCTGCAGAAGCAAAAGAAGTCATCAGATGTGCTGTTCTTGATTATCAAGAGCGTTTTGGCACACATTAAGAAAGGATCATGGTATGAAGGCTCCTAAGTTTACGACACAGATATTTTTGGGAATGTTACTGGGTATCCTGGTAGGTCATTTCTTTGGAGATTTTGGTCAACATCTTCAAATTTTAAGCGATATCTTTTTAAGATTAATTAAAATGGTTATTGCTCCGTTGATTTTAGCAACATTAGTTGTAGGGATTGCTAAGCTAGGCACATTTTCTACAGTTGGACGTATCGGGATTAAAACGATTTTGTATTTCCAATTCGCTACAATTCTAGCGTTGGTAACCGGGCTTGTTATTGTTAATTTATTCGAACCAGGAACAAAAATGAGCTTGGAACTTCCAAGACAGGGAACCGACACCGGCTTCCATTCCAACCAGCCTCAGGATCTAAAAAGCTTTATTTCTCACCTTATTCCAACCAGTGTTGTTGATGCGATGGCCAGAAACGAAATTCTGCAAATCGTTATTTTCTCACTGTTTTTAGGTGTAGGGACAGCGGCTTTAGGCGATCAGGCGAAAATTATTGTTAAAGCCATGGATGCCTTATCCCACGTTATGTTCCAGGTCACACGGTACGTCATGTCTTTTGCGCCTTTGGGAGCTTTTGGGGCTCTCGCGGCTGTTGTCGGGAAATATGGTATAGGCATTTTAGTCGGCTATCTCTATCTGATAGGGTGTTTCTTCGGCGGGTTAATCTTCTTTACCTTTGTTATCCTTGGCAGTATCTGCCTGATTCTGCGTATTCCTTTCTTCAAATTAATGTCATACATCCGTGAACCAATGCTGTTAGCCTTCTCTACGGCCAGCTCTGAAGTAGCATTACCAAAAGTTATTGAGCGCCTTGAAAAATTTGGATGCAGCGACAGAATCACCAGTTTTGTATTACCTCTAGGCTATTCATTTAACCTTGACGGCTCTATCATGTACACCACATTTGCAACCATCTTTATTGCTCAGGCTTATGGAATGAACCTATCTATTCAGCAAGAAATCATTATGATGTTGATGCTGATGGTAACCAGCAAAGGGATGGCAGGGGTTCCACGTGCATCGCTTCTTGTTATCGCAGGAGCATTAACCTCGTTTGGCATTCCGGTTGAAGGATTGGCACTTGTACTTGGAATCGATCAGATTCTGGACATGGGTCGTTCAGCAACCAACGTTATTGGAAACGCAGTGGCAACAGCTGTTATTTCCAAATGGGAAGGTGAATTAAATATTAATCCACTTCCTATTTCTGCCGTAATTGAATCTTAAGTAGTTATCTTAAGATCGACTTAGGATAGTCTCTACAGCCTCCAGGAAACTGGAGGCTGTTTTGTTTCCATAGCCAGTTTTTACCAAAATGGAATAAACACCAGCAGCATCTCCAGCCTGTGTATCCGCCACTTTATCGCCAACCATAAAACACTGCGCAGGATCCAAATCAAAGGCGTCTAATCCCTGTAAAATCATCCCGGGCTTCGGCTTTCGGCAAGAACAGTCATCATCAGGATGATGTGGGCACATATATACAGCATCCAACACCAGGCCTTCTTCAGCCAATAAATGGGTTAATCGAGACTGCACAGCATCAAAATCACTAACAGTCAGCAACCCTCTTCCAATACCGGATTGATTGGTGACCAGAATCAGTAAAAATCCACACTTTTTAAGTTGCTTTAACCCTTCAACAACACCGGATTCAAACGCCACATCTGCGGGATCTTTTAAAAAATGTTTTTCAACAATAAGCGTGCCGTCTCTATCTAAAAAAACAGCTTTTTGGGATTGACTATCATGTTTTCCGGGCATAATTGATATAATACGATAACACTACAGTAAAAGGACAGTCATCATGGTTGCAGGCATTTACGGATCATCCATTAATTTCAACTCTCAAAGCATTACATCCTTCATTCAAAAACTTCAGGATCTGAAAGCCACAATGAGCGCCAACAGCCTCCTCAACACAGAAACAGATCAGGCCATTGATACCGTTATCGACAAACTTGCCGAAGTTGCTCAAAACCCGGAAGCGGCTGCGCAGGGTTTAACCCAGCAGTTTTCCAATCTGATGTCTAAAATTGAGTCCGGGGAAGCAAAAGGGGAATATGCCACAGGCTTCACAAAAAAACTAAGCGGCATTATTTCTCAGGCACAGGCATCGGCTTCGACAACCGCGGCTGGATCAAGCAGCAAAACCGCAACGGATGCCGCAACAAGTGCCTCCAAACAAAAAGCCAGCAGCGACATTATGAACCTGTTAAAAAGCGGGATTGAAAGTCTTGGAGAGCTACGCAGTATTTTATTAATTTTGGATGAATTTGAAGGCATTTTAGATTCCAGCCTTATTAACTCTATCGAATCTGCCATCAAGGATTTTGTACTCGATCAGGCTCAACTTATAACCAATCCTGAAGAATTTCAAAGCATGTTCAGCGATGTTGTATCGATTTTAAACGAATTCGGGTTTGAAAATTTTTCAGAAAACCTGATTAACAATGACGATATTATTGAGATGGTAAGCAGACTTTTTAGCGGGAAAGTTGAAAATCCAGCCGATGTTTTAACCTCAAACGCTCTGATTAAAGTGGATAGCACAGACACCAGCCAGACTCTGGTTGCATCTACCGAAAAAATTATTCAGACAATAGCACCTCCAGCTGCAGACGACACTGCCGCCGAGATTTCCGCAGCCACACATCACGAAAGCGAAAATCCTCATATCATCCCTCAAAAAAACACAACAACACCAGCTGAAACCCATGCCATAGCCCCTGTTCCAAAGTCCGTAAATCCAGATTTGATGGGCCCAAGACCCACAGTAAGACTTCAACCGGATCCTCAAAAAAAAGATCCTCAAACCCTGTTTAATGATCCTAAGAAACAAGCCAATACCACCACGGCTGCCAATCAAAAATCAGAGGGAAAAACCGTAAGAGAATTTAATCCTCTCGAAAAGCCCATCACAGGTTTTTCTGGTCAAAAAATAAGTAAAACCCTGCAAAAAAATCAGGATATCAATTCGTTTATTTATGCCTCATCAGCTGCTGCAGCGACGTTTAAAACCAGACGAGAATTAGAGATGAAAGATAGAAATGCAGCCGAACATGCCGATCTTTTAAACAAACCTAAACTGAATGCCAAAAACCTGGAAGAGTCCATCAAAAAGAACCCGATGGCAATGGCAGAAGGCTTTTATATGTTGTTGCTTCTTATTGTGCAGGCCAGGCTCGAAAACTCGATTAATGACATCGAGTTTTAGAAAACTCACTTTACCCTATTTTTTTTTGGATAAGTTTCTGCTATAATCCGCAGACTTATGCATTTTATTACTAAACTTTTTCCTCATCTTAGTTGCGATTTAGGTATCGACTTAGGCACAGCAAACACCCTTGTTTTTGCACACGGCAGAGGTGTTGTTATTCAAGAGCCGTCTGTAGTTGCTTTGGATAATCAGAAAAACCTCGTGCTGGCTGTTGGTGACGAAGCTAAAAAAATGATCGGCCGTACACCTGGCAACGTTGTAGCTGTTCGTCCGCTTCGGGATGGTGTTATTGCTGATTTTGAAATCACAGAAACCATGCTGAAATACTTTATTAAAAAAGCATTACCTCCTCGTTTTGTATTAAGCCCAAGAATTATCGTTGGGGTTCCATCCGGTATTACCGGTGTTGAACAACGGGCTGTTTTAGAAGCAGCACGTAATGCAGGCGCAAAAGAAGCGTATCTGATTGAAGAGCCTATGGCGGCTGCAATCGGTGCGTCTCTACCAGTTTCCGAACCAACTGGAAGCATGATTGTGGACATTGGTGGTGGAACAACTGAAGTAGCGGTTATTTCTCTTGGTGGAATCGTGGTATCCAAATCTATCCGGGTTGCTGGGGATGAAATGGACGAAGCCATTATTGCTCACTGTCGCGAAACCTACAGACTGTTAATTGGGGAAAGAACAGCTGAAGAAATTAAAATTAAATTAGGCTCAGCATTTGAACTGGATGAAGAAAAAACTCTGGATATCCGAGGACGAGATCTTGTATCCGGTCTTCCAAAAACATTTACACTAACCAGCAATGAAATCCGTGAAGCTTTACGTGAACCGATTCGTATTATTGTGGACGGTATTAAAAGCACGCTGGAAAAAACGCCTCCTGAACTATCTTCGGATATTATGGATCTTGGCATTACCCTGGCTGGTGGTGGAGCATTGTTAAAAGGTCTGGATAAACATATTCAGGCAGAAACATCTATTTCTGTCAGTATCGCGCAGAACCCTCTTGAGTGTGTAGCAATTGGTACAGGTAAAGCCCTGGACGAAATTGAAGTGCTACGTAAGGTTTTGATTTCAGACTAATCCTCGTTTGGATACCCTGCTTCATAGCTGTTTAAAAAAGGCGATAGAGATGAAAGTCTCTGATGTGCATTTTTCTTCGGATACATCAGGAATGCGAATTTATTTCAGGAAAAACGGGCAGTTATCTCAGGTAGATCACCTGGATAGTCAGGATACAAAAACCGTATCTGCGTTAATTAAACTTCATGCACAAATGGACATATCCCTATCACGATTGCCACAGGATGGACGTATTCAACTGGCCCTAGATGATACGATTAAGGATATACGGGTATCGTCTTTACCCACATTTAACGGTGAGGATTTTGTGTGTAGATTATTTGAATCCAAACGGGTGTCTCCTGATTTTGAAGCCCTTGGATTTACACCGCAGTTTATCAATCTCTTTACCCCATTACTTGACTTAAAAAGTGGCCTGATACTTGTGACAGGAGCTACAGGATCGGGAAAAACCACAACGCTTTACACGTGTTTATCATACATATTGTCCAAAGGCTTTAAAAATATTATTACACTTGAAGATCCTATAGAAATGGAAATTCCGGGAACCAGGCAATCTCAAATTAATCCGGGGATAGGCTATGGATTTGTGAATGGCTTAAAAGCCTGCCTCAGACAGGATCCTGATGTCATTATGGTTGGGGAAATAAGAGATGAGGCCACAGCCAAAACAGCGTTGGAAGCCGCTTATACGGGGCACCTTGTTTTATCAACGCTTCATACTCAGGATTGTAAATCCAGCTTATTACGGCTAAAAAGTTTTGGCCTGGATCCATTCTGGATTCACTATGCTTTAAAAGGTGTGGTATCTCAAACGCTGATTCCTCAACAGGAGTCCAGAATTCCGTTAACGGAATTATTAATCCCAAACACCAACATCGACGAAAGCCAGAAGGTACTGGATTATGAAAATGCCCTGCATTATTACAGCTGGGAAGAGGATATTCGGCTGAAAAAGGCGATAAATATTCTGGAGGACACCTATGAATACAGTTATTGAATCCCTTAAACAAGGCGGAATTATAGTTTTCCCCTGCGATACAATTTGGGGGTTGATTTGCGCGTGGAACGAGAACAGCATTAACAGATTGTATGCTATAAAAAACAGACCTAAAACCCTTCCCTTAATCAGTCTGGTGTCGTCAGTTGAGATGGCTCAGTCGCTTACGCTGCCATGGAATGCTGAACAGAAACGCTGCGCCGAAATATCGTGGCCGGGGCCTGTAACACTGATTTTCCACAAACATCACGCCGTACCCGATTTTGTGACAGCATCCAAACCCAGCATAGGGATTCGCTTCCCCAAATTTGAACCATTAAATACCCTGCTCCAAACAATGAACGTACCGTTAGTCTCAACCAGCATTAATAAAAGCGGAGAGCCTTTCGCCAAAACTTTTGAAGATATCCCCGATGACATCCTCAAACAGACAGATGGATACGTTTCAACCCATTTACCGGGCACTGGAAAACCGTCCCATATTATTGACCTTACAACAGATGCGCCGTTAACGATACGTTCATGACATCGTCACCACATCATCCTGTTTTCAAAACGGCTGTAGACAATATGGCCTATGATGAAAAGCTGCTTAAACAACTTTTACAGCCCGATTTTTCGGCAACACATGTATTAAGAACATACCTATGGCCGGACATACCCGGAATTACTTACCCCGGTCGGATTGAGCCACCTTCCGGTTTGCAACATTACGATCACAGCTCTCGGATAACTGGTGGCGGCATCGTTTTTCATTGTCCCGGCGATATTCTGTTCACCTATGCTGCACAGTATTCAAAACCAATTAAACCAGTTCTGGAGCTTTTTAAAACACTGATTAAAAACAACTTAAACCACCACGGGATTAATGTATCGGAAGCGGATTCACCCCCTGGAAAAACTCACCTGGATTTTTGTGCAACCTACCACAGTCCTTACGAACTGTACGTCCATCATCATAAAATCTTAGGATTGGCCGTCAGACGATTTAAAAACACCTTTATCATTCAGGGCATTTTACATAATCAGCCCACCGCAGCTTTTTTTCAAAACCTCACACCGGATTTTCATACCTATTTTACAGAAGGGCTTGGGGAATCGGCCTTAAGTGTTTCCATGTTACAGTTTCTAGAACACACTGGAGATTTTCCATTACAGGAACTGATAAAACGAACCCTATAAAGTGGGTGTACTCTTGGCTATCCAGCCTCATTCCATTAAGATACTAAAATGAACGTTCACCGGACCTATCGAATAGCCACATTTTGTATTGGATTTTTATTTATCTGCTCGATGACTTTTGGGTTGAGTAAAGAGTCTCAGGCATCATTAACTAAACAGCATACCCTCTTTTCTTTTGATATTTTCAGGACATTTTTACGGGATAATGCATCGGAAAATCTGATTTTTTCGCCCTTAGCCCTGTACCTGAATTTATGCAGTATCGAGTCTGGTGCCAGAGGCGAGGCTTTTTTTACACTTGAAGACAAACTGGGACAATCAGCCATTCCTCCAGAGCAGCTTTTTCCTTATTTCACCGAGTTGAATGAAAAATTGTCACATCCACCTCTTAGTACCATGTTTAAAGTATCTAATACCCTGTGGATTAAAAACGGCATTGCGATACGCCCGGAGTACACCAAAACCATTTCAGGAATGTTTGGATCGGAAATCAAACCATTCAGCGCTGGAGCCCCGGCAAAATACAGACAGCATCAGTCGTTTGTTGCCATTGGAAACGTACAGTTTAAAACACGATTTTTCTACCCATTTGAAGTGGATAAACTGGTAGATAAAACATTTTATACAGCAGATAACGGAACAACATCCCTGCCCATGATGGTTCAGGAAGGACAATACTGGTATTTAAATGGCAATGGGTTTCAGGCCATTGCATTACCTCTTTCAGGAAAAAAACTCTCGTTATACATCTTTGTACCAGATACCAGCTTTCGGTCATTTCTAGGGAAGTTTACAGCTTATTCCTGGGAAAGATGGTTAAATCAATTCAAGCTTAAATCGGGGATTATTACGATACCCAAATTTTCACTATCTACAGAAGTGTCGTGTAAAGATCCTTTAAAAAAACTGGGATATGGATCATTGTTTAACAAGAAAACCGATTTTACCGGAATTATCGGCTCTGGCCAGCTTACTTTGGATACACTGGTTCAAAAAGTAGACTGCACCTTTGAAGAAACCCGATACAGTGCGGGAGAATCGGCAACAGAGCTTCAGCTTAACGGATCAGAAAAACCATTCACGTTTACAGCCAACAAACCCTTTATTTTTGTTGTAAAAGATAACAGCAGCGGCAACATTTTAATCATGGGACTGGTTGTCAATCCAAGCTAATCTTTATTTTTTCTGGATAACAACCTCGTAAATATCATCCTGGACAGGCGTGATATCCAACACATCATGGCCAAATTCCCGGACTGTTTTTGGAACGTTCTCCAAAGGCTCGCCTTTTTTGAGGCGAACTGACAAAATATCCCCAGACTGAATAGCATCCAGTTTCAATCTTGTTTTTACAAAGGTCATTGGACAATGTTCTTTTGTAATATCGAGTTCGTATTTCATATAAATAACACCTGACCTCCCTCTGCCAGCTCTAAAAATCTGGCTACACCTAAGGTTTCCTTAACATGCACAAAATCGTTTAAAGACGTTCCCATAATCACCATCGACATTTCACAGGCATAAAACTGAACACCCAAAGCAACAGACGCATCGATCAATTCTTCTAAAGTGGCCACATTATTCTTTTTCATCATATAGGTCATTAATTTAGGGCTGATCCCTCCAAAATTAAGACGACTTAAAGGCAGATTGTTAAATCCACCCATCAAAAAATTAAAACATTTTGCTAAAAAACCTGTTCCCTGAGCGGAACGGCCTTTCACTTTTTTAATCGTATTATATCCCCAAAACGTAAAAAAGATATGCACATCATAGCCAACGGCTGCTGCACCTGATGCAAGTGTAAAGGTAGCAACAGCCTTATCAAAGTCACCGCTAAAACAAATAAGACTTAATTTTTTAGACATAACAGCTTTCTAGTGCTTTGCAACACCTTCCCATCCGCCAACATTAATACTTTCCACACCCTGTCCAGCCAGCCATTGCTGGATCTGGCCACTGCGTCCACCAGATTTACAGCATACATACAGAGGCTGTTTTAAAGCTTTGATTTTATCCAGAGAGGCAGGAACCTGATCCATTGGGATATTCAGTGAAAGAGGATGACATCCGTTTTGGAATTCTTCGGTGGTGCGAACATCCAGTAACGTGCCTTGAGAAAGTTCTTCATAAGATGGACTTGGAAACGAAGGGAACAGGTTGTTAAAAAATGACATGGCTGACACTCTTTCTTTTTTATACGAATTACTACGTATGTTGCCAAACAGGCAAGCTGTAGGGTAAAGTAACGTTCCCAAATGACATTTGGGTAATTTTTATAAAAATTATAGTCGATGGAGGACAATATGGGTAGTTTAATTAAAAAAAGAAGAAAAAAAATGCGTAAACATAAGTATAAAAAATATGGCAGAAAGATGCGCGCCAGAAAATAGACTAGGGTTTTAACCTTACGTTTACAGCATTAAAGTGGGCATCAAACCCTTCTGATTGCGTTAGACACTGGATATAAGGAGCTGACTCTTCAAGCTCCTTTTTTGAATACTGCAATACAGAAGAAAATTTCATAAAATCCATCACCCCAAGTGGCGAGGCAAATCGTGCAGTTCCAGATGTTGGTAACACATGGTTTGGCCCCGCCCAGTAATCGCCAAGGGTAACGGATGTATACGGGCCAAGAAAAATAGAGCCGCCGTGTCTGATGTGCGGCAGCATATCTTTTGCACGGTCAGAGAGAATCATAACGTGTTCGGAGGCGCATTGGTTAATTACCTCTAAGGCCTCTTTTTCATCTTTTGCTAAAAGTACGTACAGATTCTTTTGGGACTGCATTAAAATATCCTGACGGGAACAGGTTTTAATTTGGCGGTTGAAGGCATCGATAGTAGAGCTGAGTATAGATTTATCACATCCGACAATAACGGCATTGGCTGAAGGATCATGTTCGAGTTGGGCCAACGCTTCGGCAGCCGCAGAGTCGGCGTAGGCGGCATTATCAATGAAGACAAGAACCTCGGAAGGGCCTGCCGGTTTATCGATATCTACCTGGCCGTAGACCATTTGTTTGGCAAGGGTTACAAACCGGTTACCAGGGCCTACGATTTTATCTACTTTCTGTACGGATTTTGTGCCTTGTGTCAGAGCGAACACAGCCTGAGCGCCACCGGATTTGATAATCGTTGAAACACCGCATAAATCGGCGGCAACAAGAATTTCAGGAGGGACTGAGCCATCGGGTTGAGGTGGGGTTGTAATGACAATGTGTTTTACTCCGGCGATAGAAGCCGGGATAGCGTTCATTAAAACAGTTGAGGGATAAATGGCTCTTCCACCGGGCACATAAAGACCTACGGCATCCAAAGCCGTGTAACGAACACCATACCAGGCACCTTGTGACAATTTTTTTGTCCAGGATTTTGGTTTTTGAAGGGCATGAAATTTTTTAATATTGGCTTTGGCTTTTTTTAAGGCTGTGATAAACGATTTGGACACCTTTGTGTATGCAGCAGCTATCTCCTGTTGACTAACAACCAGGTTTAAATCTCCAGCTACTTTATCAAACTGTCTGGCATAGTCTTTTAAAGCCTTATCTCCGTGCTGAGATACGTTTTTTTGAATAGCCTGAACCGTTTCCATCAACGAGGTATCCAAAAGTACCTGTTGCTGATGCAAAAGCTCTTTTAAAGCCGTAGAAATATCGGTTCTAATCTTAATCATGTGACTGGAATGACACACCAAGTGACGAAACAATATCCATAAAATTCGGGAATGACGTCTGGATACAGGCACAATCTGTCATGGTTCCGCCTCCACCAATAATTGCACCGATTAAACCGGACATCGCAATACGGTGATCGCCAAATGAAGCGGCAGTAAACTGTGTTTTAAGACCTGGGTTTCCATGAATATCAAAGCCATCTTCATACTCCACAAAGGTTCCGCCCATGGCTTTGATCAAAGCACCAATAGTGGCAATTCTATCGGATTCTTTTACACGTAATTCCTTGGCATGACGCACTGAAAAAACACCTTCGGAAAATACAGCTGCAACCGATAAAATCGGAATTTCATCAATCAGGAAAGGAATATCGTCTTTGTTGATCGTAATATTTTTTAATGAAGAGGTTTTAACTGTAACATCTCCGTAAGGCTCGAAATGACCGCCCTGGGCATGACTAAACGAAAGGCTGGCACCCATCTGCTGCAACACATTTAAACAGGCAATACGGGTAGGATTTAGACCCACTCCGGTAATCGTCAGTTCGGCATTGGGCATCAACGCACCCAAAACGAGGAAAAAGGCTGCTGAAGACACATCGGCCGGAATAAAAATCGGATGATCAAACGGATTTCTGAGCGGCTTTTTACCTGAACAGAACACGGTTTTATCGTTGAAATGGATATCGGCTCCGAAGCCCTGTAACATGCGCTCGGTGTGGTCGCGGCATTTTTCGGGTTCGGTGATTTCTGTGCGGTCCTGTGCGTATAAACTGGCAAACAGCAGCGCGGATTTAATCTGGGCACTAGCTACGGGTAAGGTATAGTTAATGGCCTTGATTCCCTGAGACGGGGCAATGTGAAGCGGAGGGAATACATCGGTTTTTCCATCAATGGCGGCACCGGTTATGACGGCACCCATTTGGGTTAGGGGGTCAATAATGCGTCTCATGGGTCTTTTTTGGATGGAGTGGTCTCCGGTAATTGTTGTTTTAAACGGCTGACCAGACAAAAATCCGGTTAGAAGACGGATGCCGGTACCGGCGTTTCCGCAATCCAGAACACCTGTTGGCTCTTTGAATCCGTGAAAGCCAACTCCATGCACGGTTATGGTTTTTGTGGAGGGATCACGTTCAATACGCACCCCTAATGCCTCTAAAACGGCTACGGTATTCAAACAATCTTCGGAAAATAAAAAATGCGTAAATACACTGGTATTTTCTGACAAAGCCCCAATAATAGCCGCTCTGTGAGAAATGGATTTATCGCCGGGTAATGTTGTAACTGAAGCTGAAATAGACGGTTGTTTTTTTGTGATGGTTATATTCATAGTTCAAGTAATATCAGTCTTTTCTGACTAGCGCAATAGGGTTTCCTCATAAAGAAAGACTGAATAGTGTCGCCTCAAAAATCAGGCATAAAGATTTATTTTAAACTTTTCTTTACAATAAAAACAAAAGAAGGTACGATTCTCATCTATTCTTAATTTTAATAAAAGGGATATTTCCATGAAAAAAAAACTGATTCTTTTAAGTTTGGCAAGCCTGCTTAGCATACTGTTTTGGCATACTATTCACGCGCAAAGCAACGAGAAAAAAACAACCTACCTGTCTTTAAATGAGTTTCTGACAAAAGGACTTGAAGAAGAATCGGCTATCAGCCTCAAATACACTCTAAGAGAAACCTTTAAGGGAGAGAATCCCAGACAAGATTTTACACATGTAAGAACCGTCATAAAAAAAGGATTTAAAGAATTTACGGAAGATGAAAAAGGATACATCAGCCTCAAAGAAGGCGATAAAATGAAATGGGCAGGCAATAAAGGATCACTCCAGCAATCCACATCGAACATGTCGGTTATTGAAACGTTAAATACCTTTATTCAACGGGGCCTTCTTACCGCAGATATCACAGAACAAACCACTGACACAGTAACAATACGTGCAAAAAAAGACAGCATCATGTTAACCGTTACCTTTTTAAAAGATCCCATCCGGCCTAAAACCTATACCACAACCGATGCTAACGGCAGCTTTGCGTCCACCGGCACCTTTGACTATGTTATCAAAAACAACATCCCCATTTTAAAAAGCTTTGTTGAAACCGTTAGAAGTTCTCAGGATGGGAAACAGGTATCTCAACATACCAAAACAACTGAATGGACAGATGTTGAAGAAAACCCGGTTATTGAACCTGATTTATTCACAGAAACCACCTTAAAAAGAAAACTATCCAGCCTTCACAAGGGTACACAGGCCCAGTTCTAAAAAGAGAGTTTGTCAAACCCTATGGATATAGGATAAAATTTTTCCTTATGGCTGTGGGGCTTTTGGGTACAGATTACCAACATACATCTTTAGAAGTTCTTGAAAAGATTTATTTTAGTAAAGAATCAATGGCCGATTTTTGGGCTTTTATAGAGCCTACAGGGCCCATTACGGAATGTGTTATTTTATCCACCTGTAACCGTGTGGAAATTTATTTTGTGGCCGATGAACTGGAATCCGCAAAACAATGGCTTTTGAATGCCATCTCAACCTTTAAACATATTGATAAAACCAGCCTTGAAAACTCCCTGCTTTATTTATCAGACGATCACGTTATTGAACATTTATTCAGAGTGGTTTCAGGTATTGAATCCATGGTGTTTGGGGAAAATGAAATTTTAAGCCAGGTCAAAGATGCCCACGGATTTGCACAGGACTGTGGATCTACCGGGGCCTTTTTAAACAAACTGTTCCAGGTAGCCATTACCTGTGGAAAACGAGTGCGGAAAGAAACAGCTATTGGAAGAGGATCGTATTCTGTAAGCTCTATTGCTGTGGAGTGTATGCGAAAAAAATACGATGATTTTACATCTACAAAAATCCTGGTCGTTGGAACAGGAACTATGGGATTCAGAGCCATCAAAAAAATTATTGCGCTCAAACATCCACACCTTTCCATTACTAACCGTCATGAAGAACGACTTATCAAGCTAACTGAAAAATACGACCTTCACACCATTCCTTTTAAAGATCTGGAGGCCAGAGCCTGTGAATTTGATATTTTACTGGTAGCAACCAGCTCGGACACCTATGTTTTAACGGAAGATCACCTCAAACACTCTAAAAAAGAGCATCTTGTGATTGATTTAAGTGTACCTAGAAATGCAGATCCTAATCTTGCTCTTCATAAAAACATTTCACTGATTACAGTTGAAGGACTAAAAGAAACAGCCTCCCAAACCGTTGCCAACAGAAAAAAGGAATTGGATAAAATTCAAAGCATCCTTCAGGACGAAACTGAGAATTTAACCAAATGGGTTCATTTCAAACAAGGTTTAAAGCCTGTATCTGTTTTGGCTGTATGAGAAAATCCATTATTATCGGCTCTCGGGGGTCGGCATTAGCCCTATTTCAGGCCAGAAAAGTCGAAAAAAAACTTCAGGCGGCCTATCCTGATTTACGCACTGACATTCAGATTATTAAAACAACGGGTGATATTGACCAAAAAACAGCCTTGTCGGATTTAGGTGGAAAAGGCGTTTTTATTAAAGAACTGGAAGATGCCCTGCTGCAGCGGAAAATTGATATAGCCGTGCATAGTTTAAAAGACGTGACGGCTCGTCTTGCGGACGGGCTTGCTTTAACAGGGTTTTTAGATCCTGAAACAACCAGTGATGCGCTGGTGCTTAATCAGTCAGCCGTGGCTAGCGGCACGGTAGATTCGTCTTTATCCTGTCTAAAACAAGGCGCAGTCATTGGTACGGGCAGTACGAGGCGGAAAATGCTGCTTAAAAAATATCGCCCGGATATTACAACCGTAGACTTGAGAGGCAACGTGGATACACGGCTACAGAAAATGAAAGAGTTCGGCTATGACGGCATTTTGTTGTCCTATGCCGGGTTATTGAGGCTGAACAGTTCGGCAGCGGCATTTCCATTGGATCCAAGTTGGTTTCATCCGGCACCGGGACAAGGAGTGATTTGTATAGAATCCCGACTTGAGGATGCAGATATTACAGCCCACGTTGAAACCGTATCTGATAAACAGCAAACGTTTATATCCTCTATGGAAGTGTTGTTATTAAATCAGCTTCACTTTGATTGCAGGATTCCGTTTGGACTATCTACAACACGTGAAGATACACAGCTGAAAACCACAGCGTTTTTAAGTAATGCAGAAGGCTCTGAGTATTGGGAACATGGTTTCACATGCAACATCACCTCAGCCGATACGCCGCAAAGCTGTTTGGAAAAACTGGAGATTTTAGACGCCTTAATTGACGCCAAACAGAAACTTGGCTGGGCATGAAGTATTACCCACTTTTTTTAGATATTAAAGGCAAAGATGTGCTGGTTGTCGGCGGTGGAAATATCGCTTTGGAAAAAATCCAAAACCTACTGAAAGCCGGAGCAAAAATCACGGTTGTAGCACCCCTTATCAGACCCAGTGTAGCCAGATTTAACAAACGCATCACGTTTATTAACAGAGCCTTTGAAGAAAGCGATATCCAGGAAAAATACGCACTGATTTTTGGCGCTACAGGAGATTCGGACCTCAATAAAATTATTTCAACATTATGTACTGAAAAACGCATTTTATGTAACGCCGTAGACGATCCTAAATACTGCCACTTTATTGTCCCCTCGATTTTTAGACGGGGATTATTGACCGCTGCCATTTCGACGTCTGGAGTCAGTCCATCTTTGGCGCAGCAAATTCGAAAACAGCTGGCATTTTGCATTGGACCGGAAGTTACCATTTTAACGCGGTGGCTGGAAATATTTAGAAAAAGCGTGCAAACCAGAATCCCGACCTTGTCTGGACGGATGCAGTTCTGGCGAAATTTTTATGCAAAGGATCCTAGACGGGTTTTAAGACTTCATGGAAAAAAACACTTGGAAACCGTAGCCGAAACACTTTTAAAAGAAGCTGAAATGAATACCTTATGACAGATCAGGGGTCGGTATATTTAATTGGTGCGGGGCCGGGAGATCCAGGGCTGATTACAGTAAAAGCGGTGTCGATATTAAAACAGGCAGACGTGGTTTTATATGATTTTCTGGCGCATCCGTCACTTCTTGCGTATTGCAGACTGGATTGCGAGAAGATTTGTGTGGGAAAGAAAAAAGGCTTTCATGTTAAAACACAGGATCATATTAATGAATTATTGCTGACTTATACGCAACAGTACAAAACCGTTGTCCGTTTAAAAGGTGGAGATCCCCTTATCTTTGGGCGAGGCGGGGAAGAGATGCTTTTTCTCAAAAAACACGATATTCATGTAGAAATTGTACCAGGTGTGTCGTCTACAACTGCTGTTCCAGCATTGGCTGGCATTCCGTTGACGCATCGGGAATTATCCAGAACCGTTGCGTTTGTAACAGCTCATACCAATACCCCTGATGAAAAAATTATACTACCCGATGCAGATACCCTTGTTTTTTTGATGGGATTAAGCCGTCTGGATGATATTATTGCAACGCTGTTAAAAAGCGAAAAATGGACACCTGAGACACCTATCGCAGTGATTTACAAAGGCAGCACAGCCAATCAAAAGACGCTTCAGGGGACTTTGGTTACGATTCAGCAACATCCTGATCTATCAAGCATTGGATCGCCTACATTAATTGTTGTGGGGAACGTCTGCACACTTAAAGACGAGCTGGAATGGAAAAATCAGTTGCCTTTACATGGGAAACGGATTGTATTGCTGAGACAAAGCTCTCAGGCGTTTCAGTGGCACGAGAGGCTTTTGCAGCTTGGAGCAGAGTCTGTCGTTTTTCCTCTTATTAATACGGTTGCCTTGCCCATCCAAACTCCATTAACAGCGTCTTTTTTAAAAACCATCACCACACTTATCTTCACCAGTGAAAATGCCGTTCAGTATTTGTTTAAACATCTATTTGAACAGAAGCTGGATGCCAGAGTTTTACATCATATAAAATTTTATGTCATTGGAAAAAAGACCAGACAATCGTTGGAGAGCTTTGGAATTTTGGCTGATGTGTCAGCAACAGATTCTCGTTCCGAAGGGATTTTGTCCCTGTTTGATAATCAGGAGCTTTCAAAGCAACATATTTTGATCCCACAGGCATCGGGGGCAAGAGACGTTCTTCATCAGTCGTTACGAGATAAAGGAGCCTCTGTTACACAGATCCCTCTTTATAAAACCGAACCTGTTTATGGGGATTATTTTCCTATTGAAGATGGGGATATTGTTTTATTTACCAGTTCGTCGACAGCGCATTATTTTTTCAAACATCCGTTGTACCAGAATCAGCGTATTACGGCCTGTTGTTTAGGGCCTGTTACCGAAAACACCGTCCGGCTTTATCAAACCGAACGGGTTGTGGTGTCTGATCAGGCAAATTGGGAAAGCCTGGAAAATCTATTACTTTCCAGGTAGTTATTGAATCTTATACATCGTAAATGAAAAGCTTGGTTTTGATGTTCCAAGGCCCAGACCACTGATAAGGCGAACGTTTGTTGCATTCCCCCCCGCTGTTGTTGAACCTGCAAATCTAAAATCCAAAGTGTCATTTAAAGCAAAACTGACAATAAAAGTTGAAGAAATTGAAATAGGTATATTGGCAATACTGGCCGTTCTTACTGTAGCAGGACTTCCAGCAATTTCTGTTGCATTCTTTCTGGCTACAACAGTAGCCTGACCAGACGTTGTGTTACTTACACACACCGACCCAGTATAGGTAACAATATATACACCCGGCGCTTTACACGTGAAGGTACCGCTTGAATTTGTCCATCCAGCCAGTGTTGCATTTGCAAGCGCAATCGTTGTAAAGGCCAAAGAAGCAGCCGAGCTGTACGTTGTTGTGTCATAAGCATACACATAGTTAGAACTTGCCGGAGCCCAGGCTGTTCCAGTCCATTTTAAAAGGTCATTAGTTGATGGCGTTGTTGTGGCTACAGATCGCCCCTGAAGATCAGACACTACGTTTTGGGTTGCATATTTACCTAGTCCAGTAATATCGGATTTAGGGATTGTTGTAGAGGCTGTCATAGCTGAGGTTCCGTTTCCTTTTACATAGCCGGTAAGTGTCGTTGCTCCACTACCGCCATTAGCTACAGCAAGGGTTCCACTGATTCTGGTTGCTGGTAAGTTGCCGCCTGTGTTTGTAACAATATTCACATTCACCGTTGAGGCCGTGGCTAATGATCCTAAACCACTTACCTGGGCTACTGGTAAACTTCCGCTGATTCTACTTGCTGGTAAATTACCTCCCGTATTCGTTGCAATGTTCACGTTTACGGTTGATAGCGTTGCTAATGCGCCTAAGCCAGATACTCTCGCTACTGGTAAGTTTCCGGCTGTATTTGTTGCGATATTTACGTTCACTGTTGACGCAGTGGCTAATGCACCAAGTCCCAGCACAGATCTTATATTTACTGTG
>JACCDG010133060.1_pt1 | contig 203625 bp, 345 predicted proteins | sample 7442471 | NCBI WGS metagenome assembly JACCDG01 (sample SAMN15323444, study PRJNA562643) | freshwater metagenome | isolation source: river surface water | place: USA:Blue River Watershed | collected 2017-08-17 | reverse complement strand
GCGGAACTGCATGGAGAGCGCGATCGACTCGATCTCATGCTCGCGGAGGGCGGCCCCGATCACGCGCCGAAGGAACGACTTCCCGGTCGCGTTCTCCCCGGTCACGAGCACGAGCTTCGAGTCGCCGGGCTCGTAGGCGCACGTCATGACGCCCTCGGAGAAGAAGCGGAGCGCGAGAACGTCCTGGAAGAACGTCTTGATCGACGTCACGCGGCAGCCGAGCTTTGGCTTCTTGGCGGTCATGGTCAGTCGTTCCCGATGTCGAGGATGGCTTCGACGAATGGGTGCTGTGAGATCGTGAACTCGCGTCGCACGCCGGCGGCCGTGACGAATCCGTTCTCAGTCTTCTCGACCTTCTTGCCACACACGTCGGCCTCGAGCTGCTTGATCGGTCCTGGCTCTTCGACCATGGCGAGGAGCGTGTCGCTATCGAGGTCTCTGTCCAGGGCACAGGCGACCAGTTGACCGACGACCATGGCCTCTGCGGTGGCCAGTCCGTCCTTGGCCACGACGTAGTGGGTGCGCAAGGTGATCGGGTGAGCGCCTGGGCTCGGCTCTACGGTGTAGACGAAGCAAGCGAGGTCGTCGCGACCGCCGCTCTTCTTGGACTTGAAGCGCTTCAACTCCGTGATCGTCCATGCATCCTGACCTGGACGTCCGCACCGCTCCCAGGCTTTGCGGTACGCCTCCTGCGTCTGAGCGTCGTCTGGGTTCGCACGCGCCTTTCGCTCGAGGTGTCGGAACTCCTCGTCGCTCACTTCTTGCCGCGCTTCCTGTGCGCCTTGGCCCTGTCCTCCGCGTCCCGACGGAGTTCGCTCGTGGCGTTGTGGACCACGAAGGCCCACGTCACGCCCCACAGCAGCATCCAGCGACCCCGATAGCTGACGCGGATCATGCGCTCGGACCTGCGCATCGGCTTCCCGTGGAAGCGATCACGAAGTTCGTGCGCCGGGTGCTGCTTCTTCGACACCGGAGATCCGTCGTCCAAGTAGACGACGACCTCGCGCGCCACGAACCCCTTGTGCTTGACGCCGGCCTCGTGGTCGCCGTCCTCCCACGCCTTCATGACCTTGTCGAAGACGCCCTGCGGCACGGTCATGGGGTGGTCGTTGTTCGCGTTCGTGAGCTTGTACTCCCACCCAGGGATGAGCTCGACGACCGGACGTCCGGTCTTGTCGCTGTTCACCGAGATCACGTAGAGCCCCTCGGGGTTCGACGTGGCGCGGATGTAGCTCACCTCGCCTTCTCCCACATCCCGCCGCGCGTGAGTCGCTCGTTCGCGCTCGGCCGGATCCACGTCTTTCTCTCGAGACAGTCCGGGCACTTCTCGCCGCAGTAGCCGCACGCGTCGTGGTGAAGACCCTCGGCGTTCTCGTCGTCGGTGACCTTGCCGTCAGGCGTGCCCTCGTAGCACGTCGAGCCGTATGCGTCCTGGTCGGCGTTGCACCCCTCGCACTTGAGCGCGAGCAGCGGGTCCTCCTGGGCCTTCCGGTGCGTCTTCTCGCGGCTCTTGCTCCCGCCGACGAGAAACGAGGAGAGCGCGAGCAAGGTGCGGGAACGCTCGACATCGGCGGTGAGCTCGCGCGCCCACGAGAGCAGAACCTCGAGCGCCAGGTCCCAGGTCTGCGACTCCATGCCCTTGCCGGCGTCCTTGGGGAGCTTCTCGTAGCGCGACTTGATCTTCGTCGCGAGCTTCTTGGCTTCGGTGCGGGTCATGTCTTGGCCTCCTGTCGGAACACCCACCCGCAGCCGTGGCACAGGTCGCATGACGCAAGGCGCTGACATGAGCACGGCCTCGTGAAGTGGGCGCATGGCCCGACGACAAGGGCGCCCATCGAATCGCTGTTGAGCCACAGCTTGGACGCGACAAACATGACGAAGCCGTAGCCCTCGCTGTTGCAGAGCTCCTGGACCCTTTTGACGCCAGCCTCGTGGATCTTGTCGAACTTGACCTTGCTCATGGAGACGCCTTGGCCTGCTGCGCGAGGACCTCGTTGGCGTAGCGAATGCCGGCCATGAAGGCCGACTCGATCAACCCAGCGATGTCGATCGGGTTCGGCTGTCCCCACGTCGGGTCCAGCGGGGAGACGGCCACGTTCCTGCGGAACTGCGAGTGAATGATGATCTCCCGACGCGTGGGGTCCATGTCGGCCTGGAGCTTCCTCAAGGCGTCCTTCGCGCTGTCGTCGAACTTGATGGTCATGCTCATGGCGTCGGGTCCTTGAGTTTGCGAATGCGCTGCGTGGCGATGTAGACGACGTCGGACAGGACCCACTTTGCGTCGACGCCGACCTCGCGAGAGACCTTCTCGACCATGGCGACGAGCTCGGCCTCGACCATGACGGACATCCTCTTGGCCTTCTCGACCATCTCGGCCTGCTCGTTCTCAGTCACGGTCGTCCCTGTCGACGAGCGGGAACAGCTCGTGCGCCTTCGATCGGACGCCTTCTCGGAACATGTCCAGCGCCTCGATCACGCCTTCGCACCGAGCCTTGAAGAGTTCGAGTGCCTTCTCCTCGATCATGCGGTCGAGCTGGCCGTTGATCGCGTAGACGACCTTCGCGAACGGGACGTTGGCGCCGGCGATCTTGAACTCGACAGGGATGTCGTCGAGTCGGAGGCGATCCCACACGGCCTTGAGCTCAGGGTCCTTCGGCGCGTGGTGCGCGATCGCGTGGATCAAGAGCCAGTTCATGAAGCCCTCTGGGCCGCCGCGATCGAGGTGGACCCCGGAGGTGTCGATGTGCTGGACGGCGTCGACCTGCGACTTGCGAAGCTCGCGACCGTGGCCCTGCACGAGGATCACGGCCCTGCGGTTCTCCTCCCGGAGCTTGCGGTTCTCCTCGAGGATCCTGCTCACGGCGTCCAGGACGCTCTGTTCCACGCCAACGAGATCCTCGTCGCGAATCGAGAGACAAGCAGCCGACGTGAGGCCGCAGGCCACGTCGAAGATGGTGGCAGCCTGCTTCTCCCCCGCGACGGACCCAGGCTTCCTCGTGAGCCTGAGCTCGGACACGATCCTGAACCTCGCCTCGGGCTTGTCCTCGACGCGGCAGCCGTCGCAGTAGATGAGCGGGTCCTCGTTCTCGACGTGAACGACCACGTCGCCGCGCTCCTTGCACACGATGCAGTTCATGACGACTCCCGTTCTTCCTGCGCCAGCAGGAACTCGGCCAGACGGTTGCGCTGCCACAGCGTCTCGTTCAGACGCTCTTCGCCTCGCAGACCGTCGAGCGTCGTTCTGAGAAACTGGAAGCGGCTGTCAGATAGCGGCCTCAGGAGGCCTGGCAACGGCCGAGACGGACGAACCGTCTTGTAGTCGAGAACGGCCATCCTTCCGTCGTCCGTGATGATCCTGTCGGGGCCGGCGGGGTTGCCAAGGACCTGAAGTTGTGGGTTCTTGCTGGCCGCCGCCACCTCCGCTCTGAGCCGCTCCTGATACCAGGCGACGTCCCCGAGGATCTCCTTGGCGTGCTCGGCGCAGTAGGAGGCGCCGTCGAGCGTAGACGATCGGCAGAACATGCCGCCGCAGTCATTGTTGCCGCGCATCCAGTGCATCAGGTCTGCGAGATCACGACCGGGTCGAGTCGGCGTGGTCTCCAGGCCGACACCAGTCCGTGCCGCTGTGCGAGCGCCGACTTCGAGCAGCCACTGCGCCAGGAGACGCGGCCTGCGCTTGGCGAGCTCGCGCAGCGGCATCATGCTGCGCTGCCAGCCACGCTTGGCGTTGCCGAGCAGCTTGACCGTCCCGAGGACGGACAAGGCCGTAGGGTGGCCGAGTTGCGCCGACAACGTGACGTCCTCGAGCGCAAGTGCGCCAGCACGCAGACGCGCAGCGATCAGGCGCGCTTCCGCGCCTGTGTCGCCGCGTGCGGCTGATCGTCCTGTGTTGCGAAGCTCGGTGTCCACTACTCGAACGACTCCGTGGCGCGCGAGACCGCGTCGCTCAACTGGCTGACCCCCATGGCGCGACCCGCGCCGACGAAAAGCGTGGCCAGCGAACTGATGTCCACGTTGAAGTACCTCGTCACGCAGCACGAGCGGTCCTCGGCGATCGTGACCTCGAAGTCAGGCTTCGCGAGCGTGTCCTTGTCCGGGTCGTTCGTGCGCCATGCGCGGAGTTCCGTAGGCCCGCTCCAGTCGCCGTTGTGGATCAGCGACGCGCGCTGCCAGCCAGGCGCCTCGAATCGCGTCGTGTGACTCACCACTGACCTCCGTCGATCCCCGGTCGATAGCCGTTCTCGGCTTCTTCCAGCGCCACGTTCCCGCTCCCCCACCCGATCATGTAGGTCGCGTTCTTCGACGTCGGCTCCTTGCCAGCTCGAGCGTCGTTCCAACCGGTCTCGTACATGGCCTTCGCTTCCTTCGTCTTCAGGAAGTCGGGGCACGCCGGGTCGTGCCTGCCGTCGGACCACCTGCACGACCAGCACCTCACCCCTTCCCCCACACGGCGTCGACCGCCGCCTGCGCGTCCTCCTGCTCGTCCCACCACGCACTGAAAGCCTCGCCATCGGGCCCGAACGGAATGCCACACGGTTCGTCACGGCCACGGCTCTCGGGGTGGAGTCCCATGGGGCACGGCCAACCGCCGTCGACGACGCGCCCGTAGGACGACCTCCGCTTGATGTAGACCCCGTCGAAGCGGAGCGGGTTTCCGACCGGGAGGTAGCCGGGCTTGGTCACGTCTCGGCGCAGGATCTCCGCGACGCGCTCCGAGGCAGCGTCCATGGGACGCGTCAGCCCCTTCTTCGGGCTGGCGTCGCGACGCAGGGTCTCGCGCATGCGCTTGGACGACTCACTGGTCACGACTGCTCCACTTCTTTCCGCGAGGCGCCCAGACGCGCAGGCTGTTGGTGTGCCCCTTGGGGCATGTGATCTTGAACTTCCGCACGCGGCCGAAGAAGAAGTCCCGGTGCGAGTACGGCCGACCGTCCTCGAGGCAGCACGGTTCGAGCTGAGCGACTGCGAGCGCCGCATCGATCTCGACGTCGAAGCCGCTCATGGCTACTACCCTCTCGCCAGGACGGCCCGGATCGGAGCGTGGAAGCCAGCCACCAGGCGGTCGGAAAGGACTTCCTCGGCGAGCGCCATGAGCTTGCCGCTGTTGGTGGCCATCTCGATCAGGTTGCGGATCGTGTACATCGGCGCGCCGCTGTTGTCGTAGCTGTAGCGCTTGACGCCGACCCTCTCGCCGAGGGTCGTGATCGACTCGTTCGACGAATAGGCGTTGAGCAGCAGGTTCATGAACTCCTGCGCGTTGCTGTCGTGCCACGGATACGGGAAGGTGCTGAAGAACGACGGCTTCTTGAGCGGGCCACCGGTCGGCCCACCACTGGCGACCGGCGGCGCCTTCACCGCCTGGGTGAAGAACTCGCCGCGCGCGAGCGTGTCGCGCATGAGCGAGGCGTGGGTCGCGAGCATGCCCCACGCGGTCGGGTCGGCCAGGGCGCTGAGGGCGTCCTGCGCGGTCCTGATCCGGGTGGTCCGGCCGCCGAGGAGCAGCCAGTTGAGCGCCTGGAGCGGGTTCACGCCGGCGAAGAAGGAGTGGACGGACCGACCGAGCTGCGTCCTGAGGAAGTCGAGGACGCCCTCGTGGGTGAGCGGGATGTTGATCCCGTTCTCGTTGACGAAGTCGCGGCCGCGCTCGAGCACGCCGCCGGTGATCCAGTTGATCGACGTCTCGTGACCGGCGACGCGGACCATGACGCCCGTGACGCAGAAGGGGCACTGGCCCTCGGGCACGTACTCCCAGGCGCGGACGACGCGCTTGAGGCCGAGCTCGCCGCACTTTCCGCAGAAGTGCGTGTCTGCCCGGAGCATGGAGAGCGCCGGCTTGACCGAGTCCTCCCACTTGAGCGGGACGATCGCGAGCCCGGCGGCCTGCGCGGCCGGCAGGACGTAGACGTTGAAGTCGACCTTGGTCACGAAGTCGCCGTACTCGACGTCGTCGGGGTCGTTCCCCCAACAGCGCTCGATGACGGTCTGGGCCCTGGCGAGCTGGTCGGCGGCCGGGTTCTCGTGCTTGCCGCCGTCCTTGGCGCTCTTCAGGGAACGGATCAGGAGCCGTGAAAGACCGGCCCAGTGTTCAGGGTGCATGGCGTTCTCCTCGTGTCTTGTGTGTCGTTACGCCGTTACTTCGGCAGTTCAGTCACTGTGGCGTCGTCGCCACAGTCGCGCGCATCCTCATTCGCTTCCGCTTCGGAGCGGTAGTACCAGGCGTTCTCGCGCCAGATGAGCTTGTGCGTGTAGCCGTCACGTCGCCTGGCTTCCAGGCCCATGCGACGTTCCGTCTCGTCGTCGAAGATCACGTCGCGGCGGGCTTCTTGGGCGAGAGGATCTCGCCGGCCAGGTCCTCGATCATGCGCGTGAGCAGACAGCGACTGCGGATCTCGACCGCCTCGACACCCGTTCCGGTGAGGGCGCTGCTGTGGCCGTAGACGCGCTTCGCGATCGCACGCAGCTCCTCGAACACCTCGCGACGCACGTCGCTCACGACGGTGTAGCCGGCGGAGAAGTCCTCCTCGAGCCACTCGGCCTTCGTGTCCGAGTCGAGCATGGCGTCCACGGCAGCCTTGATCGCCCAGCCGTACTCGTCCTCGCTGGTGCGCTGCTGGGTCTCGAACACGACCATGAGGCGCTTGTAGTCGAGTCCGACGACGCGAACGACGCCACGGATCATGCCGATGACCTTCGTGAGCCCCTCGGTGTTGATGTCCTTCTTCGACCGGATCATGAGCCCGGAGGCCCTGTCTGGACGGCTCACGTTGCTTCTCCTGCGCCGGTGACGCGACCGACGTCCTTCGCCCACCTCATGCCTTTGGTCAGGACCTGTGTGAACTGCCTGTCGCGGTCCATGTAACCGACGAGGTTCCCCTTCATGGCTTGCTCGGTCATGGCCTCGTAGAAGTTTAGGGCGTCGTCGATCAGGTCGCGCTCGGTCTCGAAGCCGCTTGTCGCCATGAGCTTCTTGATCGAGATGACCTCATGGTCGTGGTTGACCGCCTGCTTGGGGCGGCGCCTTCGAGACCATGCCCACAAGAGGACGACGACGGCCTGCGCAGTGAGCATGCAGATGGTGACGACCTCAATGGCGCGGCTCATCGCAGCACGAACCGCTTCTTCTCGCGGTCCCAGCGACAGTGCTCGGCCACGTCGTTGCGGCTTGGCATGGCGTCCGGGTGATCCTCGCGGCACTTCACCCAGGTCCCTTGACCAGGCACTCTCGGACCCTCCCAGCGCACGAAGAAGCCGTACTCGACGGCCTCCATGGTCATGGACCAGATGCCGCTCCACGGGAGGCGCTCCCTCCAGAGCTTCCCCTTCTTGTGGAGGAGCTCCTCGCCGTGCTCGCAGGTGATCGCCTGGCCGCCGCAGACCGGACACTGCTCGGTGTCGCACCCAGGGTCGTGGAGCTTGTCGGGCTTGGCGTGGCAGTCGTGGCAGTCCTTCTTCTCGAGGTAGCGTTCGTAGCCCATGGGTGTCATCGGCCTGCGGTTCATGAAGTCCTGCGAGTCCTTCCCGACGGGCTTGAAGCCGTTCTCGACGAAGTCCTTCACGTCCTGTGGCCTGATCGCGTAGCCGGGGTTGCCCTTGCGGCTCGTGTCCTCGAGCTGCTGCCAGTCCATCCCCGTGAACGCGTTGTGCTCGGCCCTGATCGTGAAGGAGCACTCCGGGTCGCGGATGAGGATGGTCGACCCCGTCACGCGGTACGACCACTCCTTGCCCTTGATGTGGACCTTGCGCGGGAACGGACGTAGGGGCGGCTTCGTCGTCGTTGATCCGCGGTGACCGCGCTTCGTCTTGGTCACCGCTTCTTCGCCTTCTTGGCCTTCACGTCCGTGCAGGCCGTCTCGGGGATCCGACCGCGCTCAGCCGAGCCGTAGTGCATGCCGTCGCTGCGACGGATCGGGAAGTTCCTCTTGCAGAGGACGCAGGACGTGCCGGTCTTCGAGTAACCGTCCGGCGGCGCCGACGAGTAGAGGTGGCCGCTGTGCCACTCCCACCAGGTGTCGTCGCTCGCGTTGTAGAAGCGGTCGCCCTCGTCCATTCCGGAGCAGATCCGCGAGACGAGCCGCGAGAGCAGCGCGCCGTCCGCGCCCGAGCTGTAGATCGCGAGCGTCGCCTGCTCGAGGGCGTGGCGTGCCGCCGCGAACTCCTTCTTCGACGGTCTCGACGGCTTCCTGGTCTTCGTGCTCACGCCGCGTCCTCCAGTCGGTAGCTGATCGACAGGTTCCGCCCGTCGAGAGTCGTGTCCTCGAACGCGAGGATCGCGTTCCTCGACCCGATCCTCACGAGGCTGTTCTTCGAGAAGCGATCCACGTAGACGGCTCCCAATGACTGGACGAGCGTGTCCTCTGGCGTGCTGTAGGTGCTGACCCTCTGTCTCGTCAACTCCACACCGGCTGCGTCTCGAAGCACCACGCGAACACGACCGAGCTCGCGGCCCCAGGCAAAGTCGTGGGGCGTCCGCGCACAGTAGGCCTGCATCTCAGCCAGGCTCATGATCTCCTCGACGCCAGGCGCGATCAGCTCGTCGAAGGTGGCCCTGTCGTTGCGCACGACCGCCTCGCGCAGTCGCTTGCCCCACGAACGCACCTCGTAGTCCTCGCCTTCGCGTGCGAAGAGAGCGGCCTGGTCGATGATCGGCCAGCGGTCCTGGAAGAGACGGTGAACCTCCTCGTTCCCTGAGGCGACCGCCACCACCTTCTCGACGCCAGGCATGAGCGCGTAGTGCATCCCGATCTGGTCGGCGTCCTCGAACAGCGGCGTGCAGGCGAACCTGACCCGCTGTGTGTCGAGACCCCTGAGCTCCAGCGACCTCCCGATCATCTTCATGACCGTCCACTTCGGCAGCGGGTCGAGGTGCGTCCGAACGTAGGACGCGCCGAGCGAGACGAGGACCTCGTAGCCGAGCTCCATGAGCCTGGCAATGAAGTCGACGTGACCACGGTGAGGAATGCCGATCCTGGCGGGGAACAGCACTGTGCCGTTGGCCTCGGGTGTCGCCTGGCGCCGGCGAGTCGTCGGCGGCCGGTTGCTCTTGAGCGCTACTGCGACCTCGACAGCAGAAGGACGACGGTCCGGGTCGGCGTCCAGCATCCGCGCCAACAGGTCGTTGCCGCGCGTCTCGGCCGGCAGCATGACGTTCGCCAGGCAGTCGCGGAGCCTCGACAGTTCGTAGCTCTCCTCGGGTGCGAGGCGATCGCTAAAGGGGTGGCCGCCGCCCGTCAGGAGCTCGTAGTAGACGATCCCGAGCTGGAAGATGTCGGAGGCTGGCTGCGCCCTGTGTCGAAGGACGACCTCAGGGGCGACGTAGCGCGGACCGTGGACGTAGGTCGCGACTTCGCCGACGTCGTTCAGGAACTGCGCGTCGCCGACGTCCAGCAGGTGAACCTGATCGCAGTCGATCTTGACATTGGCGGGCCGCATGTCGTTGTAGACGACGCCACTGGAGTGGAGCCCGGCCAGCGCCGCCGCGATTCGGCTCACAACGTAGTCGGCCTCCTCTCGTGGGAGCGGCGCGGTTTGGTCGACGAAGTCCTCGAGCGTGCGTCCGTAGCAGACACCCATGCGCAGGAAGGCCAGGTCGTCGTCGATCCTGGTCGTGCCGTAGTAGGTTGGCAGCCCCGGCGCAGGGCCGATGCGCTCGTAGAGCTCGCTCTCGTCGTCGATGAGCCCGAGCCTGCTCGCCCAGGCCGGCCTGAGCTCCTTGAAGACCTTGACCAGGCCATCCGTATCGAGGACGAGGAAGACGGAACGGCGCGCTTCGCGGCCCTCGGATCTCGTCTGTAGCTGGCGCAGGATCGTGGCGCCGTGCTGACGGCAGTACTCGCGGAACCGGGCGTCAACGTCGTGTGGCTGGTAGAGAGGGTGATCCCCTTCGGGCTCGAAGTAGTCGTCTGCGATCTCGAGGATCTGGTCCAGGAGATCGCGTCGACCGATCTCGGCCGCCAGCGCGATCGCCGGCGGGAGGTGTCTCGGGTCGCTCGAGAACATGGCCAGGTGGGCATAGATCAGCGTCTCGTCGGAGAAGCCGCGCGACGCCGGCTTCTCCTTGGAGAGTGAGGCCAGGATCGAAACGGAGCTGCCGTCGACGTAGCCGTTCCGCTTCATGGCGGCCAGCAGGCTGACGATCTCGTCGGTTCGGTCCATGACTACCTCTGCCACTCGGCGACCATCTTCAATCGCACGACACCGCGCGTCGTGCACGTCCACCACGTCTCCAGCACGCCACAGACGGTGTGCCAGCGTGTCCCGTCTTCTTCCCAGGCGATCGGGTCGCCGCGCTCCTCGACGGTCACCGGAATGGTCGTCCCGTCGAGGAGAGTGAAGACGTGCGTCGGCTTGAACACGAGTCACCTGCTGTAGTGGAGTTCCCAGCCGCAGTTGCCCTTGCCGCAGGTGCAGATCCTGCGACCGTTCGCCGTCATCCAGGCGAACTGGTGTGCCTCGCGTGGAGGTGGCGGTATCGGCGGCATCTGCGGGCAGTAGGCCTGGCCGCACTTGCAGATCGGCCGGCCGCTGTCCGACGTCCACGCGTGCTCGTGCACCACGTCGGCGGGAGGAGCGTTGAAGACCACCCTGGCGATCTCCAGGGCGGCCTCCGTGGTCTCGGGCTTGAGTACCTCGATCGCCTTGCCGAGGGCCTCTCCGCGCTCCACTACGACGAGGCGTCCACGCCGGCGAAGATCTTCTGGAGGAGGTCGGCCTTCTTGGGCTCGTCGATCTCGAGGTACTGGCAGAAGTCCTCGATCTGGCGACGGGCGCGCGGCAGCGTCTCGGAGCCGTACTGCGGCTCGGCCAGCCACTTCTCGACGAGGATCATCAGGAAGGTGGTGACGGTCTGGAGTCCGCGGTTGCGGGCGACGAGCAGCAGCAGCGCGTTGGTCACCAAGCGACAACGCTCCTCGTGCGTCAGCCGGCCGGTGGCCAGGTCCACGATGTCGAACTGGAGCCTGTCCTTCGCCACGAACTGCTTCTGGAGGTTGAAGATCTCCCTGTCGCTGCCAGACGCCACGACCTGGAAGGCGTTGTAGGTCTCGTCGACCTTCTTGAGCGCGCGACGCCAGTCCTTCTGGTCCGGGCAACCGCTGTCGCCGCCGCCGTAGCCCATGCCGTGCGCGACCTGGTCGCTCACGAGGTAGAGGTGACGCTTGCCCTTCGCGACGTGACCGAAGTCGAGTTCGCACGCCTTGAGCAGCGCGCACTCGATGGCCTCGGGCTCGTCGCCGCCGCTGGCGCCGCGGATCCGGTCGATCGAGGCGCGGAGAACGCTCTCGCCGTCCTTGCCGGGCATCGTGTAGTCGGCCTCCTGGAAGAGGAGCTCGCCGTCGCAGTGGTCGCTGAAGAAGATCATGGCGACCGACGCGTCGCCGGCGATCTGGCCGCAGACGGCGTGCAGGTAGCCGGCGCTGCTCTTGAGCGCGTCGGCGATCGCCCTGTTCGAGCCGGAGTTGTCGATCAGGACGATGTGGATCTGGGCCGCCGCCTTGGGTGGAACCGTGATCGTGTTGCGAGCCAGGCTGTGCTCGATCTTCTGGCGGATCGGCTCGGGCGCCTTGGCGACCGTCCTGGCCGGCTCGTGCGACGCCCTCTCGGCGGCGCCCCTCATCCGCCGCGCTCGGCTCCACTCGGCCTCGCGACGGACCTCCGCGTTGGGGTCCGAGTAGAGGCGGGCCTCGTCCATCCTGTTGGAATACGACTCGTGTGACGCTGCGCTCATGTCTGCTCCTGTGGTGTGGACGCCGGCGGCCGGGCGGTCTACGCCAGCCCGGCCGCCGTGTCGAAGTTGAACTAGCGGGCGTCCTCGAAGGACCGGCCGACCGGGTGCGGGTCGACCGGGGTCCGCCACCCGCCGCTCTTCCGGTTGCCGGGGGTGACCGTCACCCCGCCGCCGGCGGCGTAGCCGTTCGAGACCTGGTCGCCGTTCATCCACGGCAGGATCGTCTGCCCGAGGTTGTAGAGCGACTCGAGCACCGGCCCCTCCTGGCCACCCGGCAGCGCCGTGTTGACCGTGGTGGCGACGAAGATCACGTAGCGGGCGACGTTCCTCTCGGCGCGCACGTCGGCGTTCGTCAGGTCGACACCGAGTTGCTTGAGCATGAGCTCGCGGTTCGCCGCACCCATGAGGGCGGGGAGCTCCGGCCGCTCGAGCGTCTCCTTGATCTTGAGGCCCTCGTAGGCCATGCCCTTGGCGACCATGACACCCAGGCCGCCGAAGGCCTTCCGCAGGCAGCCGACCACACCCTCGGCGGCGGCGACGACGTCGTCCGCCGGCGGGTACATCGCGGCGGCGCCGCCCGAGAGGACGCCGAACGGGTTCCCGGAGCGGTTGCTCTTGAGCTGCTCGTTCCAGCCGGTCAGGACCATGTGGAACTGGAGGACGGCGCGGGGCAGCTCGCGGAGACGGTCGAGCACGACCTTCTTGCGCTCCTTGGTCACGAGCCGCCCGTCGACGTTGACGTCGGCGTACTTGCGCTCGCGGACGAACTTGAGGACGTCCAGGAAGGCGTCGCCGACCGGCTCCTCGATCGTGTCCGCGTACTTCTCCATGGCGTGCGCGAGCTTCTCCGGGATCTCGGAGAGGGCGCGGCGGTCGGCGAAGAGCGCCTCCAGGGCCGAGCGGATCGAGACGATGTCGACCGTGATCGACTTGCTCGTCGAGAGAGCGTCGAGGAACGCGGACCCCTCGGGGACGTCGGGGATGATGAACGCCGCGCCGATGGTCGTCGTCGGCACGATCGGGGTGGGCGTGACCGTCGCCGCAGCCGGCGTCGACTCGGCCTTGACCGCCTTGGCCCGGATCTCCTTGACCGCCAGGTTCAGCGTGCCCTTGGCGGCCTCGGGGAAGGCGCCGCTGAAGTCGGCGGCGGTGAGGACCTCGGCGTCCATGAGGACGTCGGCGCCGCTGTCGTCGGCGGCCTCGACGAGCTTGGCGGAGATGATCTTGTCCGTGACCGTCTTGGCGTCCAGCTTGAGGCGCACGACGAGCGGCTCGATCGTGCTCTCCCACTTGGTCTTCGTTGCTTCCATGTGTCTTTCGACCTCCGCGACTCTCTTGGTCTGGATCGTTCTGTCCGAGTCGCCGGGCCAGTGATCCTGGTGTTTGAAGGCGATGAGGGTATCAGATCCCTACGTCAGAGCCCGTTCTTCAGAACGCCTGCGACGGGCCGACCTTCCATTGCGCCGACCGCGCAGCCTGTCAGCCTCGAGCCTGGCCTCGTCTCTCTCGCGCACCGTGCGCTCCAGGGCTTCGGCCATGCGCTCGAACATGCATCCTGGGCTCTGCGCCCATGAGCGCATGACTTCGAGCGCCTCCTCGACCGACCAGGCGCGGTCCGTCATGACATGTCCTTCGGCAGCGTGTCCTCGAACTTCTCGTGCTGCGGGCCGACGATCTCGACGTTCGCGTCGATCAGGCCCTGCATGACGGCGATCCGCAGGACGATGTTGTTTCCGTCCTCGAGCTGGTAGACGAGCCAGCCGACACACGGAAGCTCGCGACCGCCGGTCGTCTCGTGGCAGGCCATGAGACGGATCTCCATGCTTGTGAGGCCGTCGAGACTCCCTGGCTCCGCGATCGTGCCCTTGAGGTTCTTGTGCTTCGTCTCGCAGTAGCCGCCGGGGATCTCGCGCGGGTTCGCGTCTCGCTTCCATGGGCAGTGCCTGCACTGCTTGCGTGGCTTCTTGTTCTTCGTCGTCACGCCGGCACGCTCTTGCGGACGCTCGCGATCCTCGCCTCGAACTCGGCGCGCTTCCCGTAGAAGCCGTCACCGAACACGAACTCACGACAGTCGATCGGAATGGCTGCGCGCAGGCCGACGTCCGTGAGTGCGGTGTAGATCGTCTCGGCGAACGGGCCGAGGCCGCTGAGCGGGTGGATCGCGAGCCATGTCGCCACGCCAGTCGGCATGCGCGGACCACGCTTGGTGAACGAGACCAGGTCGCGCGCGACCGGGTCGCGGGCAATGAAGTCCCTCAAGACGAGGCGCGTCGACGTGTCCTTGATCGCGAGCGTGACGAGCTTGCCCTTGGCGCCGCTCTTCGTGAGCGGCTTCATGTCGTTCGCGCGCTGGCGGTCGCCGGCCACGTCGTAGTAGCCGAGGTCGTCCTCGCCGTCGAAGAGGTAGGGCTTCTTCTCCTCGAAGACGAAGCGCGTCGGATCGAAGACGCGAGCTCCACCCTTCTTGGCGTGGAAGTCCTCGCAGTCGCACCCTGGGATCGTGCAGCAGTTCAGGATGCCGTTACGCATGTGCTCGTCCTGGACGTGCTCGCAGTGCTCGCACATCTGAATGTCCCAGGCGTCGTGGAAGGCCGCGTCGACCTCGACCCAACCATGGTGGACTGGGTGTCCGTCACGCTTCCCCTTGACAGGGCCGTGCCAGAGCCCGTAGCGGAGCGTTCCGGTCGTGACGCCAGCGACGAGACACAGCGCCGCGATCTCGTGGCAGCGACCGGTCCACTCCGCGACGGGGACGCCGATCTTCTTGGCGACGTCGTCTGGGGTCATGATGCACGCGCCTCGGCCAGCCACTTCTCGAACGAGCCTTCGACCGGATAGAACGAGCTGTCGTCCATGTAGTCGCTCGACTCTGCTCGCTCGAGGTTCCCCGCATAGAAGAGTTCGGCGACCGCAGCAATGACCTTCTTGCGGGCCTCTGCTTGGCTGTCGGCCTCGACGATCCGACAGAAGTCGCCGGCCCTATTGCACCACGCGAACTTCACGCGGTGCTCCGAATCAGGATCGGCTTCTCGGCCTTGTCCCAGATTGGGGCGGCCTTCTCGCGGTCGGCCCTGATCCCGCTCATGAACCCAGAGACGTGGCTGAGCGTGCAGAGCGTCGGGTCGGCGCCGAGCCCGAGGGCCTCGCGCAACTCCTCGACGCCCTTGAACTCGACGATCGCCGGCTGGAAGAAGATGTAGTTGATGCAGGCCGACATCGACTGCTCGTAGCCGCTCCTGTGTCGCCTCTCGTACTTCTCCTCGTAAAACGCAAGCCCGGCGTGGACCGAGTCGAAGCCGGCGACCGAGTGGCGCTCGTCGCGGTTGACGAGGACGTAGTACTCGCCGTCAACCTTGACGAGTGCGATCGCGAACGACTTCTCCACGATCACCTCGGCCGTCTTCATGACTTGACCTCGTTCGGGCAGTGCTTGAGCAGCGCAGCGATCTTGTGCTCGTGGAAGCGACGCGCCTCGTCCTCGCTCCACTGGTCCTTCGGGTAGCTGTTGCCCAGCCAGATCCTGGGGACGTAGCCGTGGCCTTTCATGAACGTGTAGTAGGTGCGGGCGACGCCCTCCCACTCCTTGCAGCCGACGGCACGCGGGCAGTCGGCCACAGCCAGCTTGCGGACGCCAGCGAAGAACCACTCGCGCTCCTGGTCGTGGCGATCCTTCGGAAGCGTCGGATCGTTGCCCATCATGATCGCGAGGTCGCGAGTGACCTGCGCCATGGTGATCTCGCCGTCCGGGCCTTCGCCCTCTGGTCCGTAGACAGGCATGGTTACCGTCCCCTCTTCGCCATGTGCGCCCTGGTGCCGTTCTCGTGGTCGCAGTCGATGTGGTAGCCGCTGGACTCGTCCACGCAGACGTCGTCAGCGGCGCGCCAGAAGAGCGAGACCTTCACGATGCCGACACGGAGAAGGAGGTGCGGGTGGCCGTCGCGGATCTTGTTGCCCCAGGGACTCTTCTTGCCGGCGTCCTTCTTCCACTCCACGAGAGGTCGACGCGGCGGCGTGTAGCCGGGCCGTGCCTTGCGGTAGTTGTTGATCTCGACCGCGACGCCCCAGGAGTCGGGCCAGGACGACGGGATCACGGCGCTGGGGAAGAGGCGCTCGACCAGGCTCACGACTCACCGCGCAACTTCGCGTACTTCTCGAACGCCGGCTGGCTCACGAAGTAGGGCGTCAGCACCGAGCAGTTGACGACGGCCGCTGTGAGCGTGCCGCCGAAGACGCACCCGGTGTCTAGGCCGCAGGCGTTCTTCTCGCGCCGGACCTTGCCGGGCAGCGGGTCGTGGCCGAAGAACGCGAACCCCTCGCGCCCGTCGTAGACCTGCGACCAGTGTGGGTCCTCAGGCTTCTCCTTCCCGAGCTCGACGAAGCTGCCGTCCTCTGCGCTGACGTGTCGCGTGCGGAGCACGGACCGCAGGCGATCCATCTTCTTGCCGCCACCCTTGTGCCACGAGGCCGGCACCTCGCCGACGCCTTCGGGGTAGTGCGCGAAGAAGCGCGGATAGAACCCGCCGTGAACGGCCACGGCACCGAGGTCGGGGAAGCGGATGAGCAGCGGGAGCGACTCGAGGAAGCTCCAGTCCTCATCTGAAGCATCGGCCGTCCACGGCTCCCTGCCGGGCTTGCCCTGAGCGCGGATCTTGAGCGCGTCGAACTCGTGATTCCCCATGAGGCACGCGCTGCCGGAGTAGTGCTGGATCGCAGACCTGGCGAGCTGGATGGTGTCGATCGAGTACGGGCCCTTGTCGACGAGGTCGCCGAGGAAGATCAGCCTGTCGCCATGGACGAGCTCCAGCGCGTCCAGGAGGAAGTCAAGCTCGCGGACGCAGCCGTGGACGTCGCCGATGAAGATCGTGCGGCTCATCTCAGGTCCTGGCCTTTGAGGGGAGCTTGATCGCCGCGCCCTCGAACTCGTGTCGATCGCCGTTCAGGCCACGCGTCGTCTCGGCCTTGGCGTAGGTCTCGGGGTGGTCCGAGCAGGCCGTCTCGACGAGCAGACGCAGCGCCGTGACCGCCCCGTCGACGGCCGCCTTCTTGTTGCGGCTGGAGCTGTTGCTGAACCACTGGTCGAGCACCTCGTAGATGGCGCCAGTGGTGCGCATGGCGGCCTCGACCGCGACCTCGCCGTGCGCGTCGCCAGGCTCGACGCCGGGACCGATGTTGTGCGTGGCGAGCAGGAGCTTCTCGAAGGTGTCGCGCGAAGGCAGACCGCTGGTCTGCTCGCCGACGTGACCCTTGGCGTTCTTGCTCATGTCGCCCTCGTCTTCTTCCGCTTCGTCTGCTCGGGCCAGACGAACACGTCCTTCGGGAAGCCGCCGTCCACGAGCTTCATGCTCTCGGTGGCCTCGATCTGACTCTTGAACGGGCCGGCCTTGGCGATCCCGCCACCGCGAGCGAACCACTGGATCTTCATGGCTTCACTCCTCGTCTCGGCTTCTTCGTCCACACGAAGTGCGTCCCGTATCTGTTCTCGACCCGCTTCGCGACGTGCTCCAAACTCGGCCTCGGCTCGTCGACCGACCACTCACGAAGGATTCGCCGGAGGCCGCGTCGTGTCGTGACCTTCTCCGACTTGTCCTGCCCGGTCTTCTGTTCGAGCCACCAGACGCGGTCGCTCTCGCCTGAGATCCCGCCACCGTGAGTGAGTCTCCAGGTGACCAGGGGGCCGGCGCCAGGCATGCCGTCCTCTCGTGAGGCGTAGGCCAGAAACTCGAAGCCGTGGAGCGTCGCCTCGAACTTGACGCAGCCGAAGACCTCGAGTTCCTGACGCACGACTGCGGACGAGAGAGTCACTCACCCACCCGCTGCTTCTCCTGCTTCTTGCCGTCAGCGTCCTTGATCTCGAAGTCGGCCGCGAGGACGCGGTCGATCGCCTCTCGAACCCCGAGGAGCGCGCTGCGACCGCTGACGACGATCTTCGTGGCGGGTTTGTCGTACTGCTTCGCGACGATCGTGAGCCAGCCGAAGCGCGGCTCCTCGCTGACCGCGTAGACCATGCGCTCGCCGTTCGGCGGTTCGTCTGCGTGGAGAACGACGAGTCTGACGTCGTCGGATTGAAAGACGGCGTCGGCCTCGAACGCCGCTCGCACGGCTTCGAGGACCTCGCTCGTCAGGTCGTACTTGTCTTCTTCGCTCTTCGTCACGCCGGGCCCTCCGCGAGCCTGCCGTCGCGGTTCACCCGCGACGCCTGGATTCTACCTTCTGGTGGAAGGCTATTTCAAGAGGCCGGTCCTGCGTAGAAGTTCGGCGCGACGAGCGCTCCTGCGGCGTTGCCCGTAAGGCTGTTTGCGCGCCATGCCGGTGACCTGGCACCAGACGATGCCGTTTTCAACGGCGGACACGGTCGCTTGACTGACGCCCAAGATGGCTGCTACGTCCACCTGTCTTCGTCCTGCTGACCTCAACTTCATGAGCTTCTTGACGGCAGCGTCCGAGAGCTTCGCGACACCGACTTGAGAGCCGATGCACGGCCTGAGCCTGCCGTTTCGCTTGGCGTCCGCCAGGTTCTCGGTCCTGGTGCCCCAATACAGATTCCCCAGCCTGTTGTCGAACTGATCGTCGTTCTTGTGACACGCGTCGGTCTTGTCCTTCGGGCACGGGCCTCTGAATGCGTCAAGGACAAGACGGTTCACGGCGAACTCTCGCTGCTTCCCGTCCATGCACAGCACGACACGCGGATACTTACGACGCTTTGGGCCCTTGAGTCTGTGCTTGAGAAAGGCGGATGATCGTGTTGAGCGAACGCGGCCGACGCTGCTGATTTCGTAGAGGCCGCGGTAGCCCACTATCGGCATCCACCGTTCCATGTCCTACCTCACGAGGTCAGCGATCCGCTCGGCCGCGATGATCGCCTGTGTCTTGGTGAGCGCAACGCCCCGCGGACCGCCACCGACCGTCTCACGGCCGCCCCAGCCCTTCGGCTCGAGCTTCGGGAAGACGTTCTTGAGGCCACCCGCGCCGAGGAGTCGCTCGGCTGTCTCGAGGTCGCGACACCCGACTGTCACCTGCCCTGAACTCGGCTCGAAGGCGACGATGATCGGCGTGCCGGGATGCTCGCTGTACCAGACGTCGAAGCCGAAGACGTCACACTCGACGATCCCCACGTCCTTCGTGACCATGCCGGTCTTGGCGTCCCTGGCCTTCACGACGCGGTCCGTCTCCTGGGCGAACGCGGCGTCGAGGATGAGCTTCGGCGCCTTGAAGCCGGTCAGGAGCCGCCAGCGGTCGACGCCGGCGTGGAAGGCCGAGTCGTCGGGCTCGCCGGACGCGAGGTGCTCCCAGAGCAGCAAGGTCGCGCCCCACGGGTGGTCGGCGAGCTTGATCGTGAACGGGTCCGTGTCCCTGGCGTTCACGAGGGCGGCCAGGTCCAGCACGTCGCGGACGAGCGGAGTGGTCATGTAGCCCGGCTTGCCGGCGAGCGAGTCGGCTCGCGACGGGTGCGGCAGGAGCCCGCACAGGGCCGCGATCGCGAAGGTCGCGTCGGCGTCCCCGTCTCCCGTGACGACGAAGCGCGGGTCGTGCGCCAGCGCGCCGAAGTGGTCACGGTAGGCCCTGAGCGCGACGCCCTCGCGGTGTGACTCTGTGCCGTGGTGGTCGAGCGCGAGCGGACCGAGCACCGAGCCCTGGGCGCCGAAGCTGCACTCGATCGGCTCGTAGCCCTGGCGCGCGAGGTCCTTCGCTTCGCCGCAACTGCTGGTGTGGAGGATCTCGATGTTCATGGCCGTGTTCTCCGGGTCCGGCGGGAGTGCGCGGACGATGTGTAGACGTCGGTGGCGGTCGAAGCTGACGTCAGATCTCTTCGGGGTCCAGCGCAGATGGATCGCATCCCACCAGGCCGCATCCGGGGCATGTCGAAACCGGCAGCCCGCCGTGGGACGTTCGTCCTTCTTCGAGCCTGTGTCCACAGGAGCAGCAGTCGAGGTAGATCGCCTCCATGTCAGCGAGCGTCTTCATGAGCGGAAGAAGTTCTTCTCCCCATGGGACGACGGTCACCTCTATCCCCACATCTCCGTTCAAGAGCGCGTCGGCGCCTGGGATGTTGCGAAACGACGTGGTCTCGACCCCGTAAAGCAGGAAGAGGCGACTGTCCGAGTCGGTGAGACGCATGACGCACCAGACGCAGTTTCTCGCCCGCGCGCGCACGAAGAACGCGTTGGCTAACTTCCCCTCGGATTCGGCGCACAACTCGCTGATCTTCCGGCGCATAGCCTTCATCAACCCTGCGTAGTGCGCGTCGACCTCGAGCCTCCAGTTCTCGTTGTCCAGGCTCACGCCATCTCCTTCGCCTTCTTCTTGCACAGTTCGTCGGCTCGGCAGTTCCACCGCGTGAAACTGCTGTCGTCGTCTTGGTGGCCTTCGTGATGCACGAACCGGACGTCGAGCCCCTTCTCTTGAATGAGCAACTTCGCCCTCTCGAGCGCGGCGACGACCTCGGGGTTCTCGGCGTTGCGCTTTCCGACCATCCATGCGCCGAGCCATAGGAGGTCGGAGACGACCACGAGCTTGGTGCCCTGCGGAGCGCGTTCGAGCCCGAGCAGGAGGCCGTTCCACTCGGCGCCCATGTTCGCCGTCTTGGTCGGCTCCTTGAACTCGACGTACTCCTCCGTCGAACTGTGCGGGTCGGACCCGTCCACGAAGATCGCCGCGAAGCTCCCCTTGCTGCTGCCGTCCGTGAACACGTAGAGCGAGGACTTGTCGAGGCAGTCGCGCGCCGGCAGAAAGGAGAGCCAGGACGACCGTCCTTTCTTCGTGGCGCTCTCGCGGCTGGTCGTCATGACGCGTGGGTGGATCACGAGAGGACCACCCCGTCACAGCTACGCCGGACGTCGTTGATCTGGCACTCGGCGCCGCTTTCGGTCACGAACTTGACGGAGTACTCGGGCGGCTCGCCATCGGCCACGAACTCTTGCAGCTTCTGGATGAGGTCGTCGAGCATCATGATGCAGCCTTCTTTGCCTGCTCCTGCTGCGCGAGAGCCCTCTTCATCTTGGAGACGATCGACCAGAAGCAGTTGACGACCTCGCGCGGATTCTTCCGGGTGTCCGTCTTCGGGTCCATGCGGCCGTACTCCGTGAGGCCGTGCCAGATCTTGTCGAGGACGTAGCCCATCTGGTAGTTGTCGTGCTCCAGCTCGTCGATCTTCCGCTGGAGGCCCTTGGCGCCCTCCCTGTCGTTGTTCCAGCGCTGGTCGTACTTCGCCTGCTTCTTGCAGTGCGCGATCAACTGCTCGCGGGTCATGTCCTCGAGCTCGATCTCAGGCTTGTCCCACGGCATTGGCGTCGGCCTCTTTCGTTCCTTCGCGCAGCCTTCCTCGCCGCACGGACACGGCTCTTGAACGCCGGCCCTGATCCTCGCGATGTTGAGCGGCTCCAGCGCGCTCTCGTCTCCGGCCTCGAGTCGTCTCTCGAGGGCGCGAATGGCGTCGTCGACCATGGTCACTTCTCCGGCGGGAAGGTCTTCTTCTCGGAGAACGCGACGGAGTAGCTGCACTGGTTGCACTTGCCCGAGTAGCTCACCGAGAACACCCCGTCGATGTTCACGCCGACCTGGTAGTCCTCTCGGAACGTGTGCTTCGACTCGGCGTCCTCGTAGGCGTCGGACTCTGCCCTCACGGTCTTGGCGGCAGCCAGGAGCTCCATGAACTTCTCGGCCGAGACCTTCCCGTAGGACTTCTTGGCCTTCTCCTCGGCCTTCGTAGCTTCCTGGCTCTTCTCAAGCGCGCAGCGCGGACAGGATCGCCAGTTGTCGGCGCTCACGTCCGCACTCTCACTTCGTGCTCCTTCTCGATCTGGACTCCGCAGCCGAAGTCGACATGCAGGAGGACGCCGGGGATCTCCGCGACGCCGTCGCCATTTCTCCTGGTCTCCGAGCCGTGCACCTTGCAGCACCCGCGGTGAACGACGACCGAGACGCTCGCGGTGCCGCCGAGCCCGAGCGCCGTGAGTCTCTGCGTGACGAGCTCTCGCATCTCGGCGACCTGCTGTCTGGTCTCGTCCGACACGTCGTCGCGTTCGGCCTCGTAGACGAGGAACGTGATGTTCGAGGGCCGGCAGTTCTGACAGACGTCTCCGGGCTTGATCGGCCTGTTTGGGAGCTCCCTGTCGTCTCCGACGGGCGCGAAGACCGTGTTCGCGATCTGCGCGAGCGACTCCTCGACGCTCTGTGCGGCCAGCTTCGCGCCGGTCGACGCGAGGTAGATCGCGCGCAGCTCCGCCACTCTGTCGAGGCGCTTCGACTCGTTCGTCTCGAGCTTCTTCATGAGGCCGCGAACGACCTCCGCGACCACGCCCTGGTCGAGCACGAGCCCCTCCTCGCGACAGACGATCGAGCAGACCTCGAAGGCGACCTTGTCGGCGTCGTCGCCGACGCTCGCGCCTCCGGTGATCTGCTTGACCGAAGCCTCGCTGGGCGGCTTGCCGATCTTCGAGACTACGAGTCCCGAGATCCTTGCGGCGACGTTCTTCATGCGGGGTTCCTTCTTCGTCGCAGAGATCACTTGATCGCCCTGATCGTCATGGCGAGACCCCTGAGTTCCTCGGCCTGTTCCTGGAGGTCCTTCCTACCCGTTCGGCCGAGGACGTTGGCGTGGTTATCCAGGACCTTCGCGCAGCGTTCCTTCAGATCGTCCTTCGCCTTGTCGGTCAGGCTCGTGTTCTCGCGCTGACTGAGAGCGGCTCTAGCTGCGGCGAGCTCGGCCCTGAGCGTCTCCCCCTCGCGCTTCACGATGCGGATCTCTTCGGCCGCCATCTTCTTGACCTGCTCGACTTGGCTGCCGGTGAACTCTCCCAGCTCGGCTCGCTTCTTGGCCTTCTTGAGGCTGTCGGCGAGTATGTCTCGCTCGGCGCGGACCTCGTTGTAGTTGGCGAGGAGACTGGCGATCTGCGGCGATGCAGCCGGCTTCTGGCTGGCATTCTCGGCCTCGAGTGCCTCGAGCCTGTCTCTGAGCGCGACAGACTCACCCTTGAGCACGGTGATCTCGGCCCTGGCGGCCTGGAGCGCCCTGGCGGTCTCGGTCTTTTCCGCCTCGGAGCGCCTGGCCTTCGCCACGACAGCCACGAGCGTCGAGAGCTTGTTCGCGATGCCTTCGCAGACGCTCTTCGACTCGGCGACGCCGAGAGACGCGTCGTCCACAGCGCTGCGCATGGTCGTCACGTCAGCCACGGACACGGCCGGTCCGACTCGAGGAGTCTCCTCTTGGACCGCGACATCCTCGTTGTGCGACCCACTGCCGTTGCTGCCGGCAGCCGCCCCGACGACGTGACCTTGGTGTAGCAGACGCAGCATGGTCTCGACGTCGACGATCTCCGGCTTCTTCCTCTGCTCCTCGTCGAGTGAGCGCGCCACGCCGGCGACGTCGACGAACCTCCCGACCCAAACCCACTCACGGGTGTTGTCGACCGAGGCGTAGATCGTCCGCAGGTGATTCGTCACCCTGACGCACCTGAGCTTCCTCCGTGGCGTCCCCTCCACGGCCTCGGACCGCTTCTTGTGGTCCTCGGGCTTGAGGCCCTCGAACCAGCGGACGTTCATGAGACACTTCTTCTGATCGTCGATGCTCATGGCCGACAGGTGGCGAATGAAGCCTGGGTCGACGGAGACGATCCTGCGCGGCTTGTCGTTGCGGCTCATGGGTTCGCCTCGGTGTTCGGCAGCGCCCAGACCGAGTTGCCCTGAGCGTCCTTCCCCTTCTTGTTGAGGTCTCCGATGTGGTGCTCGATCCTGTCGGTGATCGTCGACTTGCCGACCAGCCAACCGTGGTCCTGCGCGAGCTTGATAGCCCAGGCCGGCCTAACCGGCCCCTTCGTGATCGCGGCACAGAAGTCACGCATGAACGCCTTGAACGGCTCGACGGTCACGCCCTTGACGTAGTAGACCCTGATTCCGTTGACGACGATGCCGCTGTCCTCGGGTTCGCCATAGTCAGCCGTCTTGGGCGGTCTGGGCGTCCTGGGCTTCGCTCGAGCTGGCTTCTGCTTCGCGGACGACTCCGGCTTCGCCTGCTCCTGCTCCACCTCGGGCTCGCTGGCGGCCTCGGGTGCGTCCTGCTCGACCGGCTTCGACTCCGGCTTCGGCGACTCCGGCTTCGGCGACTCCGGCTGGATCGCCACAACCGGCGGCTCCATGGCTTCCTGTGCGACGACCGCGACCGGCTGGTCGCTCACGATCGTCGCGAGCGTGGAGTCGATCTCCTTGAGTGCCTTCAAGAGGGCGTCAGCATCCGTCGCCAGAGCCCCGAGCTCTCCCGCTGCGGTCTTGAGCGGACCGCTGAGCAGGAACTGCGACGACAGGAGCTCCCTCGTGGCGCTCATGACGCCGCGCATGATCGCCGTCTTGACTCCGGGGCCGACGAGGATGGTTTCGTCGCCGCCGAGCGAAGCTCGCGGCTCGTTCCTGCCGTCCACGGCGGCCAGGACAGCCTCGCGGGCCAGCGATTCGAGATCGCTGGCGCTGAGCGCCTGCTCTTCCTCGTCGGGGCTGTTCACGTCGACCTTTCCGCCCATGATGTCACATGACACTGACATCGAAGCCGCCTCCGTGCGGAGTCCAGATCCGCTCATCTCGTCGGCGTCCATTCTGTCCCTACTTGCTCGCGATCCCGCTCATGGCCCTGCTGACGTGCGTCTGAATCTCGCGGAGAGTCTCGACCATGGCGAGCCCGAGCGGTGACTCGCGCCCCAGGAGCAGGCGCATGGACTGCACCGCTCGCTCCGCGAGGACGTCGATGCTGGAGAGCTCCGCTGCGACATCACGGCCGTTGCGCGCCACGGTCGTCACGCTGGACGTCGGGGTCGACACGCTCGGCTCCGACGCCTCGGAGGCGTCGACTTCGTTGCGCTTTTTCTCGAGCCAGTTGCAGACGAAGCCGACGCCACCACCGGACCCCTTACGCATCGACGTCTTCGTGATGATCCCGTGCTTGACGAGGATGCTGAGCCTGGAGGACGCACTGGAGTCGTTCACGCCGAGCATCTTGCCGAAGTCGACGTACGGGCGCTGCTCGCCTGGGGTCTTGTACAGATACTCCCACATGAGACCGACGCTCTCGGCGAACGCGGCCTTGCGCTTCTTACCGCCGCGGGTCAGCGTCCCCTGGAACTCAGCCAGGAGCTCATCCGGATTCGTCATTGGCCACGACTCCCGTCAGAAGGCTTGATCGTCCGAAGCAGGGCGGCCGCGTCGCGCGCGTAGCCCTCGTTGATCTCGCAGCCGATGAACTCGTAGCCGCGCTCCAGGGCGACGACGCCGGTGGTGCCCGACCCGAGGAACGGGTCCGCGATCACGGGCTTCACGGGCTTCCTGCGCGTGTGGCTGCACGACGGCCTCCAGCGGACGTGCTGCATGTCGGCCATCTTCTTGGTGACCTCGGCGTTGTTCCAGTGCGCCTTCCCGGTCCGCTTGCGGTGCTGGCGCGCCCGATCGGAGGTCATGCCGGCCTGCTTGTACGTCGAGACACCGCGCTTGAGGACGCGGACCCACGGTGCGCCGCACGTAGGGCAGTACCCCTTCTCGCTGACGCCGACGTCGAGGCACTGACGGACGAGGTCCTTGGAGAACGCGGCGAAGTGCTTGCCCTTCGCGTGTGGGTTGTCGCCGACCATGATCTCCCAGACGTCGCTGAGTCGCTTCTTGCCTCCGCTCTTGGCGTCCTGCCGCGCGTTGTAGGCGTCCCAATAGTGCTTCTCGCCCCTCCTCCTGAGGATGAGCAGCTTCTCGTAGGCGTGGGACATGGACGAGTCGGTGCCGTTCGGAAGGTGGGTCTTCTTGATGAGCGGAACCTCGCGGTGCTTCTCGAGGCCGATGGACTTGAGGCCCACGCTGATCGCGGAGTCGATGCACGAGAGAGCGCCGTTGTGGCAGTGGTCGTCGAAGTTGAAGAAGATCAGCCCGTGCGGCCGCAGGATCCTCGCGCAGTGCTCGAGGACGCGGAGGATGCGAGCCACGAACTCCTCGACGGTCTTCTCCCAGCCGATCTGGCCGGCCGCCTTGTAGTCGCGCTCCTTCCAGAAGGGCGGCGACAGCACGAACGCGTCGACGGTGTTGGACGGAACGATCTGGAGCCGCTCCTCGGAGTTCCCCACGAGGACGAGGAACCTGTCCTCGACCACGTCCTTGCTGTTCAGGACGTCGCGACGCTTCTTCGGCTTGCCGCCGCTGAGGACGTAGCCTCCACCGTCCAGCTCGGCAAGGCCCTTCGCGATCAGGCCGCCGATCGCTGCGCGGGTGTCGGAGCGAGTCAGGCCGGCGCGACGCGCGAGCGCCTCGCCGGACAGCCTCGTCTCCACGGAGAGCTCCTGCATGACGGCGGACTCGAGGCTGGTGAGCCAGACGCCGCCAGTCGACCTGGATCCGGAGGCGACGATCCGCTTCACTGGACGCCCGCTGGTCGGAACGCTCTTGACGCTGGCGACGCCGGCGGAGACGAGCGTGTCCCACGCCTTCGACACGAGCTTCGAGCTGTGCCGGCTGAACTGGTCCCGCACCTGGGTCTTGCTCAGGCCGGCCGCCCCGGCCTCGCGGATGGCGCGGGCGAGTCGGTTGACCACGGGGTCTCCATGGGAGAGATCGTGCTCTCCCACGATCCCGGTGAGCCCGCTCAAGAACGACGCCTCGGTCATGTCATCCACCCCCTCTGTGCTGGAACTGAGCGCCTAGTCCGTGCTGAACGACTTCGCGATCGTGTCCAGCTTGCTGTCGTCGTCGTCGCGGTTCTTGCGGACCATCTTGGCCTGAGCGGCCTCGCGGAGCAGCCGGGCCTTCGAGATCACCTTCTCGTGCGCCTCGGGCGTGAACTGCTCGGCCTCCCTGAGCGCCTTCGGGCCGGGCTCGGCGAGATCCCCGAGGATCTGGATGGTCGTCATGGACCCGTCGCCGTGCGCGTGGAACTTCCCGGCCGTGTTCTTCTTGCCGGAACAGAAGCTGTTCCAGCCGGCGGCGATGTAGCGCATCACCATGGCCTCGGACGCCCTGGAGATCTGGCCGACGCTGTCGCCCTTGTTGATCTGCTTGAGGACGATCCCAGCGCGCTGGCCGGGGCCGGCCTGAGCGAACTTCCCGAGCCTCTCCCTGAGCGCACACATCGGGGTGCCGGGGAGCGCGAGGGTCCCGTCGGCGATCGACTTCATGAAGAAGCGAGCGGCCTGCGGCGACTTCCGCGAGAGGACCATGAGCATGAAGACCGCGACGTGCTTCGAGAGGGCCTTGGTGCCGATACGCCAGTCGAGGCCGTGGACGAACTCCAGCGCCGGGTCGATCTCGTCCGCGTAGAACTCGTTGAGGACGGTCTGGCGGCTCGACTCGAGCTTGTCGCTGCCGAGCTCCTCCATGTAGTCGCGGCCGTCGCCGCTCTGCTCGCCCCTGTGGATCATGTTCATGGTCAGCGAGCGGACGCTGTCGTAGGCGCGGCCCTCCATCTGGTTCTGGTGGATGTTGCTCCTCGTGAAACCGCGCCCGGAGAAGGTGCTGGCCTCGCGGTTCACGCCCACCACGACGAGGAACGCGAGCAGCGGGGCGTCCGGGAACTCCTTGTAGTAGGCCCGCAGCGCGTTCATGCGGTTCTGGCCGTCGATGAGGTCCTCGTTGGAGTCGAAGACGATCGTCTCGCCGGCGTAGCCCCACCGCCTGTTCGCCATGTCGCGCCCGTACTTCTTCGCGCGCTCGACGCCGACCACACGGTTGTGCTCGTTGCACCGCTTGATGATGATCTCAGGCGACTCGTGCGTGAACTGCGCGACGAAGTGCCAGATGACGCGGCCGTCGTCGCAGAGCACGGGCGCGGCGGTGCTGATCGCCTTGAGGCGCAACTTCGTGAGGAACGCCCTGAGCTTGGCCGTTTCGGCGTCGATGTTCGGGATCTTCATGCCGCTGTCGATCGGGTTCCCCGTGATGGGGTGCGTGGGCTCGTCCTCGGTGGTCGACTCCTCGGCCCTCGAGAGCCCGCCCAGGAGCTGCTTGAGGCGACCAGGCGCCGGCAAGTCGCCGACGACGACGGTCTTCTTGTTGCGCGCCTTCTTGTGCTTGCGCGGAGCGATCTCGGGCGGGAGCTCGGTGCTGGGCAGCGTGCCGCCGGTCAGCTTGAGGTTGGCGAGGGCGTTCTCCAGCTTGGCCATGTTCTCGTCGGTGGTCGCGGACCTGCCCTTCCACCAGTTGTCGATCGAGCCGTGCGACACGCCGACGAGGTCGCCGACCGACTTGGACCCAGCCGGGAGACCCCTGCTGGTCAACTGCTTCCGAATGCCCTGGATCAACTGCTTCGCGTTCACTTGGCTCTCCTGTGTCTCCGCGTCACGCTGCTGAGGACCATGATCTGCGAGACGCGCATCTTGGCGAGGCCGACCTCGTGGCGGAACAACTCCGCGACTCTGAGGCCTTCCGTGTTGCCGGACTTCTTGAGAAGGTCGATGGCCATGTCCGTGTCGGCGCAAGCGGTCGCGACGACGCTGCGGAAGTAAGACATCGGATCTCCGATCTTCGCGGCGACGATCGGCGCAGGCGCCGTGTCGGCGACCACGAGGTCGCCGACCAGAGGTCGCTCGACAGGCTGTTCGACGGCGGGCGCAGCGGCTTCGACTCCGACGCCGAGCGTGACGCCGAACTCTTCTGGCGCAGCGACGGCCGCCTGTGTCTTGGCGACGCGGGCGGCGTGAGACGTCCTCGCAATGGCGAGTGGACCGCCCCGCTCGTTCAAGAAGTGCGTGGCGGTCCCGATACCGCGCTCGAGCATGTCGATCTCGGATGCGTCCAACTCCCCCCGCGCGATCAGGCGGATGACTGCCCAGCACGCGAGGAACTCGCTTCGCGAGCAACCGAGCACACCAATGGCGACATCGGCCACGGCATTGATCCTGCGCGAGAGCTGGGCCGTCGGGTCGAGAACGTTGTTGGAGACGATGACCCGCTGATACGCCAGGATCTTGGCCGTCGTGGAGGGGAGCAGCGGGTTTCCGTTGACCTCGCGCGCTCGCTCGAGCATCCACTCGTCGTCCTTGATGACCTCGACGCGCTTCTTCGGTCTGGCAGCGATACCCTTGAGGAATGTCCCGCAGGACGTGTAGCGGCCGGACTTGATCGCCTCGATGGAGCCAGCCGGAAGCTCTCCGAGCGCTTCCTTTCGCAGGATCGTCAGGCCGTGCCCGATCTCTCTCGCAGGGACGCCCAAGGCTGTCTCGATCTGATGCCGGATCTTTTCGCTCGAGACAGGGCCACCGGACTGATCGAGCCGTGCGAAGCCGAGTTCGACGAGAACGGAGCACAAGACGATGACCTTGGCGCCGTTCGTCTTCTCCGCGGCCTTGATGCGCTCGACTTCGAGGAACAGCCGCTTCTTGTCCAGCCTGGAGAGGTTGGACTTCTTCATGTATGAGCGGCCTTGCTTGGTCTTCTCCTTCTCCCTGCGCCACGCCGAGCGAGCCCCGGTGCCGGTGCGGTGCTCCCCGGAGCGCACCTTGTCGAGGTGCTTCTGAGCGGACGCGTCCCTCGGGGCGGACCTATAGAGCATGGAGAGGTCGAGGAAGTCACGACGCTTCACCTCGATGCGGTCGTTGGCCGAGGAGATCTCCAGCTTGATCTTTGCCGGGAGCTTCTTGCTTCGGACGTCGAGTCCGCAGGCGGTGAGCTGCTCGAGGAGCAGCAGTTCGCGCTGACCGTCGGTGGACGCAGCCTTGAGGGCCCAGGCCGCCGAGGACTTGATCGTCTGTGTTACGTCGTCGGCCGCAATGTCTGCGATCACCAGACAGTCTCCCCTGGCCCTTCCTGGGCCAGTTCGTCGCAGTTCACCCGCGACACTCGTAGTCTACCTTCCAATGGAAGGCTATTTCAACATCGTTCTTTGAGAGAACCGTTATCGCGGATGCTCGGCCTGGCGCTCCAGCCAGCCCTCGAGTTGCAACTCCCGCTCGGCGCCTGCTTCGGCAGCCAGTTTGACCAGGACCTCGTCCGGTACGTCTTCGCGCTTGACGACCACGAACGAGGAGCCGTCCTCGTTGACGAGTCGGATCTCGAGGAGGTCGATCCCGCCCTCCATGTTGCTCTGGGCGTCGCAGTCGTAGAGCGCGCCGCCGATCTCGACGTCGAAGTTGAAGATCACTCGACCTTCTTGGCCCAGGCGGCGGCCTTGAAGGCCCTGCCGGGGTTCCTGGCCTCGACCTCGGCGCGCGACTCCGGCTTCGTCTGCCAGAGATACTCCTCCAGGTCGGTCCCGGCCGGAACGCCCTTGACGATCCCGGCCCGGAGGGAGGCGTCGATGTCCTCCCACTTGAGCGGCTCGGGCTTCTCGCCGTCGGCCAGCTTCTTCGCGTTCCTGCGCGCTCGCGTGGCGAGCCTGCGGATCTTGCGGTTGTCGCTCATGACTGATCGCTCATTCCCGGCGGACGCCCGCGCGGACTCGACTCCAGATCCAGCGCAGAACGAACAGCACGGATGAGCTCCACGAGCCCGTCCTGGGTGACCTTGGTCGTGCCCATGTAGGCCACCACGATCTGTCCGGTGGCGGTCAGCGTCTCACCGCCGCCGGCGCCGAGCGCCATGGATCCCCTCCGAACTGGCGGCGCCCCCGGCACGACGCCGGTGCGCTTCGCGTCCTTCACGAGCTGCTCCAGCGCGTCCTGGCTCTTCGGGGTCGGGATCGCCGACTCGAGCTCCCAGTTCTGGATCGTGGTCGCGCTCACGGAGAGCAGCCTCGCGGCGACGGCCCGCGAGAGGCCGTAGTCCTTGCGGAACGCACGCAGCGTCTCGGCCGTGAGGCCGTCCTTCCAGGCGCCTGGCTTCCGACCTCCGCGCGACTTCTTGATCTCGTTGGTCACTGATCCCCCTTCTTGGGTCCTTGGCGCCATTCTTCGGCCGTCATCCACTCGCCGGAGTCGTTGAGGTCGATGCCCTGTCCGCCCTCGAGTGGGCAGCCGAGCCAGCGACAGAAGGCGGAGATCGGCCACGCGATCGGCCAGAGAAGCGCTCGGAGCAGCTTGCCCTTCATGGTCAGGTCTCCGGTGAAGGCTCGGGGAGCTGGTCGACGTCCGGCTTCACGCTCAACACGACCCTGCGGCCGTTGCCGCCGTTCGGGTCGTGGACCACGAAGTCCGGCGCCGCGCCAGCCTGGTGTCCGCGAACAGCCGTCTCGGCGAGCTGGGCCGAGAGGAAGGCGATGACGTGGGCCGCCTCGTTCTTCGAGAGGACGTAGGCGTCGAAGTCCTTGCAGGTGTAGCTGACGGCCATGGCTCAGTCCCCGAGGTAGGTGCCCGAGTAGCACTTGAGCGGGTCCACGTTGTTGAACGTGAGGCCGGTGAGCCGGCAGTACTCGGCGGCCTTGGTCGTGCCGCACCAGACGGTCGTGCCGTTCGGCAGGTAGAGCGTCCCGTAGCCGAAGCCCTCGTACCAGAAGAGGCCGGGCGCCTGCTTGACTCCGACATTCCGTCCGTCGCAGCTCCGAAGCATCTTCGGCGCGGCCTCGAGCCAGGTCGTCGGCTTGACATCGCCAGCCTGCCCGAAGAACTCCACCGGGTCGAGGACCGGGGGCGTCACCCGACTCGGGACCGCGAGCGACGGCCTGCGCTTCGTCACTTCTTGGCCTTCTTACGCAGCTTCCAGCCCCTGGCCTTGCCGCTGTTCTCGAACCAGTCGTGGACGCACTTGAGGTGGACGTAGGCGCACTGATTGATCGCGGTGATCGGTTCGCCGGCGAGGATCTCACCGTCGCAACCCTGGCACTTCTCGTCGCCGTCGAGGAGCGCCTCGTCCGACCACTCGACGTCCTCGTGGGTCACGCGAGCTGGCGCGGCCTTGGTCTTCTTCTTCGGCATGCGGTACCTCTCGGGCGTGGTCGGCTGGCAGAACACGCGATCGCGGTAGAAGGCGGCCTGACGATACGCCTTCTCGGCCGACTTGCTCTCCGCTCGAGCGGCCTTGAGGGCCTCGGGCTTCTTGCTGAGCTTCAGCTTCTTCTCGGCCTTCTTCCACGCACCCAGGGCCTCGTCAACGCGGCGGATCGCCTCGGCCTGGATCTCGGTCCGGCTCCACTCACCCCAGAAGTAGATCGCCGAGTCGACGTGCGCGTAGTGGCGACCCTCGTGATCGACGTTGTCCTCGCACCGGATGTGCGGCGGGAGCTCTGGCGCGGTCGGGACGCCGGGCTTGAACGACTCGCAGCGCGGTTTGCTGGGGTCTCGCGCCTTCCTGTTGATGTCGAAGTCCTCGCGCCGGCGCTGGGCGTTCGCGCACTTGAGGTGCGCCATGCCCTTCGACGGGTCGCTGTTGTCGACGAACGTCACCTCGTCGCGCTTGCCGATCTTGTCCGGACAGAGGAGGCACGGCTGACCGACGTCGGCCAACTTCTTCGCCTTGCAGTGGTGCTTCGCGAGGTGTGCCGGACAGAGGTTCTTCCCGCACGCCTCGCAGTACGGGTTGAGCTCCATATTGCTGCCGCCCCGGTTGTCGGGCTCCTCGGCGCAGCGCTTCCCGCGCACCGTGGCTTCGCAGCGGGTGTCGAGCGTCTCCATGCTCATGGCCTGCTCGCGAGCTGCGCCTTGAGGTCCTTGTTCTCGGCGCTGAGACGCGAGAGCTCAGACGCGAAGAACATGCTCGTGATGGCCTGGCTGACCGCTCCGCCCTGCGCCTGGCCTGAGATCACGTAGCGAAGCGCGGCCTTGAGCTCGTCCTGCGTCATCGGCGCGCCGTAGGTGACGCTGCCGTCCAGTTCGACCGTGACGATCGGGCGCTCCCTGGCGCCAAACCCGCAGGTCGAGATCTGCATGAGCGTCTTCATGACGACCTACTTCCTGGCCTGCTTGCAGCGGAGCGGAGCGCAGAGCACGCACCGCACCTGCCCGCTGCGCGAGTGCTTCTTCCGCGTCTGGATCCGTTGCAGCAGCCCCTTCGGTTGCGGCTGCTCCGACACGGGACGGCCGAGGAGACGCTCGGCCTGGTTGACGGCGTGGAAGCCGTCGAAGCCGCCGTTCCACTCCGTGAGCATGTCCAGCAGGTCGACGAGCGCCCTACGGAGCGCGCGCTCCTTCGACGGCTTCTTCGGTGCCTTGTCGGGAATGAGCTTCGCCTCGTTGAGCTTGCCGCTGACCACGAGCGACGAGAGGAACGCGAGCGTGTAGAAGTCCTTCCCGTAGAGGACGTCAGCCGCTCCGCCCGGCGAGCTGCCGCCGAGGACAGAGTCGCCACGCTTCGCCGGAACGAGCTCCTGGAGCTTCTTGATGATGTTCTCGGCCATGCGCTGGGTGTCGCCCCAGGTGGGGGACTCGATGTGCGGCTCGAGCGTTTTGGCGGCGGGCTTCTTCACGGGCGACTCCTGTCTCGAACGACGGTCTAGACCTCTTCGGCGCAGCTCATCTCGTTGTCGCCGAGCGGCCGCTGGCGCCTGATCTCCTCGGCGACGCGCAGCGCGGCGCGCACGTTACCGAACGGCGCGTCGATCTGGAGCGCGCCGATTGCGGGGAGCCAGGGGGTCCAGCCAGGCCTCTCGTGGCTCATGGGGTTCCGGATCACGCGAACAGCAGGCGCAGGATTGAACTCCTCGCCGTTCCACTCCCACCCGTGCTTCTTGGCCCACTTGATGTCGGCCTCGGACGGGGCCTCGGTCTTGGCTTCCGGCTTGGCGTCCTTGCTCTTCACGGCGCTCTCCCTGTTCCTGTAGTCGGCCGGCTTGAACCGCACGCGATAGCCGGCGGCCTTGAGTGTCTTCGCGATCTTCTCGTCGCTGCCGGTGACCCTGCCGTGGTCTCCGTTCTTGCCGTCGTAGAGGACGGTACCGACGCCGGCGGACAGCGTGACGATCATGGTCTCGTGGCGTCGCGAGTCGAACCCACAGTCGATCGCCCGGATGCTCTGGCCGTCCGTCATGTCCGCCTCTTCTTCGCGGCCTTGACCTTCTTCGGGTCCCACTCGCCGAGCGGCTCGTGCGAGACGTGCTCGTCCAGGTCCGTCTCGGTCATCTCGCGGCAGCCTGCGATCTGCAAACCGCCGAATACGGCGCGATTGGCCAGGGTCGCGAGGCCGCTTATGGTGAGCCCGAGCCGGCTGGCCTTGAGGTAGTCCCTGAGCGAGTCGAAGCCCTGGACCTTCTCGAGCTCGCGCTGCTGGAGCACCAGGCCTCCGGCGCACTCGTGAGTCGTTGCGCCTTTCGGAACTGGCTTCGCGCCGGCCGGGACCTCGTTCTCGGGGTCCGTGGGGTGACACGTCATGCTGTCGCCGCGCCGGAGCTTCGACCACAGGCGCGCACGGTTCTTGGCCGTGTACCAGCCGTGCGGGTGCGGCTTGCCGTGGTTCGCGGTGCGCCACGGGCAGGCAGAGCACGGAGTCGGGCAGGCAGCTTCGACCTTGCGCTTCTTCACCACCTGCCGCCGCCTTCGATTCTCTCGATGCCTGCCAACGTGGCCTTCCAACCTTCTCCGTCGCGAGCCACCAGGCCGGCTGCCTCGAGCGCCTTGAGCTCGGTCTCGGCGTCCGCCTGCGTGATGCGACAGCACTCCGCGAGGAGCTTCACGGTCATGTCGCTGCATCCGAAGCGACGAACGACCGCCAGGACGTTTCTGGTTCTCGTGGTCATGGTCAGTTCCTGTCGGCCCAGCGCAGGACGAGCCAGTGCTCGCCACACTCGGCCACGACGGTCGGCTCCACGACGATCTCGCTGAAGCGACTCGAGAGGACGCCAAGCAGGAACTGCCGGGCTGCCCCGATCAGGTCGTGCAGGCCGGGCTTCTCGACCTTCGGCAGGTAGTGGACGGCCGACGCGAGGCGCATGCACTTGACGTGGCTCTCGCCGTTCGAGGCTGCCTGGAGGACGCGGTCGAGCGCCTCGGACACGTCGGTGTTGTTCAGCGCGGCCTGGTTGCTGATCTCGATGCGAGCGGCGCTGACCGTCCTGCCCACCGAGATCATGGACGTCAGCGAGTGCGAGAGGTGGGTCTGGTCGGCCATGGTGCTGGCCTGGTCCGCGAGCGCCTCCGACGCCTTCATGTTGGAGTGGATCATCTCGCCCTTCCCTTCCTCGGCTGTTTCTCGCCGCACGCTTCTACCATCGGAAGAAGCCGCGGGACCTTGCGTCTGACCTCGAGACACCGCTCGCTTCCCGGCTCGAACTCCCGGCACGTCTCCGGCCTGTCCTCGTAGATCGCGCACGAGACCTTCTTTCCGACCGTGCCGCGCAGCGCGACGCAGCGCCCGTGCTCGCCCGACTTGATCGCCATGACGAACCGCTCGGGGTCGAACGTCCACCCCGACGGAACGGTCAGCGTCACGGACCCAGGGTGCTTCTCCTCGATCTCCTGGGCCTCCGTATCGGTCATGTCAGCGAACGGCCGGAGCGGGAACTCCATGAAGGAGGACGCACGACAGCACGCGCCGCACGTCTTGCAGTCGACCGACACGGCTGCCTTCGTCACGGCTTGGCGGCCACCTTGGGCGGCATCCAGCGACCGCTGGCCTCCCACCTCGCGCGGAGCGCGGTCGCCATGTCCTGCGGATCGGTGGGGATCTCGGTCTCCCTCCAGGCGACCACGTTGCCGTCCTCGTCCTCGATCACGACGAACCCTGGCAGCTTGAGCGCGATCATGTCGGCCTTCTGGACCACGGAAGCGCGCCACGGCGGCTCGCAGGCGCGCTCCAGGTCGTCTTTCGGCGCCTCGCTGCGCTGGATCGTGGCGTGGAACGGCTGGAGCAGGACCTTGTCGCTGTCGTAGTCGCGCATGACGAGGCCGCAGATCGCAACCCGGCCGCCGCTGAGGAGGTGCTTCCAGCGGATCTCCCAGCGCGGGACCGGTAGCTCGGCCACGTCGGCCTCGAACGGCTCGCGCCAGGAGTAGCCGTCACCCCAGTTCCTGTTCTCGGTCTCGCGCTGGTGCTCGCAGTCCTGCTTCTCGAGCTTCTCCTCGAGCTCCGTCTTCTCGGCCTCGATCGCCGAGACGCGGTCGAGCAGCTCGCGGATGCGATCCTCGTCGGTGCGGCTCATGCCGTCGTCGCCTTGGCCTTCGCGAGCGCCTCGACCTTGGAGAGGAGCCTGACGCGGAGGTCCTCGGCCAACCCGAGCGCAGCCCTGGCCTTCTCGACGTCGATCATGATGCCCTCGCCTTCTTGTTCTTCTTGGTCGGACTCGACCCGAAGCAGCGGGTGACGAACTCGTGGGTCACGACGAATGTCTCGTCGACGACGACCACGAACCCGGTCTTCGGCTCACCGTCGAGCTGCCTGATCGCCGGCACCGTGCCCATGTCGACGCTGCTGAGGTGGAAGCTCACAAAGTCGTGCGCCTCCAGGTTCTTGGCGAGCAGTCGGTTGAAGGTGAAGCCGTTGTTCTGGCCGCGCTCGCGGTAGTAGCCGTCGATCTCGGCGTAGGTGAACGGAGCCCAGCTTCCGCGCCGCTGGCAGAAGCGGACGATCCACCCGGCGCTGGTCTCGGTCTCGAGGTGGTTGAACGCGTCGAACAGGTGCTTTGACGCGTCGATCATGTCCGGCGTGATCGGGTAGTCCTTATCGGTCGGCTTCACGATCCCGCCTTCACGCACTGGTAGCCGAGGCGCGCGGCGATCGCCTGCATGGCGGCGAGCTGCGACGCCTCGTTGGCGGCCTTGCGCTCCTCGGTCTCGCGCGCGACGCGCGCGGTCATGTACTCGTCGAGGAGCGAGAACGGGACCTCGTCGGCGCGGAACACGCGTACCTTCATGTCCTGGCTCGTGTCCGTCGGCCTCACGGGGTCGGGGCTGGTGCGCTCGCCGTAGGTCGACTCCAGGCTCGGCCTGATGCTCGTCGCCCGGAGTTCGTCGAGCGGGTCACCGCCGGTCAGCGCGCCGAGCCGGAGCTTGTTCCACACGTCGTCGATCGTCTCGGCGTCGATCTCGAGGACCTTCGGCGCGTAGTCGTTCCTGTCGTAGACGCCGTACTGACCGTAGACCAGCACGATCCACTTCGTCGCAGCAGTCACGTCGTCCTCCGATCGTCGCTGTAGATGTCACCACTGCGCGGCCGAGGCGGCCTCGGCGGCGGGCTGCCCGCTCCGAACCTCGGGCGCAGCTCGCCGGTCTCGACGGTCTTCGCCTCGTCGCTCGGCAGGACGCGGACCTTCACGCCAGGACCGCTCGCGTCCTCCGCAAGAACGCACGGCTCCCAAGCGTCGCGCATGGGTGTCCAGGCCGTCTCGCCCCTCTTCCAGTCACCCGCGATCGCGTCCTCGATCTCGGCGCGCGAGAACTCGACGAGGTCGCCGCACTCGCCGGTCGTGAAGTGAGGGTCGTTCGCGATCTTGCCCCGGAGCTCCTCGCTCTCGTGCTCGGCGCGACCAACGACCTCGACCCACAGGTGCTCCTTCGGCGGGCAGCGCTTGCCGAACGCTTCCTTGGCCTCCTCGCACGAGTCGAAGCCGAGCTTCGCGAAGGCGCGTCGACCGAGGAACCACTCGAGTGGAAGCTCGAGGTAGCGCGGGTCAGGCTTCGGGGAGTGCTCGTTGCAGACGATCCCGAGGTTGCTGAGCGGCTCGGGCCTGCTCACGTCGCACCTCTCCGCGCAGCCTTCGCCATCTTGAGCAACTTCGCGTAGGACCCGTACTTCTTGTTGATCTTGGACATGAACCCTGCGGGAGATCCAACCTTCCCCTTGCCGCGCACGCTTTCGACGGCCTTGAAGAAGTCGTCGAAGCTCTCGATCTTGCTGCCGTGGTGCTCGAGCAGGACCGTCGCCAGGTGAAGCGGGCATCCTTGCTCGTGCCTGCCGACGGAGTTTCCGCGGACCGTGAACTTGCATCCGAAGTCGCGAGCCGCGCAGTGATTCGTCTTGTCGGCATGCGCCGTGGCGTAGGCGCGCGAACTCGGCGCGACCGGGCACGGAGCCTTGAGCTCTGGCGGCACGACCCTCGCGAACGACACAGGGACACCCGGACCGAGCCGCGCGAGCTCAGCACCGAGATCCTCGTCAGCGATCTCGCGATCACCCGAAGTCAGTCGGCAGCGGCCGTTCCCCAGGATCGACACGACGACGGGTTGCTTGGCCTGAGTGTCACCGACACCGATGTCGTATGCCGCCAGCGCAGCCTCGATCAGGTCCTCGCGCGACATCTGTCGATAGAGGCATTGACCAGGCCGATTGCGGTGCCCTCTCTTGTTGAGGAGAGCGTCGGCGAGCTGGCTTGCGACCTCGCTGCGTCGGTCGTTTTCGACGACCTCGGCCTTGACTTGGGTGACGTCGACCGTGGCCAACTCTACGGCATGACGGCTCATGGCTTCGTCACCCCATGCGCCCTCACCAGCGCCTCGAACTCGGCTCGAGGCGAACTCCAGCGGTCCCCGGCCTTCGTGCCGATCCACGCGAGGTAGCGTCTGCGGTGCTCGCTCCAGCGGTTCGAGCTCATCTGGAGCTCCGGCCAGAAGACGCCGGGATCGGACCAGCGGGAGCTGCCGCTGGCGATCCCGACCGTGACCCACGCTTGGTCTGCGAGCACCAGGACGAAGACGTGCTTGACGGCGCCAGTGGTCTTCTCGTCGAAGCGCCCGAAGCTGGCGACACCGAGCGGAGCCTCGTCCGGCTTCCCGCCCTCCTCGGGCTCCATGCTGACGGCCAGTGCCTTGGCGATCGCGGCCACGACGTCGGAGAACGGGAGCGGGTGTTCGTCGCCCGGCGTCGAGCGCGTGTTCTTCTTGGCGAGGAGCATACGGAGCTGGCTCTCGAGCGGTAGCGGTGCGCTCGCGATCACGAACTCCTCCAGCGCGTCACGGAGGCCGAGGTTCTGAGCCTCGCGCTGGTCGTCCGTGTCGAGGCGTCCGATCGCTCGCCGGAGCATGTTGACCGAGTGCACGCCGAGCGAGAGGACCAGGCGCGGCTGTGTCTCGGCGCCGCAGTCGCACGGCCGGCGCTCTTCGCCTGAGCACAGGTAGGCGCAGGACGGCTTGTGAGGCGGGCAGATCGTCTTCGTGTTCATGACTTCACCCTCTTGCCGCTTCTGACCGACCAGCGTCTGCGAGCGGACTCGGCCCGAGCGCCACCCCAGTGCGCGAAGGCGACGTGACCGCAGTCGTCCGCGTTGGTGGCGGCGTACCAGCGCTCCAGCGCAGCCTCGAGCTCGGCGTCTGGCATGTCCTGGCCGTAGGTCTTCTTGATCGCTTCGGCCTCGACCTTCTGGGCTGCGTGCAGCGCGTCGGCTGCTGCCCACTTGGCGATCTCCTTGGCGCTCGGGCCGGGCAGCGCTTCCGTCATGCCGGCCCAGATCGGCATGACTTCGCCTTCGTGAGCGTCCTGGTAGACGCAGATCGAGTGGTCGACGAGCTGCTCGACCTTCTTCCAGCCCTCGTCGCCGATCTCGTGGTCGTTCTTGCTCTCGTAGGCGTCCTGCCAGAGCACGTCGATGATGCTCCGGTTGTCGAGGTTCGGGTTGAGCCTCGTGAGCAACTGCGGCACGTATCGCGGGTGACACGGACCCTGTGCAGCCTGGAGAACGACCTGGCGAATCCGGTCGAGGAACACGTTGATCGGGTGAAGCGGGTCGGTGATCGTGCCGGGCATGGGCTAGTCGATCTCCGTGATGAACTCGCCCACGTCGACGGCGTTCGGGGCGAGCTCGGCGCGCTTCCCGCCGGTCACGACGTCGACCCACAGCTCGGCGGTCGCCGGCCGGCAGACGCGGACGAACAGGAGGCCGTTCTGCTCGAGCGCCCACGTCGCGACCTTGTCGACGCCGTAGGTCGGCTTCTCGCCGCCGGTCCAGAACCGCACGTCGAACGGGGTCTTGAAGTCGACCTCGACCTTCCGCTTCGGGGAGGGGCCGTCCTCGTCGAGCGCGTCGGCGCCGAGTTGGATCACGCCGGAGAGGATCTTCTCGTCCTCGGGCGAGGGCGCCTTCTCGTAGAGGAGCACGGTGAGCCGGTTCGTGCGCGGCGAGTGGACGAGGACCACGGCCTGACCGCTCCACGTCGCCCTGGCGACCGGGATGTTGAAGCGGATGCTGTCGCCGCCCAGGCCGAGGTAGCTCTCGCCGACCTCGGTCTCGAGTTGGACGCCGTTGATCGCCCAGGTCCGCAGTTCTGCGGTCATGCGCGGGCCAAACGGGCTGCGGCCGTCGATCACGAAGCCGGGGCGACAGAATCCCTTCGGGAGCCCGAGGGCGAACAGACCAGCGCCGGTCATGTTGGTACCCATGACGTGCGACGAGCACTGGCCGTCACGTCCCTTGCGGTACTTCCCGCAGTCGGTGTCGCCGCCGACCACGCAGCCGGAGCACTGGAGCTCCTTGGTGAGCTGGGGAGGCGTCGCCTTGGCGAGGTTGAGCGTCTTCACGATGTCGACTCCTTCGGCGTCGTCTGCTTCCAGTTGCACTCGCGGCACCCGAACCCCTGGACCGACCAACCGGCGTGGTTGAGCGAGCCGCAGGGGCAATCGGGCTTGCCGCACGGACACTTGTTCCGGTTCGGATCGGCCAGGCCGGTCGCGTAGTTCTTGCCGGCCTTGGCCATGAGCAGGTCCTCTAGAGGTCGGCCGTCATCGAACCGTTGACGATCACCACGCGGCGGGCGGTGTCCATGCGCTTGCCGCCGCTCGACTGGAAGTCCTCGCCGCACCACACGACGGTCGCCTCGCCGGGCTCGCCGACGGTCTCCGACACGTCACCCACGAGGAAGCCCAGGAAGCCGGTGTTGAGGCACCCGGCGCGCGTGCCCGCCTCGATCAGGACCTGGACGTTCGTGAGCTGGACCGAGCCGCGACGGTCGAACTCGACCTTCGTCTCGGGGTTGCTGAGGATGATCTGCCTGGTCGGGTGGTCGTAGAAGACGCGGGCGCGGATCTGCGGCTCGGGCTTCTTCTCGGGCGTCGTCGCCTTGGCCTTGCGCGCCGACGTCGCCTTCTTGCCGCTGCGCGTGCCGCGCTTGCTCTTCCGTCCGATCGTAGTCGTGGTCATGACACTCTCCCTTGGTGGTTCCGTTGGTGTGGTCTAGTCCTCGCCGTGGAGCGAGATCGTCATCACAGGCTCGAGGTTGTCGTCGCCCTCGATCACGAGGTCGAGCTTCGTCTCGACGGGCTCTCCGAGCTTGCCGTCCTCGTTGGCCGAGGAGCCCAGCTTGAAGGTGAGACGGTCCTGGTTGCGCGCCCTCTTGGCGGCGAAGGCGGCCATGAAGAGCACGTCCCACAGACGGCCCTTCTTGCACTGGCCGGAGACGTCGCCTTCCGGGACCTCGACGTGGCGCTCCCAGGCCGCCCGCGTCAGCGCCACAGGGATCTTGAAGCCGACCTGCTTGACCATCGGGACGGGCTCGTCGTCCCACAGCGCGCTCACGTCCACGAGCGCGCCGTCCTCGATCAACTCCGAGCGCCGCGGGCCGAGGATCACGTTCTCGGGCTTGAGGTCCGGGTCGCCGGACGCCTCGATGATCGCCTTCTTGAACTCGTCGTCGGTGAGCTTCTTCTTGGCCATGGCTAGTAGCCCCCGTAGCTGTACGTGTTCCTGCGCGTCGTCTCGCCGTCCTTGAGCTTCCTCCAGCGGCCGTTCTGGTCCTGCGTGTAGCGGTGCGACTCGAGGAACCCACCGCGCACGGCGCGGTCCTCCCACTGACCGCTGCTTTCTGCCCTGGCGAGCGTGTCCACGACCGTCATGAAGGCGACGGCGTTGCGCTCCTCGCCATGGCTGTTGCCGAGGTCCCACTCGCGGTCGGTTCCGGCGGCGCTCGGATCGACGTCCTTCCACTTCCACTCCATGCGCTCGAGCGCATAGAGCCCGTTGAGGAAGGTCGTCGCGGCGCCGCTCTTGAGGTCGGCGACCATGGCGACGAACGCCTCGGCTGCCTTCTCGCCGCCGTGCTTCGTCACGAGTCCGTGGATCTTCTCCAGCATGCGCCCGTTGAGGTCGCCCGTCTTCGGGCCGCGCCCGGAGTAGTACTCGGGGCGGGCGCTCATGCCGGCCTCGTGGACGTAGAAGCGCGCGTCGTGCTTGGGGTCTTTCTCGGCCACGGTCAGCCTCCGATCCTGAGAGCAGCGGGGTTGTCGACGGCGATCCGCGTCAGCTTGGCGCCGAGGCGACAGAGCGCGTCGTGGTAGTCGGCCGAGAGGTGGTCGCCGCTGTACTCGTGACCCAGCTCGTGGATCAGGAGCTCGTGGAGCGCGTCGAGGCTCCCACCGGCTGCCGTCTTGAACCAGGCGTGCCCGAGGCGGAACACGTTCAGGGTGAGCCCGGTCGACTTGCCGTAGGCCGCGACGAAGGCGTTCGTCGTCTTGACGATCTTCCCCTTGAACTGGCGCCCGATCAGGAGCGCACCGACGCGCATCATGTAGTCGACGACGGCCTGCTGCTCGTCGGTCCACTTCTCCTGCGGGATCACGTCGACGTCCTTGTCGCCTTCGCCGTACGGCCTCGGGCTCGGCGTGACCTGACCGGCGGGCGGCAGGACCTCGGCGCGCCGGAACGAGTCCCACTCGCCCCTGGACGCGACGCCGCCGTGGACGAGCGTGCGGCCCTGGGAGACCGACAGCTTCTCGGCCTCGCGGTCGGACGGGTCTGCGCTCACGGCGTCCTCACCGAAGCGGAGCGCAGCGACATGGCGCACGGCCTCGACGTCGGACCGCTTGTCGCCCACGGCCTGCTTGGTCCAGTCGGCCGAAGCGTCCTCTTCGCTGAGGAGGTTGTGCGCCGCGTTCAGGATCGCGACGCGCAGGTCACGCATGAACGCCTGGGACGCGCTCTCTCTGTCGATCGTGAGCGGGATCTTCTGGCACACGTCGAGGTGCCACCGCTCGCCGCCGTCGAGCGGCAGGACGGGCACGCCCAGCTCGTAGAGCGTCGGGACCTCGTCGCCGAGCGGCTCGATCATGCGGATCGTCGTCTTCCGCGCCGAGCGGCGCAGGAAGCCCTCGCTGTCCGCGAGCTCCGTCGGGAGCGTGGCCTCGAGCACGCGGGTCGCGCGGCGCGGGCGCACTGTCTCGCCGTTGACCGTGAGGTCGACGCCGTCGCCCACGAGGAGCGAGCGGACGAGTGCGACCGACTGCTCGACGTCCTCGCGCGTGAGCTTCATGGTCGCGCGGAAGATCGACCCGGCCTCGCGGCGCTTCTTGCCGCGGTGACGGCCCTGAGCGTCGAAGCGAACGGAGCCGGAGACGCTCTCGATCTCGGCCTCCTCGCAGAGCGCGAGTACGACCTTCTCGCCCATGTTGAACCGGCCGCGCTTCGTCGGGTCGGCCTTGCGGTCCGACTCGGCGAACAAGGTCCAGGCGTGCTCGAGCTTCTTGAACCCCTCGGGGTCGTCGTCCTCGACCTCAACCTTGGCGGCGCCGCGCCGGCCGGGGATCGACTCCACGAGGACACGGATCACCTTCGCGTCGGTGTCGAGGGCGTTGGCCACCAGCTCGCGGATCGCCTGGGCCTTGCCCTGGCGCTCGATGATCTTCGCGAGGCCGGCGTGGTCGACGACGAGCCAGTCCATTAGGACACCTTCCGCTGCTTCGACTGCGCTTTCTTGAGCAGGCCGGCGATCAGCGACTCGACGGTCACCCCGCGCTCGCTGGCGATCCGCGCCAGGGCCGTGGTCGCCGACACGGCCCGTGACGGCTCGGTCAGGGCGCGCTCGATCGTCCAGCCCTTCCTGATCCTCTGATAGACGAGCCTCGGGTCCTTGCCGTACTGTTCGGCGAGGTAGGCGATCGTGCGCTCGTTCTTGGAGGTCGACGCAGAGGCAACGAAATCCGCGACCTCGACGTCCGGGACCTTCTTGTTGCGCTTCATGCAGTCCTTTCAGGTCCGTCCTGGACCCGGCGGCCTCCGTTCCCCGGTGACCGCGCGCATAGTTCTACCTCCCGGGCAGGAGGGCTGTCAACAGAGACGATGACTTTAGGACGTGTTCTTGCCGTGCTCGCGGCAGTCCTTGCAGTCGTCCGGGCACGAGCCTTCGTCCGCGCCGAAGGTCGTCAGGATCATCTCCGCGAGTCCCTTCGCGGCCTCGGCCCGATCCGCGACGTCGACCAGCGACCAGTGTCGCTCGTCCTTGAGGACGTCCTGGGCGGCGTCGATCAGAGGACTCTTGATCGGTGGGGGCGGCGGCTCACCCTTGGCGCTCGCCAGCGCCCGCACGCGCCTGTCGCGGACTCCCTCGACGAGGTCGCGCTGGAGCTTGTTGGCGAGCGTGTCCCAACTCTCGTCGACCTGAGACTCCATCTGCTTGAGGATGGTCTCGAGGCGGTTGCCGGTCTGGAAGCTCATGATGAGCGCCTTGAGCAGCGTCCCGTGCGTGGCGTCGTAGTACTTCACTGGCCTGCCCTTCTCAGTCGTCGTATGGCTCTGGTTCGTCGTCGGCGTCTCTCGCGGTCTCGCCGGCATACCATGCCTCGTTGACCAGGCGGTCAACGGCCGCCGTGTTCAGCTTCTTGAGCACGTCCTTGCCGACCTTCCCGCTCTCCAGGACCGCGCGCACGGCGAGGATCTCTGGCGGCTCGCCCTCCTCTGGAGCCCACGAGTCCGGGTGACCCGAGAGCTTGGCGGGCACGTAGATGCCAGGGACGTACTCCACATCGACGCCGAAGCTCACGTCCTTGAGGACGATGGTGGAGCGGAAGGTCGCGCCCATGTCAGTACCCGTCGATCCTTCGTGTCGCGATCTGCTCGCCACTGGCGTTGAACGCGCGGAACTCGCACCAGTCGCCGCCGGCGTCCGCGAAGGACGACCCCCAGGTCTCGAGCTTCGCGGTCACCGCGACCACGGGCTCGGGGAACGCGGGACCGAACGGGGCGGGCTCACGCGCTTGTCTCTTGGCGTCCTCGCCCTCGGACTCGTTGAGCTTGTTGGGCATGACCTACGACGCGCACTCGTGCATGGCGTCGACGACGGCAGCGTCGTCGTCCGACAGCAGCTCGACCAGGACGCGGCTGTCGTCGCGGCGACTGCGTCGCATGATCCGCCCGGCGCCACGGGCGTGCCTGGAGACGTTGTTCGTGTCCCCGAGCCAGCCGCGCAGCTTCGCCTCGTTGCTCATGTTCGTCCGGCCAGGAGTGACCCGAGCCTCGGAGTACTCGGCCTTGCTCTGCGGGCTGACCTCGACCACGAACACCAACTCGCCGACTGTGATACCGGACGCCTCGTTCACCCACTTCGTCGTCACGACCGCCTCCTCTTCTTGGCTGGCCTGGCGCTCGTGATCGCGAAGCCGATGTCGCCAGCGGCGTCGGGGATCGTCGAGTGCTGGACGGACTCGATGAACTCGCGGACACCGTCCTTGTCCTCCGGCTTGATCCCGGACCACGAGAGGATCATGCGGCCGAGCTCCTCGGCCTCGCTCGCGTCGAAGCGCTCCTGCTCCTCGAGCGCGGCCTCCTTCTCCAGCTTGAGGTCCGTCGCCTCGTCCGCGAGCCGCTGGTGCTCCGCGAGCTTCGCCTTGACGTGCTTCGCGAGCCTGGCGCGGATGCTCTTGGCGTGACGCTCGGCCTCGACCAGGATCTTGTCCTTGTTCTTCTTGAGCCACCGGTCGATCGCGGCGTTCTTGTACGAGATGTCGTGCGTGACCTCGCCGTTCGTGCACAGCTCGAACGCCTGTGGCTCGGCTTCCGGGCACGGACGCCACCACGCGACCAGGTCCCCGCGCCAGAACTTGCCGACGGTGTTCGCGGGCCACGGACCGCCGCCGTTGTCCGGCGGGGGCTCGCGCAGCACAGCAATGCCAGCCTGAGCCGGCGACTGGACGTCGATGCTCAGGACGCTCGTGGCCTCGTAGCTCTGCGCGCCGACAGACGGGAAGACGACGTCGATGTTCATGGTTGTCTTGCTCCTCGCCTCCTCGTCCCTGGCGATCCGACGGTCCGACTCCATGCGGACCATGCACCGCGCGCAGCGCGACTCCAGAAGCGGGCGCTCGCGGCACGGCGGCACCTTCGGGCCGAAGCGGAAGCAGCGCGCCGTCTCGGCCATGGCCTTGCCCAGCTCGTCGTCGGTGGCGGTGTCGAGGCGACTGGCGACGTCCTCGATGTAGGCGCGGCCGGTCTTGGTCATGAGGTCCTGACGATCTTCTTTCCTTCGAGCTTTCCTTCGAGCAGGCGCGCCTGTTCGCGCAGGTTCGTCGCGGCGATCTCCAGCATGTCAGCGCCCTGGGACAGATCCTGAATCGTCAAGCGCTCGAAGCCACCGAGCGCGAGTCGCGCCGTGATCCCGTCGCGCGACGTGTCGCCGTAGGCCTTGAACTGGCCGTCGAGCCGGACGCCGGCCTTGACCGCGTCCGTCAGGTACTTCTGGCGCTGCTTGGGGGTCACGACGTCTCTCCGTGCTTCGCGAGCAGCGCCCGTGCCGTCTTGAGGTCGCGGTCCTTCTCGTCGGCCTTGGTCTTCTCGCGCAGTCCGTCGATGAACGGGCGCGCAGCTTCGCGCATGGCGTCGGCCAGGTCGCGGTAGTCCTCGTGCGTGCGCCAGTGCGTGGCGCCCAGCTCGGCCGAGCGGCCGACGCCGTCCGGGTCGAACTGGTCGAGGAAGCGGAGCGTCGCCTCGGCGTCCGTCGTGAAGTAGACCGCGTAGAAACCGGCGCGGTCGAAATGGGCGATGAACGAGGCGTGCTGGTACAGGTGATGATAAAGCGGCTGCGTGAACTTCGGCCAAGCGAAGCCGCTCTTGAGGAACGCGACCCACGCCTTGAGGACCTTCGCCTTCTGGGCGGCGGTCATGAACTCGACGTCTTGGAAAGCAGGTGGCGTCTTCGTCATTCAATCCCCTGGGTCGCCTGCGTCGTCTTGCGAATGTAGGTCACGATGCACTCGAACTCGGTCAACAGTCCGTCGCTTTTGAGGACGTTGCAGCGGTAACAGATAATGGCGATGTTTCCGTTCACGTAGCCGGCCGACGGTATGACGCGATCAACGGACGCCCAGCGATTCTTCCCGCGCTTCGGCGTTGATCCCATCTTTGTGCCGCAGCACGGGCACTTGTCCGTGCTGGAGGCAAGCGCCGAGCGAATGGCCGTCTCGTCGAATGGAACGCCCATTCGCTGGGAGCGAACTCGGGCCTGGCTCACGGCTCTTGATGCACGATTCTCGACGTAATGCTTCTTCTGCCACCGTCTCGCCGCCTCAGTCTGGACCGGCCGTAGGCATGTCCTGCACGTCCTCTTGAGTCGGCCTCGGTTCGTCGCGAAGCTCTTCGTCGTCAGGCTACGGTCGCACTTGACGCACACCCTTGTCTTCTCAGACGCCGCGTGCTTAGAGCGGCACTCTCGGCATGTTCTGTCGAGGAGGATGTGCGTCTTGAGTCGCCGCACAAGAACGAAGTTCTCTGTGGTCGGCTTCTTGGCTTGTCCGCACGCACGACACCGACGAATCCATCCGGTTCTCGTGGCGGACAGGAACCGAGTGCTAATCGTCTCGTCGCCTACGACGACTAACACTCGGTCTCCTCCTCCTCGACGTTGAACGGCTCCTCGATGTCGCCCTCGTAGACCGGGTGGACGAGCCACCCCTTCGTCTTGACGAGGTCGCTGTCCGTCCGCTTGAAGAACGCCTCGATCATGGCGGCCGAGAGGACCTCGAAGCTGGGGTAGTCGTCGGGCATGTCCGTGTAGTCGGCCGACGCGATCTGGAAGCCGACGAGCTCGCGCTTCGCCTGTGGGTCGACCAGCTCGATCTTCGGCCAGATCACGCTTCCGAACCCGTTCCCGTCGCACGGGCGGTTGTCCGGGTAGCGCTTCGGGTAGAAGTTGCCCTGGATGATCTCGCGGTCGATCGATCCCTCGTGGACCTCGAGGTCGCCCTCGGTGCCCACAGGGATGTACTTGTTCGGCGTGCCGCCGTAGCCGGTCAGGCGCACACGGCGGATCATGAGGCGGCAGATTCCGACCGGGATCTGCGGCAGCTCCCTCTTGGCCTTCGTCATGGTCATCGATCCTTCGCGCCCTTCGTCTGCTCGGCGTGCGTCCGCTCCAGTTCGTAGTAGCCCGGGTCGCCCTGGTAGACCTTGAGGCCGCACTCGTCACCAGCGACGCAGCGGAAGTGGACGCCGCGCCGCTCGAACCCGTGGTCGCCGGACAGCGCGCCGGCGATCGCCTCGACGTGGTGTCCGATCTCCTCGACCTGGAGGACGCGAAGGACGCCACCCTTGGCCTCGACCTCGTCGCGCAGCTTGAGCAGCGGAGCGAAGAGGCTGGCGCCGTACTGAGCGCCGTCTGCCGTGAGCAGGAGCACGGTCGAGGACGGGAGCTTGAATCCGTCCTTGTGGCGGCGCCGCGATCCGACTCCGACGCCGGGGTCGAACGAGGAGCCGCTCGCCTCGGTCTCGGTGCCGCAGTTCTCGCGCGCCTTCGCGAGACGCTCGAGGAGCGACTTCCACTCGGCGGCCGAGAAGGCGCCGATCGCGACGCCTTGGTCGTCGTAGCGCATGTTGATGAGCTCGACGTAGAGCCTCACGCGAGCGCCTTCTTGATGTCGTTGGCCGTGGGCTTCTCGTCGAACGGGTCGGGAAGCAGCTCCTCGATCTCCGTCCCGCCCTCGGGCCGCTTGACGATCTCGCCGACGTGGTAGTACTCCCACGGGCCGCTGTGGCCGCTGCTGCCGTGGTGGTAGCCCGTGATCGCGACCCGGATCTTCTTCTTGCCGATCTTGAGGTCGTACTCCTCGACGATCTGTCCGTTGCAGTCCTCGCCGTCGCCGTTGCACTCCGGCGCTTCGCTGGATGCCGCGAGCGTGACGACCTTCTCGTCCATCCAGCGCTTGCCGTCCGAGGTCCGGTGAACGCCGTCGGGTGGATGCGCGCCGCCGCACGTCGAGCACGGTCCCTGCTTGCTCTTCTTCATGGCCTACCCCTTATCCTTCACGGCGGCCGCCGCGATCTTGTATGCCTTCGCCGCCAGCTCGGGCGTCAGGTTCACGACGTGCGGGTCCTTGTTCATGCACGGGACGCCAGGTCCCTTGGGCGGCAGTCGAACCGCACTCCCAACAGCGGCACCGCTGGGCGACCCGATCAGGAAGAACTGCCAGCTCTTGCCGGCGCCTCCGTAGGCGACGGCGCCGTGAGCCGCGAGCCCCTTGTCGTCGACCTCGCTCCAGGCCTTGACCAGCCCGAGGTCGGTCTCGATACGAACGAGGAGCTCGCGGATCTCACGGTCCATGGCTAGTCCTCGCCGCTCTCGCTGTCGCCGTCGCTGTGGAGGTCGTCGTTGAGGTCGCTGTCGGAATCGTCGGTCTCGTCATCGTCGTCGACCTCGTCGGTCTCGCCGATGCTCGCGCGCTCGCGCTCCTCCTTGTTCTGCTCGCCGATCGACGAGAGGACGATCTGGCTCGCCTCGAGCTTGTTCAGGCCGAGCCCCTCGTTGTAGGTGTCGGCGCAGGCCTTGGCCTCGTCGTACGTCGCGAACGGGGCGCCGGCGTCCGAGGTGTCGTCGATCCGGTAGTAGCCGGCCTCGCCCTGGGCGGCGATCCCGAGCTTGTACTTGCCGTCCTCGATCACGGCCGTGTAGGCCACGCGCTTGCCGTCCTTGATCGGGTTGCCCTCGAGGACGCGGAGCTGGGGCGGCGGCGTCTTGACGACGTCGCTCTCCGTGATCGGGTCGCCCTCCTTGTGGCCCTCGCGGATCGCGAACTCGAGCTTGGCCTCGGGCTTCTCCTCGATCTTCGGCTTGGTCGGCTTCTCGACCTTCGGCTTCTTGGCCTTGGTCTTCGCCTTCTTGGCCTTGGTCTTCGCCTTCTTGGCCGCCTTCTTCTTGGCGGCCTTCGCGGCGGGCTTCTTGCCCGTCCGCTTGACCTTCTTCTTCGCCGTCTTCGTCGCCATCTGGACCTCCGTGTCCTCTGTTGGTGGGTGTTAGTAGCGAAGCAGCGCGATCACGCGTCGCGCCTGGCTCTCGACCTGGCTATTGACCGCACCGTTCAGCTCGAGGAGGTCGCTGGCTGCCTCGGCTAGCTCGCTGACCGTGAGGTCCGGGCTCTTGCCGTCCTGGTCAACGTAGAGCAGACACCAGGCCATGTAGCCGACGCTCGCATCTGGCGGCAGCGTGTGGGCGATCTTCGGACGCCACTTCGCGTCGAACGCAGCGAGCCGCTCGTCGGCGCTGGGTGGCGTGTACTCGAAGCCCATGCCACCCTTCGCGACGCGCAGCTTGCAGCACGCGCTCATCTCACCAGGCGTTCCCGTCGGCCCAGCAGGCACGATCCGCACCATGTCTCCGCACTTCGGGCACTTCGTGCGATTGAGCTGGTGGTCGGAGTAGCCGTCGCGCCTCGCGCGCTCGTTCCGCTCGCGCATGTAGTCGCCAGCGCTCACTTGACGGCCTCGGCCTCGACGCAGCGCTGGACGCCCTCGAGCTTGGCCTCGAGCGCGTCGCACTCCTCGATCTCCTCGACCTTCTCGGGCTCGTCGCTGCCCGGCTCCATGACGAAGCCGTCGTGCCGGTACTGCGCGTCCGCGAGCTGCCAGTAGCGGTGGCTGTCGACCCCTTCCAGCAGGGTCTTGAGCTCGGCTTTCGTGACGACGAGCGGCACGGCGTCGTCGGACCTCGCGCGGTCCATGACAGCCTGATGCCAGGCCGCCTCGACCTCCGCGAGCTTGGCCTTCGCGTCCTTGAACGTGGTCACGCCGTCGAGCAGCTCCGCGTGGTCGCCGAGACGGCTGTCGGAGGTCGTGCCCGGGAACGCCTTGGCCCAGGCCTCGCCCATGCTCCAGCCGTGCTCGACGGTCTCGGTGCGGCTCACGCGCTCGACGGTCTGGATCGCGACCCCGAGCGCCCACACGGTGCCACGCCGGCAGGCGACGAACTTCTTGACCTTCATGACCTGTCTCCCCGACGCCTGTTCCACGCGTCTCGCGCTCGCGCCCCTTCTGGGCGCGCATTCCACGAGCCGTAGTAGGAGAACGATTCGCGCATGTAGCCAGGCCCCTTGCGTTCGCAGGCCCGGCGACGACGCTTGGCGGCGGCTGATTCCAGCTTCTTGATCGCCTCTGGCGTGTCGGCCTCGTGCCTCACGACCTGTCTCCGTACTCGTGAGCGGCCCACTGCTCGGCGCCGGCCCTCGACATGCCGGGCTCACGGCGCATGATGCTCTCGGCCAGCACCTTGCGACCTTCGGTGGCTCCGAATGTCGGGTCCGTCATCTCCGCGACGAGGTGCGTGTAGCGCTGGCTCACGATCGGGCTCTTCAGCTCGCTGTGGACCATCCGCAGGAAGCGCGTGAGGAGCCCGCACTCCGTGGACGTCAGGGCGCAGCCGCCCATGTTCCTCCTCGCGGTCGCGAGCTTCTCGATCACGTCGTGGAGGTTCGCCTTGCCGTGCTGGCGCGTCTTGTCGCGCGGATCGCTACCGTAGCCCTCGTCCTCGTAGCCCTCGTTCTCGCGGGGCATGGCCTACCTCTCAACCTTCTGCTCGCTGACCCACAGGAAGACGCCGCCGGTGCCCTCGCGACCTTCCTCGTTGATGATCGCGTCGAACGCCGCGAGCGCGGCGCGCCCATCCTTGGTCTCGATCGCCGCGAGGACGTCCTCGTTGTCCTTGTCGACCTCGCCGTCGTCCACGAGCTGGTGGATGCGCACGAGAGCGGCGTCGTAGACGCCAATCTCGCTCGCGTGCAGCGAGACCTCGTAGCCCTGCGGGTTGTCGTCGTGGAGTACCCACACGGCGGACCCGACCTTGGCCGACGGCGTCGGCGGCGCGGTGACCTCGGCGCGCTTCATGCGCTCCGTCTTGGCCGTCGTCCTCTCGCTGTCGTCCTTCATGGCCTTCCTCACAGCGCACCGGACATGGGGTGGTCGACGACGCGATCAGTCTTCGGCTTCGCCTTGGTGTCGAGCAGGGCCAGCGCCATGATCGCGTTCTCGTAGGCGATCAGTTCAGGCTCGTAGTTGTCGCGGATGTCCTCCAGCAGCTTGCGGATCTGGTCGTCGATCCCCGCGCTCTCCACAGACGGCGCCTGGCCGGTCGCGCCGGTGGTCGCGTCGCAGCGATGCCAGTCGCCGTTGTCGAACACGAGACCGATCCGCGAACCGTCCGGCCAGACGACGGTCACCCGCCCGCAGTCCTCTTCGAGCTGGAGAACGGCCGAGTGACCAGCCAGACCGACAGCCTTCTCCCACAGCTTGCCCCAGGCGTCGACGCTCACTTGGTCTCCTTCGTCGTCTTCGCGAGCTCCACGAGCTCCAGCGCACCGGCCCGGACGTCGCCGCCCATGGTGCTCGGCGAGAACTGCCCCTCGAAGCTGCCGTCCGCGAGCTTGAAGAACGGGACGGTGATCCCGTCCGACCCGCCGCTGTAGCCGTAGCGCGAGAACACGATCACGTCACCCACGGCGAGCTTGCGACCAGTCCCGCGCTCGTGGAAGGCGCCACCGTGCTGCGAGACGGTTTCCCAACCGGAGAGAGCCGCCTTGGTCGCGAGAACGCGGTAGCTGGCGCCTCGAACGAGCTTCACGGCCTAGTTCCTGCTCGGGTCGTTGTGGACCCACTTGCGGACGAACGCGCCCGCGCCCGCGTTGAACACGATCACGGGCACGACCAGCACGCGCGGGTGGGTGCTCATGGACTCGCCACACGCCGGGCAGAAGTCGATCTTGGACTGCATGGGAGTAATCCTCGTGTGAGCGGCCGGGGCGCCGGTCGGCGCCGCACATCGACAGTCAGGGGGAAAGCGAAGAAGAGCTCCCCGACGCCCCGGCCTTGTTCCTATGCGCTCGCGCGCCGTCCCGCCTCGTCCTGGAGCGGAGCCGGACTCGCGTTCGCCAGCTTGACGAGCACGGAGCCGCGCTTCGTGTGGCCGAGCTTGATGATCTTCCTCTTGACGAGCGCCCGCAGGTAGCCGCCCAGGGTCTTGGCGTCGATGTTGACCTCGCGCACGAGGCGCTCCTCGGTGCGCGGGCCGTGCAGCTCCAGGTGCAGGAGGATCTCCTGGACCGTCAGGCTGGACTCGACGTCGACGGCGCGCGGGCCGCGCTTGGAGACCGCCTCGTCCTGGGCGTCGCGCTCGGCCAGGCGGCTCAACACCTCCTGGACGTAGGGGAGGCAGTCGACGTGGTTCGGGCAGTACGGCTTGCCCTCGCGCGTGGACTCGGTGCAGCCAGGGATGTCGCAGATGCGGTTCTGCTGGGTCCGCTTGGGCGCCAGCATGTCGAATGGGCTCTTGATCCTCATGACGCCCCCTCCCTGCGGACCTTGGCCGACAGCAGGATGTTGCCGTTGCTGTCCTGCGACACGTCGAGCGAGTGCAGCACGAGCGCGCCGAACGGCTTCCCACCGCCGCCGTAGTTCTCGGCGGCCTCGGTGAACGCCTCACGGATGCGCGCGTCCTGAGAGACGAGCTGCGCCTCGATGCTGCTCCGAAACTCGACGGCCCTGCTCTCGCCGTCGTCCTTGTGCGGCTCGCGACGGAGCGCCAGCAGCGCATCCAGCGCAGCCACCAGCAAGGCCTCCGTCGCGTTGCCGGCGACGACCGCGTCCGTCCCGCCGCTCGAACCGCGAGCTCCAGTCTCTACGCGCTGACTCCCGAGGTCGATCACGTAGCGACGCCCAGCGAGGGCGTGCTTCTCGGTCTTCGTGGCGGTCATGGCGGTCATCGTCTCTCCGTCTGATAGTGTCATCGTGACCGGCGGGCGTCACATCGGATTTCTGGGCTTTCAGCGCCTGGCCTTGGCTCCGGCCTCGACCAACTCGCGGATCATCCACCCGACGACCTCGGCCACCTGGGGAACGACCGCGTTCCCTACGGCTCTCCAGTAGGTCGTAGCCATTCCTCTGGAAAACCCATCATCCACAACGGAAAGGCTGGGTTGAGCCGCCCACCCGCTGCCTTCGCCATGGACCACAGGCTGGGTTTGCCTTTGAGCCTGTAGGTCTCCCGTCCGTCCCCCGGGCACCCGTTGTTGCTCGAGCCGTAGCGCGAAGCCGTCGGCGTGGGCAACAACGAAGACGCGAGGGCGAACGTGGGGTGCTCCGAGCACGCGAGCTTCCAGTTCGACCGGAAGCGTCGCATACCCGAGTCGGTCGAGATCGCCTCGCACGGTCGGGAGCCACTTGCCCACGCCTCGCGCCACGTTCTCGACCACGACCCAGCACGGTCTCTGAGCGCGCACAACCTCCGCCATGCGATACCAGAGACCAGAGCGAGCGCCTTGCAGGCCAGCTCTCGCGCCGCCGACCCCAGCGACACTGAGGTCGGTGCAGGGGAACCCTCCGCAGACGACGTCGGCTGGCGGGAGGTCTCCTGGGTCGAGCCTGGTGATGTCGTCCCACTGAGGGACGCCAGGCCAGTGCCGCGCGAGCTCGCGTCGGCAGTAGGGGTCGAGTTCCACCTGGTAGACCGTGCGTCCCACGCCGGCCCGCTCGAGCCCCTTTTCGATTCCGCCGATTCCGGCAAAGAGGCTGCCGATCCTGAGTTCAAGGTTTTCATCGCCACTCCTCGGCCGGATACCGGCCTCCTGGCTTCCCATGGTTGCGTTACTCCGTCTTGAGGTACTCTCCGAGATTGACGGCGATCCCGTCGAACTTGTTGTGACACGAACGACACAGCCTGATGTAGTCGTGGACGTTCGCGTAGTCTCCAGTGAGGTTCGCCCACTCGAACCGAGGGCTGTCAGTCGAGTCGCATGCAGCGCATCGTGATGGCGTCCCTCTAGCCGTCTGCACCCTTAGATGGAGCGCGGCGTACGTAGCGCAGTCACCCCTCCATGAGTCGTTCTTGTCTCCAGTCTGGTCTCGCTTGGCTGCTGTCCGGGCGACGATGCCGCTGCGTAGCATGAGTCGCCAGACGACTTTCTGTGTGGTGCACAGTTCGTCTGCTATCTCTGCCTGCGTTCGTCCCAACTCGTAGAGCCTCTTGACCTCAGAGACCATCTGCACCGGATAGACCTTGGGCTTTGCTCCACGCGGCATATGGCACCTTACGGGCGACCATACATCGCCGCTGCGACATCTGGTGCGCCTACCCTCGGCCGCGGATCTTGCTCCCCATGAGGAAGGCGTCGTGCCCGACCGCGGCCTTCGCGCCGCCGGTCCCCTCGGGCAACAGGAGCCCACGGCGCATCAGGTCGGCCTCGTCGGCCACCCCGCGACGCACGTAGCTCCGCATGGTCTGGTAGTGCTGGTGGCACAGGCCGCGAGTGCGGCGCGTGCCTGGGCAGCCCGGATAGACGCAGATCGTCGGATCGCACGCCTCGTGGTCGTCCGTCGTGATCGCGCTCTCGCTCGTCATGGTGGCTTCCACTGGCTTGCTCTCCGTCGTTCGTCGTCTGTCCCGGACTTTGGACCGGGCTCGCAAGCCGCAACGAGCGGACTTCGCGAGGGCCTTACACCGGCTGGGGGGCAGCCGGCGCCATCGGTTCGTGCTAGTTCGTCATGAGTCGCCCTTCCTTCTTTCCTGGGCCTAGCTCGGACCCGTGTACTCGTAGACGCGGACCATCTCGTAGTCCACGACCCTCTTGCTCGTGAGCTTGAAGAGGGACTTCCCGCTGGGGTCCTGCTCGACGTGACCAGAGGCGCCGCACGTATCGCACCCGAGGGTGTCGCCGCCACAGCCGGTCGGGCACGCCCACCGGAGATCGCCGCCAGGTCCTGGGCAGTCGCCGTTCGTGTCCCGCATCAGCCGGATGAGTTCGGCCAGGACAGCCCGCAGCCGCCTGTCCGCTGTCCTGCGCGCAGTCTTCGTCGCCTCCGCGTCGAGCTGGACCCACCCCTGGACGCCAGCCACGGGGTTGCTCACAGCGAAGCTCTTGGCATCCGGCATGAGGTTGAGCATCTGCTCGGAGAGGAAGTTCACCACGCCTTCGGAGCACCACGGCTCGTTGAGGACGTGCGAGATGTCGAAGTTGACGTGGAAGGAGCTGTCGGTCGAGGTCTCGATCTGCGTGTCGCTCTCCTTGGGGCCGATCGCCTCCCGCCTCCAGCGCGTCTTGGTGCCGCTGACGACGCGCAGGACGCGGGCGAGGTCTTCCGTCGGGATCGCGCGCCACCGGATCGTGACGCACCCCACGTAAAACTCCTCGACGACGCCGTCCTCCGCGAAGCCCTCGACGCTGTCGACGACGAACCCTCCGAGGTTCCTCGGGCTCGCCAGCGGCGCGATCCTGTAGGGGCGCGAGGCGCCCAGCGGGCCGACGCGGTACCCGCTCTCGTAGAGCTTCGGCTCCAGAGCCTGCCGGATCTTTCGGAGGAGGACGCGTCTGGTCATGCCTGCTTCGCCTCCAGCTCGACGAACAGCGTCCCGTTGTCGTCGGTGAACCTGGTCAGGGCGTTCGTCGCGCCCTCGGACTCCTCGACGATCCGCTCGGCCACCCCGGGCACGGCCAGCGCGCGCGGGATGACGTCCTCGAGCTTCTTGATCCGCTCCGCGATCACGTTGATGCTCGCGGCCGTGCGAGCGTGACGGAATAGCTCGCGGAGGAACGCGAGGTCGGACATGGCTCGCTTGATGTCGTCGCGAGCCATGCCGATCTTGCCGTAGGACGTGAGAGTCACCGGCTCTTGGCCTTCGCCCTGCGGACGGGCTTCTCGGCCTGGGGGTAGTCGTCGATCAGCTTCGTGGTTCCGTCGTCCTCGTGGCGCCACGACTCGCCGGGCTCGCTCCCCAGGTAGCCACCCGTCGGGTGCTGGTCCTCGACGAGCTCGGCGCCCTTGTAGACGTGGAGGATCAGCTTGCCGTCGCACACGCTGACCTCGATCCGGCACGGCTCGGTCGACCTGACGATCAGGTGATCCTCGGCCTCGTTGACGGTCCTGCACTCGATCATGCCTACTCTCCCTCCTTGATCCTCTTGCTGAACTGCGCGAGCTGCGGGGCGTCGCACAGGAACGGCGCCACGCCGGTGGTCGGCGCCGGGATCATGAGCACCCTGCCTGCCGGCACCCTGGTCATGACCGGCTTCTTGCTCGGGTCGTGCCACTCGGCCGGGCCAGCGACGGCCTTGCACGCGCTGGGGCGCCACTCCATGGCGGCCTGGAACCAGACCACGCCCTTCTTGCGAACATGGGCCAGCACGTCGGCCCAGGTGGCGAACGGAACGAACGCCGCGTCCTTGTAGTAGAGGTCGTCGCCCGGCCCCTGGTAGTAGTGACCCTTCGGTTTGACGGTCAAGGTGCCTTCTTCGTCCAGTTCACGCGCTCGCCACGCTCAAGGGTCTCGCGCTCGCGGACGGACAGCTCGCGGACGCGCTCCGTCCCGCTCCGGTGGTGGGCGTCGGCCTCGCAGTAGACGTAGCCCTTCTCGCCGATGTGCGTGACCCGGTTCTCGCACTCCTTGCGCCAGTCGCAGCGCAGAGGCTTCTTGGCCGGCACCTTCTCCACGACCTCGGTCAGCTCGTCCTCGCCGGTCCAGAAGGCGATGCCGCAGTCGCGGCACTGATGCTCCATGAGGAGCGGCTTGTTCTCTGGGTCGTCTCGCGAGACGGCGTCCCACTCGACCATGTCGGTCGAGATGCTCTCGCTGCGGCAGCGCGGGCAGCACGGCTTCGTCGTCGGCACGCTTCGGTCGACCTTCTCGTTTGCTTCCGTGCTCACGATCCCTCCTTCAAGATCGCTCGGCGCGCTCGACGTTCGGCCTCCACCAGTGCTGGGTAGTTGGGCGCGAACGGGACGCCGCACCCCTCCTCGCGCACGCGGCGCTCGATCGCATGCCGGTATGTAGTGAGCATGGCGGTCTTCTTTGCCTTCTTCGTCCTCACGACGCCGCCCAGCCGCCGACGGCCCAGCCCAGCTTGTCGCTCGCCGGCGGCTTGCACGCCTCCTCGTAGGCCTTCCTGGCCTCGCCGACCTTCGCCTTGTGCGCCGCGAGTCGCTTCTGGTCGGTCTCGGAGAGGAGCGACGCCTGGCAGAGCGGACAGACAGGCATGGCCGGGAAGTTGAAGGTCTTCTTCGCGCGCTCACCGGGGCGCGACGGGTAGGTGTGCGCGCTGCCCCTGCCCAGCTTCTTCACGAGATGCTCGCGCGAGAGCTTGGAGCCGCAGGCCGCGACCTTGACCTGGGTCGCCGTCGCAGCGGGGCGCGAGCCGAAGTCGTCGCCATCGTCGTCGTCTTCGTCGCTCTCGTTCGACGGTGACTGCGTCCTGTCGACGCTGCACGTCACGAGCTTGGCCTGTCGTCCGACGAAGGCCGCCTGGATCGCCATGGCAGCCGCGAACATCTTCTCCTCGACCTTCTCGACGGCGACCAGCGCCTTCTCGATGCGCGCCTGGTCGCGCTTGCCGGGCTCGGCGGGGAGGTAGAACGAGACCGCGATCGGGCCGCTCCACTTCTGGTGCTTGTCGAGGATGCGCTTGCGCGCTGCCTCCTCGTTCGCGAGCTTGAGGTCGTGGAACGTGATGTCTCCGTGCATGGTCGTGGCGTTGCCGGCGTAGGCGCCGTGGCCGCTCTCGGCGCTGTCGTCGTCGACCTGCGCCTTCCACTTCTTGCGAACCTCGTCGCGGTTGTCGGTCTTGTAGGCGCGAATGTAGTCGTGTGCGCCCATGGCTAGACCTTCGCCTTCTTCGCGAACAGCTTCGACATCGCGCGGTCCCGCTCGACGTAGCGCGCCACGTCGGCCAGCGGGAACGTCCCGCCGATCCCGAAGTGGTGGTCGTGGTAGCGATCGGCACAGAAGCCACGCCACTCGACGCGACACGTCTTCTTGTTGACCTTCACGACGACGTAGTGCGCCGTGCCGTCCGCGACGCCGATCGTGAACATGGATCCGACGCCGACCCCCGACTCGATCGCCTCGTTCACGGCCTTCGCGGCCTTCCACGCGTCCTGAACGTGCGTGTCGTACTCGCTCAGGTCCGTCCACAGGCCGGTCTCGTTGTCGAAGCGCCCGGGGAGCTTGACCTCCAGGTCGACCACGTCGGTCTCGCGGACCTCGTAGGCGACGGGCAGGACGGCGTCCTCCACGATCAGGAGGCCACGCGCCTTCGCGGCCTCGACCTCCTTGCCGTAGCTGCGCACGATCCCGTAGACGGTCGCGCCGTTGCGCTGGAACTTGACCTGATAGCGCATGACTACCTCTTCGACTTGGCGGCCAGCTCGTCCCACGCGGAGAGGATCGCGGCCTCGAGCCGCCTCTCCTCCTGCTCGCAGTAGCGGATGTCGCCTGCGGGCAGAGAGGGCGAGAGCGTCCTGGGCGCGACGATCGCCTGACGAAACTCGCCCAGCAACTTCTCGATCTTCTTGCGATCGGGCGCCTTCTTCTTCGGGCGCTCACGGGCGAGGAACGCCTCCAGCTCGGGCGCGCCGTGGAGCGCCGCCTCGGCCTGCTGGAGCGCCTTGGGGTCGTGCTCTGAGAGCCAGTCGCGCGTCTCCTGAGTCGTCACCATGACGAGGAGCGCCTTGCGGATCGCGTCGCCCGCCATGACCTACCGCCGCTTCTTCTTGGCGGCCCCCATGAGCGCCTCGACCTTCTCCGTGAGGCCCGCCAGGCCTTCCTCGACGTCGCTCGTCTCGATCGCGAGGAGGTCCTGGTAGACGCGCGCCTTCTCGCGCAGCTCGGTGAACCGCACCAGACGCGCCTCGTAGGTCGAGTCGCGCGCCGTCACGCCGTCGGTCTTGACGCGGTCCTGGATCTTCTCGAGGTCGAGCGCGAGGGCCTCCAGCTCACTCTTGATCGCCGCCCCGGCAAGCTCGCGCATGTCCTCGCGCTCGCCGCCCGCCACGTCGAGGATGCTGACCTTCGTCAGCTTCACCTTGTCGAGCCGCGCCGCGAGATCGCGGAGCTTCTCGACCCACTCGACCAGGCCGCCGGGCACGAAGTAGAGCCCGTCGCGAACGCGGATCGCCTTGGCGTGGTGGTCGAGGATGTTCTGGATCACCGTCCGAATCTCGTTCGCGCGGTAGGTCTCGCAGTACTTCGCGAACCCGGCCTGGATCGCGTCGCGCATGAACGACGACGAGCACGAGACGCTCTTGCTCTTGCGGTCGTAGGTGATCGTCTGGCGCTCGACGTAGCGGGCGACCGGGTGGTGACCGTCCGCGTTGTCGACGACACGCTCCTGGATCGCCATGACGATCCGCTCGGAGTCGTCCACGAGCCGGTCGTAGAACAGGCGCGCCTCTTCCTCGTCCTCGTCGGCGTCCTCGTCCGACTTGGCCTTCTTCGCGGCCTTGGACTTCTCCGACCGCTTGCCGCTCTGAGGGCTGGCGCGCAGCCCGAGCGACTCCAGCGCCTTCTTGAGCCCGCCACGCGCCTCGATGTTCGGGCAGGCGGTCTTCGGGAGCAGGGCGGCTTCGACGGCGGCGACGACCTGGCTCATGGGGGCCTCGGCGCCCTCGGCCTCCCACCAGCAGAGGTAGCCGAGCACCCTGGCCGTGCCTGCGGCAGCGGCCTGCTCCATGCGGTCGACGAGACCGGCTGCGTTCTTGATCGCGCCAGGACCCGCCGCGATCGCCTCGATGTCTTCGTTGATCGCGTCCAGCGTGGCGTCCATCTGCTTGGCCCTCTTCTTCGTCTTCTTCTTCATGGCCTAGAACCCGAACACGAGGTCGACGGCCTCGGCGTCCTGCCGAAGGTCGGAGACCGCAGCCACGCCATCCGCGAGCTGGTCCAGCGACCGCGCCTGCGTCCCGATCGTCACGCCCCACAGACGCGCACCCTTCGCGCGCTTCCGGGCGAGCCACTCGGCCTCCCAGGTCGGCTCCGGCTTGCACTCGCCGTCCGTGAGGAAGATCACGTCGGCCTTGTCGAGCTTCGACCCCTCGCACAGCTTGAGGCTCGCGTCGAGGGCGCCCTTGAAGTTTGTGCCCAGGCCGTCGAACGCCTCCAGCGCCTCGCACAGCTTGTCCATGGTCGGCGGCCCCGCCGTGAACGACCACTGCTTGACCGCGTCGCTGAACAGCACGATCGCGAAGTCGCGCTTCTCCTTCATGGCGATCGCCAGGAGCCCGAGCGCGATCCCCTTGGCCCAGTACTCCCGGGCGCCCTGCATGGAACCCGAGCAGTCGATGGCGATCACGACAGGACCGCGACCTTCGGGCTCGCTGGCCTCGATCCGGTACTGGAGCACGCGACCCTCGGTGAGACGGCGCAGGAAGTCGCGCCGCAGGACCGGGTGACGCAGGAGAGCAAGCTCGGCAGGCAGAGCCCGCTCGAGGGAGCCGCCGACCTCGACGCCGTGAAGCTCGTCGGGGCCGTGGATCGGCCGCGTCTCGTGCTTCCTGAGCGCGAGCGCCGTCATGCGTCCCGCCATGTCGAGGATCGCGCGGAGTCTGGCGCTCCGCTTCGCGTGTTTCGACGCCTCGCGCACGGACTCCATGCGCGTGCGTCCGTCGCTCGTTCCGCTCCCCTCGCCCCACCCGAGCGAGTCGGCGTCGGTGAGCGCCTGCTCGGTCGCCTGGCGCGCCTCGCGCACGAGACCGCGCATGGCCCGCCGCATGGCGTCCTTGTCGCCTGGCTTCGCGCTCCCCAGGGCGAGCGGGTCACCGGGCTCACCAGGCTTCGGCTCGCGACGCTCCTGTGCCTGGGCCGCGATCCGCTCTCCCAGCTCGGCGGCAGCGAGCGCAGCCGCCGCGTCGTTCATGGTCGTGTACTCGCGGAGCGACTGATACTCGGTCGTCCGCATGGTCTCCTCGATCAAGGCGCGGTGCGCCGCGTTCGCGCCGTCGCGGATCGTCGGTTCCGCCTTCCAGAGCGAGGCGTGGAGGTCGGCGGTCACGGCCTCGCCGTCCCACCCCTTCTCCGAGAACGCGGCCTCGGTCGTCACGAGCTCCTCGACGACCTCGCGGGCCGACGAGTAGGCCCAGCGGTCGTAGCCGGTCTGCTCGACGACCTCGCGCGACTCGGGCGCGTTGTCGTCGCCGTCGTCGCCGACGCGAACCGTCAGGACGGGGGCGCTCACCGGCGCTTCTTCGTGAGGGCGCGCGTGGCCTCCTCGCGGAGCGCGCCGACCTTCTCCTCGGCCTCGATCATGCTCGTGTGAGGCTTGCCGCCCTGGGCGTCGAGGAGCTTCTCCATGTCGTCCGCGATCCCCGCGAGCGCGGAGGTCGCCTCCAGGTAGGCCGGGGAACCTGGCTTCGCGGCCATGGCCTTCTGGTGAGCCTCGACCGCGTTGTCGAGGTGAGTCAGCGCCGCGCTCAGGCCCGGGACCGCCACGTCGTAGACGAGGCTCGCGATCTTCTTCTCCTCGGCCGGGTTGTTCCAGAAGCAGTGCCGCGTGACGGCGATGTCCTCGAGCGTGGCCTCGTCGCGACCGTCGAGCCAGGCGATCGCCTGAATCAGCGAGAGCGCGGCCTTGAGACGGCGGTCCGACGGCTGGTGGCCAGCGCCCGCCAGCTTGTGACGGAGCGTCTTGTAGGGGCCGAGCACCTTCGGTCCGATCACGACCTTCTCGACCTCGCGCTGGGCCTTCTCGACGTCCGCGAGCGTGACCGTCACCGACGGAGCCGGCGGCGTGCGCGGCGAGGAGAGGAGCTTGTCGAGGTCGGCGTCGTCGCTGATCGCGCGCACGTTGACGCGGACGAGGAAGCGGTCGTAGAGGGCGGCGAGGTCGGTGCCCTGCGGCATCTCGTTCGACGCGCCGATCACGCAGAACGTCGGGCACGTCACCCACGAGCCGCCGATGCTGATCCTGCGCTCGTTCATCAGCGTGAGCAGCGCGTTCAGGATCGAAGCGTTCGCCTTGAACGTCTCGTCGAGGAACGCCAGGTGGCTCTCCTGGATCATGCCCGTGCCGACACGGCGGTAGAGACCCTTCTCGTACTCCGGCAGCGACACCGGGCCGAACACGAGGTCTTCGCTCGTGAAGCGGGTCAGGAGCAGCGCGAACTTGGCGGCGCCGTCGATGCGGGCCGTGAGCTGGTCCACGACCATGGACTTCGCCAGGCCAGGCGCGCCGAACAGGAACGGATTCTGGCGGGCCAGCACGGACAGGCCGAGGAGCTTGATCGCCTCGTCGCGGGCGACGAGCGCGCCGCTGGCGTCGTCCAGCACGGCCTTGACCTTCTCGTGGAGCTTCATGGTCGGTTCCTTCTGCGGCTCTTCCCGAGCCACCAGCACGCCGATTCCCTCGGCACGCCTTGATAGTGTCATCGTGACCGGCGTTTGTTGCGCCTGATTCTTGGGCCACCGGCCCGCCGTCATAAGCCGTCGCGCGGAAGGCGGTTTCCCGCGCGACTGGCTCCACCACCGGCGCTCACCGGCGCCTACCCAGCCCCAGCCGTCCTCGTCGCCGTGATCCGCCCATGCTGGCCGAGCTCGACCGCGTAGCCGCACGAGCGCAGGCGCTCGACCTCCTCGTTGGTCACCGAGCCGTCGCCAGTGAGCCCGAGGCGCTGACGCTCGGAGTCGGCGGCCTCGCGCACGGCGGCCAGCCACCCCCGCACGCCTGGCTCGTCGAGGATGTCGCCGTCGTTCGGGCAGCCCTTGGGCAGCAGGTAGCTGATATGGTTCGCGCCGGCCGGGTAGCCGGGGCGCCCCCACGGGTCGCGCAGGGAGAGCCCGACCTCGAGCGCGTTCCTGGCCAGCAGCTCGGCGGCCCGCGCCAAGACGGACGAACGCTCGTCGTGCGAGAGCGGGTCGGGAGGCGAGGCGCAGCGAAGGAGATGGCGCTGGATGCGCACGTTCGCGACGTCCAGCTCGTGCGGTCCGCGGTTTCCGGCGGCAGCAGTCGGCGGCAGCTTGAGGCCGGCGCCGGCATACACGTCGCGGATCACCAGTGCCGCGCGACGAGCCGCCTCGGTCGTAGCCCAGGCACGCCACTCCGCGTCGAGCCTGGCCACGGCCTCGCGCCTGGCGTCTCCGACGCCCAGGACCTCGACGTGGACGTTGCCGACCATGTGGTCGGGGACGGTCCGCAGGCCGTGGCGGACCCCGCGACGCTTCCGGTGCCAGTCAGGCGAGAGCTCGCCCAGCTTGAGCCACTCGGCGGCCAGCGTCGCCTCGACGCCGTGGATCGCCGTGTCCCACTGCGGAACGACGGTCTCGCGGGCCGGCGAGCCAGCGAGCGGCGTCCACTCCTTGCGCCAGTCGTCCGCGCTCGGGGGGTCACCGCACTCGCCGTAGCACGTCTGAAGGCCCCACTCGATCCACTCGACCGCGACCGTGGGGGCGTCGGTGGTCGTCGCGCGGCCCTGCATGCCGTAGGCGAGCGCCACCTGCCTCACCGCGCTACCGATCGCACCGGTCTCGCCCGCCTCGTGTGGGCTCTGGACACGCTCGACCACGACCCCGAACTGGCGCACCCAGGACGGGACGACCGCGCCGGTCCAGGCGATCCGCCCGGAGGCGATGTCGGCGATCCCGAGCTTGTTGTCTGCGTCGAGCACGGCGGCCCGATGCCAGGGGCCGTTGATCCCGTTCCCGACGGGGAGGTCCAGCCCGAGCGACTTGGCGGCCTGCTCCAGCCAGCTCGTGGCGCGCTCGCTGTCGTGCCGCAGGGCGCGGACGGCCTCGGCGTCGACCGGGTCGCTGGGCACGTCGCCGTGCCGCCACGACCAGTCGCTCGTCGCGAGATGCTTCTCGATGCGCGCCTTGACGCGCTTGCTCGTGGTGCTCATGCCTTGCCTCCGACAGCCTTCACGTAGGTCGCCGCTTCGTTCAGAGCGCCGAGCAGATCGTCGTAGCCAGTGGCGCTTTCCATGACACGCTGGAGTCGCGTCGCTACGCCGGCTTTGGCGGCCGCCTCGTACTCGGCGACGACCTCGGGCGGCCAGGACCGCTCTGCGGCGACGCCGCGCCTGGCGAGGACGCGCGCGTAGGCCTTGAGGTCCTCGCGCTCCGCTGCGGCAGCCTCGACACGCTGGACGTCCCCGGCGCGCTTGTCGGTCTCGGAGACCCACTCGTCGGCGGCCTGCGAGAGATTGGCCTGGTCCTTCGGCGACATCCACTTCGTGCAGACGGCGCACGAGGACGGAACGAGGCCAGCGCTCGCGAGCCGCTCGGCGTAGCCGTCGTGGGTCAGCTCGGCCATGAACAGCGCCTCGAGCGCCCCGAGTAGCTGGAGGCCGTGATACTTCTTGTTGTCCTCCACGCACGGGTAGTCGTCACCCATCTCGCGGTAGAACAGGAGGTCGACGAAGCCCTCGCGCATCTCGACGATGCAATCCCCGTCGCCCGCGTCTTGGGTCGACCCCGAGAAGCTGACGGAGTCGTCGTCGGGCCACAGGGCGTGCGCGAGCCCCTCCCGGATCGCCTCCTTCGCGAGCGGAGCCTTGACCGCGAAGGTCGCCTTGACGTGGTAGCTCATGCGACCTCCTCCTCGACCTTCACGGGGGCCGCGCTCTCGCGCTTCCAGTCGCGGGTCCACGCGGTCACGAACGCCTGCGCGATCCGCTCGACGTACTCCTCGCCGCCGGCCACCGAGAGTGTCTGGCGCACGCGTGCCGTGGTGGCCCACTTCTCGGGGTCGTTCCTGGCATCGTCGTCATCCGAGGCGAGGTCGCGGACGACGGGCGAGTCCGGCCAGGCCTGGAGCGCGAGGCGACCGAGCCGCACGCAGCGGCCGGCGGTCAGGGCCTCGCAGACCATGTCGACGATCCGACTCGCGACCGTGTTTCGCTCGATCGTGATGACGACGGCCCTGGCGAGCACGTCGCGGGCGGCCTTCTGGTCCAGCGTCGCGACCAGAGCGAGCGTCTGCGGGTCCATGGGCTCGGGCTTCTCGGCGCTGGGTGTGGGCCACTTACCCAGGCCGTCCACGTAGGCGCGGGCGAAGTTCTCGGCCACGAGCTGGTCGACGGGCTTGGGCTCGTCGCTCGGCCTGTAGTTCCCCACGACCTCCGTCGACTCCAGCTCCCAGGCGGAAGCCTGGGCCGTCTTGAGCGTGATCGGTGCGCACTCGCGGTGCGACCACCACGGCGCCTCGTCGGGGTCGTCGCAGAACGTGGCCATGTAGCTCGCGACCATGCCGCCCTGCTCGAACAGGACGACGCAGTCGAAGCCCTGGGCCATGGCTCGGCGGCAGGCGTCGTGCCCGACCTCGTCCGCAGCCTCGTCCTCGTGCTCGCTCGACGCCCACTTGAGCGGATCGCCGGCCCCGATCCAGACCTTGGTCGTCACGCGCGCACGACCTTCGCGGCCTTGATGGCGGCGTCGCGGACGGTGGTGCCGGCGTCGCGCCAGCCCTTGAGCAGCTCGCGCAGGTCGTCGGCCAGGTCCGCCCTGTCGTCCGGGCGCCCACGCACGAGCTTCGCGCGCAGCGCACTCTCGTTCTCCAGCACGTACTGAGCGAGCGCGTGGATCGCGTCGAGCTGGGCCTCGCCGGCCTTGACGACGGCGTCGTCGGTGTCAGTCGCGGGCGTGTCCGACGGCGTGCGAAGACCGAGGCGAAGCTCTCGAACCTCGCGAAACGTCTTCCCGTCCGTGAACCCGACTTCGTAGGCGGCCGACGCGTACGTGTGGAGCTCGTCGCGGCTCAGGTGGACCTCGGCGTTGTCCTTGCGACGCCCCGAGAACACCTTGTCGACGATCCGCTGCGCGACCTCGTTCGTGCGCTTCATGCCGCCGCCTTTCTGGAGCCAGGGAGCCCGACCGGATCGCACGTCACGCACGAGTAGGACCAGGTCCGCGCGCCGTTGCTGGCTCCGTAGCGCACGGTCCCGGCCCGCACGCCGTCGAGCATGAGGTCGTGGTCGACGAACATCCCGAGGGTCGGGCTGTGGTTCGGCACGTCGTCGGTCTTGCCGTCGTTCGGCACGTCCTGGCCGCACGTATCGCACGGGCCATGGTGGACGAGCGATCCGTCGGGGTGCTTCTCGCAGGAGTAGACGGCCATGGCCTACCTCGGCTTCTTCCGCCAGAACGGCTCGAAGGCGAAGGGGATGTCGAGCCACAGCTTGCCGGTCTCGGCGTGCTGGAACGTCTTGGCGTTCTGCTCGTGGATCGGGTGACGCGCGAGGACCGCACGAGCCTCCGGCGTGGCCTCGACGTAGAGGTCGGACTCGTGGCTGTCGGTCTTGACGCCAGCCGCGACCATGTCGCGGTAGACGCTGGTCCCGCTCGAGGCGGACGTGTTCTCCGGCGCGCCGCCGTGGTGCGGGGCGCGCCTCTGCTGCACGGCGGCCTCGCGCTCGGCCGCCTCGCGGCGCTGGGCGTCACCGTCGAGCCCGAACGGGACGGCGCTGGGCTCGTCCGCGACGACCTCGACCTTGAACCCGTGGCCGCCCCAGCGCGGCAGCTTCGAGTGCTTGTCCCTGTACTTCGGCGCCTCGTCGCGACCGCCGAAGGCGAGACCAGCGACGCTGGACGCGAGCGCCTCGGCCTTCTCCAGCGAGAGGCCAGACCCCTCGCTCTTGCCGTAGCCGTTGTCGTAGGACACCACGCGGTAGCTGGTCATCGTTTTGTGCTCCGTGTTCCGACTGGATAGTGTCGTCGACAAGGCCGTTTGTTGCGGGCTACGACGCCTTCGCCAGCGCCGTCTCCAGCGCGGCGAGCTTCTCGCGCAGGGCCTCGGCCTCGCGCTCGGCGGCGCTCCGGTCCTCACGGACCAGCTTCTTCGCGTGCCGCTTGTTCGTGGCCGCCTTGTCGGCGACCCTCTTCGCGCGCTCCTCGGCGTCCTTCTTCTCGCGCTCGGCCTTCGCCGCCTTGGCGCGCTCCTCGGCGGCCTTGGCCTCGCGCTCGCGGATCACCCGCTCGCGCTCGGCGTGCGCAGCCTCGTCGCGGGCGAGCTTCGCCGCCCCGGCCGTCGCGCAGCCGTCGCGGAACGCCGCGAGGGTGGGCTCGACGTCGGACCAGACGAGCGCGAGCCCCTTGCGCGCCTGCTCGACCAGCGCCTGCGGGTCGCAGGGCGGCGTGTAGCTCGGGTCGGCCTGGCGCGCCTCCTCGACCGCCGCCAGGAGCGCGGACTCCAGCACCCCCGCCAGGCGGTCGGGAGAGAGGATCAGGTAGAGCCGGCCGATGCTCGGCGGGACGATCACGGGACGCTCGGCCATGGCGATCACGACGCCGCCTTCGCCGGACCGAGCGCCGTCTCCAGCGAGCGGAGCTTGGCCCTGAGCTTCTCGGCCTCGGCCTCCGCGGCGGCGCGGTCCTTCGCCACCTTCGACTGCGCCGCCTTGATGCGCTTGCAGCTCACGCGGTGCGCCGCCTCGCGCTTGAGGCGCGCGTCGCGGGCGCCCGCGCACGCCTGGGCCAACTCCTCGAGCTTGGGGGCGACCTCGGGGACGATCAGCGCGAGGCCGTCGGTCGCGAGGGCCGCGATCTCGTCGGGCTTGACGGGCGGCACGAAGGCCGCGTCGTCCTTGATCGCCTGCTCGACGGCGTCGGCCACGCGCTCCGCGAGGAGCGCGAGCCAGCCCTCGACGGTCGCGAGCTTGGCGAGGCGGTCGGCCGGGCGCACGCGCGTCGGCTTGCCGCCGCTCTCGTCGCCCTCGTCGGCGGGCGCCTTGCCCGTCTCGTCCGCGGTCGTCTCGCCGCTGCTGGTGCTGCTGGTCTCGGTGGTCGTCGTCGCGCCCTCGGTGGTCGCGCCCGTCCCCGCGCCCGTCTCCGCGCTCGGCCCGCCCTCGACGGGACCGCTCTCGACGGCCGCGCAGCCGTCCGTGGTGTTGGGGGTGATGTTCATGGCTGGCTCCTTGGCCCTTCCCGGGCCTGACTGGCGCCGATCCCCTCGGCGCGTGCTCTTCGTCGCGTGGTGGGCACTCCCGACCGTCGGGGGCGCGGACTAGACCTTCGTCTTCTTCTTCCTCGGCGTGATGGTGGGCATGATCCCGAGCTTGTCGTTCACGACTTCGGCGTTGGGGTGCTTCGCGGTGATCCACTGGCGACCCTTCTCGTCGAGGGTCATCTTGACCGTGCGGTAGGTCCCGGGCGGATCGTTCGGCAGGCGCAGGACGACGTTCGTCTTGGCGAGCCGCCGGATGCGCTGGTCCTCCAGCACGTCCTCGACGAGCGAGGCGAGGAAGTAGTCGACGCCGACCTCGACCATCCGCGTCTCGCCGTTGCCCATGTCGAGCGGCTCGGGCGGGAGCGCCGCGACCTTCGCCTCGAACGCCGCCACGGCGTCGCGGTCCTTCACGGCGCGGAGGTAGGTCGGGCCGCCGCAGCCCTCATTCAAGATCGCGGCCACGGGCTTGCCGTTGATCGTGAGCGTGGCGTTGTAGCCCACGCCGTCCCGGCCACGGTGCGTCTTGATCTTCGTCGCCGTGACGCCTTCGATCTTCATGCGACCCCCTTGTTCTTCTCGGTCTGAGCCTGCGTCTTCGCCCGCTCGACTTCGCGCAGCACGGTCCGCGCGAGGCGGGTCGGGTCGGGCGAGGCCGTGTCGAGGGAGCGGTCGCCGGGCAACTTGGCGAGGGCGCGCCAGCGGACGCTCCTCTGTCCCTCGCGGTGGATCGTGACCGCGACGCCCTGGACGTCCACGACGAGGCGGTCGTGGAACCCGCGCGTCGCCTGCACGGCGCCAGTGAGGCCGCCGGACGCAAGGGCCTGCGAGCACGCCTCCATCTCGGCGAGGAGGACCGCGCAGCGCGCGTCGTACTCGCGGCGGCGCACGCACTCGGGGCAGAGGTCCCGGCCGCCATCGGAGCGCCAGCCCGGCGGCGTGGTCTCCTCGGCCGTGAGTGCGGAGCCCTTGCAGGCGAGCCCAACCGACACGTCCTGCGGCTGGTGGTAGTCGCAGGTCCAGCGGAAGGCGTGGACGGCGGCCCTGCTCACGAGGACTCGCCGTGCAGGTCGGACTCGCTGATGGTCCCGTCGGCCACGTTGACCCGGAGGGCCTCGCGCAGCTCGTCGTCGGACTCGTGGTCGTAGCACTGGATGCTGGCGTCGGTGAGGAGAGCCACCACGCGCTCGCGGGAGAGGCGGGCGACGCGGGCGCGGACCTCGTCCTCGTCGGACTCGCCGCCGTTGGAGTCGCGCTGGAGTCGGTCGCAGGTGTCGCAGCCATCGCCGGCTCCCTCGCCGGGGGCGCGCCCGCACTCGGCGCAGGGGTCGACGTGCCGCTCGCCGCAGCCAGGCTCGGCGCACCGCTCGGAGACGCCGTGGATGACGTGGGCGTCGTGGGCGCCGCCGAGGCAGGTGTCGCGGGCACCGACGTCGGCCCACTGGCGACCGACGACCCAGCCGAGGACGTCGGCGAGCGACGCGACGCGGAGGGCTTCGCCGTCGGCGTCGAGCAGCGCGACCTCGACCGAGCAGAGGTGGACGTCGACACCCGAGCCGAACCGCTCGCGGTCGTAGGCGACGAGGCGCTGGACGCCACGGGCGATCCCGTCGAGCAGGCGGTCGCGGGCTTCGTCGGAGAGCTTGTGGTCCACGGGGCAGGCTCCTCGGTCGCGATTGCGACCTCTGCCCCGATAGTGTCATCGAGAGAGTCCAGCGTTGCGTCGGTCTCGCGGTCGGCCTCGCTGGCTGCGATCAGAGCGCGCAAGCTGGCGAGCGCCGCCGCCTCGCGACGGCACGCCGTGGACGCTGCGCAGCCGACGATGGCGCCAATCTCTCGGTGGCTGCGCTCGCCCCCGCCGTCGAGCCCGTAGCGCAGGACGAGAACGGCCTGCGCGGCGGCCGGCAGCTTGCCGAGCGCGGCGCGAGCGGCTGCGCCCTTGAGGGCGCCATCGAAGGCGCCGCACACGGCCTCATCGACCGCCTCGGAGCGATCCGCCCAGCCCTCATCATCGTCGCCAGCGCAGGCCCGAGAGGCGCGCAGCTCACGCTCGGCGGCGCGACGCACGGCGCAGCGGACATCGAGGCGGGACCACGAGATGAGGGTCGTTCCCTGGGTCGGATCGTAGGTCTGGACCACGCGCAGGAACGCGAGCTGCGCCTCGGCCATGAGGTCGTCGGGGTCGATGGAGCCCTTCGCGAAGGCCCGGACGGTCGAGGCGAGGAACCCGTGGTGCCTCGCGAGGAGCGCGCCCTGGGCGTCGCGGTCGCCGCGCTGGGCGCGTAACGCGAGGTCGGCGTCCGATCCGGGCGGGTAGGTGGTGCCCACGAGCGTCCCCCTCGACCCCTTCCCGGGGTCGCCGGAGCCCCTTCCCGGGGCTCCCTGTGAGGCTCCCGACGGCGCCCCAGGGGGCGTGTCGGCAGACCTCCGCGACCAGGGATCATACCTCCCGGTGGGGGGCTGTCAAGCGCCCTGTTCGTTTCAGACTCAAGTCCAATGATTTCATGGACTTATCTCTCCTTTTCACCTTCATTTCACGATCTGAGACGCAGACAAACAGGCCCGAATGGTGGCGTCCACCGCCATATCCTCCCGTGATTCCCCCCGTTATCGCGGGTGGTGGTGGACGCCACCGCCACCACTGCATCCGAAGCGATGCACCCCTCCCAGCGGGAGGCCGGCAGGGCGCCGCCATCGGAGGCGCCCCCCCCCCTGGTGGTCGAGGGCTGCATCGCATCCCTCCCGAGGACGTAGCGCGGCTACGCGAGACGTAGCGCTTCGTCAGTGAGGACGTCAGCAAGGCCGGCGCGCTCGCGTCCAGGAGCGAGCGCGCCGACGAGCTGGACGCCATCGGACCAGCCCTTGGTGAACGAGGCGGCGCGAGTCGCGACCGCCAACGAAGGAGAAGAGCATGGAGAGCACGAGTCGTTTTCGTCTGTTCGGCTTCGAGGTCGTGTCGGGCATCCGCCACGACGTCCTCGGCGCGCCCGTCGAGCGCGGGAACGCGATCCTGATGCGCGTGGTCCCGCTCGACGGCGAGCCGACGCTCGACGCGCTGGCGATCGGCCAGGAGTCGTGGTGCAGGAGCGGGACGGAGGACGTGAAGCAGAGCGAGGCGAAGCGGAGGAAGCAGAAGACGCCCACGGCCGACCGCTTTGTCGTGGAGCGTGTGGCGTGAAGGGCGCGACGAAGGCGAGGGCGAAGCTGCGCGAGCTCTCGCACCAGGAACTCGAGGCCTGCGAGCTGGAGGCCCACGGCGCGGTGCCGGAGGACGCGACCGAAGAGGAGGCCCAGGACGCCTACGCCGTCGCGCTCCACAAGCTGATCGCGAAGCAGCGCACGGCCACGTCAAGCGTCGAGGTGGTCGAGGTGATGGACCTCGACGAGGACGAGGACCCCGTGGCACTCTTCCGTCTGTGGGGTCTCGCCGTCGAGCAGGACAACCGGTGAATCCCGACACGAATCCCGACACTTTGTCGGGATTCGCTGTTTCTAGCGCGGATCGGTCTTCTTCCCGACACCGTCGAGCAGTCCTCGTCCGGCCGCTCGCTTCGAGAACAGCTTGCTGTCGCGGACGTAGCCCATGAGCGTGTCGACCTTCGCGTGACCCGTGACCTGCATGATCTGGTCGAGGTCCTTGCCAGCCTCGACCGCCGTCGTGCAGAAGCCAGCTCGGAGCGAGTGAGCGCCGAAGCCCTTGAAGACCCCAGGATCGAGGCCGGCGCCGTCGACGTAGAGCAGGACCGTCTCGTAGACCATGTCGTCCGAGAGGCGTCGCTCGAGGACCGAGCGCCCGTCCGGCGACGTCGGGCGGAAGATCGGCCCCGTTGTGATCCCCGACGCCTTGAGCCAGGCGGTGACGGCTCGCACGGGACAGAGGCTCTCGTCCTCGGAGGGAAGGATCGGCTTCCTCTTGCCGGTCCCTCGCGGGTCCGTCTTTGACTTCCGCAGGAACGCCACGAGCGTCCCCGGCTCGTCGCCACGGAACAGGTCCTCGACGTCGAGTGCGACGAGCTCGGAGCGACGGAAGGCGCCGGCCCACCCCAGGAGCAGGATCGCGCGGTCGCGTGCCCCAAGGAGCGTGCCCGGCGTCAGGGCGAGCATGGCCGCGAGCTGGTCAGGTAGGATCGGCGCCTTCTTGTCGACCTGGCTGCCGAGCGTCCGCTGGATGCCCTCCCACACGTCCAGAACCTCCCGCGTCTCCGTCGGAGACGGGAGGCCGGCGTCCTTGTGCGCCTTCCCGATCACGGCCTTCGCCTGCTTGATCGAAGGGGCCTTGAGTGGTCCCTCGCGCTTGAGGGCGCGGTCGAGCTCCGGGTCGACCCCGTAGCTCGCGAGGTAGGTGAGGTAGTTCGCGACCGTCGTGCGGTGAGCTGGTCGCGGGCTCAGGCCATGGTGCTCGCACCAGAGCGCGAACCGGCTCCACTGCGACTCGTAGGCGCGGCGCGTGTTGTCGGCGCGGGAGCGCGAGGCGAAGACCTTGGCCTCCGGGGCGAGCTCAGGGGCGACGGCCTCGACAACCGCGGCCGGGATTGGTTCGACGGGAACGACGGTCGTCTTGTGCTTGGGTCGCTCGCTCACGTAGGCAGGATAGCATCGGGCGCCGACCTACTGCTCTGGTGACGCCGACGCGAAGTCCGACAGGGCGTCGGGATTCTGCAAGCGGTGCCCGCACGACTCGCGCGAGTAGACTCGCGGCATGAGCATGCGAAGGAACACTGACGAAGGTCTGCGTCGCCTCGAGCGCGCCGCCGTGGCCGCCGGGCCGGGAACGAACGACACGGCCAGGCTCTACGTGGCGCTTCGCAGGTCGGGCCTCAGCCACCCGTTCGCCATGGACCGCCTATGGCTCGCGTTCGGAACGGAGGCCGCGCTCCTCGCGCTCGACAAGCTGGCGCTCACGGTTGAACTGGACGGCGAGAAGCTCGAGCACCGCGGCGACGAGGTCACGAGGATCGTGTGGCCCGTCGACGCCGTCGTGCTGGCTGAGGCGATCGGCCTCGAGGCCGAGGACCTCGACGGCGTGGTCCACGACATGGCCGAGGTCGACGTCGCGGACCCGGACGACGAGGATGCTGTCGAGGGGATGCACGACCAGGCCGCCGACGCGAACAACAACGGGCTGACGGCGCAGCTCCGCTTCCTGCTCCAGCGCGACGCGAGTCTGCCGAGGGCGATCATGGACGCGGTCGAAGAATCCGACAAGAAGAGCCTGAACATGCAGTTCGCGCGCCGCCTCGTCGACAGTGACGTGACGCCATACGTGCGCGGTGGCCTCGTGACCGAGTCGTTCGACCCCGTCGGCCGCAGTGTCCTGGTCGACTTCAACGCCGGGACGGCCTTCGTGTATCACGTCAGGCGACCGCCAAGGCGTCCTCGCAGTCTCCGTCGCTACGAGGCGCATGACACTCATTACGTCGAGCGCGTGATCTACGCGCTAGACGTCCCCATGGTCGAGAGACAGGTCTTCCCCGCCATGGCCGCCTCGCTGCTGCCACTCTGCAGGAACGCCTGGGAGCTTCAGATCAGGTCCGGTGATCGCCTGCTATCGTTCTGGGCCATGCGTCGGGCGCTCGACTTCGCCGTCAACGGACTCCTGCACTCGATCAACAGCGCGACCATCCCAGCGCTCGACGCCGACGACAACCGCGCATACCTCAAGCCGTGGCTGGCCCTGAGCGAAGGATCGCTGTTCCATGAGCCTCGGTGACACGAGCTGGCTGCGTGGCTACACTCGCTGGTCTCAGGAGGTGTCCCGTGGAGTACTTCAAGAACGACGACTGCTTTCAGGCCGATGAGCAAGCGCCGGCGCGGCTTCCCTAGCGAGACGCAGGTCAAGCGCGGCGACCAGATCGTGGGTGGCTTCAAGGAGCTGATCGAGAAGCTCGGCCGCAATGACCTCTGCCCGTGCGACAGCGGCAAGCGGTTCCGTCGCTGCTGCCTCAGGAGCGGGCTGCTATGACGGCAGCAACAGGGACTACTACCGCAGGTAGACGACTCGGCCCGGCGTGAAGCCGGGCCGAGCTCGTTCTTTAGAAGTCGTTGTGGTCGCGCATGCTAACCTCCCGCCTGTACAGCATTTCCGGGACAGCATTTCAGCAACGTTGGTCCGACTTCTCGCCCGTCGCGCCCTGAGAAAAGCCGGGAGACACTCCGTTGGTCAACGGAGGCCGCCCATGTCCTACGTCTACCTCTCGGACATCTCGCCGAACCTGCCCATGACGACCTACGAGTACGCCCGCATGAAGGCGTTCGAGGCCTCTGGCATCGACCACGAGACGGCGAAGACCAGGATCTACACCGAGCGCGGCTCGAGCGGACAGCCCAAGGTCGCGGCCGGTCCTGGCGACCAGCCGGCTCCGTCCGCCTTGCTGCCGATCATCTCGTCGCCCGCTGCGTCGCCTGCACCACAAGTCACTGGGGCTGTTCCGTGGTGGCGATCTGGGCTCGGCATGGCTGCGCTCGGAACCGCCGGCGTCGTCGCCGGCTACTTCATCTCGCGGATGGTAGCCTCCAAGCCCTCGAGGAACTCCATGGCCGACGTCACCGGCGACGAAGTGACTGGCGTGCTCTCCAGGAACAGCGGCTCGGTCAGGGGGCACCCACACGAGAAGGTCCTGCGCCGTCTGCTCGACAGGATGAGGCACAACGGCGGGCGGACCATGATCGTCGACGCGCTCTCCGGGCACTACGGTAGCGACATTCGTGCAGAGCACCGCGCCCTCCTGCGCGAGATCGGCCTCATGGGTCTGCTCACGGGCTACGACGGCAAGGACGACTCGGTCCTCGACGACCCGGTCTTCTTCGGCGCGGCCGTCAGGCTCTCGCCGGCCGGCGAGGTCGAGCGCAAGAGCTAGAGCGCGACCTCAGCAACGTTCCCGCAGGGGCACTTCACCAGGAGCGGCTTGTTCTGCCGGGAGACGTGGATGGTCTCGCGGCACTTCGGGCACGTCGCCTTGGCGCCGTCAGGCTTCCCCATGATGTTGCCGCACGAGCAGCGAATCCTCGGCGGTAGGGGCATGGCGAAGCGGATCTTGCCCATGCAGCGCTGGCAGTCCAGGACGCGCTCTTCTGCGCGCTCGGTGGTGAGCCCGACGTCTGGACTCAGCTTCGTCACGACGAAGATCATGAACACGATCGCGAGGAACGCGAATACGGGGGCCGCGAAACACCAGGTGAAGGCTTGATCCATCGCCACCTCCTGCGCGGATGCTAGCAGGTACGGCTGACGACGTCAGAACAGACCCGTAAGTCAGTCCACGATTGGCTCGTCCAGACGCGCCGCGAGCTTCTCGAGGAAGTCCGGGTCCTTGGCGATCAGGTCCAGAAGTCCGGCCACGAGGTCGAGGTTCGTGTCGTCATCCTGCATGAGTCCTCCTGTCCTACTAAGGACGGGAACTCAGGCGGATGTTCCGCGAAAATCAGCGAGGCTCCCACTCGGAGAAGCGGAGCTCGTCGGCCGACGCAGCCCCGATGTTCACCCTGGCGTGTAGACGGACGTCTGGCCAGAACCAGCCACGCACGTCCTGTGGAAGCTCGCCCAGCTTCACGCGAACGCGCTCCTCGTGCCGCCAGGCCGGCAGCACGACCGTGGCGACGTCGTCCTCGACGAAGACGACCCTGACGAGCGTCCTCCAGGCCCTCATGGACCTCCTCGACTGAGGCGATCGGCGCGGCCGAGCAGCGTCGGCAGGCGGTGCGGTCCGTGGAGTCGCCGCACGAGGTCAGCGGCGAGCTCCTGGTCGAGGCCGGCGGCGGTGACGAACAGCGGCGAGAGGCTCACCCCGCGCAGGACACGAGCTGCGTGAGGTGAGCCGTCGAACGCCGTCTTGGCCACGCCCACCACCGGCAGTCGGCCGCCGAGTGCGTCGAACAGACGGGCGCCGAGCCCTGGCTGTCCCGGCCTCAGCCAGGCGTGACCATCGACGACGAGAACGCAGTCGTCCTGATGCGCGTTGAAGGTATGGCCGTGCGCTTCGAGTAGCGCCAGGAGCGGCGGAAGCTCGCGCCGCCAGAAGGCTCCAGGCTCGTAGTCCGCTGGAGGCCCCTCGATCACGAGCGTGCGCTCGAGGTCCGGCGCCTCCTCTGGACTGCGCGCTCCGACCGCAGCCACGAGCGATCGGTCTGACGCGTAGGTGACGTCGAGGGCGACGATCATGCCAGCTCCAGGCCGGCCCAGCGGCCGCGATCGCCGAGGACTTCGCGCTCGGCCACAGCGGCCACAGCCAGACGCCGTCGACCCCAGTCGGAGGACACAAGGGCCGCTACCTGGCGCCGGAGGTCGTCGTTCGTCCGCCGCTCAATGTCAGCTTGGTTCCTGGCGATCACGAGATCGGAGCGCAGCCTGGCGTTCTCGGCGCGAAGTTCGTCAAAGACAGCTCCGCTCTTGGCTCGAACGACCTCGGCGTCCTTCGCCGACAGCACAGCCTGGAGACGCTCGACCTCGTCCTCCACCAGGTAGGAGAGTCGCTCCACCTCCTGCTCGAGGTGGAGGACGTACTCGACGCGGTCGTAGTCGCTCTTGAAGCGGTAGGTCATGGTTGATTCGCTCGCGAGGGCTTCGCAGTCGTAGACTACATCACGTCTGAGGCCAGTCATCCGACGCCTTCTCCGGCTTGGCGACGAGCCCGGCGCGCACGAGGCCGTCCACGACGCGCTCGACCAGGTGATCGACGACGTTCGCCTGATTCGTCTCGGCCCACTTCGGTCGCGCCGCGTGGAGGATGTCGAGCAGGACGAAGGCGCCGAAGGTCCCGAGCTCGACGTTGACCCTGGCGGTGAAGGCGTTGACCTGTGCGTCAGTCACCGACTCGCTCCTTCGCGTGAAGATCGAACGCCACCACGAAGAAGGCTTGATCGACGAGGGCGCCGAGCCAGTGGTAGCGATCTGCCGGCTTCTGCTTCGACCATTCCTTCTCGTCGACCTCGAGGTCGACCCACTCGCCGGCCGCGTTGGGGTGGCGACGCGGGACGCGCTTCACCTTGATGAGGATCGTCTTTGTCGTCTCGTTCACGCTCGTCTCCTGCGGTCGTGATAGTCGTTCAGCTTCCTGGCAGCCTCGTCGCAGCCGTGCGCGATCCTCACGTCGTCCAGCGTCTCGACGAGCAGTCGGCCGGTCTCGATCACGCGTAGCGCGTCGCCAGACGACCCGCGCTCGAGGAAGCCCACCACGAGAGCATCCATGGCGGCGACCAGGCCGAGCGGATCGCGGGCGAGCTTCGCCAGCGCCGGCCAGTCCTGGAAGAAGTAGGACAGGCCGGCGCGCTCGAGGTCCTCGGCGCACAGCGCGACGCACGAACTCAGGCGCTGTCGGCCGTGCGGGTCCTCGAGCACGAGGGCCAGGAGCTCCTTCCGCACCTTGTCCAGCAGCCGGAACTCGCGGTCCTCGTGATCGTGGTACGTGACCGCGCCGGTCTCCCGGTTCCAGCGGTGGTCGAGTCTCGACGTCATGAACCCGGCCTCAGTCAGCTTCTCGAGGAGCCCGGCCGGCAGCTTGCACGCTGCGGCCACGGGGCGGGTCCAGACAGGCAGAGCGAGCAGGTGGTCGCGGTGCGGCAGGAGCGGGTCAAGCGTCAGGCGGAACTTCGCCCGATGCTTCGCCACAAGCTCCTTCATCTCCTCGTCCGTCGGCGGCGTGAAGGTGGTCATCCTGGCGGTCTCTCCTTGTCCAGGAGCGCCTTGAGGACCTGCGGTAGCAGGCCGTCGCTGTGCATGGCGTCGCGACCCCACACGGGGTCCATGATCGCGACTGCGTGGCACTCCCTGGCGATCTCGGCGTAGTTCTTGGGCGAGATCCCATGTTCCCACTGCGCCAGTTCGTCGATCCATTGACCGACGTGCGTGAGTGGCTTCTCGTCGAGGATCGTCACGGCCCACCGCTCGCGAGCCGTGACGCCCAGTCGGCCGAGCAACTCGAGCTCATTCGCGAACGCCAGCGGCCGCGCCACGAAGACCATGTTCGTCCTGCCAAGCCTGTCGTGAAGGAACTCGGCCAGCGACTCCGTGCAGATCCCGGTCACGAAACTGCGCTGGATCCCGGTGTGTCGCGATCCGTCCTGCCACACGCCGCCGTTGAGCGGCTCGCCGGGCTGCGAGCAGGTCGTGACGAGGCCGTGTCTGTTGATCTGCACAAGCGTCGGGACGAGCGGCTTCGTCTCATCCTCGATCGGTCCGAGGTGGTAGGGGACCGATCCACGGCCTTCGAGGAAGGCAATCGTCTGCTCGATGAGCATGTTCAGGATCATGCCATCACGAAGCCGAGGGCCTTGAGTCCGTCAACCGTGACGACCGTCTGCTGCTCGAGCCAAGCGCGCCACTTCTCGTAGAAGTCCTTGGCCTTCTCGATGTCGTTCGTCGCGAAGTCGAGGTCGCGCCCCATGTCGTCGCCACCCCAGAAGCAGATCCTGGCGAAGTAGCGGAGCTTCTCGCGGGGGTAGTCGTCCAGGAAGACCTTGCCGTCGACGACGCACTCGCCGTTCGCCATGACGATCGTCGGGCACCAGTCGTCCGGCGTGGCGACGGTCTTCTTGAACTCGCTCAGGCGCCTTGGGAGGTTCGCGCGCTTCTTCTCGGCCTTCGCACGGCTCATGACCAGTCTCCTCTCGTGGCACTACGGAAGCACGGCTCGCACATGGAAACGCCATGATGCCGATACATGAGCACCGCCGACGCTCGATCTGATCGTCGGCCGCCGGCGACCGAACAGAGTCCGCAGATGTCCAAGGCGCCCTTTTCTTCGGAGCTCAGCGGGTCGTCGAACGCGACCACCACGCTATCTGAGCGGCGAGGGCGACGCCGGCGAGCAGAGAGTGGCTCCTCCTCGTTGCGACGAAGGATCAGTTCGGCCAGGTGTTGGCGTTGCGCGACGACCAGGGCGCGTCCGTTCTCACTGAGCCTGAACACAGTGCCAGGCGACTTGTGTCGCAAGAGGATCATGCCCAAGAGCGTGCCGCGGTCTGGAGACGTGCGGAGAAGGAGGCCTGGAGTCGCACGCTCTCGCCGGTTCGCGTCGCGAAGCCATGTCTCCAGGACGAGGATCGCCAACCTGAAAGGAGACGGTAGCCTGTTGGAACAGTTCTTGGCGACCCACGCGAGCCACTCTCCGACGGCCATGGGTCGACGCTGCGCCAGAACGCCGAGGAAGCGGCGCATCCCTTGCCAGCCGCGACTGACTTCGCCGATCTGGTCAACGTCGGTAACGATCAGCCTGGCGGCGTGGTGCCCAAGCGAGGCCGCGAGCTCGAGGTCTTCCTGAAGGAGGTCTCCGGCGCGTAGACGCTCGTTCAAGAGACGCGCCTGCGCCGCAGGGTCGCCTTGGGCGGCCTCTCGTTCGATCACTCGGAGCGTCGCGTCCACGGCTTAGTCTCGAATGACGCCGTCTGCGCGCGCCTGCTGGATCACCTTCTTGATCGCCTCGATCTCGGTCCAGCCGTCGGCCCACACGTTGATCGTGCGGCCTTCGTTCTCCACGTAGGCGTCCCACGGCAGGTCCTCGAAGAAGGTGGCCTTGCGCACCACGAGCGCCAGACCGCCCTCGAGCTTCGCCATGAGCGGCTCGGGTGGCACGCGCTCGAGGTGCCTGGCCATCTGCTCGAGCCTCGTGCATGCCTGTGCGAGCGAGCTCAGGGTGTAGTCTCCGCCGTCGCGGTGCTCGAACGGCTTGCCTTCGCGAAGGCGCGTGGCGACCTCGCGGAGGAACTCGACGTCGGTGCTGATGACCTGGCTCATGAGGACTCCTTGGGCTCCGACTGGTCGGCGACGAACGAGCCGAAGACATGCGTGCGTGCATCCTTCTGCTCCCAGTGCGTCCGCGTGCTGGTCACGACCCTGTAGAACCAGCCTCCGGGCACCCTGAACCGCTCCGTCGTGACGATCTGTGGGTCGAGAATCACGTCACCCTTGACCCTGCCAGGAACCTCCGTCTCGTCCACGCGCTCCCAGCTCATGGCGCCGAGTCCCAGTCTGCGCCCATGTCGATCCCGAGAACAGCCACGATGTCGTCGCGCCTCGGCTTCCTGTTCTCGTCGAACATACGCTTGGCGACGGCACGACCTTCGTCGGTCAGGTCAGGAAGCGGCCCGTGGCGCGTGAGGAGGCCCCTCTTCTGCGCCTCCTCCAGCACGTAGAGGCCGTAGACCAGCGCCTCGCCAAGCTCCTTCTTGCGTTCCTCGGTCATGAACTCAAACTCCTTAGCGTTGTGGGCCTCGGACCTTTCACGTCCGCACCTTCCAGACCCAGGTCCAGCAGACCCAGTCCTCGTAGCCGTTGGGGCCGCGCACCTTCCACATGCGCCCTAGCTTGGGGTGCTGCTCGACGACCTCCATGACGACGTGCGGCCCCATGGCGAGCGCGGCGAGTTGGGTTCGATCGCGCCAGCGAACCTTGTCGCCCGGCTTCAGGTCGCAGACAGGCTCATTGCTCACGGCGTCCTATCCTTGATCCGCTTCCACACGCCGTCGGAGATCACCTTCCCGGCGTCGCAGTAGCTCTTCTTGCCTGACGGGGCGCACATGAACGCCTCGACGCACGTCCGGCATTCGCGGAGGTGAGCTGTCCAGGCCGGCTCGGTCTCGTCTGGCGTCGGACGGACGCCGCGCGCGTAGTCGTCGGCCATCTGCCACAGGTCATGCGCACCTGGAGGGGCTGGCCTGGGGCGTCGCTGCGCTGCCACAAACGCTTCGACAAGGACATGCCTGGCTGCAGCCTCGAGGCCAACGAAATGCACGAGCAGTTCCGGCACCACGAGCCGGACGGCGTCATGCCGGTCGATCACGGCCTTCCGGTAGATCTCCAGCAGTTGTTCGAAGTCGGCTTGCGTGCTCACGCGTCGCGCTCGACCCCTTCATCGTCTGGCCCCTGCTCGATCAGCCTGTCGGCGAAGTGGCGCAAGATGACCTCCCACTGGGAGGCACAGTCTAGCAGGGCATACCGACCGAGATCATATGTCTGATCGCCCTGACGAACTCAGTGCTACCCTCCTGGGCGTGAAGGCGAAGAAGCACCGAAGGCGCTGGCACGGCGACGAGACGTGGTGTGGTCGTCCGCTCACGACCGTGAAGCTCGCTCGACGCACGACTCCAGCCGACGAGATCTGTCGGACCTGCGTGACCACCGAGGAACATGACGACCGCGAGTTCGTCCGACTGGCCGAGCTCATCACCGAGGCGCTCTGGCGCTCGGGGATTCGCCTGTAGAGCGCTCCTGGCCGCACCGTGGCATACTCGAAGGTCCGCGCCACCAGCAGTTCGACTCCTCAGTCGCTGCAGGCGGATCAGATCCCCGAACGGAGGTGTGTCCATGCCAGATCAGCCTCAGCCGCCCGCGCTCGTCGTGGCGGCGCGAGAGTCCGGCTTGATCGACCAGCTCGTGCGCAGGGTCGTCGAGACCCCGTGGTGGAAGACCGCGCTCGCCGGCGGCGCCGTCCTCGGTGGCATGGTTCTCGCCGCCTCACGCATCGGGAAGCGTGTCGACGTGCTCTCCACGAACCCAGGCGAGATGCTCTCCGGCGTCGTCTACGAAGACGGCGAGACGGGGTGGGTCGAGGACCTGGGCGACGGAACGTTCAGGATCGCGAACGTCCCCATGGCTCCGATCAACATGGACGACGTCGTCACCCTCGTGGAAGTCGGCGGTCGCCCGACCGTGGACAAGGTCGTGCGGCGCGTCTTCACGAAGAAGGCCGGCATCCACCTCGAGGACGCGAGCGAGAAGGCCTTCAGGCGGCTCGCTCGCGCCTTCCGCAAGAAGGGGTGGAAGCTCGAGGGCAGCACCCCGGGCTTCGCCCTGCTCGCGCACGACGGCAGCGAGCGTCCGGAGAGGGTCGCACGCGGGATCGGCGTGGAGATCACGGTCGAGCCGCTGAGGCTGAGGTGAGCCGCCACGTCGACCACATGGGCATGGTCAGGCTCCTCGGCCAAGGCCTGCCGCCCGCTGACGACGAACTGGAGCAGCTCGACCTGGACAGGAACCTCGACGGCATCGTCGCGTGGGCCTACACCAACCTGCGTCAGTGCAAGTGCCCGCTTGGCCACCCGAGTGTGGAGTTCGACGTCGCGAGCACACACCAGCACAACGGCTGCGCCAGGGGGATCTACCTGCGGGTTATCGACAACCTGCGCAAGATCGCTCCTGACGACAGGGTCCGCGAAGCGCTGTCGAAGACAGGCGCGCGTCCAGGAGCTCGGTACAACCCACCCGATCGCCACGAAGTTGCTGCGGCCGAGATCCGTCGGGGCTGTGGCCACAGGGCGAACCCGAGCGGCAGGGCTCCGTTCATCACCGACATGGGCGAGAGCCCTGTCCTGACGGCCGACGACGGGTCCACGATCACACTCGGGCGCTACGGCGTCTGGAAGTGGAACGGCAGGAAGCACGAGGTCGTCGAGACGGGTGACGACCTCGCGGAGCTCCAGCGGAGGCACGGGATCTACGGCGAGCCGGTGAGGCTCAGGCGGCCGTAGACCTCGGCGGCAAGACCGGGAGTGCGTCACCAGACGGCGCGCCGCGCTCCTCCCACACGAGGAGCTCCCAGAAGGTCGGCGTGTCGTTGAGCGCACGCAGGCTGCGCTGGCGCTCGACCTCCTTGTGTCGGACCTCGGCCCACGGTAGTTCGTCCTCGATGATCTTGGCGTTCTCCTCCAGGAGTTCGCTCGGGGTGCAGCCGAGCGTGAGCGACCACTGCTCGGCCATCTCCCAGTCCCACTCCATGGGCACGCCGTCGTAGATGCTGTCGTCCTCGAGGAGTTCCACGTACTTGGCGTAGTCGAGACCAGCCCTGTAGCGGTCGTCCTCGAGGATCATCTGATAGGTCTCGCGAAACCAACCGTCAGCCTCGTTGTCGCTCATGTCGCCTCCGCTCACGGCCGGAGAGTAACATCGGGTCAAGACGCTCCACTGGCCGGACGATGTGCGGGGCACCGCTGCGATCCCAGGCGATCCCAAGTGACATCTCCATGTGACACCGGCTCTTGACAGGCCGCGCAGCGCGCTTCCGCTCCTAGACTTCTGGTCGCTCCGATTTCCTCTGTCACACGCGCCATCGGCGTGCGTGGTAGTGGTCGGAGGACGTCCCATGCACACGCGAGAGCTGCTTCAAGAGCACCGGAAGCTGGAGAAGACCGACCCGGCGGCCGCACAGGCGCTGCTCGAGACCAACAAGAGCAACGAGCTGTTCGTGTCGCTCGTCCAGCTCAGGAACGAGATCCTGCCGGCGATCATCAAGATGTTCTCGGCGGTCATCGACGAGGAGTTCGACCGCTCAGACCGCTCAGACCTCTGAGTTCTTGAGCGCGAGCCCGTACTCGGCGAGCTTCTCGCGGATCTCGTTGAGCGTGGCCTGCCCGAAGTTCTTGAGCCCGAGCAGATCCGACTCGCGCATGGCGCACAGGTCGGAGATCGTCTTCACGCGCTCATTGCTCAGGCAGTTCAGTGCCCTGGTCGAGAGGCCGAGGCGTCGCACGTTGCTCGCCAGCAGGGCGTGCGGCGCTCCGCTGAGCGCCTTGTCCATGTTCTTGACGACTTCGGCGAGGCGCTTCCTGCCGGTGTCGAGCTGCTCGAGCGAGAGCCTGAGGTTGCTCAAGACGACGCCGGCGTGGCTTGGATTCTCCCGGAGTGCCTTCACGGCCTGGCCGTCGATCTTGGCCAGGCGCTCGTCGTCGACCGCGAGTCCTGTGGCGGCCTCGAACGCGTCGAGCGCCTTCAGACGCGGCTCGGCCTCGAGGACCACCTGGACTCGCTTGGCGAACTCCATGGCCTCCACGGCTGAGCAGTCTTGGAGGCGCGGCGGCTTCAAGCACTCCCAGGACGACCTTCCGGCCTGCACGACAGCGTCGAAGGCGACTGTCGCGGCACGAAGGAAGCGATACTCCTCGTCGGCGCGCTCGAACTCGGCGTCGCAGGCGTCCTGCCAGGTCTTCTCGAGGAGCGCCTGGAGCTCGTCGTGGGTCTTCGGAGCCTGCTCCGGCGGACTCGGAACGTCGTTCCTGGCGCGACCTGGCTTCCTCATGGCGGGAAAGATAGCGACACGTCCCGACAGACCGAGCCCACAGCCAAAACAGGTGGCATGATCCAAGGTCAGGAGCGAGCTCATGGCACTCGGTCACCTCGGGATCAATCGCGAGAACATGCCGCGCGTCAAGCGGCGGCACACTGAGGCGTTCCTGCAGTTCCTGAACGCCAACAGGATCGGCTGGAGGCCGGCGAAGGTGCACCCGTGTGAGATCGAGGACGTCCAGGCCGACCTCGACCCTGAGAAGATCCGGCGCGTCGCCGAGCGCTGCAGGTCGGATCCGGACTACGCCGCGCGGAAGCTCAAGCCACCGCTGTTCATGTCGCGGGACGGCTACCTGCTCGACGGACACCACCGACTGGCCGTCCACATGCTGATCGCCCCCAACGCGCCAGTCCTCGTGGCCATTGTGGATCTGCCGATCCGCGAGTTGCTGCGCCTGGCGTCCTACTTCGACCCTGAGGACTAGAGGCCGACCGCTAGCGGCCGAGGTGTTCCTGCTCGATCCCGAGCATCTCGTCCACCATGGCCGCCTTCAGGGAGTGGGTGACGTCCGGGTCGCGATCCAGCCTGCCAATGTCGTCGAGGACGTCGCTGATCTCCTGCTGCATGGCGTCCTGGTCGGCGACGGCGATCCTGCGCAGTCGCACGGGTCCGAGCGCCCACACCTCGCCAGTCTCCGGCGCGTCGCCAACGAGCCTCCGCGACGGGACAACGACCTCGACAGGTTCCGCGTTCTCGTAGACGACGACCTGGTCGTAGCCGTCAGTGCTTGGCGGACCGATCCGGTTCCAGGCCTCGATCGCCGCCAGACAGCCGCCGAGGTGCGGCGCCAGACACACGCGTGGTGTCGAGTCGTCCTCGCCGGCGAGCGGCCTCTCCGGGATCATGGGCTCGACGACCAGCTTCGCGCGCGGCTTGACGTCAGGCGCGACGATCCTGACGTGCAGGAGGCTGCCTGGCGCTGCGGCGTATGTCTTCAGGCGCGGGTTGACGCGCGCCGCTCGCGGGCTTCGACACGACGGATTGGCTCGCATGAGCCTGGAGCTGATCTCCGAGGCCATGGCCTCCATGGACGGGTAGTTCGCCGGGTTCCACGGACGCCACCAGTCATCACCCTCGCTCGGCGTCAGGTGGAAGAACTCCATGGTGCGCCTGACCGCAGCGAGTCCGTCAGCCTTGGCGCCTTCTTCGGTCTCCGTCGGACGCAGGACAGCCTTCGCCAAGCGTCCGCTCGGCAGGATCAGACGGAAGGACACGGGCGAAGCCTCGGGGTGAGCGACGAACGCGAACTCGACGTTCGGAGACAGGCCCTTCAGGACTTCGAGAGCCCGCGAGTAGCTCGCCGGCGAGGCGAGCGCCTCGAGTTGGGCAGTGAAGGCCATACGCGAGCCGTCGTATCCGAAGAAGACGGTGCGGACCGGCTGCTCACCAGCGCGGATCGAGGCCTCCCACAACTCACCGCGCGCTGCACGCGGGCGGGCGTGCTCTCGCGACAGGCCGACCTCCCACGGGTCCTGTCCGAGCACGCGCCCGAGCTCGGCGGCCCAGCGACCGAAGTCTTCGCTATCTCCAGTTGCGCGCCACCTCCTTTCGAGCTCACGCAGGCGCTCGTCTGAGTTCCTGCGCTTCGGGTTGTCGAGCATGTCGTCGTCTGGATAGCAGACCTTGCAGTTCGGGCTCTGCACGACGTCGGGCTCGCTGTCCTCGGGGCTGGAGTCGACGTCCCAGGACCAGCGGTAGAGACGCTTCTTGCCGTGACCGCAGTCCTCGGACTCGAGCGGTCCGAGCATGCGCTTGCCGGACTTCGAGGGCCTGGCCAGGCGCTGACGGTCGTCGTCGGACAGGGACTCGGCGGGGTAGACCTTCTCACGCTTTTTGGACGGGTTCTCACGCCTGGCCTTGCGCCAGCCGCCTCCGGTCCGGTGCCACGTTCCGTCGCTCTCGGTCTTCAGTCGCGCCGCACCCTTCTTGACGCCGAGGCTCCCGTCGTAGCGCTGATGGCTGTGCATCGAATCCGTGAAGTCTTCATAGCTGAGATCGGCGCGCTGCCATGCAGCATGGGCTGCAGCGGTCTGCCTGAGTCGGTGAAATCGACCTCGAGAGCTGGCGTCACACCGCTCGCGTACGGCCGCCTGGCAGACGGGACACGCGACCGAAGCCGGGTCGACCGGGTTCATCCTCCTGACTGCGCTCCGCACTTGATCGCCCCTGAAGTTGATCCACGACTCGCTGCCGGGCGCCTCGACCACGTTCTCGTAGACGATCCCGTCGTAGCCCTTCTCGGCCAGGAGCTCGAACGCACCCTCGTTCCTGCGCCCCTTTTCCTCGAACTCGTCCATGTCGATCACGCCCATGTCGAGCAGACTCGTGCCGACGGACTCGTCGCCCTCCCAGCCGCGAGGACGAGGCGCGGAGTCAATGAACTCCTCGCGCTCCTCGTCAGAGAGCTCGTCCCACGTCTCCTGGTCCATGTCGTTCCTGTTGAAGAACCGCTCCCATGCGTCGCTCATGCTCAGGCCGGTGTCGCTGTCGACGTCCGCCAGATCCGGCATGCGGAGCGGCCTCTTGATCGCCAGGTAGACCGGGTGCAGGCGGAAGGCGCCGGGGTCGCGTCCAACCACGTCAACGCTGAAGTCCCTGAGCATCTGCGCGCGGTCGTTCGCGGCGTCGGCCGTCCCGAAGTGCGTGTAGGGGTGGAACTGACCCTCGACGTCGGCGTTGGTCGCGTGAAACACCCTGGCGGGCTTCCCGTCTGGACCGACGACGGCCGTCCCTGCGATCCACTCGGCGAAATCGTCGGGGTTACGCCTGCCCATGAAGGCCTCCAGGACAGACGCTACCTCGCGTTTTGACCGTGGACTCAGGCGAGCTTGAGCCACTCGATCAGGACGCGCCAGGTGCGCTGTCTGGGGTCAAGCTCACGAAGCGTCTTGGCGGCCTCTCGCCAGGTCTTCTCTCGACTCTCGCTCTCGCGAAGGCTCTCCTCGACGAGGTAGCTCGGGAGGTCGCTTCCGAGGCTCGCCAGGATCATCACCGCATCGCCTGGATTCATGGCCGGCATGCTACGCGAACGATCTGACGAGAGACGCCGCCTCATGCTTTGAATCCACGTCAACCGCGCCGTAGACTGTCCAGCGGAGACGACGCCTCACCGCGTCGTTCTTCACTGGAAGAGCCCGGACAAGACATCCGGGCTCTTCCTATTTGCACAAACGATCCGGCCCGAGCCTGTAGCTCGGGCCGGATCGTCTTGCGGTGTCGCACGTCCCTGAGCCTGCGACTGGCCGGCGATGTCTTCCCCTGGGACCCGGGGTTTTAGTCGCCTCTGGCGCGCGCCCGCTCGAGCGCACGCGCATCTCCGAAGGCTCGCGCCTTCGCGGCAACGAAGGCAACGACCTCGTTGCTGCCTCTGTCGACCATGACTTCCCGCGCCATGCGGGGCCTCGTGGCGGCGGTCGGCAGATCGCCGCTCATGATACTACGACTTCGGCGACTGGGGCTTCGACGCCTCCGGCGCAGACGGCGCATCCGCTGGCGGCTGGGTGATGATCGGGTCCTTCTTCGCGCGCTCCGCTGCCTGCGACTCTTGGTAGCGCTTCGCCCTCACCTCCATGTCGTCATGGCGCTTGATCTGGTCCTGCACCGACAGCCTCGTGACTTCGGCCATGAGCTGCTCGCGGTGCTTCTCGGGCGCCAGCGCCAGGATCATGTTGGCCGCGAGAGCCAGGCCGGCCTCCTTGGCCGGTCGTGAGTTCACGAGGACTCCGACGGTGGCCGTGACGAACTCGGGCTTGAGCTTCCCGTCCGGACCCTCGAGCCCGTCCAGGTTGGAGAACGCAGCCGCGAACACCTGGGCTGCCTCCGACGGGATCTCCACGGGAATGCCCTCGCCCTCGGGGCAGACTGGCATGCCGACGTGGGCCTGCGGCAGCCTCGGGACCTCATCCCACCTGAAGCCCCGGAAGACGGCGCCGGCGGTCTTCACGAGCGTTCGGGCCAGGGCCTCGGAGTCGAACTCGTAGGTCGTGACGGTCTTCGTGATCGTGACCAGACCCGACGGCTCCTCGGGTGTCTCGTCACGCTTGGCGCGGATCTTGTCGACGGCCTCCATGAAGCTCGCGATGACGGCCTGGATCGCGCTCGCGAACGGGTCGCCAGTCGGAGGTGACCCCGGGGAAGACGGGGGAGGACAGCAGTTTCCAATGACCATGCGTAGGCTCCTTTCGCGGGCGAGCCTACCAACCGACCCGACAAGTGACTGGTCACCTCTGGCCCTGTCGAACGACTTGACAGTATGGGGACTGCGAGGTGAGCCATGAAGAAGGACAACAAGAGTGACTTCGAGCGCGTCGCCCAGCGCCCGGCCTCCGGCGACGTGGTCGTGCTGCGAGGCGGCGAGATCATCTATGCGATCGATGCCGTGGCAGTCGAGTCCGGAGACGACGGCCAGGCGCACTACGTCGTGAGCGTGGTCCGACGGCACGGGAACAAGGTCAGCGAGGTCGAGATCGACGGCGACGCATGGAGCGACCTGGTCATGCTCGCCGCCGCGACGGTGAGGCCGGCGTCGGACTAGAGTCCTAGCTTCTCGGCCTCATCTGGGGTGATCCACACGACCTGCTCTGAACCAGCGCTCGGCTGGATTATCCGTGTCCGACGGCAGCGTGAGCAGACGTCCATGCCGTGCTGGCCTGGCTGAAGCATCCACCGACAACCGAAGGCGCCACACGCTGCGTCGTTGAAGGCCATTCGGGCGCGAATCGCAAGGCCATGAAGCGGGCCGACGCGGTTCTTGTCGTCCTCCTGGAGCGCCGAGACCCTGGTCCTGAGACGGGACAGCAGATCGGTCTTCGTCACGGATCGCTCCTTTGAGGCTCAGACGGCCTACCCGCAGTCTATCCACCACCACTCATGAGCGCCTCCACGAACGGCCGGTAGAAGGCCATGCTTGGCGTACCTGGCAACGCGACCATCTCGTCGAACGTGACCATGCGGACCTGTTGTCCGTCACGGCCAGTCGTCCCGTCGAGCTGGCGATTCCTGGACTCGCCGGTCCTCTCGACCGAGAACAGCGGCAGGAGCGTGTTGCCGGTGCCCTTGAACGGAATCACGACCTCCGTGACGAGGTGACCGACCTGGACGTCGAGGCCGAGCTCCTCCTTCCACTCGCGGATCAGCGCGAAGCGCATGGTCTCGCCGTCCTCGACCTTGCCGCCGGGGAACTCCCACAGGTCGGCGAAGCGGCCTTCAGGGAGGCGCTTCTGGACGAGCACGCGGTTGCCCTCGATGCACAGGCCGATCACGACGATCATCATGGCCAAGACTCTAGCAAGGTGCGCTGACAGCCCGTGGCGCCCTGACGAAGCCTCGTCGATCATGACCTCCATGCGCCGCAGGAACATGGACGAGTCGAGACGTCGGGACGAGCGGGCCGCCAGCGCAGCGCCTGATGACGTTGCCGCTCGAGCGCGCGTTCTCTCGGCCAGGCTTCGCGCCGGCGAGATCAACCCGAATGCCCTCGCCTTGGCGTCGATCCTCGGGAGACAAGACGCCTTCCATGTCGTTGGCGAGCCATACGAACCGGTTCGCTCCGGCGCCGGTCCGATCATCGTCTTCGGGCTCACGACGCACGGACGTACGCGCACGGTTCGGACCGATCTTGCGTTCGACCTCTTGACCACGACGCACGGACGTACGCGCACGGTTCGGACCGATCTTGCGTTCGACCTCTTGACTGGACTCGGTTCTCACGTCGCCGCCATGTGGGCGTTCGACACCGCGTTTCGGTCGCTCGAGGGGAGCCAGGACAGGGCGAGAGACGAACAACTCCTCGACTCGCTGCTCAAGTGGATCCTCGACGACAACGAGGCCAACCTCCGCGTTGCCATGCGGTCAAGGGATATCCTCCGGCTGTTCGTTCTCCCTGGCGCTGATGAGGAAACCACCCTTCGCGCAGAGGTCATTGGCTACGCCTTGGGTACGGCCACAATGGACTCCGACCCACTGTCTCAGGCCATGGCGGCAGAGAGCGCTGCCATGGCCGCTCTGCAGGCTGGTGTGCTCACCTGGATGCGATCTGCTGGATCGCAGGATGAGCGAGTCCAGGCCCAGAACCGCGAATACGACCGCCAGCGCGAGAGCCTCGCCAAGATCATCATGATCGAGGATCAGCCGTTCGACGAACTCGGCAACCCCAGGACGATCGCCAACCCAGGCCTCCTCGTCCCGCTCGTGCCGCAGCGCCTGAACGACGACGGGGCAGCCGCATGCGCCCGCTCCGTTCTCATGCACCTCGGCCTCAACGCGACACAGCGCGACCTGGACAGGCGCCTGGCCGAGGACGACGGGAGCCAGAAGATGCTCGCGGCGGTCGTGCGTCGTGTCTCGCGCGCCGCCGGCGTCACGGTCAAGACGATCCTCTACGGCGGCATGACCGCCGAGGAGCTCAGCGCGCACCTGAACGAGAGCCGCCCCGTCATGATCCGCACGAGGCCGCTGATCGGCGCCGAGCGGTGGGTCGTCGCCTGCGGGTTCGACGAGAACAACGCGGTGGTCATGGACCCGAGCCTCGAGGCCTTCGTCCCGGTCCCCTGGCGCGAGCTACGCCGGCCGTTCCCTGGCGTCGTGGTTGTCAGGGGTGGAGCGCGGGCGGCGAATCCACTTCGACATATCCGCTAGGTCCGTTCGGCGATCTCGTGTCTGTAGGGACGTAGCCGTCGGGGCTCCCGGAGTAGACGATCCCTCCGTACCACGCCTTCTTGGCAACCTCGTCGACGTGCGGGCCGTCGTGCTTGAACTCCAGATTGCAGGTCTCGCCTCTTGGTCCGCAGCGCTTACAGATCACGACGTCTCGTAGGGGACAGGCTCGCCGAACGCCGTGTGCATGGCCTCGAGCCAGACGTTCAGCGACTCGATCTTCTCCTTCTCGTCCGCCAACTCCTTGATTGCGCGAGCCAGGCTGGCATGAGCACGTCCGAGCCTCTCCTCGTGCCAGTCCAGCAGGTTCGCTGGCATCGACAGTTCGTGCAGCGGCGGACCCCGCCGAGCCTCGCCAGTCAGGACCAGCGCCTTCCTCATGGCGAGCTTCAGGTCCAGCAGGGCGGACGGGGCGACCCAGGCGTCGACCGTGTCGATCATGCGCTGACCGCGAGCGGCCTCGCGTTCACGAAGCTCGACGAACTGCGCGCGGGCAGCCTTGGCGTTCGCATACCACTCGCCGGCCGCCGCGTTCAGCCTGCTCATGTCGCGCGGGGTGCGCGGGGTGATCGCCTCGAGCTTCTCCAACTCGGCCTTGGCTTCGTCGATCTTCTTCTGGTAGTGCGGGTGGACCTCCAGGCGACGCGGCAGCGGGTAGCTCCGGCCGCGTTCGTCATGACACCTGACGGCGGCCTGGCTGTGCGCCTCACTCGCTTCGTTCGCGAAGTGCCACGCGAACTCAGCCAGATCCGACTCCGGCTTGCGCAGGACGTCGTTCGCCGAGGACAGCCAGCCGTTGACCCTGAAGTCCGGAATCTCGTCGCTCATGACTCACTTCTCCTCGAACGAGCCTCGTGCCTGCGCTGGAGATCCTGGAGCTCGGCGAGCTCTTCGGCACTCAGGCGCCTGTCCACCTCGGAGTCGTACGACGGGCCGATCCAGCGCTGCTCGAGATCGTCCATGCGCTCGACGTCGACCGGCTTCACGCCGCTCGAGGCCGTCCTGAGCGAGACGCAGATCGCGTCCTCGCAGTCCTGGCACAGCAGCAGACGGCCGCCCTGCTCGCCATTGAGGAGCGCGTGCTCGACGTCCGTGAAGAAGAAGCCGCGGGTGCCGCCGCCCGAGATCTCGCGTCCGCACCAGCCGACCTTGTCGTTCGGCCTCTTCACGCAGACTATGTAGTCGGGTCGCTCGGCGTCGCTCATGCCGGAGACGATACATCAGACGTCCGACTGTCCTACGGCAGGCCCTCGATCACGGCGCCGTGTGGACCGGCGCCGGCGTCGTCGACGACGAGTTCGCGCAGCACGGAGAATCCAGCCGACAGCGGCGTGCCGGCAGCGAAGAGACCTCTCGCGAGATTCTTGTACTGGCCGAGCATGGTGAAGTAGCGTTCGCGCCGCATCGGGTCGCGCGTGACACCTCCGTCTGGACCCATGACGAACGCCAGCGTGTTTGGGTGACGTCCTCCATAGCCCGGGTTGTGTCGGTCGGCGAAGAAGAACTGTTCGAGGATGCGACTGACCGAGGCCAGGTCCATCCACACGGACGCAGGGTCAGCCACGGTGATCGAGGCGGTTTGCGGCCGCCTTTGGAGCTCCTCCAGGACGTCCACCTCGTCAGTCGTTCCGACGGACAGACACACGCGCTCCTCGCCGCGAGCCGTCACATCGCGCACGCCCAGCACGAAGATCCTCGTGTTTTGGCCATGGCGTTGACTGACCCTGCTGGTGAGCCACGCCACCTGTGCGCCGCCACGGTTGCCCAGCTTCATGAGCAGCTCGCGCAGTCCAATCTCGGTGATCCTGGATCGCGCGAGCACCGTCTCGTTCGCAGCACGAATCGCCCCGACGAACTCCGCGAGACCGGTGCTGCCGGTTCGCTCCTGCTCTTCGAGGAACTTCTCCTGGGCGTCGACGTCGCCTTGGCGCGCCTGTCGCTCGAGCATCCTGAGCCTGCTGTCGCTCATGCCGGCATGATCGCTGGCGTTTTCTCAGGGTGATACTGCTGGACCACTACCGCTCCTTCACGAGCACTCCGCATCGGATGCACTTGTTCCAGTAGTCCGGGTCGCGCGTCTGCGACGGAGGAACGACGATCACGCCCTCCTTGAGCTTCGTGAGCGGAGTGACGTGCCTGAAGAGAAGGCAGATCAGCCCATAGATCGCCTTCATGGCTACTCCTCGAGTTGAAACACCGGCGGGGTGACCAGCCCAAGGCCAGCCAAGCGAGCCTGGCTCGTCGGGTCCCACCAAGACACTCCGTCACACACGAGCTCGCGAGACTCGAACTGGCGGGCAAGGACCACGCCATGGGTGTCTGCGACCAGGTCGCCGTCGAGTCCGATGACGCTCACCGGGTTCACCGAGCCGTCCAACTTCTTCACGATCACGAAGCGGCCGCGCGATTCGCTAGCCCTCGGCAGGAGAATGGCCATGGACATGCGCGAGGCGTCCACGAGAACAACGGCTTCGTCCGCGACCGAGTAGACGTTTGTGGCGTTATCGGCCGTGAGCGTCACGCACCCCATGCCCGTGAGGCGGCCAGCCGGCTCCGGTCCTCTGGAGCGACGAAGCGCAGCCTTCCAACGAAGGAACGACTCCATGTCGTCTGGCGAGGATAGTGCGGCGCGCTCGAGCCTTCGCAGGTCGTCGTCCATGGCTACTTCGCCGCCTCGCTGCCTGAGGTCGCCTCACTGCCATGTGAGATCGCCTCGAGCTTGGACGAGTCCACCACGACGACCGTGCGCGGCTCTCCGCACTCACCGAACGGTCCGACCTCCACGACGCACCCCTTCTTACCTTCCGGGGAGAGAAGGTGGTCGACGACGATTCCTTCGTCCCCGACGGCGACCTCGGCGTCAGCTTCGACGAACCGCACGTCGTAGTAGTCCTTGGGGTCGAGGTCGACGCGTGCGCTCCCGTTCGGCCAGGAGTTCATGAGGAGCTCGGCGGCCGCCGCCCTCCGCCGATCTGTCTGCTTCTTGATCTCCGGTGCGTGCTGGTCGCGTGCATGCTTCTCGATCAGCGCGGCGTGTCGCTCGTAGTCGGTAGGCGTCTTCGGCGTGCTGCCGCGCGCCCAGTAGAGCGCGCTCTCGACGCCGCGCTTCTCGGCACCCGCCTCTAGCTTCGCCAGCAGGGAAGCGACCACGGTGTCCCGACCGTAGGTCCGGAGGATCGGGTCGACGAAGACCCTGTTGAAGCTCGGGCACGGCTCGTCGATCGCGGCCTGGATGAACGCCTCGTAGGCGCGCTTCGGAACCGGACCGGTCCACTTCCAGAGCACGTTCGCAGCGAGGCTTCCGTTGCCCCGGCTATGCACGTCGAGCGTGAGGAACCAGTCCCAGAAGCTACCCGGGTCGTTGCGAGCCTTGTTCACGGCGTCCATGAGGAGCTCGCTTCGGGCTTCGATCTCTTCCTTGGTCTTCGGGAGTGCAGCCCAAGCATCGGCGAGTGTTGTCCAGGTCGGCTCTGACTTCATTCGAGTCCCCGCTGTAATGGCGAAGCGTATCAGAGCAGGGAGACGTCCATGATCCGCTGGCTGAAGTTCCTGTTCACCACGACCCGCGCCGTCGCAGCCGTGTTTCTCTTGGCGTTCTGCTACGCGATTGCCCTGATCGTCATGTACTTCCCGAGGTCACCACGGGAGGAGCGTGAGGACGAAGAGCTGGATCCGCTGGACGACCCAGAGCCGCCATGCGCTCCTGACGACGCCGGCGTCGGCCGATCGCACCAGGGACGTAGTGCTGCATGAGCATTATCACGTCCCTGCTCGGCGCGAAGAGGAGCGACGTCTCGAGGACCCTGCGGTTCTGAGAGAAGCGCTCGATCGGACCGTAGAAGTGCGCGTCCCACTCGGAGCGCCGCCCAGTGACCCGTAGCCAGGCCCGGAACAGTTTCTTGAAGCGCCGAAAGCAGTGCCCAGACTCTTGCAGCGCGATGATCCTGAGCCGCTTCGCCCGATCGCCGCGCACAAGCGACAGTTCATGGGCTCTCGGGTTCACGGCGTGCCATCGGCGCTCCACGACCTCCATCTCCGCCACAAGCTCCTCGGCTCCAGGCGCCGGCGCTCCAGCGCGGGCAGCCGCTGCGCGCCAGCGCTGGAACGCCTCGAAGTCGTCCTGGTCGGCCTGAGCTGCGCGCTCCGCCACCCGCAGGTCCTTGTCGGCCACAGCCTAGCCCTTGAGCGTCGCCGAGAGCCTGAGCCCGCCCCGGAAGATCGCCACCCACGTCGCCTGCGGAAGCAGCGAGAATAGCGCCATGGCCGCCATGGTGTCGTGGGCGAACATCTTCTCGACCTCCTCGCGGACCCGCTCGACGGACACGCAGGAGAGCATCTCGGCGCTTTCCATGGACTTGAGCGCCGCCCAGGTCTCCGGCGCGGCCTCGAACCCCTTCGTCACCATGAAGCGGAACCCGCGCAACACGCGGAGGCCGTCCTCGCGGATGCGCGTCATGGGGTCGCCGACGAAGCGCAGACGAAGCGCCTTGAGGTCCTCGACGCCGCCGTGGTGGTCGATCACCTCACCCGTGAGCGGATCACGAGCCAAGGCGTTGACCGTGAAGTCTCTCCTGGCGAGATCGTCCTCGAGTGTTCCTGGCAGCGTGTACTGCGGGCGTCGGCCGTCGAGCGTCGGACCGTCCTTCCTTGCGTGAACGAAGTCTGCGTCCTTCGTGCGCGACCTCAGGACGTGGCCGTTCGGGACGGACGCGCGGATCGTCGCGAACTCCTGCTTCTCGACGAAGATCTTGAACCCCTCGGCAACGAGGTGCTCGCGCATGGCCTCGAAGGAAGGAGCTACGACCGTGAAGTCGATGTCCTTTGACGACTTCCCCATGAGCTCGTCGCGGACGCACCCGCCGACCTCGTAGAACTTGACCGTCATGGCGAACCTCCGGCTTCGACGACGCCGGCCGCCGGCGCGCGTGTCGAATCCACCCACGCGGCGAGCCTCACCGAGAGCATGTCGTAGCCGATCGCGAGCGGATCGACGTCGTTCGCGTGAAACGGCCCCTGTACCATCGGAACGATCGGCTCCCCGATCGCCCAGCGCGACGTCTCGGGTAGGTAGTAGGAGGAGAGCCCGACGCGGTGCTCGCCGGTCCAGATCCCGTCCTTCACGGCTTGGTCGAACGACGCCTCGTGCTCCTTGAGCCACGGCCGCATGATCCGGCGATCCGGAACCCGACTGAGGGCGAGCCACGTCGTCGGCGGTTCACGTCCAGCTCGTTCGATCGACGGCGCGTTCATGACGGCCTGTGCCACGCTCATGGCGCCCCGGTAGCACCTCTCGTTCGCGAGGGCGACGAAGAGGATGCCGTCCGCGAGCTGGATGGTGGAGATCCCGCCGATGTCGGTTCTGCCCGCTCGAGAGTCCACGAGGACGACGTCGGCGTCGCCTGTGAGCTGCGCCCGCAGCGTCTCGACGGCGGAGCCGCCGTGGTCCATGGCATAGAAGTCCTCCAGCATGAGGTGCTCGAGCTTCAGGCCGTAGGCGGAGTCTTGGCGCCCCGCAAGGAGAACACGCAGCGACCCAGGAGCGTGTTCGATCGTCGGCGTGTAGAGGCTGTCGAGCGCGTTCGGAGGAGCAAGAGCCGACTCGTCGATCGCGCGCCGCCAGTCCGCGAAGAACTCGATCACGCCCTTCTTCTCTGGCGAGTCGCTTCGCTCGGATCCAGGGAGGAAGCCGTGTAGCGCCGGCGCCTCGAGGTCCATGTCGACCGCGATCACGCGCAGGCCGAGTTGCGCCAGGCGCACAGCGACGTTCGCGAGCGCCATGGTGCGGCCGGCGCCACCGAAGGAGTAGAAGGTCAGGACCTTGCCAGGCATGCTCATCGTGTCCTGCGCTCATAGAAGTGGTGGCCCTTGTACCCCCGGATGACGATCATCCGGCCGTCGGCCAGCGTCAGGATCGTCTCGCTCCCAACCCGGCGCGCCTGCACGATCGTCGCCGAGTCGAGCGACGAGATCGTGGCGTCGATCTCGTAGTCCGCGCTCGTGTGCCGCACCTCGACGTTGAGCGCACCCACCACCTTCGTGATCCACCACACGGAGACGACGAGTAGGAGCGCCATGGCGACGATCCCGACTGTCGCGATGATCTTCATGTCTTTTCTCGCGCTCATGCTCCTCCAGGCCGGTACTTCGTCGGCTCGTTGCCGTGGCACGGCGTCCCTCTGGAGATCCACATGGTCGGCGACGGGTCGTCCTCCGAGCCGGTTGGTTCGAGCACGAACGACGCGATCGAGGATGACGCCATGGGTGCCGTTGGGTGCGAGCAGATCACCTCTGGCGCGCCCGTCTCATGGTCGCGCAGCACCTCGAAGAGTGTCCGTCGGGTCGGCTTGCGGCCCGCCAGGAGCCACGCGAGACGGGCACTGCGGCACGGACGAATCGCTTCCGGCGGAAGGTCGAGTTCGTAGCTATTCGCGTGCGTGAGGACCCCTTCCGCTGTCGATCCGGCGACGATTTCGTGAGTCTTCGTCCTCGAAGGACTGACCTCGAACGACGCGATTGCGCCGCTCTTGTCGGCGAGGAGGAAGTGGGCGCCGCCTCCGATCGGGAGCTCGAGGAGCGCGCCGAGCGCGCCAGTGATGTCGTCCTCGGCGAGGATCACTCGCAGGAGCAGGTGGATCGGAACGCCCACGCGATCCCTCTGGCCCTCTGGCGTCGTGAGGAAGTTGAGCCCGACGGCGAGGCCGCGCTCGTTCACGCCGATCTTGGCGAGCTGACCAGCCTCACAGAACGTCACATAGGCCGGCTGGTCATCCGGCTTCGCCGACAGGACGATCGGCAGGTCCTTCATGAGCGTGAGCCAGTCCCAGTTCTGCGCGACTCGCGGTCGGCCGTCTTCAGAGCGATGCGGAGTCACAGCAACGGACGTGCACTCGAACATGGACGCGCCGAGACGCGAGATCAGCTCCGACCTGGCGTTCACGACGAGGAGGTCGTTGAGCGCGACGCCGGAGCCTTCCGCCAGGCCCTCGAGCTCCTCGAGGACCCACGGGAGGTGCTTCACGAGCACCGCCTTGTATGGCTCGACGTGCAGCGCCACGATGTCGGGTGTGACGCCGAACATGGAGGCGAACGAGGCGTAGAGGCCAGCGGCCGAACGGACGGCGTCCTTGGATTGCGTGCCATAGGCGCGACCAAGTTCGCGGTGCGAGCCTGCGACCGAGATCAGCGGGAAGTGCGGAAACGAAGTCATGTGGTCAGTGGCTTCCCTTCATGGATGATCTGGTCTTCGAAGCACCCGCCGTCGATCATTGGGGCATGAAGCTGCAGCGGGATCGTCGAGGCCTTCGACCCGTCGACGGACTCCAGGAGACCGTTCTTGAGTGGGTCGCAGCCGGCCTTGAACGGAAGGATGGTCACGGTGCCGTCGCCGTTGTTCAGCATGGCGCACTTCGGCAACTCGCTCATCCAGCGCCTTCCTTCACGAACCGCGTCGGACCGTAGTGGATGTAGCCGATGCGCGTCTTCTTGCCGCGTGGACACAGGAGCGTCTCGGCATGGTGATCGCCCTTGGTTTTCCCGCAGTTCGCGCAGCGGTCAGAGAGGCTCATGACTAGGCCGGTGGCTTCATGGGCAGAGCGGCCCACTCACGCGGATTCACCTGCTTGTCGATCCACGCTTGCGCTGCCTCGACGGACGCGAACGGACCGACAGGCTCGAAGCGAGCCTGGAAGGTGTTGATGAGAAGAGCGATGTGCTTCACGAGATCCCCTTGAGCTTCTTGCATGTCCCGCAGGTCACATTCTCCCGAACCTCCGTGCGCTGGATCGAGTCTGGCACCTCAGCCCGGCTACACTCCGTTCCGCCGTGGTGGTCAGTGTAGTGGACCAACTCCGGCGACGGCTGCCCGCGACCGCACTTCACGCAGTAGTAGCCGACGTCGAGCTCCTTCACGTTGCTGTGCGTGAAGCCCTTCTCGACCTCGTGCTCGCACTTCGTCGAGCATGCGTCGCACGTCTTCCATTCGCACGAGGCCATGTCGATCATGGTCGCTCCGCAGACCTTGCAGCGCCGTCCGTAGATCCGCACGCTATCGCCGACCGCCTCCATGAAATGCGGCGAACCGCTGTTGAAGAAGGCGTTGCGGAGGTCCTGGATGCCGTACTTGTCGGCATCGACCTCGCCGATGAGCGTGATCCCGATGTTTGCGGCCTCGAGCTTCACAGTCCAGAACCCGTTGTCCTCTGGGCCGCGCCCCTTGTAGGCGATCTCGTCCTCGGGCTTGAGGTTGGCCTTCCAGATCCCAAGTACGGCGATCTCTCCGCTGGTCGTGGGGGTCAAGAGGCAAGTCCCGTTCTCGAACGTCAGCTTCATGCCCTACGCCTCCTTCGAGTGGCTGATGCCAAGCCTGCGGCACTCACGCCTGTCGACCTCCTCTTGTTCTGCGTCAAGCAGTTCACCCCTGCTGACCCCGTGCTTCTCCATGAGTTGACTGAGCGAGATCCCTTTGGTGTCCGCGACGCGACAGTGAGCGCACGGGCGGTTGCAGGCGACAGGCTTCTTCTGACTGAACCGCCTAGACTTCCCCGTGCCTCGAGCCCAGAGTTTGATCGACTTGATCTTGCAGATCACGAAGGAGTGGACGTGCCCTGTGCACACCCTGTCCCCGTTCTTCCACTCCCACTCGGACTTCCTTGCCTTGGCTTCGTCTCGCGTCGAGAAGAAGCGACTCAGATGGACACCCGAGCCACTGGGTTGCGGGCCTCTGTAGAAGTCGTCGGACTCGCCGTAGTGGTACTCGCACTCCACGTAGAACAGCCTGGTCTCGCTCCAGGTTGCCTGTGGCTTCACTTCGCTCGCTCCTCGTCCGTGGCCGCGTCGAGCGCCTTGAGGATCGCCTGTGCGACCGCGACCTTCTCGCGGGCCCACCTGTCGATCTTCTCCTCGCTGCCGCCACGATCTCGGTCCGTCGTGGGGTAGTCCGGCCCGGAGAGCGCGCAGACGATCTGGAGCAGCTCGGCGCGCCGCCAGTTCTTGGCGCGCTGCTCGGCCAGGCGCAGGTACTTGAGGTCGTCCTGTGCCGCCTTGAGCGTCGACGGCAGGACGTCGTTGCACGAGGCCAAGAGGGCCTCCATGGAGTCGAGTACACTCATCACGACATGCCTCCATACGCGCTCGTCACAGCCTGCTCGCGCCGAATCTTGGTCTCCGTGGCGATCCTGAACCCGAGGATCTCGACCTTCTCGGGCTCGCCCTGCTTCATGCGACGCCACCCGTCGAACGACCTCGCCCTGGCGATCAGGAACTCACGCTCCGCCGGCGTGGGGAGTCGCTGCAACAGGACGGCGACCGAGCACTGCTCGCGCGTCGGGTAGATCGACGAAGGCCGCGAGAGACCGCGCTCATCCGGCTCGCAACCGACGAGGTCGTCCGGCAGCGGCTGGCAGTCCCTGTGGAAGGCTGCCGCCTGCTCATGACCGACGTTGTCGTCTCCGACGAGTCCTGTCATCCAGGCGCACAGAGTGCGCTCGTTGTTGCCTGCGTAGACGTTCGTGTCGACGACGAACCAGATCCCGCTGACGGTCTCGGTCATTGTCAGTTGTGCTCCGGCTGATGCGGCGCCGACAGCGCGCCCGTCTTGTAGGCGTGCTGGTTCTCGACGCACTCGCGGACCTGGAAGCCGGCTTTCAGCGCAAGCTCGGCCTCTTCCTTCGTCGCGAAGTAGCCGCTCTCGCGGGAGAACGGCTCCTCGAACCCGTGCTCCTTGTCCCAGCACGACCGGCCGAGGTAGTGGCCCGCTGGCGACCTCATGATCTTGAGGTCGGAGTAGAAGCACTCCGCGTCTTCGTGCGGGAACTTCTTGCGGTCGACTTCACCCGCCATGGGCGTCCTCCTCGTACTTCACCAGGCAGGTCCAGTCCACGACGCCAGCTCGGTCGAAGTAGACCTCGACCTCGTCGTAGTAGTAGATCCATAGCCCGGACTTCTCGGTGGTCTCGATCTTCTTGCGCGGCTGCCCCAGGCGCGCCTCGACCTGCTGGATCGTCATGTTGGCGACGCGGAGCTTGGACTCCTTGACCAACGACTCGAACACTGGGTCGCCGCGAAGTGTGTCGAGGTCGGCGTCCTGCTCGAAGAGCTCGAACTTCGCGTAGCCCGTGCGAATGACCCGGTCGAGCGTCTCGAGCGCAGCCGCCTTGTCGCCGAGGAGGCTCTGCATGCAGGCGACGCCGTACATGGCGTCCGCCCTGACCTCGAGAACCCACGGGTCGTCGCACAGGCTCTGGAGCTGCAACAGCGGGTCGATCGCCGCGAGCACCGCGTTCCAGGCAGCCATGGCCCCGGACGGATCTGTCGTGTCGCAGCGAGTCGGGCGACCGGCGACCAAGTCCGAGTCCTCGCGCACAACATGAAACGCTGAGGCCGCTGCGAAGAGGTCTCGAACCCTGGTGACGCCTGGGTGCTCCTTGGTCCGCAAGGCGAGCTGGTCGCACTCGCGGCAGAGAGGCGGGAGCTGGCCGCTCTTGATCTGGACGGCGAAGAGGCCGCTGGCCATGAACTGCTTCTCGCAGCGCGAGCAGAGCCCATCCCACTCGAGTGCGTGGAGTTCGCCGCTCACTTGGCCGACTTCCGCCGGCGCCGTCGACTGGCCGACTCTCGCTCGTTCAACCTCTTGATGTCCTCTGGCGTCATGGCACAGAAGCCCACGCAGCAGTTACACACTCCGCACTTGGCTTCGCAGCGGCAGACGTGCTCACGCTTCGCGCCGCGCAGGAAGCTGAGGAGCCACTCTTCGCGGGCGCGGACAGCAGACGTCGTGAAGCTGAACTTCCTCGAAAGCTCGCGGTAGCGGCCGTCGATCCAGTCGCGTTCGACCTGCACGACTTCGTCGGGCTCGAACCGGCCGTTGTCCGTGAGCACGAGGACGGCCTGCGCGGCGCTGATCCCATTCACCTCCCGGCTTTGCAGAGGGACCTCCTGGACGCGCGCCCAGTCGATGCACATCGGACAGCGGTCAGCCGGATTCCGGTGCTTGCACTTCGTGATCTTCACGGTGTCTCGGCCTCAGCGCGAGCCTCGCGCAGGATCTCGAGCAGACGCTCCTGCCACTTGGGCTCGCTCATGACCCGTACCGGTGAAGTCGCTCCACGAGCTTGACGATCATGTAGCCCTGGTTCGTCCAGTCCGGAGTCGCCAGGCCGGGGATCGCGTAGACCTTCCTCCAAAAGGCTGGGTCCTGCGGGTCGGCGCCGCCGAAGAACGTGACCTCGGCGGTATCGCCGTCGACCTTGAAGCCTGGGCCTGCGCTGCCGTCGGTCATGCCGCCGAGCGCAACCGTGAAGCTGCCGCGCCTGCCGGACGGAGGCTGAATGTCCTTGATCGTGATGTGATGCCCCTCGCTCACGAGCCGCACGCCTCGCCGTCGACCTTGCGGTTGTAGCGCACGTCTGGCGCCCCGACCTCGAGTCTCGCCATGTGGCGCACGATGATCGCCTCGCCGGTCTGAGCCGAGAGCTCCTCGATCATCTTGCCGATCGTCTTCGACGTGTCCTTCACGAACTCCTGCTCAAGCAGCGCGTTCTCGCGCACGAAGCAGTTGACGCGGCCCTCGACGACCTGGTCGACGCGAGCGGCAGGGATGTTCTCGGCCTTGGCGCGCGCCTGCTGGATCACGCGCTCGTCCGCGATCTCCTTCTCTGCGTCGGCCCGTGAGACCCACCTCGGCTTGGCGGCCACGACGTGCATGGCGATGTCGTCCGCGAGCTTCACGAACGCCTCGTTGCGAGCCGTGAAGTCGGTCTGGCAGCTCAGGTGGATGATCGCCGCCGCGTTCCCGTTGTGGTGTCGGTAGACGCCGATCCGACCCTGGGCCGCAGGATCGGTCGGTTTCTCGACCTTGGCCTTCGCGTTCTCGCGCAGCCAGCGCAGCGCCTTCTCTTCGTCGCTGCCTGCGGCCTCGATCGCCTTCTTGATCTCGGCGAGTCCGAGTCCAGTCTGCTGCCTGAGCTTCTTGACGAGTTCCATGTCCACGGCGGTCCCTCGCTCTCTCGGGTCGCCATGTTACATGATGACTCCGACGACTACCGACGACGGTACGCGTCGTGGGTGACGAACCCGGCCAGCCAGTCCACGCGCTCGATTGCGAAGTCCTTCGCCAGCGGCCGCAGCTTGTCGTCCGCAATGATGTGAACGACCTGGCCGTTCGGGAACCTTCCTGCACGGAGGTTGTCGTAGCAGTAGGTGCGATCAGCGCCTGGACTGAGCTTGAGCCGTCCGCTCGAGGCAAGATCATCGAGGTGCCCTGGGATCGGCTGGACGATCCACTGCGGCACCATGGTCTCTGGGTCTGGGTAGGTGGCGTAGTTGACGATCACGCCGAAGAACTCGCCGTTGTCGCCGAAGTCGAAGGACACGACCTCGCGGAGTCGCCGCCTGCGGCCTTCTGCGACATGGGCTGGACCAGGTGCGCCGAGGAAGACCCCGTTCTCCGTGTGAATCATCACGGCGCGAACCTCCGAAGAATCTCGATCAGACGCTTCACTCCAGCCACGTCCAGTTCGATGTGACCCTCTGTCGTCGCCCACTCGTTGTTGATCTGAAGGTGGATTCGCCCCTCGCGCCACGAATGAACGGCGATCGCCCGGTCTCCGACCTGCGGATCGCCAGGCTCAGGCTCGGCTGCGAAAACGACATCCTCTTCGCCGTCGCTCACCACATGTCCTCGCTCGTCAGGATCGGTCCGATCAGCCGCGTGAGCTCGTCGTCGGCGATCCAGAGATTCGGGTCCGGGCTGTTCTCGAACTTGACGTGGACCCGCCACTCCTTCCCGTCGAGGAAGTGCGTCGACTTCTGTAGGTGCAACACGCGTCCGTCGCCGAGCACGGCGTGCTGGACGAGACACCCCGGATAGAGCACGAAGCGCTGACCGCACGCCTTCGCGTGCTCGTAGGCCTGCTCTCGATCGAGGAAGTCGCCCTTGTCGGTGACAAAGCCCTGCTCATGGTCGCCCAGGTAGTCGATCCACCGCTGGCGCTCGGCCGGCGACTCGTCGCGCATGTGGCGCTCGCAGCCGATCCCGACGGCGATCACCTTGAAGCAGGCGTCATGACGACCAGGGCGTGGCGCGACCCACACCTTTCCGTCCCTGGTCTTGATCGCGGCGTGTTCGATCATGCGAGCGGATCGTCCAGGTCTTGATTCCTGAAGTTGGTGTAGACGGGCGCCGTGGCCTTGCCCCACGACTCAGGAAGAACGCCCGACTCGCGGATCTGCTTGTCCAGTTCGAGCACGGCCTCGGCCAGCTCCAGCGTGTCGGTGTCGTGCCAGTGCACCTCTCCGCCCGTCGCCTTCTTGCACAGGCGCAGCGCCGTCTCGAGGTGAGAGTCAGTACTCGTCTTACCGCTCATCGACGCTTCCTTGCCACGATCACGAGGTCGTGACCCGTAATCTCGTTGTTTTTCTCGGCGATCTCGAAGTCCACGAGCTCGAGGTTCTGCCACGAGCCGATCCAGGCGACGAGCGCCGACTGGATCGGAGCGCCGGTGCTGACGTTCTGGTCCGTGTTGATCGGCTTGAACCGCACAACGTGGACCTGCCACTCGCTGTCGGCCTCCGCCGATCCAGGCGACGTGATCTGGACTACCTGTGGAGCCGCCGGCGGTGTCGGCTCGCAGCCGACCAAGAGCGCGCAGACGGCCAGCAGAAGACTCTTTCCGTTCACGCCAGCCTCCCCGGCGCTCGCCAGATCCAGTAGCGCCCCAGCGACGCGCCGCCCATGTCGGCCTCCTTGGTGCCGACAGGAGCGCCGAGGTGAGTGATCGCCTCCGCGATCCATGCGACCTGGTCTGCCGGCGCCTTGCCTTCGCCAGGCCAGCGCGCAGAGAAGACCCAGACGTCCTCGCCTTGGACGCCGGACCCGCCGACCGAGAGTGAGATCTTCCAGTCGTGGATCAGCACAGGCGTGAACGGCCCACCCTTCGGCCTGTCGAGCGGCATCCACTCCTTGAGCGCCTTCTCCTTCAGCGCGTCAAGGCGCAGCTTCCAGACGTCCTCGGAGCGCCAGTCGATCTTGTTCTTGCTCACGACGCCTCGGCCGCGAGCGCGTCGCGAATCGCGATCAACGCGGTCGCCATGGCCTCGACGTCGTGAGGCTTCACGAACTCTCCGACCTCTCTGCGCGCGATCCGTCGACCGTCGGACTCCTTCATGGCCTCCGCGATCCGCTCGAGGTTCACGCCGGCGAGCTTGCTGCTCAAAGCCGAGCGCGCCCCAGCGAGCATGTCCGGCGCCGGCACGGTCACGAAGCCCTCGGTCCACCCGTCCTTGTCGAGCTCGACCTTCTGGAGGTGGAACCCCTCCTTGTGGTCGCGGAAGCCAGGAAGCTGCATTGCGCGAGCGGCTGCCTTGACGCCATTCTCCTGAGAGGAGTAGGTCCCGATGTCCTTCGTGTCGTCACATCCGCACGGCTGCTCGTGCGTGTGGGTAAGGTGGAACACGACGCTCATGACTCGCTCCTCCCGGCGAGCGTCCCTCGGATGCGCGCCACTTCCACACAGTCGTCACACGGACCGTTGTCGTCCGTGCAGAAGCACTCCTCGAGGCGCTTGGCAAGGAGCGCGTCGACCTCGGTTCGCTCCTGCTTCACGGCAGAGTCCGCGATCTGTGCTGCGACCTCGTGGGAGACCTCGACCGTCGATGCCCAGGCCGCGCAGTTCATGACCCCAATGGACGCAGCAAGACCAGACAGAACGTCGTCAGGCAGCGAAGGAGTTTCGCCACAACCGGCCTGCTGACACACCTCCGAACAGAAGTAGTGCGGGCGGGCCGCCACGCACTCTTCTGTTGGACCCAGGATCCGCGTCTGGTTGAAGTCCCAGTACGTGGCGACCCACCCCTTCGGCAGGAGCGTGGATAGCTCTCCGACCAGCTTCGGCTTCTCGACGACGCGAGTTGGCTGCTTGGGCAGCCACGCCATGGTGGCGCACGACACGCGGTGGCACTTGATGATCCAGCCGGCGAACTGGGCAACAGGCGTCACGGGCGCCGTCACGACTTCACGACCGGCCGCTTCACGCCCAAGACCTTCATGCGCAGCACGGCGGGCTCGTTGCGACCCTTCTCGACCTCGTAGTCGCCTGGCAGGTCGGCCTCGGCCTCGCCGAACTCGCCGATCTTGAGGCCGATCATGCTGTCAGCGAGGTCCTCGACCAGGAACTGCCCGACGCGGTCACCGGAGAGCGTGGTCTCCACAGCCTGATACGTCTTGATCGGCGTCCTGTCGCAGGAGCGGTTCTCTTCGCGTGCGCTCACCCACCTCTCGTAGTCGTCGGCGATCCACACCTCGACGTCCATCGAGAGCGTGTCGGTGGGCTCGACGATGACGTCTGGATCTGTGACCTGACGCAGCTCTGGGATCTCCACGGCGCCGCCTGCGCCGGACGTCATGCGCAGCCCAGGTCCGAAGCCGTCGCCGATCATGACGCCCGTCGCCGGCGCCTTCGGGAGGTGATAGACGTCGACCGAGACGCGGACGTTGGAGGCAATCGCGGCCTTCTCGAGCGCCTCCAGTGCGTCCTTCATGGCGTCGCGCCGGCTCTGCGTGAGCGAGCTCTTGACTCGCTGCATGGCGACCAGCACGAACTCGCGCGCGATCACCTCGGACTGCTCAGACTCGATGTAGGGGAGAAGTCCAGAGAACGTCACGACCTCTACCTTGACGTGTGTCGGCGGAATGCGCGGAATCCCGCGCTCAGGGCGCGCCTCCCACCCCTCGCTCGCGAACTGCTTCCCCTCGCGCTCGAGGAAGGCGACGATCTCGTCCTTGAAGGTCGCGTCTCTCGGCACGAAGAACGTGACAAGACCGTCTCGCTGATCCGGTACGCTGTAGTGCTCGTTCTTGAGGACTACGAGCGTGCCCCAGGTGAGCAGGACGCGCTGAACGAGCCGCCAGAGGCTCAGGTCGTGAGCAGACAGGAGTGCGTCGCCGTTCACCGCGACCTGCCTTTCTTCGGCCATGGACCTAGACCGCGTTCCCCGAGGGCGATCGCGCGAGACCCTGGTGGAAGTGCCACAGCCTTCGCGACTAGCCGCTCGAGCGCCGATGCGATCCCGTGCGTCTTGCCCTTGCGTCCGTAGCCGCCGTTCTCCAGCGCGTGTCCGATTGCCTTGAGTTCGGACTTGATCGCGCGCACGCGCTCCTTTGGATCCTTCCAGCGTCGCTCGTTCCCGCCGTCGTCGAAAGTCGAGAGTTCCTTCTTGAGCATGCTGGCTGCGCGTCTGAGCGTCTTCTGCGCGAGGCGCAGGCCGTTGCGCAGACCCCAGCGTACGACGCCTGGTAGCGCCTCGTCCTTGGCGTTGCTCACGACGTCCCTTGCGAACGCGCGACTCACGGCCTCGAGTTCCCTCGTGTCGAGTCTCACGCCGTTGACCCGCTGCTCGATCGAGAGCCAGAGCGCGTCGGCCGTGTCGTCGTTCTCGTCGCTGTGACAGCCCCAGGCGCCCATGGGCTACCAGTCCCTCTGCGCCGCGCGCTTCATGCGAACCGCGTTGAACGCGTTCTCGGTGGCCTCCTCGACCGTCTTGCCCCGGAACGACGACGGCATGTGGTTCGGGTCCCACTCGACCATGACCTCGATCTCACCGCAGGTCAGTTCGGTCACCTTGATGACGCGCGCCGGCGCAGGTGGGACGTATGTCCCGAGCTCCTCGTGGCTGTGCTCGGATTCCTCGTCGTCGTAGTCCTGGGCGTCGTCGGTGACGATCGCGACGCCGTCGCTCGGCTGTTGTTTCTTGGGTTCGGCCGGCTTCTCGCGACGCATGATCGCCACCGCGACCGCGACGAGCGCGCCGGCGACAGCCAGGAGCGCAAGGCCTAGAACGATCACCTCTTGACTCACGAAGACCTCTCGTTGAACGCCCTGGCCTGACGCACGTACTCGCAACGCCAGTTCTTGCAGTCCGGCTTGAGGTTCTTGCCGCACTTCTCGCAGGTGAAGTCGTCGAGGCTCTTGCGATCCGTGCGGAAGCGCGAGGACTCAGCCGACTTGGTCTTCGTCACGTCTTCGCTCATGAACCCCTCGCCATTCCAAGCACCGTGACAATCGAGACGACCGCCAGGACAAGCAGAAGAACGCGGTCGCCCCGGCACCACCCGCACTTCCGGGATCACGGCACGCCCGCCGCTTCAGCCAGCGGAGCGCCAACAGCGCAACGCTGACCGATGTCCTTGAACGCGTAGTTCATGCACTCGTTGCACGCATCGACGTGCTTGCGCCAGTCGCCGATCTTGTCCAACTGCGGCCTGTGATCGACAAGTCCCGCGAGTCGCCTCGTGTGCCCGAGCAGGAACTCGATCACCCGGTCCGCCATGGTGACGAGCGTCTCTCGGCAGACGCCGCAACGAGCAGAGGTCCCTGCCGGCTCGTGCCCGAAGTGAACCTCGATCTTCGTGAGCGGATGCAGACAGACGTCGGCCACATGACCTCCCACCGGAAGGCTGACAGGATAACATCCAGCACTGACGATTCAGGTCCAGAGCTCCCAGTCGACCGTCGCGGTGATCTGGCAGTCCGGCGGCAGGTCGCAGGTGCTGGCCGCCGAACCGCTTGACCGTCAGATACCCTTCGCAGCCCATGACGCGCCTCCAGAGCGAGCCCATGTTACATGAGGCCGACGACATCGTCTGGAGCCCGTAGAAAAGCCACCGGGTAGGATCGGAGTCGTGAGCTACGTGCGCCTCGAGAACGTGGACGACGAGCGGCGCCGAATCCCGGCCAAGCTGCTGCGCGTTCCCATGATCCGGCAGCAGACGGAGTTCTCGTGCGGGGCAGCCGCGCTCCAGTCCGTCCTCCAGTACTGGGGTCGGCCGGTCGACGACGAGCGCCTGCTCTACGACAGGCTCGGGACGAAGCCGGAGGGCGGAACGCGCCCGAAGTCGATCGCCACCGTAGCCCGCGAGCTCGGCCTGGATGCTGCCGCGCGCCAGCTCCTCACGCACGACGACCTGTACTGGGCAGCCAAGAGGGGCGAGACGGTGATCTTGAGCCTCCAGCGCTGGGGCGCCAACCTGCCGGACGACGAGGAGTGCACGGACGGCCACTTCGTCGTCCTCATGGGGATCATGGGAGACGACGACGAGGAGGTCTTCGTCATGGACCCCTACGTCGGAGCCGTCGCCTGGATGCCAGCCAGCGACTTGCTCGACAGGTGGCACGACAGAGCGTGGCCAGGGGAGCCGTGCGACCGACGGGTGGCGATCTTCGTGAAGGGCAAGAAGGCTCATCCTGCAGCGCTACCGACAGGAGTCGCCTCGCGCTACAGGTAGAAGATCCTGCCCGTTGAAACGCCACCCGCTAGACTGGCCTCCGACGGAGGCGCCATGACCACCGCAACCGACGTGATGAAGACCGGGCTCAAGTTCCTCGGCTACGGCTTCGCGGCCAACGTGGCCCTGGCGGTCCCCTACTACTTCCTGATCGAGGTGCCGGCCGCCAAGGACAACGACCCAACCGGCGCAAAGAAGGACAAGGAGCTCTCGCTGCTCGGGACCGAGGCGCAGTGCCTCGTGCCGTGGCTCTTCGTCGCGACGCACCTGCCGATCGTCGTGTCCGGAGCCATGCGCGCCGTGAGGGAGGGCGACGGGCTCCGAAACTCGATCCTGACCGTCGACAGGGCTGTCGCCAGCACCCTGACCCGCCCGTAGAAACACTCGGGGTAGCATCCGGTCATGGACGCGAATGAGCTATGCTCAGCCCCACGCTCGTCGCGGCCGCCACACTCGTGAGCCAGTAGGACAGCCTCCCATGAGAAGGCGGAACATGGACGAGGGCCTTCGGCGCCTCGAGCGAGACGCAGCAGGCAGCGGCGCCAAGGACGCCAAGATGCGCCTGGCGGTCGCGCGCATCCGGGCTGGCGACGGCCCCGAGCGCCCTCTCCGCGAGATCCTCGAGCAGGCCAACCAAGCCACCTTCGCCATGGCCAGGTTGATCCAACTCGAGGTCGACGCCAGGGCCGCGTCATTCATGGCGCTCCCGTTCGAGTCCCTCCGCGAGCTCGTGGCGATCACTGCTGGCGACCCGAGACCGAGGCTCTTTGCCCACGCCCACATGCCCGTCCACTCCAGTGACGGCGGACTTCCATACCCAGTCACGCTCGCGCTCGCCGTCCGCGATGTCGAACGAGATGTCGTGACTGTCGGCGTCATCACGACCGGCAGCCCGTGGTCTGCGCCAGACAACCCGCTGCTCAGTGGCGTGGCGTGGTGGACCTACCAGGACCGCTCTCCGACTCGCGGCTCGATCACGGACCGCCCGAGAGAGAAGCGGGTGTGGGTCATGCCGGAGATCAACGCCTACCCAGGCTCTCTCCGACAGACACCGGCCACCCGACTCACGAAGATCGTCCTTGGCTGGGCGCGACGCGGAGAGGATCTTGTCCCGTACGCAGGAAGCGGGATCGACTTCCCGATTCACGGTCTACGGGTCGACATCGACCTTTCTGAGGCCGAGCTCTGGTCGGCGCGTCAGCCCGACGAAGCAACGACCGACGAGAGGATCGAGGTCGCCGACGAGTTGTGGCGGATCAGACGTCGCGGCCCTGAGGTCACCGGGAACTACCTCACAAACACGCTGGCTGATCGGCCGCGTGTCCAGAAGTTCGCCCTGGACTACGCGCGACAGTGGGCCAACTTCGGGTTCCGCGAGCGCGATGGACCGCTGTTTCCTGGCGCCGCTGCAGCCGAGTAGGCCTTGTCGGTGACGACCTGTAGGCTCTCCTCCATGAGGTGAGAAGTCATGGGTCGGAGCAACTTCAAGCTGGCGGACGGGCGCGAGGTCACGCTCGACAGCTACTACATGACCAAGACCTACAGCGGCATGCTCGAGGGCCTGCCGACGCGCGACCGCAACGAGTCGCGGATCTGGAGCGCAAAGCGCGACCTCGAGAAGATCTGGGGCAAGCGCAAGATCCACGTCGTCCCGCCGAAGGTGACGCCGGTCGTGCCTGGGCCCGGCCTCGGCGCCGATACGATCTCGCGCTACCCGAACGCCGAGCGCATGCCGGAGATCATGTGCTTCGCCTGGGTGAGCTCGTACAAGACCGTCCTGCCCGAGAGCGACGCGTGCGGCTCGCACGCCTTCCTGATCTGGTTCCAGGACGAGGAGTTGCTCGCCATGTCGCCCGTCGAGCAGGTGCTACAGGTCATGGCCGGCCTGTCGTGGTCCGAGGTTGCCGAGGACTGGGACGCGTAGGCTCGCTACACTCATCGCGTGCGTGAGACAGGACGGGATCGCTACTGGCGCCAGGTTCGAGCGCTCGCAGACCGTGAAGACCTCCCCATTCCGGAGGCCAGGCAGCGCTGGCGGGAAGAGCGCGCCAAGAAGAAGGCCAAGTCTCTCAAGGCACGAGCCAAGCGGATCGTCGTCGCGCTCACGGCGACGGCCGCCTCCATGCTGTGCCCGTTCTGCCGCGACGGCTTCTCTGACGATCCGGTCCACTCCTGCCGCTCGTGCAGCACTCGCTTCCACCGCGAGTGCTGGGGCGAGCTTCAGGAGTCGTGCACGACGCTTGGATGTGTCGCGAGGAAGGCGATTCGGCGCGTCATCCAACCGGCTGCACAGACAGTGCCTGTGATGGTTCCGGCCGCACCTCCAGCGGCCTCGCCGACCACACATCCGACGACCACGCCGGCGCCAGAAGCCGACGGTCAGTGCGAGTGCTGCGGCACTCGCGACTTCATGGGGCCATGTCCGTGCGCCTTGGGAGAGTGCGCTACCCACCGTTCATTCGGACCCTGCGCCTTCTGCCGCTCCATGGCGACCAGGACACGCGCCGGTAGCGACATCGGACGCCATCACTGGATCGACCAGGACCTCTGCGCCGACTGCACGCGGTTCATCACAGAGGACGTCGAGCGCGAGCGCAGGAGCTTCCGTCTGCGAGTCATGGCGTTCGTCGTCCTGGCGCTCATTGCGCTGATCGCCGGCTACATGAACTGGCTCTAGATCGCCCGCTCAATGCCCGGGGTAGCATCCAGTTCATGAGACAGCGCCGCCGAAACGTCGACGAGCCGCTTCAAGGCCTACGACGGCTCTACGCCCAGAACCAGAACGACGCGGAGGTCCTTGGTCGACTCGTCGCAGCGCTCGTGCGCGCCGGCGATCACCGGGGACTCGTCGCGCTGGGACCCGCAGCCGTCCCGGTGCTTCGGGAGCTCGACGACGCGACCGTGCAGCAGCGACCGTCTCCAGCGAGAAGCACGGACTCTCTCGTTCGCAGGGCACGCGTGGATATCGTGCGACTCGAGCTCTCGATCCTTGGTCGTCAGGCTCGCTTCACGGCAAGGCCGCTCGGAAACGACGACGTCGACATCAGCCTATGGATGAGCAACGGCGCGTTCGATCACCGAGACAGCGATGCCCAGGCGAACGGGCGACCGCTGTATCGCTACGAGGTCGTCGAAGCCCACCCCGTCGGCGGCGGCCTAGGGAGGCGCATCCCGCTCGAGGACGTGATCGACATCGGAGAGGCAGCTACGCGCGCCTACGATCAGGCCGCCGGTGGATGGCGCATTGCCTCGCTCGGTCTCGATGGAGAGAAGATCGAAGGCAAGTGGGTCAAGGCCTGGCTCTTCGGGTCTGCGAGGAACGGCGCTCGACGCTGGAACGGCTGGGCTCGTCCGTTCATGACGCTGGATCAAGTGCGGGCGTTCGTCGAACTCTGGAGTCGGTACGGAGAAGACCCGACTTCTGGTCTCATGTTCGAGCTTCGCGAGACGCCAGAAGGCCTCGTCGTGGCGCACTACAGCACCAACGACCCAGAGGAGCCGCCCGTCATCATTCACCCCGAGTGGGTCGAAGGCGCGAACGCGCCGGAGGAAGAGGTCTACGACATGGGATGCGGTCTCATCTGGGACGAAGCAGACGGCGAGGCCTAGCCCTCCTCCGGTGGCTCCGGCTCTGTCTCCGGCGCCTCCAGCATGTCGCTCGCGAGCTTCTTCAGGCGCAGGTGCGACACGACGGCGTGCACGAGCAGGATCGCCACCGCGCCAAGCATGATCCGAATGAGCCAGCGCGACTCGTTCGAGATCAACGGGTCGTCGGCGCGCTCGCTGACCTTCTTCGTGGCCTCGCGCACGTTCGCGAGCGTCGGGGCGATCTCGGCCGAGGCCGCCACGAGGTTCGGCCGGAGCTCCGAGAGCAGGCCGTTGAACTCCTGGGTCGTCGAGGCGATCGCGGCCGTCGTGGCACGCGTCGAGGACGCGTTCGCGGCGACTCCGTCGCGCAGGGTCGCGGCGAGGCCGGAGAGCGATCCGGCGAGCTGGACGGTCGCGCTTCCGTTCGCTGCGACCTCGGAACGAGCCGTTGCCAGGAGCGCCCTGGTCTCGACCAAGAGCGCGCGTGTCTCAGCCATGAGCGCGCGTGTCTCGCTCCCCGAGGCCGCGATCTCACCGTCCAACGTTCCGAGCAGCTTCTGGGTGCTGGTCGAGAGCGCGGCGATCCCGGCGTTCGCCTGAGCTGCGGTCCGGCCGATCTCCGTGACGGTGTCCTCGAGTGCGGCCTTGGCGGCGCAGCCTGTGAGCAGGACGAGCAAGGCCATGAGCATGGTCCGCATGCCGGCATGATCCAGCGCCTTTCGTCAGGGCGCACTAGATCAGGCCGTAGATGATCGCCAGCCATATGCACGCGACAATGGCGATCAGCCAGGCAACAGCCTCTCTGAGGTCTTGTCCGCGCACGTCGAGAGCGTAGGCGAACGCTTCGTCAGGGCGCCGGCGGCGCTGGGCGCTTCACGAGTTTTGTGGCGATGTCGGCCTCGACCTTCGCTCGCTCCTCCGGCGACATCTTGAGGCCGTCGAGACGCTCCGTGACTCGCTTCCAGAACAGGTCCTGCACCAACGCGTCGTCGAGACAGCACGAGCGCACCGTCGGAAGCGTCATGACTTGCTCGTGTCTCGGACCTCCTGGACCTCGCACGGAGCGCAGCAGACGCGACTGGATCGACATGGCCGGCTTGCCCTTCTTCGTGCGGTGCGTGCAGACCAAGCTCGTGCCAGCGCCGATGACGGGCGACCTCCGGATCATCAGGAACATGCGGGCGTGTCTCCGAGGATCTTCAAGGTGACTTCGAGCTGGGCGCGGACCTTCCACTCATGGTCGCACTCACGGCAGTAGAGCGTGAGATCCTCCGGCTCTCCGACCTTCGGGTAGCTCAGGTAGTCGTCGCCGAAGTCGCGGGCGTATTCCGCCTTGCACTCCGGGCAGGTTGCCTCCAGTCGGAGGCCCGGTAGGTAGAGCCGCTTCTCCTCGATCTCGCCCTTCGCGACCCCAGTGACGACCTCGTTCATGCCACCCTCGTGAACAGGTTCAAGACCAAGAAGAAGATCAGCAGGCCGATCCCAACCACAGTGACCGTGATCGCCATGTTCTCGCGTGATCCGACTGCCACCGCCTCGAGTCGGCATGCCCATGTGAGTCCGGCAACCGAGGCAACGTCGCCCGTAGTACATGGGCTCAAGATCGAACGGTCCGGACCTTCGCTCATGCGCTTGAGCCAGATCCGGGCCGGCTCACCGCCCTTGGCGAGCGCGGAGACGATCAGGTCGTCTTCGTCACGCAGGAGGTGTGAGATCACGTCGTGGACGCACTCGAAGCAGGTCGAGCACGGCGACGGAGGCGCCCCGCACCACGGGCACTCGCGCAGTCCGCCATCCAACGGGTCGAGGCGACGCTCCGCATTCACAGGGACGCCGACTTCGTGAGGCCGCAACTCGGGCAGTAGTACTGGTTGGCGGCGCGGATCATGACGCTCTTGCACTGACAGAACGGCGCGTCTCCGGTAGCGGGTCTGATCTTCACCCTCAGTTCTTCGATGTCCTTCCCGAGGAGTTCGTGGCTGACCTCCAGGGCCTTGAGGCTCGTGGCGAGGTGCTCGTCCGGAGTCACCCCAGGCGCCGCGAGCTCACGCTTGAGGGCGATAGCGGCGGCCGCCAGAGCTTTGCTCTCGGCAGCGAGTGCGTCGACACGCTCCTGAAGCGTTCGCGGCTTCTTCAGCGAGGCGATCTTCCGCTCGGCCTGCTCGCGTCTCTCGGCTCGTCTCTGCGAGGCCTCCTCGGCCTGCTTACGAGCCTCTTCGAGCGCGGCGTCGAAGTCCTCGTCCTCTTCACCCTCGCCTGCGCCTTCGGCGGCCTCCTTGGCTCGCGCCCGTTCCTTCTTGACGTAGGAGAAGAGTCTGTCGAGCAGGCTGGACTCCTGGTCCTCACGGAGGTGGTGGTGGAAGTGGGCGACGCGCTTGGCGTCAAAGCCGCGCGTCACCACGATCCGAATGGCCTCCCCAGGGTGCGGATCCGGCCCGAAGATCGAGGAGAAGAGCGTCGACACGTCGTCCGGCGGAAGCGCAGATCCGCTCACGCGGATCAGACCCTTGGCCGCTGCGGTCATGAACTCCCTGAATGTCTCGAGGTCGGACTCGGCGACACGGGCTGCCAGCGCGGCCTCGAACGCGACGTGGGCGGTATCAGGAAGCACGCCCGACTTGACGAGCACATCGAGCAAGGCGTGGTGGCGCTCGGTGTAGTTGTTGAGCCCCTGGAGCCCCATGCGCACCGCCATGAAGTAGGGGTGCCCGAGGATCGCCTCGTCGATCTCGCGGAATAGGTCATCGAGCTCCGCGTCCGACGGAACTGGAAGCTCCGGATCGCCTTCTGGAAGTGACGGCATGGGCTTCAAGCCGAGGCTGACAGTGACTTCGCCTTCGTCGTCGATCTTGAGCTCGACACCCTTGACGTTGTCGTCTTTGCCGTCGCTCTTGATCTCGACGCCCCTGTGCTTCTTGGCCCACTCGGACTGCACTGGACACTCAGACGGGTCGCCGTGGACGTAGCCACCATGTCCAAGGGCACCACGGCCAGGGGCGACGTCCTCACCACAGAGAGCGCACGGCGCGAACATGGAGTCACCTTCTCAGGGGCGGATACTAGCCGGTGGGGGCGACAGTCTAGATCGGCAGCGGTGGAGGCTCATTCCCCTGGAGGTAGATCACTGGGTGGAAAACCCCAGTTCGCTCCTTCATGCGCTCCGTCATCTTGCGCAGGAACTTCGGGGTGATCTCTTCGCGATCCTCGTCGGCCACGGAGATCACGAGTTCGAGGTCGCGCGATCCCTTGACGCGACCGACGTTCGCCTCGTCAGGCTTCTTGCAGCGCTTCTCGATCTTCTTCATGAGCCACGCTAGGTGCTTGCGGTCGACTGGAACGGCGTAGGTCATCCGGTGAACGGCCTCCACTCGCCTGGGTTCATGGCGTTCGGCCAGTTGGCGCCGCGACCAGCAGTCACCACGTAGAGCCTCGGGAGCTTCGGCGCGCCGGAGGCCGGGAAGACGATCTCCATGGACCCAGAGCACGGCGCCCATCCGTCCGGCGCTCCGCCAAGAAGTGTCAGTGCATGGCGGTCGTCTTCGCCGGGTATGAGCCCGTCGTCGTCTTGATCGGGATACCTCGGCCGACCAGTGGCTGCCACCAGGCGCCAGTACTCGGCGCGGTCAACAGCGCGGTAGGAGACGAAACTACAGCGGAAGGCGTTGCCACCGGAGCCAAAGAAGAAGTGCTTGCCGTCCGCCCTGGTGATCCGCTCGTCCGTGACCCACCTGGCAGCAAGCAGGCTGCGGCCGGGAGCCCACGAGCCGTTCCGTGCGGTCTTCATGCCCCAGTCCTCTCGTGACGTGTGACGCCGCGTCCGGTTGCAGGGCCGACCGGCGGGACCGACAGCGCCACGCGGAACCCGACGTGGTCCATGGCGCGCGAGCCGCCGAAGGCAATGTCGTGGTGAGGCTTCATGACGTCGCGCGACCGGAATGAGCCGCCCATGATCGCGCAGCTCGACCCAGGCATGTCAACCCACTGCGAGACGTTCCCGACGAGGTCCTGAGCTCCGCACCACGAGCGGCCTGCATCTCGAAATGGCTCTCCTGAGTCTTTGACGACAGGCCATGCGCCAACCGATGAATCTTCGGAATCGTCCAAAGACCGAGGTGCGCAGCGGTCGATCGTCGGGTGGTCATTGCCCCACGGGTAGGTTCGCTTCGGTTGATCCAAGCCGCCGAACGCCAGCCAGTTCCACTCGATGATCGTCAGGAGGCGCAGACCGGCGTCGTTACAGAACGCGCGAACATCCTCTAGAGGAACGCCGACGACCGGGAACTGGGCTGGAGCCGGAGCCACGATCGGCCTTTCACTCCCACACCACTCGCCCCACGTCACCGGGAACCTACCGGCGTAGAACGGTCTGACCAGTCGCCGGCAGGTTCCAGAGCAGCGCGGGCACGAGTCCTTCGGCACGCACCTCGGCATACCGCGAAAGCCAAAGATCAGGTGGTCGCACTCGGTCTCGCCGCCAGGCGCGTAGATGAACTGCGTCTCGAGGTCCTTCAGCCTGTAGACCCCGCGCACTTCGGGGACTGGCACCGGACTTCCCGGGAACGGCGCCTCACCGTGCCAGCCAAGGCCGGCACGCAGCCAAGCGCGCTCAAGGGCGTCGCGAGATTCCTGATCTCCAGCGGATCTCCAGCGTCGCTCGAGTTCTCGGAGGTCGGTGTCCATGTCAGACGATGCGGTTCTTGAGGATGCTCTTGACGTACTCGTCTACGGCCTCGCCCATGAGCCGCTCCTTCACCTTCGCCCTGATCTCGCTGGCGAATGGCTCGGATGCGAGCAGGTCGCGGACGTGCTGCTTGAGCGCCTCCTTCACGCCGTCGTCGAACGGATCACCGTAGCCGCCGGCCTTGGCGTTCAAGAAGCGATCGAGGGCCTGCCTGACGCGCTGACCAACTCCGGACTCTAGGATCGCCTTCGCCAGCTCTCGGTCGATCTCCTTGGGGTCAATCTTGACGGTCACGCCCATCACGCCCGCTTGCTCGGCCATGGTCATCCTCCAGGCCAAGAGACTACACAATGGGTCAGACGATGAAGCGCAGGTCCTCGTTCGTCACCAAGGCCGTCCGCTTGAGAGACTCCTGGAAGTGACGGAACTCACCCTTCTTCCGCTGCTCGGCGAGCTTCTGCTCCAGGAGTCTGCGACGCCTCTCGATCTCCTGCTCGCTCACGACTCCATGATCCTCTCGCTCAGCGCGGCGACCTTCTTGAACTTCTCGTGCGCACCCATGGCCGCCATGTAGCCGGCGCAGATCCGCCTGGGCTCGTCGTTCTCGCTCAGCCCCTTGTGGCAGTAGAACGGCTCGGCCTCGACGACGCACTTGATCGCGTCCATGAGGGTCGGCCCGCACTGGTTCGGCACCGTCCCCTTCACGAAGGCGCACTCGTTGCACGGCGGTGCCACGGTCGGGAACTGCTCGCGGACCTTCGCGAGCTCCACCTCGGTGATCCGCGCGAGCTCGACGCCGAGGGCTGCGCCGAGCTCGGTCGGCAAGTTCGGCTTGGCCGTCTCGCAGTTGACGGGTGTGCTGAACTCCCACGAGGCCTTCATGACCGCTCCGTGTGCAAGTTGCCGTAGGGGCCTTCGTAGTCAGGGCCGTCCTCGAGTGCGCCAGCGACAGTGTCGAGGCAGTTCCTGACGCGCAAGCGAATCCTTTCGCACCTGCTCTCGTCGGGCCATACTCGATCCGACATCCGCAGCAACGCGAGTGTCGTGCGCAGCGGAGAGCGCTCCGGAGCGACGTCCATGTCCTGTCCACGTAGCGACGCAAGGAACTCCCTTGACGGACACGGATTCACGTCACAGTAGATCGTTCCGGCGATCACCTGTAGCCCGTCAAGGGCCTCCTTGGCCACCTTCTCGTTGACGTCGAGTGCCTGAGTCGCCAGGTCGACCAGGATCCAGGCCGCACGTCGTCCACCGATGTGTCTGAGGGCCCAGACGACGTGCTTGACGAGCGGGTCGTCGATCTTCGCGCGGCACTCGAGCCTGACGACCTCGGCCTCGCCGGCGACGAGATCCAGCGCCTGGAGCACGAAGTCCGCGCTCTTGTTGGCGTCGATGAGCGCAAAGGCCCTGTCGATCAGCTCGCCGGAGACCTCCGTGGCCGGGTCGCCAAAGAAGCCGCAGCGAGAGCCGGCGCCGCCGATCAGATCGGCTCGCACGCACACGCCGACAAGGTAGGAGAGCTCCATTTCCGGGACGCGGCCAGCCTCTGCGATCTCCAGCACGCTGTGAAACGCAGAGGAGATCGCCTGACGCTGCTCATGGGTGACACTCATGACGGCAGTATGCCACGGCTCAGCGACGACTCTTGCCGCCCTTGCGTGCCTTCTTGATCCCGGCCTCGATCGCCAGGACGGCCACGTCGTTCGTCGTCACGTCGTAACCGCGCTGCTCCGTCATGGTCTTGGACAGCTCGACGATCTGGTCCCAGGCCTTCCGGCTCATGACCATACGCCGAGCGATCATGTCCTCACCTTCGCTCACGTACCACTTCCTTCTTGTCCTTCCACGTCGAATCCCAGGCCAAGGACGACGTGTGTCACGACGCAGGACCCGCCTGTGTCGCCAGCTTCGTCCGGAGCTCTTCGGCTGTGGCCATGAGCGCGCGCACTGCCGCTGGCGCTTCCTCAGGCCTGCAGTGCAGCGCGCGAGAGATCTCGCGAAGCATCACGAACTCGCGTCGAGACTGCTCGAAGTCGAACGGCGTCACACCCTGCCCGTCGCTCACTTGTCCATGACCTCCTGGTCGAAGCCGATACTCCCAGGCAGCCAGATCGAGACCTCCGCGCTCCCTGGACCGACACCACGGTAGCCGCACTCGCTCTCGAGGTGGTACTCGTCGAGGACCGTCTCCTTGCGTCCGACGTCCAGGAGGAGTTCTCCGAGGAGGATGCGACCGCGATCGCAGCTCGAGTCAATGACCTTCGCGGTGTCGGCCACGCTGTTCGCCACGTCACGGTCGAAGTTGAGCTTCGGCATGTCGTTCGGATCGACGTGCATCCACGGGTGTCGCTTCCGCTCCTCCGGCCAGTAGGTGAACGACTCCGGTTGCACCGCGTAGCCCTTGGGCCTCGACACGATCCACGCCTCTTCGAGGACGAAGCTCTTGACCGTGGAGTGCTCGTGGGTAAGGACGATCTCGACCTGCGTGCGGTGGAAGACGGTCGCCAGCAACAGGACTCCGAGATGCCGATAGGTCTCGCGCGGAGCCTGAACGTGAATGACATCGAAGAGAGCGTGGCCGTAGCCATGTGCCCCAGGTTTCATGACGAGCGAGCCGCAGGTCAACGTGGCTGGCGGCTTTCGGAGGTCAGCCGCCGAGAGAACGGTCTCCTCGTCGACGGAGCTCGAGACGTAGGCGTCTCCGCCGTAGTCGGCCAGGTCGGTCATGGCTTCTCCAGCGAATCGTGGTGGAACACCGACGCGCCGCCGGCCGCGAACACCACGACGTTGATCCGGTTCGGAGAGAACGCGTCCGAGGACGCCGGATAGACCTCGTCCACCGTCGACCTGATCGGCGCGAGGGGAACGACGCCCCGAGCGACCGGCTTCTCGCCGCGCCGACGGTAGACGTCCCAGTCATGACCTGGCATGAGGAGGTCGACGAGCGGCGTCCAGATCGGGTCGTCCACGTCGATGCACACGACGCACTGAACGTCCTCGGTCTGCCAGGACTTCTCCTGAGCTCGCTTCGAGAGCTCATGTAGCCGCTGCTCGTTCTGGCTGTAGAGCATGCCGCGCTGGATGTCGACGATGCCGAGGCCGTCCTTCGGGCACCAGGCGATCGGCTCGCCGCGCTCGTTGCAGTAGACCTCGCGAGCGTCCTTCGGGATCTGACTCACTCGACCAACTCCCCCTTCTTCCACACATGCTGCTCCGGCGCGAGGACGTCGACAGCCGAGCAACGCCCACAGAACGGGCAGCACTGCGGCGCTAGTTCCAGGGCCGGATTGCCAAGGCGGCTCTTGCTGCTGTCCGTCTTCCTGATCTTCACCGAGACCGTGCAGTACAGGTCGCAGCGACTGCAGTAAAGCGACTTGGCCGCAAAGAGCTTCTTCATCAGGACTCCGCGCTAAGGGCGTCATGCTACATCGCGCCACGGACAGCGCGTGCTACTCTCGCCAGACACATGAAGAGACCCACCAAGAAGCTCAAGAAGCAACGCCTGGATCGCAGCCTCGAGCGCGACCGCGCCAAGTCTGCCCACGACGAGGTCATGCGGGTCGGCTACGAAATCCTCGACGAGATCGTCTGCCCGGTCGTCGGGATCAAGGGCGTGTGGGCCGACCTCACGCAAGCCGAGCTCTCGCTCTACCTCGACAGCCGCAGGCGCGAGGCTGTTCGACAGAGGAAGGCGATCATCACCAAGATCGCGAGGCGCTACGGCGCCAGCGAGTACTCACTCGCCATGGTGTGGGACAAGCCCGTCGCTCTCGTCGCACTCGTCGCCATGGGCAGGAGCGCCTACGAGCGGCACGAAGAAGGCAAGAAGGCCAGGCCGGTTCCGAACAAGGAGGCGTGGTCGCTCCTCGCTCGCATGGACAAGAGGATCAACGCAAGACGACGCGCACGGCAGGCTTCAGGCGACTGACCGCACGGCCGCCAATGGCCACCTGCTCGACCCGCATGGCCCTAAGGCGCTTCTCTGACTCCACAAGCGCCGCCCTCAAGGTCTTGCACTCCTTCTCAGCGTGCGCCAGATCCTTCTCCGTCTCGACGAGATCGTCGAGTGCTTCGTCGCGCTCCTCTCGCGCTTCGAGCAGCGCCTCCATCATGGAGGCGGAGTTGGCTGCTTCCACAGCTCGGTTGAGCGAACTCGTGGCCAGACGAGCAGACACGACCTCGTCATCCTTCTCGGAGAACGTCAAGCCGTTTGCCTCGAGCACCGTCTTGATCTCTCCGAGCGTCACCTGGCCACACTCACCCATGTCGCGCCACTGTTTCTTGGACAACCTGGCCACCTCCGCGAGCGCTAGCTCGGCGAGACGAGGCGGGCTCACGCCATGCAACAGGACCATGGCCTTGGAGACGATGCGCACGGCGCGCTTGCCCCATGCGTCCTTGAGTCCAAACGCGTCCGCGACGCTCGGCCCGAGGGCCTGTGTTCGGTTCTGGAGCTGCGCCCAGGCAAGCGCGTTCTCGGCTGACGGATCTGCGCGCCAGCGCCGCCAGGCTCCCTGGATCTGCGTGTCGCTCATGGACGCATGCTAGCAATGCCTGATAGCATCTGGCCATGAACGAGATCGCCTACGTCTCCGTGTTCGTGCGTCCTGACGGTTCGTGGACGCAAGCCGGCATCTATTCCGAGTTCCCCTGTGAGCAGAGGGAGAGCGGCGCCTGGGCTATGCTCGCGAAGTTCAAGGGCAGGAACTTCCACGAAGCCTCGAAGGCGGCCAGGCGGCACATCAAGCAGTGCTACCCGTGGCTCAAGATCGTGACGCCGAAGATGCCGAGGGCGCTGATCGCGACTCAGGCCAGGTAGTTCTCGATCGCGACACGCAGGCGGAGCACGCGCTCGCGAGTAGCTTCGGCCGCAGGAGAGGACGTCGCCGGTCCGCAGCCCGCCTCCGGCAACTTCTCGAGGTACTCGATCACCTCACCCGTCGCTTCATCGACGATCTTGCGCCTGATCGTCTCGAGCGTGGTCCTCGCACTCTTCTGGGACTCGTCCGACATCGACATGAGCCCTCCTAGATCCTCTGCGTACTTCGCTCGATGACCGCTTCCGGGAAGTTCTCTCGGATCACGGACTCGATCAGGTTCGCGAGGCTCTGAGTCCTGTGGGTGGCGCCCCAGTGCATGGCGAGCTCGAACCTACCCGCCGGCGGGTAGCGCACCTCCCACTCGTCGAGCGGCTCATCCTTGGCCTTGGCCACAAGTCGCCTGAAGTCCATGGAGCCTGGATAGGCGATCCCGACGCTGACAGTCTCTCGATTCGCGCCCTGCCACGAACGCGAGACGCCGACCGGCAGGACTTCTAGCCTCGACATGCCGAGGTTCGAGTTGTCGGACGACCAGAGAGAGCATGGGCTCTGCGTGACCGTGAGCCGCCGTGCACGGCCGCCGTCGTTGAACGGTGTCTCCTCGAGCAGCGCGGCGAGTCGCTCCGTCGCCCACCTCGACCACCCCTCGCCGGCGGCGTTGATCGGAACGGTCTCGGAGTCGCCTGACACGACGAGCGAGGCCGGCGGCCGAACGCCACGAAGCAGGTCCACGGCCTCTCCGTAGAGGTGACTCATGTTGCGGCCGCGCCTCTCTCCGGTGGCGACCCTGGACGCGAGGTTCCTGAGCTTCTTCCTGACGTTCTTCCAGAGGTCGAGACCAGCGTTGCGGCGCTCGATCCTCCTCGCGTCGATCTTCGCGACAGCCTCTCGCACGAACATGAACGCTCTCGCGGCCTGAAGCAAGAACTCCCTGTCGCCCCAGCCGATCACCCATTCGAGATTGTCGTTCTCGTCGCGAACGAGGTTCCTGTTGTACATGGCCTCGTCGAGGCGGCGGTGCGCCTCTTCGAACTGCGTCGGGTCGATCCGCTCGACCGGAGCTCCAGGAGGCCCGTCATGCAGCGTGTCGGACGACTCGGGAACTCTTGGGTGATAGAACTCGTCGGCGAGGCCAGGGAGAAGCCGAGCCTTGATCGCGACGAAGCTGTTCTCCTGGTCGACCCAGGCGCCCGTTCGGCCACCTGACGACGAGAACTGCGGCCTCGAGTGGCGCTCGCTACCGTGCTTGGCGGTGAGTTCGATCGCGCCGGGGTTGCCCGAGATCCCGTCCGGAACCAGGATCGTGGCGGTCTCGCCAAGTGGAGTTGCGCGATATGCGAGCAGCAGGAGTGAGGCGTAGCGCCCGGCGAGGTTTGAGAGTCCGTGGGCGCGCACGTAGGCGCGGTCGAAGCTCGGAAGGGCTGTGACGTCGCCGGACGCGACCTTGCGCTCGAGGTCTCGCAGGTCGTCGTCCGAGTTGCGCCTCACCGCTTGCGGAACGCCCAGGCGGCACCGGCGAGGCCGAGCGCGCCCGCAGCAAGGCCGCCGATCATGAGCCAGTTCGTCTTGCTCGGGGTGTCACTCGCCGGCAGAGCCGTTGCGGTGGACTTCTGGGCAGCGGCGCGGCGGAGCGAAGCGGCCTGCGTCTCAAGGCTCTGAGCCTGGGCGTTCAGGGCTGCGGCAGCCGGTCCAATGGCCGTCGCGCGAAGTCCCTTGGCCGTGGCCTCCAAGCCGCTGGCCGCCTTCTCGAGTTGCTCGGGCGATGCCACCGTCAGCGCCGACGCCCCGGACGTCTGACCAAGCGGGGTGTTCCTGAGATCCGAGAGGTTGACGTAGGCCATGGTGCTCTCCGTTCGTCAGTTCATGCTACCGACGGATTTCAACGTCCCAACTGGTCTCGTCTAGCCGCTCACGCACTGGATGCCGTTCACCAGTTCGCGGATCAGGTCGTCGCTGAAGATCCAGCGGAAGCGAAGTCTGGCCGTCTCGTCGAGACGGCCCCAGGCTCCGGAGAGCAAGGCGCGTCGCTCCCGACAGGGGACGAGCGTCTCCAGAAGAGAGATCGCCTCGGCCTTCCTTGGCGGCGCGACATGGTCAAGATCCTGCGGCGTTCGGTCGACGAGGTCGAGGTCCTCTGCGATCTGCTGCTCATCCCAGCGCCACTCGCGGTCGAAGATATGGACCAGAAATGCGAGCTGCGCTCGCTCGCTTCCAAGCGCTGCGAGCGGAACACGATCTTCCTCCCAGTTCTCGATTCGACTCCAGGCAAGCTCCTCGATCGCGCCGAGCAGGAACGTCGTCTCCTCGGCGCTTCGTGCCGGACGCATCTCCAGGCGGCGAGAGTGCGGCGCCAGGACCTCTATGCCAGCGCGGGCGCGCGCTCGCCGCAGCCGTTCCTCGGCCTGGGTGTCGCCCTGAGCGACGGCCCGCTCGAGGCGTCGGAGCTCGTCGTCAGCGTTCCTTCGGCGACGAGGATTCTCGACCTTGAGCCAGTCCCAGTCCGGCAGGTCGTCGTCGAACAACTGCCTCTGCTCGATCCCCGGCCTGTTGCGGATCGAGAGCCACCAGTAGTAGAGGGCTCGTTCACGCAGGGGGCGGAGCTCGACCGGAGACCGATCAAGAGCAAGTCGGCCGCGAGCCGGAATCCACGCCTGGAACCTCGGCCAGTCGTCCATGCCGACATGATCCGGCGACGTTTGTCAGGGCGCCAGCCGATGTAGACTCTCGCCCATGAGCCACGTCCCGGACTACAAGCCGCCCTTTGGCGGGAAGCCACAGACGAAGGAGCAGATGGCGGCGATCCACAAGCGCTGGCTCGAGAAGAACTGCCGACCCTACGGACCGCCGAAGCGCACCGACGCAATCGGCAAGCGCTACGACGACGGAGCGCTGCTCCAGTGCGGCGGATGCAAGTTCTACATCCCGCTCGAGGGCTCGATCGGCGCGGACTGGGGCGCGTGCAGCAACCCGCGCTCACCGCAGGACGGCAAGGTCACCATGGAGCATCACGGCTGCATGGCCTACAACGACTTGGACATCCCCGTGGCGACTGGATCAACCTGAGTCAGTGGCCGTCCTTCGGCTTGGCGAGGATTCGACGGCACGCCTTCAGCACCCACGCAGAATGAAGCCGGACGGCCTCGCGGTCGAAGCAGCGCTCCAGCGCCTCGAAGACCCCTCGCTTCTCAAGAAGCCTCCAGCACGTCAGTGTCGTCACGGAAGCCTGGTCCATGGAGTAGAAGATGAGCGGACCGTCCGGCCCTCCTTCGTCGAAGCCCATGAGACGCTCGACGAGGCACGACAAGACGCAGACGGCCTCCTCCTCGCGCTGAGCGACGGCCTCTGAGACGTAGCGCCGCGCTGGCCGAGCAGGACCCGCCGTTGTCCCGAGGCCAAACTCATTCCTCTGTCGACGGCGCGGTGTGCACGTCAGCCAGTGACACAGGTCGTGGATCAAACTGCGTACGCCGCGCTTGCGTCTGCTCGACTCCATGAGCGCGAGGGTCCTGCCGTCCCACTCCCACGTACGGCTACTCTGGCGCCGCGAAAGCGGCAACCCGATCAGCCTGGCCAGCGTGCTGAACTTCACGCCTGGATCCGTGCGACGACGTCCATGGCCTTCGGGTCACCAACGGATGCGACCTCGGCCAGTATCTTGTGCAGCTCGTCTTCGAAGCCGATCTCGTCGTCCACAGAGTTCCAGGCAGCGTGGATCAAGCGCCGGTCGTCCACGCACGGCCAATGCTGGACGCGCCTGTATCCAACAGCATGGTTCAAGAGCATGCCGTATGTCCGCAGCGCTGCTGTCAAGGCAAGCATCTTCATGGTCAGTCGCCGTGATCCGTCTCGTTGCTCAGCAGCCTCGGGAGGTTGCAGCGGGCCTTGTGTAGGTCCGCGACGTACTCCCGGAGGTCCTTGACGAGGTAGTTCAGGTGCTCTCGCGCGCAGCGCGGGATGTTCACGCCGGTCTTGTCCTTCTCGTAGACCGCTACGGCCTTCTCCATGTGGCCAAGGATCTCTCTGGCGACGTCGTGGCGCCGATTGAGGTCCTTGCTGATCTCCTCAAGAGCGTCGCTCTGGCGTCTGGTCACCGAGACCTCCTGTAGAGCTTCCCGAGCGGCGTGCCAGGCAACGACCAGTTGCTCGGAGTCGTCCAGGCATTCACGTCATCGCTGATCGTCCAGTCGTCCTCGAGCGCAGCCTTCTCGCCTTGGTGGCTGACGATCCGCTGGTTCTTCTCGAGGTCGTAGATCCAGAAGGAGGTCGTAGTGTCGGCCTTGCGGCCAGGCAGGTCGGCCACGTCTTCGAGCGACTCGACAGGGATCGCCTTGTGGAGCCAGCGGCACTGGTGGTCCGCAGACGACCACCACACGAGCGTGACCTTGTCGCCCTCGGGCCAGGTCTTCGGGAAGAGCGCGACGAAGCGGCTCATGAGACATCCTCAGTCTTGCCTATCGGACGATCACGACTGGCGCGAAACACGCCGCCTGGGTTGAGTCGCATGGCCTTCGCCACCGCAGCTTCAGCGGTGCGCTTGAAGCGGTGTCCGCTCATTCGGATCCAGGAAGCCTCGTGCCAGTAGTAGACTCCCCAGCGAAGGTTGCCGCCTCGCATGTAGATACGGCTCATGACCGCGAGATCCTGGCCAGCGAGTTGACCGCGTCGCACCACTCGCCCATGGCTAGGTGCGATACGAGCGTGTAGCCGGCGCCGTTCCCGGCTGTTCTTGCAGCGGATCGCATGCGCTTCATGCACTCATTCCTGGCTCGCTGGCGGCGCGCGCGGCGCCTCGATCTCCGACTCATGATCCGGGCCTACCAGCCTTGATCCACTTGTTCTGCACCGCCATGCACCGCTCGTACGTGCCGTCGAGCCAGTAGCCCAAGATCGACGCCTCTAGCAAGTCCCTGAAGCCTGGCCTGCCGTCGAGGAGCGTGACGATCTGGCGCTTGGTCTCTTCGAGCGTCACGCGATCAAGCGGCAGCGCCATGAACTCGGCGTGTGTCACGGGTACTCGGCCTCGACCTTCAGGAGCGCCGAGACCTTCTTCTTGAAGCGCTCGAAAAGCTCCTTGTTCGGCGTGCTGCGGAAGCCGTGCTTTTGGAGCGCCTTCTGGGTCGGGCTCTCGTCGCCGCCGAAGAAGAAGAGGATGTGCGGGAGGAACTCGCGGACTGCTTCCTGGAGGTGATCGCGAGCGCCGGTGTGCCCGGCGGTCAGGTAGTCGCGGCCTAGCTGAACGTGCCGACTCTCGTCCTCGCGGATCTCGAGCGCGATCTTCTGGACCTGCGCGAGAGGAGCCTCGTCATAGACGTTCACCGTCATGAGACCGGCGAGGTCGAGGAAGAAGAGCGCCGTGTAGAAGCGCGTCCGTGTCCACGAGACGTCGCAGACGGCGGGGAGACACATCGGGATCGAGTCCATGACCCGGAAGATCCCCGTGAACTCAGCGTCTCGGAAGTTGTTCCGCCTCACCGCGTAGTCGCGGAGCCAGTGATACTCGGTGAACAGCGCGCCAGGAACCGCGGTGCCAGCGACGAGCTGTTCGGCGAGTTCAGCGTAGAGCTGAGCGTGCCTAAACTCGTCCGCAGCATGCAGAAGGATAGCGTTCGCGTACTCCGGGTCCTCGGTCGTTGGCAGAAGCCTGAGCACCTGCTGACCGGTCCACTCCTCGGTCCGCGCCGTCTTGATCGCCCAGGTCGCAATGAGTCGCCTGTCAGCGGGCGGAATGTCCATGAGCTCCATGCCGCACCTCCTACCGGGAGGTTAGCACGAGTCACCGACGACGTGGACGCCTCCGGCACTTGAGGTCCATGGGGTGCCGCGTCTCGGTTCCGGTCGCTCGAGAGCATGCCTCGCAGCGGGGGTGTCCGGCCGCCACATCCACGCGGGTCGGGAGCGCGAAGACGGCCTCGTCAAGGTATCCCTCGACGGCGCGGTAGCACTTCTTGCAGTACTCGACCTGGTCGTCGGCCGAGATCGTCGAGTAGGCGTTGCAGCAGGTCGTCGTGCCGTCAGGGCGGACGTGGACTGGCTGCTCGTCTCCGGGGTTCCCACGGGCCGCGCGTTCAAGCGCGCCGACCGGTCGCTGATCGGACGGCCGCCTGAACACGACGTTCGTCTCGCTGCTCGCCTCCGAGTCGACCTCGAGGCCTGCTCGAATGATCCTCTCGTCCACTAGGGCATCTCGGACTTCGGAGTGGGTGGCGTCAGCCGGAAGCTGGATGGTCTCTCCCGTGTAATGGAGGTCGTTGATCTCCCAGCCGTTCTCCTCGTCCCCGTTGACTCCGTAGTTGATGAGCTTCCACTCGACGAGCGGAACGCCTGTGGCCTCAGCGACCATCTCGTGGGCCTCGACGGGCGAAACTCCGCACCTCCGCATGAACGCGGTCGTGTCAACGCGGTCGCGGCCATGACGAAGCAACGCGCGAGCGAGCCTGACCGCGTCATCCGCTGCGCCAGTGCGCCTGCATGCACGCTCGAGCTCACGAAGTTCGTCGTCGCTGTTGCGGCGGAGACCAGGATTCTCGTCATGCTCGTGACGACCCTTACGCCAGCCGCCGCCGGACCTGTGCCATGTGTCGCTGCCGTGACCCCTCACCCACGGAGTGCGGCGCTCGTCGATCTCTCCAGGTCGAGCGACCCTCATCCTCGGACGCGAAGACTTGTCGGCGGCGACTGGCGCCTGAACTGGCGCTGGTGACTTTGGCTGCCTGGGTGCTGGCTGCCTGGGTGCTGGCGGCCTGGGTGCTGGCGGCCTGGGTGCTGGCTGCCTTGAGTCGAGTATTGGTGTCGGAAGCGGCTCCGGCTTCGTTGGCATAGACCGCCTTGATTGGATCTTTGCGGCTTTGCGATGTTGGAGTTGGAGAAGATCTCCGATCCACCTGCGGAGCTTTTCGCCTGAACGCGGGTCCTTCTCTGAGATCCCAGCGACATCCCAGATGCTGTTGCGCTCAGCGTTCCGGCGCAGGCCATTCCTCCTGTACTCGCTTGACGTCGCCGGCGTCTCCTTCACGACGACCGAGTCGAGGTCAGGCAGCGCGACCTTGAGTCGCTCATAGATCCACCGCGAGATCACCTCGGCTGTCGGGTTCTCGAGTCCCTCGATCTCGTTCAGGACGCGGTGGTCGAGCTCCTCGACGAGCGGCTTGGCAGCCTTCGAGAGTTCGCCGTAGTCGAGGACCATGCCGACGTCGTCGAGACTCTCGCTGCGCACGCGGACGGTCACCGAGTAGGTGTGTCCGTGCATGCGGCGGCACTTGTGGCCCTCTGGGACGCGCGGCAGGAAGTGCGCGGAGTCGAAGGAGAACGTCTTCTCGATCGTGAACATGCGCGCTCCAGGAACGACCGTCATGGTAGCGGCGGATTCGTCAGGGAATGACAGATCGTTCCTCTGGTAGACTCTGGGCTCGATCATGAAGAAGCCGATCACGAAGCAGCTCGAAGACTCGATCCGCGAGGAAGCTCTCCTCCTGCGACACCTGGTTCACGAAGCCAAGCGTCGTGAGCGTCGCGCCCGCGTTCTCAGTCGCTCTGGCCGTCCGTCTGGCCGTATGCGCATCCGCTTCAAGCGGAACGAGACCTCGGTAGAACTCGTCGGGGCGTAGTCGTGCCACAGCAGACGTCGCCAGTCGAGACCGCAGGGATCAGCCAGCGTCGCCTGGTCTTCTTCTTGGCCATCCTGATCGTCGCGGCCATGGCCGTCGTTTCGTTCGTCTTCGGAACGACTCGCGAGCTCGTCGTGCTGGTGATCGGGGTCGTGAGCGGCGCCATGCTGTGGCACCTGCTCATCAAGTGGACGCTGGCCGTCCGTGTGACTGAGGCATTCCAGGACGTGCACCAGATCCTGAATGACTCCATGAAGAAGACGGGCCGTTTGGGGGCGCCGGACCAGGACTACGTCCTCGCCAACGGGATCATGCACGGGCTCCGCTACCTGAACCTGTGCGACAACCCGAACTACGCCGACTCCGAGTTCCAGGCCATGTGCCGCGAGGTCGAGACCGAGAGCAGGCCAAAGGACGATCCGCCGGTCACCTGAGGCGACAGTCGAGGCACTCAGCCTCCCAGTTTCCGCTCATCGAGTTCAGCATCAACCAGTGCCTCGGCGGCATCAGTGAGTCTAAGAAGCACGAGCGGGTGCCGGGCGACCGCCGCCCGGAAGATCTCATCCGGAGTCGGGTAGATCGTGCGGCCGATCAGCGTGATCTCGAGCGTCAGGCTCGATCCCTTGTCGTTCGTGACCTGCGAGACCAGTTTCGCGGTCGGGGCGGCGGCACGCCAAGCGTTCAGACTCCTGCGTGACACGAGCTTCTTGGCCTCGGCCGGAAGGTCGTTGACTGGGATCGGAACCCACCTTCTCGAGGCGTGCCGCCAGGCCTTCTTGACCACGACGGGGTGACCCTGCGCAAGCTCGAACTTCCACCTCACGTCAGGCTCTCGCCTCACGAGGTCAAGATCGTCGAGCGGATCGCGCCTGTTCTCGATGACCCACATGGTGTAGTCGGACCACGACTGCGCGTTGGCCATTTCGCGACGCGCGAGGCCGAGGACGTCCATGGGGGTGCCGACGGGGAACTCGTCCTCTGCGCCGGCATCGAGGTTGTTCCCGTCGTCGACCGTCCAGTAGGTGCGAACGATCATGGGCGAGCCGTCAGGTCGCCTGCGAATGGCAAGGCCGGTCAGGGACGTGAAGCGTCGCCAGGTCCTTGGCTCGAGGTCTCCGTAGTGAAGCGGGCAGACGTCGTTGTGGCAGTCAGGACCGTTCGGGTCCTGGCAGATGAACTCGTTGTCGTCGTCGATCTGGTCACCGTCGACCGGCTCTGCGTAGTCCTGTCCGTCATCGTCCTCCAGGTCGGGCCGCCACTCATACTCGCCGGATACCACCACCCTGCCTTCGCGGTCCACGGCTGGCCCGAACAGCCAGACGAGCCAGGCGTCGTTGCCCATGCGGTCAAGAAGCGAAGCCGTTTCAGGTTCAAGTCGACCAGTGCGCAAAAGCTCCTGACCGTAGGCTCTGGCGTCAGAGGCCTCGCCAGTCGCTCGGGCGCGCCTCTCGAGTTCACGGAGCTGTTCGTCGCTGTTCCTGCGGTAGGACATGGTGTAAGGCGACCTCTTCGTTTTCCAGCGCCTGCCCGTCGCGTCCACGTCGCCACGCCAGGTCTCATACGCCTCGGCGGTCGACGGATCGGCTGTCGCGAACTGATCGATCTCCTCGAGCATCTCCTTCTTGGCTCGCTTGCTGATCCCCTTGACGTAGCGCGATGGCACGGGGCGACCCTTCGGGGTGCGCGGGTTCTCGCGCACGATGCCGGCCTTGATCGCGAGCGCCTTGTCCGCACGCTCCGTCGTCTTCCCGCCTTGGACGAACGAGTAGACCCGCGCACGAGCCCACTGGTGTGGTGTCGTGCCAGGTCTGTGGCCGGTCTTCCAAGCCGCGAGGCCACGGTCGTAGACCTGCTCGAGGATCGACGGGGCTACGCCGGTCTCGAAGGCGATCTTCTCGACGAAGGCGATCTTGCCGGAGGCCATGGTCAAGCCTTGACGACGGCGTTCGACTCTGGCCAGAGCTTCTCGCAGTAGTAGCGGTTCCCGCCGGACGCCTCCCAGACAAGGTGGGTGGTCGCTCCAGTCACGAAGAGCCAGACCGGCCAAGGGACTTGCTTGGATGGTTCTCCAGAGCTGGCGTCCTTGTCCCAGCCCGCCAACCTGTACAGCCCCTTGAGTCCTGCGCCGACCGCGACGACAGATGCTCCAACAACAGCCGCCTCGACAAGAATGCCCTTGCGCACGATGTCACCCCTCACAGCTTGAACCTGCGCTTGAAGTCCTTGACGCTCTCTTCGAGCGTCGGCTTGTTCCACAGGATCCAACGCGAGAGCGCGCCAGGCGTCGTCGGGTCGTTCCAGTCTTCCCGGCCGCGTCCATGGCGCTCGAGGTAGCGCTCCTTCCGCTCCGGGTCGCGGTGGGTCGTGAAGTCCTCGTAGCCGGTCGCGCCGAAGTGAACGGTCTTCGAGCGGCCATTCGTCTCGTCGTGAAAGATCGCGGCGAGCTTCTTGCCGCTGATCCAGCTTGGCTTGATCTCGAGGAGAGTCCAGCGAGACGGGTTCGACCTGCGGCGCTCGGCGTCCCACTTCTCGTGCCAGGCGTTGACAGCAGCCTTGAGTTGCGGAGACGAGTCAATCGCGCTCTGGTCGTCCTGCGGTGGCACGTAGCCCGGCATGGTGTAGATCGGAGCTGGGTCGCCGTTCGCCCACCCCTCTGCGACGTCCGACGCCACGCACTCGGCGTAGAGCTCAGGCAGGCCCTCGGAGAGCAGAGCTGCACGGATGCGAGCCTCGATCCCTGGCGCCTGGTTCAGGAAGGAGAGGGCGCTGTTGAGCCGCTCGGAGAGCGTCTCGCCCTGCGGCTCCATGGGTGGAGTCTCGCGCGGCGGCCACACGGGGTGGTCTGACTCCCATGAGTCTGGAGCGCCATCGGGATGATCGGCGTTGCGACGGCTCATGGCCCCAGTATGCCAGGGAGGATCGTCAGGGCGCCTCGACCCAGAAGGCGTCACCGAGGATCCTCTCGAGCATCTTCTCGCTCGGGTTGACGTGGCCCTTCAGCATGCTGTAGAGGCCGTGTCGCGCGACGCCGATCTGGTCGGCCACCTCGCGGAGGCTGTCTGCGTCCGGCGCGGCGCGCTCGATCGCTCCGCGCCAGTCAGGCATCTCACGTCCGGCCATAGCCATGATCTTCTCGATCATGTCGTACCTGGGAACCCTCTTGCCCTTGACCCACGGCAAGACGGACACGCCATGCGCCATGCCAAGCCGCTTGGCCAGTCCGACGCCGCCTCCTTCCGGGAATCGCCTCATCAGGTCGGTCAGAGCGGCGTGCCAGAACGGGACCCTCTCCCCGCCGATCTCGCGTGTTGATCCTCGAGCCTTTGCGCCCACCTCGTACGGGAGCTTGTTGTAGAGGTCGCGGAGCAAGAGGCGCCGAACGGCCGACTCGACGCTCGTGCGCTTCATGCCGATCCGAGTCGCGAACTCGTTGCGCGTCTCGCCGGCGGCGACGGCCTTCTCGATCTCCACCTTGAGCCTGTCGTGCTCGGCGTGGAACTTGGCGTCGCGCTCTCGCGCAGCCAGGTTGGCGAAGTCTTCGTTCAGCCCGTGCTGCGAGAGCAGCGACCTGAACCTATCCTCGCCGACCCCCACCAGCGCACCAGCCGCTGCCGCGTCATGTCCAGCGACCTCCATGGCCTCGAGCAGATCTTCTCTCGTCGCGGCGCCTACATGGAGGTCAACGAGCGGTCTCATCCCGCACCTGTCGATCACCCTTGAGAGGGACGTCTCAGAGATCCCGAACTCCTTGGCCGTTCGCGTGAGGTTGAAGTCAAGTCGGACCAGCGTCTCTCGAAGTTCCTCGGCAGTCGGAAGTTCGATGCTGCGCGTGACGTACGGAATGCCGTGCTTCTTGGCGATGTAGCGGATGTTCTCTGGCGTGACTCCGCTCGAGAAGCCGCGCTCCTTCAGAGCGCGTGACGCCGCCGAAAGGCTGCCACCGGCGCGCTCGATCTCCTTCTTGATCGCAGACAGCGGCGGCGTGCCGGCTCTCGCGTACTTGCTGTGCAGATCGCTGCCTGGCGCCTCAAGCCCCACTCGCTCCGACTCGTCGACGACGTTCGCCGGCACTCTCTTGACCTTCGACGACGGAATGACATACGACTCGAGCATTGCCCATGTGATCCCGATGCGCTTCGCGAACTCGGACTTCGTCAGCCCAGAACGCGTGATCGCGGCGATGATCTTCGGGCGTGCCTCTTCGATCAGAATGCGCCTCTGGAATGGGTCCTTGATGAGACCGTCGGCGACCGCCGACTCGATCCACCGGTCCAGTTCCTGAACCGACGTGTAGTAGAGCTCGCGACTGCCCTTCTTGACGATGTCGAACGGGGCTCCGCGATCCCTCCATGTCCTGAGCCTGGTTGGCGTGTACTGAACGCCGATCGCTTCCATGGCCGATTTCGCCGAATCGATGCGAACGCCGCTAGGCTTGCGCTTACGTCCCTTCTGTCGGAACTGCTCGAGCGACTTGGCTATTTGATCGCGGGCTTCAGTGAGCGTCGCAGCGAGACCAATGGACTTCTCGCACCATTCGAGCGCCTTCGACACGCGAATCACGAGAGGCGTCTCGTCGCGCTCGAATCCTTCATCCCAGTCAACGACAGCATCGTCGTCAACGACTCCAATAGCCCTGACCTTGGACTTCCAGCGCTCCCAGGCGCGATGAATCGCATCCTTGCTTGGCTGTTCTCCGCCTCGATAGCGAATCGATGCGAAGTCGTTGCGCCACACCGCCAGCAGATCGCCCGCCCTGTTCATGGAGCCAGGGCGATCTCGACGAACGATCTCGATGATGTCGAACAGGTCCAGCGCGAACTCAGATCGCATGGACGCCAGCCGAATGTCCTCTGGAATGCGGCTGTTCCTGAAGATCGGGCTCCTGTGGGTCTTCACGACGGCAACTCGACCTCGCGCACCCACTTCGCCGGGATCTTGCCGTCATACATCACGTCGCCGATCTCATCGAGCGACGCCTCCCAGTCGTCAGGATCGCCTTCGAAACCGACGTCCTCGGCCTGCTCCATGTCGGCGCGCAGGTTCGTGATCGCCTCGGGTGGGATCGTGACGGACACGATCGCCAGCAGTTCGTCAACGCGGTCGCCGTACTTGAAGTCGAAGCGCCCCACATCCAACTTTTCGCCCTTCGCGAGCATGAAGGCGGTCTTGGCCCAATAGAGCGCGCTCTCTGGCGACCCAGCGAGGTAGACCCCGAAGGTCCCTGCTCCACCCCAGCCCTCGGACGGCTCGAGCCCGGACTCGAGGACCTTCGCTAGCTTCTTGCGCTGCGTCCCGTGCCAGAAGGTGATCGAGCCGTCGCCTGGGTTCGGCTTCTTGCGGCGAGCCGCCTGCTTCAACCTGGCCTCCTCCAAGCACTCCGCGCAGTAGGTCTTGCCTTCGACCTTCGGTCGCTCCTGACACACGATACAGAGCGGTGACGCCTTGAGTTTCTCGTAGTGGCGCCGTCCGCGCTCCTTCTGGTCCTCGATGCACGCCTGACAGCGGGTCTTACCCTCGACGCGCTGGGACTTGCCGCACTTCCTGCACAGACCCGACTGGTCGCGCTTGGCGACCACACGTTGCTCGGACGCTGCCTGGTCCGCACGGCAAGCCTCGCAGAGCGCCTTGCCTTCCGGCGGAACTCCACCACACAGCCCGCACAGGCCTGCTGCGCGGTTGACGTCGTAACGCTGCTTCTGTCTGGCAGCGTGCTCGGCCTCGTGCTTCTGACAGTAGGACCTGCCGCCAGAAGGCTCTCTGCACTCACGACACCGGCCGAGCGCGACGAGCTCCTTCCTACGACGGGACTGCGACTTCCTGTGCTTCTCGTTGTGGACCACGCAGAGGCCGCCAGAGAAGGCCGGCTCGTTGCACTCCGAGCAGAGCCCCTTCTCCTTGTGTGAACTGCGGAACTCCTTCTTGCGCGCGTCGGAGTCCTCGTAGTGCCTCTGGCAAAGACCGCCCTTGAAGACGTCTCCCTCGCAGCCGAGCACGACGCAGAGACCCGCCTCGCGCCGCTTTCTCTGCGCCGCCGTGATCCGCGTCTTGGTGGTGAGGTAGTGGTCCTCGCAGAGTCCGGCAGCAAACACAGGCTCTGAGCAGTTGGAGCAGAGACCGCGCTCCTTGTGGTCGCGGCGGTACTCCGCAGTACGTCGCGCGTGGTCCTCATAGTGCCGCTTGCAGAGGCCGGCCTTGAAGGCGGGCTCCTTGCAGGAGGTGCACAGACCATGCTTGCGGTAGAGCTGCTTGAGATCGCGGGCCGTCTCTCGCCTACGATCACTGGCCTGTGAAAGGCCTCCGAGACGGTTCAGTTCGGCCGAGGCAGCGGCGAGGAGCTCCCGAGGACGAGAGAACTTGATCGTCCAGCGTCCGGCAACGGTCTCGCCAGGCTCCGGGCGCCCGCCGCGTCCGCTATCGAGGTCCTGGCTACTTGGACCGACGGTCACCTCCTCGTGCATGTCGAGCATCTCTACGTCGCGCTCTCCGCCTCTAAGCTGCATGCTCTCTGGGCGACGCACACCGAGTTCGTGCTGCCCTGGCTGCACGCGACCGGCGTCGAATCCGAGCGACTTCGCCGTCTCGATCATGTCCTTGATGACGCGCTCCGCCTGACGGTCGGAGCTCAGCTTCCTGATCCGCGTCTGGACGGTGTCGAGGTCGACGTCCTCGCCGGCAAGGGTGAGCTTGACTGCGTCGATCAGGTCGAGGAGGCGGTTGGTTCGAGCCCGCTCTGCGGAGGTCGGGTTCCTCCCGATCGTTCTCATGACCCTACCTCCCCCGCACCTGAGTGAACGTGTCCTCGCCGATGCTCTCCCAGGAGAACATGACGATCTCGACGGCGAGTTCCACAGCCTCGTCGTCCGTCAGGCCTCTCACGGTCGTAACGAGCCTGGCGTTATGCATCAGGACCCCGTCTCCGACGTTCACGGCTGACAACGCATGGACGTCACCACGATCACCGCCGATCGCAATGCGACCTTCGTTCCCCTCAGAGAATCGCTCGTTGCAGGTCACGCCTGCGACGAGCAGGTTGCCGAGCTCGTATGGCCCCTCGCGTTCTGGCGGCTCCTCCCACTCCTCGACGACGATCGCCTCGGCGTCATGAGCCGCCCTGGCGGCAGCAGAAGTCCAGTCATTCGTCTCGTCGAGGTCGAGTTGGTCTGCGATCGGCGTGCCCCACTCGAACTCCTCGGTCATCGGGTCAGTGTTCTCGTTGCTCCACGACATGATCTCCACGCCGTCGGTAGCATCCGGCCTCTTGCCGCGCCCGACCCAGATCAGCGAGAGTGACTCGCCGCCGCGCTCCTCGTGGTAGATCGCCCGGAGTTCGTCTAGGCGAACGCGATAGGGATGGTTCGCCACACGCCACTGATAGAGCGCCGTATCGAGCAGGCGGCTCACGTCAGGGCCTGACGCACGCATGACCTCGACTCGTCCAGGACGCCCAAGAGCGCCCTCCCAGAGGCCGGTCATGGGCCCCCGTCCTGTGCCGTACGTCCTCGGCGATCCGCCAAGAGGTTGTGCCGGAGCTCCGGCGAGTTGCTCGACCACGTCGGTCGGGTCCTCGCGCATGTCGGTCACGAAGACCGCATGCATGAACGGACGGACCAGCGAAGTCGCGGCATTGGCCGACGCGTCGAGCACACGACGAAGGAGCCACGTCGAGATCGACCTCCTCTGTGTGATCGGACCTTGAGCCATGTCGACGAGGACGGCGTCAACGCCGTAGACAGGTCGCTCGATCTGCCTCTCGACGAGGAGCCACCCGCGACTCTCCGGCCACTTGTCCTTGCCTCGGCTCCTCTTGATCTCGCTGACCGTCAAGAGCGTGCCGCTCGCCGGCGAGTAGAGCCTGCCGCCTCTGTGTGGGTGACTTCGGTCGAAGTCGATGTCGTGGAACCGCTCGCGACGCCACCACGGAGCACGCTGGTCTTGGTCGCGGTCGTCTTCGTGGACGTCCTCAAGGTCGGAGGCGTCGGCGGCCAGAGCGATCCGCTCCACGGCCTCGAGGTTCTGACGGAGATCTTCGCTGTAGTGCGAGGACTCGAAGACAGCGTCGGCCAGCACATCCAGATCAGCGCGGTCAGGGGTCAGACCGTTGTTTCGCCAGAGAGTGTCGATCCAGATGATCGTTCCGGGTGCGCCGCCACGAGCGCGTGCGACTACCCGAAGAAGTTGGCCAAGGAGAGTGGAGTCGGCTGGCGTCGCCAGGTAGGCGCGCTCGATGGCGCGGAGTTGATCGTCGGCCATGTTGCGGCGCCTCATGCGACGTCCAGTCTGTCTGCCTTCAGGCGTCGATTGAGCAGGTCGACGTAGTCAGACAGTTCGACCCTGAGGACGCGAACGCGATCATCGGCTAGAGCGCGAGCCCACGTCGTGAGCGGCCCTTCGTCATCGACGTCGTCCGTGACCATCTCTGGCCACCTGTCCTGGAACGCGCTGACCGGATCGACCCCTGGACGATACGGCTGCCTGCCGTGAGCGACCGTGACCCAGATCCCGTCACGGACCATTGGCATGAGCCCGAGTTCGCCGAAGACGTAGTGAAAGAGCCCGAAGGCCCCATCACTCGTGAGCGCGAGTGCGCGCCGCATGCTCGTCACGAGGCCGCGCAGCGAGCGCTGTCGTACAGCCTTTCCGGCGACGTTTTGGCGGTCGAACGAGGCTTGCAAAAGGGACTCTCCGAGCAAGCCATCAAGGATCGCGTTCGCGTCGATCCCGGAGCGCAGCCTTTCGGCGGCAAACGCCTCCATGTCGGATCTGGCGCCTGTGGCCTCGGCATGGCGCTCAAGGGCCCGGAGCCGTTCATCCATGTTCCTGCGTCTCGCCGGCGGGTTGCTCTCGCCTCCGTGCCACGGCGGCATGTTGAAGATCTCGACCACGAGCGCCTGAACCTGCGGGTCGAGGTGAGCAGATCCGATGCGGCTGCCAGGAATACGGATCGCCGGCCACTGATACGACAGGCCGAGCGGAGCCGCCCCCTTGTCGTCGCCCATGCTCACGTAGGCGATCCCGTCTTCGACCAGATCCTCCTCCCAGAAGTCTCCGCCTTCATCCTTCGCGTAGGCCTCGTCGAGTGAGTAGTGAATGATGTTGTCCCTGCTGGCCCCGGTGAGCTTCTCGAAGCGTTCCTCGATGTTGTCGTCGGTGAGACGATCCACTGCGAACAGGCCGCGCGAGTCCACGTAGGGGCGCTCGAGCTCCAGGTAGGCGAAGTTGCCGACGTCGTCATAGTCGCCGCCGTGGAAGTTCGGATCCCACTCGACCTGTGCGTAACGACCCGGGCGACCTTCGCGTTCCAGGCGCTCGGTCTCGCTTGGCTTCATCTCCGACTCGAGGATCGAGGCGACCAGAACACCACGGCCGTTCGGGAAGTAGAAGTTCTCGGTTGCCCAGCGCTTGCTCTTGTGCGTCTTGTCCGGAAGCAACGGCAGGTCGGCGCGTCGGCGCTCGACGTGGAGTTGCTTGGCGGCCTGCGGATCGCCCGCTGCGGCGGCGCGCTCAAGGGCACGGAGTTGCTCGTCGGCGTTCTTACGCTTCATGTGACGTGTTCCCGCAGGACGATCCTGGCCAGAGATTCGAGCTGTCTGTCGAACTCAAGGCTGGCAGCGTTTTTCTCGCCAGACATGCCCGCAACGTTCGCTGCGCACCCTCCGGCAAGAGAGGCGCTTCGTGCAGCCCAGACGTCTGATCCAGTGACCGCCTCGAGCGCCCAAAAGATTGCCGTCAGTCGCTGCGATCCGGGGTCGTACCCAGACTGATCCAGCAATGCGCGAATCTCTCTTCGCGACGCATGGACAGAACGCACTGCGCTGTCGTCCAGAAGCCACTCAAGCAGCGAGTTGACGAACAAGGCGTCGCGGTCCCTGTGTTCAACTGGGCCAGTCCGTAGAGTGCGCATAGCCGTGTCATAGGCCCACATGACAGAATCGCGCTTCCCGAGGGCGACAAGAAGCCTGACAATCTCAGGTTCGCGTCCACTCAGGACGCTGTGGCGCTCAAGCTGAACGCCACGCATGTCGAGTGCGGAGAACTGAATGTTCGTCAACGGAGACAGGCCGGTCACGACGCACGCGTCTTTGCGACCCAAGAGCGCAGCGAGTCTCACCGCCTCCTCGCGCAGTTCTCCAGCGCGAAGTCTGGCCACCATGAGACGCGCCTGGGCGTCTTGGTCACCAGTCTCCGTCAGGCGCTCGAGCGAGCGCATGTCTTCGTCCATGTTGCGACGCCTCGGACGGTTCATCTGCCACGGCAGCGGCTTTGAGAACAGCGGCGACGCCATGACGCTGCCAGCCAAGATCGCAGGAACGACAGCCTCAGTGACGGCGCGAGCGACGCAAACGACGTTCTCCGGATCGACCGTGAACCCGGAGCGTCCAGCCAAGGACCAGCGGACCTGAGGCCTCCCTGCAGACATCCTGCCGCAGGCATTCACGGCATGGTAGGCGACCTCATTGACGTCGCTAGCGAGACGTCCTGATCCAAGACAGCGCTCCAGCGTCGTCGACGCCGCCGCCAAGCTCCAGACCGAGTCGACGGGCCTCGTAGGGCCATACAGTGCGTCGTGTGACTGAGGGACTTCTCCGCGTGCGACATTCAGCGCATCCTCGATCACTGTCCTTGCGTCGGCGATCGTCCACCTCAGGCGCCTTTGCCGAGAACTCCCTCGAGACGCGACGGATCGCTCCGCTGTCAGGAGCATGGCGGCGGCGCCAAGAGGCCATAGCACGTTGTCCTCTGCCAACTCCCCGATCTCTCCAAGCGTCTCGAAGGCACGCGCTACGTGATCGCCAACGACTCCCGAGCGATTGCCGAAGCGGACTTCGCGGTCCGGTCCAGCAAGCTCCTGAGCCGGAGCGTAGCCAAGCCTTGCGAGCTTCTGGAGCGCATCGTCGCTCACCGCTCCAGCACGCATGCGCGCAAGGAGGTCGCGTACCAAGTCGGCATACGCGCCGGTGCGCGCCGCCTCCCGCTCAGCGCGCCGCCGGTCCTCGTCGGTGTTGCGACGCACGTTCAGCGACCTCCGGCAAGCCATACTACGGCTCGCTTTTGAAGGGCGCCTCCGGCGGCTTCGGTGTATCGCGAAGCTCGCGGAACTTGACCGAGGTCACGCCTGGAGTCTTTGGCGTTGCGTCGTTGCGCTTCGTCTCTGCCTCTGGCGCAGGCGCCTCGGCCGCCACGACCCTGGCGAGGACCTGGAGCGCGTAGGCAGCCGACGACGGCCTGTCGGCGGCGCGAGGCGCATAGAGCGACATGAGCAGGGACAAGAATCCTGCCGAGACCTTCGCCTTGGGTGGAGGGACACTCCTCGAGGCGACGGTCTGAAGGAGGTTCATGCCGGCGAGATTGGGCCACGCCTCCTCTCCGTCGAGCGCATAGCGAAGCGTGACCCCGAGCGCCCAGAGATCTCCCTGGTGGTCATGCTCTGCGTCACCTCGAATCACCTCTGGCGGTATGTAGGACGGAGTGCCCAGGATGATCTCGCCGGAGGCCTTCGTGAGCGTCCTGTCGCTGCGCAGCTTCGCCAGGCCGAAGTCGAGAAGAACGGCTCGCTCGACCTCTCCGTTCCTGAGGATCACGTTCTGGGGCTTCACGTCGCGGTGAACGATCCCTGCCGCGTTCGTCGCCGCCAGTGCGTCGAGAAGCCCCTTCGCGAGTACGCGCACGTTGGCTTCGCTCAGCGGACCGCGCTCAGCCACACGTCGCGAGAGCGACGGACCAGGGACGTACTCCATGGCGTGATAGATCCGGTTGTGCAGGACGCCCGTGTCCAGCATTCGGACGACGTGGTCGCTCTTGATCTTGGAGAGGACCCACGTCTCGCGAACGAACCGCGCCTGAGCCTGCTGATCCTCCACGGGTGGCGTCGACACCTTGAGTGCGACGAGACGACTGGCCTCGCCGTCCTCGGCGAGGTAGACGATCCCGAATCCGCCTCGACCGAGCTCGCGAACGATCCTGTAGCGCCCGAAAGCCAGGCCTTCGAGTGTTGGGACGTCCGGCGTGTCTGGAGAGGACGGCTCGAGGTTGGCTCCGTCTGCCAGGCGAACGCGACACCTCGCGACGAGTTCTTGCTCGCGGACTGGCTTCGAGACGAAGTCGACGGCGCCAGCGGCGAAACAGCGCACAACCTCCTGCTCCTCGGCGATGTCCGAGATGGCGATCGTGGTGACCTTCTCGCCGGTGCGTCGCCGTACGATCTCGAGGAGGTTGAGCCCGAGGCCGTCCGGCAGGCGCACGTCGACGATCATGAGGTCTGGAGGGTCCGGCACGAGGACGTAGGTCGCAGCCGCGATCGTCCCGAAGACCTGAACACTCCAGCCTCTTGCCTTGAGCATGCTGGCGAGCTGCTCCCTGGAGGCTGCGTCCCCGTCAATGACGGCGATTCGCGGGAGTCGTGAGGTCATGATCGGAGCGTAGCAGGCCGTTCGTCAGGGTCGGATCAGCACGTCTCGTATCCGCAGGCGTCATGATCCCTGCCCTTACGCTTCCTTGTCGCCGGCGACCGCCACCGAGTCATCTCACCGAGGATCTCGGCGACCCTGGCCTGCACTGCTTCATCGATGGTCTCGACATGCCGCTTCACCATGGACTCGACAGACTCGAGGCTACGTCTCCGGCCGTCCTCTGAGAGCCCGAGCGCAGACACATCGCGCACCACGTCTCGACGGACATTGCGCACGGCAATCTTCGCCTCCTCGCCATACCGACGAGCGACGACGACCAGTTCCTCGCGGCGCTCCTGGGTCAGCGCTGGAATCGGGACGCGGATCGTGGTCTTGCCTGCCTGGGTCGTGAGCCCGAGACCGCTCTCGGCGATCGCGTGCTCGATCAGCCGCAGATCGCCGGGGTCAAAAGGCCTGACTATCACGGCGCCTGGCTCCGGAGAGACGAGCGCGAGCTTGTCGAGTTGGGTCGGAGAGCCGTGATAGAGGACGCGGACCGAGTCGAGAAGCGAGGAACTCGGGCGTCCAGTCCTGAGCGAGGCTAGGTTCCCGTGAAGTGCGTTCAGTGCCCCCTCGAGCCGGATCTCGGCCTCGAGGAGCACGTCGTCCAGGTCGCCGTTAGTTCGACCTCGTGATCGTCAGCGTGCGCCAGGTCGTTCCAGTGATCCACTCGAAGTTCATTGATGCCTCCTTGTGTTCGGGATCATACCTCGCGGCAGTCGGGAGTGCCCGCCATGGCATCCGAGAGCGCCCACGCCACGAAGAAGTCGATCAGATCGCGCTCGAAGTCAGGGTGGCGCGCGATCCACCGGACCAGGGCCTCGTGAGAGGGTCGCGGCTCATCGCACATCAGGTCGAACAAGACGTCGTCGAGCATGTAGGCCTCCACCTTGTTGATCCAAGTGGGCCGGCCGAACCGGAAGCAGAATCCGTCTAGTCGTTCGGAGCGGGCTCGCACACGAAGCACAGGTGTCGACTCACGTAGATCACGCCGGCCTTCGTCTTCTTCTTCGTGACCGGGAGCTTGCCTCCGCACTTCCCACAGCGACCGATCATGTCGAGCCCCAGGAAGGTCTCCGGCTCGCGTAGCTTCTTCGCTGACGGCCTCTTAGTGATCCGCGTCGTCTGGCCAGAGCGTGTCGTCACGATGCCGTCCTGTGGATGCGGTATTTTACCCGCTCGCGTTGAGCGAAAGGAGGGCATTGATGGACGAAGAGGGCGAGATCCTCATTGGTCGTTGGGACTGTTCTTCGTGCGGCACTCGAGGCGTCATGGGCGACGCCTACCGTTGCAGCTCCTGCGGGGCCGGACGGCCGGACGACGTGGAGTTCTATCTGCCTGAGGACGCCCCTGTCGTCCGCGACAAGGCCGGAATCGCGTCCGCGAAGGCGGGCGCCGACTGGATGTGCGACTACTGTCGCCAGTGGATCTCTGCCGCCGAAACGGCGTGTCCGAACTGCGCTGGCGGCGAGATCGCCAAGAGCCAGCGCCAGAAGACGGGTGAGATCAGCGCGACGGAGATCGCACAGATGCGCGCTGTCGCGGCCGCCAAGGTCGCCGCCGGTGTCGACATCAAGGCTGAGCGGCGCGAACTCGAGAGGTCGAAGGCGCGCGAGGATGTTCGCGAGACACCGCGCGAGACGCCGAGAGCGGAGCCGGTCTCTGTTCAGCTCCCAGAAGTTCGCCACATCCTGTCGTGTCTCGGCTTCGTCGCTGCCATCGCGCTCCTGGTCATCGGCTGCTGGGCGATCTTCCGTACGACCACGGCGACCGCCACCGTCACCAGTCACTCGTGGTCGCGCGTCCAGCACGTCGAGGAATACACGACGCTGTCACAGGAGGGGTGGGACCACCCCGCCGACGCCTACAACGTCAGGTCCGAGCGCCGTGAGCACCACAAGGAGCGCGTCCTCGACCACTACGACACGAAGACCAGGACGGTCTACGACCGAGTGGCTGACGGAACTGAGCGCGTGAAGACAGGAACGCGCACTCGAAGCCTCGGCAACGGGCGCTTCGAGCGCGTCCCGACCTACACAACGAGGACGAAGTACAGAACCGTCTCCAGGCAGGAACAGTACCGAGACCCTGTCTATCGCTACGACCCGGTCTACAGGACATACTACTTCTACCTCGTTGATCGCTGGATCCAGGGCGCTGATCGTCGCGAGCAGGGCTCCGGCCTCGAGGCTCGCTGGCCCCCGACGAACGTCCGTGACGCCAAGCAGCGCATGGGCTCGCGTGAGGAGAGTTACTCGATCTCGCTGCTCGAGCGCTCACCAGGGGAAGGCGAGCAGCCGAGGACCTGGACGCGCAGTCTCGACGAGGCGACGTGGCGGGCGTGGCCGGACGGTGCCTTGGCTGTCGTCACGCTGAGACTAGGCAGCGTGATCGACATGCAGGGCCTCGAGAGCGTGGCTGCCGCGACGAGCGCGCGGTGAGCGCGCTCCCCAAGGTCGGCGATGTCGTCACGGCTCGCGTGAAGACGATCGCGCAGCATGGCGCCTGGATCGAGTGGGACGGCCATGTGGCGCTGGTCCTGATCCCGGACGTGTCGGACGAGTTGATCCGACACCCGCGCGACGTCCTGAATCTCGGCCAGGAGGTCAAGGCGCGGATTGTCGTAGTCACGATGGATACTCCGCCCAAGATCCGAGCCTCGATCAAGGACGCGAAGTCATGAGCCAGAAGTTCACGGTCCAGTTCACGGTCACGACCGAGTGCAGCGAGAAGGTCAACGCCAACGACGTCCGTCGCTGGGTGGAAGAGAAGCTCGAGGGGTGCGACCTCGGTCGTGTCTCCGTGGACGCTGTGTCCGAGATGAAGAGGCCTCGAGCGGTGAACCCGAAGCAGGAGAAAGCATGAGCGCAACGAAGGACCCGAGCCGCAAGGCGAAGCTCGACGCAGCGGTCGTCCTCTACCAGATGCTCGCGAAGGCGAACTTCTTGGCCGGCGGCGACCAGGAACAGAACGACAAGATCGAGGAGATGTACCGAGCGACGCTCAAGGAGGCGCAGGACAAGCTCGACAAGTTCCGCGCCGCCAGGGCAGCCCACCTGGCGATCGACGCGCTCCTTCCGGGGTGGCACCCCGTCGACGCATCGGACCACCTCCCGAGAGAGCTCTGGCACGCCTTCGTGTCGAACGACAGGGCCGAATGGCTCGAGTGGCTTCGGGCGCACGACGTCCCCGAGCGCAAGGCTGTGGAGCGGGTGGACTGCTACACGGACTGGAGTGGCGTCGCGAAGAGCTCGTGACCCGCAAGAATCCTCGTGGGAGACTGGCCTTCGCTCTGATCTTTCCTGACCCCTGAGAGGACGTCAGCCTTGCAGCAGGAAGACCGCCCCGGATTCGAGTTGCCGCACCCAGTAGTAGAACCCCACAGAACGGAGTCGCAGCGCCTCAGGTCGATCCTCCCCGCAGATCCAGTCAAGACAGTCGGACTCCTCGAGTTCACGGACCGCAACTTCGTCGCCGAGGTCCTCGACGCGAAGGGGCAACTGGTCGTCTTCGACTTCTGGTGCGAGTCCTGTGTCCCATGTCGGTTCCTGCACGCCGTGACACTACGTCTGCGTGACGAGTTGAAGACCGTCAAGTTCGGGCGCGTTGACGTGGACACGAACCCAGGAATCGTGAAGGCGTTCGGTATCAGGGCAGTCCCTCACCTCGCGGCCGTGCTCAACGGCGAGGTCTTGTTCGAGTTCGTCGGCGGCCGGACCTACGAGGAGCTCATGGAGCGAATCGCGCCGTTCGCAGGCGGTCACAACGGCAATGGGAACGGCAATGGCCACCACAACGGCAACGGGAACGGCCACTAGCGGTCCTTGGCGGCCTCCCAGCGAGCGATGCAGGCTGCATGAGCAGCCTCAAACAGAAGACGGGCGGCCGCGTTCTCGTCGCGGCCCGCCCGTCTCGACCTGCTTCTCGGCCTTGCAGACGCGACAGAAGAGCAGCCACTCGGTCAAGCGGTCGCCTCTGGCTGACCACTCGACGCAAGCGACGCCGTTCCGCCTCACTCGAGCGGCTCGTCCTCGTCTTCGAACTCCTCGACATCGACCTCGTCGCTGTCTCCGTCGTCGGTCTCGTCGATCTCCTCGAGTTCGTCGACCTCGCCGTCGTTCGCGCGCAGGGGTCGATCAGCAGGCTGCCCGAAGCCCTGAGCGAACGCGATCGCCGGCGTGATGATCGGGAAGACCGCCCCGAGGATCCCCCAGCCGACGCCCCAGCCGATCGAGTCGTTCCGGCGGTAGCCGTGGTAGGCGCTGAGGCCGGACGACAGGAGGCCGATCACACCCAGTACGGGACCCATGGACGACTGGCCGACACCCACGGAGACGTCGCCCATGCCGGTGGCGTCCACGACACCGTTGGAGAAGTCGTCGTCGACCATGTTGTCGTCGTCGGGCAGGTAGTCGAGCTCGCCGTACGGGTTGCCCGTGTACTCGATCCCGTCGCCCATCTCCTCGCCTGGCTCAGCCGCAGGGCCTGGCTGTCCACCAGGACCGGGCTCTCCGCCTGGGCCGTCTGGCTCGAACGACCTGCCCTTGCGTCCCGAGAGGTCCTCAGGCGCAGGCTGTGGAGCGGCCTCGGGCTGCGACTGCTGGGGTGGAGCGAACGACGGCTGCGTCTGGGCCGGAGGCGGTGGTGCTGGCGGCGATGGCGACGTGGCGGCAGCGGCAGCTCTCGCGCGACGCCGGCTCTTTCGACCCGCCAGATCATCCTGGAGCTCCTCGACCTTCATGCGGATCAACTGGAGCTTCTGTGCGTCGTTCACGAGACTTCCTCCGTCGGTTCCGAGAGCCTAGCAGGGTGTTTTGATCGGGCGGTCAGCGACTCTTGCGACTCTTTCGGCCCTTCTTGGTCTTCCTGGCCTTCTTGCTCGGGTTCACCAGCAGCGCCGGCGCCTCGTCGACCACGACGGTCGGCTCCTTCTCTTCGTAGACGACCACCGGCCTCGGGCGCCTGACGACGACGGTCGGCGCGTCGTAGGAGACCGTGCTGCCGTAGATCGCCGGCGAACGAGGCATCTTCGAGAGAAGCCAGATCGTTGCGCCGACTGCGCCGACGACCCCGACGCCGATCACGACCTTCTCCCAGGTCTCGAGCGGACGGATCGGCATGATCGGGCTGTAGGTGTTGTTTGCGAGGTCGATGACACCGGTGGGAGGACGCGTAGGGTCCGTCCTGGCGTCGATCACGGGCTTGTTGACGATCACCTCGGCGAGGTCGTAGCGCGTGAGCAGCATGGACTGGCCTCCACTGGCGACGTCAGGATGCTAACACGCGCTTTGTCAGGGCTTACGATCCTTCCGCCTCGGCCTCCTCGAACGACATCGAGCGCGTGTACGTGTTGGCTCCAGCGATCTCCTCACCCCGGAGCTTCTTCCTCGGGGCGGCCAACGGGTCGCCATAGACGATCAGCGTGTTCGGCTTCTCCGGGATGTAGTCGAGCACTCGGCGGCTTGCCATGGCGTGGAAGAAGCTCGGTGAGGCCGCCATCGATGAGTCAGTGTTTTTTCCGACGTAGATGACCTTCTTCGCCGCGCCGGCAAGCCTCAGGAGTCCACGGTCATAGTGGTTGACCGGCCAGGCCAGGAACGCCACGTCGATCTCTCCGTCGTAGTCGGCGAAGAGAGTTCTCACCCTCGAGACCCTGCGATCTACGAACGGCATGGCCTCTTTGTCGACCGCGACTACCGAGGCGGCGCCGAGTTCGAGGAGCTTCAACGAGTGCTCACAGAGGTGAGCGCCGAGGTCGTGGATCACGAGCCCGTCGACGTGCTTGCGGACGACACGCCACTGAGTGTCCGAGATCTTCCCGTAGGCCATGGCCTGATGATACTCGCCGAGTCGGATGTCGATGCTATACCCATGGTCATCGGAGGATTGCATGGGCAGGACCTTGAAGCGCGTCGCGCTCGACTTCGATTGGCCGCTCAAGAAGACCTGGGAGGGCTTCCTCAATCCGCACAGCCCGGACGACTGCGAGTCGTGCGATGGGACGGGCTACGCGCCACAAGCGAAGCTATTCAGTGAGCAGTGGTACGGTCACGCTCCGTTCGACCCCGTCGCCTACGGAGCCAGTCCGCTGACCGTCAAGCACCCCGCTATCCAGGCGTTCGCCCAACACCAGATCGAACGGTCTCCGGAGTACTACGGTCGAGGTGAGCGCGCCGTGCAGTCGGAGGCAACCCGTCTGTGGATGCTCATGCGCGGTCAGTGGAGCCACCACCTGATCCAAGCCGATGTCGACGCCCTGATCGAGGACGACCGCCTGTGGAGCCTCACACGCGTCCCACTCAACGCCGAACAGACCGAAGTCGTCAAGAAGAAGGTCGCGGACGGCGGCAACTCATGGCTCCCGGAGAACAACGGGCGCAGGCCGACAGCAGACGAGGTCAACGCCTGGTCGATCGGCGGCATGGGTCACGACTGCATCAACCAGCACACCTGCATCAAGGCGCGCTGCAGGCGTGAGGGCGTTCCCTATCAGTGCGAGGTGTGCGACGGCACCGGCGAGTCCTGGGAATCGCCCGAGCTCAAGAAGGCCAGCGAGGAGTGGAAGAAGACCGAGCCGCCGACCGGACCTGGGTACCAGCTCTGGGAGACAACGTCCGAAGGGTCTCCGGTGTCGCCCGTCTTCTCGACCCTCGATGATCTGTGCCGCTACGCGGCCAAGCACTGCTCGACGTTCGGAGACGAGAAGGCCACCTTCGAGCAGTGGAAGAAGATGCTCGACGAAGACTTCGTGTTCCACCGCGATGGTGAAAACATCTTCGTCTAGGGCTTGCTGGCGTTCACCGCGAGCAGGATCAGGAGCGCGCCGCCTGCTGCGGCCGCCGCCGGAACGACCCACTTGGGGTACTGCTCCTGACGGCCAGATGGCACCCGTCTGCTGCTGTCGCCCGGCTTCGCCCGCTGGCGAGAACGAGTCGGTGCCGGCGCAGGTGGAGCCTGCTCCTGCGGAGCATAGACTGGCGCTGGCGCCTGGTAGACCGGGGCCGGCTGCTGGTAGGTGACGGGCGCGGGCGCCTGCGGGCCAGCGATCCTGACGACGAGCTCCTCGAGGTCGCCGCTGGGGTTCTGGTCGTAGATCCCGAGTCGCTTCGTGATCTCCTCGCGCACGAGACGGTTCAGGGTCGCCGGATCGCTCGAGACGCCGCGCCGGTAGGCCTCGTCGCGAATCGCGAAGATCCGTTCGCGCGTGTAGGAGAGCGGGATCACCGCCGACACGCCGGCTGCCGTCATGACCGCGTCGGTCGCCTGCGCGACGGCCTGCTGGGGCGTCGACTGCGGCAGCGGCCCGAGCGCCGCCTTCGCCTGCGCGTAGAGTGTCTCGATCTGGTCGGCCGGGACACCGTTCGCAAGGGCCGACTGCTTGATCCTGGCGACGTTGTCGGGCGTGAAGAGCGACTCCGAGAGCTGCGAGCCGAGCGTGCTGTAGAAGAGGCTCCGAATGATGTCCGTGCAGAGCCTCGGGTTGGCCCGCTCGCGAGTCACCTGGTTGAGGATGTCGTTCACGGCCTGTTGCTCGGCGCGGAGCTTTGCCTGGTCGTCGGTCACGACGACGGCGGAAGCCTTGAGCTGGGCGATGATCGGGGCCCTGAGTGCCTGGCGCTGATCCTCCGTCATGGCGAGCCAGCGGCGCTGCGCCTCGTCGGCCGACGTGTTGGTCGGCATGGCAATGAAGCACGACGGAACTGGGGTCTGACCGAGCCCCCACTGGTTCACGCGGCGCTGCGGCCTGCGCCCGTAGATCTGGTCGTACTCGGCGAGGGTGACGAAGGCCATGGTGCCGCTCCTGTGCCAGAGACTCTATGCACCGAATCGTCAGGGCAGTAGGGTCTTACGCGCGACCGAAGAGCCTCCCGAGCGACTTGTGGAGCCTGTCGGCCTCCTCGAGAGTCATCTCGATCTCGAAGCCCTGGTCGCCGCTCGTGCCGCCAACGACCCGAACGACCTGTTCGCCCTCGTCGTCAACGCCAGCGAATGCGTAGGTGTCGGCCTCCGGATCCGACTTGACTTCGACGCGACGACCGACACCAAGGTCGAGGAAGCGAGTGTCGCGACGGCGCCCAATGACATGCGCTCTGTCCGGGTCGAGCACCGTGAGCAGCGCGACCTCTCCAGGGTCGTCCTCGTCGTGAGCGAACACCACGTAACTCGAGCCGAAGGCGGCTACACCGCGCTCTCCACGCCGCAAACCGAGTACGGCGCGCCCAAGTCTTCCGTCCAGGATCGCAAACCAGAGCGCCATGACGTCACGATCAGGGAGGCGTTCTGACGCCTGGCGAGCGAAGTGGTCCGTGATCTTGACGTGCTGTGGAGGCATGTCGTAACGCCCGTAGTCGCTCATGGACGCCACGCTACCGCCGTGAATCTCAGGGCACCCAGAGCAATGTCTCGATCTTCTCGATGTCGTCCTTGAGCGGCCTGGTGATCCCAAGCGTCGACGAGCCGTAGGTCAGCATGGAGATGCTCTTCGTTCTCGCGTCGATCCGGATTGTGCCAGCCGAAACGGCGGCCTCTCCGGCGTCAACCATCTGCCAATGCTCTGGGAGGCCATGAATGCTCGCGAACCTGAACGAGCCGTCCTGCATGCGCACGTACTTGAAGATCCCGCCGGCGGCGCGGACCTCGAAGACATCGGTGAGTCGAGTCAGGATCACGTCGGCCTTACCTCCCGTTCTTCCGCCAGTGCTTGTTCTCTCCGCTGCCGCGCTTGTCGCCGTTCGTGATATGCCAGGCCTGACCCTCGTCGCAGTAGTAGATCCTGAACCGCCAGCCGGCCTGCGCGTGCGCCTCCTTCGCCTTCTCGCGCGACGTGTAGCACCGCTTGCCGCAGACACAGATACGTCGGGTGGCACGCTCGTCTGATCTGGCATCCGCTTCAGCGGTGCCCGCGAAAGGTCGTCAGCTCGTCACGGAGCCTACCGACCTCCTTTTCGAGTGCGGCGATCCTCGCCTTGGCGTCCTTCTCGATCTCCTCCAGGCGCACGGCGGCGTCAACCCTCGCGACCTTGGCAGCCTTCGCCTCCTCGGCGAGGACCCTGACCTGCTCGGACAGATCCTTGGTCTTGCTCTCGGCGTCCTCGTGGACCCTGTAGTTGAGAAGGACTCCGAGCGGGTCGCTGCTCCCGAAGGCTCTGCCGAAGAAGACGGCCATGTGCTCTGGCGTGAACACCTTCTTCGTGAAGGACGACAAGGCCGAGCCGAAATCGGGGTCCTCATCCACGAACATGGACACGAGCGTCGCGGCGTCGTCCGGCGCCAAGGGTCTGTCGTTGATCCTCATGAGGCCCTGGGCCGCGTATCCGATGAACGACCTCGCCATGCGCTTGTTCGACTTGGCGTTGAGATCCCCAACGATCTCCCTGACCTGCTCGCGGCTCGACTCGCCAATGACCCCCTTGGCGATCAGGAGCTCGATCAGCGCGGAGTTCTGAAGGGAGTAGGCCGAGAGGGCGTCGATCGCCATGCGGATCGCCGCGATGCCAGGGTGACGGGAGGCCTGCACCCCGATCTCTGCGAAGAGCTCGTCCAGCTCGCTGTCGCTCGGCATCGGCCTCCGCTCTCCGGGCGGCAATGGCGCGACCGGGGGAAACTTGATGTCGAGGATCACGGACGGCCCTCCTTCGGCGCCAGATTCTACAGGGCGGTCCAGACAGGAGTGGCTAGTCGAACGAGACGCCTAGTTTGACGAAGACGCGTCGATACAAGTCGCCAAATGGCCCAGCCACGGCCTCCGCCGGACGGCCCCACTTGACGTCGATCGGCTCCGACGTTCCGAGCTCGCCGGTGAACGTCTTGGCGACGAAGCAAGCGGCGTAGCGCCCGTTCATGGCCCCGTCCTGGAAGCACGAGGACCCCATGACGAACACGAGGTCCTCTGGTCGGACAACGAGGCCGCACTCCTCGCGCGTCTCACGGACCGCGCCGGCACGACAGGCGGCCATGACGGCCTCTGGCAGAACCGCCATGTCGCGAGGCCAGTCCGTGTCGTCGACCTTGCCGCCCGGGAAGCAGAACTTCGTCCTGTCGTCCTTCCTCGAGACGATGCAGCAGAGACTCTTGTCCGTCGGATGCCAGATGATCGTGTTGACGCAGAGCCACCTGGCGTTGAGGTGCGCCTCGAACGGCGTGACGTCGTCCATGGTGATGTGTGGGCCGGAGACCGGAACGCCGCAGCAGTGCCAGACGTCAGGCTTCATGACGCGCTACCCGCCGCCGCTGCAGCTCGGTCCACGGCGGCGTGGGATCAGGATGGCAGCGTCCTTCTCGTAGTCGCGCGTGACATCGAAATAGCCGCGCCCGCGCTCGTTGGACTCGTACTCGATGTCGAGTCCGCCGGCCTCTGTGACACGGATCTTCCAGTGGCCGACCTTCGTCTTGATCTCGGTCTCGCTGTCCGTCTGACTCACGTCGTTCATGTCGACCTCGCGGCGTTCATTCGTCCATGCCCAGCATCAGCGTCTTCGGGGCCTTGCCCTCGGCAAGCTGTGGCGCGAGCTTCTCGCCAACCGTCGTGCCGTCCGCCAAGACGACGTAGGCCAGCCACTCGTCGTCGAAGAGGGCGATCCCGGCCTCGATCGCCTCGAGCTTGGCCTTGATGACGAGCAGCATGGCTCGCCAGCGCTGCCTGATCGCCTTCTCGCGCTCGGCTGCTCGAGCCGCGGGCGTCCTCGTCCTGTTCTTGTCCGTCCGAATGAAGTCCTCGACGACAGGCAGAGGAAGCCTCATGCGGATGCGCCGGTTGTTGAACTCGAACGCGATCGACGCCCTGTTCTCTTCGGCGAAGTAGGCGAACTTCTTGGCGCCGTACTTCGCGAGTGTGCGCTCGATCTCCGACTTGCTGCGGTCGACCGGGACCGATGTTCCGCTGGCGTAGCGTGCCATCTCATGCCCTCTGTTCGGCCGACAAGGTAGCACGCGATGCCGACCACTCACGTCGCGCCGGCCAGGCCACCGATCCACTCGTGCCCGAAAAATCGAGCCTCTCGTTCGCCATCGAGCTTGATCTCGACCAACCAACCGTTCTGAGTCGCCCGAAGAAACTCCTTGTCGACGCGAAGCGGCTCCCAGCGCGGTTGTGCGGAGATGACCATTCCGAACTTCCCACAGAACGACTCGTGACCTGGCTTCATGACTACTCGGTCGTCAGTCTTGAACTTGCACGGCGGATACAGCAGGTCCGGCCCCGTGCCATAGGCTTCCGGTCGATCTGATCGACTGATCGATCCGATGCTTCCGCCCGGCGGTATTGGCTGGAGAGGCGGGCTCACGACCAGGTCCCAAGCACGCCCCAGCGGACCTCGACGTTCTTGTCGCCGTACGCCTTGCGGATCTTCGAGATCTCGTTCTTGAACGCCATCTCGAAGAGCACGCGCTCTGTCGGAGGATCCGAGTCCTTGATCCTGGCCTCGCCCACGAGTTCGTCGATGTCGCGGCTCGCTTGGCCATGCCACGCTACGTTCGGAATCCACGCGTCGAAGGTCTCGAACCCCTGGTCGTTATGCGACCCGAACGCATGCATCTTCTCGCCGAGTTCTTCGCGCACTTCGCATCCGTCGACCGGTCGCCTCTTCGCGACGGCCTTCCTGGGGATCACTCCGGTGCCGCACGTCGGACAGAACTTCGCCTTGTCATCCAGGACGGTGTTGAAGCACGACGGCAGCGGACAGGCCACGCCTCTGATGATCTCGACGTCGGTCGGCTTGTTCTCGCACCGGACATATGGGCCAACGTAGATCCTGTGATGCGAGCCCACGTCAGTACCCACCCCTGTCGCTATCGCCATGCGAGAGTTCGTCGCGTTCGGACGGATCGCGCTTGGCCCAGTCATCCAGGAGCTCCGTCGCGTCCGTGAGCGAGAGCGTGTAGCCCTTGGCCGCGTACTTGAACGCATGACGCATCTCGGCTGGTGGGAACTTGATCCGCCTGAACCTGAGCACCTTGCGCAGTTCGTCGTCCTCGAAGGACGGGTCGGCCGTCGCCGTGGAGAGGCCTGGCCCGTCGAGCGCCACACGACAGACCGTCAGATCGATCTGACGCACGACGTCCTCCTTCGTCGGGCCCCACGCCACAGTGCCGTCTGCTCGCTGGTTCGGCTTGATGAGCTGAACGGCCGGAAGCCCGAAGCCTGGGAAGACCTCGGAGACGTCGAGTTGGACGAAGTAGGGGACCTCCTTGACGATCTTGGCCCCACGCTCCAGGAGCCTGTCCGAGGTGTTCAGGACGTCCAGGTAGCTGGCGAAGAACACATCGACGTCTTCTGGCGGCGCCGGCTCTGGCGACGGCGAGCAGCACCAGCGAGCGAAGCCACCGGCGATCCAACCCTTCCCGTCGACGAGCCTGAGCAGCGGCTCGACGAGCCCCATGCCGCGACGGACAGGGACAGTGACAAGAGCCGCGCACTCTGCGCGAGCCGGAAGCGTGTAGGCCTTCATGTCTCCCCCCAGGAGATCCGCGACGCGTGCGTCGGCGTCGCGAGTCGGGAGACTAGCACGAAGGTAAGACGACTCCGGGTGAAGTCATCGCGATTTCGTCAGGACCCTTGATCCAGGCCGAGTCCAGACGATTGCCATGACGACATCGCTACCGCAGCGGACACCACTTCGGGACCGAGCATTCGCGGCGCAGGTTGTACGGACGCTCGGCCGACGTCACCACGCGCTCCGGTTGCACCTTCGTGCAGACGACCTTCTGGTCGTCGTCGCAGAACCAGTCGTGCGGGTCGGGGTCGCGCCGCTGCGAGTGGTGCGGGCAGTCCAGGCAGTTCGTGATCTCGAGGGTGATCGTCTTGCTCGTGTTCATCCGAAGTTCTCCAGTCTGCGTGAATGGCCTCAGGGCAACGAACTGCAACGACTATGCGATGGAAGACTGGTGGGTTCACCCGCGTTTTGTTCCGCAGGCCTGTCCCGTCGGCCATTCGCGCAGACTATGTCTTTATCAACGACCCGTCACACAGGCGATGCAGCCACAGCTCGTTGTTGATCCCGACGTGCATCTCGTCCATGGGGTGGCGCTTGAACTCCTCTCCACAGAAATCACACAAGCAGTCCCCGCCAGCTCGAGCCCAGTGATCGTCTCCTTCCGGGATGCCACACTGCTCGCAGAGATCGAGGATCGGCTCGCGGTCGACGGCCTCGCGGAGCGCAGCGTAGAAGGCGTCCTGGTCGATCTCCGAGAGCCCGGCCTGCTCGCCGGAGTTGACCTCGATCACGGTCCAACCGAGAAGCCCTCTGCCTGAGGCGTCGAGAGGTCCGCCGCTGACAGCCTTCTGAGCCACGTCGACCACGAAGAAGGTGACGTGCTCGGCCGCGATCCTCGCTGCGCGCTTGGCAAGCCGGATCGCCTGGTCTGAGAAGGCGAGTTTCGCCCTGGCCTTCGCCTCGTCCGAACCTGTGCTCCAGTAGTAGCCGTAGGCGAGCATGGTCGTTCGCCAGAAGAAGAAGCGCCACTCGTTCGACACGGGCAGGCCTGTGAAGTCCGTCTCGAACGTCACGAGCGGCACGAACTCGCGATAGACGATCCCCTGCTCGACCATCTCCGGGTCCTGCAGAAGCTCACCGGCGACGTGGATCGCGGTCCGGCGGTCCTTTGCGAACATCCTGGTCGAGAACGAGTTCTTCCTCGAGTTCGTCCTTCCCTTGACGACGAACGGCCCGTCGTAGCCGCATGACGGGAACTCACGCTCGTCCCAGGTCCTCGGCGTGAACAGCTTGAGGTCGTGGTACCAGTCGAAGTCCGCGATCCACGAGTGGCCGCGCTGTGAGTTCGCGAGCGTCGAGCCCAGGTTCTTGATGTCGCCCACGAGTTCGTGGCGGATCGGCAGTGCGGAGTAGCGCGGGATCACGAGCGATCCGCGAGGAACCTCGGTGCGCAGCGAGACGACCGGGAAGTGCTTGGCGGCGATCTCGCGCTCCTCTTCGCCGCCACCAGCAGAGCAGCGGAAGAGGATGACGGGTTTGATGGGCTCGATCATTCGCTGAGGCCTCCGAGTAAGAGGCTCTCGATGCCATTTCCGGTGATCCGCCAGAGCTCTCCGTGGCGCGTCACCATGCCGTCCATGAGCAGTCCGGACAGGACGTGGTCGAGCCGTGTCACCGCAGGAAGTATCGCGTTGAGTTCGACATCCGACACGCCTACCGTCCTGTCCACGCCGTTCATGTGCTTCAGCGCGAGGCGCTCGAACACGTCGAGCTTCCTCACGGCTTCTGTGCCTCCGTGGCCTTGCGGTGGCACCACAGACAGAGTTGCTTCCCCTTGATCCTGGTCCGCGCCAGGGTCGCGTAGGTGTGACATTCGTCGCACCAGCCGTGAGGATCAGGCTGACTCACTCCAACCTCCAGCAGCCGTCCGCCATGAGCTTCTTGACCCAGGTGTCGACGTGCGGTCCAGCCCCGAGGCTCTTGGCCCACGCCGAGAACTTGGAGTAGACGAGCGTGTCGCTCTCTCCGTCCGGGTCGAAGACGCCGACGCCGCCTGCGATCAGACGCTCTGGGCCTGTAACGACCCAGTCCGCGCCTGCGAAGACCAGGAACATGATCCCGGCGCCGCCGAAGTTGGGGGCCTGGCCCGCGACGTCCTCAAGCGTAGCCGCCACGACCGTCACGCCGCAGAACGAGACAACGCCGCTGTGGATCGCCATGCGATCCATCGGCCGATCCACGACGATGTAGTGCTTGAGCACGGAGAGTCTCGGACGAGGCCTCTCGCCGACTGGAAGCTCGATCTCGTCCAGCCTCTCGCCATCCTTGTTCCAGCAGCCGCTCGTCCAGTTCGCCAGCACGGATCAGGACCGGCTGATCCGCGTCTCGCGAATGTCGTCCATGAACTTCTTGGCCGCCTCCTTCACAGACCTGGCCGCAAACGAAGCGCCCCAGACGTTGTCGGTGCCACAGTCCCACGAGTTCTCGCCCTTGCCTGGGATCGGGACGCCCGTCGGCGCCTCGACCTGAGCATGCCTGCGCTTCTTGCCAGACCTCGAGGTGCTCTCGAGGATCAGGATGTGCAGCGCGTAGGTCTTCTTCCGGTCGCGCACGTTGACCGTGCGACCCTCGACGATCCGCTCGTCTCCGTCGAACGAGAACGATGCCTCGCGAGGCTCCCGACGCAACGTCTTCACTTCGACCCCCTTGGTCACTTCTTCGCCTTCTGCCTCGACACGCAGAGCGAGACGAGCCAGCCGTCCGTGTCGTAGACGGCCTGGAGACCACGGACGTAGTACTCCCACGTCCTCCGCTTGCCGCCGGTGGCCGTGTAGTCTCCGGTGTCGTCCGGGTCGCCGTGCAGAGCCCTGACCGCGTCCCGCGACACGGAGGCGCCCTTGAGACCCGTGATCTCCGGACCTCGAACGTGGATCGCCACGACGCGCGACTTGTCAGTGAGTTGCCCGTCGTCGCCTGGCGCGTCGAACCCGACCTCGATCCCCTTCGACTTCCAGCAGAGGAAGTGTTCGTCGTCGCAACTCGGGCTGAACTCGCCTGGCGTCGGGTAGCTCGACTCCTCGTCACCGAGGATCTTGCGCACCTTCTCGGCGGTCATGCCGATCTTGATGCCGCCGACGGAAGTCCCCATCGAGAAGTCACTGAGCTTCATGTCGTCCCCGTAGCTGTCGTCGCCGGGCCGTTCGGCATGATCCTCGTCTCGCCAGGCCCATGAAGGAAGCGAGGCCGCACCCGCAGGCGCGAGCTCGCACGACTGCAGGCTGTCGCGAGGTGCTCGTCGCATGTCACGTCGCGGACCTTCAGCGTCTTGTTGAAGAGAGTGAGCTCACGGAGGTAGGTCACCGTCCAGAGCGCGTCACGCTTGTCGCCGTAGCAGTAGACGCACTTCTTGAGCGGCTTGTGATCCAGCGCCTCAGGCGTGTCCATAGTCGTTCCCTCTGATCGCGGCCCGAATGTTCATGAGGACCTTCCCGAGCTGGTTCTCGCCGCGCCCCTTCGCCGTTCCCCAGAAGGTGTCGCCCCACGTATTGCCTTCGATCAACTCCGCGTCGCCGGTCTCGAGCAGCCACTTCCTGAGGATCGGGTGCTCGAACTTCACCCAACAGACCGAGCTCATGACCATGACTCGCATGTCGTCCCAGCCTGGGCGTAGTGGCTTGACCAGCTTCCCGAGACGCTTCGCGGCGCCAGGAGATCTGGCATCGCGGATCTTCTCCCGCTCATTGACGTCGAGCGTCTTGCTAGCCTGGAAGGCATGCTCGCTCGTGGGGTAGAGGAGGCCCTCCCATAGCATGGGCTTGGGAAGCGCGAAGAAGTTCGACAGAAAGCGATGCTCTCCGCCGAACGAGTCGATCTTCACGACCATGTGAGCTCGGCCCTACGCTTGGCGCACTCACGCATGGCCGCCACGAGGACCCGCACCTTCCTCTCGATGTCGTTCGGGAGCCTCGAGGCCCAGCGCTTGAAGAACGGCTCGCCGTCGGACTCGTTGACCGAGAGCTCCTCGATCCGCATGGCCACACTCAGGCAGTCCTCGGGCGACATGCTGCCGCCAACGTCAGGCGGCATGAGCAGCGGCTTGAGCGCGTCCTTGACCTCGCTCCACGGCTTGCGCTCGATGGGCGGGAATGTGATCCCGCCACCCGTGCCGTCTCCGAGGCTAGCGAGACCACCGAGCTTGGCCTCCATGGCCAGCACGTCCTTGAGCCAGTGAAAGTCGCCGTAGGTGAGCGCAGGAAGCGCGATGTCGCCATGGCCAGGCACGGCGAACTTGAAGCCGGTGGTCACGACTCGCTGCTCCTTCGGTGCCGCCCTGCGACCATTCGCCTCGAACGCCTCGGCGGCCTTGCGCTCCTGCTCCCAGCGCTTGAGCGTCTCGACGAAGTCCTCGTGCGGAGGCAAGGAAGTGTCGCTCATGAGTCCCACTCCCGAAGGGCCGCGCGAGCCGCGCTCATGGCTGCGTCAACGTCCGCTGTCAAAGGCCCGTCTTCCTCATTGACGCGGACGAGCTCTCGCAGCGCAGATGCCAGACGCGCTCCACGGTCACTGGCCTTGTTCGCGAACTTCCAGGCGCGTCTGCGACGCTTGTCCGTCACCTTCTTGCGCTCAGCCACTTGGCGCGCTTCCGTCGGAGCGTGGTGGCGAGACGGGAGGTAGGTCACCCCAGTAGGAGTCCGTGTCTGCAACGTACCGCTCGCGCAGATCCATGAGTTCCTCGTAGGCGATCCCTGGGTAGAGCCGACCGACGAGCCCAAGGTAGGTCTCGCGCAGGCCGACGTAGCGGACGCGGATCTCGTCCTTGGTCTCGACCTTCGGGACGCTCACCAGATCACGTAGAGGTCGAAGCAGCCCGTGCTCGGGGCGTTCAGCTTGCCGGAGACGAACGGGCCGGAGACACGCGTCTTGTAGCCCATGACCTCGAAGTGCGTGCGCACGCGCTCAAGGATCGCCATCCACTTGTCCGGGATCGCGTCGAACGTCTTTGCGTCGCCCTCGTACTCGAAGCAGATCGCCTCTCGCAGGCCCTTGGACGCCGCGATCTCGGCCTCCTGCTCGAACTTCTTGAGCGACCTCTGGAACAACTCCTCGGCCCAGGCTGCTTCCTGGGATGCCGCCTGGGCCTCCTTCTCCTTGTCGGCCTGGAGCGTCCTCTGCCTGAGCTGATCCGGCGTCCACACGGCTACACCTCGTCTTCCGCGTCGACGCGATCGACGCTCTCGACGTCGACCTCCTCGACGCCCTGGAGACCGCGCAAGCGGTTCGTGAGCAGATGCTCGACCTTCGCCTCGGGCTCGCCGTTGTCGACGAGCTTCAGCGTGACCCTGACCTCGAGGACCGTGCGCCGCTTCACCATGACTCCCTTAGCGACAGCTCGTGATGAAGTGCCACGAGCCGCCTTCGTTGTCGAACCCAGGGTATGGACCGAACGGGTCCTCGAACGGAACGTCGCGAAGCGTCTTGCCCTTGCGGTTCCTCAGGTCGAGCAAGATCGTCAGGTCGACAACGCCGGTCTCGCGGTCGATCTTGTCGATCACACAGCGCATGCTCCGGCGCTTCTCGTACTGCGGCTCGATCTCTCCGCCCAGCGACACGAACTCTTCGACTGAGCGCGCCAGGTAGAAGACGTGCGGAGATCCCGTCAGACCGTTGTCGGCCCACCCGATGATCTTGGCGCCAGGATTGACCTCTTGGAACCGCTCCTTGGTCTTGGCGCTTGGCTCCGACTTCACGAGATTGTTCGCCTGGCGAGCCTGCGACAGACCGCGCAGACACAGCCCCAGGCGCAGCCCCAAGCGCTGCGCCAGTAGACGGCAGCGGCCGCAGCCACGGGAAGAAGAAGCGGGATCAGTCGAAGCTCGTCGGCGCAGAGATGCACGGGTGTAGGCCTCCTGGTGTGGCGCGCAGACTAACATCGCGCACCGACAGGAGTCGCTAGGGCACGATGCCCTGCGTCGAGAGCGCATCCCTGGTGTCGTTGAACTGGCCGCCGACCTCATTCAAGGCCGCGTAGTCCGCCACGAGCTTCTCTCGCGTGCTCCAGTCCCTCGCGGGAGACGTAAGCACCTTGCCGTTCTTGTGGGCATAGATCACCACGTCCTCGAGGACCTGGCCCCGCTGGAAGTGGAACAGGTACGGGTATCTGCCCGTCTTGCTCGTCTGCATGTCAGTGGACCCGCCTGCGTCGCGCAGCGCACCCAGGAACTCGTCCCAGGTCATGACGACACCGGAGTGTCTGCGACTGCCGGCGCCGCCGGCTTCGGGATCTTGATGCGCTTCACGAAGACTGATGCTGCGCGCAGGATCGCCGCCCCGATCATGTAGCCCTCACGGACGACGGAGAGGACCTCGTCGCGATCCACAGGGCCGTCCTCGGTCACGATCGACACGGCCTCGTGTCGGATCGGGTCATAGAGGTCGCCGGCCTTCACGCCCATGGGTTTGCCGCCATGCCGCGCCATGGTGGCCACGAGCTCGGCATGAACGCCGGTGGTAAGCGCCATGGTGATCGAGGCCACCGTCGCGTCTGGCTTCGTCGCGTTCTCGACCACGAGCGCCGCGTTGTCGATCACGGTCACGAGGTCGCCCAGGATCTTCCTGAGCGAGGCAGCGCGCTCACTCTCCTGGTCGCGCTTCACACGCTTCTGGTAGTTGTCGAAGTCGGCCTGTGCGCGAACCCACTTTGCGTGGCGATCATCTGCTTTCTGCCGCTCAGCCTCGATCACGAGCTTCTGCGCATCGATCGTCTGATTCAGGGCATCGGCTTCGCTCTTGGCGCGCTCGCAGGCTCGCTTCCACGCCTCAACCTCTGTCCTGTGCGCGAGGCGAAGCGCGATCACCTCCTGCGTCTGGTCGCCACTGGACTCAGGCTGAGCAATCGAGGCCGGCAGTGTGACTCGTCGGCCTTCGCGCACGGTGTCGAGGGCCTTCCACTTCACGCCACCGTAGTAGTTGTAGCCGACGTGCCCTTCGCGAGCCTCGCCCGCGAGCCAGTCCGCCTTCTCCGCCTTCAAGAAGGCCGTGAAGTCGTCGGACCACTTGGACACTCCCATGATCTCCGCCAGGAGTCGGCTCTCGAACTCCAGGACCCTGACGAGCTCCTCCTTCTTGGATTCGTCGACGCCCGCAAGAAGCGGCTGCCAGCGCATGAGGAGGTCTGGCGTGAATGGCACGGCCGGCGGTGCAGGCCCAACGTGCTTCTGGTGGAACTCGAGCGCCGGCGACGTCCAGGTCACTTCGTCCATGATCTTGCGGGACCCCCTGGGAGAGAGGGCGACAATACCAAGGCAAGCCGACAAGGGCCTGTCGTGGCTGGGATGTAGGCTGTGTAGGTCTCCTCGTCGCCGAGGTAAACTCGGCGTCGAGAAGAGGAACTTCATGGCTCGTCGCGGACGGGTGAGGCTTCCGCGTGACATGGCTGTTCGGGAGCCCTATGCGCCACCCGAGAACGAAGACCTGGCGGCCAAGTTCGACAGGATGCTCGGGATCACCACCGCCGAAACGAACGGATGGCACGTCGTGGGCGGCAAGAGGAGCTCGGTGAGCGACAACAAGCCCAAGAAGTCCGCGCTGTCCATGGCCGCAGCCAATGCTGCGCTCGACTCGGTCCTCCCCAAGGCACCAGGAGCCGGAGCAGCCGCGTCACAGTCGCCGAGTCCACCCAAGAACGTGGCCGCGCACGATCCAGTGAAGCCGCGCTATGCGCCGCCGGTCAGCGACGACGATCTCGAGGATGAAGAGGAAGAGGAGGATGAGGCCCTGGGCGAGCGCAGTCCAGACGACTTCGACGACGCCGAACTCGACGAGACTGACGACGAGGCGAGAGGCGACCTCGAGCCCGACGAAGACCACGCTGATGACGATTCGGCAGAGGATCCAGACGAGTCGAGCGAGTCGGTCGAGGAGCGAGTCGAGGAGAAGCCGAAGTCCAAGACGCGGCCGAGCGCTGAGCCGGACGACCTCGACGACGACAACGACGAGCCGGTCGAGAGGCCGAGCGCCAAGAAGCGCCCGCTGAAGTCGCCAGAGCCAGAACTCGAGGACGATCTCGACGAGGACAGTGAGCACGAAGAGGCGGAAGACGAGGTTGAGGAAGCTCGCGAGGAGGAGCCGGAAGACACCTCGTCAGATGCGGCTGCCGCTCTGCCGGAGCCTGTAGAGACGCCTCGTCCCGCTCAGCGCCCGCGCAAGAGGGCTGGTCGTGGCACCGGAAGGACTCCGGTTCGTAACCAGAAGCCCAAGATCGTCGCCTCGGTGAACCCGCTTCACGACGAGGCTGTGTCGGCTGCTGCGACCGAGCTGGCGCCGCACCCAGGCCAGGACGGCGGCGAGGAACTCCTCGACGACGAGGACCGCCAGGCGATCGACGACTTCATGGCGGCGGCCAGGTCGCCCGCGACCGTGGCCACCTTCAGGGCCGACCTACGCCAGTTCTCTGACTGGTGCACCATGAAGGGCGTGCGCTCCTTCCCGGCCGAGCCAAGGATCGTGGCGGCCTGGGCGAGTTTCCTCGCCAAGAAGAAGGGGCTCAAGTACGTCCAGATCGAGCGTCGCGTCGCCGCGATCTCCGCAGCGCACGCTGCCCTCGAGCATCCGTCGCCGTGTCAGGACAGCACGGTGAAGAACGTCCTGCTCGGGATCAAGAGCGTGCCTGAGTCGGATGCGGAGACGTCGGCTCCGATCACGCGCGACAACCTGGCCTCGATCATGACCGACGCGCCGAAGACGAAGCGCTGGCGGCGCAACAAGGCTCTGCTGCTCCTCGGCTTCTCGGCCGGACTCAGGCGGTCCGAGCTCGTCGAGGTTCGACTCGAGGGCCTGCGCTTCGACGACCAGGGTCTTCTGCTCGCGATCCCGAACCGGTACTCGAGCAAGATGGAGACGGTCAGGATCCCGAAGGTCAGCGGCCGCCTCTGCACGGTCGGCGCCGTCGCGCGCTGGATCGCATCCTCCGGGATCACGAGCGGCTACCTCTTCCGCAGCACGCACGACGGCGGTGTCGTGGACGAAGATCCAGAGAAGCACATTCCAGCGAAGCGAGTGACGAAGATCGTCAAGGACGCGATCAAGCTCATCGGACTCGACCCGAGGCGCTACGACGCCAAGTCACTTCGAGCCGGGTACTCCGAGGTCGTCCAGGCCGCGAGCCTGAAGACGATCAAGGACGTGGACTACATGAGGCAGGCCATGAGGCCGCAGGCGCTCTGAGGAGACCCGATGTCAGCTCCTGTTCTTCAGATCCAACCCAAGACGATCCGTGGTTCCTACACTCCGCGAGGCGGCGTTCCTCGCGGCTTCTACTGGGATCCAAGCAAGATGGGTAGCGAGGTCAGGCTGGATCCGGAGCCTCCACCGCTTCGCATCAACGCCATCCTCGACAGACCCGTGATCGAAATGACGCCGCCCGTCAGCCCCAAGCACGGGAGCCTCTACTACGACGCCACTCGCAGCGCCCTCATGATGTACGACGGCACTCGGCACATCCCGATCTCGTCTGCTCCTGCGACCGGAGACGAGAAGCGCGGCCCGTGGTGCGTCGGACCATGCCATACCTGCGGCGTGCAGACGAGGTCCTTCCGCGAGCCGACCGACACGCGTCCGATCTACTGCGGCGACTGTCCGAATCCTCACAACGTCGGCGGAGCCAAGTGCCTCGTAGAAGCATGCAGGACCGGCATCTTCGAGGGAGAGATGTTCTGCTCGGACTGCGTCAAGGACCCGGTGATCTGGTCGTCGCTCCTCGGCGGCCTCGGCGCGCTCTGTCTCGCAGTTCGAGGCACTACGCTCGTCCTCTCCGTTCCGCACAACCTCCAGGTCTTCTACCTGATCGGCATGCTCCTGATCGCCGTCAAGGCCGTGCGCATGATCCTGAAGGGGGCGCGAGGCCGGTGACGCGCGAGTCGTCCGCGCTCAAGGTCGTCTTCCTTCTCGATGCGCCAGACGACGAGCGCCCATGTCTTGAATCAGCAGAGCGCGTCGACGGTGTCATCGAGAAGGCCTCCGACGACGGACAGCTCACCGACGTCGAGTGGTTCGAGAACGACTGGGACAACGGCGGCGTCTTGATCCTCGGCGGCCTCGTCGACTGCGACGACTTCAAGGCATTCCGCAAGCTCGTGGTCATCGGCCGCATGTGGTCGTCCTACAGCAACACGCCAGAGGGCGAGGACTGGGACTCGGGGTTCACGGTCGACGAGATCGTCGAGGCCGTGAAGCGCTAGACGGAAGTCCCATCGGCGAACACCCACCCAAATGAGGATCCCTTGAACCAGATCGGACGACCCAGATCCGTGTCGAAGTAAGAGAAGCCCGTCGGCGGTCCGGTCGGACGCGAAGCTGTTGGACCTGCATTCGGGATCTCACCCTCGCAGGTCTGGAAGTCATGGGTGGCTGTCGCACGATCAGCCTCGAGCACAGCCACCTGACCAGCGATCACGTCGATCTCTACCTGGAGCGCTGCGCTCTCAGCCTCGAGTGCGGCGATCTCACCTGATGTGAGTCCGCCCTCCGCGATCATGGTCGCGATCTCCGTCTGCCTGTTGCGGTAAATAGCGGACTGCGCCAGCGACGACGCGATCACGTCGTCGATCCCGATGATCGAGTTCAAGAACGACGAGCAGTCCGCTGGGACCGGAGGCAGTCGTCCAGCGATCTCGTCGATCGCCGACTGCGCGTCCTGTGCCGAGAGCACACCAGCGATGAATGGGTTGAACCGAGCAGCGGTGGATGGGATCACGTTCTTGTAGCCCACGAAGCACCTCCGAAGCCTCATGGTCCCAGGCGTTTCGTCAGGGCACATTCCGCCTCAGGATCTGCGTCTGTAGGCCGTGATAGGCTCGACGGCCATCACCGAGGGTCACATGACGATCTCGCTGGAGATGCGCCCGAAGGATCCGCCTCTCGCCTGGGACAACTTCGTGTCCACGGCGCCAGCATTCTCGATCGCGCTCGACGGCTACGTCTCTGGTCCGCCACGCTTCGACCAGAAGGGGCCTCACGTCTCGTTCAATCACCACGAGGGCGTATCTCGTCTCGAGACGCGAGCCACCTGCGCGCAGGTCCTCATGGCCGTTCGACAGGGTCTCTTCCGCTGCTTTCGCAAGGACAGTGCGCCGCACGCCATTGTCTACGTGAACGACTGCGACGAGGACGTCTGCACGGCCTACTTCCTCCTCAAGCACGGCTTCCTGGCCGACCACGCCATGAACCCGCTCTTGAACCGACTCGTGGCGATCGAGGATCTCCTCGACGCGACGGCCGGCGCCTACCCGTTCCCGGCCGACCTCCCCGCGCTTCGGGAACTGGCATGGGTGTTCGAGCCCTACCGGCGTGTCAGGCTCTCTGGCGAGCTCGACAAGAAGGACCCTGCGACCTACCGGGGCGTCGTCGAGGACGTCGAGAGCCGCATCCTCAAGCACCTCGTCGGTCATGGCAGCGAGATCCCGCTCGACACACGCTACGACCGTCTCGGCGGCGGCGCGGGGTGGGCCATGATCCAAGAGGTCGGCGCCCAAGCGAAGACTGGCGTCCTGTCGGACGGGATCTGCGCCTACGTGGCCGTCCGGAAGCGTCCAGACGGTAACTGGACCTACGTGGTCGGACGCATGTCGCTGTTCATCGACTACTTCCAAGTTCCGGCGATCCTCGACGCGCTGAACGCAGCCGAGGGCACGACCGGAAAGCCGGACCGCTGGGGCGGCGGAGACACGATCGGTGGGAGTCCGCGGGTCGCCGGGAGCAAGCTCACGCCGGATGAGGTCGGCCGGATCGTGAGTGAAGTCACCGCGAGAGCGAGGGCGTCATGAAGCAAGAGCTCGTCTGGATGCAGTGGGTCCGCCGCCCGGAGCTCCCGGGTGGTGGCGTCTTCGAGACGACGGATCTGCCGCAGGAGCCGACACGCCTATGGAGCCTGACCGGAGCGCTCGACAGGAAGTCTCCGCCGAAGCTCCCGATCAAGCCCGTCCACCACGAGAACGCGTTCCTCGAGGACCGCATGCACGACTGGAACTGGCGGGCAGGCAAGCTGCGCTACTACACGCGCGTCATGGACCGCTCGTGCTGGGTGCTCGTGGAGTTCAAGGATGGGTGCTCGTCATGATCCGCTGTCCTGTCTGCTGCACAGTCTTCGACGGTCGACAGAACACGCCGGCGTTCGTCGCCTTCGCAGAGAAGCACCAGGCGTGCAAGGGCCAGGCGTTCGACTGTGCGTGCGAGTGGGAGCGTCTGTGCGACAGCACGACGCTTCTCTCGCGCGTTGCAGAGCCGTGCCCAAGGTGCGCCGTCGAGTTCCCAGACGGGTCATGCGCGAAGTGCCCTGGGTGCCGCGAGTGCAAGAAGGTCGAGGAGCCAGCGTGGTCTCTCTGAGGGATCGGTGGATCACGCCTCGCGAACGAGACCGGTGCGTGGAGCTCGCGTGCAAGATCGACGGACTTGGGAAACTCCTCCTTGACGGAGTCGAACCAGCGCCTCGAAAGGAAGGTGAGCCAGGCCACCTCATTCGACGCTACAGGAGCGACAAGATCACGGTCGAGAACACCTGGCCACAGAAGACACCGACGAACGGATGGTCCGCCTGTTCATTCGTGTGCCTCTCGGGTCGCCTCGTGACCCGACAGATCGACACCACGCCGGCGATCCTGGAGTGCGACCTCGACGTCGCGGAGGCCGTGCTGGTGGATCTGGAGAGACTCGTCGGAGAGAAGGCTCTGGAGAAGCTGCGGGCGCAGGCCGGAGCGACGTCGTGACCGACGTCTCTCTTCGCGAACTCGAGAGACTGTCCGCCGGCGACGACGCCCAAGCCAGGACGCGCCTCACGATCGAGCGGCTTCGCCACAAGACCGGCGTCATGTGGCTGTGGATCGCCAAGCGTGGCGGCTACAGGATCAACCTGGGACTTGGATCTGGCCTGACCGCGCCAGAGACAAGGCCGCGTGGACCGGACGGCTGCGTCGAGGTGACGCTTCACGGGTATGTCGCCGGAGGCGAGATCGTCGTCGATCCCGTCCTCGAGACGCTCCCTCCGGCACCGGCGGTCAAGCGAGCCTGGGTCATGGCCTGCCTGAGCGTGGAGAGCGCCGTGTTTGATCGTGAGCCAGTGCCCGTCGGAGTCGACGTTCAGGGCCCGCTGCTACTCGACCTGAAGCACGGAGTCTTGGTCGATATCAACAGGAGACCAGACGTGTCGATCAGGCACATCATTGAGCGCGACGCCGCCGGTCTTCCGAAGCCAGTGACGTGTGATCGCTGCAACGGCTCCGGCGGCGCCGTCGTCGATTGCTCGGATTGCGACGGACGTGGGACCATGTCGCCGCTTGAGGAGAGTCATCCATGATCTGCGAGGAGTGCAAGAAGCAAGGCCTGAAGTCGCGCGTCACTCCAGGGCACGGCTCGTCGACGGCCATGTACTGCGCGCCGTTCTACGACGAGGACGGCAAATACCACAGCCACGACTTGAACACGAGCTCATGTTCATACTCGTGCTCGAACGGGCACCGCTGGACGCATGTCTCGGAGCCGATCCCGTGCTGGTGTGGCTGGCCGAAGGCAGGCTAGGTCGGCCCCGCGTCCTCTCCGAACGCTCCAGACGGCAACTCCCACGGGTCCATGAGCGGGCTCTCGCTCCAGGTGCTCGAGAGCGCGATCTCGACGAGCCTCGGCTGATTCGTGGACGCTGCGTACGGCATGTACTCCTCGCCTGTCTTCTGGTTGACCAAGAACTGCGGGAGCGGCTCGTCCTTGTGGATGAGCGGGAGCCTCTGCTTCCTCACCCTGGCGATCTCGGCCGAGTCACCCTGCACTGCAGCCAGGTCAGCCTCGCGGCGCTTGAGGAGCCTGCGCTCGAGCTTGACGAAGAACTCCCAGCGGTCCGGCTCGATCTCCCTGATCGTCGCCCACTGACGCTCGCTTCCGAAGATACAAGTCATGCACGAGAGTCGTCCCCAGCCGACGCGATAGGCTGGGTGACTCCTGATCTTGTGGCGAGCGATCTGTCCCCACACGTCGATCTCGCACCAGAGGTGGATCGGGCGCCAGACCTCGACGTGCCGACCACGCTCGCCGTGACCGGCGTACTCCTCGTAGGCGCGCTGCGAGTAGGTGGCGCGGTTCGGCGACTCCTCGGCGCGCTCGCCGCCCACCAGCAGCACCCGCTTGCCGATCAGGTCCTCACGGTTGCGAAGGTAGGACCGGCCGACGTCGATCTTCACGACCGACGAACACCAGCGGCCAGAACTGATCTTGCCAGGCGTCGGGAACGACATGCGCGTGTTCGGCTTCCCCTTGCCGCCGGTGGTCTGGACCGACCCGTCAGGCATCTCGAAGCCCATGGGCGCGGTCGGGTCGTCGTCCCTGAGCATCTCGCGCGTGATCCCGCCCTCGCGCCACGAGAAGAAGATCGGGACGCCGACCGCCTCACAGACCTTCTCGCAGTAGCTCTCGGTGACCGGCCAGTCCCAGGTGTGCGTCCCGCTCCCGCCGAACCGAGCAGGCCGTCCGTCGACCGCGTGGTGCCAGGCCTCGACCGTGCTAGACACGTCGATCCCGAGCTGGAGGCAGAGTTCGACGACGTAGAAGAGACAGGCGAGCGAGTCCTTGCCGCCAGAGAAGAGGACGACGATCTTGTCGAACGACTGGAGGTCAGGGTCGCCGTAGGATTCCGGGATCGACGCCGGATCGTCCTTGGGGCCAACGTAGCGGCCGTCGAGAGCGACGCCTGGCGAGTAGGTCACTGGCGGAGCAGACGGAGGGCCATGCTCGAGCCAGAGCTTCCTCTGAATCGCCTTGGCCTCCTTCCTGAGCGGACTGCCGCCGGAGGCGCCGGTCAGGTCCACGCCGCACTGAGGGAAGAGAAGTCCGCTCGGACGGCCGCTGCCCTCTGGCTTGCGAACGAGCGCCTGCGTCTGCTGCGACGCCATGGCCTTGTCGATCGCCTGCGCCACCTCCATGGCTCGCACACGAACCCTCACACCAGCTCGCTCGTCGCCGGCGAGCATGCGAGCCTCGTGACGCACACGACGGATCACGTCTTGGTCGTCAGGCAGCACTAGCGCCACGCCACGCTCGTCGCGAAGCGTTCCAACGGAGAGCGCCTCGGCGACGACGGCGTCCTTGGAGTCGGCCAGAAGACTGATCGTCTCGATCAGGCTTGGAAGGAAGGCCTCGTCCACGTCGAGGCGAACGACGATCTCGGGGTTGCGCCTCACGACCTGTCCTCCGTCACGTCTCGAGCTGGTCGGTCGATGATCTGTCCTGGCGTCACCCGAGACCCCATGGGCAGGTCCGGACGAACGAGCGTCGGCTCCACGAAGATCAGCTTGCGCTCGGAGTGTCCCGGGCCGTGCGCCTGGTATCGCATGTGGCCGGTGCGGTAATGCGCCCACTTGAGAGACCTGCCAGCGCCCTCCCCGACGCTGGCGTCTCCGTCCGTCGATGGCGCTCCGGACTCGCGAGGCAGAATGAGCTCTCGACCGACCATGAACGTCGGCTGCTCGTTCCCGTCGTTCTCCTTCTCGAACCTGCGTCGCTCATGACGCGGACGCTTTTCGCGCTGAAGGATCTGGCTCTGCGACTTGTGTCGACCAGTCGCGAAGAACGAGACGCCGACCGCAAGCGCCAGGAGCTCGCGCGCCAGTCTGTCTCCCATGAAGTAGCCGCCGGTCTCTCGAATGCGCTCTCTGGTGCGTGAGTCGAGCGTCTTCGAGTGCTCGAGCCATGTCGCGAACTGCTCCTCGATCGTCTTGTCGCGCTCGAGGGCGAACATGAAGTTCGCGAATGCATCGTCTCCGTCTCTGTCGATGTACTTCGCCTGGATCATGATGACATACTTCGCCGGAGAGCCCCTGAAGCCCATGCCGAACGGAACGGTCAACGACCCTGGTGCTGGCTCCGATTCGATCGAGGTGACCGGCTTGGCGAAGCGATCTCCATAGCTCTTCATCATGGCGACGAACAGACAACGGATCGGCGGCCCTCCCTCCTCCTGTAGGAACCCCTCGGGGAGGCGAATGACGAACGCTGGGAACGGAAGCCGCAGGTGCTCACACCCAATCTCGATCTTCGTGGCCGCGAGCGCGGCAATGATCGCTGGGTAGGCCTTGTACTCGGGCTGAAAGTAGCTATACCAGGTGCCCTCGATCACGGCGGACGTGTACTGGTCCGACGGCATTGGGGCGCCGAGCGCTCTATACGTCGAGAGAACGTTCTCGTAGAACCGCTTTGGAGGCAGGCCTGACATGCCGGCGAGCTGAGCGCCCTCGCTGTAGGCCGTCGTCACCGGGTAGAAGCGCACGTCCGACTGCTCGGGATCAGACGCGTTGAAGAGCATGACCGGTCCGCCACGACCGCAGCCAGGGCACGGGAACGTTGGGTCATGCGGAGGCAGGCCAGGTCCTCCGACGTATTCGCAGTGCTTGCAGCCGTTCAAGGAGGCCTCCTAGCGAGGAGATCCTACCTGGACGTTCGTCAGGGCTTAGCCTCTAGAGGCCGCCCTGAGTCGCTGCTCAGCCGCACCCACGTCATCGACCACGATCACCATGACCTTGAACCAGCGGTAGTCCTTGGCCTCCTCCGCGCCGATTCGCCTGTCAGTCACGAGGCACCACTCCGAGAACGAGGCGTCAGCGGCCATGGCGTTGCGATGATCGAGCATGGCCTCCGGGGTCTTACGGAAGAAGACGAGCGAGTTCCTGGGGTCGCTCTCCGGCTCCCCGATCTCGTACTCTCCGGCCGCGACCATCATGCAGAGGTCGTCGACCAGGCGCCCCAGAACCTCGCTGACCACGGCTAGTACCAGCTCTCTTCGAGCAAGGACAGGAGGTCCTTGCTTCCAACCCACTTCCCCTTCTCGACGGCTGCGTTCGCGTCGGTGTTCCACACGACGTACGAGTTCGCGTTCGGGTAGAGGGTCGTGAATGCCTTCACCTGCGCCTCTCCATCGAGAACGGTCATGCCGCTGAGGATCTCGCGCCCGGTGCGCCTGGTGTTGGAATGCTTACCCTCCAGCTCTCCGAGGTGGTGCTCGCGCTCAGCTTCCGCCGTGATCTTGGCCACGATCCTTTCGACTGCGTCAGACGCCAGAAGGTAGGTAACGAAGATGCTCGGCGCTCGATACAGACCAACGTTGAACTGAAGGAGCTTCTCACTTCTCATTGCTCGTCTCCGTAACTGTGTTGCTCATGCCAGGTGGATCCTCACGCCCCGGTGAGTGCTTCCGTCTTCGTCCTTGCTCAGGCACGGGAACCAGACGACGCCCTGCTTCAGTTCTTCGTCTTCCACGATGATCGGCTCGACCTCGTAGAGCGCAGAGTGCCAACCACAGGAGTCGCAGGACCCTTGCGAGTTCCACTCGCGGCGCACGATGTCGATCGCTTCCTCCTTGGTCACGGACGATTCTCTGCGGCCCTGAGGGCCTTGGCGGCCTTGAGTTGAGCGACGAACGCCGTGAGTCCAGGCGTCCAGACGCCGTGCGCCTCGATGTAGTGTTCGGCCTTCTCTGGCCAGACAAACCCGAAGCGCCCGATGTCCTTCGTTCCGAGCATGAGGCCGCAGATCCGGCACTCCGCCCAGCCCAGATACCTCTCGACCGTGCGCCCGGACCTGAGCAGCGCGCCGACCAAGACAATGTCTTCTCGCGACACGTCCTTGGTCAGGCCGGCGAAGCGCTTCGGATGGTCCACGTCAGACCAGTACATGATCCGATGACGCTTTCCGTGCCTGCGCTCGAACTCGCGTCTCTGTTCGAGTTCGAGCCTATGCTCGTCAGTAACTGGCTCTGATCTCGGCGTGCGCTCAAGTTCACCCACTCTGCACCTTCCCGTGCCACCAGAGGGCAATGATCGCGGCGTAGCGATCAGCGAGCGCGCCCGTGAAGTCGTCGGCACGTCGCGTGATGACGCTCGTCTGCTTGATCTTCCCATTCTCGACGAGGAAGAAGATCTCGAAGCCACGCGTGCGCGTCTGCATGTCCTCGTGCATGAGTTCGCCCCAGGTCTTCTTTCCCTTGCGCTTACCCTCGTCGACGATGTCGTCGCGCTCGGAGCGCAGCGCGAAGGTCCCTTTGTCCTTGCACTCGCACACGAGCGTGGTTTCGTGAGTCGAATAGACCTTCCACATTGGACCGAGGAAGTCGCGCGCGACCTGGGCGAGCTTCTCGAGGGTCGGTTCACCCCACTCCGGCCTCGGCTTCTTCCATGTAATGAAGCGGTCAAGCCCCATGCCGCACCTCCTCGAGTCGTCCAGTCTTGCGCTCACCGTGCCCGTGGACGTGGAGGAGTTGCTCGATTGTGTCGTAGATCGCGAAGCTGCCCACGCCGGCAGCGTTCCGGGTCTTCAGCCAGCGCAGGACGGCTGTGCCGTCATCGAAGACGGCGACCTGTGCGACGCGACCCGTGCCAGACATGCCGGTCTCGTCGACCGTGCGCACCCACCAGTAGAGGCCAGGCTTCGTCACGCGACCCTCGTTCCGACGGCTCGAGTCTCTCGGCTTCCACACCCGAAGACGGCGCAACCGCCGTGCGACTCATGGCAATCTCGGTGCTGCTTGGCCTCGCAGCGCGAGCAGCGAACGAGGTCGACGTCGCCAAGTCCGCCATGGCAATACGGACAGCGAACCTCTCCGTCGCCTGCCTCTGCTGGATCGCACCGGACCGCAAGCGGAGCGGCGCGCTCGAGCTTGACCATGCGTTCTGCGAGGAAGCTCAGTTCGCGTCTGACGGCATCTCGCGAGGCAGCGTCTGGGCCAACAAGTTGCTCAAGCACGGTCATGATGCTGCGAAGCGGACGACGAGTCTCATCGAAGCGGCCGTCGATTCGCGCATCGCGAGCCTCGTCGCGCGCGTTCATTTCGCGCAGCAGTCGCTCGATCTCACGAAGCTGATCGCCGTTCCTTTCGTCACGTTCCTTTCGACTCTCGGCGACCTTCCACATCCACGCGAAGCCGGCTGCGAGGAGACTCGCGAGCATGCCGATCACGGCCATGAACATCTGGGGCTCGATCACGAGCGACCCATCTCGTAGCGCACGATCGTGTGCTTGCCGCCAGGACAGTGCGGGTTGACCAGAGAGGCCTGTCTGGCCTCCCCAAGAGACTCAGCTACGCCGGTGTCGGAGATTCCGCCGCGCCAAGTGCACCTTGACCCGTCTTCATGGAGAACGATGTAGAGGAACTTCGGAGCGCGAGGTGGCTTCACGGGCCCACCTCGATCACCTGCGGCTTCTGCACCGGCATGTAGCTCTCGTCGCAGGCCGCGACGTTCAGAAACTCGGTCTCGCCGATCTTCTTCCGACCGTAGCCACCGTGGATGTGTCCGAAGACATGGAAGCGTGGCTTCACGACCTGCACGCGCTCGAGCAGGAGCTTGTCGCCGACTTCGTGGCACCCTACGTCCGGCGAGCTGTCCATGATCCCGAACGGCGGCCCGTGGGTCACGAGCACATCGAGTCCTGCCGGGATCTTCGCCCAGGCCTTCCCGAGTTCCTCGCCGTCGCGCGGGAGGTTGAAGGCCCAGTCACAGAAGAACGGCGTGTGAGGTGATCCCCAGAACTTCAGGCCGCAGACCTCGGCGCCGGTGTCCTTCAGGTAGACGATCTTCTGGCAGGTCGCCATGATCCTGCGCGCCTTCTTGGACTCGTACTGGAACACGAAGTCGTGGTTCCCACCGACGATCACGACTCGCTTGTGCGGCAGCACGTTGAGCCACTTCACGAGGCTGTCGAGCGCCACGAGCTGCTTCTCGGCGTCCGAGTGCCTGGAGCTCGGCCCGTGGAAGTTCTGAAGTATGTCGCCGGCGAGAACAAGCACGTCTCCGTCGGGGAGATCCTCGATCTCGTGGAGCATGCCGTGGACGTCCGATGTGCAGACCAGTTTGGTCAATGAGAACGCCCCTTACGCTTGAGCATGACGGCATCGAGCGCATTGATCGCCTTCGCCACGGCCTCCGAGACGTCCTGTGGGAGATCAGTCCTCTTGGCGAGCAGGTCGAGCTCTTGCTTCGCTGCGACCACAGCGATCAGCCGGTCGGCCGACTCAAGCAGCATGGCCGTCTTGTCTGGGTCGAGCCGACAGTGCTCGTTGAAGTGCCTGCTGATCTCGGCGGCCTCACGCTCAGACGTCACAGCGTGAACGAACTCCTCCATGACGCTCTTGTCCGTCAGTCCGCCCTTCGACATCTTCGAGCGCGCCAGGTGTGTCTTGGCCCTCTCCTTCGCATCGGCTCGGATGTTTCGGTCATGCAGGCCGCGGCCGGTCGTCACCGAGAGCGAGGTGTGCGCCCGCATGCACCGGTGGCGTTCTGATTCAGGAATGGCCGCCTCTGAGGCCAGGAACTCCTCCCATGACCTCCCGTGGGCAACGACGCCAAGGTCGATGTGCACGAGTACGAACTCGCCGGGATACTCGGCAAGCTCGGCCTGGTTCTCCTCGAACCATGCGACGAACGGACAGGCGACCGGGGACTCGCTCATGCGTCACTCGATCCTGGTGTCTTGCCAAGCCGCCGGCAGTCCTCGACGTAGCGCGCGTCCAGGCTGAGCCAGAACTGGACGCACCCGGCGCGCAGGCCGTCAGTCAGTCGCCTGGCGAGATCCTTGTCGATCCGGACGCCGCCGCGCAGCAGTTCCTCGGCACATTCCGGTGTGCAGTTCAGCCAAAACGCAAGGTCGACGATGGTGTGCCCGTGCTGGTCGAGGATCTCCTTGATCGTTTCGCCAGGCGGGCACACCCAGTCGGGCTGGAACGGCTTCGTCACGCCGGAAGTCTACATCGTGGGCATGACAGCCGGCCCAGCGTGGTCCCCCGTGACGTCGCGGAGCCTGAACTTCCTGATCTCCTTCTTGCTCACCTGCATCCTCGACGAGCAGTAGAGGTCGCCGCCGTCGAGCCAGTGGAGGCCGGCGCGATCCGTGCGGCGCCCGAACTTGGCCTCGCAGTCGAGGGCCACGTCGCGGACGTTCGCGCGCCGGTCGATCTCGGTCGCCAGGATCCTGTAGATGTCGGAGACCTTCGCGAGCCACTCCTCGAGCTTCGCCTTGGTCGAGAAGATCCGCCCGCTGACCTCCCAGGCGCGGCCGACGACGGGTGCCTGGGTGAACTCGACCTCGAACCAGATCCCCTTGATCCTGTGGAAGCGGACGACGGGGAAGCTGGGCGTCCAGGTCCAGCGGCTCCTGGGCTCGTGCGGGATGGCGCACAGGACGCCGTCGCGCGGGTTCACGTAGTAGGAGCCGCTGCGGTAGGAGTAGATCTTCCGGCCGTCCGGCTGGGTGATCGAGCCATCCTCCTGCTCGACGGCGTTGATCTCGACGTACTGGCGGACGTGCCCCAGGACGTGGCGCTGGGTCGTGCTCCCCTCCGAGAGGTGGGTCGAGATCTCGCTCCAGACGTCGTCCCAGGGGCGTCCCACGCTCTTCCTGAGAAAGCCCTCGATCGGGACGAGGTAGTCGCTGAACTCCTTGCGGTTCCAGCCCCACTTCTGGCGCGTCTTCTCGCGGAGCGGCGAGTCGTCCTCGCGCCCCTCCTGGACGAGGCGGCTCCACGCCACCTCGCGACGGTACTGCTTCGAGAGAGCCCCGTGACGGTTCGTCCTGGGGCGCTCGCAGATCAGCTTGGCGATGTCCTCACGCATGTTGTCCTCCTACAGCCTGTTAGGACTGAGAGGAGGCCCTTGAAAGCCTTCGCGAGCATCGCGCCGAGGTTCCACATGCGACACCGATCCTAGCATCGAGAACCGACGGACCGCCAGTATGGAACCGACCGGCGGTCGATCCTGTCGCTCCCTGCGAAAACGCGTGGCAGGATCAGGACATGAGAGCGCGACGTTCGCCGATCTTCCGCAACTCGGACGATGAGACCAGGCGGCGCGAACGCGCGGCTGCGGCCGACCCTGGTGACGACCAGGCGGCGGCACGACATGCAATGGCCATGGCGAGGGCCGGACGTCTCGACCAGTGCACCATCGAGGCGCTCGACCTGGCTCCGAGCCAAGTCCACACGCTCGCGTGGGCTTCGTGGCAGCGCGCGACCGGAGAAGGCCGCGTCCGGCTGTTCCGGGCGCTCCGGGCCGCCGGTCTGTACTACCCTGAGCCTGCCTTTCTGCGCTGCCTGAGCGGCACCGAGCGCGAGCTGTGCTACCTCGTCGCGTCGTTCTTCCACGGCAACGCGAACATCATGGAGCACAGACTCCGACGAACGCTGTGGCCGCCGGCGCGCCGTGAAGCGTGGGCTGTTGCGGACGGCGAGCCTGGCGTGATCGAAGTCGTCACGGGAGGAAACGGCGGAAATGCACAGCGGTTCACTGGCCTTGACGGCCTGGAGCGCGCCATTGCCGAAGCCGCTGTCGTAGAAGCGGGCTGGGCCGAGCTCACGAAGCGCATGATGCGTCACCGTCGCGCTGACAGCACCGGCTTCTCCGAATGGGCCCTGTTCCTCACGCCGACCGGATACGCCCTGCGCTACGTCCTCTACTCCGGCGACCGAGACGACAACGGTGTAATCGAGTGGTCTTACATGATCCGCGAAGGTCACTTTGCCGACCATTCCGACCCGTTCTTCTCGAACGACAGCCTCTCGACGATCTCGGCCGTTCACCGGTTCGGCGTCGAGGTCCAGCACATGATCGCGAACTACGCCGAAGACGGCATGACCGCGACGCAGAATCGAGTCGAAACGTCCGCAGAGAACGCGATCATGTCGGCAGCTCAGGCTTGGGTTCGACTGCGCGAGAAGCGAAGGAAGGAGATCGACCCGAACGACCAGGGCTGGGTCGTTCCGGCCTACTCTGTCAGTCGCGCCGGCGGCAGGACGTGCGTCGTCCTCGTCGTCGTGCCGCCAGAAAGTGACGTTCCCGTCGCTACGCTCGGAGTCAAGCTCGCGCGCGTCAGCCCGCACACACGGAAGTTCACGCCGGCGCTCGCCTGGGAAGATCTCGCGCCATGGCGAAGAGACGACAGCGTCATCGTCAGCCGAGCACAAGCAGCGAAGCTACTCGAGTGGGCCGACGCCAAGCCAGTCGAGCAGTATCCTGGTGCCGGCGTCGAAGACCGCGTCCGCGAGAACGCTCACGTCATGGTGCGGTGGGCGGAGTGGACGCGGATGATGTCGATCCGACGCCTGAACTAGGTCGGCCCGAGCTTCACCGGCTCCACCGAGTTCGGGTTCTCGCGCTCCGCGACGACCTTCACGCCTTCGGACGTGTGCGGGAGGCCGTAGGGCCAACCGGTGTCGTCCATGGGGAGCTTGTCGCTGATGATCCCCTTGAGGAAGTAGTTGCCGTCGCGGTCCTGCGAGATCCGCACGCCCTTGAACCACCAGGGCACGTCGCCAGGCCGACCCATGGTCCGCCAGAGCGCCTTCGAGGCGATCTGCGCCATCTTGAGGCGCACGTCGTCGACCTTCTTCTCGGCGTCGGACATGGGACCAGGCGGCGCGTCCGAGGCGACAGACCCGACGAGTGCGCCAAGCCCTGCGCCAATGACGCAGCCAATGGCCCCGCCAGTGACCGTGCCGTTGTACGCGCCTGCGCCAACGGCTCCAAGTGTTCCGAGCGCCAGAGCGCCGCGAAGCGTCTTGTTCATGCGTCCCTCGATCACGAGCATGATCCACGGCGATTCGTCAGGGCGCTACGACAGGTAGCCTCTTGCCGAACCTCGGACACACATACGAGTCCGCCCACGCCTGTGAAACCGGGAACCGCCCGCAGTTGAAGTAGTCCCAGAACTTTCCGCCGTAGACGCCGCAACCCTTGTCGGTCAAGAACGGACAGTCAATGCGCTCTGGCTCCGGCAGCCAGACGGTCGAGCAGCACTGGCGACATGTCCCGCACGATCCTTGTGGCGACCAGGATGCGTTCTCTGGAAACTTCGCGCCCCTGACCGGCGGCGAGAGCCAGTCGACGCTCCAGGCTCCGATCCCGCCGCCTTTCAGACCGTGACGGACATGCGCAACCACGAAGCGCAAGGACTGCACATAGACTCGGATCAACTCCAGCGGACTCAGTGGACGTCCCGTCCAGCGCCAGGCGAGGAACCACGCCCAGGCCGGGTGAATGCACAGGACGACGTCAAGCGCGATCAGCAGCCTGACGACGAAGTGTCGCACTAGATCACGCCTTCGGCCCAGACGACTGCTCGCACGTCGGGGGACCGTCCCGAGAGCAGGACTCGCATGGCCTCGAGCGTCGACCCGGACATGGCGACGTTGTCGACGAGCACGATCTTCCGTCCCTCGAGCCCCGGCGCGGCCTTCATGGACGCGACGTGCTCCTCGACGGGCAGGCCATGGCCGCCAGCACGCCGGCGTTCGTGTGAACTCGGCACGGACGTCTCTCTGGAGACGAGTGCCGCCGAGATCCCGTGCGAGAGCTGCGCGACGCGGTCCGCGAGCGCCGCAACCCCGCCATACCCGCCGGCCTTGCTCGACGGAGCCGGGACGATCACCGAGCCCTCCGGCACGAACTTCGCCATCTCCTCGGCGGCGACGGTGATCGCGCCGGAGACGTTGTTCTTGATCCCGTAGGCCACGTCGCGGACCCATGCCTCGAGTTCCGTCAGCGGTCGCTCGCGTGGGCTCACATAGCGGTGCACAGCGCGCCACCAACCTGGATTCTCCCTTGAACGCCGCTTGGCCTGCGCCGGAATGTCCATCTCGAGGATCAGCTTGACGACCTTGGCCTCCTTGACGCGGGCCTCGAACATGTGGAACTTGCGCGCGAAGTCAGCCAGGCCGACGTTCCACTGCTGGATTCGACCGATCGGCTCGACCTCGTAGACGTAGGCCTTGGCGGACTTCTTCTTTCTGGCGACGTCGCCAGCCCAGTGAAGCGCGTGGTTGTAGTATGAGGTGATCGAGACGTCCTCGCCCGAGGACTGACGGAAGTTCTTGTCGAAGCCGGGACGAATGATCTCGCTAGGTTCGAGCTTCGCTACGGTCCCGTGATAGAAGGCGCCTCCCTCCATGGCCGAGAGCGGCATGCGCCTACCTTCGACGGTGAAGAACTGCTCGCCCATGGCGCTACACTCTACGCCGTCGATTCGTCAGGGCTTCAGTAGTTCAGGCGTTCCCACGGGTTCTCGACGACGCGACCGACCTCCGGCTCGTCAGGCTTCTTCGGATAGGGATGCCCAAGCGCCTTGATCCCCTCGACGCCTGGACGCCCTTCGCGGAACGGGACCACGACTGGACTGGTCGACCACATGGAGACGCGTCGGCGCCCAGGTCCGGTGACGATCTTCTCGTCCATGGTCGCGAGCCTGCGACGCTCGCCCCTCTCCTTGTCTGGGTGCGTGAAGAAGGCGAACTTGTGCTTGCCTGGCACGCGGAGTCGGCGCGCGAGTCTGGGGAGCCAGCGCTCGACCCAGGCGCGCAGTTCCTCCACGTCAGGATGGCCAGTCCTCAGGCAGCGAGGCGGCCTCGCGCCCCAATCCACCCACTTGCGAACCTGGTTCTCCCACCCCGACTCGCCCACGCGAATCTTCGTGATCCCGCGTGGGTAGACCACGCTCCAGTCGGGCCTGAACCAGAACGTCTCGTCCTTCCCCTGGCCGAGGTAGGCAAGTCCTGTCGCCTGGTAGATCCCGCCGTAGTGTCCTGGCTTGATGATCTCGTCGTCCTCAGTGATCCGGGCATGCGGGTCCGAGAATGAGACGAAGCCGCGAAGTCCAGCCTTCCTCAGGAGGCGACGCGACTCGTCGAGGAACCACGATTCGCCGTGCTTCTGGACCTCGGGTCGGAGAATGAACCGGCTGAGCTCGAGCGCCTCCTGCTTCCCGCCCGGGAAGACGTTGTCGATCGCGAGGCGTTGAACGGGCTCCGAGATGTAGAGCGCAACACCCATGAGTCCGTCGCGGTTGTGGTAGAGGCCGTGGACGATCGTGTCGTCCGGCTTCACGTTCGGGAGACCCCTGGCGTAGTGGTTGTCGACGATGAACTGGAGCGCCGCGTTCCAGGCCGTCACGTTCGAGCGCGGGATGTTCTCGACGGTGAACTGCTTCTTGTCGAAGACAACGGCGCCCTGGTGTGTCGGAGCGTCTGGCTGTGAAGTGGGGACGATCAGGCCGGAGGCTCGCGCCTCATACGACTGACCTTCGAGCCAGCGCTGGCCTCCAGAGATCCCGGTTGTGTCGAGCGGCGGCTGACTCGGGCTCGTTCCAGGCGGGAAGTAGCGTCCAGCCAGGGCCCTGCCATAGCCAGCCTCGCGTTCCGCGATCTCTTCTGGCGTGTCTTGCTCGACGACCCGCACGTCGCACACGGGGCAGACGGACGCCGGACGACCAGCCGCGTCTAGCGGCATGAGTCGACCGCAGTCGGGACAGGCGATCTTCGAGTAGGCGGCGTTTCGGCGGCGCATGACGGAGAGTATGACACGAGCTTCGGACGGGCGCCGAGCTCGTCTGAGTCAACTTGCCTGGTACGGAAGTGGTGGGACAGGCAGTTGATCGGCGAGCTCCGGCGCGGCGAGCAGAAGGTTCCTGTAGCCCGTGCCGTGCCATTCGATCCTCGCATCAGGTAGCGGCTCGCGCCCCCAGACGCGCCTGAACGAGGCGTTGATGTTGAAGTTGTGGATGTCGTCGACGTCGAGCACTTCCCATCCAGCGACCTCGAGCGCCTCGGCCAGCTCCTCATCCTCTTCGCGTCCCTGAACGTCGAGGATGCTGTCCCAGAACGGCTTGACGTAGTAGATCTCGACGATCCTGTCGGCCGACACGTCCTTGAGGTAGCGGAACTGTCCGATCACGTCCATGACGATCTGGGCAGCCTTGCGACCGCCAGCAGCGACGGCTCGGATCGCGTCGAGTGCCTGGTCCTCGGGAAGGTCCTCGAGGTAGCTCGCGAAAGCGTTCGACGGGTCCTCCTCGTGCGTCGCCACGGACTGGAACAGAGCGACTTCGACGCTATGTGGTTCCTCGCTGCCTTGGCAGCCGTCGCAGCGGAAGTAGTTGACCGGGTTGTCCGACTCGAGAGCGTCGCGAGCAGCGTCCTTCAGGTTCCCGAGGACGTGCCTCGCGTCGATGTCGTGCTCGGCCTCCAGGCCGCTCATGTCGACCGCAACGACAACAGGGTAGTCCGCGATCCGCCAGCGAGAGACGCATGCCGGGCATGTCCCGTCATCGCACTCATCGCAGTCCTCGTCGATGTTCCTGTCGGCATCCATGGCACCACCCTTCTGGTGGGCATAGGGAAGCGCCTGGTCGCGCATGGAGGCCGTGTGGAAGCCGGGAAGCTGGTGCGTGCCGCCAGCCGGGTGACCGTGGAACTTGACGGGCTTGGCGAGGAACGGGTTCTGCTTCCGTCCTTCTCGTCGAAAGAGATCCCACTGACCCTTGGTCCGGCCGTCGGGGAGCCGACACATGCTGTCCTGGCCGCGAGCGGTCTCGTATGGCAGGAGTTCTCCGCCTTGCTCCACGCAGTAGATCGCGGCTGGATTTCCGCCGCAGTTGCGGCTGGTCGTGTTGGGATGCGGCCTCGCGAAGATGAAGATCACGGGGATCGAGTCGTCTCCGCGCTCGCGCGCGACGGTCAGTCGGTGCTGGCCGTCTGGAACGGTCACCTCAGCCCCTCGGATCATGACCTCGATCGGGTCAAACGGGCGCGGGTATGAGCGCACGAGCCTCATACGCTCCTCGGCCGAGAGTCTCTTCCCGAGATGCGGGATCGGCCTCTTGCCAATCCGCACGAAGTCGAGTGCGCTCAGCGGGACGTCGACCGGATAGAGCGCCTGCTCAGCGCCGTTGATCCACGCCATCGACCTCGGGGCGAAGGACACGAGCCACTGCAGGTCGCTCATCCGAACACCATGACCCTGAGGCCGTCGAAGCGACTGCCCTCGTGCGCTGCCGCCTCGGTGATCGCGGCTTCTCCCTCCGCCTTCGAGCCATAGAGAAGATGCGCCCAGGTCGTTGCGTGACGCTCGAAGGCGGCGTTGTCGCCGGCCTCGATTGCCGCGACTGCTGCGTCGAACGCAGCGGCCAGCGTCCTGGGGGTCGCAGAGCACACGCGACAGTCCAGCATGCCGCTGAACGGGCTCTTGTACGCGTCCGTAGCGCCACACGTCGGACAGACGGCGTTGCGACGCGGGTTGTCGGATGACTCGCGACCGGACCGTCCGCGACGGCGCTTCCCGCGACCGAGCGACTGGAAGCCGCCGCTGGACACAGGCTGGTCATAGAAGTCCCTGGGGCCGACGAAGTCAGCGCTCTTGGATGTCCTGGACCGACTGCTGGGCTCACCATCGTCATCGTGGAAGTAGCGCGGCTTGTGACGCTCGTCGCCGAACCACATGCCTTCTGGCGTGTTGCGCCGCAGCCCCTCGTGGTGCCTGTAGGCCGAGCGCATCATGTCCTCGATGGACGGCTCGCAGCGTGGGCAGGGACCCGACGGCTTGTCGATGCCGCACCTCTGGCATGTGTCGCCGTTCCTACGGCGCGGGTTCGCGGACTTCGTCCGGTAGAAGGAGAACGCCCAGCAGGCGTTCGTCTCCCACCGCCAACCCAGCGACTCGAGCAGCCTGGTCCACTCTTCAACCAGGCGATCATCCTCAGGCGACTCCGCGTAGCAGAGGATCCGGTTGAATCCACCCTCGCTCGTCATGTTGAGCGGGGCGGCCTGGCCGAACCTCTCGCCCTTCACGTCCCACTGCTCGGGCGTCCAGAACCTGACCCCGTAGCTGAGGTCGCCCCAGTCCTTCTCCTTCGACTTCCACCACGCGCGGATCGCCGCGACGAGCTCGTCTGTCGTGACGGCCGTCGTCCTGATTCCGGCTCGACCTCTGGCGACCTTGAGGCGCTTGATCGCACTGGGATCGCCCGAGGCCGCCTCGCGCTCGAGTCGACGCAGGTCTTCGTCGATGTTCCTGCGCGGGTTCGACTGCACGCCAGCGGGCTGAATGACCTCGACGGGGTACGAGTTCACACGCTTCTTGACGCCCATGGGCGGTGTCGCGCCTTGGGTCCTGGCGATTCCGAAGTGATCGAGACCGGACTGCGTGAGGCTCGAGGGGCGGCCGCTCTTCCAGAGCGACCGCTCGCATGCCTTCGTACAGAACCAGCCACCGAAGCGGTCGCTCAGCCATGCGCTGACGCCAGGCTCGATCCGCTTGTCGCATCCGGAGCACGTCTCGGACTGGAACGCCTCGGCGTGCGGATTGAACTTCGCGCCATCGACGCCGAGGTGAGACTCGACCATCCAGAGCCACTTGTCGGAGCCACGCAGGATCTCGGAAAGGATGTCGAGTGTCGCGGCGTCACCAGCCTCGTCCGCGGCCGTGGCAGCGTCATGCAGCTTGCGCGAGAAGTCTGACAGCTCCGCCGTCATGCTCGTGGCGCAGTCGATGCCGCTGGAGTTGCCGGACGCTGGACGAGGAAGCGTCGAGGCGTCCGGCTTCGGGAGAGCCTTCAGGCCGAACTGCGCCAGGCGCTCCCCGATCATGTCGGCGTAGTCTACAGCGGCGCCGTGGATCTTGTCGAAGAGCTCGTGGAGGCCGCTGAAGCTCGGCCCCTTGACGTTCCAGTGCACCTGCTTCGCGTCGAGCGCGAGCGCGGCCGAGTCATTGAGCAGGGCCTTCAGAGCGCCCGCGAGGTTGCCGCGGTCCGGCGTGTGGTTCTTGCGCTTCATGTCAATCCTCCGGGCAGGTCCCAGTCCCACTCTGTGTTCCAGCGAGTCGGGCTGCCGGCAAGCACGTACGGCTTCAGGCGACGAAGAAGGTTCGCGCTCAGGCTCGGCGTGAAGTAGAGGCGTTCCAGGAGCCTGGCGGCCATGGCGGCCTGCTCGCGAGGCAGTTCCACGAACACCGAGATCCCGATGCCAGCAGGCGTCGTCGCCCAGCGCAGGTTGCCGCCGCCAGGCATCCGCTCCAGTTGTCGAACGAGCTGGCTTGCCGCGGCGACGCCGAGACCGTCCCTCGCCAGACCGTCCGAGACCCACTCGAGGACCCGCCTGAGCTGATCCAGTCTCCAGTTGCTTGGAGACATGTCTGGCCGCTCGTCCTCGCGAATCGCCTCGAGCGCCGCGAAGACGAGGAGTCCCATGAACGTCGTTCCGAAGTCGCCTCTCGAGATCCAGCGTCCGGCCTCGCGAGTCGTCAGGATCTGCTGGTAGTCGATGCGACCGTCCACGGTCGGCGGGTCGACGTCAGTGGCGATCCCGGCCGCGCGATCACCGAGTTTAGCCAAGAGCTCCAGGTGGTCTGGTCTGACGCGACCGGCCCGCACGAGCTCGACCACGAGCCGAGCCTCGTCTTCTGGGGTGCCACTCGCGGCGAATGCGCGCTCGAGGTCTCGGAGGCGTTCGTCGGGGTTCGCTCGAGGCGATTCTGCCTCGCCGGCGATCTTCATGAACAGCGCCTCGTCGTTCATGTCCGAGCGCCGTCCGCTCACGAGGTGCATGAAGTCGTCGGCGAAGGCCTCTTCTGGACCCCAGCGGTGATCCGCCTGCGACTCGTTCCACCACCCCCTTGACTCGTCGTCGAGAAGCTCCCAGAGCGCGTGACCCATTTCGTGACAGAGCGTGTCTGCGAGCGATGCAATCGGGCTGTCGATCTCGTTCTGTGTCTTGTGGGCGTCGACGTTCACGAGCACGACGGCTCCGCGGGGTCCGTCGATCGAGCCACGGGAGTACTGTCCGACCCAGTTCCGCTCGTTCGCGGGGACGTCGAGGTCGTCGAGCTCCTCGTTTGTGTAGACCATGACGTAGAAGTCGGCGAGGTCGGCGAAGCCATGCGCCGCAGCGATCCGCTGCTTGGCAAGCGCCTCGCCGGCCTCGGCAACGTCGACAGAGTCCTGAGCGACAGCCTTCTTGGGCTTCGACTTCTTGGCGCTACGCTTCGCCTTCTTCTTGGTCACGGACGGATGCTAACAGCGGATTCGTCAGGGCTTCTACGAGCCGATCAAGACCTTCGCTCCGACGCCGACGCCCTTCCTGTCGAACCAGCCTTGAGGGGCCTCAAGCACGAGCCTCGTCGGGATCTCGGGCTTGACGCTCTGCTCCGAGAGTGGCTCCATGTCTCGGATCTCCTGGATCGTTCCGTCCTCGGCGAGGAAGGCAATCGAGAGTGGCACTGTTGTTCCACGCATCCAGAACGGGTGTCGATCCGCGGATCGCATGACGAAGAGCATGCCTTCTCCGTCATTGAGCGATGTCCGGCCGGAGAGCCCCTTGGCGGTCTCGTCTGGTGTCGCCGCGATCTCGGCGAGGATCGCCGCACGTCCCACGGTCAAGAGAAGTCTGCGACGTGGATACCTATTGCTGAACACGACGGCCGACAAGGCCAGTGGACGTTCATCGACCGGCATCCTCAACCTCGCTGATCGTCGTTTTAGCACGGCTGTTCTACGTCCCCCGCTTCCATGACTTTGAGGCCCACTGCACGGCGTTAAGCAGCGTCTCGTGGTCCGTGAAGAGGCAGCGCACGACCCCGAAGCGTATCTCGGCGCCGTGTTCGACAGACGTCGGCTCAGCCGTCAGTCTCTGAGGGCCTGAGCCGAGCATGAGCGTGGTCCCATTGAGGCTCTTGGCGTCCTTGAGACCCCAGAACTTCGACGCCTGGGTGGGCTGAATGAAGTAGGCGTGAACCTTCGAGACGCTCCTGTCCTCGAGACAGACGTCGTTGTTGCGCGCCCGACCGACCGATACGAATGGAAACGGGTTCCCATCCGTCTTGCGGACCGGGATCACGACAGCATTGGGGAGAAGGTAGTCGCCGGTCGCACCAGGACTGAGCATGTCGCCGCTCGACACGAGTGTCGCCCGTGATGGTGTATCGAAGACGAACGTGTCCTCATCTGGCTTCGTGCCGCGATCCGGGTTCTTGATCGGGCGCACGACCAGCAACGGTCCAGCACCCCAGAGGAGCGCGTCATCCGGCCTCTCGGCGAACATGGACAGGGTCCAGTCGGCTCGCATGATCGGTCTCCTCTCAGCGATTCAACTTCGGCTGTGGTCCGAAGAGTCTCTGCTGCCGGGGGTCCTCGAGCGCGCCGACGCACGTCACGAAGACGTTGCTTCCCTTGCGGCCGATGATCTTGAGCTCGCCCTCGGCGTCGAGCCCCAGCGCCATGGCGGCGCTCTCTTCGTTGACGCCGAGGATCACGAACGACGTGAATCCGTAGGCCCTCACGATCCGACAGAAGACGCGGATCATGCGCCTGGCGACGCCCTGTCGCTTCTTCGCAGACTGAATGAAGTAGAGTTGGGCCTGCGGAACGTCGTCAGAGTAGATCCCGACGCGGATTGCGCCGGCAATGCCCGTGTAGCCCTCGTCGTCCAACGACATGCGCGCGGCAATGATGTTGCCAGTGACCGGGTCGACGGGCACGTTCCCGATGATGATCGAGGCACTACGGTTTCCGGATCGCCTCTTGACCTCGATGTCAAACCCTGAGGTCGCATCACGCCACTTGTAGGACAGCGGCCAGTCCGCGTCACGACGCTCATCGTTCGGAAGGAAGATCGGCGGCGCGTCGACCGACAGCATGGCGTCGATCTGCTCGCTGGTGGCCTCGGAGTCCAACTGAGCCTCGGCGTCGACCGCGATCTCGCGAGCCAACGGCTCGAGCGTGCGTCGATCTACGAAAGACGCCAGGCGCTCCTCTGGTGTCAGGTCCAGAGACAGAAGCACGGCTGCTGCACGAAGGACGTTACGCTTTGCCTGCTCCTTCGCTCGTCGCGCCTCGACCTTCGTCTTCTGAACCTCTCGCTTCTCCTTGAGTTCTGCCCCGCCTGCGGGTCCGGCGGCCGCCGCCAGAAGCGAATCAACGAGCTGGAGCTTCGACCAGCTCCTGTACTTACGCCAGGCGCCAGGCTCGCCTCGATACTCCTCGACAACCCTGGGCTTGAAGACCAGCTTGGAACTTCCTTTGATGAGCGCCTGACGGACTGGCTCGAAGCCAATGGCCGCGTAGTAGGCCCTGATCGCTCGTTCGGCGGCCGCGCTGTCGCGCGGCTTCCGTCCCAGGCCGCCGAGGCTCTCGATCATGCGAACCTGGGGCAGCTTCATGTCGAGCGCCATGAGTGCCGCTTCGTCGCCAGCTCCAGCCTGAGCCAACAGCTCGGCGCTGGTCACCTCTCCGACACGCAGCCTCTCGCGAAGGTAGGCGGCCTGATCGACCGGAGTTCCGGTGCTGGCGGCGCGCTCGAGTTCACGCAGTCGTTCGTCGCTCATGAAGCAGCCCCTGAATCTTCAGGCTACCTCGCGGCTTTCTCCGGCAACGACATGGCCTGCAAGAAGCCTCGCTTGGCGACGTTCGGGCATGGGTTACGGCCGTCGCCGTGAGTGCGCCCTCGAGATCGCTCGCGCTTCTCATGGCAGGTGCAGCACACCACATCGGTCTTCGCGATCTCCCTCAGGAGCGCCTTCTTCGTCCCCTTCTTCCCTTCGCCCACACAGAAGAGCTTCTTCTCGCCTTCGCGGTGGTCGAACTCCATGTGCTCGGTCCCGTAGAACAGGCCGCAGTCCATGCATGCATTCGTGCGGGCGTCGTAGATGATCTCCGCGAGGCGAGCCTTGCTGCGCTCGCGCATGGCCTTCTTGCGTTCTGGCAGCTTCCTGGCCCGCATGGCCTTCTTGCGCTTGCTGCGCGTGCCGCCGCCCTTCCGCTTGCCCTTCCGCCTCAGGATCTTGTTCAAGACGCGAAGCAGCAGGACGAGCTGGAGTTGTTTCTCAGGGTCAGTCACGCCGTCGACAGCTTCTCGCTCACGTTGATGTAGCGGTTGACCTTGACCCAAGCCTCGTCGGCGGATCTGGCCTCGACGCGCGCCACGAGCTCCACGTCCCACCACGGAGCGTTCGCGTTCTCGGGGTCGCCGTCCATGTCTCGCGTTCGACCCGTCTCCTCGAGGACGAACGGAGCTGCGCCTGGATCGAACTCGTCGTCGGTGTCCTCGCGGCGCGACCAGAAGCGAAGGACGAAGAGCGTCATGACGAACTTCCGCCAAGGATCACGCCGGTGGCGCGGCCGACGCCTCCAGTCCCGCCGACGCCACCAATCAGGTGGCAGCCGAACGGAGGCGCTGGCGGGACTGGCGCCGGCGTGCAGTGCTCGCTCTTCTGCGGCTCCGTCACGACCGACGTCGACTTCGTGACGCTGGCGTGCGGGCCATGCCCAGGGCTCCTCTCCGAACTGCTGGCCATGCCCCGCTTCTCGCCACACTGACAGCAGGTCTCGCCCCAGTAGGTTGTCCAGCCGCGCTGGATCCCCACGCCGTCATGGTGGAAGCAGTGCTTCTTGGGTTCTGCGGCCGCCTCGCTTGCCCTCGACTCCTTGCGGAGCTCGATCCCGTGGACCGACCAACGTCCGCGCCTGAACACAGCCCCCTTGTGGTCGTCCTCGTTCGTCGAGCAGCGCAAGAGCGTGACCGACGCGTTCTTCGGGTTCGCCATGCGGTCGAAGTCCTCGACCGAGAGGTGCAGGAAGCGCATGACGAGACAGCGGATCGTGAGCCCGTGCGAGACGATCAGGGCGCGCTTGGCCTTCTTCCGCTCGGCCTGACGCCACAGGCTCTCGACGAATCCGGTCACGCGGTCGTAGCAGTCGGCTGGGCTCTCTCCGCCGTCGAAGCGGTAGTAGAACCAGCCGTACTTCACTCTGAGCTCCTGCTGACGTTCGTAGTCCTCGACGGAGCCGTAGCCGTGTTCGACCTCGCGCAGTCGAGGATCCTCGTAGATGGGGAGGCTCTCGGAGTTGGCTCCGATGAGGATGCGGCTTGTCGTCTGCCTCGTGCGAACGTACGGCGAGCGATAGACGAGGATGTCGCCCTTCGCCATGAACTCGCGCAGCCGCACTCCGGTATCCACGGCTTGCCGCTCACCCTCCTCGGTGAGCTCGATCGCGTGGTCTCCGTGTTGTTGCGGAAGAACCTCTCGCGTGTTCGCCTTGGACTGGGCGTGACGGACAAGCGCGATCTCGGCGAGAAGATCCTCGGGCATGGTCATCCTCTGGTGGACAGCATGCTACACGACGGGTGCGATGCCTGATGGCTCAACGGGACTGAGTGGGATTGCGACAATGGTGCGCGCCCTGATCGCGCCGACGCCACCGTCGGCTCGCCACACAGCGGAGAACGGCTCGCTGTTCACCACGACATTCGCGCTGAGCAGTCGCTCCGTGTCACCGTGAAGTGAGAAGCGAGCAACGACCTGTGGTGTCAACCTCTCCCGCGGCTCCCTCTCTGGCAGTTCGAACGCCGCATAGACGTGAAGGAGGTTGTCGAGTCGCGTTGAGCGCTCCGCCGACACGAACGCCGATAGCATGATGAGCCATGACTGCGATGGTCTTCTGGCGATCTCCTCCGAGATGTCGAGGCCTGGGATCTGAACGAAGTTGGTTGAGGTCGTCGTGTGAACGAGATGCTCGGCGCGGCAGATCGGGTCGTATGGATCGAACCCCCACCGCCTCTGGCGAGCCTTGCGCAGGCGCTCGCGGAGCTCCTGGTCGCCAGGCGAGGCCCGCCAGGCCCGCTCGATCACCCGAAAGTCGTCGTCCACGGCTACCCGAGCATGAGCGCGACGGGTAGACCGTCGGCGCCACGCTGGATACCAGAGCCGGTCGACTGGAACATGCTGACCTTCTTCGGGTCGAACTTGTCGAGCTTCTTGTCGCCGACCTCGTAGGCGAGCACACCGCCCACGGACTTCGCCACGAGTTCTGCGCCCTCGAGGATCACCCGGAGGACCTCGCGCGGGTCCTCAGGAAGGAGGTCGACGTCACTGTTCTTGTCGATCCCGGAGATGGCGTGCCCCTGTGTCCTCATGATCTCGTTGCTCGTGCGCGCAGGCCGGTTCAGGCTGAGCGTCCCACGGTAGTGACCCGTGACGACCATGACTTCGCCCTTCGTGAACACCACGCCGCCGCTGGTGGTCACGTCGCGCTTGAGCCGCACGAACCTCCCGCGCCACTCGTCCATCTTCATGAGGTTTGCCCTCTGCTGCCGAAGACTACCGTGGGGCACGGACAAGATCGCGTTCATGCCCCACGGTAGACGACTAGGCGGCCTCCGGCACCGCGTCGGGGTAGCCCGGGATCTCGCCCCACGACCTGCCGTCGATCTCCGGAAGCTCGACCTTCTTCCCGTCGATGATCGCCTGCTTGTAGAAGAAGGCCGCGCCGGCCTCCTTCGTCTGATCGCGGATCGAGCGGACCCAGTCGTAGTCCATGGGACGCGCGCCGTGGCCGCTCTCGGCTCCGACGATCACCCAGTGAATGCCGTCGAGTTTCCCGGAGAAGTCGACCGGTCCGACGATCGGCTCGACGGAGAGGAAGCGGATCTTCGCCGGGACCGCGAGGAGGTGGTCACGACGCTCGTCGAACCACCGCTGGCTCTCGGTCGTCGTGCCGGCCCAGGCGTTGTCCGGCCAGCCGTCCTTCCAGTCTGCAGGACCGCGCTTGACCATCTCCTCGGGGCGCTTCGTGAGGAGGAGCCAGTCGAGGCTCTTGGTCTCCTCGATGAGCCTCCACAGGTCGGCGCGCCACGGGTCGAGGTCGTCACGGGCCTCGAACACGTCGGCGAGGCTCGCGCAGAACACGCGGGCGCGTTCGCCGGCCTCGGCAGCCTCTCGGTTCCACGAGATCGGCTTGCGCCAGTTCGCGGTCGTCGTCCGCTCGCGAGGCGCGTCCTGGCCCCACACGTTGCGGCCGTAGCGATGCATGAGCGTCTCGGCATAGCATCGTGCGCAACCGTCTGAGACCTTCATGCATCCGACCCACGGATTCATCGTGTGGTCGGTCCAGGCGATGCGGCTGTTCTTGCCCACGACGCCTCCCTCCTGGCTACGGACGCGTTTTGTCGTTGATCGTGTCGCCGCGCACACGCTCCACGACACGCTTGTGTCCCTTGATCGCCTCGGCCTCGGTCGCGTAGCGCGTCTCGTCGCCGTCGGGTAGGACGCCGGTCCCGAAGATCAGCCTCGCAGCCTCGTGGTCTCCGGGGAGCGCCTCGAGGTTGCAGCCGAGCCAGACGGTCGACACGAGCTTGTCGCCGACCTGGTCGCACGCGATCTGGCGGTAGCTCCAGTCGGAGAAGAGGCGGTGAAACTCGGCCTCGGGGCACTCCGTGCCGTCGCGAAGGAAGAAGCGCGTGGCGGTCTCACAGGTCATCTCGGCCTCCTAATCGGATTCTAGAGCTTGCGCGGCGTAGTCAGTAGAGCGACGAGCGTGGTGCTCGGCCTTCTCCTCGCGGCTCAGGTCGCTACTACGCCTCGTCCGTCGTCATACCATCGTCCTCGCGCTCGCAGTTCCGCTCGTCGTGATTACCGCCCTCGGTCCAGCACGAGGTGCAGACGTCCGGCAACAGCGCGGTCACCGGCTCGTTCTGGCCGCAGAATACCTGTGTCCAGGAGCAGTCGAACTGTGAGTTCCTGAACACCCAGCGCGCGATCTCCTTCGTCCGCTCGTCTGGCGACTCGGCGAGAAAGTCGAACAGTTGGCCGAGGAATGCCGCGCCTCCGCTATCGCTCACGCGTGCATCTCCGCCGTCGCCGCCTGGGCGATCTCCTTCAGGAACCTCTCGCGCGGCCCCTTGAACCAGCCACGAGTCGGCTTGAGCAGCGCCGACGCCACCGCGACGTGCGACGCGCCGGCGTGCCGGTAGTCGATCACGTCCTCGGGTGTCGTGATCCCGCCGCCACCGATGATCGTCACGTCCGGCTTCGCGTCCTTGATCCGCTTCACGACGTCGAGCGAGATGCGCTTGAGCGCCTTGCCCGAGAGGCCGCCGGCCGGGACTGGGAGCGTATTGGTCGCGTGGAACAGTCGCGCGCCGGCCGCGTAAGCCATCTCGAACATGGCCCAGTAGTTGACCGGAGAGAGCTTGAAGATCGTCTTGTCGGCCCCGAAGCGCTCGATGGCGTTCTGGAACAGATCTGGCGGCACGCTCAGGTGGCCGACGTTCGGGCAACTGAGGTTGCACTCCACCCAGAAGCTCATGGGCGACGTAGCCGCGAACGGCAGTCCCGCGATCGGGAAGCTCTTGGTGGTTCCCAGTGCGTGTAGCGTGCGAATGAGATCGCGCCACTCCTCTGGGTTGAAGCCGTTGATGCTGACGATCTTGTCGGTGAGGAGCTGGCGCGGCAGGCCCTCCAGGTGTGCGATCCCTGGACTCGGCAGGCCGAGTTTGTTCGTCCAACCTCCTACCGACGGACGGTAGCGCAGCGTGTAGAGGATGCGCCAGAACATGTACCAGCGGAGGAACCCGGCGCGGTTGTGGAAGGTGTAGGTCCCGAGCGTAGACGTCGCGTGCTCGCTCGAGATCCAGTTGCCGAACGGAGCGGAGACGACGAGCGGCTTCATGCAGGCCTCTTGCGTGCGCAGCACTTCTTGTACTTCTGGCCGCTGCCGCATGGACACGGGTCGCAGCGCTTGACTCTCGGAACGAACGTCTCGTCGAGCTCCTTGACCCAGCCGAAGTTCATGATCGTCCGGCCGTCCTCGAACAGGTGCATGATCGGCCGTCGAAACTCGGTGGGCACTCCGAGTCGATCCAGGATGTCGTAGACGGCATCCACATGGATCCTCTTGGCCTCCCCTGGTCTCTCCGCCAAGAGCATCCACATACCGCCTCGGCGCGCCCCGTCACCCATCTCGTGAACGAGAGCCCTGATCGACCAGTCGAGGATCGTTGCCTCCTGGAGCGGGCCTGTGGTCTCCGGTGGGCCGACGACCCTGTGGCGCAGACACCGTTCGCGAAGATCGTCCACGGCCTGGCGCCACGGACCGTCACGATCCGGGATCTCGTGGATCTTCGGCATGTCCTGTGTCACGAGGACGGCCTGGCCCGCCTGCGGCTCAGGAAGCGGCGCGTTGAGCGGCATGATCTTCGGGTTCGCACCCAACTCGGTGAGCGTCTTCATGGAGTCGCTCATGTGATCGGAGCAGGTCGGCGTGTCAACGATCTCGCGACGGACCTGTGGCGCAATGCGCCCACGCTCTTCGGCGCCGATCACACCGGAGATCAAGAACTCCTGTCCGTCATAGCGGATCAGCGCGGTCGCCAAGTTCGCGCAGCCGATCTTCGCGCAAGGCCAGGCGTCCATGCCTACTTCGCCCCAAGGAGCATGAACGCGCGCTTGAGTTCAGCCCTGACGGTCCCGATGTCCGGGTTGGGCCTCGAGAGCTCGCGGTCGACACACCTGAGCTGGTCGATCACGCTCATGCTTCGCCTACCGACGTAGGCCGTGTAGATCGCGTTCCTGCAGATCTCGGCAGTCGTGTGCGGCGCCTCGTGCTCGACGAGGATTCCGAGGCCTCCGCATGGGCAGCGGTTCGTTACAGGCTGATTCATCTGCGACTCCTTCGTCAGGTATTCCTCGTAGTCGACGAGGTCCTTCTTGGCGTTCGCGAGCCACGACTCGAGGCGCGCGACACGCTCTCGAAGATGCTCGACGGACGGCTCGCCTGGATCGAGGCCAGCCTCGCACATGCCGCTGCAGTGCTCTTCGTAGGACTTGAGCTCGCTCTTCGTGAAATCCGAGAACTCTCCAGCGAGCTGGCGCTCCTCGATGAAGGCACAGGCGACTTGGAGCGCAGTCTCGGCCGCCTCGTCCTCCTTGCCGAACATGTCGGCCGCGAACTTCAGCGCGACGTCCTTCGGGGTGGATAGCTCGACAGGTGGCGCGACGGGCTTCTCGAGCGCATGAAGAAGTCCAGGCGACTCGCTCCAGAACGACGGAAGGCCAGGGTCGCGTCGCAGCGTTCTCGTGACGTTCCCGTGCACGATCGTTGGCGCGGCGTCCACAACAGCGCGACTCTCCTCTAGAGGCCGACCCTGCTTGGCGTCGAAGTCGAGCGCCAGTTCACGCAGCCTCTGCTCGTCGCTCTTCCGGCCGATCATGACGCCTTCTCCTCCGGCGGGTCCTCGGCCTTGAGGACGATCCCCTCGGGCGTCGCGTCACTCGAACGCGGGACGCCGTCGACCGGAGAGACGCTCAGGTAGGGGCTCTCGATCCCATACTCCAGCCTGAGGAGTCGCCTGGCGTCCTTGAGCGTCGTGATCCTCATGCTGTCCGACGCCTGGAGGAACTCGACGTTGTAGTGTCCATTCGCCGGCATGTCGTGACACATCTCGGGTGCGTTCCAGACGCCGAGGATCGTCACGAGTCCGCAGTAGGCCTGGGCGAGTACCGGCGCCTTCGCGCCACGCTCCTCGAGCCAGAAGAGCGCTCGCGCGATCGCGTCGGCCGCAGTTGGAATGGGGATTACGCGTCCCTGTGCGTCGATCGGCATGATGTCGTGGCGAGACCTGAACCCCAGAGCCATCTGTGCGGCGTGGAGATACTCCTCGGCCCCGCCGTTCGAGAACTCCCAGCCTGGCGCCATGTAGATCCGGCCGACGTTCTCCTCGATCATCTTGAGCCAGAGAGCCATGTACTCGTCCTGACCCCAGCGCTGCTTCCTCGCCTCGAAGATCGCAGGAGCCACGACCGGGTGGTCGATCTTGGCGGCGAGCTGGCGCGCGAGTCCGGTCCCTGCGGCGACGTTCGGAAGGATCACGTCGTCGCGCAGGACGTCTGGGTGCTTCGCCTTGAGTTCGTCGGCGTCCTTGAGGTCGAGTGCGAGCACAGCCTCCCACATGCGCTGCCCGGACGTGATCGCCGTGCTGACGTAGGCGAGTCGGCCCTCCTTCGAGAGGACGGAGCGGTAGGCCGACCAGACGATCTCGACGGTCCGCTTGACCTCGTCGGTGCTGCCCGCGAGACGATCGCGGTCTGGAGCAATGATACTCATGCGTGCGGCCATGCCCCTTCTGCGCGAAGATCCGCCTCGATGCAGTTCTTGCAGTTGAAGTAGCGGAACGGGTGGACGTGAACGACCTTCGTCGTCACGCCTCCATCAGTCTCCGTCGTGACCTCGTTCTGGAACGGCGTCGGATCTCCGACTGGAGGATGAGCGACGAATGGCGCCGCGTACTTGTCGAACAGCTCCTTCGACTCCTCGTCGACGACGTGGCCGCAGGAGCCGTAGTGCCGCATCACGAAGCGCTCAGCCACGATTTCCTCGCAGGAATCCGTCGATGATCGACTTGGCGGTCTTGAGGTCGACGTGGATGCGGCCGCGAAGCTCCTTCATGGCCTCGATGATCCTGCCGGACTTCGCCAGATCCTTCTCGGACTCGGTCAGGCCGCAGTTGTCTTCCGTCGCCACGCGCTCCTCGGGTGGCTTCGAGCGCATCTCGCGGATCACGTCTCGGAGCTCGTTACGCTCCAGGTGAGCGGCCGCGAGCTGCTCCTTGTGCCACGCCTCCTGCTTCTCGAAGTAGGACTGCATGCCCTGGAGCTCGCCGCGAAGCTCCGAGACCTCACGCTCGAGGTCACTGATTCGCTGCTGGTCGCTACGGTCGGTCATGCGACATTCCCTTCGTTCAAGCACCACGCGTCATACGCACAGAAGATGTCGCGCATGAACTTCAGTCTCTCGGCGAACGTCTCGTGCTCCATGAGCATGAACTGATAGGCCGAGCGTGTTCCGAGGCCGCGCTCACGGAGGAAGTCGCCCAGGCGTTGACCGATCCGTTCGCGTATGAACGTGTGCCACACGCCGGTGGTGTTCTTGTTGGCGATCTCGATGCCTTCCGTGAGCCCGACGACGTACCACCACAGCGCCTCGATCGGGGGCTCCTTCATGCCGAGCAAACAGGCCGGGTTGTCGAGTACCTGGGCTCGCAGAAGCCTCATGCTCTTCTCCGCCTGACCCACCGCCACGGTCATGCGCTCCCCCAGATCTCGGGCAACGCGTGCCTGCAGACGCATGATGCGCACCACTTCGACCAGTCGATCTCGTGTGTCAGCACCTTGCGGCAGTCGCGCCCGTCACGTCCTTCCATGTGGCTGTAGTGGCACTCGCGCTGGGCCGCTGAACCGACGACACGCTTGAAGTCCGGCGATGGCGCAGGCAGCTTCTTGAAGGCCTCGTCGACCTCCTCGACGACGCGCACCATGAGCTCCATGACGGCATGAGCGCACGACACGGCCACATCCACATGCGACGACGAGTCCTGATTGTTCTCGTCGAGCGTCCAGTTCTCGACCGACTTCGCGACCTCGTCACACGCTCTGGCGGCCTCCTCGAGCGCCTCCTTCTTGGCGAGCGCCTTCGTCAGGACAAGCTGCTTGGCGTCCAACTCCGCCTTCTCGGCCGCGAGTTCGTCGCCCGAGCTCGGCTTCGACCCTCTGCCGCCAGTCAGTGCGTCGAAGATGCCTCCGACGACCTTCTTGGATACAGCGCCGAGCGCAGCACAGGCCAGTAGCGCGGCCTCGCGAGTCTCTCCGCCACGCGCACGGAAGTCGTCGATGATCTCCAGGAGTCCGATGCTCGGCTCGACCACGAGCTTCACGCCGGACAAGTTGTCCTTGGGGCCGTCGTTGCCTGGAGCGCCGGCGAGCATGTCGATGAGTCTCATGATCTCTCTGCCCTCTTTTCTGTCGCCGTCTTCTCCCTCCGCGCGTTCTCGAAGTGCACCTTGAGGAGTCGCTTCCGCTCGTCGCAGTAGTCCCACGTCGCCGGCGGGATCGTCAGGAGCACTCTTGAGCGCGCCTCGTTCTCCTTGTCGGCCTTCTTCCTGCGGCCACCGCACTCCGTGCACTCCATGTCGTGCCGGCAGAGCTTGATCCAGGAGATGTCGGCTGGAGAGAGCGAGTCGGCTGGGCTCCGCATCATGCTCACGACTGGTCACTACCGCTCTCGGTGGCTTCCGCGAACTTCCCGTAACCCGTGAAGAACGGCGTGATCTGGAGCGGCTTGGGCTTCGGCCACTCCGAGCGAGGCAGCCTCCGACAGGCGTGACAGAGCCACAGGGCCGCGAACGTGGCGTCAGCCCCGAGCGCTCCGGGCTTCCCACACTTCTCGCACATGCGCTTCGGGTCGGCCTCGCCGCAGTCGACGGTGGAGTAGAGCGCGCCGCCGAGGCCGGCATGCCGGTTGTGCATGTCGAGCAGCCGACGCTGGATGTCTCGCTGCGCCCGCTTCTCCTCGTCGTAGTTCTTCCAGATTCCGGCGTCGTAGTCGTCGGCCTTCATGCCGTCTTCTGCGACTCGCTTCGCGTCCTTCCTGTTCCCGCGGCGGTCGTGCTCGAAGGCCAGGGTCTGCGCCTTCCTGGCGTCGCCCTTCCTCACGTCGTCCATGTAGGACGCCTCGAGCTCAGCCACCTCCTCGTCGGAGAGCGGCGTCTCGCCGAGCCCGAGACGCATCGTCTCGATGTCGTCCTCGTGGATGAAGAGGACCTTCTGCCAGGTCCCGAGTGGTGGAATCGGCTTCTCGCCGGCCTCATCGAGCGTGTCGTACCAGCGGTACGTGCCGACTCCGTGCGTGAAGAGGATCTCTCGCCAGCGACGCTGGTTCTCCGTCTTGTTGGCCTCGGTGACCCTGAACGAGCCGATGTAGCGCCGGTTCTCGATCCCGAGCGGTCGATTCGGAACCTTCGGTCGAGGCTTCGTGACGACGAACCCAGACGGTCGCGACGAGACGTCGTTCGGCGGAACCCAGTCGGCGTCATCCGAGGACTTGAACTGGAGCTTCCTGTCCTCCTGGTCCATGAAGACCGCGCGCCAGAACTCGGTCAGCGGAACGGCAGGCTTCTGGAGCTTCCTGGCGGCCTCCATGACAGCCACGAGCGAGCTGAACGGGTTCCTCGGGAGGTCGTGTCCCGCGTGCTCGTGATGCTCCGCCTCGTCCTCGTCCTGTGCATCTTCATGCACGAGGTCGATCCCCTTCGCGCCAGGAATCGACGCGCTGGTCACGCCCGCGAAGCCATGACCGAGCTCACCCCAGCGCACGATCGCGTCGTTGACCTTCCTCCACGCCTCTTTGGGGTCCTGGTAGTCGTCCGGAGGCCGAACCCGAGAGCAGTAGCGATACGCCGGTAGGTTCTCGTCGATCACGGCACAGAGCTCCGGTCCGAGCCACTCGCGCACGTCTTCGTACGCGACCTTGAACCTGTCCGGCGCCTCGACCTTGGCCCACTCCTCCCAGGCGTTGCTAGGCTTGTCGCCGCCGAACGCTTCCGGCCAGACGGTGATGATCCCGCCAGAGTGACCGTGCTCCGGCTTCGTCTGACCGACGCCGATCGTGACCCACCGACGAACAGTCTCTCGCAGCAGCGTGCGTGGAGCCGTACACTTGCTGTGGTCGACCTCGCCACCGACCCAGCCGACGGCATGCACGACGGTCGCAGGCGACGTGTCGCTGCGCTCCGGCTTTCCGTCGGCGGCGCGCACGAAGCCGTGGTCCCAGTGGTTCGTCGCATGGGCACAGTCCGTGTCGTCGAGATCGGACAGGTAGCCGACGCACCACGCAATCGACCCCATGGCGTTGCCGAACGGGATCAGGTTCTCCGTGCGACCGGCCTCGGCCTTCTCGATCAACGCGATGAACTGGCTCTCGATCTCGGTTGGGGTCACAGGACTGGCCTCCTTTGCGGTGCGCAGAGACGGCACACCTGTGGCGCCCTGCCGTCGCTCTCGACGTGGTCCGCCAGCGCTCCACATGCGCGGCGTCTCGAGCCGGCGCCGGAGCACCGCGCCGTCCAGCCCTGGACGAGCGTGCCGCCGTACGTCTTGTTTGCCGGCCCCAGTCCCCAGAACGACAGCATGGAGCCGTCAACGGCGTTGAACAACATGCCCCTGCTGTGATGATTGCCCAGGACGTCGACGACGTCGTCGATGGACGTCAACCTGACGCCCCACAGATTTTCCGGTCGCTCGCCGAGAAGCGTCACCTTGATCTGGCTCTGACCCAGCGGCGAGCGCGACACGAACCACCATTCCGATGTCAGCGCGCTCACATGCGCCCTGCGGTGCGTTCCATGTCCTCAAGGCGCCGAAGACCGGCCTCAGTGATCCTGACGCACTTCCGGCCAGGCAGCCGTGGGTCGATCACGTACCTGGCGTGACCCGCCGCGACCAGTCGCTCGATGGCCGACGGAATGACGCCTCTTGTGTCGACGAGGCGCTGAGTCAACTCGCCGAGCGAGGCGGTCGACAGTGACTCCAGCAAGACGTGCCCTTCGCTCACGATCCGCTCCCCGCCCCGAAGACGTGCTTGCCGCCGACGAACGTGTGCTTGACGCGCCCGCGCATGGGCCTCCCGTCCCACGGAGTGTTCTTGCTTGCCGAGCGAGTCGCCTCCTTCGTCACGATCCAGTTCTCGTCCGTGCTCAGGATCACGACATCGGCGTTCTTGCCGGGCCGCAGCGTACCGGCGTCGATCCCGAACGTCGCGGCCGGACCCGTCGAGAGCAGCTCGATCACGCGACTGAGCTCGAGCGGCGCCGGCGTTCTGACGACGAGGTTGCTGTAGGCCACCGCGAAGGCCGTCTCGAGACCGATCACGCCGTTCGGAGCCTCCCGGATCCCCTTCGCCTTCTTGGCGGCCGGGTGCGGCGCGTGGTCCGTCGCGATCGCGTCGATCACGCCGTCGTGAAGGCCTTGGATCAGCGCAAGACGGTCGTCATCCGTCCTGAGCGGCGGGTTCATCTTCTTGTCCGGGTCCAGACGAGTCGTGTGCTGAACGCCCTCAGGATCCTGGCCGACCAGATCCCGCTCGGTCAGCGCGAAGTGGTGCGGCGTCACCTCGGCCGTGACCTTCAGGCCGTCGTTCTTCGCGCGGCGCACGAGCTCCACGCCACGCGCCGTCGAGAGGTGCGCGATGTGGAGGTGCGCGCCGACGGACCTGGCGAGCTCGATGTCCCTGGCGATCATGGCCTCCTCAGCGATCGGCGGCTTGCCAGGGACGCCCCACGTCTTGCTGACGTCGCCGTAGTTGATGATCCCCGAACCGGCGAGGCAGGCGTCCTCGGCGTGGTCGCTCACCGGCAGTCCGTGTTCCACCGCGCTCATCATGGCCTCCAGCATGACGCCAGCGTTCATGACGCCGCTGCCGTCATCGGAGAGCGCCACGACGCCCGACCTGGCCATGTCGTTGATGTCGGAGCAGCGCTCGCCCTTACGCTCGGCCGTGAGCGCCCCGACAACGCGGACACGCGCCTTCCCTGCCAGCTCGCCACGGCTGTGCTGCCAGGCGACCTTCTCGCCGTTGTCGATCGCGGGTGACGTGTTCGGCATCACGCAGACGGTCGTGAAGCCGCCGGCGACGGCCGACTCGGAGCCGGTCGAGATCGTCTCGCCTTCGGTCCCTGGCTCGCGAAAGTGGACGTGCAGGTCGACGAACCCGGGCGCGACGACCATGCCCTTCGCGTCGATCGTCTCGTAGCCCTGTCGCGTGACGAGCGCGGCGACGTGGTCTCCGATCGCACGGATCACGCCACCCTCGATCAGGAGGTCGGTGACCTTGTCGAACTTCCTGTTCGGGTCGATCACGCGCCCGCCACGAATCAGGTAGCCACGCACGTCCTTCATCGTCTTCTCCTGCTGCGAGTCGCGAGTATGTCATCGACCGCCGACATCAGCGGCGGCCGCGCCTCCTCCTACGTCGACGGAAGTGGAGGTGAGCGTCCTTGTCCGGTGCGTCGTCCTTGAGCTCCGAGACCCAGGCTCTGATCTTGAGCCGCTCCGCGCCCCTGAACCTCTTGGCCCTCCACTCGACGCGACAGGCAGTCGAGCGCGTGTTGTACGGACCCATGACGAGCGCGATCACCCAAGGCCTGCCAACGCGCGTGTAGCGGGCGCCTCCCGCGAGCTCGCCGTTGTGCTGACGCAGGCGCCTGGCGACATCGCTCGTCATGCCGACGTAGGTGCGCGGCGCGACAGTGGAGCGCAGGATGTAGACGAAGTAGGCTACGCGCTCCTCGTCACGCACTGCCCCGAGCAGCCGCCATTGCCGCAGAACTCGCACAGAAACGCGCTCTCGTCGGACGCCTCGTTGATCGCGGCATGCATCTCCTCAGTCGCCGCCCTGGACATGTAGCAGCGGAGAGCGCCCTTCTGCTTCACCTGAGTGACCACGACAGCCCTGCGCTGATCCTTCGGCAGCCGCGTGACCATGGCCTCGAGCTTCTTGAAGAGCTTCTCGAGTAGCGGCCGCCAGCCGACTCCGCACTCGATTCCCCAGTCGGTGAGCGGAGAGACGGACGTCGTGCCCGTGAGCACGTCAGCGAAGAGGTTAGGGAACCTCGCGTAGAACGCGTCGTCGTAGGCCGGGACGAGCCTGGTCTTGATGTTCATGCGGCGCAGAGTTCTCCGATCAGCGGCGAGTGGTGATCCCACCATTCGAAGATCCACCAGCCACGACGAACGCGAACGTCGACGACTTGGCCGAAGCGCTGGCCGAAGCTCATGCCGCCGAAGCCAACGACCTCCGCGAGAACGCCCGTCTCCGCGAACAGCACCTTGTCGCCGACCTTCGGGATGGTGCCGTCGCGCATGGTGAGGGCCGAGGCCAGGTAGCTGCCAGGGTCGTAGCCTGGACCTACGTCGGCTCGAGGATCGCTCACGGACGCTCCTTATACGGCCCGAGTTTCTCGAGTCGGTAGTTGCGCTCGTCTCGTCGCGAGGTGTCCTGGAAGACCAAAACGAGATCGCTGCACTCGACCATGATCCTAGCGAAGTTGATCTCGCTCGTGCGGCGCTCCTCCAGCTTCCTGTGACCGCGACACCAGGCGATCGCCTGCTCGAAGGTCGAGCAGGTTCGAAGGAGCTGGTCCGCCAGCGACGCGTCATCACGCAGGACCAGGCCGCTGCCGGTGAAGACCGGCACCTTGTCGACCTCGTAGCCCGGCGCGAGACAGAAGACGAGACAGGAGTGCGTGCTCACGACAGGACCTCCACGATCCACTCGGATCGAACCCAGATCTCATCCATCTTGCCGTCAGGAAGGATCAACACGGCGACCTCGGTCGGCTTGACCGGCCTGTTCCCACGGATCTTCTTCACGACCCCTACGACCTCACGGGCGGACGTCGAGAACTTGAGTTGCATGCCGGCAAGCGATGCCTTCGGGTCAGCCTCGAACCAGCGAGCGCGCACGCGATCACCTTTGCCAACCGTCCTGGTCACCTGCCGTAACCTCGCTCGTAGAGCGCCTTGCGTTCATCGACGGTCATGAGCATGAGGAGTTCGCCGATCAGGCGCGCCGCCTTGTCGTCCGCGCCGTTCTTGTCGCGCCAGAAGTCGACCTCCCAGAGAAGATCGCCTTCCATGTTCCCGTCGCTGAGAGAGCAGTGAAGGGCGCCGCCAGTCGAGTGCTCCTTCATGTAGTCGCGGATCAGGGCGCAGAGATCGGCGACGCGGAGGTCGGCCTTGCCGACCTTGACGAGCACGCGGTCGAATCCGGCGTCGCGACCGGGGTAGGTGGAGAGCGGATCGTCGTCAGCGATGGCGCCCGTCGCGTTCGCAACAGCCTCCGAGAGCGTCGCTCCACTGGCCTCGATGACGTCGACGCTCCACTTGATCCCGAAGTACGGGAACTGGATCGTCACAGGTCTCGTCGGCACCTGAACGCGAACGCCGTACGGGTCTTGGTGGCTGTAGGCCTTGCCGAAGTCGACGCGCCCTCGCTTCGCGCGGAGCCACCGGAGTGCGTCGCGCTGGTCCTCCGCCACGTCAGAGTCGGCGAGCTCGGCCGCGCGCTTCGACATGTGCCACGAGTCCCTTGGTGCGATCCCGGTCGCAGAGTCCCTGGGGACATGGAGGCCGCTCCCGACCAGAACCGAGAACGAGTCCTCGGTGATCTCGATGGGGCGGCCTGAAATCCTGACGTCCTTGTGATTGTCAGTCATGACTTCGTCTCCACGAGCAGTCCGCGCCTCATGTGCTCGATGTCGTTGTGTCTGACGTCGTCTCTCGGCTTCCCAGGCCTGTAGCTCTGGCGCGCCGGGAGGGCGTGATACAGGTCGACGAGGACGACCTGCGGAAGCACACCGGCGGCGTAGACGTCGAGGATCGCGTCGCACCCGCTCGTCCCGCCGCCAGGCATAACGAGCCATGAGTGGCTGACAGAGCCGTAGGACCCGTCAACGACCTCGAGTCCGAGAGCTCCGCCGACAACCCTGGCGACCTCATGGCAGCGCCATGGCTCGGCGC